>Ga0071330_1074270_pt1 | contig 203061 bp, 164 predicted proteins | sample GBScel77sediment_FD_63802 | JGI IMG/M metagenome (GOLD analysis project Ga0071330, IMG submission 63802) | Hot spring sediment microbial communities from Great Boiling Spring, Nevada - Cellulolytic enrichment Sediment 77C v2 (version 2) | ecosystem: Environmental > Aquatic > Thermal springs >... | reverse complement strand
CTTTCGCGGAGCCCATTCGGCTTACCGGCCCCGCAGCCAGCCAGAACCCCTTCCGTTTCTCGACCAAGCGCACCTGCAACACCACTGACCTCGCCCTTTTCGAATACCGCGCCTACAGTCCCAGCTTGGGCCGGTGGGTGAGTAGGGATCCCATTGGGGAGCTTGTTGGAGCGAATGTCAATATTTTCGTAATGAATAGCCCAGTGGCCACCATCGACGTACTTGGGTTGAAAGAGCGGGATGTGTTGTGGTGTTACAATTGGTGTGATGAGGCTGTTCGCTTTTGCCGATGGTGGTTAAGGAAGCGGGCTACTGAATGGTGTTATACGTGTTGTCTTGCGGTTGGTGAGAGAGCAGATTCGCGGGAGTACAAGAGGTGCGTAGCCGCCACAGCCGCTGGTTGTTGTGCAGGTCGAGTGTTTAGTCCATAAAACACGGTAATGGAAAAGGAGGCGAATATGTGTGGGACGATCTTATGCAGGATGAACCTTTGGGGTAGGTGCAAGACCGTATGGCCATTGATAGCGGCGGTTGGTGTTTTCTTGTTGAGTGAGTGGATGGCAAGCCTGATGTGCAGTTTTAGGGGATATGAATGGGTGAAAAGTCAGGTACGGGACAGTTTGATCAGTTGGGGTGTGGGGGTAGGAGGTGTGGCTCGGGTGCAGTTATTAATGATCCAGATAACCGGTCCTATTGCGTTTGCGTTGATGTTGTTTGTGGTTGGGTATATTTGGGGTAGGAGAGGCAAGAGGGTAGCAGTGTATGCGTGTGTGGTTTATCCTGGTATGGCCTTATTTTATGATGTGTGGGTAATTGGGCGTTATTTGGGTATGGATGTACGTGGGGCTGTGGTGTTAGACGTACAAAAGCTAGTTGTGGTAGTTTGTGGTGCTTTGGTGGGTTACGCTAGCTGGTGTGTGGGTAAACATTTGAGGAAACTGGTTGAGCGTAGAGGTAAGGCTAGTGGGGTATTGGCAGAACCCCGGGAGGATGTAAGCGGCGGTGGTATTGGGGGTAATTAGCGTGTTAGGGGAGCTAGAATTTGGGGTTGGGAGTACCAGGAAAGCCGTGGATGTTTGGCAGGGGCGCCAGGAATGCAGAAAGGATGTGTCATCAGGGTTGGCTCTTCAGTTGTGGTACAAAAAGCGGAAAAGCGGCGAATTAGATGGAAGGGGTGTAGAGGGGTGTTTACCGGTAAATTAGGGCATGTGGTAGCTGAGTGACCGGAGGCAAAGTTGTGTTCTTATTGTTCTGGTGTAGAAAATGGTTGAGGTGGCGTGAGTGTCTGTGACATAGGATACAACTGGGGCAAGCAGGGGGTAGATCTTAAGGACTGGCGGATGTGGGAGGTAAGAAAATAAGAAAGTGAGGTGGTTAGATGAATGCACAGCTGTGAGTATACTACTGGGGTCCTTTGCCAGTGGTGGGGCAACAGTTTGGGTATGGGTTTGATGACATAGGCAATCGCAAGGTGGCCCGACGCGGTGGTGATGAGAACGGGTGGAACCTGCGCCAGAGTCTATACGCAGCCAATCTGCTCAATCAGTACAGTCAGCGTACTGTGCCTGGTTTTGTGGACATAATTGGGGTTGCTTTGGCAACCAATCCGGTGTATGTGAATGGACAGATGGCCAGTCGGAAGGGCGAATACTTCCGGCGGGAGCTGAGCTTTAACAACATGTCAGCGCCGGTGTGGGAACAAGTGACAGTGTCGGCCACAGGTGAAACGCTCGTGACAGGGAACGTTTTCGTGCCACGCACGCCTGAACCCTTCACGTACGATCTTTCTTGACGGGAACATGGCCTCCGACGGTCGGTGGAACTACACTTGGGATGCTGAGAACCGGCTGGTTAAGGTTGAAAGCCGATCTGACACCCCGCAGGCGTCGTGGCGTCGTGTGGAATGGCAGTACGACGCATTGGGTCGTCGGATTCGTCAGACCACCTGGATGTGGAACACCAACAGCGGCACATGGCAAGTGAGCGAGGATTTGAAATTTATCAGTGATCCGCTCCTGTTTGGTCGTCATATAGTAGAGCTAAACGGCACGAACAACATGCTGGTGCGGAGCTACGTTTGGGGCCTTGACCTTTCTGGAACGATGGATGGTGCGGGTGGGGTTGGTGGCTTGCTCTGGGTGACGTTGCACGCTGCCTCTGGTGCTGCTGCCGGCATGCATTTTGGGGCTTACGACGGCAACGGAAACGTGACCGCTCTGGTCAACGCTACCGACAGCACCGAAACCGCCCGGTATGAATATGGGCCATTTGGTGAACCCATCCGTGTCACTGGCTCTGCAGCCAACCCAAATCCATTCCGTTTCTCGACCAAGCGCACCTGCAACACCACCGACCTGGTGCTCTACGAATACCGCGCCTACAGCTCCACACTGGGCAGATGGCCAAACCGGGACGCCGTCAATGAACCTGGCTCACAGCTTCTGGCGCGCCGGATGCAGCCTTTTAATTTGCAAGAGGAAAACAACCTCTACTGCTTTGCACTAAACGATCCGGTCAACAAATACGACCTAGATGGCAGAGTAGTTCCAGCTGCACCCGTCGTCATCGTCATTGCAGGGTCAGTCGCTATCGAGTATGGAGTTAGGATTTACTGTGTTTGTGCGTATAAACCAGGTCAGGAGGCTTACATCCGGACGCCAACGGCAATCCTTTCACACTTCAGCGGCGTAATCACTGCCACTATCACAACCTATTGCGATGGGCCTGGCACAGTTCGATTGCATCTCTGGAAGGACCAAAACGGCGACTGTCACGATGAGCTTGTCGTCATCTGCATTGCCAAGAAGGGGGATGCATGAAAAACCAACTACCTGAGAGCAGTCGGAAACGCTTTGTTGGTTTGCGACCAGCTATTGCCGCTGAAGCGTTCATCGTTGGCCTTGTGTTGTGTTTGGTTTTGTGGGGCAAGTGTGGGACTTGGCTTCTCAACACGCTGAAGAACATATTCGCTCAGTGAATCGAATCCCCTGTCACGCACAAAGGTGTGGAATAATCTAGCGGCGCCCAGGCCGCGCCGGAGAAGGTGGGCTACCGGCGCCTGCCGGACGGCCTCGGACGCTGCGTCTTCGTTGAGGTGCGTGGAGGACGGTTTTCGAACATGATTTTGAACCGGAAACGTTTTGACAAATAACGCTGAGTAGGGGAATTGTCTTTTTCGCAATTGCGTTGAGTATGACCAGGACGTCGGGCGATCCGGTCTCGTTGCGGATCATGAACATGGCGATGTTGCCGGTGGTTGGGGGCAATTATGTCGCGAGCAGGGAAATGAGGTACGTGTTTGTGGTGCGCTCCCCGGAGGTGTTCAGCAACGACGCGGACGGCAATCTGTTGAGCGACGGCTGGTGGGGCTACATTTGGGATGCCGAGAACCGGCTGGTGAGGGTGCAGAGCCGGTCGGACACGCCGCAAGCCTCGTGGCGGCGAGTTGAATGGCAGTACGATGCTTTGGGTCGGCGGATTCGGCAGACCACCTGGATGTGGAACACCAGCAGCGGCACATGGCAAGTGATTGAGGATTTGAAATTTGTGAGTGATCCTTTGTTGTTTGGCCGACACGTGGTCGAGCTGAATGCCACAGATAACACGCTGATGCGGAGCTACGTTTGGGGCTTGGACCTGTCAGAGACGATGGACGGCGTGGGCGGTGTAGGCGGGCTGTTATGGATTTGCAATTTCCAATCTCCGATTGGCCATCATTTTGCGGCGTACGATGGAAACGGAAATGTAGTTGCCCTTGTCAGCGCTACTGCTGGCACCGAAACCGCCCGATATGAATATGGTCCCTTCGCGGAGCCCATTCGCCTCACCGGCCCTGCTGCCGGCCAGAACCCATTCCGCTTCTCGACCAAGCGCACCTGCAACACAACAGATCTGGTGCTTTACGAATACCGCGCGTATAGTCCCACCCTTGGTCGGTGGCTGAACAGAGACCCACTCGAGGAACTGGGTGGATTCAACCTGCATGGATTCGCACAAAACAATTCTCAGAAGTTCGTCGACCCTTATGGCTTGAATTGGATGCGCATCATAAAAAACCTGCCCCTGCCTCCCGATCTGATCCAGCGAATTTATGCTTGGCTGTTGGCGCGTTTGGTGGACAACCAATATGTTAAAGTTACGAAAACCGAAAATGTCGAATGCCCGCGAGGAGCGAGCCGCCACCTACTATCGGAAACCGACGAATATGTTGAAGATCGAAATGAGATTACACTAAACATCGTGGACTACGATATTGTATCGTTCAGGGTGTACAAGCCCAAGAAGCACTTCGTGGTGAGAACGTATGGTTGCTGCGAAGATTGCTGGGGTTTTAACACGACGGGCTGGAACGAGTCCAAAGAAGAACACTTCAGCAACTTAGCGTCTGAGGGATTCGATTTTGGCATTGTCTCGGGAGAGATTGCAGTTAAGGAGCACTCCGTGGTTAGGAAAAGATGGCGAGCATGCAAACAAAGCGTGGCACCTACGCGGTCTTGGACGGAGTGGGATTGGCCCAAAGTCCTGAAGTAGCATGCACTGGAACCCTGAGAGACACATGAAACGTCTATGCGCTGTATGCCTTGTGAGTGTTGTTCTCGCAGTCGGTGCTCTGTTGCCTGGCTGCAGGGAGCGGTACGTGGAAGTATCCGTTGAGGAGCTTGAGCAACGACGGCCATTCCGTGCTGTCGTAGAAAGAGTCTATGTCGAGAACTTTAGCAAGTCTGGTGTAGTTGTTTTCATCGGACTGAAAACGGAAACAGGCGAACGAATTTGTATTGGGGGTGTGCATGCGGGGGATCGCCTCATCGGTTTTGCCCGCAAATTGGAGAAGGGCAAGACCTACGAGTTTCCAACGGCGTGGTTAGATTACCTGCAGAAGTCTGGACCGTGAGCATGAAGACATCTCTTACTAAGTGCTTGGGTGTTAAAATTGTCCGTATTCTTTTGGGAAGTCTTGGTTTCCTGATTGTGTGGTTCGCTGTGGCTGTTGGAGTTGGTTCAGTTATGGTTGCAATGTTGCCGGTTTCTGAGGGCTTCGTGGAGGACGTTCTTGATTGGCGCAACCTACCGGGATCAATGCTCGGGATTTTTGCTGGTGCTAAAGCATTCCGAGCTATAGTGAGAACCCTAGAGCCCGAGCAAGACAGTCCGGCTATCCGGCACAAACGGTGAAAAGGGAAAGCTTTCCTGGCTTCGCATGGCCTTGGGCAGACAAGCAGACTGTTTTAAACCGGATGCATTTGCTGCTCGGTGGAATTGCGAGAGTTGCTTAGGGGTTAAACGCCGGGGATGCTCACAGCCCCGTAATGTCGTCAGCCCCGTCGCATGGCAGAGATGAAACGATTGTCATATCGAATGTCGCCCCCTGGGGACGCGCCAAGCGTCGCCACCGAGAGAACAGAACAGAAACACTGCACTGTATTGGAAGTGGGTTTGCTGCTTTCAATGTTCGACACGAATGTGCGCAGCCGATGACGTGCTTCGTTAAAGGCTGACGGCGCGACGCCCACTCGTCGTTCTGAATAGGAGTAAATGCCGTACGATATTGATGTGGTGAGACGTTGGACTGGCGTCGGGGTACACCCATAGAGTCCTCTTGATCGGCTACCGTTGCGTGCAGTGTCGGTGAAGGTACGACCAGCCGCTGGGGTCCAGTGCCGGTCACAGGACATTGCCGGAATCGCGGTTCGACCGATCGGACCGTTGAAGTATTCGGGCGGCGCGTTCTGATTTGCGGTGGGACCCCTATAGCAGTAGGCAGGTCCATTCAAGGCGATGTATTGTAGGTATTGATTTGCTTAGTCAGGTTTCTGTTTTCATTGAAGGTGCACTAAAGAACGCAGGCACTATAGGGGTCAGATCGGCAATGGATGGACAAGTATGGCAGGCTGTGTTATCTGGTGATTGAACCGCACCTGGAATTCAATGGTTGGTGCTCGTCACATTGCTGAGCTGAACACGCAGACTCATTCGCTGGTCTGCCGCAACATTGGATCCGGGAGCTGTCATAGGTCCTTAGCCGGTGCCGGCGGCGTAGGTGGTTTATCGTGGGTCACTCTGCACACCAGTTCTGGCCCTGGGGCCGGTACCCACTTCTGCGTCTATGACGGCAACGGCAACGTCGTGGCCCTGGTCTCCGCCTCAGACGGCTCGCCGACCACCCGGTATGAATACGGCCCCTTCGCGGAGCCCATCCGCCTCACTGGCCCTGCCGCCAACCAAAACCCCTTCCGTTTCAGCACCAAGCGGACGGATCTGACCACTGACGTGGTACTTTACGAATATCGTGCGTACAATCCTACCTTTGGCCGGTGGTTGAGCAGGGATCCGATCGCAGAATTTAGTTTCAGAACTGGCTCCGATGGGCTGGATAATGTGGCCAACCTGTATTTGTTTTGTGTGAATGATCCTCCGAATAAGCTTGACAAACAAGGTTTGCTCGTGTTGACGTTTTCCTCAGGATGGTCTTTTAGAGACCCGGTTTATGCTTCGATTGGCTCCCATATTTATTCAGGATTTAAGGCGGGAACCTCTGCCTTTTACTATGGGTGGGGGAGTCCTTGGGGAACGAGCATTTGCAATAGTGGGCCCTTGTTTTTGGACGAAGTTTTCCCTTTTCCTACTGAGACCACGTCGTTTCTAAAAGCCTGGATGATTTCGTTATGCCACGGTAGGTATCGTGTAACATGTAATGCAGAGCTGAATGTATATGTGTGGGGAACGACGTATAAGAAAGCTTTTTATACTCGAGGTCAGATTCTGGGGGTGCCGATCCGAGACAATGAAACAGTGACCGTCCCTATAGGTCCAGATTCATACTTTAGCCTGTTCTCGAAGAGCGTTTCCAAAGACGTCACGGGAAGGGGCAAGTACACGCTGTACTTTTTGTACATGCCTGTTGCACTCCAAGTTAAGTCTCGTTTTCAAGGAGGCTTCGCCGAGTATGGGAAGGCTTCTTGTGACATTTCGGTAATGGACAGGTAGGACGAAGTAAAGATGCAAAAGAAGCGACGCGCCGCCTATTTTCTGGTTATTCTTGGAGTTGTGACCGTTGTGGTTGTGGCAGCGTATCGTTTTTTGTTTCCGTTTGGGCCAAGACCTTGTTGTTTGCCAGTGATGATGCAGGCGCTTCGCGATTACGCTGAGGACCACAATGGCTACTTCCCAACGGGTGGTCGAAATCCGCGGGAGGCACTTTTGAAGTTGTATCCGGTTTACTTGCAAGATTGGCGATTTCTTGCGGGGTTGTCTGGAGACATAAAACTACTGAAGCAGCAAATGTTGGCGGGCTTGGAGATATCGGAAGATGCATCAAGCTGGGTATATTGGCCTGGTTTTCGACGGGATGATCCTCCGGAGTTGGCGATAATTTGGGAGAGGGCAGGTGGGGTAAAAGGTATAAGTTCACGAGCGCCGCGGGGCAGTCACGCTGTTGGTTTTGTTGATGGGAGGACAGCGCAGGTAAGTGGGAAGGAGTGGTTTGAGTTTCTGCGGAGACAGGAATGTTTACGGCGTCGGATTTTGGAAAGCAGAGATCAGGAACAACGGGAGTCCAATATAGTCAGTAAAGGTTGTGTTGGTTTTAGGTGAGGCACCAGGTTTTTTGTGCACGATCTCGGTCATATTTTTAGGTGTTATTTCGAGCTTACTCATCGGTTTCCCTGGTCCGGAAAGACTCTGGGTGCGCGGTGGTGACGAGAACGGGTGGAACCAGCGCCAGAGTCTTTACACGGCCAATCTGCTCAATCAGTACAGCTAGCGTACTGTGCCTGGGTTTGTGGACATTATGGGGCTTGTCCTGGCAACGAATCCGGTGTATGTGAATGGACAGATGGCCTCTCGGAAGGGCGAGTATTTCTGGAGGGAGCTAAGTGTGAACAACGCCACTGCGCCAGTATGGCAACAGGTAACGGTGACAGCAACAGGCGAAACGCCGGTCACAGGAAATGTATTTGTTCCCCGGACACCCGAACTGTTCAGCTACGACCTCGATGGAAACATGACCACTGATGGTCGGCGGAACTACACCTGGGATGCTGAGAACCGCTTGATCCGGGTGCAGAGCCGGTCAGACACACCGCAGGCCTCTTGGCGTCGAGTGGAATGGCAGTACGACGCGCTGGGTCGTCGGATTCGACAGACCACCTGGATGTGGAACACCAGCAGCGGCACATGGCAAGTGACTGAGGACTTGAAATTCATCAGTGATCCGCTGCTCTTTGGCCGGCACATAGCGGAGCTCAGAGTCAGCGACAACGCCCTTGTGCGCACCTACGTGTGGGGCCTGGACTTGTCAGAGACTCTCGAGGGCGTCGGTGGGTTGTTGTGGGTCACCCTCTACACCGCCTTCGGCTCCGTCGTGGGCACGCACTTTGCCGCGTACGACGGTAACGGAAATGTGGTTGGCCTTGTTAGCTCTACTGCTGGCACCGAGACCGCCCGGTATGAATACGGTCCCTTCGGCGAACCCATTCGCGTCTCAGGTCTTGCTGCTACCCTGAACCCATTCCGCTTCTCTACCAAGCGGACCTGCAACACCACGGACCTGGTCCTATACGAATACCGTGCCTATAGCCCCTGCCTTGGTCGCTGGATGAGTCGAGATCCGGTTGAAGAGACGGGTGGTGGGAACCTATATGGATTTGTCTTTGGGAATCCATTGAACAACTTTGACCGTTTGGGTTTGTCGGCGGGAAAGTGCAGGGAGGCGATAGGTAAGAAGGGCAAACCAAGGATCGTTTTTGAGTATTCGCCGCCAAAGGGTGGTTGGAGAGGGAAACTTGGGTTTGGTGACGTGCTGGGCAGCGCTCAGGCCCAGATGGTACACAAAATATACATTAGATGGGAAGCTGCCGTGGCGGTATTGTGCATTTGCCCTACTGGTTGTGAGATAAGGTACGGTACCAGGATCCAAGAGGACGAGGAACATGGCAACTGGCTCGTGTATGATCCGACCAAACTCCCGCAAAGTCCATTCCCAGTACCGCAGAGCATTTGGGAAATTATCGGCCAACTTATTGCCGATGGGATTCTTGAGCTTCTTGGCCCTGCGCCTGTTCCCATGGATGATAATGAGCTTGAGAGAATGAAGGCAGCGATTATGGCCCTTTTGGATCGCAGGCCAAAATGTCCTTGGGACGGGAGCTGGAAGGGAGGCAAATCGCCGTGTGATGGATAAGAAAGAGTCGGGGTGTATGCGCAAGACGACTTACATTATTACGGTGATGGTTCTGGCGGTTGTGGGATTTGTAGTTTTTTCATTCTTTGTGGGGAGGAATTACTCGTTTCCACGGACCGGTAAAGAAAGAGGTGAGCTAGAAGCGATTCTGCGTGATTTGGACGTGAAGGTATGGTTTCAGAAGAAGGTCAAGGCAGAAGAAATTCAAAGGTGGTTAGACACTCGCGATGAGGTTGTTGTACGGTTGCAAGAGTTGGGAACCAATATTCTGCCGCAACTGATGGAAAAGGTTAGAGAGGCTGGCCGGATTGCAGAGAGGAATCCATCCGCTGGGCTGGAATTGAATGCGCAGCTTGCGTTTGTTTTTCAGGTGCTTGGTTCTAACGCGGCGCCGTTGTTACCAGAGCTAATCAAAGAGTACCAGGCTGGAAGAAGCATTGGGCCAGCACTTGCGGGGATTGTTGCGATTGGTGCGACCGAGGGTGGGTTGGCAATCGTGCCAGGTTTGACGAACGTTGATCCTGGGGTGCGGCTTGCTACGATATCTGCTATATCGTATTTCCGAACGAATTCGGCTGTAGTGGATCAAGCTTTACCCCTGTTGTTGAAGAATCTGGGGGACACATCGGGTTCCGTAAGAGCGGCTGCGGCGAGTGTGCTTGGATCGTTTAGGTCTCAGCCGGAGGTGGTAATTCCTGCGCTTATAAAACTAGCCGAGACAGACGAGGATTTAGTTGTGAGGTCAGTTGCGATAAAGGCGATAGGTCAATTTGGTAGTGAAGGCGCGATCGCTCTTTCAAACCTTGAGCGAATAGCTCGGTTTGATTCTGAGGAGGTCGTGAGGCGAGCGGCGACGAATGCGATCAGGTCCATAAAAGGCGAAATTGATAAGTGAGTGCAGACCTGTCGCATAGGCAATACGATGCGAGAGAGCGTGGGTGGTCCCGGGAGTTATAGAAAGTTATTATCCGTTCAAACGATGTTTCTGCACGCGTGATCTGCTCAAGCGGGCGGTGAATGTGGCGTATCTGTTGACCAATATCCCCAGCTTTTCGAAGGAGCGGTGTCAGGTTGAAACAGGTTGTTGCGGGTGCAGGGCCGGTCGGACACGCCGCGGGGTCCTGGTGCAGAGTTGAGTGGACATATGATGCTTTTGGTCGTAGGATAAGGCAGAGGACGTTGGTATGGACGAACAGTGCATGGGTAGTGATTGAAGACCTGAAGTTCATCAGTGACCCGATGTTGTTTGGTCGACACATTGTCGAGCTGAATGCCACAGATAACACGCTGATGCGCAGCTACGTCTGGGGCCTGGACTTGTCAGAGACTCTCGAGGGCGCCGGCGGCGTCGGTGGCCTTCTGTGGGTTACCCTGCACACGGCCTCAGGCCCTGCTGCGGGCACTCAATTCGCCACGTACGACGGTAACGGAAATGTGGTTGCTCTAGTCAGTGCTAGCACCGGTACCGAGATTGCCCGCTACGAATATGGTCCCTTCGCGGAGCCCATTCGCCTCACCGGCCCCGCGGCTACACTGAACCCCTTCCGTTTCAGCACCAAGCGGACCTGTAATACCAGCGACTTGGTGCTGTATGAATATCGGGCGTACAGCCCCACGCTGGGCCGTTGGCTGAGCCGGGATCCTGTAGCAAGTCACAGGGGTGAACCGATTAGGGATGTGAAACTAAAAGACCGGTCTATTGCGAGCGAGCCTCTTTATGTTTTTTGTCTAAATGATCCGCTTGCAGGCGTTGATGCGTTGGGTCTTTACGATGTAAGGGTCAAGAAGTGTCACGTTATTGTATTATGTGGGCACGGATCAGCGAGTAAGCCTCACAATTTTGAGTTTTTGCATGATTGTTCGGCTGGGCATTTCGTAGGATGCTACAGCAGGTACACCAATGAGCGAATTCCTGAAAAGCATCGAATTCCTGGCGCGCCATCTGCAGATGGGCCGTTGTATTGGACGCCGCATGAAGGGCTTGACCGTGAGGAGGATGGCCATTGGCATTTTGAGGAAACTTGGAAGGCGGCGGTCCAGTTGGCAAACAGTCTTTGTAAGAAAGCGGATTGCTCCTGCTGTCGGTACATTTACGTACGGACAAAAGTAGCAGGTTCGTGGTTTGACTGGATGACTTCGCCGTGTCCGAGTAAATCACAGAAGGTACCGTGTCGGTAGTAAGAGCATATGGAGAATCGAAATAGAACTTGGCCGTTGTTTGTTGGTCTGTTTGTTTGTTCGCTGATAATGGCATTTGTAACTTTTGCTATTTCACGCGCTGAGTTTAACTATTCTTTGTGGGTGGCGGGCCCTAGAGGAAAGTGTCCTCCCTTTATGACAGATCTTTTGATGTCTTCGTATTGGGCTGTTTGGTTACTCCCGGCTGCGACTTTTTTTGTTGGGGCATTAGCGCTAGCTCGGAAGATCGTGAGTGAGTTCTGGCTAAACGTATGGATTGCGGTGCTAGGTGTTTTACACGTTGGTTGGTTTTTCTTTTGGTTGCTAGGACTTTATTTAGTAAACCAATCATTTCATGGATAGGTGAGATTGTTTGCGGTCCGGGTGGTTACGCCCATAACAAACAAGGGGTGGAATGAAACAAGAGAAGTAGCATGTATAATGTTTAACAATGGAAGCGGATAGAGCCCGATTGGAGTTGGTCGAGAGATCAGAGAACAGGTATTTACCCTTAGACACTTGTGATTGCAATGGTCTGTTGGCTGTGTATGTGAGATCTATCATTGCGCCGATGGATTTGGGGCGTCCCATTGCCGACGTGAACACACAGACTTATTCGCTACTCTGGAGCTACATTGGAACCTGGGCCTGTCATAGGACCCTAACTGGTGCCGGTGGCATAGGTGGGCTGTTATGGATTTCCAATTTCCAATCTCCGATTGGCCATCATTTTGCGGCCTACGATGGAAACGGAAACGTGGTTGCTCTTGTCAGTGCCACCACTGGCACCGAAACCGCCCGGTATGAATATGGCCCGTTTGGAGAAGCCATTCGTATCACTGGCCCGGCCGCTGCTCTGAACCCCTTCCGTTTTTCCACCAAGCGCACTGATCCCACTACCGATCTGGTGCTGTATGAATATCGGGCCTACAGCCCCGGTCTCGGCCGCTGGCTGAGCAGGGGTCCGATAGGGGACCTTCGAGTTTTGTTTAATTTATCGCACATAACTCGACAATTACCATCCCAACTTCCACACACGAGAGAAGACTGGCTTCGAAAGATTCGGGAATATGTTCAAGTACAGGGTTTCGCTGGGGAATGCACTCGATGCATGCAGAGAATTATCGATCGATTGACGACCGAATCGATTTCAGCACACGCAATCCATGAGCGAAATCTATACCTCTTTGTTATAAATTCAGCGACGGTCTTTGTTGACCCTCTTGGTCTGAAGGCGTACGTCTGTATTAGGCCCCTTAATTTTCCTGTGTTCTGCAAAACGTGGTTGTTTGTGCATTGCTTTATCAAGACCGACGAATGTGGGAACTGGAATTTCAATGACAAGGGTGTTGGCGAGGAACCTAATCCTGGTGGTGTCTGTGGGCAAACCTCCAGGTGCGTGCCTATAGATTGTGAATGCTTAGATGAAAAGAAGCTTTGCCAAACGATAGCTAACTCGAAGGCCGATCCTGTATGGGCTCCTGGAACGTGGACATTGACCGGGCACAATTGTTGCCATTTGGTGGACATGATCTTGAAAAAGAACAATTGCAAAGGGGTAACTAAACATTTTCCAGGATATTGGCTGCCACCAGCAAATCCAGCGTATTGAGTTCTATGCTAGTTCAATCATTTATTTTTAAAGTTTGCCTAGGTTTAGGAATTGCTGTTGGTGCTGTAGGCGTTGCTTACAGTACGTATGTAGCGGTTGGTGGGATTGGAGACGGAGTATGTGGAGCTTCGGCGTTTCTATTTGTGTTTGGCCTTCCTACGACGTTATTGGAAATGATGCTCGGGAAGATTGGTTTGGTCAAAGGGACGTGGGTAGAATTTATTGCATTGAGTATGCTTTTTCTTGTCAACTGGGCGCTATTGGGAGCCCTGATTGGTTTTTTGGCTACTACAATTCTCGAGAAAAACCGGTGAGCGCTTTTTGGAGAAATCGTGGGGCTTTATCCAGAGGATATAATTGGCTGAAGAGTTTGCTTTTGGAAGCGTACGGTCTGTCACACAAGTGAAGAGCTGGGCAACAGTTTGAGTATGGATTTGATGACATCGGCAATCGCAAGGTAGCGCGACGCGGTGGTGATGAGAACGGTGGGAACCTGCGTCAGAGCATATACATCGTTAACCTGCTCAACCAATATACGCAGCGTAGGGTACCTGGGTATGTTGATATCTTGGGAGTTGCTTTGGCGACAAATCCGGTGTATGTGAATGGACAGATGGCCAGTCGGAAGGGCGAGTATTTCCGGCGGGAGCTGAGCGTGAACAACGCCACTGCGCCAGTGTGGCAGTCAGTGACGGTGACAGCGAGTGGTGAGACGTCTGTGACGGGGAATGTGTTTGTGCCAAAGCCACCCGAACCGTTCAGCTACAACCTCGATGGAAACATGACCACTGATGGTCGTTGGACCTACACGTGGGATGCGGAGAACCGCTTGATCCGTGTGCAGAGCCGCTCGGACACCCCGCAAGCCTCGTGGCGGCGCGTGGAGTGGCAATACGACGCGTTGGGCCGTCGAATCCGTCAGACCACCTGGATGTGGAACACCAACAGCGGCACATGGCAAGTGACCGAAGATTTGAAATTTATCAGTGATCCGCTGCTATTTGGTCGTCACATTGTTGAGCTGAATGGGACGGACAACTCGCGTGTGCGGAGCTACGTTTGGGGCCTGGACCTCTCGGAGAGCATGGACAGCGCCGGCGGCGCGGGCGGGCTGCTATGGGTGACCCTTCCTACCGCCTCCGGCTCTGCAGGTGGGACCCACTTTGCGGCCTACGATGGAAACGGAAATGTGGTTGCTCTTGTCAGTGCCACCACTGGCACCGATACTGCGCGGTATGAGTATGGTCCATTTGGTGAGCCGCTCCGTGTAACCGGCCCTGCTGCATACCAAAACCCCTTCCGGTTCTCGACCAAGCGCACCTGCAATGCCACTGATCTGGTGCTGTATGAGTATCGGGCGTACAATCACACCCTTGGCAGGTGGCTGAATAGAGATTTTATTGGGGAGGAGGTTGGCGCAAACCTAAACGTAGCTTTTAACAATAGCGCCATCGAAAAGTTTGATATATTTGGATTGTGGGATTCGTTTATTCATCGAGATCACACGATATTGTGGGCTGCTACTGTAGGGTATCCGCCGGAAGCTGCTCGGGCTGTTGGTCAGGCGGACGACGCTGTTGACCGGTTATTTGGGTCGACCTCCTATGTTTTTGAACCGGGAACAATGTACCATTTCGATAGGAGCTTAAGCATGGGTTATTCCAAGGATACTCGGTTAATGAAAAGTGAGGAGCATTTAAGTAAAGCGCGTGCTTTATGTACAATCGCCATTGGGAATGACAACCCCAAGGCTGCTGCGAAAGAGCTTGGGACTGCTTTGCATCCGCTTCAAGACTGGGTAGCGCATGGTGATCACAATATGCGCTTGCTGGGCAGTTTCAGATTACACCCAGCGTTCATGCACAACTACATGAGTCCGGCCAACGGTAGCGAGCGTTTTCCCGACAACCCACTCCTTGACGCTGTGGGTTCATCTGATGGACGGCCTACACTATCTGTGCTTCATTTTGTCACACACCCACTGTTCCCGCCACCCACTTACATTTTCGATTGGGCAGACTATCAGCTCGGGCTTCGTCGTTTGGTTCTTACTATGGAGCTTAGTGTTTCAACTCTCTCTGAATTTAGGAGTTATGTTGGTACCTACGGCGGCTGTCTTTGCAAGGAATACTTTGGTGTTCAATAGACTAACATGGGAAGTAAACGCACATTCGGTAGCCGATCCGTTGGGAAGCCCTCGCTATTTAGGATTGGGGTGGTAGCGGTCATTGGCGGTTTATTCGGTTTTGGATTTCTATGGTTTGCGCCATATATCTTTGAGATTTTGCCTTTTGGAAGCTTGCCGCGTCGTGGGATTGAGCTCGTTCTGGAGGGTATAGGCATGGTCGCCGATGGCCTTGCGCAGTTGTTAGACCCCATGCAGGAAGTCTTGTATGCCTCTGATTCGAACTATGGTTATACCATTTTTGTTTTAAGTGCTTCTTCGGTTTTATGGGCCGGGGTCTTTGTCCTTGCTTATCTTGCCTTGTCTCGTTTTAAAAGGCGCGTCTTGCTCAAAGGACAAGAACCTGACAATTAGGCTACGACGAGGTGGCAAATGGTTCTGACCCTCCGATATAGGGTGCATATGGCTGAGGGATGCCCGCGCGGGTAAAGTGGAGGCATGGATGATTTGTTTTGTTCTTCGGAGCAGCGCGTGTGGTATTTGTACGGGGTGCAACTGAAAGAAGGACTGGTGGTGGGGATGTATTGGGTGGCGGGGCAACATCATTATGGCGAGGAGGATCGAAGGGCTGAGGAACGAGAAGCCGAACGGCCAGTCGGAGAGGAACTGCGAAAGCACCGGGGGGACGGAAGCGGATTTGGGGAAGCGCCGGAAGACGGACGCAGTGAAGGCGAAAATACAGACGCGATTGAGAAAGCGAGAGCGTGATAGCGTTGGATTGGATTGCGCAAAGCTTGTGGATTGGGTACTGTCACATGGTGGCCAATTACCTGAAGCGATGAAATCATTTTCTACAATAGCCGGGACTGATACCTCTTCACGGTTGGGCTTTGATTTCTCCGAAACAATTTGTGGCGCAGGTGGCGTGGGCGGGCTGTTATGGATTTGCAATTTCCAATCTCCGATTGGCCATCATTTTGCGCCTACGATGGAAACGGAAATGTAGTAGCTCTAGTCAGCGCCACCACTGGTGCTGAAACCGCCCGCTACGAATATGGTCCCTTCGCGGAGCCCATCCGCCTCACCGGCCCTGCCGCTGCTCTGAACCCCTTCCGCTTCTCGACCAAGCGCACCGATTCCACCACCGACCTGGTGCTGTATGAATACCGGGCCTACAGCTTCCCGCTAGGCAGGTGGCTCAGCCGGGATCCGATGGGGGAGATGGGCGGCAGGAACCTTTACGGATTTGTTCAAAACGACCCACACGGAAGACAAGATTTGCTGGGACTGAAAAGCATTTGCGTACCAATTGGCTTTGGGTATTGCGGAGTTACGAGATGGTATTGTGTATTAAAAGGGAAAATGTATATTTCACTACCCGGTGGTACGTACACTTCACCGCAGGGGTACACTGTTGAGTATCCTGGGCGTCGAGATTCTGCGACTGTTACGGTTACCGCCGTGGTTGATTGTGAGTGTGGGGTGCTAACGCGGGGCCTTGACGCAACTGTAAAGGTTGATGGGCTTAGTGTGGAAGTCGTGCCTATTTTTCCGGGCTTCTCGTTGTGGTTCCATGACAGATTTGAGACTATGATTTGGCCGGGTGAAAAGAATCGCTCAGGCGGATGTGAGAGCGTAGAAGACAAGGTGATAGCAAAATGGTTTACTGAGTTTCACGTGGTTTTTGCGTTGCCGTGGCCGCGTAATCCTTTTAGTTGGCCGCTTCGGATCCATTCTAGTTTGGAGCTGGAGAAGGAATTCAAGGTGTTTTTCAGGTGCTGTGGATGTAAACTAACAGCCAACATGAGTGAGTCATGAGCAACAAGGCATGGAAAGTAACGCTTGGGATTTTCGGAGTTTTTATAATGATTAGTTTGGTTGGGAACCTTATTATCAGAGGGGAGGCAAACGGGCCTTGGGTGGAGATAAAGTTACCTAAGCATTTTACTGATATTGCAAATAGCGGGCTTTTGGGAGTGCCTGCTAAGCATGGCTGGCGGGTACAAATACAAGAGGAGAGTTTGGCAAGCAATGTGAACCTTAAGGTTTTGACGATGTGGAGCGAAAGACGTCCTCAAACGAACGTTTTTGTGTCCATTTTAATTTTTGACGCCAATGGGACTTCAAAAATCATGTATGTTTCGACGGTGCCAGTTAAGCTCAACTTCGCGGATCCTGCCGACTACCGGGTTTCTAGAGGTGGCATTGGCTATGCCCATAGCATGCAGCAGATCATATTGACCAGGGAAGATTCGCTTTTGCGGGGGCGAGATTAATAAAAAGGTGTCAGTCCCGATTATTGTAGAATTGGGTCTTGCCGGCGAAGCTGTTAAGATTGCTGCAGGGACAGGGTCGGTTACTATATACTGGTGAGCCATGACAAGAAAGATAATCATTTGGGTGGTAGTAGTGGTCGGCCTTTTTGGAGTGTGGTTTGCGGGGGAAAAGAAGGCTTTGGATGCGGTACATCCATCAAAGTATGGAACCAATCTAACGGCGTTTTTAGAGGCAATGCAACCTCAAGAGGTGCGTTATTGTGAACAAGACGGGAGCACGTATTTCTTGGTTGTTGGCAAACCTGTTACCTCGTTATTCAGCCTTCCATCTGGGCCCCCGGCTTACGTTTTTGATGGAGCGGGTAATCTTATAGAGTGGTGTGGCGATCTTGGGGATAATCCTGATTTTTGTAAGAGGTGGTCGAAACTTATTTTGGGTGAGCGGATTCGAGCTCAGGATGTAAGAGCTTACATTGAGGCAGGGCGTGGCAATAAAGATGGTGGTATGCATTAGCACGTACAAAAGTTAGAGTTGGCAAGGAACACCGTGTTTACTTGTGGGCGCGTTTTATGGAGTGGGTTCACATTGTAATTTAGGAGGGGATAGGCTTGTGAATGAGGAACTGACATTTGTTTTGTGTATTTTTTGACTCTGGGGCAACAAACACGGTTGTGCGGATTTAAGTTTAATGTTTGTTTCACGTGCCGCGTTGGAGTTGTTGGATTTTTGGTAAAGAGACAGACAACTTTTGGCGGTTGGAGAATTTTTGAGCATTGGTTTTTGTGGTTAACTGAGTAATGGTTGGATTGGGAGATTCGGGCTTGCTCTTCAGGCAGTGGACGGTTGTTGTACTGCGCTAAGAGATGTATGTATTTGGGGCTTATTTGGAGTTGGTGATTGGGTTTGACGGATTTGGGCGAATAGTGCTTGACACCCTATATATAGTGCTTAGAGTTGCATTTGTACCTATAAATTGGGTACTGTGGTTGCTTACGAGGCGCCACACGAGAATTTGGTTTTAGCATTTATAACACTTTAGTTATCAGGAGGAATTGCAAATGAGTTCGAAGTCCCAGACTGGAGCTGAGATCCCGATGTCAGTCCAGAATGCAGGGCAAGGTGTTTTGGAAACGCCGATGCCTAATGGGAATGTAGTGCGCAAGACGATTCCAATCGAACGGGTTTTTAGTGACCCGGATGTAAAGCCTTTTGATCAGGTTGAATGGGAATATCGTGTAGCGGAAATTACGGATGATAAGGGGCGAGTTATATTTAGGCAGGAAAATGTGGAGGTGCCGAAGTTTTGGTCCCAATTAGCAACGAACGTAGTAGTTTCGAAGTATTTTTATGGGGAAATGGGCACGCCGCAACGCGAGCGTTCGGTTAAACAGTTGATTCATCGTGTTTGTAGGACTATTGCGGATTGGGGGATTAAGGATGGGTATTTTACGCCTGAGGATGGAGAGGTGTTTTATGATGAATTGGTGTGGTTATGTTTGAACCAGTATGGGGCATTTAATTCGCCTGTATGGTTCAATGTGGGTTTATATCATCAATATGGGATTGGGATAGGCTCAAGTCGGGGGAATTGGTACTACAATCGTGAGAAAGGCGAAGCGGAACGATCGCCTACTCAGTACGAGCATCCTCAGTGTAGTGCCTGTTTTATACAGTCGGTTGAGGATAACATGGAGTCGATAATGCAGCTTGCGGTTAACGAGGCGATGCTATTCAAGTTTGGGTCTGGAACAGGTACGGATTTAACGCCGATACGTTCGTCAAGGGAAAAGCTGAGTGGTGGGGGTCGGCCGAGTGGTCCTTTATCGTTTTTACGGGTGTATGATCAGATTGCCAATGTGGTAAAGAGTGGTGGGAAGACGAGGCGAGCTGCAAAGATGAATACTTTGCGCGATTGGCATGGGGATATAGAGGAGTTTATTGAGGCGAAGATGAAAGAGGAGAAGAAGGCCTGGGCGCTGATAGATGCTGGTTATGATCCGTCGTTTAATGGGGAGGCGTATGGGAGTGTGATGTATCAGAATGAGAACTTATCGGTCCGAGTGAGCGACGAGTTTATGCGGGCTGCGTTGGAAGGCAGGGAATGGTGGACTCGAGCGGTGACGACGGGTGAGCCGTTAGAGAGGAAAGATGCGGCGAAGTTGTTATGGAAGATTGCTGAGGGGACGTGGGTGTGTGGAGATCCTGGGATGCAATTTGATGGTGCGATACAGCGGTGGCACACCTGCAAGGGGACGGAACCGATCCACTGCACGAATCCATGTTCGGAATTTATCTTCATCAACAATACGGCATGTAACTTAGCCTCTCTGAATTTGATAAAGTTTAGGCAGGAGGACGGTACGTTTGACGTGGAACGGTTCAAGGCGGCGGTTCGGATTTTTATAACTGCGCAAGAGATAATAGTTGATAACTCGAGCTATCCTTCCAAGGTAATTGCTGAGAATTCTCATATATTTCGTCCGCTTGGGCTTGGGTTTGCAAATTTAGGGGCTTTGATAATGAGCTATGGTTTACCTTATGATTCGGATGAGGCGCGTTCGTTAGCTGGGGCAATTAGCGCAATTATGACCGGGGAAGCGTATACGCATTCGGCGTTGATGGCTGCGATTAAAGGGCCGTTCCCTGGGTATTTAGATGCGCGGTGTGCTCATGTGGCTAAGCCTTTGGCGAAAGATAATGTAGAGTCGATGCTTGGGGTGATAAAAATGCACCGTGAGGCGGCAAACCAGCTTCGTTTGGAGGGTCGGTTTGCATACCTTGCTGAGGAGGCACGGCGATGTTGGGATCGGGCGCTTGAGTTTGGGCTTAAGCATGGATATCGGAATGCGCAGGTGACTGCGATTGCGCCCACGGGGACGATTGGGTTTATGATGGATTGTGATACAACTGGGATTGAGCCTGACATAGCGCTAATTAAATACAAGCTTTTAGCAGGTGGTGGGGTATTAAAGATCGTGAATCGAACTGTGCCTTTGGCTTTGAAGGAACTTGGATATTCGCCCGAAGAGATAGAGAGGATTGTGGCGCACATTGATAAGTACGATACTATTGAAGACGTTGAGGAGGAAGAGACACTTCCAAACGGGACTAAGCAACAGAGGGTTGTAAAGAGTGGGCTTAAACCTGAGCATCTGCCTGTTTTTGATTGTGCATTTAAGTCGGCCAGAGGGAAGCGATCGATTCATTACATGGCACATCTTAAGATGTTAGCTGCGGTTCAACCTTTCATAAGTGGGGGAATTTCGAAGACGATTAATATGCCGAACGAGGTTACGATTGAGGAGATTCGGGATGCGTATGTTCAGGCGTGGAAGATGGGGTTAAAATGTGTGGCTATTTATCGGGATGGTTCCAAGCGTTCGCAACCGCTTTCTACTTCTAAAGCTAAAGGTGTTGGTGTAGTTGACTTGCGCAGGGAGAATGAGGAACTTCGAAAGAGGATTCTGGAACTAGAGGAGGAGGTTAAGCGATTGCGTGAGCAAGTTGGCAAACCAGTAAGGCGTCGGTTACCGGAGACCCGCCGTGCTATAACGCATAAATTTGATATTGCTGGGCATGAGGGATATTTGACGGTAGGGCTTTTTGAAGATGGTCAGCCAGGGGAACTATTTATTACGATGGCCAAGGAGGGTTCGACCATTGGCGGGCTGATGGATGCGATAGCGACGCTTACGAGCATAGCGTTGCAGTACGGGGTGCCATTGGAAACGCTTGTTAAGAAGTTTTCGCATCAACGATTCGAGCCGAGTGGTTTTACTAAGAACCCAGAGATTCCGGTGGCCTCCTCAATCACGGATTATGTGTTTCGGTGGATGGCGTTGCAATTTTTGCCTGGGTATAAGGAGCGGTTGCAATCGAACCCCCAACAGCCTGAATTGGCAATGCCTGGTTTAGAGGAGGAGATCAAAAAACGTGTCAATAAACCTGTCAAAGATCTACCTATAGCAGAGGGGGAATCGGATACAGGACCGGTAATTTCGCAGGGTTATATGGCGGGGGGACAAAAGGAGCGGGTTGCTAAGATGAGCGACATGATTGCACGTTTCCAGGACGACGCGCCGGTGTGTCCTAATTGCGGGCATGTGACAGTGCGGAGTGGGTCTTGTTACAAATGTTGGAATTGTGGTGAGAGTTTGGGATGTTCTTGAGGGTTAAATAGGCGAATAGGTTTTAGAGCTTAATGAGTTTTTTCCTGGGGATGACATTGGACACTGGGTTGTTCTGGGGAAACGCTTGTTTTTTAAGGACGAGCAATGTTAATCTGCAGTTGATATGATAAACGAGCAAAAACCCGATTTTTTGCGTGAAGATCCATGGCGGATTTTTCGCATAATGGCGGAGTTTGTAGATGCATTTGAGACACTGTCCCGGGTTTCGCCAGCTGTGTCTATATTTGGCTCTGCACGAGTAAAGCCTGGTGATCACTACTACAAGGCGGCGGAGAAGATTGCTTATGAGCTGGCTAAGAACGATTTGACAGTGATTACTGGGGGAGGACCGGGAATTATGGAGGCTGCTAATAAGGGGGCGGCTAAAGCAGGCGGGCGGTCGGTTGGTTTAAACATCGAGTTGCCGATGGAGCAGAAGCCAAACAAATATGCTAACATTCCGATTCATTTTCACTACTTTTTTGCGCGGAAGGTTTGTTTTGTGAAGTACAGCATAGCGTTTGTATTTATGCCCGGTGGGTTCGGTACCATGGATGAGTTTGCTGAGATTATTACGCTGGTCCAAACGCAACGAATTCCAGAGTACCCTTTAGTGCTGTTTGGTAAAAGGTTTTGGGAAGGTTTACTGCATTGGATGGAGTCTACCATGGCCAAGTGGGGTTATATAAGTCCTGGGGATCTAAAGTTGTTTATGGTGACGGATGACACTGATGAAGTGGTGAAAATTATTTTGGAGTATGTCAGAAGAGTTGGTCCGCCCAAGTTTGTTGCGCCAGCTTTCAGATAGAACTGTAACTCGGCCGTGTGTTAAGTTTTTTCCGCTCACCTACGCGGAGTTTACGGTTGTGGCGGGCCGATTGGCGCGGAAGTTGGGGACGGTTTTGCTGGGGGTATCTGCTCCGGATGGCTATGGGCGTCGGTATACAGTCCTTGGTGCGGATCCGTTCCAATCGATTTTGGTGCGTGGGGACGTTTGTAGGTTTACACAATACACCCCAAGGGGTATGGTGAACGTGGGGTATATTAGGGGGAATCCATGGGCGACAATTAAGAGTATCCTAGCTCGATTTATTATTAGTGATTCTGAAGAGGCTCCTGAAGTGCCTTCAGGGGGGTGCATAGGATACTGGGGTTATGAATTGGCGGATTTTGCGGAACCCAAATTACACATTTATCGTTCTTCAGATATCGATTTGCCGGATTGTTACCTGTTTTTGTACGACTCTTTTTTGGTGTATGATCACGTTGGTGGCAGGGCGTTTGTAATAAGTAGTGGTGTAAGGCCAGACGGATCAATTAGCAGGTATTTTGCTCAAAGGCGTGTGGATTGGTGGGAAAGGTTAATTAGAGAAAGTTTAGAGGATCAGCTGGGTTTGAAGGCGAACGGGAATTTTTCTGCTTTTAGTAATTTACCGATTGAGTGTCGGTCGTCTATGACCCGTCAGGAATTTTTACGGGCAGTGGAACGAGCTCGGAACTACATGCGCGAGGGTTATATTTACCAGGTTAATCTATCTCATCGACTAGAGGTGGAAGGTGACATAGACGCGTGGCAGCTGTACCAGGTTTTAATTGAAAATGCGGGTGAGGTTTTAGGTGGATTTTGCAATTTTGGTGATTTTCAGCTGGTGAGCGCTTCGCCAGAACTGTTTTTGCGCATTTATAAGCGTAGTATTGTAACGCGCCCTATTAAAGGTACTAGGCCGCGTGGGAAAACGGAGGCACTCGATGCGCAGTTTCTTCAAGAGTTACGGGCCAGTGAGAAAGAAAAGTCGGAGCTGCTGATGATTACAGATTTGATGCGTAATGATCTTGGAAAGATTTGCGAATTTGGATCGGTAAAAGTTCCTGAGCTTTTTGTTATTGAAACGTATTCCTATGTTTATCATCAGGTTTCTACGGTGACTGGAGTTCTTCGGCCTGGCTTATCGCATTTGGATGTTTTGGAGGCTTGTTTTCCTGGTGGTAGTGTGACTGGTGCTCCAAAGATCAAGGCTATGCAAATTATTCGGGAGCTCGAACCAGTACCCCGAGGTCCGTATACCGGGGCGTTGGGAATAATTGGATTTTCAGAGTCGAGTCACCTTTCGATGGTGATTCGTACGGCTATTTGTTGTCGTGGGAAAGTGTATTATAACGTGGGTTCAGGAATTGTGATAGATTCCGATCCGGGTGTGGAATATGAGGAGACGATGGTGAAGGCCAGGTGTTTCCTGAACTCTCTTCTGCGCACGGGGTTGCGAGCCAAGGTGGCGGACTAGGTTTTGTAAGCTTGGGATATGTACACTTTTGTGGATGGTAAATTTATAGAGAGTAGTAAAGCCAGTGTGCCTGTAAACGACAGGAGTTTTATGTACGGTGACGGTGTGTTTGAAACGGCATCCGTGCGTGAATCCCGGGTTATAGGTTTGGAATCGCACTTAAAGAGGTTAGCAAATGGTGCTGATTTTTTGGGTATTCCATGCGAAGTAGGTCAGATTCGAGATGCTGTTCGAGCATTTGTCGAAAGGAACCGGTTACGGAATGGAATAATTAGGGTGCATCTTTCCCGGGGGAGTTCGAAGCGCGGGTTGGCGGTAGTAGGACCGGTAAAGCCGCGTCTTGTAATTGTGGGGGAGGAAAAAATTCCCTTTGAGCAAGGGAGTGAACACATTGGTTTGAGGCTTGGTGTAGTTGGAGTTGTAAAAGTAGATGAGGGGGTTCCGTTAACGCGTTTTAAGACGGCCAACAGGTTAATTTACATATTGGCTCGGTTGGAAGCGAACAAGGGTGGGTACGATGACGGGATACTTCTGAACCATGCAAATCATATTGTAGGAGCTTCGGCAGCCAATCTCTTATGGGTCAAGGACGGGTGCATATTTTTTGTGCCTCCTTCGGAGGGTGCCTTGCCTGGGATTACACAAGAGTTGGTCAAGCGAATTTGTGGGGCCTTTGGTATTGTCATTCAAGAGCGTCTTGGGCGGCTTGAGGATATATTGGGTGCGGACGAGGTTTTTGTGACGTCTTCTGGGTTGGGTGTGGTAAGAGTTAAGCAGGTAGGTGGCGTACAGTGGAGCGAATCTCCATTGGTGAATCGGATTCGGGCCGCTTATTTAGAGCTTATTTGTGATTCGAGAATTGAGGAGATGTGATCCAAGTCCATGTTTGTGATTGAGAGTGTTTTGATTGAGGATTTATGGCCGTGCACTATGGAGAGTCGTGATTTAGGGCATTGCAAAACTTCGGATAAATACTCGATTAAAGCCTCATTAGCTGCGTTCTCACATGGCGGAGCATTAATGCGTAAGCGTAGGTAGTCGCCATGTAGGCCAACGATTTGATTTTTTGATGCTCGAGGTTGGACTTTGAGTTTGAGCAGCACACCATTTGAGGTTGGGATGAGGCATTTCATACAGTCATATTTTGAGAGCAGGTTGCTTCAGTCGGCTAATAGTGCGTGCGTATAAGGCTTCATATGCGGATGCAGAGCGATCCCATGAAAAATCTTGGTGCATTGCATTGCGCCTGTAGTATTCCATTGCTTGTTTATTGTTGAAGAGCGAAATAGCACGTTCGATGGCTTCGATGAGTGCTTTTGGGGAATACTCTGTAAACTTGATACCTGTACCGCGGGCGGGGTCGTCGGCGATGTCGATTACAGTATCATCGAGGCCACCTACTCGGCGGACAATGGGTAGTGTGCCGTATCGTTGGCTGTACATCTGGTTAAGTCCGCATGGTTCGTATCGAGAGGGTAGGACGAAGAAATCCGCGCCGGCTTCGACCCGATGGGACAGTGCGCGATTGAATCCGGAATGCATATGGAATTTTTGTGGAAAGCGTTGGGCAAGGTTTTTAAATGCTGCTTCGACATGTGGGTTGCCATTGCCTACTAAAATAAATTGGATGTTATGGTGGCCTAGGACGGCTTCAAGTGCGGGTAACAAGATTGATATACCTTTTTGTTCTGTGAGGCGCATGATGCTGGTGAAGAGGGGTGTGTCTGGCTGGACGGGCAAGCCGACTTCGATTTGCAAATCCTGCTTGCATGCTAGTTTTGGGGCCAAATTGTGTGCGTTGTAATGGTGGCGAATCCATGGGTCAGTTTCCGGATTCCATTCTTCGATGTCTATTCCGTTGAGTATGCCCACGAGTTTTGAGGCGTGGGCTTGGAGGTATCCTTCGAGTCCCGCTCCAAATTCTGGGGTGAGTATTTCTCGAGCGTAGCGTGGGCTTACGGTTGTAATTGCATCTGCGAAGCCGATGCCAGCCTTTAAAAAGTTTACTTTTCCGTAGAATTCCACCCCTTCCATTGTAAAGTAGTCCCAAGGAAGATTTGTAAATTGGTACACAGCTACGTCAAACACACCTTGGTATTCGGCATTATGAATAGTGAAGCAAGTAATAGGTTTATAGCTGTTTATCGGGTTGTGAGTTGATTGATGTTGCAAGAACAGGGCAATCATAGCTGTGTGCCAGTCGTGCAAGTGAATTACATCCAGGTTAGGTCCCCATGCGTTGCACAGCTCAAATGCTGCTTTTGAAAATAATAGGAATCGGTAGGCGTTGTCTGAATAATCAACGCCTTGCCATTGATAAAGGCCCGGGCGATCGAATACTGGATGCGAGATAAAGTACACGATTGAGTCATTTGGTTGAGCAAGTGTGTAGACGGTAACCGATTCTGAGTAGGAACCCATGTAAATTGGACCTAGTGTGCAATGTAGGTGGAGGGGGAGGTGGAGGTCTTTTACGGCTTGATAGAGGGGTGTGATATACCGGATTTTATGGCCTCTTTTTGCGAGGGTTTTGCCTAGGCCGGCGACCATGTCGCTTAGTCCGCCGGTACCGGAATATGGATATAACTCGCTAGTTACTGAAGCGATGTTCATATAGGAGGTGCACAAGGTTGTATAGAATGATTTGGGCTAAGAGGCATTTAAGGGGAGAGATATTCGCAACCCATGTACGGACGCAAAACCTCTGGGATCATTACGCGTCCGTCTTCTTGTTGGTAGGTTTCGAGTAATGCTACGTATAAACGTGGTAGTGCCGTGCCGCTACCGTTCAAGATGTGAGGGAACACGTTGTGGCCCGAGGCTGTTTTGTATCTTAGGTTCATACGTCTTGCTTGGTAATCTTCACAATTGGAAACGCTGGAAACTTCCAAATACGCACCTTGGCCAGGGGCCCAAACTTCGATGTCGTATGTTTTAGCGCTGGCGAACCCCATATCTCCTGTGCACAGGAGTACAACTCGGTAATGTAAGCCGAGCAATTGTAACACCTTTTCTGCGTCGTTTACCATGCTCTCGAGCTCTTGATATCCAGTTTCTGGGGGCACGATCTTGACTAGCTCGACTTTATCGAACTGGTGGACGCGAATGAGGCCTCGTGTACTTACGCCTGCAGCTCCGGCTTCGCATCTGAAGCAGGGTGTATAGGCGCAATAGCGGATTGGCAATTGGGATTCTGATAGAATCTCTTCGCGATGTATGTTGGCGAGCGGAGTTTCAGCAGTGGGAATTAGATAAAGTTTGCCGAGGGTGGATTCGTCGAGTCCTTCCCGTACAGCATAATATTGATCAACGAATTTTGGAAATTGGCCGACCCCTTCCATGCAATGGGGACCCACTAAATAGGGAGGGGAGATTTCCTTGTATCCGTGTTTTGAAGTGTGGAGATCTAGCATGAATTGGATAAGGGCACGTTCTAACTTCGCTCCTAAGCCTGTAAAAAGAATAAATCCGCTGCCGGAGATCTTTGTAGCGCGTTCGAAATCTATTAGTCCTAGTTTTTCACATAGTTCCACGTGGGTTTTTGGTTGGAAGTTAAATTGGGGTTTTGTTCCGAATTCTCTAACGACACGGTTTTCGGAAGCATCACGGCCCATTGGTACCGATTCGTGTGGGAGATTGGGGATTTGGAGTAATAGTGATTTACGCTCGGCTTCGAGTGTACGGACTTTAGCTTCCAACTCGTCGATTTTTGTCTTTAGTGCCTTGGTTTGTTCTTTGAGTTGCTCGGCTGCACGCCCTTGCTCTTTGGTTAGTAGTTCGCCGATCTCTCGGGCGAGCTTTTTTCTTTGAGCCTGAGCGGATTCGAGCTCCGCCAGGGCGCGACGCCACTCTTGGTCGATTGCTAGGAGCCGATCGAGTTTTTGCTCGTCTCCGGCATGCCGGGTGGCGAGCCTTGCCCGGACAAAGTCTGGTTTTTCACGTATGAGTTTAATGTCAAGCACTCGCGCATTATAGAAGTCAGGCGGTGCTCAGCAAGATCGAATCCTAGATGACATTTATGAGTTAAGCATTCGTCGGGCGGACCATTTTTCGATGGTACCTACTGCGAGATAGGAAAAAGCGGAAACGGCTAATGCAGTGATATATGGGTAGGAGATGGTACCTGTAAGTTTTCCGAAAAACCACACAACAAAGCCGGTCACAATTGCGCAAAGGGCTGCCTTAGCGCCTCCGAATTTGGAGAAAATTCCAAACACAAACGTTACGAATAATCCGCAACTGCCAAAGGACGAGGCATCTTCTACAAGGTGAAGCACAGAACTTGCTTTTAACGCAATTATCCAAGCGATGATTCCAAAAATTATCACACTAATTCGGGTTATTTTCACTTTGTGGAAATCGTCTAAGTCAGGTCGAATCCTAAAAATCAGGTTATGCGCTCCCAAACCAGCCGCGGCGAGCAAGGTGCTATCCACTGTGGACAGTATAGCGGAAAATAAAGCGCCTACGAATACAATGTATGGGAGCGTTGGTAAGTAATGTTTAGCAAGCGTAGGAAGGACTTGTTCGGGGTTTGAGAGGTTCGGGAATAGGATAGCGCCGATTAATCCGCATCCGACGGGAATGAGTCCGACTAACACATAGAGAACGCCAGCGGAGATAGCTGAGTTCCTTGCAATTTTGGGTGATCGAATGGAAAGCACGCGTGCAACGAGTTCTTGGGCAGTAATGGAGCCGCAAATTGGGATGGCCCAATCTTCGATGCCTGCTAAGACTGATTCATATCCTCCAACTAAATCAACTCGGTTAGGCGGTATCGAGTGCATGATTTTGTGGATACCTTCGAAAGAAAACAGAAGTATACCTGCCAAGATAAGTAGGCCGATGATCAACATAATGCCTTGGATAAGATCCGTGATTACATCGGCTTTCATTCCACCAATGGAGGTATAGGTTATACAGACAATGGCTCCAGCAGTTACGGCTTCGAAAAATTGTAATTTTGTTGTGGCGCCTAGAACTTCGCTAAAGGCTCGGATTTGGGCAGCAGCCCAAAGTACCGATGTGGGTATCATCAGTAGCACCGCTATCCGTTCTACATTGGGGGAGTATCGTACACGGTATAGGTCTGCTACAGTCGTAAGTTTTCGGCGCCAGAGTGGTATGGCGAAGATGGCTCCCATTAAAACGAGGCACACACCATATCCGAACGGATCGGCATATCCTCCACTGAAACCACGTTCGTAGACTGAACCTGCAGCACCGATACATGTCTCGGCTCCGAACCATGTTGCGAAAAAAGTAAACGTGGCTAGACCAAACCCTAAACGCCGCCCTGCCAAAAGATAGTCGTCTTCAGTTTTGATATTCCTGGCCACTACAGCACTGATAACTAATTGGAGGATGACGTATAGAATTAGGCCTATTGCTTCGAGATTCATTTTCGTCACTTCTAGGTTTGGTATAGCATTATTTTCATACACCCGGAAATATTTTGGCGCGGAAGGATACTATCCAGTAGGCCCATTTTCAACATGTCACCGGTTATAGGTTGTTAGCAGCGATCTGCTGCAGCAAAACTTACATGCTGAGCTTCTAATTTGATAGGGGATGGTTTTGTGTGTTTGCAACAGAGCGCAGAGCCACTCAGTTGTTTGGTGGTTGGTTGTATTATAAGCTTGTGTTACAGTGGCGGAACTTTGAATTGTCTTCTTAGTCGAGCGCAGTGTAACTGAGTAATAAGCGCTTTTGCGTTGTGGTTGGGAATAAGTAATTTAGTTATTGATAATTTGGGTTCCAAAGTCCTTGAACCCCACATTTCAATTAGTTATTGGTATGACTTGTATTGTGCAAGAGTATAAAGCCAGCGAGTTAGAGACTGTAGAGGTTATGGTTATGAACGCAAGGCAGTTGAGTCGACGCGCCGTTTTTTTAGACAGGGACGGTACTATTATTGTGGACAAAAGTTATCTTTCACGACCGGAGGATGTTGAGTTGATACCGAATGCTGGTCAGGCATTGCGACGGCTGCAGGATGCTGGTTACATATTGATCATCGTTTCTAATCAGTCGGGAGTTGGGCGGGGGTACTTTACTATGGAGGATGTCGAGCGGGTAAACCAGCGGCTTTTAGAGGAACTCGAAAAATTTGGGGTAAGGATTTCAAAGATTTATGTAGCTCCGGAAGCACCCGATCAGCCTAGCCGTGGTAGAAAGCCCTCTCCCGCATTCTTGTTTGATGCAGCAAATGAGTTTGGGGTCGATCTCCGTGCTAGTTACGTTATTGGAGATAAATTAAGTGATCTAGAGTGTGGATGGAACGCAGGTGTGCGCGCTGTCATACTTGTCCGCACGGGCTATGGACAGCAAACCCAAGAGCGGCATCCCGAGATCCTTAAGAGGGCGGTTATAGTTGATGATCTCGTGGCCGCAGCGGAGTGGATAATTTCCCAGTCTTTGGATCAGGGGTTCCTATCCAGAGGGGCAACTAATTGAGTGTTCAGGTGATAACTAATTAGCCTCGTATCTAATTATTTTTTTGGCTTGTGCTTATGGTGTTGGTAGATGATGACTATCGCTATTTCGGTGTTTTTAAAATGTTTTTAGGTGTAGGAGGGCACGCTGAAAATCCCGTCCTGTAGGGTTTTTATTTTTACTCTGGAAGTTTTGCTGGTGGAGACGCGAGGAGGCAGGTTAATAAAAGTTGGTGAGGTGTCTTTTTGCATTTTGATTAGCTTTGGAGTGTTTTGTGAAAGGGCTTAAGAAGTATCTAGTTGACGGATTTGCAAAAGTGTGAGTTCAATAGAGCTGGTTTATTGCTCGCCAAAAATGGCAGTAGTTTTCACCATTTGGGGGCAGTGAGCTGCTTAAAATTCCAATAAAGCGTTATGAAAATGAAAACTACTTTTGGAGGGGGCCGTGTGGCAGAGTTCTGTGTTATCTTTCGGGGCCTACCGGTCATAATTTGTGTGATGTGTGTATTAACGTGCGGGCATGGGGCAACCGTGCTTTGGAAAGCGCCTAATGTTAGGGTTGTGCAAGGATTGGATTACAACTTGTTGGAGTTTGAGAACCAGCTTGTGGGGTCAGAACAGGTTCTAGGACATTATGTTGTAGACTGGCGCGATGCGGATTATATGCCTGGTTTTCCCCCATGGTACGAAGATTGGGAGGTGTACACAGCAGGGGGAATTTTGGATGGACATCCTAGTGAGATTTGGATGCGGGTCAGTGGGCAGTACATTTACACCCGAACCGCTATTCCGGGGTCGATTGTCTCGATACATTTGGTTGGAGATAATAATGATGGGATTGCTGATATCAAGGTAGACGGCGAATCAGTAGCACGACTCAACATGTACGCCGAGAAGCAGACGACAGTTGCAGTACTCGTTTTTGGGTTGGCCCGTACCAATCATCAAGTTTTAGTTCAGTGTGAGAGTCCCGACGTTGCGGTATTGGGAGCAGCTACGTTGGAAGAGCGGCCCGCCAAATGGAGTCAATCCCCGCGGTTGGATGATGAATGTCTCTTCATTTGGGGTTGGAACGAGGTTTCGAGGTACGACACCGAGGGCTTCAATATCGCTGCTGATGATTGGGTTTGCGCCAGTACAAACCCAGTTACAAAAGTTAGATGGTGGGGTTCTTTCAATGGATGGCGTCAGTCTGTTTCGCCTCAGAACATACCAAGTGGGTTTGCTTTCCGGTTTTGGCGCGATGTCCCTGCGGGAGAGAAGGAAAAATTTAGCATGCCTGGTGAATTGTTACACACTGTAATTTGCAAAAGTTATGCGTGTGAGTTTTGGGGTTGGGAATGGGATCCACGTCATGGTGAACTAGTAGCGTGTTTCAAGTTTGAGGCAAATTTTGAGCCAGACCAGTATTTTTACCAAGGAGCTGTGGCAGGTACGGTTTATTGGTTAAGCATCGAGGCGATTTATCCGGAAGGAGCTCCCAAAGAAAATCTCTGGGGTTGGACTACCAAACCTCGGGGTGAGGGCAATATTGCGCCGGGTGCTCCTGATGCAGCAGTGACCTCTTCGGATGGTGGAATTTCGTGGTGCCCAATTATATGGCCTGGCGACGACATCAGAACTAATCAATGGGACTTATCTTTTGAACTTTTGTCAGAATACCAAAACCCAACCGTCAAATGGGTCCAGGGGCCTGATTTAACCACGAATGGTATGGACGTTGATATTAGTGGTCCTGGGATTGCTGGACGTACAATGGAATATATGGCTGCAGATGATTTTATTTGTAGGGTGCCAGGTTGGATTACGAACGTGACTATTTGGTGTTCGTGGAGCAACGATGTGCAAAGTGCCCCATTACCGGATCTGTATGTGGGGTTTCATGAGAACAAAAATGGGGAGTATCCTATTCCGGGAAGGGCGATTTGGTGGAGACTCGTACCGAGTTCCGAGTACACAATGACAGAGTATGAATCTGGTTTAGCTGAATGGTGGTTCACACCTCCAGAAATTAGCCGGTTTCCTGGAGACAAAAGGTGTTACATGATTTCGATACCGATAATGAAGGATCCGTTTTATCAGACTGGATCACAGGCAGAGCCTCAAGAGTACTGGTTGGTTATACAAGCTTTTTGGAAGGAACCCTTCCGGATTGGGTTGCTGGGTTGGAAAACTTCATTAGGTCACATATTGGGTGGAGCTGGAGTTTGGGGAATTGGTGAGGCTACGGATAAACCCAATTGGCAAAAGTTATTATACCCTCCGGGTCATCCAAGGTATGGGAGACCGATGAGTTTGGCATTTATGCTGACTGGTATTGCAGACATACACGAGATTAAGTGGTCGCAACCGCCAATGGCTCTCGTTGCGACGAATATATTGAGTGGCTGGGACGAAGTTTCAATTTATGGGTTAGGTCAGATTGTGGCGGATGACTGGGTGTGCGTATACACAAACCCGGTTGTGGCACTCAGGTGGTGGGGGTCTTTTGCAGGTTGGAGCGATGTGGCGTTGCCCCAGACGTTGCCTAAGGGGTTCGTGGTGACAATTTGGAGCGATGAACCACCGGGGCAGTTGTCATTTAGTCATCCTGCACATTGTATTTGGATTGGGTACTGCTCAAATTATGTTGCAAAGTTCGTTGGCTGGGATTTCAATCCTAGTAACGTGGTCCAAATACCTGAGTCGTGTTTTATGTTTGAGGGAGATTTGTCTTCGGGGTTTATCCAACCAGGGGTAAGCAACATTTTTTGGGTTAGCATTGCTGCTGATTATGGCCCCAACGGGCCTGAGGCAAACGCATGGGGATGGAAAACGGTCCCCCGGAACCCAAGTTCGTTAGCACCAGACGCAGCTTGCCGGATTTTTAACCCCACCGCGCCAATTGTAGGATCGTCTTATAAAGAAGGGGAGCCTATCTATTGGCCATACCGGACAAACCTCTGGGATATGGCCTTTGAGTTATTCACTAGCAGTGTCGAAATTGATTTTGGAGATGCGCCTTGTCCATATCCTACTTTGCGCTCACAAAACGGCGCACGTCATTACGTGTTTTCCGATTTCCATCTAGGAAAACGTATAGATGCGGAGGTGGATGGGCTTCCGAATTTGGCTGCACACGGGGATGATTTAATGGGCACGGATGATGAGGACGGTGTTTCAGCAGACAGCATTCGCCTACGAGTAGGGGGGCTGGCTACATTGCAAGTCAATTTAGTTTCACCCACTGGTGTTGGCCGGCTGGATGGTTGGATAGACTTTAACCGAGACGGTCATTGGACTACGGAAGAAAAAGTTGCAGACAATGTTCCACTTGTAAGTGGATCAAATGCGATTGTTGTTACGGTTCCTGAGGAGGCTTCTGTTGGGCCTACATACGCTAGGTTTAGGCTAAGTAGCAAAGGAGGATTGGAACCGACAGGTGTGGCAAACGATGGAGAGGTAGAAGATTATTGCCTTACGTTAGTCCAGCGGCGACCTCTAACAAATATTATTACCGCAACGATCACATTAAGCACTAATTTAGTGAGGGTGAGTTGGCCCGCCGAGACCGGAGTCCACTATAGATTGCAAGGTGTGACAAACTTAATCGGTGCACCAACCAATTTACTGTGGTTCGATATAGGTTCAGATGTGATTGGTCCAACAAATTCGCAAACCAACTTGCTCGATGGAACTAACCGGTTTTTTAGAGTGGTAATACCCTACATTGAGGCTGAGTAGGTCCATTTATAATCTGAGCAGGAATACCACCAAGAAGTACATAGGATCAGGTCGGAACGGCTACAGCTCATCCGGGATCAGTACCTTGACAGATGTCTCGGGTCAAACAATGTGTGGGAAAACAAGTAACTGTGGAGTTGTTCGAGTAGATCCAAGTTTATGGGGGCTAAAGGCACCACCCTGTGGCGTCAAAAAGGTTTATGAGGCGTTACTGGATATCTATTCCAGGCAACGCATGCATCTGTGCATTTCAAATTTCTAATTCAGAGCTGTACCCCCCTAAAATGCCTATATTGTCAAAATGATGAGCTAGGGGTGTTGGGCCTTTTGAGATTTCCCAGGATAGCGGTTACGAATAGTGACGATACATTCTGGATGCCATTTAGCCTAACGAGTTGTGGTTTGTTTCACCAAGCGTTTACTAGAGTGAAATTAGCGGCGTTGATGGGAATCGCATTTTTCTTTGGGTCTATGTGTTTAGGGTTCATTTGCCGATGCGAGGGGCTGTATGGGGAGGAATTTTAGTACGAACCTACGTGTTAAGTTTGTATGGGGAATTAAGGTTTTAGCTCTTGGGAATCCCAGGTAGATAGGGCTGGAGAGGAGTGGGCTGTTGATACGTAAATGGTCATTTTTGTTCAATGAGCTCCTTCGGAGGAAAGGTTACAGACTCAGGAAAACGTTTGTGGACATTGAAAGGAATTTACATCGGTGAGTGATCTGACTTGCAAGGCCTCAGGTTGTTAGAGTATACGCAAATGGCATGTTAAAAGATTTGATCGAATGGTACCTAAGGTCGTTGGATGCAGGGGGATATCCGTTGATTGCCCTTTTGATGGCGATTGAAAGTTCTATTGTGCCGTTGCCCAGCGAAGTAGTTATTCCACCTGCTGCTCATTTAGCGCATACTACTGGCCGTTTTAGCTATCCTGGGATAGTGATTGCTGGGGCGGTGGGATCTTGGTTGGGCGCCAGCGCAATGTATTGGATTGCCCGGTTAGGGGGCAGGCCTTTAGTTTTGCAATACGGCAAATACTTTTTGATTACTTATTCGAAGATCCAAAAGGCCGAGGTTTGGGTGAACAAGTTTGGTTCGTACGGAATCTTCGTTTCCAGACTCCTACCAGTCGTGCGGCATTTGATTGGAATTCCTGCGGGAATCTTAAAGATGGATTATCTTAAATTCTCCGTTTACACGCTTTTGGGATCTGCTTTGTGGTGTGCAGTGCTTTGTTATGTAGGGGTCAAAATGGGCCAGGACGAACAGCTCATGCGGGGCGAGTTACACAGAGTTACACTATGGCTTGGTGGTACTGTCATAGTGCTTGGTGCAATGTATTATTTCTTTGTACACCGGGTTGTGAAAAAAGGCTGTCGGTAATAAAAGCCAAACACAAACGGAGTTATTCGGTTGAAAAGTGCGTTTTTTACTGGCGGCTTAAGCGTTGATATCTTTGGGGTAGGTTTTTTCTTGGCAATGTGTGTTACGCTGCGGTAAAGCTTAACAGTAAGCGAGGTCGGGTAGGAACTTGGGGTTTTTGCTTTAATACCTATCCAAACTTCGAATTTTTGAAATTAAATTTTGAGGACATCCTAGATTGGGGGGCAGCAAATGTAATTGCGCGTGGGCCGAACGGCTAAACAGACGGTTGCTCTTATTGGTAATAACGAGAGGGTTGCGGCGAGCCGTTCATAAGTGTGTTGCATCCCAGGAATATAGTTTAGGGCATCGAAAGCTATCTTTTTGTGCAAATGATTAAGCCAGGAGCTCTTACGGAAGGGGAAGAGCTTTCTGCCCAAGGCATCAGCATAGCTGTTGTTGGGGTTTTTGGTTTTATGCGGAGGCTAAATGGAAATGGTTTGGGCCCGGGAACTTGGTTTCTAATTAATAGGCAGATCGTGTGTGTTTCAGTTACGAGGGCATTTTGGGACCCAGAAGCGGGGTTGGAAGTGGTTAGAGGGGTATGGGGGTAAGATCAGGAATAAAAAATTGATTGACTTAAGAGTAGGCTTAGGTGTTGTAACCACGGTGTTTTAAGTTGCGTTTTCCTAGTTTCGGGGTTAAAACGTAAAACGCTTCCGCCTTCTGGATTAGACCAGTTAGGCGAAAGCAAAAAACTTTAGCATTAAGAACCATGATAACGAGAAACGGAAAGACTTTTGTAACTGTCGATGCAAATGAAGCAGTTGCATCGGTAGCATATCGGACGAATGAGGTAATGGCTATTTATCCGATCACGCCGTCCTCGCCTATGGCGGAATGGTGTGATGAATGGGCAGCGGAAGGCCGTACTAATTTATGGGGTATGGTACCGACAGTGATAGAGATGCAGAGTGAGGCGGGAGCAGCTGGGGCGCTGCATGGGGCTTTACAAACAGGATCACTTGCAACAACCTTTACGGCTTCTCAGGGGCTCTTGCTGATGATCCCCAATATGTACAAGATAGCTGGGGAATTGCTACCTACCGTGTTTCATATTTCAGCGCGCTCCTTAGCTACCCACGCGCTGTCTATTTTTGGTGATCACATGGATGTGATGGCTGTTCGGCAGTGTGGTGTGGCTATGCTAAGCGCTGCCTCTGTTCAGGAGGCTCATGACATGGCCGCTATTGCCCAAGCTGCCACCTTGGAGTCGCGTATTCCCTTTGTGCATTTCTTTGACGGTTTTAGAACTTCGCACGAGGTACAAAAGATCGAGTACATACCTGATGAAGTTTTGTTGGAACTAATTAAGGAAGAAGCTATTGCGGCGCATCGAGTACGGGCTTTAAACCCAGATAGACCAGTAATTCGTGGCACAGCTCAAAATCCCGACGCGTATTTCCAATGCCGCGAGGCAGTAAATTCGTTTTATTTAAAATGCCCATCCATTGTCCAAGGGGTGATGGACAGGTTTGCTGCTTTGACTGGCCGAAGGTACAACCTATTTGATTATGTAGGAGCTCCCGATGCGGAACGCGTGATTGTGCTGATGGGATCGGGCTGCGAAACTGCTCACGAGACAGTTGAATATCTTGTGAAGCGTGGTGAAAAAATTGGTGTATTAAAAGTAAGGTTATACAGACCTTTTGATGCTCGACGATTTGTAGAGGCTTTGCCACCGACGGTGAGAGCAATAGCTGTGCTCGACAGAACAAAGGAGCCAGGTTCGGTAGGCGAACCTTTATACCTGGATTGTGTAAGTGCGCTTGTCGAAGGTATCGCAAATAAATGGGGTAACCTTAGCGATATGCCTAAGGTAGTTGGGGGGCGGTACGGCCTTTCTTCAAAGGAGTTTACGCCTGCGATGGTAAAAGCTGTATTTGATAACCTGGCCAAAGAGGTACCGAAGAATCATTTCACTGTGGGTATAAAAGACGACGTCACTCACACAAGTTTGGATTATGATCCAGAGTTTTCTACTGAAGATCCGAGGGTTATCCGGGCGCTCTTTTATGGTTTGGGTTCAGACGGTACTGTGGGCGCGAATAAGAACTCCATCAAAATTATTGGCGAACACACTGATTATTATGCACAGGGCTACTTTGTGTACGATTCAAAGAAGTCTGGGTCAATGACTATTAGCCATTTGCGGTTTGGCCCCAAACCTATAAGGTCGACATACCTTATAACACGTGCCCAGTTTGTTGCATGCCACCAACCGGTATTTTTGGAAAAGTTTGATTTGACAAAGCCATTGGTGGAAGGAGGGACGTTCCTTTTGAATACCCCATACTCCAAGGATGAGGTTTGGGACAAGTTGCCGCGGGTGGTCCAAGAAGGCTTGATTAAGAAGAAGGCGCGATTCTATATCATTGATGCAACCCGCGTCGCACGGGAAAGTGGGATGGGGGGCAGAATAAACACAATCATGCAAGTGTGTTTCTTCGCACTTTCTGGTGTGTTGCCTAAGGAGGAAGCAATCCAGGCAATCAAAGAAGCGATAAAAAAGACTTACGGAAAGAAGGGTGAAGATGTGGTGAAGAAAAACATTGCTGCTGTGGATAATGCGTTAGCTAATTTGCATGAGGTGCCTGTTCCAGGGGTTATAACCAGTAAGATTGAACTACGACCGCCCTTAGTTGGTCAGATGAATGAATTTGTAGAGCGGGTATTGGGGGCACTGGTGGCTGGGATGGGTGATGATCTGCCGGTAAGTGCATTTCCAGTGGACGGCACGTTTCCAACGGCTACCACTCAGTACGAGAAACGGAACCTGGCACTTGAGATTCCCATCTGGGAGGAAAAGAGTTGTATACAATGTTGTAAGTGTGTTGCAGTTTGCCCGCATGCATGTTTACGGGCGAAGGTATACGACCCTTCAATTCTCGAAAAAGCTCCAGCAACCTTTAGATCAGCTGACGCCCGACATCCAGATTGGAGAGGATTAAAATTCACAATACAGGTTGCACCAGAAGATTGTACTGGCTGCCGGATGTGTGTAGAGGCGTGCCCAGCTAAAAACAAGCAAGATCCAACGAAGAAAGCCATTAACATGGAGCCCAAGGCACCAATCTTGGATCGGGAGAAAGAGAACTGGAATTTCTTCCTGTCGATTCCGGATTTCGATCGTACGAAGATCAAGGTTACACAATTGCGTCAGCAACAAGTAATGCGGCCATTGTTTGAGTTTTCAGGTGCGTGTGCGGGTTGTGGTGAAGCACCATATATAAAGATGCTAACCCAGTTGTTTGGTGATCGGGTACTGATTGCTAACGCTACTGGATGTTCATCGATTTACGGTGGGAACTTGCCCACGACTCCATATTGTGTGGATGCTAATGGCCGCGGCCCAGCATGGTGCAACTCGCTATTTGAAGACAATGCCGAGTTTGGTTTTGGTTTTCGCATTTCAATTGACAAGCAGCGTGATTATGCGATCTCGCTTTTGCGGAAGTTAGCCCCGCACCTTGGTGATGATTTCGTGGATGCGATAATTAACGCTGATCAATCAACGGAGGCCGGGATAGCGCAGCAACGGGAGCGGATTGCCGTGTTAAAATCACGCTTGAAACAAATAGATATGCCACAGGCGCGTAGGTTGTTGTTATTGGCGGATTGGCTTGTTCGTAAAACGGTCTGGATTATTGGCGGGGATGGTTGGGCATATGACATTGGCTTTGGTGGCTTGGACCACGTTTTAGCCAGTGGTAAGGACGTCAACATATTGGTTTTGGATACCGAAGTCTATTCGAACACCGGTGGGCAAATGTCAAAGGCAACACCGCGGGCGGCTGTGGCTAAATTCGCAGCTGCGGGTAAACCTACACCTAAGAAAGATTTGGGGTTGATGGCAATGACATATGGACACGTGTATGTGGCAAGCGTAGCGCTCGGTGCAAGAGACGAACATACTCTCCGGGCGTTTGTGGAAGCGGATTCCTATCCAGGTCCTTCACTGATTATAGCTTATTCGCATTGTATTGCTCATGGTATTGATGTTGAAGGTGGTGCGGGGATTAAACAACAGAAGTTGGCAGTGGATTCTGGCCAGTGGTTGCTTTATCGCTATGATCCGCGGCGCGCCCAGGCAGGCGAAAATCCACTGCAAATCGACGCAGCTGCTTCTCAAGCTAAAGTGCTTGACTATCTCATGACAGAAAACCGGTTCAGAATGTTATTGAAGAGCAAGCCTGAGGAGGCAAAGAAGTTGTTCGAAGCTGCGCAATTGGATGCAGAGCGAAGGTTGCGGTTCTATGCTCTAATGGCTGGGCAACTCCAGTCTAAGGACCAAACTCAGAGCTAAATGCCTTCTTAATAATATCGGTATGAAATTAATGGAGTCTGGGATTTCACGTGAGTGGGTCCCAGACTCTTTTTTACAACTATGCCTTTAACTGACCCGTTGGGTTTTGTTGAACTTTCCTTAGCGAAGGCCAAGATGCTGATTCTCCCGATTCTTTCGTGGCACGGCATCCAATAGTTGAATTTTTAGATGAAGCCTTGTAGCTGAGGCTAGTCTGTTAAACCTGCCAACCAAAACATCATGGCGAGATCTTTTTAGGGGTGTGATTTAATTAGTTGGGGACGGTTACTTCCTCGCGCTACGCTGAGGGAATTATGCTTGGGTTTTGTTGCTCAAAATGTCAGTTCCTACTTTTTAAGGGATCCAGATGTTGAGTAAAGTAATTCGATCAACTGTTTTTTAATCATGGCTCGTTGGCATCTTACGAGTGTTAAGCCAAGTTTTTGGAGAGTTTTAACGAGGTCATCTGCGAAGTTTTTTCTAGTGGCCTCGCAGGTGCTGTTAAGGACCTGATTTATTGAATAGGTAGTCATTACCGGAATCCCATTCCATTCGTACCACTGGCCCCTAGCCTTGGAGATGTTAACTCCTTTGATCCCCAAAAGTGTTTCGAGCGCAATCGGCCCCAAAGCTAGGATCACGCTAGGCCTTATCGTTTTAATTTGCTTGTGGAGGAACTCACAACAATTAATCCCGCATTTTGCCACTGGAGATCCGTGATTAGTTTCGGAGTTTTTCCCAAATGCGGAAGGATTGCATTTTATTGCCGTAGTCAGGTAAGCTAGTTCTGGTGGCATGCCACCAATGCGGAGCAGTTGGCGTAAGATTTGTCCCTGCCATCCAGAGAAGGGTTGTTGGTTTCGTGTATCCTCAGGGGATGGGAACTCTCCGATTATCATGAGTTCTGCATTGATGTTCCCAAACCCGAAAATACGGCCTGGCCTCTTTTTCCCGCATTTTGGGTTACACTTTTTACATATTGATATTGCTTGTCGGAGCTCTTCTAAGGCTGGTGTCTTTCCATTAGCTATGATGTACCGCTTTTTGACACTCGCCTGAGTGGGGTCTTCACCTTCACGCAGTAATTGCCGAGTAATTTGACTTTCGTAAGTGGTGCTGCAATTTGATTTATTAACGCTGGTGCCCATTACCCACACCTCCTTTCGGTCGCCTTCGTTAAATCCCGCAATAAACATATCTATGTACAATTTTTTGTCCACTACAAGTTTCCACCCTTTGCAACCAAACCTCCACCAATATTTTGAGCATCACAAGTGCCAAGGAGAGTGGGGAAATAAAAGCCGCATAGGCTGTAATTCATATGACCGCAAATCAGTTGTCGGATAAAAAGTTGTTGGTACGAAGGTTTGCATGGGGAGTTAATTATTTTTGGGTTTTGGGGATAATTGCGCGTAACACAGGTTCGTTCCACTTCTCAGTTCGCACGTCGAATGCAACGAAATTGCCATCGAACTGCCAATAAGCCCAACTCCATTGTCTTGACTCAGCTTCCGAGACTACATGTTGTAACCAAATATATCGATCGGGTTCAGGGGCTCGATCATAAACCCCAAACTCTCCTAAATATACGGGACGTTTGTGTTGTTTGGCCCAGGTTTGTGCCCTGTCAAAATCTTGGATTAAGGTCCTAACGTCGTCCTGCGAGCCCCACCTTATGTCAACTTTATCTGCTTTTCCGGCAAACGCAGTACCCTGGTGGGTGAAGTCAAAAGGTGCATAATAATGGATGGTCACTATTATATTGCGGTCGGATTCGGGTAACTCCAGTTTTGGGAGCATATCAATACTGTTCCATTGACCAGGTCCGATTATCACAACACGGTTGGGATTGGTCCTGCGTATAACCGTTAGTGCATCTCGGAGAAATTGGTTCCACAGCTCCGGGGTTAGTTTTGAATTGGGCTCGTTTAAGATTTCAAACAACACAGAGTCAGGTTGGTTTTTAAGATGATTGGCTAGAATATCCCAGGTTTTTAGGAACGCCTTTTTGTATTTTTCTGGGTCATGCCCCATCAATGTAAACTCGTGAAAATCCACTACTACCATAAGTCCTTGGGCAAGCGCGTTACTAATCGCCCAGTCCAATGTGTTCAAATAGTGATGCGAGATAGTATTTGTTTCTTCAGCCAGGCCGGGGTTGTCACGGAATGGATGTAAATTAATGCGGACGTGGTTAAACCCAGCCGCTTTTATCTTCCCGAAGTATTCTATTTTGAACCTAGCTTTCGAGAAGTCCCGCCAAATAGGATCGTAGCCCAAAATGTTTATCCCTCGGCCTAGCCGTTTGTTGATTTCGTACACTCGCTGGTCAGGGGTTGTTGTTTGTGGTGTTTTGCAACCTAATGCCGGTAAGAGAGCGGTGCATAATATAAATAAAAGTGACACAGAGCCGGCCCTTTTTAGTGCGGAAATTGTTTTTTTCATTTATAGAAACGATAGTTAATTTGCGTTGCTGCACTTGCAACTACAACAAGAGCCTTCTCCGCAAGATCTCGGTTCACTTGACACGGAGCTTTTTGGCGAAAATGACGAGATAAGTTTTTCCAAGTCTGTATTTCCACAATTTGGACATTTTGACCCTTGCCATTTTGTGGTGGGTAACAGAAGTTCTCCTGACCATCCACATTTTTTGCATGTAAATTCGTATAGCGGCATACAAGTTTAATTTCTTTACCCAAGCGGGTTTGTTAGTCAAGCAGACCCAGTACAAAAAGTAGCCCCTTTTGTTTCGGTAAAATACCCAATCGGCCTAACGGCAAAACAGTAGGCATAGGAAGGGCCGGCTCTATGACACCTCCCTAGTATAAACAGGGGCGCTTTTGAATGGGGGTGCAATTGAACGGCGTTAAGCGAATATTTGCTATAGGCTTTGGTGTTGATCTGTTTGGAATGTGGGATAAGTTTTATAGTTGGTTTGAGTGGCTTGCATGTTTAGAAATGCGTTTCCAAGCTGCTTAGGAGTAGGTTTATGCCTCGAAGCTACATATTTGAATGTCCACGATGTTTATACAAAACTGTGGTGGTCGGGGGGTTAGAGGAAGGATTACATTGCCATTTCCAAACGGTCGTTTGTCACACATGCCGTAGACTATATGACATTCCAATTAAACTGAGGGTACCTATTACCCAGGCATATAGTGCCTCAGCCAGCGGTTTAAATCAATTTTATAAAGTAGCAACGTCCGACCCAGCAACTATTATCAATCGCTTGGTTAAAACTACTGAAAGCAAATGGATTGACGGAAAGTTGGTTTGCCCTCGATTTCCATCCCACGTTGTTGAAAAATGGAATCATCCTGGTGCATGCCCTATCTGTGGAACCATTATGGAACGCTCATTAAGACCTTACAGAGTATGGGATTGATGTGTTGCCAGGCATGGAGCATTCACGTTGGTTATGCGCCAAAATTGCTTTTCCGAAAGTTGCTTCTGGAAAGCGTAAGTAAAGGCTGAATTTTTCCCTGGCAATATTATTGACCGCAACAAGGTAAGATTACGATGCTATTTTCCCGGTTTGTAAATCGTTCGAAATGAAATATGTAGGTCGGATTAACACTTTGCATCCCCCTGAAAGTGGTTACTTTGATCCTCAAAAATGGCGCAAGGTTTCGGGGTAATACAAAATCTGCTTGGCAGGAGTGAGTTTCCGGTTAATGATTCATCTCGATGAGTATAAATCGGTGGATAACAGCGATGGTTGTATTGCTCGTGATTGAGGCTGTAATTGTAGCAGGCCTGACGGCTGTATGTGAATTGCATTTTAGATCAATACGGCGTATGCAGCCTGAACTTGCTCGGGTTCAAGGAATCCAAGCTTCTATCGGGCAGTTGATTGCAGAAAGCTTGGAGTATTCCAAAAAAAATCCATCGATTCTTAAGGTTTTGGAATCCACAGGATTAAGGTCGCAGCCATCCCAATCGCAACCGGTGCAGCAACAGCAAGGTCGCTCGCAAACACGTTAACGCTTATTTAGAAGGAGGTTCAGATGAGTCATGTGGATATGAATTTGTTTGATATGCCCACCCCAGGTGACGGATCCCCTACTAAGATGCAAAATGCTAATGAAGGGATGCCCTCAACATCTTTAAATCACTCAACCCAGGAGATCTCAAAAGAAAGTGAGATATTTTGGCATAAAAAGGTTTTGTTTTGGACACTAGTAGGTCAGTTGCTTCTGGGCGGTTCATTCGGATTTTTCATGCTTCGTCAGGCTGTGATGCTTAATCGCCAGAAGATAGAGCAGAAGAGGGTCATTATGAATTTTAATAGTAACGAATTACCTCGAATTGAGTTGCTCCTAAATTCGTTGCGAATGTTTGGCTCTACAAATCCGGACTATGCCCAAATACTTGGTCGACATGTTTTGTTCATGCCTGTTTCGCAAACGGGGGCTCCTTCAAAGGTGGTACCAGTGAGACCACAAGCGACCTCCCCAATAGTGACTGCACCAGCGGTGCCATCCAAAGGTCAATAAGTTAAAGAGGGGTTGAGACTGGTTGATGCGTTGTTATTGCGATTGGTAGTTGTGTCGCAAAGTGCGGCAGTATTTTGTTTTTAATAAATGCCTTTGGCTTTTTCCTGTCGCTCTGTGAAATCCAAATTTGTGGTTATTTTTATAACGGATATGGTGTATCTAGTTAACCGAGGCTTTTTTGCTAAATGTAGCCCGGTACATTTTTGTTTTGGGTGAAGTTTGTGACACGGGTAATGATTGAAAATAAAAATTAAGTGAGAATGGGAAAGAGAGGAGCATTAAGCAATTGTCTGAGTTTTCATCTGAGACCCCTCAGAGGAAGGGGTAAGTAGCTTTTGGCTCAATGAGTTTTTTCTAAGGCTCTACCGCAGTTATAGCAGAATTTTGCGTTTTGGGGGACCAGGGTTTGGCAATCAGGGCAAGTTAGTTGTCTTTGAGTGTTGTGGTAATGAATCCAAAGATTTCGGCCATATGGGATCCAAGTAAAAAGGTACGCGAAAATAAACACGGAATCCCGTCGCCAGATTGAATAGGCCAGAAGCAAACCGGCCCCTGTTAGGCTAAGCCACCAAAATGCAGCTGGGACGACAACCTGTTTTTGTTTTTCAGTTGCGTACCATTGAACAATAAACCGGGAAAAAAACACAAAATTTCCCAACCACCCAATTATTTTCCAGGTGTGCCATTCGATCCCGAATAATTTTCCGCCTGGGCAAAGCAGACTAGTTAGTGAATCCATCACACAAGCACTATACTCTTGCGCCAGTCTTTTTAGAAGTTTTAAGCGCGTTTGGAAGGTTCTTTCTAGGGGAATAGAAGGCGGCTTATAGGCGCGGTGTGCGTTTCCACATTACACGGAGATAAAACCGATAAATAATTCACGACAAAAACAATTTTTTCTTGACAAGGTGGGGATTTTAGAGTGATAACATATCTATGAGAGCGTGGCAGTTTAGGCATAAGGCTTTTACCCTCATTGAGCTCCTCGTGGTTATTGCGATAATCGCAATTTTGGCTTCTCTTTTGATGCCTGTTTTAGGCAAAGCAAAACAGAAGGCACAAGGGATTGGCTGTCTCAATAATCTTAAGCAATTGCAAATTGCTTGGGTGCTTTATTCAGACGACCACGAAGATAAAATTGTCCGGACAGGTGGATTGCAGTCGTTAGTAACAAACCCAGATGACCCTGCCGCCCAGCCTGGCGGTCCTAAAGCTAATTGGGTATTAGGGAGTGTGAACCCAAACGACGGGGCTGCTATGTCTACAAACGTCAAGTTCATTATAAATGGGCTATTATATCCGTACGTTCAAAATTTAGCGGTTTATAAGTGTCCAGCTGATCGTAAAACTGGCCCTGGGGGTGCTCCAACTGTCCGAAGCGTATCGATGAATGGTTGGATGAATCCAATTTCAATTGAAAGTTTTAGTCCACAGAACCGTGTGTTTAGAAAGCGGTCAGATATAGTAAATCCACCCCCATGGAAATGTTGGGTGTTAATTGACGAGAATCCTGGCACAATTAATGACGGCTGGTTCATGGAAGACCCAGTAAATTACCCAAATACGTGGGTTGATATGCCCGCGTGTTACCACAAATCGGCCGGCGGGATGTCTTTTGCAGACGGCCATGCGGAAATCAAAAAGTGGACGGATTCCAAGGTGCTAGCGCAGAGGTTTCCCACATTTACAACACGGGATATGAACTCACCTGACCTACCTTGGTTGCACGAACGTACCACCTCAAGGAAATAGGGTGTTTAAAACCGAAACGAATAGTATGTAGAAGCCTGGGTTTTAGATCATCCTTTTAAAGTGGTTTTCTCGGATGGAAAGGTTTGTAGTTTGTTCCCTCGAAGGTGGTGAGGCCCGCGTCAATGCCAGAATGCTTTAAAAGAGTAGGGTAGCAATTTTCAAAGACTTCGGTACTAGCTTTTTTTTCGGTGCAAGTGGGAGTTCAATATTGTGGCTTAATCAGAATATAGATCTAAGCAAAGCAGAGAAATCGATGAATGATTGTTTGATGGGGAGCGGCGTACATTACATGTCTCCAATATGTACTTCTAGTGAGGAGGGGTGCGTTTGTGGAATTTTTCGGGTCCATTTTCGCGGTTATTTGGGTGTGTATTGGTCTCTTGGTAAGAAGTAAAGAAGCCGGAAGCCATCCGGTGTTCGGAACTCTTCCCGCAAGGTAGGTGCGAAAGCATCTGTTATAGTGGTTAGGAAGTGATTGCTGGGAAGGCTCCTCTTTTAAGCGCTCAAATTTCCTGTGCTTCCGAAGGAGAAATTGGTAGAGATTGGGTGGGATGAAAGGTAGTTTGTGTCAACGAAATACTTGTCGATTGCTAGGCAAATCAAATTCGATGTATGTGTTAGCCAGTTTGGTTGTGAAATTCCATCGGTTAAAGTGGAGGATAGTGGTTCTTGCGTGGTTTTGGTCTTTGGGCTTTACAATGGATTGTAGGTCTAGCGGGTTGCTTAACGAGCCCTTGGATATTAGCAGTGATTTTGTAGATTTTTCGAACACGTACTTTTTAGCCGATAAGATAGTGGAGTTTGACCCTGCGAAGCGTGAGGGGAAGATACAATATCAACGCGCGAAATATCAGACCAGGTATGCTTTCAACAACACACTTGCTGCGTTGACTCCTATGGAACCCGATGAGTTTCCTTCAACTGAATACGAAGCAAATCCGGTGTTGCCGTTTTGGATTGAGTTTGTGTCCCCGCGCACGATTCGAATTCGGGTGTTTACGGGGCCTCAGTTTGTGCGTGGTGAATCCTTGATGCTGGTAGGTCCGGTTCCCAAGGACTCCTCGTGGTGTTACTGGCCTATGGATGCAGGGTATTGCTATAGCAATCAGGCTGGAATGTTAATTATTCGGACAAATCCTGTGCGTTTCGAAATCAAGGATTCAAGTGGACGGTTATTGACTCAGACACACCATTTCAAGGACAACTCAATGAGTTTTACCCCTATTTTGCCTTTTGGATTTGTGCGGAGAGCATATGATTACTCTCGCAGTATGGCTGCCGTTTTCACGTTATCACCAGGGGAGAAAATCTTTGGGTGTGGTGAATCATTTACTGAGTTTAATAAACGGGGGCAGCGGGTTGTGTTATGGGTCGATGACAGCAACGGGGTTCAAAATGAAACAATGTACAAACCGATTCCTTTTTTCCTGAGTAGCCGTGGATATGGCATGTTCATAAACACGGGTGCCCCTATAACAATCGATTTCGGCCGCTATTTTAGCGGGATAAACTCAATAATGGTAGGGGATGACGAGTTAGACCTTTTTATATTTATTGGCCAACCCAAAGAAGTAATTGGTGAGTACACGGCACTTACTGGGAGATCACCCTTGCCGCCTTTGTGGTCGTTCGGGCTTTGGATGAGCCGATGTACTTATTTAAGCGAGGCGCAAGTCCGTGAGGTAGCTAGCAGGCTGAGGCAAAACTGCATCCCATGCGATGTGATTCACCTTGATACTGGGTGGTTTGAAACTGATTGGCGGTGTGACTATGAGTTTTCAAGGAACCGTTTCCCTAATCCTGAAGGAATGATTGCTGATCTCAGGAAACAAGGGTTCCGTATTTCAGTGTGGCAGCTTCCATATTTTACCCCTCAGAACCGGCTATTTAGCGAATTGGTCACGAATAACCTTGTGGTCCGTGATCGGAAGGGCAATTTGCCTTACGAGGATGCGATATTGGATTTTTCGAATCCAGCCGCTGTTCAGTGGTACCAGTCTAAACTAGCCAACCTCCTGAGGCTAGGCGTTGCTGCTATAAAGGTTGATTTTGGAGAAGCCGCACCGTTGACCGGAATATATGCTTCGGGCCGCACCGGCTTTTACGAGCATAATTTGTATCCCTTGCGGTATAACAAGGCTGTTGCCGAAATTACCAAGCAAATCACTGGGGAAAACATAATTTGGGCACGAAGCGCTTGGGCGGGAAGCCAGCGATACCCAGTTCATTGGGGTGGCGATGCGGAAAGTACCGATCAGGGTATGGCAGCTACGTTGCGAGGGGGATTATCTCTTGGGATATGTGGTTTTACTTTTTGGAGTCACGACGTTGGTGGATTTATTTCAAGACCAACGGAAGATCTATATCTTCGCTGGATTGCTTTTGGCGCATTTAGCTCTCATATGCGTTGTCATGGAATTGCTCCTAAGGAGCCATGGGAATATGGAGAAGACACAATGAAGGTTGCTCGAAAGATTATTGAGACAAGATACCGATTGATGCCATACATCTATGCTCAGGCAGTGGCAAGTGCTAGGACTGGGCTTCCAATGTTACGTGCTTTGTTCATTGAATATCCGGATGATCCAGGGGCTTGGTGTGTGGATGATGAATATCTTTTTGGCCAAGATATGCTTGTTGCTCCTTTGCTTCATGAAGGCGAACGTGTGCGAAACGTATATCTTCCTTCGGGGGCATGGGTTGATTATCAGACTGGGAAAACCTATGGCTCGGGATGGCATCAGATTACTGCCAGTGGGCTGCCAATAGTCATTCTTGTCCGAGAAGGCGCAATAATTCCCCACATCGGGCTAGCACAATCTACTTCGGAGATGAATTGGGGAGAGTTAGAACTGATGGTGTTTGCAAAAAAGTCTGTCCATGCGAAAGGAAATGTGTGTTTGCCTACCGATAATAGGTTGGTTGAAGTAACTGCAGTAAGGTCAAATGGGACCTACGAATTGCTATCAAACCCATTGGCAGGGAGGACCCGGTTAACAGTGAGACAAGTAAATTTTGATTGAGGGACGTTTTAGCCGACTTCGTTTAAAAGAGAGAGTTTGGCTGTGATTAGAAATGAAAGGGAGACGGAAGAAAGGAGATAGTGTTAGTACGACTGAAGTAAAACCATTCCATTAGATCCAAATTGGCAGCTGAATTCATACCGGTTTTTACAGGTCTTAAGCTAGGGTATTATCCCGTGAGATAATTCAAACTTTGCACTGTGGAGCAGAGATAAAATCTGAGCACGCTACCGTAGAAAAAGTTTAAATTAGGTGAATTTTGGGACGCTAAGATCTGGCTGGATATGTATTGGGCAAATGGGAAGTTGGGTTATATATTGGAGCCACAAAAGATTCCTGGCAGTGAACGGTTTTGCAAGAAAAGTGTTCTGGTAAGCTCGGGTGTAAAATTCGAGGGGTGGAGAGGCAGCGGTTGAGTTATAAAAATGCGATGAACTTTGTTGCAATTTAGTTTGAAGATTTTAAAAATTACACAAGTATGAAAAGAAATGTGGACTCGCTGAAAAAACCGGGAGCTGATAATACCGCCTGGATTGTCGTAATTGCCGCATTGTTGGTTTTCCCTTTTTTACTCGCGTTGCGAGCACAAGAAGTATGCACCAGTTGTGAATATCAGGTTCTTGTAACTGGGAGCTTTTCGCATCAGAAAGTGCATTCCTCGGTGCCTATTGAGGGTGCTGGACAAAATGATGCTGTTTTTCGTGAAGATGTAAACGGCACCAATTTCACAGTTACAGTTTCCGGGTTACCCGCGGGGAAATACGAAATAATGATAGGGTTAGTGGAGACAGAGTTTGAAGCTCCTGGAGAACGCGTCTTTGATGTTTTAGTTGGTGATCAAGTCCTAGCAAAGGATTTTGATGTAGTTGCGAGGGCTGGGGCCCCTCGAAAGGTTACTTACATTGCTGGGACGGTAGAGAAGGACGACGATGCGCTTCGAGGGCCTTTGCAAATTAGATTTGTGGCTTCCCGCGGGAAGGCCAAGTTCAATACGATGCAAATCAAAAATGCAGCAGGGGCAACAGTCGTTTCATTTTGTGCGGCTGAGTTGGCAGACGCCTTTTCTGCAGCGATGACGCGAATACCGGAAGTTAAAGAGCCACCAATTTGGCGTGATCCATCTTACCCGTTGAAAGATCGGATCATGGATCTAATTAGACGGATGTCTTTAGCAGAGAAGATTGCGCAATTGAATAACGATGCGCCTGGGATACCGCGGTTGGGGTTGCCTGCTTACAACTATTGGAACGAAGCGTTGCATGGCGTGGCAAATAATGGGATTGCTACAGTTTTCCCTTGTCCTATTGGGGGAGCGGCGTCGTGGAACCCAGAAATGTTTTACAAGCAGGGCAGAGTTACGGGAATTGAAGGTCGGGCAAAATTTAACGATTACACTTCTCGGCACAATGGTAATTCAAAATGGTGGACGGGCCTGACTTTTTGGACGCCAAACATCAATATATTTCGCGATCCTCGGTGGGGGCGTGGGCAAGAAACTTATGGTGAAGATCCATTCCTTACGGGTGAGCTCGCGGTTTGGTACGTAAAAGGATTGCAAGGCGAACATCCCGAGTACATGTTAGCGATGGCTTGTGCGAAACATTATGCAGTTCACAGTGGTCCTGAGCGGCTGCGACACAGGTTTAACGCGGTAGTTTCGGAAAGGGACTTGTTCGAAACGTATTTACCCCACTTTGAACGCGTAGTGCGGGAAGGTAAGGTCGGGGGAATTATGGGTGCGTATAATGCCGTCAACGGTGTGCCTTGTTGTGCCAATTCATTTCTGTTGACTGAGTTGCTACGGAACCAGTGGGGATTCGAAGGATATGTGGTGTCAGATTGCGGAGCGATTCGCAATATTTGGGCACCTGAGGATCATCGCTACGTTAAAACTCCAGAAGAGGCAGCTGCTTTAGCGGTAAAGGCTGGGTGTAATCTCTGTTGTGGCAGTGATTATAACGCCCTTGTCCGTGCGGTGCAAAAAGGGTTAATCACCGAGAAGGAGATCGATCAAGCTCTGTATTATACTTTGTGGACGCGATTCCGGTTAGGTTTATTTGATCCGCCTGAACGAGTCCCTTATAGCAAGTACACTATAAAAGACAATGACACACCTGAAAATGCACAGGTGGCTCTTGAACACGCACGCCAGTCGATTGTGCTTCTGAAAAATAACGGAATTCTTCCGCTTGATAGGTCAAAGCTAAAACGTATTGCTGTGATTGGGCCAAATGCCAATTCCCGGACCATGCTTCACGGCAATTACCACGGCACGGCTTCTAAGCCTATTACGATTTTGGCAGGTATAAAAAAATTGGCAGGTCCCAATATTGAGGTTCTTCATGCCATGGGTTGCCCCATTACTACAAACAGAGCTATCGCTCCATGGAGTCGCCAGGATAATGAAACTGACCGTTCGTTAGATGAATTACAGGCTGAGGCACTAAATGTGGCAACGAGTGCTGATGTCATCATCTATGTAGGTGGACTTACTCCTGCGCAAGAAGGTGAAACATTTGACCGGGATTCAATTGAGCTTCCATATCCTCAACAGCAATTGCTGCGAGCACTGTACGCTACTAAAAAGCCGATTGTGATGGTGAATTGTAGCGGTTCTGCAATCGCTTTAACGTGGGAAAACGAGCACTTGGCAGCAATTTTGCAAGCTTGGTATCCAGGTCAGGCTGGCGGTCAAGCGGTAGCAGAAGTGTTATTTGGTGAAGTGAATCCTTCCGGTCATCTTCCGATCACATTTTACCGGTCAACCGCGGATTTGCCCCCGTTTGAAGATTACTCCATGAGTAACCGCACTTACAGGTACTTCTCTGGCAAACCGTTATATCCATTCGGTCACGGGTTACACTATACAAAATTTGATTACAAGAATGGGAAGCTAAGTCGGAAAAAGATCGATCCGGCGAGCGTGCTTACGGTGAGTTTCACCATCAAAAATGCGGGTTCCTATGCCGGAGATGATGTGGCACAGGTGTATTATCGACATTTGAACCCACCAGTTCCCATGCCTCGGCTCGCATTGTGTGGGTTTACTAGGGTTAGCCTGAAGCCTGGTCAATCAACAAATGTGACAATTCAGATTCCTGCATCCCGATTCCGATACTGGAACACGGAAAAGAAACAATATATGGTTGCTCCTGGGCAATATGAACTTTTGATAGGAGAATCTAGCGAAAACATACGTATTAGATTGCCATTTGAGGTGATTGGTACCAATTAGCCCAGCCTTTTTGGGTAGTAGTTTGTTTTAGAAAAACCGATGCCATGCCTCCCGCGCTCGGGCTGGAATGGAAAGTCCACCCGGAAAGTGATGTGAAAACTTGTTATGTGACGAGGTGTTATAGCCTCGGAATTTGTGTTATGCCTTTTAGCCGGTTGTAGGAATTAAGAAAGGAGAGGAATTATGAAGACGCTAAAAGCAACTCTAATGATAGGCATGGCTGCTGCCGTGAATATGTGTTTAGGCCAAACCAACCAGACGCCTATTGAGGACTTTAAACCCTCGGTGTTAAATCAGCCTGGTAAACAATATCCGCAGGTGAACTCAGAAGGACGGGTCCGGGCCCGCTTATATGCGCCTCAGGCGCAAAGTGTTTTGTTAGATATTGGTGGTGTAAGATACCCGCTTCGGAAGGGTGAGGATGGAGTATGGATTGGTGAATCGGCACCGCAGGATGAGGGATTTCATTATTACCAGTTGGTCATAGACGGGGCACAAGTTCCCGACCCTGGGACCCTTTATTTTTATGGGGCAGGTAGATGGGGTAGTGGGGTTGAGGTGCCCGCCCATGACAGGGATTTTTACGAGTTGAAAAATGTGCCTCATGGTCAGTTGCGGCAGGTATACTTTTATTCCAAGTCATGTGATTCTGTATTGAGGTGTTTTGTGTACACGCCTCCCGATTACGAAACAAATCTTAGTCGGCGTTACCCAGTATTATATCTGCAGCATGGTGGTGGGGAGGACGAAACCGGGTGGGGTAATCAAGGCCGAGTAGGATTTATTATGGACAATTTAATCGCAGAAGGTAAAGCCAAGCCCTTTGTAATTGTAATGGCCAACAGTTATGTTCCCGGAGCAAGTTTTGGGTTCGGTCGCGGCCCAGCAAATCAACCGACGGATACCAATAGTCCTTATTCGCATCCTATAAGAGGGCCCGGTGGTAGGATGTATAATCCTGTGGCGTTTGCAAAAGTGTTAATTGAGGATTTGATCCCATTTATAGATTCTAATTTCCGCACTATTCCTGAGCAGCCTTATCGAGCGATGGCAGGTTTGTCGATGGGTGGTATGCAAACCCGTTCAATTACTTTAGCAAACCTTGATAAGTTCTCACACATAGGGGTGTTTAGTGGAGGAAGCATTAGCACAAATGATATCCCTGATTTGGACACATTTAAGAAGAAAGTGAAGTTGGTATTTATCAGCTATGGGAGTCGTGAGGTAGACCCAAATTCTGGGAGAGCTTTTGGTGATGTCCCTAAGGCAAATGTAGAAGCGCTCAAGGCACTCGGTATAAATTGTCATTATTATGAGTCCCCCAATACAGGACATGAGTGGCTCACATGGCGGCGGAGCATGCGGGAATTTGCACAACTACTGTTCCGTGACTAACTGTCATTTTAGGCTTCGCTTTTAAAGGGGAGGGAAGTTATGAAAATCGGAGGTATATTTGTCGCACTGGCTTTAGTTCCAACGTTATTGCTTGGCGTAGACATCACGGGTACCTGGCAGGCAGAGTTCGACTCGCCTATTGGGTTTCAGAAATACCTGTTTACGTTTAAACAGGAAGGCGCACTTCTGTCCGGTAAGGCTAGTTCGGAAGTAGGCGAATGGAAACGTGAGGTTGAACTTAGTGATGGGCGAGTGGAAGGTGATGCAGTTTCATTTGTCGAACCTTTAGTGTTTGGGGACAATGAGATTCGTATCGTTTACCATGGGAAAGTTTCTCCAGATGGGAATCAAATTAACTTCACCCGTGAGGTTGGAGAATTTGCTAAGGAGGAAATTGTGGCGAAACGAGTTGGAAGCAGTAAGCTCGGCTCACAAACTCAACTGCCACCGATAAGGATAAATGCTGGTGCGTTTACAGTGTTGAATGATTCTGAAGGGAACGTATGGTTGCCTGACCATGGGTTTGAGGGAGGCGAGGTGGTTGAACGTGACCCATCCACTCAAATCATCGGTGCTAAAGTTCCGCACATATTTTTGACCGAGCATTATTCCATGGAGTCGTTTTCCTACAACGTACCGAATGGCAAATATTTGTTGAAACTGTATTTTGCGGAGACATATGAAGGCATTACTGGACCGGGAGATCGTGTTTTTTCGTTTAATGTACAAGGGAAAGAGTTTGAACACTTCGACATTTGGGTGAAAGCAGGAGGACCAAATCGCGTTTATGTGGAAACTGTACCCGTGGAAGTTACAAACCGTTTTATAAAAATTATTTTTACCCCCGAAGTCCAAAATCCTGCTATCAACGCCATTGAAATCATACCGGTTTCCCTTAATGATCCCGAAATGTCATGGCTTAGGGTGCTATCTAACGCTGTAAGCTCCACAAATATGCTGATTCAACCTACCCATCAACCCGGAGAGGCTCCGCTTCAGAAAACACCTATCCTATACATTGACGCAGGTCATGTTAAAGGCAAGATCAGCCCAAACTTTTATGGGTTAATGACGGAAGAGATTAACTTCTCATACGAGGGCGGATTATATGCTGAGTTGATTCGGAACCGCACATTTAAAGCGGACGCGATTGTGCCACGAGTGACTCCGACAAATTACGTGCCAGGACAATATGTGCCTGTGTCATTCCGTCCAGGGACAAAGCCAAGGTTTTGGGCTGAAGTAGGCGGGGCCTCAATGGTTTTGGATCCAGACAATCCATTAAACAAGTACCTAAACGTAAGTCTTCGCGTAGATGTTACTAACGCTACACCAAATTCTCCAGCCGGTGTGGCAAATGGTGGATATTGGGGAATACCAGTGAAACCAAACACTACATACCGGGTGTCTTTTTATGCAAAAGCAGTTAGTGGTTTTTCTGGCCCGCTATATGTGAGTATTGAAAGCGCCGATGGGAAAACAGTGTATGCTAAGGTGAAGATTTTCGGGTTGAGACCTGAGTGGAAAAAATTCCAGACCGTGTTAAAAACGGGCGCGGTAAACGCATCAAAAGACAATGTATTTAAGATCACAACTATTAAACCAGGGACCTTCTGGCTCCAGAATGTGTCGCTGTTCCCACCTACTTATAAGAATCGGAGAAATGGGTTACGGCCTGATTTGATGGAGTTGTTAGCCGATCTTAAGCCTAAGTTTTTGAGGTTCCCGGGCGGGAATTATCTTGAGGGAAACGCTCTTAATCAGCGGTTTATCTGGAAGGAAACAATAGGGCCGGTTGAGCAACGACCAGGTCACCCAAGCCCATGGGGGTACTGGTCCACCGATGGGATGGGTCTTCTTGAGTTTGCCCAGTGGTGTGAAGATTTGGGTATGGAACCCGTTTTGGGTGTTTTTGCAGGATACTGCCTTGGTCGGGGTGGACTGGTTCCTCCAGGCCCACCACTTGAACCGTACGTTCAAGAAGCATTAGAAGAAATCGAGTATCTAATTGGCGATCCTAAAACAACTAAATGGGGAGCGCAGCGTGCCAAGGATGGACATCCCAAGCCATTCAAACTTACCTATGTTGAGATCGGTAACGAAGACTTCTTTGATAGAAGTGGAAGCTATGAAGGAAGGTTTGCCCAGTTTTATGACGCAATTAAAGCCAAGTATCCGCATTTGAAGATAATTGCAACTATGCCGGTAACATCCCGAGTGCCTGACGTTATCGATGAACATTATTACCGTTCGATGGAAGAAATGATGGCTCATGCTTTTGATTACGATAAATATCCACGTAGAGATAGGCCAAAGATTTTCGTAGGTGAATGGGCTACGCGGGTAGGATCACCTACACCTAACATGGCAGGAGCGCTGGGCGACGCTGCATGGATGACAGGGCTTGAGCGAAACGCAGATATCGTAATTATGCACGCTTATGCGCCTCTCTTTGTAAACGTAAGTCAACTAACCGGTACTAATCGGTCGATGCAATGGGCCACTGACCTGATTGGTTATGACGCACTACGGAGTTATGGATCCCCTTCGTATTACGTCCAAAAAATGTTTAGCACGATGAAAGGTGACGAAATTTTGGCTACCGAGACAGAAAATGTTCCTACTCGGCTTTGGCAGCCGCGGGCAAGGCGTGGGGGTGCACCTTCACCGCCCCAAGAGATCCGAGAGCTATTCTTTAGCGCTACCCGTTCTAGCAAGGACGGTGTCATTTTTATCAAGGTGGTTAATACAAAAGGGATTCCACAGCCGGTGAATATTCAGATTAAGAATGCAAAGAGGGTATGCCCGACTGGCGAGATTGTAATATTGGCTGGAGAATCATTGGAAGACACAAATACGATCGATAATCCGAAGAAGATCGTGCCAAAGAGCCAAAAAATTTCTGGCGTAAGCTCGAACTTTACGTACACATTCCCAGCGTATTCAGTGGCAGTCCTGAAAGTTAGAACAAAGTAGTCAAGCAAGAACTATATGTCAGCAAGCATTGCAACACCGGGTAGGGTTATCCCTTGGAAATTCTGAAAAGACGTATTTTAAAGCCAGAAAATTGAGTTTGCAAAATCTGTGTTACTATGAAATCTTCGAATCAACATAGTTTAGGGCCGAATCGTGTGGGTGCTAACTTTAGGTTCGCTTTTTTTAGGTTCTCAACTTTTCGGGCAATTTTGATTGCCAAGGCGAGTGTTTTACTTGGAACAGGCTGGCTTGGGATTGGACAAACTACGATACCCAACGCACGGATTAACGCGGGGAAAGAAGGAGCCCCTATTTCTCCTTATATTTACGGTCAGTTTCTCGAGCATATTGGGAACTTGGTCTACAGGACACTTTGGAGTGAAATGTTAGACGATCGGAAGTTTTTTTATCCGGTGGTTCCTAAAGAGTTGGTGGATTCAGAAGGAGGGTCACCCCGGGAGAGTGGGTTTGGACCTCGTAGAGGGGTAGGCCCAGGTCGTTGGAATCCCATTGGTCCTGCGAACTCTGTCAAAATGGATACAAACAAACCTTTTGTGGGGGAACATTCACCATTAATCGTGCTAGGAGGGGAGGAACCACGCGGAATTTTACAAGACGGTGTGGTTTTTGAAAAAGGTGCCAGTTACAAGGGGCGAATCCACTTAGCAGGTGATCCAAGGGCCAAAGTCTTTGTTAGAGTTTGTTGGTCGGATAGTGGTGGGAATTTGAAGGCAGCTACTGTGGTGCCTATCGCAGAAGCTGGGCAGCTTAGCTCTGAATTCCGGAGGTTTGATTTTGCGCTGGTGGCAGATGAGTCAGGTGCTGCGCGGTTCGAGATCGTAGGCACAGGATCTGGATGGTTTAAAGTGGGGGCGGTTTCTCTCATGCCAACAAACAATCTGTACGGGTTTAAACCCGCGGCAGTTGCTGCGCTTAAACAAATCAAAGCAGGGGTGTATAGATTTCCTGGGGGCAATTTTGTGTCAGCTCACGAATGGCGGGATGCAATTGGTGATCCCGATAAGCGTCCTCCCACGTGGGATCCTGTATGGCGGGCCATGCAGCCAAATGATATTGGGACTCACGAATTCATTACACTCTGTCGATTACTCGAGGCGGAACCTTACATCACTGTCAACGCAGGCTTGGGAGACGCTTGGTCTGCGGCCCAATACGTAGAATATGTAAATGGTAGCACAAATACCCCTATGGGGGCGCTTCGGGCAGCACACGGGCATCCAGAACCTTACCAAGTAAAGTTCTGGGGTATCGGTAATGAAATGTGGGGCTTTACATACCAGTTCGGTGCCACTAGACCTGAATGCTACGTTTTCAAGCATAACCAATTTGCAAAGGCCATGCGAAAGGTCGACCAGACAATCATCATATTAGCTAGTGGTGCGATGCCAGATACTATGATTGGTTCGAGAGAGTCTTTGAGTTTTGGTACCAACTTAGTTCCTGAATACTTCTCGAGAGCGGATTGGACCGGCATGTTGATCTCTAATTGTTTTGATTACTTCGACATGATTAGCGAGCATTTTTACAACTATTGCCAGAGCCATTTTGACTTGTCCCAGGGCAAGCAGGTACCCAACGATCCAAATGAACCCATTACCGATTGGATGCGACGGCCTGCAAATCACGTGCGGATTAAATACGAACATTACAAGGATTACGAACGGCTTTATCCGCGATTGGCGCAGCATCCAAAACCAATTGCAATTAGTGAGTGGGCTTATGCTGGCAATTGCAGGTATCCTACTTATCCAGCCATAGCATGGGCCCTTCATGAAATGATAAGGCACTCCGGCCTGATCAAATTAGCAACCTACACGTTTGGGACCTCATTGCTTAAGTTTGAAGGCACGAATGTGACATTGAACGCAAATGGTTTGGTATTTATGCTTTACTCACGGTATTTCGGATCGATTCCAGTGGAGGTTTCAGGCAATTCCCCACAACCGAAACCTACGCTGCCATTTGGCGCTGAACAACCAGCGGTAAATGCAGGAAGTGACACATTCCCACTCGATGTATGTGCAGCTTGGACCTCAAACAAGCAGGCCCTTGTAGTAGCAGTCTTAAATCCCACAGACGTAGAACAGACATTAAAAATGGAAATAACAGGTGCTAAACTCCTTGGTTCTGGAATATTGCGCCGCCTTATGCCTGTTGGCTCTGACTTTAGGAATCCCATAATCGTGGAATCGGAAATCACAGCCTTGCCAACAGAGGTCACCACACCTCCATTTAGTATCAGCTTGTACGAGCTTTATGCTCGACAATAAAGGAAAGCATGGGGGACAGGAATACAGGCGCTTGTAGACCCATAAGATTGAGTATGCATTGGGATACAAATGAAACCGGTAGACTCGCAGTTTGCAATAGCGTGTCCGTCAGTGTTATTTGGCGTCGCTGAATTTGGTACTTATGAAAATATCAAAGTCACATGCAAACTTGCTTGATCGCGTATGAAATCTGAAATCGGGTATGTAGAAAAAGGTCTGCGTGAGTTGCGAAAAATGATCACGACAGGACTTCAAGATTTTAGGTTTACTTGCCAAAAATCATGGAAGCTTCGTTTTTACCATAGACACATGTTTGGTTTAACGGTTGTTTATGTTTTCGTGGTAGCATGGGCTTGGACCGCCCCGGCGGTGGATGACGGAGCTGGTGCATATGCCACAGGTAAATACCGGAACTTGTTTGCTGAGCTAGGATACTCTCAAGAGGAAATCAGGAAAAAAATCCTCGACGCATTTAACCAACTGTTTTACGGAGACCCAGAGACCCAGCGGGTCTACTACGAGGCAGGTACAAATGAGAATGGATTGCTCGCATATATTTTAGACGTTAAGCACCAGGATGTGCGGACCGAAGGATTATCGTATGGGATGATGATCGCGGTACAATTGGACAAGAAAAAAGAGTTTGATGCCTTATGGAACTGGTCGATTACATATCTTTACAACGCGGACACAAACCACTTTTCCTACGGTTTTTTCTCCTGGCATGCGCGTACTAATGGAGTGCGGCTGAGTGAATTCGTTGCGCCGGACGGTGAGGAGTACTATGTAATGGCTCTATATTTTGCCGCTCATCGGTGGGGCAATGGAAAAGGGGTCTACAATTACAAGCAGTGGGCAGATCAGTTACTTTCCAACATGCTTCACCGTCCATATATTACGGGTACTATTACTTGGCGTGGTCGGACTCGGACAATTACTGCTGGTCCTTTGTTTAGCAAGGAACACAAAATGGTTTTGTTTAGTCCGAGTACGGAACGCCCCCCCTTCACGGATCCATCTTATCATTTACCGGCGTTCTATGAGTTGTGGGCCAGGTGGGGTCCGCCGGCCGATCGTGATTTTTGGTTGGAAGCAGCTCGGGTCAGCCGTGACTTTTTTATTAAGGTTGCTCACCCGAAAACCGGTTTGACACCGAGCTACGCTAATTTCGATGGCTCTTTAGTTGAGCACTCAGGGCACTACGGGACTAATTTTACTTACGACGCGTTTCGTACGGCGGGCAATTGGGCGGTGGATTGGTCTTGGTGGGCTAAAGACCTGCGGGAAAGGGAATTAAGTGATAGATTACAGGCGTTTTTTGAGTCGTTAGGGCCTAACTACGGATGCCAATTTACCTTGGACGGCAAACAACTAGAAGATAGGCACGCGGAAGGTTTAGTAGCTATCAATGCTGTCGCTAGTTTGGCTGCAACTCATCCACGGGCAAGGAAATTTGTCCAGGCTTTATGGGATCTACCCGTGCCTCAAGGTATTGAACGTTATTACGAGGGTCTTTTGTATATGATGGCGTTGCTCCATTGCAGTGGAGAATTCAAAATTTGGCATCCACCAAAAAATTAAAAATTGATGTTGTAGCGACGCACGATTCCATATCCTACTCATAAACATGAGAAAGGTTTCGCGACGGGAATTTATCCTAACCGCTTGCACAGGGGCAGCCGGGCTATTTGTCAGCGGTTGCTTGCCTTTGGCTAGGCATACTGGCTTGAGTCGAATGGAAAACTTTCCGGAAGAAGACGGTTACAAGCTTTGGTTAAGATACGCCCCCCCAAACGAAGAAGCAGTAAGCCAATACCGACGCCTTATTCATGCGGTTTGTGTGGATGTTCCTGGTTCCACGGGTCATGCAATTCGAGATGAACTTGAGAGGGCCTTGAGAACCCTTTTGGGCACACGGGTGCCTACGATAGAGAATAAACTGAAGCCAGGTACTTTATTCATCACTACCTCAGGAAATGGTATTTTCGGGCTCGCACCTGAACTGACAAATGTTTTGAGGCAGATTGGCCCGGAAGGCTATGTCATCTGGTCAGTCTCCTTAAAAGGGGGACTGGCTACGCTTGTCGTAGCAAATTCATCCATAGGGGCGTTATACGGATGTTTCAATTTCCTGAGGTTGATGCAGACAGGGAGGTCTCTCGCTCCCTTAAGGATAGTTGAACAACCTGCTTTGAAACGCAGACTGATGAACCATTGGGATAACCTGGATGGGACAATTGAGCGTGGGTACGCAGGGGGATCGTTGTGGAGGTGGAATGAGTTGCCAGACAAGATTGACCCGCGGTATGTGGATTATGCTCGTGCCTGTGCATCGATAGGGCTAAATGGTTCAGTGATTCATAATGTGAACGCAGATCCGCGTATCCTCACTCCTCAGTACCTTCGAAAGGTGGCTGCATTGGCCGATGTGTGGCGCCCGTTCGGTGTGCGTATGTACCTTACAACTAATTTTGCTGCGCCCGTCAGAATCGGCGGACTTCCAACGGCAGATCCCCTTAATCAGAAAGTTGTGGATTGGTGGAAATATAAGGTAGATGAGATTTATTCGCTGATTCCTGACTTTGGTGGGTTTCTTGTAAAAGCCGATTCCGAGGGGCAACCTGGGCCAAAGACTTACGGGCGGACCCACGCCGAGGGGGCGAATATGTTGGCGGATGTACTTGCACCATATGGTGGGATAGTTATATGGCGCGCATTCGTGTACGATCAAGACGTGGACCCAGATAGGGTTAAACGCGCATACATTGAGTTTACAAGATTAGACGGTCAATTCCGACCCAATGTAGCTATTCAAATAAAAAATGGTCCACTTGATTTTCAGCCCCGTGAGCCTTTTCATCCTTTGTTTGGAGCGCTGAAGCATACGTCTGTAATGGCTGAAATTCAGCCCACCCAAGAATACCTCGGCCAGGCTAAACACCTAGTGTATCTGGGACCGATGTGGGAAGAGTTCCTGCAATCGGATACATATGCCAAAGGGCGGGGCTCTACTGTGGCAAAAGTGTTGATGGGGAAAGTGCACCCGTACCAGATTACTGGCATGGCGGGAGTAGTAAATCCAGGCACGGATATCAACTGGTGTGGACACCATTTTTCCCAAGCCAATTGGTATGCTTTTGGCCGACTCGCATGGAATCCAGAGTTGTCTGCTGTGGAGATTGCAGAGGAATGGGTTCGGATGACTTTTACAAATAAACCTGAGATATTCTCTACAATCTGTCGAATGATGCTGGATTCGTACGAGATATTCGTAAACTATACAATGCCGTTGGGGTTACACCATTTGATTGGGGGAGATCACTACGCCCCAATGCCTTGGAATGACCGCGCCCCGCGGGAGGACTGGACGGCGACTTATTATCATCGGGCGTCGGAAGACGGCATTGGGTTTGACAGAACCCGTAATGGTAGCGGTGCCGTAGACCAGTATTTCCCGCCGTTGAACGAAATTTTTAACGATATCAACCGCTGCCCGGAAAAGTACCTCCTTTGGTTCCATCGGTGTGCCTGGGATCACAGAATGAAGTCTGGGCGAACGCTCTGGGAGGAACTTTGTGCTAAGTACGATGAAGGGGTTAAAGGGGCGATTATGCTGCAAAAAACTTGGGCCTCGCTCGCAGGCGAGATCGACCCCCGCAGACATACAGAAGTAGCTCAACGGTTGGTTATTCAAGTTAATGATGCTAAAAAGTGGCGGAACCAAATTTTAGAGTATTTTAGCCGCTTTAGCAAAAGAGCTGTTCCTCCACTCGATGTATGAACCGTGACGGCCAGAAGGTGGAGTGAAACTTTAAAAGAAAACGACGCTCCCGAATGGTAACCCCGAATTGTGCAGAGGCTGGGTAAAGGTGATGTTGTTTCAGACTTTTGAGACAGAACGCTTGCGAGGTTTTAGAGTAAGTGCAGAATCACTAAAACAAGCGTTCCTCTTTTCAAGTTGGGGCAGATCGGAAACTCAACGTGCCTAGGTTGACAATTTGACATTCAAATGGTGAAAGGGGGAAAGTTGTGCAAGGTTATCTTACCAGTGTTAGTGTGGCACATGTTATATGCGTCTTTCACGTAAATTCTGCGTGACAAGCCTAAGTAATTGGATATATTGTTTTAGCTTTTTTGAGACCCTATCGTCTAGAGGCCCAGGACACCGCCCTTTCACGGCGGAAACACGGGTTCGAATCCCGTTAGGGTCGCCATTCGTTGGTTTTTACCGAGCAAGCTTACCTGGATCCGGTATCCTAGATCTGACCCTAGGATGTGCCATTAATATTTTGCTTATTAGCAAAATCCCCTATTCAGGCATTTAGGAGCAGCTCGGTATTTTGGTGCCAGCCGCTAACAAGGGTAAGAAGCGGTTCCCGTTTATAGAGGCTTTACTGACATTGTCTGAAATGAAGAGTGGCTAGCTCAGATTAGAGCCCCGTTCCTCTTTGGACTGGTGGAAGTGGTCGAGCAATGTTTTGGTGGTTATTTGAAGGGTAACTCTTCAGGGTCTCTTAATGGGAAGGCCTGCTTTTGAGTTCAAAAGTCTTATTGGGTCGGTGCTCTTTTGGAGAGACGACACTCAAAACTCTGTTTTTTACTGGAGGCTATCTAGATTGGAAATTCGTTTGTGACCCATCTATTGGTTTATGGGGTGTAAAATCAGCAGGGTTCTTGCTGTAAAAACCGTTGCCGGATGCTGGACCTGTATTGTGTGTGGTGTATGGGGACAAATGCTTCGATCACCACTTTCCAGTGCGAAGGTATTCGTCGATGTAAAAAGCGGCCCTGCGACCAGCTCCCATTGCTAAAATCACAGTGGCGGCTCCGGTTACGATATCCCCGGCGGCAAATACCCCAACCTTGGAGGTTTTAAGGGTTTGCGGATCAACCACGATATAGCCACCTTCGCGTGTTTTAAGATCCGGAGTAGTGGATTGTATAAGTGGGTTACTAGTAGTTCCGATAGCAACGATAGCTACGTCTAATGGCAGGTCAAATTCTGAACCTGGGATAGGAATGGGACGGCGCCGGCCGGATTTATCAGGTTCGCCAAGTTCCATTTTTTGGCAGCGGGCTGCACGAAGCCAGCCTTTCTCGTCTCCGAGGAAAGCAATTGGACTTGTAAGGCATAGGAACTGCACTCCCTCTTCTTTTGCATGCTTAATTTCCTCTGCACGGGCGGGCATTTCAGCTTCGGATCGGCGATAAATTATGTATGCGTTTTTAGCCCCGAGCCGTAGCGCACACCTGACGGCATCCATTGCAGTATTACCACCGCCAAACACACCAACATTTTTGTTTTTGCAGTCATAGATTGGTTCATCATATTCGGGGAATCGGTACGCCTTCATCAAATTCACCCTTGTAAGGAATTCGTTGGCGGAGTACACACCGCAAAGTTCCTCTCCTGGAATCCCAAGGAATTGTGGCAACCCTGCACCAGTAGCCACTAGCACTGCATTATATCCATGTTTTGTCATCAGTTCATCGAGTGTCACTGATTTGCCAACCACAACATCGGTAAGGAATTCAACTCCCATTCGGCGCAGGTTTTCAACTTCTTCGCGCACGATATCTTTTGGTAACCGGAACTCAGGTATGCCGTAAACCAGAACGCCGCCGATTTCGTGCAGTGCTTCGAACACGGTGACGTAATGCCCTTTTTGTACGAGGTCACCGGCCGCAGCGAGTCCTGCTGGCCCACTTCCAATAATAGCGACTTTTTTACCAGTAGGTGGGGCTTTGGGCGGGAGGGCAATTTTGCCCATTTTCCGTTCGTAGTCCGCTACAAATCTTTCTAGTGGGCCGATGGCAACGGCTCCGCATTTCTTAGCCAATACACATGCTCCCTCACACTGGACTTCTTGGGGGCAAACGCGGCCTGTTATTGCTGGAAGAACGTTATCTTCGCGGATCTTAGCTGCTGCGCCTAGGAAGTCACCGTCCACAATCAATCGGATGAAGTCTCGCACTTTTACCTTTACTGGGCAGCCTTCTACACACCGTGGGTTGGGACATTCGAGGCACCGCAATGCCTCTTTACGCGCAAGCTCTTCTGTGAATCCTAAGTTTACCTCTTGGAAATTTTGCCTGCGCACTGCCGGGTCTTGCTCCGGCATGTGCTGTCTAGGTATAGCCATCCGGTCTTTTGGGGGTAATTGATTAGGCATGGAACTTAAAAAGGGGTTACTTCTGTTGGTTTAGGAGCTCTTGGAGTTTGCAATGATGTGAAATAGCTTCGAGTTCGGCTTGCGGGTTTTGAAGAAACCTTTCAAGAGCCAGTTTCTCAAATTCTCTGTACATAGCATTGCGTTTTTGAAGGCTATCGAAGTCGACCAAGTGTGCGTCAAATTCGGGCCCCTCTACACATGCAAAACGTGTTTGACCGCTTACGATGACTCTGCAACCACCGCACATGCCCGTGCCATCAACCATAATCGGGTTAAGGCTCACTATTGTCTTGATATTGTGTGGCTTGGTTACTTCAGCGACTGCCCGCATCATTGGAATTGGTCCAATCGCCAATACACGGTCGATCTTCCGTTTTTCCGCGATCAGCCGTTTAAGGGGGTCTATTACTAAACCCTTTTCGCCATATGACCCATCGTCAGTGGTTATGTACAACTCGTCTGAGACAGCTCGCATTTCATTTTCCAAGATAACAAGATCCTTGGTCCGACCTCCAATTATCCCGATCACATAGTTTCCTGCTTGTTTGAATGCTCGAGCGGTTGGGTAAGCAATCGCTGTTCCCACACCCCCACCTATGACAACTACAGTACCGAATTTCTCGACTTCTGAGGGGTGACCTAACGGTCCAACTATATCCATGATACGGTCACCTGATTCAAGCATGTTTAGGAGCTTAGTAGTTTTGCCTATGCCTTGGACAATTATGGTAATTGTGCCTCGGGCAGGGTCAGCATCTGCAATTGTTAAAGGCACGCGTTCCCCACGGTCATGAATCCTTATTATTACAAACTGGCCAGGCTTTTGCTTTTCGGCGATCAGAGGGGCTTTTATTTTGAACAATTTTATGTCCGGAGCTAAGAACCGGGCTTCCACTATCTCGAAACCAGTGCTTTTTTGCATCATAACACAGGTATTTCAAGGTTATAATCTACCATAGATCTTTCGTTAAGCAACCTAGTATTTTCCCCAAAGATGGGCTACACATATAATCCCTGCAAATCTCTTCCCGGTTAGGGGTTAGTAAGTATTTTCGACGCAATAGACGGAATCACTTCAACCTGCATTTGTTAGGGCGGTTTCCAAGCCGTTGGGGGCAATGATTTCGTTCCAAATTTTTTGAGCGAGTTCTTGTTGCAGCCGCCACTGCCCATATAAACGTTTTTGGGAAGCTAGTCGGCCTAAATGGCGGATTAGATCTCGGTTGAGCGGTATAGGCTTGCACCTGCCAAAAGGCGTCCCTGGGAGCGGAATGAAAGCATGTGCATGCACACGAGCACCCATCCCAATGAGTTTGTCAATAAATTTTAATGTGATTGTAACGTCCTCAGGGGTCTCCCCAGGCAAACCAAATATGAAATCAACGTTTGGGATTAGGCCTGCCTTAGATATTAGGCTTACTGCTTGTATTACGTCCTCGGTTGTGTGCTGACGGCGGCATAGTTTCAACAAACGTGGGCTCCCAGTCTGGGCACCAAGTATTAGGTTCGTGTTGTCTGTATATCGCTTGATAAGTCTAATGGTGGTTTTGGTTACATGTTCCGGGCGGACCTCCGAAGGAAAAGTGCCGAAGAAAATTCGGCCGCGGTCTTTAACAGTTTCCCGTACGGAAGCGAGTAGATTTTCTATTCGCTCAGGTTCGATTTCAATTCCGTCTTTGGAACCGTAGGCAAATGCGTTAGGTGTAATAAACCGAATATCGCGAATTCCGTAATGCAAAAGCGTTTCCACATGCGAAAGTATTGACTTAATTGATCGATGTCTAATGTGGGTTCCATGTATTTGTGAAGTTTGGCAAAACATGCAACCGAAAGGGCAACCCCGTGTTATTTCGATCGGACCGAAACAGCGAAATTTTGCACTAAAGGATGGGTAAGCATCAAGTTGTACGGGTTGGGGCTTCTTCAAATTGGCCACACCACCATCTTGAATTTTGCCTACAATACCTGGGATTTCTGTAGGGTCTTTCCCCTCAAGCCAGAGGGGTAAAAATTTGGAAAATGATACTTCTGCCTCGCCAATCGCAACAAAATTGAAACCTAGCTTTAGTGTGTCGAATGGATCTCCTGTGGGATGTGGACCACCCGCAATAATGGTTAGGAGCCGCGATTTAATTAACGACCGAAGGATACCAATTAACTTATTGACTTCCCAATAGGCTGGAGTTGAGAAAGACACGCAACATAGTAATGGTACTCCCTCGTCCTTTAGTTGATTTAGGGTGGTTATCGTTTCTGGAACACTTCGGCAGAAGTGTAGCTGGACATTCAGGATCTCGATCTGATTTTCAATTGCTCCAACTAACGCGTTAATACTGTATCGGTTGTGGTGGGCGTAGTAAAACACGATATGCCCGTTAGGCTTGCCACCACCCCATCTTCTAGTCAGATTTTCAATGGATCTTGTGTTACTCATCTTAATTGGCGGAAAATACGTTCACCGCTAAAGTTGCTTTTTATTTAGTACCTGGCAAGTGTCAGAAAGTAATGAATCCACTCCCGACTAGAGAAAGTAAAATCGAGTTGAGGGTGTCAACTATAAGTCATTCCTTTAGAGATGTGCCTGATAACCCAGGTGGGATTGCATTCTAAAGCCAGGTCTATACCGATTCTAAATGATTTATGTGGAGTGCGCTACTTCCGACTATGATAAGCTGGGAGGTGGCGAAAGTTTTCTTTCATATAACGAATCCGCGCTCGCAAGAGCGCGGATAAATGAGTTCAGAGACAAAGGATGGATGTGTTGATTAATCTCTAGTGGGAGTGTGGTATTGGTTTTAATAGGCAGGCCTTAGCGTGGAGAAATGCAGAGAGGATGGATCTTACCCTGGGGCTTGAACTATGAGGTGTGGTGTTTCAGGTGTTTTAGGTGAAAGTGTGAGGACCTGTCCCAAACTCCAGGGCCCGCCGGGTTACTGCAGCAATTACATTGGGGTTTTGGTTTGTTTTCTGGTGGCCCCAGCGGCTATGGTACGGCGTGGTAACTGAAAACACCCACACCCTTAGGAGTGTGGCTACGAGGGGGAAATCTGGTAGCCGCCAACATATGTCGGCAGATGAATCCCCTATGGGCTTACCAGTCACCATGGAATTCTTCGCCTCACAGGGGTGGGTGTACGGGATGACGGCGTTAGCGGATAATCCCGCCTAAAGGGGATATGGGTTTAGCCGGGTCCATAGTGGCAATTGTGTGTTGTTCTGCGGCTTTTGGTGCCTATATAGATGGTAGACCTTCGGACTTGTAAAGCTGAGGTAGAGCTTTAATTGTGCGAGCGTAAGTAGCCACGCTTGTGAGAGCAAGGATATCATGGATAGTTCATGCTTGGAACGGAACATTGGGTCCAAGTGTGGTCATCTGCTGGATTACTGGTGGTGATGAGCTAAATAACTGGACACCCTTTTAATCCACCGTCTTACGACGGTGGCTACATGGGGAAAAATCTGGTAGCTGCCGACGTAAGTCGGCGGATAAGTTCCCATATGGCTCACGAGTTGCCGTAGACTATTCCACCGCCTCACCGCGATGGCTACTAACCAATACTGCCATAGCCGGGCTCGTAAGACGCGGAAAACTAGAGCTGAACCTGGGCGACAGAGTCAACCCATAAACCTAGCTCTTGGCAATCATTCATGCCTTTGTCATACGCGGTATGAATGCAAGATTGTTACGACGGGTTTGACAACGCGGTTTGAGTGTGAATCACCACGTGAAAGTTTGCTCCAATGTTAGATGGCTGATGCCAGGGTTAAGCTAGCAGGATGTATGTAGTTTTGCATTTCGGGAAAAGCCCAAAGAGAAAAGGTAAAGCATGACCCTCTCTGGTTAAGTGTAGATTAATTGTTGAATGAAAATTGAGATTTTATTTGAGAGCCTAGTTTTCGGGTTCGGAAACTGCCTGTGCAGTAAAAGCCGATTTTGAGGAACTAGCAATATTTACCATGCTGGTCCAACACAATTTATAGCCTCACGAAGGCACGATGCTTTCATTTACCGCCATAACAGCACATTCATGATGGTATTTAAGCTTTCGAAAGATGTTTTATGAGCAAACTTTGAGTACGCGTCTCTAGATCTATGTAGCCGTTTCGGCACAGGGTATTCAGGAATGTAAACGATTTGTCGTTTTTATGTAACGCGAAGGATAGCATTGAGAGACCCAAAAGGATTTGGTACGAACTCGGTGGCATTTGGATCATCACACCAGCAGCCATCAATTACGAACCTGTACTCGTATACCCCTGGTGGAAGGTAAAGCTCAAGTTGCCAAGTCCCATCCGGCTGACGGTACAATGGTGTGGCTTCGGCATTCCATTCGTTGAAAGTACCAGCTACAGTGACACGGGTGGCCTCTGGCGCGCATATTTTAAAAACTACAGGGGCATTCCTTTGAGGGCTAACGGTTGTGCTTGGAGATGCCTCAAGTTGCTCCGCAGGTTGACAAGTAAGCTCGGTGCTGCTTGTTCTCTTCCTAGTCGATCGTTTTGGCGTTGTTTTTGAACGTTTTGTCGTCATGGTACTTCAATTTCTTAATTTACGTCTGCACATTAAAAACCCTGACTACCTTCCATTAAAAGGAAGCTCCTTTCTACATATTAGTCGCGTTTCACTATCATGTCAAATTTTCTGCTCACACCCAAAGTTTCTAAGTTATGCTTCTGATGGCAGACGAGGCGGCAGAACTCTAAAACATAAGGCAGGTGGCGTTGTTCTTATCACGATTTCACTGGCTAAAAACTGTGGAAGTTTATGGTAGAGAAGTGAGTTGTTTAAGTGTGAATTTCAGCATCTCGGAAAACTGTTCCCCTGATGTCCCAAACAGGAGAGTAAGTTTTTGAAGCACGGACAAAGGATTGGTGTGTTTGTGAAACCAAAGTGCGGGTTTCATGAAATGTTACTTGTTGATAGAGGGGGGCCTGGGACTGTTGAGATCGGGCTTGGAACGATTCCTGTGCCAGGTCACAGGGGCAAGTTTGGGAAAGTTGACTAATGGGGGGTGTAGGCTAGATTACAATGTTTAACCAGTTTGGTAATTGGATTTGCGTGACAGTCGCATGAAGATAGTCAACTTAAATCCCGATGTGGAAATTGGGGCCAGCGCTTGGTTGCTGGAGATGGATGGGTACCGATTGCTATTGGACTCGGGGATGCATCCTAAGTGGGAGGGATTACAAGGCGCTCCGTTATTCGACCGGGTTGAGGGTGGGGAAGTTGACGCGATTGTAGTAAGTCATTGTCACCATGATCACGTGGGGACTTTGCCCGTGGCTTTGCGTTATTTTCCTGGTGCGATGGTATTTATGACGGAGTTGAATTTTTGCGTAGCCCCCCGGGTGTTACACAACTCGGTGAATGTGATGGTGCGGCGCGCCGTAGAGATGGGGATTAAGGAGTATCCACTTTATTCCCACGATGATGTAGACGTGGTAATGAAACGTGTGCAAGTATTCAAATACAATCGGCCATTTGTTGGCAGGGTTGATTCTCGGACTCGTGCTGGATTAGATACACCGATAATAGAGTTTTTTGACGCGGGTCACACTTTGGGAGCTTCTGGGGTGGCGGTGGAGTACCGGGGAGTTCGGTTTTTCTACACGGGAGATGTATGTTTTCATGACCAGACCCTTTTGCGTGGAGCGTTGTATGACGATGTTCGGGCCGATATTTTGTTGATGGAGACTACGCGTGGAGAAAAAGAATTGCCAGACGGCTTCTCGCGTCAGAGTGAGATTGATAGGTTCATTTCGGCGATTCAGGAGGCTCAAAAGCGGGGCGGAAGCATTTTGATACCTTCCTTTGCCCTTGGACGCACCCAGGAAATTTTAGCATTGTTTGCCCTTTTGATGCAGCAAAAGCGTTTGAAACGGCAACCAATTTACATTGGTGGATTGGGGAAGGTGTTTACAGAGATTTACGATGAGCAGGCGCATCGAACCAGGCGGCATCATCCCGATTTGCAATTGCAAGAGGCGCTTCAATTGGAGGTGTTGGAGCTTGAGCAAATTAAGCGGATTAAACTTTCAGGGGGAAAAATCTTTGTTCTGACGGCAGGGATGCTTGTTGAAAACACGCCGGCGTTCGATTTAGCACTGCGGATGATAGAGGATGAGCGGCACAGTATATTTTTTGTTGGTTATGCTGATCCAGACACTCCAGGTGGTCGATTACTGGGTTCGCGTCCCGGGGAAAAATTTCTTCTGAGTGAACTAACAGGGGAGCTTACACGGAGATGTGTAGTAGATTCATTTGACCTTACGGCACACGCAAATAGAGAAGACCTCGTGCGGTTTGTTGGTTATGTTAAGCCGGAGGTGGTTATTTTGGGGCATGGCAGTCCTGCAGCCAGAGCGTGGTTTGAGTCTCAAATTAAGACTGCATATCCTTCAGTTAGGGTTCTTCAGCCTGGTCCGGGAGAAACGCTAGAAATTTGAGTCTGTTTTGTTGTTATCAATCGAAGGCTCGGTAAATTCACTTAAGTGCCATTTAGCATTTTGGGCTTCGGAAGGTGAGAGTTGTTGGCTCTGTGTTTCTTCAGGTGGAGTTTGGATCTTCACAATCACCGGCCGAATGAGCCGGTTTTGGAATATGTAACCAGTAGCGATTGTTTCGAGGATTGGTGTACCGATTTCTGGTTTGACATTTGGATCTGCAGGTGCGTGTTGGTTGGGATCAAAGAGGTCTCCACGATCGGCTTCAACCGGTACAAGGCCTATTCGTAAGGCGAGGTCACGACAAGCTGATTGGAATTTTGTTAATTGATCAATTAACTCGGGCCGACCAGACCGCACCGCCGCTTTATAGAGAGCGTATATGTGGTCGAAGATTCCTATCATTACTTGGACCCAGTCAGCTTGGGCTCTATGAAGTTTTTCGACTTCTAGCTTAAGAAGATTTTTCTCTGAATCGTTTATTTTTTGGATTAGCTCACGGAATGCTTGGGCCTCGCGAGTGATTTGTTCTGTAACATCTTTGGCGGCTTGGAGCGATTGTTGGGCCAAGTCGTGTACCCCAAGCCATTGTGTTGTGGCGGCATGAATTGTGTTTGCAACTGTGTCCAACTGTTGCAACTTCTTAAAACCTTCAGCCAAAGTACGGATTTGATTCAGCTTAACTAATGCAAAAAACTCGAGTAAATAGGGCACCAAACCAATCAATGCAGCCAAGCCAAACCCAACTATGCTCAGTAACACCACGGTGGGTGTCAAAGGCTTTTCCATGTTGAGTATTAGCATGATCGTGATTGCTACCAGGGTAAAGTCTCCGATGAGAAAAGGGAATTTGGGGATATTGATTGTTCTTTGATCGTTCATGTTATGGAGTAAAGTACACCATTTTGTGGACTGGAAAAGCCTGAGTTCGTTTGGGTATTTAAGCGATTATGAGGTTTACCATTTAAGGCTAGCTAGGCGTTGGGCAGCTTCTTGAGCATTTTCACGGCTATTGAATGCGCTGACCCTGAAGTAGCCTTCCCCATGAGGGCCAAAGCCGCTACCGGGAGTCACAACTACAAGTGCATCATTTAAAATTTTATCAAAGGCTTCCCAACTTGACATTTTGTCGGGGGTTTTAACCCAGATGTAAGGGGCATTTATGCCGCCGTATACTTCCAGACCAGATTTAATGAGTGCTTCGCGGAGGATCTTAGCATTAGTGAGGTAGTGGTCTATTAATGCGCGCATTTGTTGTTGGCCTTCGGGTGTGTAAAGGGCTTCAGCTGCACGTTGGGTAATATATGAAACCCCGTTAAATTTCGTGGTCATCCTTCGTAACCACAAAGGATGGAGGGGATATTTTTCGCCGGATTTGGTCCTGCCGTAGACAGTTTTAGGGATCACGGTGTAAGCGCAGCGTACCCCTGTGAATCCCCCATTTTTGGAAAAACTCCGAAATTCAATCGCGCACTCTTTTGCACCCGGGATTTCGTAAATTGAATGGGGAATATCCGGGTCGGTGATGAAAGCTTCATAGGCTGCATCGAAGAGTATGATTGATTGGTTTTTTAATGCGTAGTCGACCCACGCTTGGAGTTGTGCGCGGGTGGCCACTGCACCAGTGGGGTTGTTTGGGAAACAAAGGTAAATGATATCGAGTTTCCTGGGGGGTGGGGTAGGAACGAAGTTGTTTTCAGGGGTGCAAGGTAAATAAATTAATCCGCGGTATGTACCACGTTCAGTTGGTTTACCTGCATTTCCGGCCATTACGTTTGTATCCACATAAACAGGGTAAACAGGATCGGCAATTCCAATTTTGTTCCCCCGGCCGAAGATGTCTAGGATATTGCCTGTATCGCACTTAGCCCCGTCACTAATAAAGATTTCGTCTTCGGTGATATCGCAACCTCGTCTCTGGAAATCATGTTTTGCAATGGCTGTGCGCAACCACTCGTAACCTTGTTCCGGACCATAACCCTTAAAGGTTTCGCGTTGGGCCATTTCGTCAACGGCTCTATGCATGGCGGAAATGGCGGCCCGTGGTAAGGGTTCGGTTACATCCCCAATTCCACATCTAATAATCCTTGGAGCTTTATCAGGGTGTTGTTCGCAGAAAGCCCGTACGCGCCGGGCAATTTCTGGAAACAAATATCCGCTTTTGAGTTTTAAAAAGTTTTCGTTTATGAACGCCATCGGCCAGTGAGCCTAACTAAAACCTGGTTTCACTTCAAGCAAAGGGGTAGGTTAACCCTCGGCTAAATTGCCTAGTTAGATTACGCCAAGAGATGGGTCGTAAGTTACTGCTAAAAGTATACGGAGGTTTAAAATTGCAAATGATAACCTGGCAATGGAAGTTGCACAGGAGGATGGAAATGTGGTGTAAGTCTACAGAATTCCCCCGAATATGAGTGCAAAAGGTGTTTTTGTCAAAGACCCAGGGTTTCGCCTATCTTTCACGGTGTAGGATGCGCCGTAGAGTTTTACACGAAAGTGTGTGGTACTCCTTAAGATGAGGCACTGAGTACAGTTTGAGATATTAGGTAATCATGGGGGTGATGTTTTCTCACATCAGCCTCTTGTGATAATCAGTGGTGGGGTGGAGGTAATCCTACTTGCGTTGTGTTATGGAGTCAGTCTGATTCGGTAGAAGCCGGCCGGATTTGTAGTTGAGTGGATGGCTGAGGATTCAGGTGGCGTAGCGGGGATGTTTGTGATGATGGTCTGCATTGGTTCGGTAAGGTCCGGGGTCCATTGCAAATCGTATGACTCATCGATTCGGCTGGACCACCGAATGAGCACTCCGTCTTCTCTGACTTCAGGTGGTGCATTGAATTGGAGTTCAGTGACGTGCCGTTCGAAGTCCCAATATTCGTCGCCAGAGCCGGTGTGAGCGACCAGTCGGAAAAGATTGGTTGAGTTAAGTACAGCATAAGAATTGGTCAGGAGGTATATGCCGCCTGCTGGTCCAGCAGCCGGGATTGGATCAGCCGTAACCTTGATCCAATCCGACTCAGTTTTTTGGTAGAGGTCATATGATGTGATTTCGACTTCTTCGACAGTGCGCCACATTACGAGGGCATTGGAATTTATGGAGAATGCGCGGAAGTATTCTATGGGGTTTTGTACCTGGCTGAGGTAGATTCGATGCTGTCCATAGTGGATATACCATCCTGGTTGCCCAGGAATCTGTGAGCCATTTGGCAGGTCTGCGAACCATCCAGAAATGGTACGGGCGTTGCGGACTATTATGTATGGATCGGGCCCTACCAGAGTGCCTAATAGCTCCAAAGATGGTGCTGGCGTGAAGTTCGTGTCTATATACAGACTACCTATTTGAGCAAGGTCAATTACATCGCATTCGCTATTTATGACATCGATTTGTAGTTTAGCACCTTGAGAGAGCTGAATGTCGCCTGAAACTATAAGTGTACCGATGCTTGTTCCCGGGCTTATTGTGCCACCCATAACATTTATATCTCCTGCAATTAGGCCATTTCCTAGCAGTTTAGCCTCGTTAAGGATAGTTAGGGGTGCTGGCCCCAAAACTGGTCCTGCGGCAGGATCTACGTTTATTAGTAGCGTTCCTTGGGCTGCGGTGCAAGGAGTGGCAAAGTTGTTTGTGTTAAGCAGCAATAGCCTCCCTTCGCCAACCAAAGTGAAACCAGTTCCGCGGACAGAGGCCCGCAATTCAAGTGTTCCCAATGGATTTACACTAAATGTAGGGATATCCAACAGTTCTAAGGTTCCGCTGATTAAGGTTTGGTTGGTACCGAGTTGCTCGCATTGGTTTGCAATTCTAAGTATACCTGTATGTGTGGTGACAATTGCATCGTACGTTATTAGTGCCCTTAACGTAGCGCCGAATCCATTTAAATTGAGCAAACTGTTTTTGTTCAGGGTAACGGAGGCATTTGGATGGAATTGATCATCAGCGCGACAAACCACTAGTATTGGCTGGGTCTCAGTACCGGCTATTAAGGAACCGGTAATCGCTGGAGCGCCGGATTTGGCTAAAACGAGATCTCCATTGGCAACCACAAATGTACCTTCAAAAGTGTTGGGTTGCGTACCGCCCAATGTCAGCGTTGATTGTCCGTCTTTCCGGATGACGGAGTTTCCGCCATTTATAGCCCCATTGATTGTAATTGGTCCAACGGCAACAAGTTCGAGATCAAATGCGCCTATGTTAATATCCCCATCAAGTATCAAGGAAGAAAGTGCCTCTGCCCTGATTGAGCTAGGTGCAATTAGGGAGATGGAGCCAGCCCATAGATTTTGTTTTTTTGCGCTAATCAGTGCACCTTTCCCTAAACCGGTTCCGCCTAAAGTGAGGGGTTCGAGTCGAACAGCTATTTCCCCAGGGAGTTCAATTACCCCTTTATTCGTGACTATTGTTTCTCCAATGGGGCTTCCAACTGCTTCCGGATGGTTGATGATGAGTTTTCCGTCGGTGACAACAATTGGTCCATCAATTTGGTTTGCACTAGAAAGGACTAAAGCACCCGTACCTTGTTTAATAATTCCTCCATTCCGAAGGGTAGCTGAAATTACGAGATCTTCAGTGGCGGGCCCATCCTGTACTTCAATACTGACTAAGTTATTTGCCAGATCCAAAAACCCATTGATTAAGTTTTGCCCCTGAGCGGTGGCAATAATTGGACCAAGTAAGGTCAGTTGCCCTAAGCCGGTGATCACGGTTCCTCCGTTTAAGATTAACGCCCCATTTACACGGTCCGGAAAACCACCCAAGTTCAAAGTGCTGCCATGATTGATGGTTACATCTCCTTCTCCTAATTGACTGGGCATGGCTAACACAACGGTTGCAGGATTGATGCCGTCGCCAATCGTAAGCGAACCTGACACAGCTTGGCCAGACCGCTTAGCCAGCGTTAAGGTCCCTTGTGCGACCATAGTATTGCCGTTCCAAGAGTTGGGTTCCTCTCCACTCAAGATCAGTTGGCCCTGGCCAGTTTTTATAAAGTCGCCTGTTCCAGTAATAATGCCGCTTAGGGTGAGTATACTGCCGCTAAACACTCCGAAACTTGTGGAGGCAGTAAAATTAATAGATCCTGGAAATGAGTTTGCGCCTGATATCGCACAAATAGCTCCCCATCCATTGGGGCCATGCCCTTCAATAATCAACGGTTCTGGGTTTGCATATGCAACGTTTTGGAATAAAAGGGATGCTCCTCTCCGGACAGTAGTGCCTGCAATGCTACTTCCTAGAGCAGTGGGTGAGCTTACAACTAATTCACCCTCGCCAATGGTCACGGGCCCAGTAAAGGTATTGTTACCACTTAAAAGGAGGCGTCCTGGACCTCGTTTGGTAAAGCCGATTCCTGAGATACTCGCAGATATCTCCAGATCGGTTTCTTGAGGTGTATCGTGTACTATGATTTGGTGGTTGGGATTAGGCATGCCCAATTTACCCCCGGTTATTTGTGAAGTACTAGCACCTCCGGCCACAATTGTTCCCGATAGTGTCATTTCGCCGGTGCCGAGCGCAACGGTGCCATTGCTGAGAATCAAGTTCCCGGTGACTGGGTTTGTGGTGTTAGCAAGCACCAGTTGGCTGCCAGAAAATAAAGTGATGTCACCAATGCCCAGTTGATTGTCGGCCTCAAGTCGGACTATGCCCGCGAGCGTATTGTCACCGATTACCAGTGGACCAGGTATAGCCACTCCGGATTTGAGGGTAGTCAGCATGCCTTGGCGAATGTGAGTGATGCCCGAATAGGTATTAGGCGGTCCTGAAAGAATTAAGGTACCTGGGCCATTTTTAATGAAATTTGCTGTACCAGTTATAGAGTTCGAAAGGATCAGGGTGCTGCTACTGAGTACTCCGAAAATGGTATCTTCTGCCATGGTAATGTCGCCACAAAAGGTATTTACGCCAGCCAAACTAAGTATCGCGCCTAAACCATTAGGTCCGGCTCCAGACACAGTTACTGGTTCACGTGAAAGATAGCTTGTTGTTTGAAATGCTAAGGCGGCTCCATTGGCTATTGTTGTACCAGCATTAGTGGTGCCGAGTGCGTTGTTTGCAGCCACGACAAGGGACCCTTCTTGGACAGCGGTAGGACCAGTGTACGAGTTGGAATTGGCTAAAGTAACGGTGCCTAAGCCGCGTTTTATAATGGATCCTGGACCGGTTATTCCACCCCCTTGGAACAGAAATTCTTTAATGGTGTTGCTTACGATGATTGAGGCGGGGTTGACACCAGTGTTTGTTATCGTGATTGTGCCTACTTGTGCAGAGTCGTCGAAATACACGAAATCATTGTCCCCAAACTTACCCAAGTATCCCCCAACATTCCAGTTGTCCGTCTTTGTATCCCATAGGCTACCATTCATTCCTACCCAGGTGATGTGAGCACGATCGTAGTTAAGTGTCAGTTTAGGTCGGTACGGTGGGTTGTTGGTATCACTTGAGGCAAACTTAGCAGTGCAAGTATACCCGCCTCCTTCAAACGAGCAGGAGAATAGGAGCAACCCGTTGTTAGTAGCCCCTCCGTACCAACGAATCACAGAAGGCAGGATATCAAAAGGAACCCAGTTCCCGGGTTCTATTGCATTGGTGGGCGTTCCACCCGCCCGTTTTACCCTGTTTGTACCATTTAGATCGTCAATCTTGTCATACCACCCCCCAAATTGTTCTGTCCAAGGGCGCGTTTGCATTTTGTCGCAGTATTGAAAGTTTACACCTTCATTAGGCTTACCACTAATTTCGCCGTCGTTTTCATCCCAAAGTTTATCGGGCGCGATTCTATAAGGTTTGATGCCTAGCGCATTGTCGGCCTGGAAACTTTCAGCCTCCATATAGAAAATTTCTAATGTGGCACGGCTAATTGAATCGAAACTTAAAGTAGGCAGATCGAACTTTATTAACGCGTGGTCTTCCGCATATCCAGCGTCATTTGCATCGTATTTGATTTCTAGGATAGGACTTGCACCGTAATTGCGAGTGGGCTGTCCTTCGTTTACCCAGGCATCGGTAGTCCCCCCATAAGTGCCGGTAGGTAACTTAATTGTTACTCCGTCTTGGAGTGTCAGACTGGCCCCAAGCAAACCCGTTATCGGGAAAAGAATGGCAGCTATAAACCACACGTGTATTTTTTCATTGCAGGCAGGCTTCACAAACAGTCCATAGGTCTTCATGGCTCTCTTTTCTAGGGTTTTTAGGGTAATTTGTAGGATCTTGGGCCATCCAAATGTGGCAGCCCCCTCGAAAGTATTTTTCCCTACCACAAAATCCTGTCAATGACTTTTCCCTAGTTTTTCGCTTTGAAAGCTATAAAAGGGGTAATGCCGAGGCCCAATCCCTAAAAACAGTTAGTGCGGTTTTAATACCTAGGACTTTTCCCCAGGGGTGCTTAAAGAGGGGGAAACTCGCTGTAAAGTACCCGGGCTTTGGTTTAAAGTAGTTAAGTTAAAGGCAGTTTCGAGAGATGAGCTAGAAGTGCGTGGGCAGGCAAAATTGAACAGGGTTTCGGGTAAGAGTCGCAACTGTCCGGTTCATGGAGGGAAAATCGCATATTTCCAAGGGCTTGGGAGGCAGCCGCATTGAGCATCCTCAGTATGGCAGACGCACGCCTGTAAGCTCGGATTAGGTATTGTCTTGGGCAACCGGCGCTTCAAAAGGTAAGTACATTTTGTAGAGTTATCGGTGTGTGCTAACCTCTAAGTCGCACAGATGAACAATGCCAAATTTTTAAAAGATCAAATTCGTGACATTGAGCAGATCGTATCGGGTATGACGATGACATGGGTGCTTGCCAAGAGCCGAGTTTCGAATTACCTGTGTTGTCACACCCTGTCAGGCACGGAGGACAACTTTCAAATCAAAACTTAAACCAACACGTTGTCAGGCGGCTAGCTACTCCGGGGGTACACCGACAATTGCCTATAGGCTACAGGCCGCCGTCGTGTCTTGACATGCCACAGCCCACACGGTTCCGCCTTGAGTGCGTAGAGGTAGTGGCAGGCAAACCTACGGATGGGCAGGCCATAATCCCGTAGCGGAACCCTTAGTTTCAATCCAACCTTTCCAACGTAGCCACGCCCGTAAGAATGCGGACGGCTAGATTGCAAATCATCCTTTTGCGGAGCTGCCGCGGTAACGCGCGGCGGATTTATCCGCCGACTCACGTCGGCGGCTACATTACATGGCTTCCTGGTGCCAAGCCCTACTAAATATACAAACACCAAAACCTGCACAACGCCCAATTGTTACTATGGGCCTAGCTGAATCCGCATCCGTTCCAGTGAAACAGCAGACAATCAAACGTGCTGCCAACTCCCATCAAAACCAATAACCCATATGCCCTTAACCATGAATACCTTTCCCAGTCCCCCAGCTTGCCATTGTCAGAGGTAGGCAAGGGTTTTGTTATTGATGCGCTGATTGGAGAAATAGATAGCCCAGGAGTGGTTGTGTTTTAGGCACCGAACTATATGGAGATGTACTGAAGAATGTATTTTGTGGACGATGGATGATGGGGGGTGTGTCCAAGATAAGTGTTAAGGCTTTTGAGTGATTAATGTTCAAGGTAGGCTTAATAAAGCAAGCGTGGATTTTTACGCGCATTTGTAGATCCGACTGATCCAGTACAAAGCATCAATCACAGAGACTTTTTGCTGAGGATTTTGGGAGGTTGGTGAGTGTAAAAGAATGTCATTGCGATTCGAGCGTCCAAATGGCTATTGACTTTCGATATTTGACATAGTGTTTGAGTACGTATAGTTTTTGATTAGTTATGAACGGAATGCTAACCCTAGGTTTGTGCCTGGCGAGCGCCCTGTTGCTAGAAGGTGGCGCGGCGGCTGGGGTTTAGCGTTCCACAGAAACGCGTAATTTAACTGTACCCCACTGCCGCAAAAGGTGGCAGTGGGGTTCGTTTTTACAGGGAGGCATTTATATGAGCAAAAGAGTCATAATTTTTGATACCACGCTCAGAGACGGAGAACAATGTCCTGGGGCATCAATGAACATGCGCCAGAAGGTTGACGTGGCTAAACAGTTGGCTCGATTGAATGTGGATGTTATTGAAGCTGGGTTTCCCGTTATTAGTGAGGGCGATTTTGAGGCGGTACGGGCCATTGCGCGTGAGGTAAAAGGTCCAATAATTTGCGGGTTGGCAAGGTGTGTAGACCGAGACATCGATGCGGCTGGGGAAGCGTTAAAACCCGCGGGCTCCAGGGCACGTATCCATGTGTTCCTTGCAACTTCAAAGATACACCGCGAATTTAAATTGAGAAAAGCTAAGGAAGAAATCCTTCGGCTTGCAGTCGAGGGTGTTAAACGGGCAAAAAAGTACACTGAGGACGTTGAGTTTTCACCTGAGGATGCTTCCCGAACGGAACCGGAGTTCCTTATCGAGGTTTGTAAAGCGGTTATAGACGCAGGGGCTACTACGGTAAACATCCCTGATACAGTGGGTTGGGCAATACCCGACGAATTTGGGTTGTTAATCCGCCGGTTATATGAATCAGTGCCAGCTTTTCAAACTGGGAAGGCAATAATTAGTGTTCATTGTCATGATGATCTTGGATTAGCGGTAGCTAATTCATTGGCGGCTGTAAGGAATGGGGCACGCCAGATTGAGTGCACCATAAACGGCATTGGAGAACGGGCTGGTAATGCTGCACTAGAGGAGGTTGTGATGGCATTGAAAGTGCGACGGGATTGGTTTGGAGATCTCGAGTGTGGGATTAACACTCGCGAATTGGTTCGGACCTCGCGTCTTGTAGCACGAACCACTGGTTTCCTCGTGCAACGCAATAAGGCTATTGTCGGGGAGAACGCTTTCGCACATTCATCCGGTATTCATCAAGATGGCATTATTAAAAAACGGGAAACGTACGAGATAATTAATCCCGAAGAAGTTGGTTGGGGCATAACAGAGTTGCCATTAACCAAGCATAGTGGCAGAGCTGCAGTAGGTGCTAGACTTAAACAATTAGGAGTCGAGGTTACTCCTGAAGAATTGGACGCAATTTTTGCAAAGTTTAAGGCATTAGGCGATAAGAAGAAGTATGTATATGACGAGGATCTCTTGACGTTAGTGGAAGACCAAATGGCGTGCGTGCCGGAAACTTGGACACTTGATTATTTACAAGTAACCACCGGAAGCCATGCGCTGCCTACAGCTACAGTCAGGCTCAAAAAGCTAGGAACACATACCTCACATGGATTTATTGTCCAGGACGCAAGTATTGGTGATGGCCCAGTTGATGCCACTTTGAAGGCAATTGATAGGTTGACTGGGCTTCAGGGGAAACTCCTGGATTATACATTGCGCGCAGTCTCGGCAGGAAAAGATGCTTTGGGAGAGGTGACCGTTAGGGTCGAATTCGATGGCAAAACGTATACTGGCCGAGGAGCGAGCACCGACGTTATTGAGGCAAGCGCAAAAGCGTACTTGAATGCCGTTAACCGCTATCTAAGGAGCGGGAAGTCCGCTTACAGTTGTTGTACCAGCGGGAATCAAAATACCGCAAATAAAGGGAGTGGGTCTGACGGAGTAAGCAGCTAAATCAGCAGACGGTAGAATTTTTATTTCTCGGTCAAGTAATTAGCCTAAGGTTTAGGGCTGCATAACTTACTACCACTCTGAGGGTTAAAACACTCAAGCGAGTATTCTCTGGCGAGCTTTGCTATTTAAGATGGGCGCTTCCTGGGTGCGTGGTTTGCAAGAGCCGACCGGAGTGCTAATCTCCATCCTAACGCAAATATAATTAATTTTCTGGTATTTCGATTGGATTTTAAGCCGACGAGGTAATGATTGCCACCTAGCTTAGGATTATAATTTTTTTATCGAGCGAAGGTGAAGTTGATGAGCTGTCTCAAATCTTCCCCCTTTGTTTGACTTATGAATCAGAGGGTGCTCTTAGTTTTTAATGGGTGTTAGTAGGCGTAGTTGGAATGAGTTTATAACCCTCGGATGAAATTTGGCGTGGTCATTGTAAGAATGAAGCGATTCTGAAATAGAACCTGGGGTATGGGTTTGTCTCGGCTACTCGAAAAGATTAATAATTGGTGGAATGGTGCGCGCAGCCCATTTCTACCCCTCCTTTTGAGATAGTTTTGCAGCAGGAACAGAACGCATTATGAATCACGGTCAGGATCTGAGATGATACATCCCAGGGCTTGGGTTAACTCAATGAGGATGGTTTAACTCCATAAGCAAGGATCGTGGCAAAATGAGGTGGGTCCGGTTCACGAGCTACTATTGAGACCTCCAGACTTGTGAATCCGGCTTCTTCAAGCCATTGATGGAGTTCACCTTCCGTGAAACCCAACCATTTATCCCCATACATCGCTTTAGCTTGGGTAAACTTATGTTTTTCGAGATCTAAAATAACGATTTGACCAGAGGGGCGGAGGATTTTGAACGCATTTCTTATGGCTACAGTGGGTTCGTCAGCATGGTGCAGAGCTTGGCTCAAAATCACTACGTCTACGGTTTCAGGCTCAATGGGGGGATCTTGAAGATCTCCCCAGCGGAATTCCAAATTGCTAATTCCACGCTCTTGAGCGCGTTTTTTCCCAAACTCAACAATTCGCTTTGAATTATCCACAGCAATTACTTTCTTGCATTTTCTCGCAAGGAGTTCGGCCATAAGTCCTTCACCCGAACCCAAGTCAGCCACTACATAAGGTGGCAATATTCTTAGTAATAGATGCCCGAAGGCTTCCCAAGAACGGCCGGGGCCGTAGATGCGACCAAATCGGCCGGCGATCCGGTTAAAGTATTGGTGGGATTGGGTTTGGCGTTGCAACAATACTTGTTTCAGGTTCAACTGGTCTGATTGGTAATCCGGCATTTCTGTAGCTCCTTGAAGGGCTAGCTTTACAGCATCAGCTACTAATGTTTCTAAGTGGGGGTTGAGTGAATAAAACGTATTTTTACCGACCCTCCTTGCATTCAATAGTCCAGTCTCTTTCAAAATGCGCAGGTGAGTTGAAATACACGGTTGACTAATAAAGGTGATTTGACGCAACTCGTTTACTGAGAATTCGCCTTGGTTAAGTATGGCAATCAGACGCAACCTGGTAGGGTCGGCGAGGGCTCGAAGGCATGCTAATACTCGACTCATAACAGGTGTTTGTAGGAACGCAAAATACTTTTTGACATCTTTTAGCTGTGATATATCATCGCATAAAAATGCGTCAATATAAAAGCTATGAGCAAGAATTATGTTTTCACCTCTGAATCGGTTACCGAAGGGCACCCGGACAAGGTTTGTGATGCTATTTCAGACGCTGTCTTAGACGCTTGCCTAGAACAGGACCCGTTGAGTCGCGTAGCTTGTGAGACTTACGTAAAGGGAAATTTATTGGTAATTGGTGGTGAAATTACTACGAAGGCAGAAGTTGACTATAACGCGTTGGCTAGGAGCGTTATCCGGGAAATAGGTTATGTGTACCCCGACCATCTATTTTCTGCCGATCGGGTAATTATTATAAATGCAATTACCCGCCAGAGTCCTGATATCGCAAGAGGGGTTGATGCTACTTGTACTGAGGTAAAGCGTGAGGCAGAACAAGGTGCAGGGGATCAAGGTTTGATGTTTGGGTATGCAACTGATGAGACTCCGGAGTTAATGCCAGCTCCGATATTGTATGCACACCGGCTTTGCAAAAGGTTAGCAGAGTTGCGTAGGTCTGGGCGGGTAGAGTGGTTGCGACCTGACGGGAAGTCTCAGGTCTCGGTTGAATATCAAGGCGACCGACCTGTTAGGATTACAAATGTGGTAGTTTCTACTCAGCATGCAGATGGCCTAGAGCATAAGACAATCGTGGAATTTGTCATTGAGGAGGTTATTAAAAAAACCCTCCCTAGCGAAATGATTGGGCCACACACACGTTTTTTGGTTAATCCTACAGGTCGGTTTGTTTTGGGTGGACCTGATGCTGATACGGGTTTGACTGGTCGGAAGATTATCGTTGATTCATACGGCGGGATGGGACGTCACGGAGGCGGATGTTTCAGTGGGAAAGATCCGAGTAAGGTTGACCGGAGTGCAGCGTATATGGCTCGTTACGTAGCCAAGAACATTGTTGCAGCCGGAATCGCACGTAAGGTGGAAATCCAATTCTCTTATGCGATCGGCATTCCAGATCCGCTAAACGTAAGTGTGGATACATTTGGTACTGCCTTACCTGGCCTTAGGGATGAGGATATCGAGCGGGCAGTACGCGAAGTGTTTGATTTTAGGCCTAGAAGAATTATCGAGCAGTTGAACTTGCTTCGGCCGATTTATCGAAAAACCACTAATTACGGGCATTTTGGGAAAGATGACCCAGATTTAACCTGGGAACGCACGGATCGGGTTAACGATTTGCGCACTGCTTTGAAACTGTAAATGAAGTGATTAGTGATCCCAATTAATGCCGACTATGAACTCGCAACATGATTTTTTTGTTAAGGATTTGTCTTTAGCTGAACTAGGACGACGCGAAATTGAAATTGCCGAGCACGAGATGCCGGGTCTAATGGCTATACGCAAAAAGTATGGTCCTACTAAGCCTTTGCAAGGTGTTCGGATTACAGGTTCGCTTCATATGACGATTGAAACGGCGGTGTTGATAGAGACGTTAGTTGCGTTAGGGGCTTCAGTGCGATGGGCGAGCTGTAATATTTTTAGCACCCAGGATCATGCCGCTGCAGCCATTGCGGCACGGGGGATAAGTGTATTCGCTTACAAGGGGGAGAGTTTGGAGGAGTATTGGGAGTTTACCCTCCGAGCACTCACGCATCCAGACATGAAAGGCCCACATTTGGTAGTGGATGATGGTGGGGATGCTACCCTGCTGATGCATAAGGGTTATGAAATGGAGCAGGGGGATGATTGGGTGAATACACCGTCTTCTAGCCGAGAAGAGCAAATAATTAAAAACTTATTGAAGCGGTGTGCAGTTGAGAGGCCAGGATGGTTTACGCAAGCGGTAAAAGAATGGAAAGGTGTCAGTGAAGAAACCACCACAGGGGTCCGTAGGTTATATCAACTTGCGGCTGCGGGTAAGCTGTTGGTTCCGGCTATCAACGTAAATGATTCGGTTACGAAGTCAAAGTTCGATAACCTGTATGGGTGCAGAGAGTCATTGGCTGATGGGCTTAAGAGGGCTTTGGGCGTAATGCTAGCAGGAAAAACTGCTGTAGTTTGCGGCTACGGTGATGTAGGGAAGGGTAGTGCGCAGTCATTGAGGGCGTTTGGTTGCCGGGTGATAATTACAGAAGTTGATCCTATCTGCGCATTGCAAGCTGCAATGGAAGGCTACCAGGTTACAACTATCGAAGAGACTTTAGGCATTGCCGATATTTACGTGACCGCGACGGGTTGCTGCGATGTAATTACTTTGGAGCACATAATGCAAATGAAAGACCAAGCGATTATTTGTAACATTGGGCACTTTGATAACGAGATTCAAGTGGACCGTTTAAACAATGCTCCAGGAGTCCGCCGGGTCAACATCAAACCACAGGTTGATCGTTATGACCTTCCTAATGGTCGTAGTGTCTATCTACTTGCAGAAGGCCGCTTGGTTAACCTTGGGTGTGCGGAGGGCCATCCAAGCTTTGTGATGAGTGCAAGCTTTACTAATCAATGCTTAGCCCAAATGGATTTGTGGAAAAACCGAGACGTGTATAAACCCGGAGTTTATAGGCTTCCAAAGAAGTTGGATGAAGAGGTTGCCCGGTTGCACTTAGATAAATTGGGGGTGAAGCTTACCAAGCTTACGCCAAAGCAAGCACAATACTTAGGGGTAGACATTGATGGCCCCTATAAACCTGACCATTATCGGTACTAGTAGTTTACTGCTGTAGCTTAAAACTGGTTGCGTATAAATCCCCCTCGGGATAGTGTTCCATCGTATGAAGTTTGAGACCATATGCTTACACGGGGGTGCATTTATAGACCCGGTGACCCTTGCAAGGGCAATCCCGGTGTATCGCACAAGTTCATATTTGTTTAAAAGCACAGATCATGCAGTTAAGCTTTTTGAGCTCAAAGAACAGGGATACGTATATTCCCGAATTAATAATCCAACCGTTGCTGTGTTGGAACGGCGTTTAGCGTTGTTAGAGGGTGCACCCGAAGAGGGAGGGGTAGCAGTAGCTTCAGGCACAAGCGCTATTTTTTATTCTATCGTAAACTTAGCAAACGCAGGCGATAACATCGTTTCGGCCAACAATCTCTATGGCGGTACTTACACACAGTTTTTACATATTCTGCCACAGCTCGGCATTACCGTGAAAATGGTCGATCCTAGTGACCCCGGAAATTTTGCGCGGGCAATTGATGATCGCACCAAAGCAATTTTTTGTGAGACAGTCTCAAATCCGTCATTGCATATTATCGACCTGGAAAAGGTTGCAGAAATTGCGCATGCGCATGGGTTGCCGTTAATTGTGGATGCCACGTTTTCCACGCCCTATCTGACTCGTCCTTTGGAGTTTGGCGCTGATATAGTTGTACATTCATTGACGAAATGGTTGGGAGGGCACGGAGCAGCAATTGGGGGAATAGTCATTGACGGGGGCCGGTTCAATTGGACGGCTGGGAAACATCCAATGTTTACTGAGCCAGACGTATCTTATCACGGTTTGCGGTGGGGATATGATTTGCCGGAGCCTTTGTGTAAGGTGCCGTTTGTAGCGCGAATGCGCACGGTGGCGTTACGAAACTTGGGGGCGTGCCTTTCCCCTGATAACGCCTGGATTTTCCTTTTGGGCTTAGAGACCCTTCCTGTGCGGATGGAACGACATTGTGCAAATGCCCGGGCGGTTGCAGAGTTTTTAGCTAGCCATCCCAAAGTTCGGTGGGTCCGTTATCCGGGATTGAAGAATGATCCTATGTACGAACTCAATTTGAAGTATCTCCAAGGAAAAGGTGGATCCATGGTGGTATTCGGCATCAAGGGAGGCCGTGAAGCGGGTGCAAAATTTATCGACTCTTTGCGCTTAATCTCGCACTTGGCAAATGTGGGAGATGCAAAAACATTGGCAATACATCCGGCCACTACTACGCATTCGCAGCTTAGTGATGAACAACTCCAGGCTGCGGGCGTAACTCCTGATATGGTCCGGCTTAGTGTAGGCTTGGAACACATTGATGACATATTGGAAGACATTGATAGGGCTTTGAGTGTGGCATGACCCCCAAGATACACACACGCCGTTCCGTTGGAGTAGTTTCTACTCAGTTCTTTCATTATGTAAATCCCGCAAAACCGTTTAGGTTGCGTGTTGGTGGGGAATTGCCTGAATTTACCTTGGCATATGAGACGTATGGGGAATTAAACGCTGATCGTAGCAATGCAGTACTTGTTTATCATGCAATGACCGGAAGCCAGCACGCCGCTGGGATTAACAAGCATGTACCCGGAGTTGGATCGCGTTGGACAAAAGAAATGCACATTGGTTGGTGGGACGGATTCATCGGTCCGGGAAAGGCAGTGGACACAGAAAAATTTTTTGTTATTTGTGCCAATTATTTGGGTGGTTGTTACGGCTCTACTGGCCCTGCTTCTATCAACCCGGCAACTGGTAGGCCTTGGGGATCTGCATTCCCAGTCTTGCGGTTTGTAGACATCGTTGAATCCCAGATGCTACTGTTGAAGCATTTGGGGATTCCCAAACTTCACGCGGTGATAGGTGGCTCAATAGGTGGATTCTTAGCTTTGCTTACAGCAACTAGATATCCCGATTTTGTACGAATTGTGGTGCCTATTGCGACGGGTTTAGAAACCACTATTTATCAGCGCATTATTAATTTTGAACAAATCACTGCAATAGAAAGTGACCCTAATTTCAAAGGCGGTGATTATTACGACGGGCCATACCCAGAGGTCGGACTCGCCTTAGCACGGCGTATCGCACATAAAACATTTGTGTCTCTGGAAGATTTAAAAGAACGCGCCCGAGATGAAGTCGTCAGCCATAAACCCCCTTATGGATGGTATGAGATGAATCACCCAGTCGAATCCTACATGTACCACCAGGGACAGAAATTTGTGCGCCGATTCGATGCTAATTCATATCTGCGGATTGTCGATGCATGGCAGTGGTTTGATTTAATTGCGGAAGCTGACGGAACCTCCTACCTGGATATATTTTCCCGGTGTCGCAACCAGGAATACCTTGTGTTTAGTATTGACTCAGACGCCTCGTTCCCCACCGAAGAACAGCGAAAGTTAGTAGAGGTATTGAAAGAGGCAGGCGTGCCAACTATTTGGATTACCGTTCACTCAGACAAAGGGCACGACTCTTTCTTAATAGAACCTAAGCTCTATGCTCCGCATTTAAGCCAAGCATTGGAGCGGGGTTAGGTAACTGCGGACGATTAAGAAATACACCAACCAACCTTTTGAATCTAGGTGGTCGTCCTGCTGGACAAATCGGAAATCTGGTTTCCAGATCCTTGCTTAGCTGAGCCTGATGGCTTGTTAGCGATTGGTGGTCAACTGACGGTGCCATGGCTTTTGGCTGCATATAGTCGTGGCATTTTTCCTTGGTCGGCAGACCCAATTACTTGGTGGAGTCCAGATCCGCGTGCGATTATTGAATTGGACAAGTTCCATGTACCTCGAAGCTTACGCAGAGTGTTGAAGAAAGGTATGTTCACCGTAACATTTGATATGGCCTTTGAGCAGGTCATTCGCATGTGTGCTGAGCCATTCCCCGGCCGTGAGGAAACCTGGATTACTGAACCTATCATTAAGGCCTACGTTAAACTATACAAAGCAGGATATGCACACAGTGTCGAATGCTGGAATAAGGGTAAACTTGTAGGTGGGGTGTATGGCGTAGCAATCGGCGGTTTTTTTGCGGGTGAGTCAATGTTTCATACAATGAGCAACGCCTCCAAAGTAGCACTTTATTTCTTGGTGGAGCGATTACGAGAGCGGCATTTTGAACTATTTGACATACAAATGGTTACTTCTGTAACCAAATTGCTAGGAGCAATTGAAATTCCTAGAACGGAGTATCTTGACCGACTCAAACGCGCGCTGGAAAAAAGTTGTGAATTTTGAATGAGGTTTTTTCAATTGTGTAAGGAAACGGCTTTTATAAACTTTGTTTATGACAGTGGTTGTATACCCTGGGACATTCGACCCGATTACGAATGGACACTTGGATGTCATCCATCGAGCAGCACGGTTATTTAATCGGGTAATTGTAGCCGTAGCTGAAAGTAGGAATAAACGTCCGCTTTTTACCCACCAGGAGCGTGTGGAGATGGTGCGACAAGCCGTGCAGGATGTGAAAAATGTTGAGGTGGAAGGATTTACGGGTTTGTTGATTGAATATGTGCACCGCAAAAATGCAAATGCTGTCTTACGCGGGCTCCGCGCCGTTTCTGATTTTGAGTTTGAATTTCAGCTAGCCTTGGTGAATCGTAAACTGTCTAAGGACTTTGAAACTATTTTCATGATGCCAAACGAAACATACACGTTTCTAAGTTCGAGTGTTGTGAAAGAGTTGGCGTGGTTAGGCGCAGACGTGTCCGCGCTTGTGCCACCCCATGTAAAGCTAGCACTTGAATTGAAGTTTGGCCGTAATAAAACAGAATAAGAAGGGAGGCATTTATGGCACTATTGATAAATGTTGAACATTTGGCCGACCGGACGGTCCATCTCCAAGGGCATTTGACACGCGAGGAACTGGATATCGACCCGTTAGATAAAGTTATCGAAATGCGGCAGCCCCTGGATTACGAATTGCATGTAACCCGTATCAATCGGTCGTTATTTATCACGGGACACCTAAAAGTGGTTCTGAACTGTGTTTGTGTGCGGTGCCTTGAACCGTTCGAGTACACAATTGAACTTACCGGGGACTTGTTTGAGCTCCCCTTGACGGGAGAGGAAGCCCCCCAAATAGTGGGGGAGTGTATCGACTTGACCCCGTATGTGCGGGAGAATATTTTACTCGAGTTTCCGGCGCATCCGGTGTGTGGACCAAATTGTCGTGGTGTGCCGGAAGGGTGGGTTAATAGACGTGAAATCGGAAAAAATCGGTTTGGATCTGTTCGAGATATTTTAGAAAACTTGCAGCTTTAAACTCATATGGGTGTACCAAAAAGAAAACCTTCGCGTAGTCGACAACGTATGCGGCGCGCTTACAATAGCGTGCTTCATCTTCCACAGCTAAGTAGCTGCCCGCAATGCGCAGCCCCATACATCCCGCATAGGGTTTGCAACTCCTGCGGGTATTATAAAGGGCGCCAGATAATCACGATCACCACAGGGCAATAAATAACCGGTTTTTATCACTGAATGGCTTGGCTATGCGCGTAGCGGTGGATGTAATGGGAGGCGATTACGGCTGTGGAGTGGTCATAGAGGGTGTAAAAAAGGCCCTCGAAAATGAGAGAACGTTAACGGGTGTTTATTTAGTTGGTGAGGAAAAAGCCGTACGCGCAGCAATGGACCAGGTTAAATTGCGTGACCCTCGTGTCCATGTTGTCCACGCGTCTGAAGTGTTAGGTATGAATGAGAAGCCAGTCGAGGGCCTAAGAAGGAAACGCGATTGCTCAATCCTAAAAGCTGTAGAGTTAGTGAAGGAGGGAATTTGTGAAGCAGTAATTTCGCCGGGCAACACAGGCGGTGTAGTGGCAGCCAGCGCAATAAAACTGAGACCCTTGCCTGGCGTAGACCGTCCTGCTATTGCGACGGTCATCCCTTCGCTTAATCACTATTTTGTATTGCTGGATTCTGGGGCAAATCTGGACTGCAAGCCCATTAACCTTGTTCAATACGCTATAATGGGGGCTGTTTACGCTCGCGAAATCCTTGGTTACCAAAATCCGCGGGTTGGGCTTTTAAATGTAGGAACTGAGGATGTAAAAGGAACAGCTCTTTTGCAGGAAGCCTTCCAGCTTTGCAAGCAAACTAAGCTTAATTTTATTGGGAATGTAGAAGGGCATGACTTGTTTGCAAACAGGGTTGATGTAGTTGTGTGCGATGGTTTTGTGGGGAATGTGGTTCTGAAAACCTGCGAGAGCCTTGCAACTGGCATTTTGACATGGCTTCGACACGAGTTGAGCGTAAATCCAAAACGAATGATTGGGGCGTTGTTGGTGCGTGGGGCTTTACGGGCGTTGCGGCGTAGGATGGACCCTGAAGCATATGGTGGCGCCCCTCTCCTAGGGCTTAATGGAAATGTAATGATTATGCACGGGGCTTCAAAAGCTAAAGCAATGATGAACGCCTTGAGGGTCACAGTAGAAACGCTCCGCACCCGTGTGAATCATCTAATTGCTGCAGAGATTCAAGAAGCTGCCGAGCGGTTGGCCGAGGTGAAGAGAAGCGCGGCTGCTCCCGTGTACGCATGAGCATTTCAACCCCTCCGAAATTTTTGAATCCCCGGGCCCGCTTTAATTATCAAGGGCGCCCGTGTTCAATTGTTTCAGTCGGCTCTTACGTACCCGCAAGAGTTCTCACAAATGCGGATTTAGAAAAGATGGTAGAGACTAGCGACGAGTGGATAACTACTCGCACTGGGATAAAGCAACGTAGAATTGCAGCAGCTGATGAGTACACTTCTGATATGGCTGCGCGGGCAGCTGAGCGGGCTATAGCCCGAGCGGGAATAACTCCCGAGCAGATTGATCTAATAATAGTTGCTACCGTCACACCTGATATGATTTTTCCATCCACTGCTTGTCTTGTTCAACAAAAACTAGGTGCGGTACGTGCCGCAGCATTCGATTTGGAAGCCGCGTGTGCGGGTTTTGTGTATGCCCTGGAGATAGGCCAACAGTTCATAATGAGTAGAACCTATGATACAGTTTTGGTGATTGGGGCTGAAAAACTCTCTTCGATAGTGAATTGGAAAGACAGAAATACCTGCGTTTTGTTCGGTGATGGGGCAGGAGCGGTTATTTTGCAAAATAGACCTGGATCCCACGGATTGTTAACCGCTGTACTGGGGGCAGATGGGTCGAAGGCCGATTTGCTTCGGATTCCCGCAGGTGGTTGTAGATTGCCCGCTTCCCAAGAAACGGTGGCACAAAAACTTCATTATATCCACATGGAAGGACAGGAAACATTTAAAGCTGCTGTCGAGGCAATGTACACTGCTGCTCGACTGGCACTTGAACGGTGTAATTTAGATATCAGCCACCTTAAGTGTATAATCCCGCACCAGGCCAATAAAAGAATCATTGAAGCAGTTTGTAAAAAGCTCGGTGCTAAACCCAATCAAATTTTCGTTAATCTTGATAGGTATGGGAACACCTCAGCTGCATCAGTGGTAATCGCTTTGGATGAAGCAGTCCAGAGCGGGCGCATACAACGCGGGGATTTGGTTTTGCTAATAGTGTTCGGAGGGGGGTTAACATGGGCTGCAGCAGTGATTGAATGGTAGAAAGTTGACTCTATACGAGTTTGTGGTAGGGTAAAGTTGGGTTTATGGGAGTTCGAAAAGTTGATGCAAAAAATTGGTATGACGGTGAGGGCTTATCTCAAAAGAGCCAGGCCTACCAACTTACCTTAAAACCAGAATCGGTTTTGATTACCCGTAACGGGATTGAATTTTATAGTAGAAAACCCTTCCCTCTATGGGCTGAAATGACAATTGTGCTTGAATCTGAAGTGACACAGAAACGCATACAATGCAACGGAGTAGTTGTCTCCTGCAAGGGAAACCGTCAAGCTGGATACCATGTTGCACTTTTATTTATGGGTATCTCCCCAGAAACACAATCCGTACTAACTAAACTAGCTCGGAGTAGCTGGACCTGGATTTGAAACGTGTTCGGGGGGTATTACATTTGCCCTTATTGTGCCTGACTTATATGGACTACGTAGAATTACTACACACGATTTTAAAGGCTGCTGTTGATGCGGGTGCTTCAGATGTACATTTAAAGATTAATTCGCCGGTTGTCTTCCGGGTAAACCAGCGTCTCGTTACTCCAGACCTGCCATATGTGTCCCCGGAGGCAATGGATGTTTGGGTTAAGCAAATAGTCCCAACTCATTTAAGGGCCCGTCTGGAGGCTGAACGCGAGATAGACTTCTCTTATCATGTGCCAGGCATCGGGCGTTTCCGAACAAATTTGTATCAGCAGCGGGGTGAATTTGCGATATCGATGCGGTATGTAAAGGTACGGGTGCCACCTTTTGAGGAACTTGGGTTGCCCGAGGTAATTAAGCGGATTGCTGAGCAACCCCGTGGAATAGTGATAGTTGCAGGGGCGACTGGCTGTGGCAAATCTACGACACTAGCGGCAATGATCGAGCACATAAATGCGAATTTCCGGAAGCACATTATAACTTTGGAGGACCCGATTGAGTATGTCTTTGAAGACAATCAGTCTGTAATCGAACAAAGGGAAATCGGCCTTGACACATTATCTTATCATCACGCGCTTAAACATGTTCTTAGGCAAGATCCCGATGTAATCATGATTGGAGAGATGCGTGACTCGATCAGTGTGGAAGCAGCTATGGCCGCGGCAGACACAGGTCACTTAGTCCTTACTACTCTCCACACAACCAACGCCCAACAGTCACTTATAAGAATCTTGGACTTTTTCAAGGCCGAAGAGCGAGAACAAGTCAGGCGACAGCTTGCTGGTACTTTGCAGGCAGTAATTGTACAGCGGCTGGTTAATACCGTGCATGGCAGGGTCACCCCGGCTTGCGAAATATTGATTAATACCCCAACTGTTAGAAAACTAATTGAGGAAAATCGTCTTGAGAAGATTTACGCCGCAATTGAAACGGGGACTGAAGAAGGGATGATGACGTTTAATCAGTCTCTGTTACAGCTTGTCAAGTCGGGCCTAGTAGATGTGAAAGAAGCGCTTGCAAAGGCGAGTAATCCACAAGCATTAGAGATGAATCTCCGGGGGATCTTTCTTGATGAAGGCCGTCGAATTATTGGTTAATTATGTTGGATTGATAACTGGCGAGTGAGGATGGCTGCTATTGCTTGAGCTGTTTTAAAAGTTGCGCCTTGGTTGGTACTCACCACGTTGCGAGCCGCTGAACCAATTTCTGCGCGCTTGTTTGGATCGTTCAACAGCATTCTAATAGCGAATTCTAACTCAGTTTTATTGCGTACTTGAATTGCGGCTCCTGCTGTTAAAAACGCATGGGCAATCTGTTCGAAGTTTTCCATGTTTGGACCGAATACGATGGGTTTTCCGACAGCCGCTGGTTCGATTGGGTTTTGTCCCCCGTGAGAAGTTAGGGTCTTCCCCACAAACACTACAGTAGCAAATTTATACAAGTGCCTAAGCTCCCCGGTTGTGTCTACAAGCAAGCAATCTAGGTTTGGTTGCACAGGCATGGCTTTTGGGTTAAGGGTTGATCTTAGGACATATTTAATGTCCAATGATTTGAGTTCCGCGGCTACTTGTGGAGCGCGTTCAAAATGCCGAGGAACTAAAATGAGGAAGAGGTCTGGGAATGATTTTCTTAAAGATAGGTAAATTTCTGCAAGGATTCTTTCTTCTCCTGGGTGAGTACTCCCACCTAGTAACACAAGCCTATTGGAAGTAAGGTGTTCCATTATAGTATTCAGTTCGACGGGAACCGGCGCGTCTAATTGCACTGTATCAAACTTTAGACTGCCTACTACATAGATTTTTTCTGGCCTGATTCCTAAAGAGCATAGGCGCGAAACGTCGGCTTGGTTTTGTGCAAACACAAGTGTGAAGCAGTCGAAGACCTTACAAAAAAAACGGCGTAGGAACCGGTATCTCTTGTAGGACCTTTCCGAAAGGCGTGCATTTGCTAGGAAAATGGGAATCTTACGGTCCGTAGCCTGCCAAATTAGGTTAGGCCAGATTTCAGCTTCCATGATTATAATAGCCATTGGATTGATTGTGCGAAGGGCTCTTTTCACGGAGAAAAGTAAATCAATAGGGTAATATATTGCTACCATTTGCGCGGTTGCGTTTCTATGCAAAACTTCCCTGCCTGTGGTTGTAGTAGTCGACAATACAAAAGTCATACCAGGCAACACGCGCTGGAGCTGCTTCAATAGTTGAAGCGCGATATTGACCTCGCCAACACTTACAGCGTGTATCCAGATGACGTTTTTCCCTCGCAGCGACTCGATAGTGGTTTTGGGATAGAACCCGAAACGTTCCCAAAAGCCACGTTTCCAATTCCCCCGTTTTATTAATCGATTTAGGTACCACGGTGAAGAAAGAACCAAAAAGACAGGGAATAAAATGTTGTAAAGCAACCTTTCTACCATGTTAGCGGATGTCTTTTACCATGGATGTCTCCGCGATGTCTACTTTGCGGTATTAATCTCGAAAGAACAGTATCCAGATTACAAAAAAGACAGGGAGCAAATACGGGATAGCGTACTTAATTATATACCCCATGAAAGTGGGCATTTGAATCTTTTGTTGTTCGGCGATTGATTTGACCATGAAGTTGGGGCCATTCCCAATGTATGTGCTTGCTCCAAAAAAAACAGCTGCAATGCTAATGGCAACAATAAAAATATTGGAGTGCGGGTTACCTAGCAGATAAGCGATCTCAATTTGTTCAACGGCCAGGTACCCCGATTGTAGTTTCCCACCAAAATAATATTGAATCGCCGAAATAGTATTTCGAACACTTTCAGGGTACGTGGACAAATCTATCGAATGAAGGTTGTTACTTTGCGCTAGCGAAAGGACTTGGTGGACTATTTGTTGGTCGACGGTGGATCCCATTATTGCACTTAGAAAGCTCAAGTAAGTAGGGGCATTGTCTAACACAGACGAGAGAAATCCACACGCCCAGAACAGTTTTGTAGTAGAGGTAATGCCGAGTTGGCTTGCATTTAATTGTAACCAGTCTAGGGCTGGCATCATTGTTGCAAAAATGCCAGCAAATAGTATTGCGACCTCTTGGATAGGGTGAAAATTAAAGTGATTTGCATGATGTATATGACGCCCCGTTGTCACATACGAGAGTGTAGCAGCAGTTATCATTATAGCTTCGCGCAAAAATGGCGGCTTGGTGATAAAGACAGCACCAATAATCACACCCAAAAATAACAGGTTCCATAATCCTTCAAATTTCCATACGTTTGGTGGTTCAGCCTCTTGGGCTCGAATAGTAGCAGGGATTTTACGATAATGTAGGGTATCGATCACATAAAAAATTCCAACAAGTGCTCCAACACCAATCAACCACATGTGCCAGCAATGTAACAAAACCCAAAAGAATGGAATGCCTTTTAAATATCCCAAGAAGAGGGGAGGATCGCCAATTGGCGTAAGACAACCACCACAATTGGATACAATGAATATAAAAAACACGATGTGGTATGGTTTAATCCTGTATCTGTTCATTCGGATCCAAGGGCGTATTAACAGCATTGAGGCCCCTGTAGTACCTAATAGGTTAGCTATAATTGCCCCCGCTAATAGAAGTCGAACATTTTCCCATGGCGTGGCCTCTCCCTTAACTGTAATGTGGATTCCGCCAGAAACTACAAATAGGGAACCAATTAAGCAAATGAAGCTTACGTATTCATGGGCTGTATGCCAAACACGCTCATGTGCTCCGAGAAAGAAAATATAGTAAGCAACTGAAATTGCACCGAGCGATAACGCAACTTTGCCATAGTGCTTATGCCAAAATCGGGGGATGACCAAAGGGCAAAAAGCAATGGCCCCTAGCAGTACGACAAAAGGGACAATCATTACTGGATTTGGATTAATGATGTCGTGTCCGGTTGTCATATTACACTGAGTTTCATTTGGTTCTGTGTTGGTAAACAAACACATTTAGCTTGTCAACAAAAGCTCGCCATTTTGTTGAGTTGCATTTTCAAATTCAAGCTGGTTGGCCGATCGCATTTGATCGGCTCTCAAAATGTGTTTGCAGAGGTAAATATATGCTGCACCTGTTAATTCCGGTTGTATGTGACAAGGCAGCTTGAATAAGGGAGGGGACGGTTCCAAAAGCACATCTGAATTTAGCTTTGCATTGGACCATGGATTAATATTCCTGATCGACGGTATTGGGGAGATTTTGAAAGGTATGATAAGAGGGGTTCGTATCCCAATACTGAATTGCAAGCTATTGCGGCGAAGTCAAAAACCAAACCTGCAACGATTGGATGGGCATAATTATTCACCGGTGAAACGACCTATGGCAATTTTTTGCCACATATCGGCCAGACCACCAAAATAATCGACGTACTATGATTAAATACGAGACGTTGCGTGCATAAACGGCGCAGTCAATTCAGATAAAATAATCCCCATAGTGTTTGGTTTTTTGCTAGGGTTGCAATTTAAGGTGCGATTTCATAAGTTAAGACCACTAATTATGAGGGACAAAAGGTTAGTTCATTTAATGGTAATTGGCTCGCTTTTAATTGGTGTTATTTGTGGGACTGCGGTTCACCCGTCTTCATGTTTAGCTTCTTCCTACCCCGAGGGTAAGTCTGGGTGGAATCTTGCAAAAGAAATTGTGCAGCGAATAAAAGAACCCCGGTTCCCAAATCGAAATTTCAATGTGTGTCAATTTGGTGCGGTGGGAGACGGTAAAACTGATTGTACACGTGGTTTTGCGGAGGCGATAATGGAATGTTATCGAGCAGGGGGAGGGCGTGTAGTAGTCCCGCCGGGGACTTATGTCTGCGGCCCAATTCATTTACGCAGTGGGGTTAATCTACATTTGGAACGGAGTGCGATTATCGTTTTTACCACGAATGTAGCTGCTTATTTACCGGTGGTGTTTTCTCGATTCGAAGGAGTGGAAGTGATGAATTATTCGCCCCTGGTCTACGCTAGGGGACAGAGTAACATAGCTCTTACAGGGAAGGGGATTTTGGACGCCCGTGATTTTGCAAAAGTAGTTCATCCTTGGGCAAGGGAAGCCAGGGTCGATATCGAACGACTCGCCCAGATGGCGGCAGATGGTGTCCCCGTTGAACAAAGAGTGTTCGGCCAGGGGCATAAGCTCCGACAGAATTTTTTCCAGCCAATGAACTGCATCAATGTGCTTGTGGAAGGTGTGACCTTTCTTGGTTCACCAATGTGGACTCTCAACCCAATTTATTGCACTAACGTGATAATAAGAGGGGTGACTGTTATAACTGAAGGACCCAATACAGATGGGTGTAATCCAGACTCATGTTACGATATCCTAATTGAAGATTGTTGGTTTAGTAACGGGGACGATTGCATAGCAATAAAGTCAGGCCGAGATCATGATGGGCGGCGGGTTAATGTACCTTCCCAAAATGTGGTAATCCGAAGATGTCGATTTGCAAATGGACATGGGGGCGTGGCATTGGGCAGTGAAACAGCCGGAGGTATTGCAAATGTGTTCGTTGAAGATTGCTATTTTGAGAGTCCGGACCTACGGATGGCTTTGCGGTGGAAAACAAATCCTGCCAGGGGTGGGTATATAACCAATGTTTATTTCAGAAACTGCCACGTTAAATGTGCGCGGTTTGGAATTCATATGACGATGCGGTATGCAGCCAGTGGAGCCAAGGAGGGCGATCATATGCCCATAGTGAGCGACGCATATATTGAAAACTGCAGATTTGAGACTTTACTGGAAAGGCCTGTGTTTATAGAAGGCCATTCGGAAAGAGGGAAAATTTCTCGGGTGGTAATACGTGACTGTAAGTTTGGTGTAGCTCCAAAACCAGGGTTAATCACAAATGCTACTGCTGTCCAAATAATTGGGTGTAAAAACCTGCAGCTTGAATAACTAGTTTGGCGTCAATGAATGAAATTGCTCTGCGACTGAAGAAGTTTTGGCAAGGAGTTTGCGAGTTTTGGCAAGGTCTGCCAAGAAAATGGATATTTTTTAGTTTGCTTTTGTGTACAATCGCCTTCTTCCATTTTTATGGGAACTCCACGTATGGCTACTTAATTGGGCGCGTTAAATACATGCGCTCCTTATTCGCGTGGTTGTACAACGCGTACACTGCCGAATTAGCCGATGACAGCCACGGATTACTAATGCCCTTTGTAATTTTGGGCCTCTTTTTTTGGAAGCGAGAGCGGTTGTTAAAAGCCGTAAGTGAACCCTGGTTAGGCGGGTTGGTAATTTTTGCTGCAGGGATTATCCTTCACATTATTGGATTTATAATCCAGCAGACCCGGCTCTCGGCTATGGGGTTTTTCATTTGTATATACGGATTGATGGGGGCCGTTTGGGGGAGACGATGGTTATCCGAAAGTTTTTTCCCTTATTTCTTAGTCGTGTTTTGCATTCCATTGGGATCTTTAGGGGAACCCATTAGTTTTCGCCTTAGGTTGATTGTGACTAATGCAGTTGCTCTGCTTTCACATTATGTGTTTGGTGTGGACGTAATTGCGGAGGGTACAAGATTGTTTTCGCCTGATAGATTATTCGAATATGAAGTGGCAGCACCTTGCAGCGGGATCCGGAGTTTAATAGCGATTATAGCGGTTTCCATTATATATGGGTGGGTAAGCTTTAGGCGTGTTACCAGCAGATTAGCATTGTTGGCAGTGGCGCCACCATTAGCCGTCATAGGCAACATTTGCAGAATGATGCTGATCGTCTTAGCAGCGGAGGTAGGTGGACAGGAGGCTGGTCTGAAAGTCCATGAAAGTACCATCCTGAGCCTTATTCCCTATGTGCCAGGATTCCTCGGCCTAGGTTTAATTGGTATGTGGATAAAAAAGACCTGGGAGGGTGAAAAATGAAAGAGCGTCTTTTCAGGAACAAAGTAGAATTAATTGTTGTCATTGGAGTGATAGTGATGCTGGTTTTTACGGGGGCATTGTTGGCATATCTCCAGAGCCATCAGCGTCTGGGTGTACCGGGTGTACGTGTCAGTGGACAAGACGGTAGGTTAGTGGTGAAAGTTGAGCTCCCCGAGCGTGTTTTGGACTATGAATCAGAAGAAATACCTCAAGCGCCTATTGTGACTAATGCGCTTCCAAAAGATACTAGCTTTGGTCAGCGTCTATACACTGCGCCCGACGGGTTTCAAATACTTTTGAACGTTGTGCTAATGGGTATGGATAGAACAAGCTTGCATAAACCAGAGTTTTGTTTAACAGGTGTAGGTTGGCGCATTGAAAAATCTGATCGTGTGACAATCCGAATTTATGAGCCTTACCCTTATGACTTACCAGTTGCCAGGAAAATCGTTACGAAACAGTTCAATTTTAATGGGCAAGTGGTAACCCAGCGAGGGATTTACCTATATTGGTATGTGTGTGATGGTGCTATTAGCGGAGATCCTACAGGATTAGAGAGAATGTGGCTAATGACGAAAGAATTATTACTGAAAGGGGTCTTGCAGCGATGGGCGTATGTGACCTGTTTCGCGGTTTGTAGCCCGGGAGCTGAGGACCACACATATGAGAGGATGAAGTCATTTATCGCCTCGGCTGTGCCACTCTTTCAGACCACTGCGGGTGCACGAATCGAAGATTGATGCATTTATTAGGGCGTGTATTATGAAGTTGTGAACTTGGATTTTCCAAGAATGCTTTGGGTTTAGGGGTATTGCGATTGCAAATGTTGACTCGATACACACAGCTTAGGATTAAATTAAATCAATTATTGGATGCTTGCCTTACGGGATTAGCGTTGGCAGTGGCATATTTAATTCGGACCGATGAACGCGTGATGAGCTTTTTGCGCGCCTCAGGAGTAAGTCCATTCTCGGATTACTTGATCCTTTTGCTTATCACGATTGCGATTACACCCCCCATTTTCGAAGCAAGTAAGTTATATGAGCGGCCTCTAATTAGTTCACGCGTTCAAGTGTTACTTCGGCTTGCACGAGCGTGTTTAGGGTTGACGCTGACAGTTGTAGTAGTTGCATATCTCTTCAAACTTTCACTAGGGCGGATCATTCTCATTATGTTCGGGGTGCTTAGCTTTTTACTCGTTTGGGTAAAAGAAGAGGCGTTGCGACTGTTGATAAAATCCCGCGTTGGGAAAGAACAATCAAAAATTCGGATTCTTGCCGTTGGTTCTCCCGAAAGCAGGAGCCGAGTTCTTACTAAGGTGAGCAATGAATTGGGTGAATGGACTACTATTGTTGGGACATTTGACCCTGCGCACGATCCTATCTCCAAATTAAATGAAATCATTCAAGAAAAAGGGGTGGATTGTCTGGTAATCAGTTCCCGTGATTTAGAAATGGATAAAGTTGAGGAGGTTGTGCGATTAGCTGAGACACAAGGTGTTGAGTGCTATTTAATGGTAGACTTTCTTGACACCCGCATTTCTAAGCCGGGATTTACGCACGTAGGCGGCGTTCCAATGTTGGTATTTAGAACCGGGCCAGAACCCTCTTGGCAAACCGTTGTTAAGCAAGTTTTTGATTTTATCGGTGCCTTGGTTGCGTTGATTGTTTTGCTCCCAGTTTTTTTGATTATTGCAATTTTGATCAAATTAACTTCACCTGGCCCTGTGTTTTTCAAGCAGCTTAGGTGCGGCTTGAATGGGCGTCCATTCGTAATGTACAAGTTTCGCACAATGTACCCCGATGCTGAACAGCGGAAGCGTGAATTATTGGCACTTAATGAAATGTCTGGTCCCGTTTTTAAGCTGAGTAATGACCCACGGGTTACCCCAATTGGGAGAGTCTTACGAAAATTTAGTTTGGACGAGCTGCCCCAGCTTATTAACGTGCTAAAGGGTGAAATGAGCCTTGTAGGGCCGCGCCCATTGCCGGTTGAGGAGGTTAAACAGTTCGACCAGCTTTGGTATAGACGGCGTATGAGTGTTAAACCCGGTTTGACATGTCTATGGCAAATACGCGGACGCAATGAGATTCGAGATTTTAAAGAATGGGCCCGGCTTGATTTGGAATACATTGATAATTGGTCCCTATGGTTAGATTTCAAGATCTTGCTTAAAACCATTCCGGCTGTAATAAAGGCTGTAGGAGCTAAATAACTGTCCAAGCAATTCGCTCCTTCATGAAAACAACTCCTCGTAGAAAACCAGTATCAGTTGTCACAGGCGCAGCGGGTTTTTTAGGTTCACACTTGGTGGATTATTTATTAGCGAAGGGCCATCGGGTAATCGGCATAGATAACCTAATCACTGGGTCGGTTGAAAATATTGGCCACTTGGCGGGTAACGAGAATTTTAAATTTATCAAACAGGATGTCACTGAGTTTCTTTTCATCGATGGTCCTGTTGATTATGTATGGCATTTTGCTTCTCCAGCAAGCCCCGTGGATTATTTGCGATTTCCAATACAGACACTGAAGGTTGGTGCCCTCGGAACCCATAAAGCCCTGGGTTTGGCAAAATATAAAAAAGCCCGATTTTTGTTAGCGTCTACTTCTGAGGTGTATGGGGATCCATTAGTGCATCCTCAACGAGAAGATTATTGGGGAAACGTTAATCCGGTTGGACCTCGGGGATGTTATGACGAGGCAAAACGATTTGCCGAGGCGATGACTATGGCCTATCACAAACAGCATCGTTTACAAACACGGATAGCCCGGATTTTCAATACATACGGTCCTCGCATGCGATTGGACGATGGTCGAGTCGTCCCTAACTTTATAACTCAGGCATTTAGCAACAAGCCCATTACTGTTTACGGGTCAGGTTCTCAGACGCGAAGTTTCTGCTACGTTTCCGACTTAATTGAAGGGATTTACAAGTTGATGATGTGTTTATATGTGGGCCCCGTTAACATAGGTAATCCCCAAGAGACAACTATTTTGGAGTTTGCAAAGCTGATCATCGAACTAACAGGGGCTAAAAGTAAGATAGTGTTCAAGTCACTGCCACAAGATGATCCAAAGCGCAGGTGCCCTGACATAACGCTCGCTAAAAAAATTTTAAAATGGCAGCCTCAAGTTTCCTTGCGCGAAGGTTTAAAAATAACAATCGAATACTTTGAAAATAAGCTTAAGAAAGAACGAAATTTGTTTGACGATTAAAGGCTGTTTAGGTAATCAAAAGAGACCTTTTAAAAGCGGCGCCCGGGTTTCGGGTGGAAGTGTGACCGATTTAATTCATGCGCGAAGGCAAAACATTTTTGGCAATCGACTGCGGTGCGGGTACGCTAAAGGTGGGTGAATTTGAGGTGACACCTGAAGGTGACCTGCGGCTATGCCAATTTGGAATTAAGCCATTAGGACCAGAGGGTGGATTAGAAAGCAAGCGCGAGGCCACGCTAACAAAAGCGATAAAAGAAATACTCACTGAGTTGGGGATAAAAACTAAACCTGTAAATGTTTGTGCCCCCTCGTTTACTGTGTTTACTAAGTTTATCAAATTCCCTGCTGTGGAGACTGGTAAGATCGCGCAAATGGTGAAATTCGAAGCGCAACAGAACGTGCCTTTCCCATTAGAAGAATGTGTTTGGGACTACCAGATTTTGGGGACCACAGGCACAGAAGAATTTGAAGTATTGCTAGTTGCTGCTAGGCGGGAATCAATCGATAGCTTGTACCGGTCTGTCGATAGCAACGGTTTGCGTTTACAACTGGTAGATGCTTCCCCGGCGGCGCTGTATAACGCTGTCCGGTATAATTATCCTGACTTGGAAGGGTGCACATTGCTAATCGATATAGGTGCGAAAACCACCAATATCCTGTTATTTGAGAAAGACCGGTTTTTCCATCGTGCAGTTAATATCGGAGCAAACACTATTACCCAGGAATTTGCAAGTGAGGTTAAATTGCCGTGGCAGGAAGCAGAGAGGTTAAAAATTTCGGAAGGGTTTGTGGGATTGGGTGGAGCTTATGAAGAGCCGGAAAATCCGAAGCAAGCGGCACTATCAAAGATTGCCCGGCAGTTCATGACTAGGTTACACATTCAAATTAACCAGACTATTCAATATTACCGGACACAACATGGAGGGAGCCAGCCGCAACGCCTGCTATTAGCAGGGGGGGCGTCAATTATGACGTATACTCCACAATTCTTTGCGGAAAAGATGGCTTTGCCAGTGGAGTATTTCAATCCGTTCCGTAACCTGCAAATTGCTCCCAATGTAAATATAGAAGCGTTGTCCACTGTTGCTCATTCATTCGGTGAAGTGGTAGGTTTAGCGTTGCGAAATATTGCCCGTTGCCCAGTTGAATTGAATTTGATGCCCCCGGCTTTGCGTCGGTGGCAAGAGTTCAATGAGAAAAAGCCATATTTCATGGCCGCTCTTATCAGCTTAAGCGTTGTGGTGTTCTTGTTAGGCGTATTGTTGGAAAAACTAGCACGGGGAAAACGCGAAGAATTGGCAGAGTTGAAAAAGGTAATCGAACCACTCCAACGAAGAGAGGCAAGGTTCAGGAAGGAAATGGACATTTTGAATAGACTCCGAACTCAAGCGGATCAGTTGACGACGTGGTTGGAGTACCGCTGTTTCTGGATAGATTTATGTTCGGAGCTTAGGCAAATTTTGATGAAGATTGAGGCTGAAGCTCAGCAACAGTTCCGTGTGCCCGCGGGAATTTGGGTTGAGCGATTGGCAGCTAGCCCAGCGCGGATTATCAGACTCCGAAGTGGCGGACGATTGGAGCAAGAAGGCTTACCATGGGAATTACGTATGCGGATGGGGCCAGAAATGGATCTAAGGCCACCTGAAGCAGTACCCCAAGAACAACCGCCGCCCGCCGGAGGTTATGAACAAGATATAATGGGGCGAACTACCCAGCCCCAGCTACCAGAGGTTTCATCAAATGAGGTGTCAACTTTGATTGTTGTATGCCGCGCAGTGAGCCTTCAAGATATTGACCCGTCAGCTAATGTAAAAATCGCGCATGCATTTTTGCGGGAGCTTAAATCTAGTCGAATGACTGACCCAGAGGGAACTGACTTTTTAGGTAATCTTGGTTCTGAAGAAGCAGACGGTACGTTTGCATTTACTGTTAATTGGAAACTTAAAAAGCCTTTGCAGATAGGAGGCGGCAGTTAAATTTTCTATGTCGTGGCTGAAGCGCAATTGGATTTTTGTAGCGATTGGAATAGTGGCTCTTGGATTGCTGGGAGTCGCCATTGGGTTCTTGGTTAAAGGCTACGTTTCGAATCAGCGGGCACTCTCAGAGTTAAATAAAGCTTATGACGAGCTGACACGATTGTATAATTTAGATCCACATCCAGGTACTGAGAAAAACGACAATATTACTAGGGCTAAGGAACAACAAGAACAGGTAAGAAAATTTTTAAAACGGGTTGTAGAATGGTATCAGCGGATCCCACCCATTCCTGATTCGGCCCAAATTACGACCGAAGAGTTTACGGCTCGACTTCGGGTTACGCTGGATCAACTCCAGAAAATGGCTAAGCAGGCAAGTGTGACACTGCCCAGGACAAATTATGCATTTACGTTTGAATCGATCCGGCCAAAGGTGAAGTTTGAACCTACTAGCTTGCCCCTATTAGCTACGCAACTGGGAGAAATTAAAGCAATCTGTGAAATTCTGCTTAACGCTAAAGTGATGGCCATTGATAGTATTCGCCGTGAACGGGTATGTGTGGAAGACAGCCCTGAAATTTATCCCATGGATTATATACGGGAAACATCAATAACTAATGACATAGCGGTCTTAACACCCTATGAAGTGACGTTCAGGTGTTTCAGCTCAGAACTGGCTGGAGTGCTTGCAGGGTTCGCTAATGCGCAATCCACGTTTATTATCAAGTATTTAGATGTGGAACCAGCTACGTTGGCCATAACACAAGAAGGAACGGAAGGAATGGAAGGATATGAATTTGTGCCTCCTCCCGAGGTTGGAGGGCCCATGCCGAGGCGGTATTTAACCCCCAGGGAAGTATATGGTTTAGGACCGGAGACACAACCAGAACCGTATGCCTTACCAGAAGGAGGGTACGAGTTGGGGCCAGGTCGTCCGATCCGCCGTCCATTGCCTGTTCCAAGCAGGGGGGGTGCACAGGTAATACTTTCTGAAACACCTTTCCGCGTAATTATGCAAGTGTATGTAGTTAAACTCAATTTACCTCAGCAACAGACGCAGTAGTAACCGTGAACTTTATAAGGCGTCATTACGAAAAGGTAATTTTAGGTGCCGTGCTCATCTTTCTGGTGATCGCGGTAGCGCTGATGTTCTTTCTTGTTGACAAACAGGCTAGGGACATGGCCGAAAAGCGCGGGACAATCACAAGTAAGCCAACAAAGCCGCTGCCACCCTTGGATCTGTCAACAGGAGAAAAAATACTCGAACGCTTAAATAAGGGTGTTACTGTAACATTGTCTGCTCCCCCTCATAACTTGTTTAGTCCGGTTGTGTGGCGAAGATATCCGGATGGTCGGCGGGAAAAATTAGAACGCATGGTGGAAGGCCCCAGCGCAGTAGAAGTTGTCAAAATTACTCCATTGTATATGACGATTTTGTTTGACTCAGTGGACGCTGCAACCACGAACTATCTCGTTATTGTGAATAATCCAGCAGCAACAACGCGATCGCAACAACGTGTAGCGCGTTATGTCCAAGTCGGCGCTAAGACAGATTACTTTATAGTAAAAGCCATTGAGGGTGATCCACTTAATCCAACAGGCCTCGTAATCGAGTTGCAAGAGACCGGGGAGACAATCACAATAAGTACCAATAGCCCGTTTAGGAGAGTCAGTGGTTACATGGTTGATTTGCGGTATGAACCCGAACGTCGGTCATGGTCAAACCGCAGAGTAGGACAATCGATTGTAATTGGAGGAGAAGAATACACGATTTCGGCAATAAATCAGATTGCCACCGATGAATATGAAATTGTATTGTCATCGCGTGCATCCGGAAAGAAGCATGTTATCAAATACAAAGCAGGCTCTTAATATGCTAAGAACAATTGTTGGAAACGTCATTGTTGGGTTAATGATCTGCCAGCTAGGGCAGATGACGGTTTGGGGTCAACCCACTCAGACTACTAGTGAAACTGAGCGGGCAGTGAAAGAGGCAGTTCGACGTCAAGCGCAAACCGTCGAATTGCGCCAAAAGCTAAACGAAGCCCGCCGCACAGAGCAGCAGAAAGATTACTTAGCAGCAGCCAAACTCTATGAAGCATGTTATACATTGGTCCAGCAAATCGGTGCCGGTGTGGACACCGAGAGAAAAGAAACTATAGCTGGCTTGGTTAGGTGCCGAGTTGCTTTAGCAAAAGAGGCTCAAGCTAAGGGTGATTACAAAGCTGCAGATGCACAACTGAAGGCTGCGTTGCGAGTAGATCCGAAGAACCAGGCTTTATTAGAGCTACAAAAGGAAAACGATGAAAAACTTCAGGCATTAAAAGGCAGGATTCCTAGTGATGAAACTTTGGATCAAGTTCCAGTTATCCAAAGCAATAAACAGTATGCCGCCACTCTTGTACAAGATGGTCGTATGCTATGGGAAATGGGGCGCTTAGACGAGGCCGAAAGCAAACTCCGTGAAGCCACAAAGATAGACCCTGAAAACAAAGCAGCATGGTATTATCTGAACTTGGTTCAAGAGTCTAAGTACGCACGAGCTGCACGCCAACAAGATGTGGATTCCAGGGCAGCCTTGGTGGAGGTTGAACAAGCTTGGGAAAAACCAGTCAAACGGGAACTTTTGCCACAACCGAACCCTTATGCGCGGACAAACTTAGTTTTTACAGGTGAAGGACGCCAGAAGATAATTAGTAAGTTAAACCGGATCCGTCTCACGGAGGTGAGGTACGAAGATGTGGAATTATCTGAAGTGTTAAGGAATCTTAGTGAGCAAATCCGAGCACGAGATCCTGAAAAGGAAGGAATTAACTTCCTTCTAGTTCGTGAACCTGCTCCGAATTTGGCGTTACTCCAACAAATGCAAGGTCAAATGGGGATGGGAGGAATAGGAGGAGTTGGTATGACACCTTATGGTGCGCCAACTCCAGAAGGAATGCCAATGGGTGTTGCGGCGACACCTTTACTTGCGGCACAGACTGAGGAGGTAGATATCGCCATGGTAAAGATTAAAATCTTTCCGCCACTGAAAAATGTCCGGGCAGCGGATGTTTTGGATGCAATTGTCAAAACAGCCGACCACCCAATCAAATACTCAATTGAAGACTATGCAGTTTTATTTTCATTGAAACGCGGAGAAATTGAACCCTTATATACGCGCACGTGGCGGGTTGACCCGAACACGTTCATCCAAGGACTTGAAAGCGTAGCTGGCATTTCACTGTATCTCCCAACGTCTATGGGTGGATATGGAGGCGGATACGGCGGTTACGCCGGGGGATATGGTGGTGGTTATGGCGGTTATGGCGGTGGAGCAGAAACGGTTATTCCTCGAGTGTATGTTAGTCCAGGCGGGTACGGTGGATTCGGTATGTATGGTGGCGGTTTCGGGGGTGGATTTGGTGGTGGTTTCGGTGGTGGATTTGGTGGTGTAATGGGAGGCGCAGGTGTTCAGGGAGGCGCTGGTATTACAGGATTAGGTGGTGGTTATGGAGGTGGAGGTCTAAGCTTCGTGACTAGAATTGATACGCATGCAACGGTCAACCAAATCATCCGAAATTATTTTGCCGCAAATGGTGTGGACTTTACCTCGCCCGCCGGGACGAACAAGGCCGTCTTCTTCAACGATAGGACAGGGGTGTTACTGGTACGCGCCACTTTGCAAGATTTGGATATAATCGAAGCAGCTATACAGGCTCTGAACATTACACCGCCCCAGGTTAACGTAAAAGCTCGGTTCGTTGAAATTACTCAGACCGATTCTAAGGGCTTATCTTTCGATTGGTACTTAGGGAATGTTTTGATGCGGGGGGGCCGGATTGGAATGCAAGGTGGCACAGCACCGTCGTTCGTAGGTGCGCCATCCGCGGCTAATCCTGAAGGTACATTCCCCGGCTCAGCCCAGGCGGGCACTGCCATCACACCTCAATCCACTGATCAAATGTTGAGCTCAGGAGTTAGGAGTACTTATGGTAGACAAACTCCAATTCCTGCATTGGCAACGATTACTGGAATCCTTACTGATCCGCAATTCCGTGTTGTCATTCGAGCCCTCGAGCAACGCGACGGGGTAGACGTTCTGTCGGAGCCAGAAGTTACAACTGTGAGCGGCCGACAGGCACAACTGCAAGCAGTCGAATTGCAGACGATTGTTTCTGGCCTTCAAACCGCGGGAGGTACACAAACGGGTGTTGGGGGTGGATATGCTGTTGGCGCCGGTGGAGCTGCAGCGGGCGCAGGTTACTATCCGCAAGGTGGTTTTCTGGCGTACAACTATAACACCCAACAAATGCCTCTTGGGCCGACGTTGGACGTAATTCCTTATGTTTGTGCTGACGGATATACAATACAAATGACGTTAATACCCACCTACATTGAGTTTGTCGGATATGATGACGCAACTGCTCAAAAGTTCGTACCTACTTCGGCATTGGCTGTTGCAGGAGGACAGGCTATGGCAACTACGGTTACTGCTGTATTGCCGTTACCTATTCTGAGGGTAAGACAAGTTACCACTAGCGCAATTGTCTGGGATGGCCAAACTATCGTCTTGGGCGGTCTCACTGCAGAAGATGTACGGAAATTAAAGGATAAAGTGCCATTCCTAGGTGATTTGCCTTTGCTAGGTCGTCTGTTCCGCAGTGAGTCTAGCTCCACAGTTAAGAAAAAGCTTTATATATTTGTAACGCCTACGATAATCGATCCTGCAGGCAACAGGATGCATTCTGATGAGGAAATGCCATTTGCTCAAAGATTGCCTCAGGCTGAGCCAGCCTCCGTTAGCCGGTAAAATAAATGCCATTAACAGAATCGAACCATTTGGGTGCTAAGGGTAGTGATCCGAAGTTCTTAGTAGTAGACGGATCGGCAGTGGCGTATCGAGCTTATTATGCATTGCCTCATCTTGTAGCTCCGAATGGTGAAACAACAAACGCAGTATATGGGTTTATTAGAATGGTTAATCGGTTGCTTACAGACTTGAAACCCGCGTTTGGGGTGGTCGTTTGGGATGGCGGGCGTAGTACTGAGCGATTGCAGATTCATCCAGAATACAAGGCCACGCGCCCGCCTATGCCAGATGAATTACGGCCCCAAATAAGGCGGATCCAAGAATTTTTGGATTATGCAGGGCTACGATCCATCCAAATTGAAGGTATAGAGGCGGACGATTTAGTGGCAACTTTTGCAAAAGTTGGTGTTGATTCCGGCTTGGTTATCTATGTCGTGGGTAATGACAAGGATTTTTGCCAACTGGTCTCAGATCGCGTATTTGTGATTTCACCCACCCATAGGAAACCCGAACTACTTACCGTCGCCCGGGTGCACGAAAAATTCGGTGTCTTTCCGGAGCAGGTGATTGATTACTTGAGTTTAGTGGGGGATCCCGTGGACAATATAGAAGGTGTTCCCGGTGTGGGGCCGAAAACGGCAGCCCAGTTATTAGAAAAATTTGGGACGATCGAAGAGTTGTATTGTCGACTATCGGAGGTGCAACCTGAAAGACTTCGGAATGCATTACGCGAACACGAATATCAAGTCAAACGCAACAAGGAATTGATTTCCTTTAAAATCTTTCCTGATATTGTTGGTGAGCTCAAAAATTACGCCCTTCAGCAACAGAATTATGAGAAGCTAAGGGGTTTTTATAGAGAGCTCGGGTTTAATTCTTTAATAAAGGAGATCGATGAGTCCATTTCGAAAGCTGAAGTTGGAGAGCTGTTCCAATAAGCAATTGACCATGATAGGTTCACTGCATAATTTGAAATGGAAAGGGATGAACTCGATTTTTGGAAAGATTCTATTAGCAAGCGTTGGGTTGTGGGTGCTTGTGACATCTGGAACGGCCCAAAATACCTTTTCACCAGGTGGTCCCGATTATCCCATCATAGGAAGCTTATTGGGTGACCAGGTTTGGCCTGATGTCGCCGTAAATGAGAGCGGAGGTTGGTTAGTATGGCAAGATAATGGAGCCGACGGAGATGGTTGGGGTATACGTGCGGCACGTCTTAATTCTGCTTTTACTGTGGTGGGTAATGTATTCACTGTGAACCAAATGACCAACTACCACCAGGAGAAACCGCGGGTAGCTTTATTGCACGATGGCGGGGCAGTAGTGGTTTGGCAAGGTGGTAAAAAGGGTTGCCAAAATATATACGCGCGGTTGATAAATTCAAACGGAACATTTCGCACTGGAGACATCCAAGTAAATACATACACGAACGAGTTTCGCGAAGACCCCGCAGTCACAGTTCTGAGTGATGGTAGTATCTTGGTTGTGTGGGTGAGTTTTGGGCAAGATGGTAACATGCGCGGGATTTTCGGGCAACGGCTGAACTCCTCTGGACAGAAATTGGGCTCTGAGTTTCAAATAAACCAGTTTACCGAAAATAATCAACGATCGCCATCCGTCTGCAGTTTCCCGGATGGACGGGTGCTCGTTGTATGGGTAAGTGAATTGCAAAGGTATTCACAAAATGCGGTGGTGGATATATGGGGGAGATTTTATAAGTTGGGTAATAACGGCGTCCTTGAACCTATTAGTAATGAGTTTTTGGTGAGCGGCTACGGAATTGCTCTTTGTGCAAACCCTGTGGCGATTCCATCCCCGGATGGAAAAGTATTAGTAGCATGGAGTCAAAACAATAGTCGTACTCTCACTGGTGATTATTATCTGTATGGGCAAGAGGTATCGAGCCAGTTGACGCGGCGTTCCCCGTCGGATTGGGATGTAGTTGGACGATTGTTTGATGCGAATGGGAGTCCAATCACTGAGCCATTTAGGGTCAATACCTTCACTCAGTACAGACAGTACGCCCCTCGCGGTTCAGTATTTGGGCAAAACTTCCTAGTGGTATGGACTAGTGAGGCCCAGGATGGTTCGCGGGAAGGTATTTTCGGCCAGTTTATTGGACTTGATGGTACTTTGCGGGGCAACGAATTCCAGATAAACACAACCACTGCTAGCCGACAGATTTCTCCGGTAGTAGGTAGCGACGGTAAAAGCAGGTTTTTGGTTGTATGGACGCAATTTGGTGTGGATTACGGATTTGATTTGCGAGCAAGAGTGTATGATTTAATCCGCCTTGCGATGAACCCTGTAATTGGTGGCGTAAAATTAACGTGGAATACGGTTCCTGGTGCAAAATATCAGGTCCAGCAATTATCTAATGGCAAAGATTGGATAAATGTCGGATCAGTTAGGGAAGCCACGAATTATTCTGATTCGTTAGTTTTGCAACCCACAAATACGATGGCTATTTACAGAGTAATCCGAGTGGAGTGATAGCACTATGACTCGAACAGCCATAAGATATTTTAAGTCCATTTTGCTGGTGGGCCTTGCCGCCTTTACCGTTGGTGAGGCAAGAGGGTTTTCGTTAATTGGACCATTTGCAGACTGGCAAACATCAGAACTTAATTATAACGTCGGAGTAGGAGTGCACTATGAGATGGATCCAATAATTTCAGATGTGGGTGGACCGCAAAATCTTGGGGAAGAATATAGGTGGAATTTTAAAACCATATATATTGGATTTGATCCCTCCTTTGTAAATTATTTCGGTGCTAAAGGGACACAAGCAGTTTGGGAGGCCATCCAAATTTTGAATAGTTTGCCACCTGTGTCGAAGATGAGTTCTAATCTTACTGAATTTCCTTTAAACACCAGGATAGTGAACTATCGCGCTTCAGCCCTACGACTTTTAGACATGCGAAGCTATGCTTTAGCGGCAATCTTGAATGCCCTTGGCTTAGCTAGCCCCGAAAGGTATGTGTTTACATTGCGTGGTAGAACCGCTGGGGCTACCTATACAAACTATACTGTCATTATGAGAAATTTTGATCCGGTGACATGGGAGCCTTCCAAGTACGTTAATGGAGTACTTTACACATACGTGATCGAGGAATTACCCTCCCCACCATGGCCCTCCGGGAGTGCGGATGCAATTGAAATGGCGGTTGATCCATTTGAAGATACATATACCAGTGTTGTTGGTGGCGTAGACGGCTTTTGGAGAGGTAGATTCCGATACGGTGAGTTTGTAACAGGACTCACTCGGGACGATGCAGGCGGGTTACGATATATTTACTCCCCCGGTAATCTCAATATTGAGACGGCACCTACAAACGCAATGCTGGGATATATAAGCCCATGGACACCTGTTTATCCAGGGGGGCAAACCAATACAAACGCTATAGTAGACATTGCTCTGCGTCCAGGCGTTGATAAAATTCAATTTAAAGTGGCGGAGTATGACAAAACTTACGGTTACTTTATTACAATAACAAACACCTATGAAGATGTGTATTACACGAACAACACGAAATACACTCAGGGAATCGCTCGTATTTTGCAGCAACCGGATATTATAATTGCAGCGGGTGATTTAGGGCTAGATAGCGGTGGTTATCCCGTCTTATTCGAACGATCTATTTCGTTTCAGAATAATATGGAATTATACAATTATGTGCCGCCAGGGGTTAATGGTCCTGGGCAAGTAGTTCCGCCAGTAACAATAGTTTTCAGCAAATTGGGGCCGTATTATATGAATACGGCACCTTATTGGGACGAAGCCACTGTTTCTGTGGTTGGCCCGTTGTGGGGTTATTTTGATGCATCCACCAACGAACCGGTAGTTTTTCCCAACGGGATTTCGTTACGCGATTTGGAGCGGAGGGTTTTAGGACAGTAGTTCAAAACCTTTAAAGCTAGATGGGCAAAATGAATAGAAATTTCCTAAGTAGGACATTAAAACCAATTTTTGGATTCTGTGTCTTAGCCGAAGTTATACAGGCTCAGGTGTTGCAGACTTACGTCAACACTGGGATTATAACGTCTTATACTAATATCCCCCAAACCGTTGTTAATTTCACAAACTACGGATACGTCGAAATTGATATTCCGGACCCAGAGACAATTTCATTAGCCCCGCCTGAACCATTCGAGTTTTATGAACTAAAGAATTTTGTTAATCGACCGGGATCTTTTCCAAATTCAGGGATAATGTATTGCACGCCTGGTTGGCGATTCAACTATCGATCAATCTCTAAGGGGACGCGCGGTTTGGCTTCTTTGTTCCAAGTGGAAAACGGCGCGGCAATAATTGGAGGATCGCGCTTTTTAGTGACAGATGATCCATTGCCATGTGTGATGACTCCCGCTTATCCAAGCTACGTTATTGCGCGCGCTACAAACATCGTTGTTAAAGCGGGAGTTTCGAGGCCAGACTGGGGGGTAAGTGGATCGCTTATTGCAGGTGCAAATGGATTGATTGAACTCACCGGTATTAATGTCAACCTAGATACTGCCCGCCTCCACATTTTGCCGGTTTGGCAGAGTGCCATGGGATCGCAGATAATTTTCGATGCAGAGAATAACCCGATTGCTTTTATCCCAGATTTAGGGATTTCGGATGTATACTGGGAGAGCGGTGTTTACAGTGATACTTTTCCGTTAGCAACAAGGGGGTTGTGGGATGGTACGCAAGCACGTACAGGAGCGACTCGGGGGTTAGGATTTACACTTATAAATCCAATGGCCGATTCGTATGTAGATGCCCTAGATTATTTGCCTGTCGCCTTAACAAACATAGTGGGATCTCCTGATAACGTGAGTTCTTGGTTCGTGACCAATGTGGTTATTCCAACTAACATTGTGAAAGGGGCTGTTTTTGTGGGTATTCCTCCCGGCTTTGATGTCCAGCTTGGGTTTGGGCCTTTGAGTTATCCCCCGCTGGGACGGGATATTTATGTAGCAATTAGTACGCTAATTACAAATGTGGCAGCTTGCACAGAGGACATAGCATACGTTTACATCCAGGACACATTGGGACCTTCAACGGATAATGCATTATTGCCGAATAACTATTCGTGTGGTGTAGTAACTTATCGGCCAGCCAATTATCTCGTATCACGGGTTCCTGAAAATATGGGAACCCCGGGAAATTGGGGGTATCCCGATCCTGAGTTTTTTGTTTCTTCAGGGCTTAGACTACTTTTCCCTGACCTTGTGGGAATTGACACTGTCACAAACGCAACGGTCACAAGCGGCTTATATTCGGCATACGAACCGTACTTCGATAATCTGGTTTATCGACCAATTGTTACACCAGAAGTCAATTTTTCTAATTTCCCAGGACGCATTGTGATAAACGCCACAAATTTGAGTCTGAGGCAAGCAAGATTACGAGGCGAAGGTTACATAAAGATTCAGGCTGCTAATCTTATCTCCAGTAGAGCCACAGTCATTGATTGCGAAAATATAGCTTTAGACTTAAATACGACTAACGGCAATGTGTCGATAGAGAATCTCGTACCTCAAGAAGTGCAACGGTTACGAGGGCCAATACTGTTGTGGAGTGCAGCTTGGAGCAACACGGCAATCGTGATAATGACGAACAATTGGTTGATTAGTACAAACGAAAACGTAGAAGGCGATGTGACTAACTACGTTGTAACGGCGGTCCCCGAATGGATTACAAACACGGTTGGTATGCGTTTGCATACCTTGATGGTAGATGCCACAGGATTACAAAGGACGTTCCCCGTTTTTGTTCACGAGCTGATGGGTAGAGGGACTAATATAGTCATTAACGATAATTTGACAGTTGCACAATCGCTATTGTTCTTGGGTAGGTCTTTAACAGTAAATGGGATGCTAACCATTCCAGGACAGGTTCCTAATCTCAATGAATTTAGGACTACAGTATGGACTGGACCAAGACCGCTCGAAGACTGGGTCTGGACGAATGCACCCAACCTTTTGTACTTCACCAATAATGGCGTAGTATACATATATAACAACGCGCACTTCGGAGACGATGGGCCGAGACGGTACGAATGGTTTTACAACAATGGCACACTAACTGCGATGTCTTTGGGGGTAAAGAGTGCAATAATTTTCAACGGGGGAGTTTTAAATTCTTTAAGTTATCAGAAACTAGATGCTGACCTAGCCTTATTACAAGGTGGCCGAAGCTTTGTGGGCAGCGACCTCACACTGGTAGGTAAGGACTTTAAATTGGACAACTACACGATTCAAGTTGGTGGAACGCTTGAGCTAGCTGTAAGCAACTCGTTGTTAGATTCGGGTGCACCGGCTAATAACATGATAACAGCAAGGGATGGGTTCCGAATGTATGTGAAGCCAACATACGGTGACTTACTGGGTACTACACTTACCAGTGATGCTCCAGATTATTGGGCAGTAGATGTGTTTCATACTTGGGCAGGAGAAGATCGAGGGCTGAACCCTTCTGGATATACGAACAACGCTGCACTTGGGGTACTGAAATTAACTTCGCTTAGTCCTTATCCGCTATTTGAGTTTGGACCTGCTGGTACTCGAAATGCCCTGTATGTAGATGTACTAGATATTTCTGACCTAGGAGCAGATTTCACTAACAAACTGTGGATAGACGAAAATTTTGTGATTTACTATGCTTCTGCAGTTGTTGGTTTTACTCCACCAAATCACCCGAACGGAGAAGCTCAGCTACCTGAGGAATACCTTGATGGACAATTCGAAGGGAGATTGAGGTGGGTACGAGATTACGCTGGGCCAAGAAGTGGCGTGGCTGTCGTTGTTGACGGTAAGACCGTGTATGTCAATCAGGCGTTACGAAATAGCCATGTGATAGATTCTGATGGGGATGGGATTCCGAACTACTATGATTCAACACCATTCGGAGGGTTGAGTTTGATTGCAGAGTTGTTACCAAGAACTAACTATGCAGCCATAAAAGGCCTGGGCAGCATTCCCCCTGGGCAGCTTGCCCTCAAATGGTTTGCTCGGACAAATGCAATTTACACTATTCAGTACAGCACTAATTTGTTAGCAAATCAATGGGTAACTTTAAAGGTGCTTACCAATACTTCTCCTACGAATTGCTGGTTAGGCATTACTGATGACGACTTTGGCTTTGGTTCAGTTTGTAGATTTTATCGGGTGATTGAAAATAGGAAGTAAGGTAGTATCTGCAAGGCAGGCTGAAAGCGGGATTCGAATTAGGCAAAAGTTACAAATTCGGGGCAAAATTGGTGTGAATTACTGAAGTTCTGGCTTTTAAAGCGCCGGCTGAAAAAGCGGGAGGGTAATTGCCGAAAACACAGGTGAATTCCAATGGGGTTTAAGTGTCCCAATGGGCCCTTTTAACAAAGTTGGTCACAGTAGACACTGATTAGAAGTTGATTAGAGGATACTGGACAACTAAGTAGGAGGGGTGGACGGGTACTGTTTTTGAATGACGACTTCGACCTTTAGGTTAGCTATTAGAGAGCATTGCAATACATTGACCCCCCTAATCTTCCAGGAGTGGACTAGGAGGTTTTTCTCCCCTTTGTTACTGGCATTGCAAAGGCCTTTTCGCTGGATTGTGTGGCCAAAAAGAAAAGATTTAAAGTTGTCGTGTGGATAGTTTTCGTATTTGCTATGAAACTTGAACGATCGTTTGGTGTGCAAATAGGGATGTAGTATGACGGCAAAGAATGCACCGGCAGAATCTTTTAGAAGAATTCCTTTGACTGAGGTTCTTGTGTATGAGTTACGGGTCCGGGACGCAATGACCAAGGATGTTATAACTGCCTCGCCCGATCATTCATTGCGTAGTATTCAAGAGTTGATGAAGAAGCATCGTATCTCTGGGGTTCCAATTGTTGAGAATGGGAAATTAGTAGGTATTGTGAGTATTGAGGACATAATCAATGCATTAGACAAAGGATATATCAATGAACCGGCTAGAAAGTGGATGACACGGAATCCAGTTGTTTTACGAGACTATTATTCATTGGTGCGGGCGGTTAATGAATTTGACCTGCATGGGTTCGGTAGGTTTCCGGTAGTGGATGTTAACGATCAGCTGGTTGGGATCATAACGCGTGGTGATATTACAAACTGTCTTATGCACAAGTTAGCGGAAAGGGCTGAGGCAGCAATTGCTCATGAAACGGCCCTCGCAGCACGGCTCCAGAGAGGCGTGGAGTGGCAAACCCTGGTAAAGCGTGTTCCTGTTCGGGCTGGTGATTTCGATAATGCTGGGAAGATATCGAGTTGGATTCGGCAAGTTTTACGCGAGCGCGGTGTCGATCCAGATGTCCGGAGGCGTGCTGCAATTGTGGCGTATGAAGCAGAGACTAACATAATTATTCATTCGATAGGAGGAGAGTTGTCCGTGGAGATCACTCCTGATAAAGTAGTGATTGATGCGATTGACCAGGGACCTGGGATAGAAAATCTAGAGTTAGCTATGCAGGAGGGTTGGTCGACAGCAGGTCCTTTAGCACGTCAACTTGGTTTTGGCGCGGGAATGGGCCTACCCAATATTAAGCGGTGCTCGGATCGCTTAAGTATTAAGACGGAGATGGGCGTAGGAACCCATCTTCACGCTGAGGTGGACATTGAATATCAACAGGAACCTAAGGCTCAGTATGAATGCACAGCCCAAAAAAGTTAGAGAAATTTTAACTATAGTGGGTGGTGAGATTTTAGTCGGTTCACCAGAGGTTGAAGTAATTGGATGTTATGTGGGGGATTTATTGAGTGACGTGCTTGCAAATGCACGTCCTGGGGTGCTTTGGATAACCATCCAAACGCACCGAAATATAGTTTCAGTAGCTAGCATGAAAGATATCCCCGTAATTTTAGTGAGTAGGAACCGGAGGGCTGATACTCAAACGCTTGCCGAAGCAGAAGATGCGGGGATAACGATCGCCACTACAGCTTTGACATCTTACGAGGCTGCAGGCAAACTTTGGGAAGCTGGATTAAGATGAACGGCAAGAAACAGATATCGGAAGCAGCGCGAGTAGCTGCGTTTGAGACACCGCATCCGAGTGGTGATCCCCGGTATGCGGATTTGGATCGGGTGATGGAAAGTTACGGTTTTGATCCTACGGCATTGATACAGGTTCTTCATGCTGCGCAGCACTTGTTCGGTTACTTAAGTGCTGAGGTTTTGCAGTATATATCCCTACGGTTGAAAGTTCCGTTATCGCATGTTTACGGGGTGGTTACGTTCTATCATTTCTTTACGATGACACCACGCGGCAAGTATCAGATCCTAGTGTGCCGTGGCACGGCGTGTCATGTGCGAGGTGCTGACGCTATTATGGCAGCTTTGGAGAGAGAATTGGGTGTTAAAGAGGGGCAAACGACAAAGGATGGGAGATTTAGCTTACACACAGCGCGTTGTATTGGTGCCTGTGCACTTGCACCTGCAATTTCTGTAGGTGAGGATGTATATGGTAAGTTGCGGCCCGAAATGGTTTCTGATTTGGTGAAGAATCAGTTCAATAAATATGTTTGAGGAATTAGCGCTGCATGTGCTGGACATCGGAATGAATGCCATTGCAGCGAAGGCTACCAGAATCGAGATTACAATTTTAGAAAGTGCAAGGCATGATAGATTAATGATTCGGGTGGTGGATAATGGTGTTGGGATGGATGAAACAACGCTCCAACGCGTTTTGAGTAAAAATTGGTCAACAAAAAAAACGCGTAAAAAATCGATTGGTTTGGGATTAGCAATGCTCCGTCAGACAGCGGAGATGTGTGGTGGTGGATTTAAGATTGTTTCAGCGCCGGGAAAGGGAACAAAGATTTTAGCATGTATGCAGCGGAGTCATATTGATCGGCCGCCGATAGGGGATTTGTCGGCGACTCTGCTAGCACTTTGCGCTGCAGCGCCAAATGTAGATATAAGATTGCGTTACCGGACGGACGAAAATAGATTTGATTTTAGTTCCGCTGAAGCCAGACTTTAACGCAGTACGCTGGAACTTATGAACTTGGAAGAATTAAAAAAGCTTAAGGAGAAAGTAAAGCAACAAATCGCCCTCCGTGAAGGGAACAAGCGCTACAGAGTGCTGATTAGTATGGGTACAAGCGGGATTGTAGCAGGTGCCCGTGAAGTAATGAAAGCGATGCTGGATGAAATTGAAAAGCGGGGACTAGACGATGTAGAAGTGCGAGTTACCGGAGAGCATGGTTTAGAAGATATTGAGCCCGTAGTACAAATAGAGGAGATAGGTGGTGAAAAAACTACGTATGCGCGGTTGGACCCCGAAAAGGCTAGGTTGATTGTGGTAGAGCATCTATTAAAGGGGCGAAAAGTGGAGCATCTAGCGGTCGGTAAACCCAAACAGTCCGATTAACTTTAAGATAGGAGGGGAGGTTTAACAATGATACGGTCGCATGTTTTAGTATGTGGGGGGGCTGGTTGTATCAGCGCCGGTTGCATGGCAGTAAAAGATGCGTTAGCAGAAGAGCTCAAGAAACACGGGCTTGAGTCAGAAATACAACTAGTGGTTACTGGTTGCATGGGACCTTGCGATTTAGGCCCGGTGATACTTGTCCTTCCCGATAATGTATTTTATCAACGTGTTACACCCGAAGATGTGCCTGCATTGGTAGAAGAACATCTTATAAAAGGACGGCCGTATCAAAAGCTTTTACCTAAAGAGGGTCCTTCTGCAAATGTTATCACCACCGCTCGAGATTTCTCGTTTTTTGCAAAGCAGACCCGGATTATTTTGGAGAACAGTGGGTTAATTGACCCTGAAAACATAGAAGAATACATAGCGAGGGATGGTTATGCGGCTTTAGGGAAAGCACTTACTGAGATGACCCCTGAACAGGTGATTGAGGAGATCAAGGCAAGCGGGTTAAGAGGTCGTGGCGGAGCAGGATTCCCAACCGGACTGAAGTGGGAGATTATGGCCAAGGCTCCTGGTAAACCCAAATACATAGTTTGCAATGCTGATGAAGGTGATCCAGGTGCATTCATGAATCGGGCAGTACTCGAGGGTGATCCACACCGTGTATTAGAGGGTATGGCAATTGGTGCTTATGCAATGGGAGCAAGCCGTGGGTTTATTTACATCCGAGCTGAATATCCCTTGGCAATAAAGCGATTACAAATAGCGATACAGCAGGCTTATAAGTACGGGTTTTTAGGTAGGAATATTTTTGAAAAGGGTTTTGATTTCGATATTGAGTTACGGATAGGTGCTGGAGCGTTTGTTTGTGGTGAGGAAACAGCATTGATGCGCTCAATTGAAGGCAAGCGTGGGCAACCGATGCCGAGGCCTCCCTTCCCGGCCCAGCGGGGACTATGGGGTAAACCAACGAACATAAACAATGTTGAGACGTGGGCTGCCGTACCTGTAATTATTCGCCGAGGTGCTAAGTGGTATGCTTCTTTTGGTACGGAGAAGACGAAGGGCACTAAGGTATTTGCGCTAGCAGGTAAGATTAGGAATACGGGTCTTGTGGAAGTACCTTTTGGTACGACGTTACGACAAATCATATTTGACATAGGTGGCGGGATACCTGGTGGTAAGAAGTTTAAGGCCGTCCAGACAGGTGGGCCTTCAGGCGGTGTGATCCCGGAACAATATCTCGATACCCCAGTAGAATACGAGACGCTGCAGAAGCTAGGTTCGATAATGGGTTCTGGGGGAATGGTAGTAATGGACGAAGACACATGTATGGTTGATGTAGCGAGATTTTTCTTAGAGTTTTGCTGTGATGAGTCCTGTGGGAAATGTCCACCTTGCCGTGTAGGGACAAAGCAGATGCTTCAAATTTTGGAGAAAATTTGTAAGAACGAGGGTGAGATGGATGACATCGCTAGGCTGGAAGAATTGTGCATGGTTGTGAAAGAAGGTAGCCTCTGCGGATTGGGTCAAACAGCGCCTAACCCGGTACTTACGACATTACGGTATTTCAGACACGAGTATGAAGTACATGTTCGAGAAAAGAGATGTCTTGCGGGGGTATGTGGTAAGTTGTCGCAAGTCCCCCGGATTCCAAAACGTGAATCATGATTTTGAATCTGAAAGTTAAGTATTTAAAAAGAGCCCATGAGCCCAAAAAAGAAGATTGTAATTACGATAGACGGTAAGCGTTGCGAAGGAGAAGAGGGTCAGACAATCCTTCAGATTGCACGGGCGAATGGAATCAATATTCCTACGCTCTGCTATCTTGAAGGTTTGACGCCTTGGGGTGGGTGTAGGTTGTGCGTTGTAGAAGTAGCTGGAAACCCGAAACTCGTCACTTCCTGTTCCACTCCCGCAACGGATGGAATGGTGATTACAGCTTTTAGTGAACGGCTCACGTTGCTAAGGAAACGGATTTTGGAGTTACTGTTTTCCGAAGGAAATCATATTTGTCCTATTTGCCCCTATAACAAGGGTGATTGTACGCTGCAACAGCGCGGTTATGAGCATGGGATTACGGGGGTGAGCTACTCTTATTTGTACCCGGCACGCTCAGTGGATCTTACGGGGAAATACTTTGGGCTTGATCATAATCGGTGTATTCTCTGCGGTCGGTGTGTGCGTACCTGCGATGAGATAGAGGGAGTTCATGCTTTAGACTTTGGTAACCGAGGAATACGGAACCAGATAGTGGTGGATTTGGGGAAAACGTTTGGTGAATCGGTCAGCTGTACTAATTGTGGTGCCTGCGTTGCTAATTGTCCCACAGGCGCGCTTTTCGACAAAGCTGCAGCGTTTCAAGCCCCGTTGGTATCTTGCCAGAAGGTTGAGACGATTTGTCCGGAGTGTCCTTTGGGATGTGGATTGGTTGTATATACTCGGGACAATAGGATCGTGAACGTGTTTGGCAATAAAGACTCACAGATAAACCGTGGACATCTTTGTGTGAAAGGAAGATATTGGACTTGGGCCGAAGCGCGGAAGCGTATTAAGCAGCCATTAGTTAAACTCAATGGCGGGTTTGAAACGGTTGATTGGGAGAAGGCATTTGAAATCTTACGTGATTTATATAAAGCGGTGCCTAAGGAACGGCGTATATTGCTTGTATCTCCGCGACTTTCCAATGAATTTGGAGTGGCTTTGCGGGAGATAACTTCAGAATTTAAAGTGGTTGGTGTAATTGGTGCACGTAATGAAGGTGGGTTAGTGGGAACGGCTGAACTTCAACCAGAAGCGATCTCTTTAATTGAGCAGGCGGATGCGATCGTTATAGTTGGCGCACAACCCGTAAGGGACAATGGCGTGTTAGCAGCAAAGATCCGTGTCGCGGTGCGACATCGAGGGGCGAAACTGCTGCTATTTAATTGCCGGCGGAGTGATCTAGACCAATGGGCTAATATAAGTGCCCCCCTGGTAAGCGTTGACCGTGCGTTTTGGAAGAATGTCGCAAAAACTATATCTGGGGTGAAAAGAGTGGTTATAATATATGGTCCAGAGGCGATTACACCCATCGGACTGACTGTTTTTGAGAAGCTGAGTGAGATCGTGGAATCGTCTTTAAAGAGGGGTGAGTGGGTTAAATCGATACCTTTGCCGAGAAGTACAAATATTTTAGGCCTTGCATCCCATGGGTACCCAGTGGTGGATGATTTAACTGCTTTTATTGAGGGAGTGTCTCCGGATTTGGTTCATTTAGTGGTTAGTGACGAGCCTCATGGCGGTGCACAGTGGCTAGAGGAAAGGGGATTGGTAGATTTGATGAAGAAAGTCGGGGCGATAATTGTCCAAGGGGCGTATGAATCGACCCTTACGGAATTGGCTCGAGTTGTACTTCCTACCCCCATTTGGGCTGAGAGATCGGGTACGTATACCAGTTTTGAGGGGAAACATTTGAAAGCGGAACGTGTACTTCCATTGCCCAGTGGGGTCAAGTTGGAAGAAGAGGTGCTAAAGGCAATTTTCCAAAAAACTTGAATTTTCATTTGGTATGGCTAGAAAACAGCAACCTGAATTTGACATAGAAAAAATAGCAGCTATGGCTGAACAACAGGCAACTCCGAAGAAGGTGCGGCTTGCCACTATTTGGTTAAGCGGATGTTCTGGCTGTCACATGTCATTTTTGGATTTGGATGAGCGCCTGGTGGAGTTAGCCAAGATGGTTGACATTGTGTACAGCCCCATCGTGGATGTAAAAGAAATTCCTGAGTGCGACGTGGCGATAGTAGAAGGATGTGTGAATAATAATGAACAGGAGCACGAATTAAAACTCTTAAGGAGTCGTGCTAAGTTTTTGATCGCCCTCGGAGATTGTGCGGTGACTGGTAACGTACCTGCGATGCGAAATCAATTTGAACTAAGGGATGTAATGCGTCGTGGGTTTATGCAGACGGAAAGCACAAAGCGCGTCGGTGTGCCAAGCGATCCCATTGTGCCTCGGCTTTTCCCAAAGGTAAGACCGGTTGGAGAAGTTGTGAGAGTCGATTTTTATTTACCTGGGTGTCCACCTGACGCGGACACTATTTGGTATGTGATAACCGAGCTTTTGGCAGGACGGACACCTAAACTTGAAAAACCGAAGCTTCGGTACGATTAATATAAATAAGATGGACAAGACGATTCTAGTTAATCCCGTTACTCGGATCGAGGGTCACGCTAAAATCACAGTGCACCTCGATGATAACCAGGAAGTGGCAGATGCTCGCTTCCATGTAGTGGAATTTAGGGGGTTTGAGAAGTTTTGCGAGGGGAGGTTTTTTGTTGAGATGCCACAGATCACGTCCCGCGTATGCGGGATTTGCCCAGTAAGCCATTTGCTAGCGAGTGTCAAGGCTTGCGACATGATTGTAGGGGGACAAGTGCCGCGCACTGCTCACATGCTGCGGGAGCTTATGCACATGGGGCAAATAATTCAATCTCACGCCCTAAGCTTCTTCCATTTAAGTGCTCCTGATTTACTTCTGGGTTATGATGCCTCGCCAGCGGTGCGCAATATTGTTGGATTAATTCAAGAAAAACCGGACGTGGCTGTAAAAGGGGTAAGGCTTCGGAAGATAGGCCAAGAAATAATTAAGATAGTTGGTGGGAGAAAGATTCACGCAGATTTTCCGGTCCCTGGAGGGGTTAACAAGGCATTGGCTCCTAACGAACGAGATCAGATCCTAGCGATGCTTCCGGAAGCGATGGACCACGTTAAATTCGCATTGGGTTTAATTGAAGAATATCATCGCACTCATCAGGAAGAGGTTGAATTCTTTGGTAAGTTTCCATCTTACTACGTAGGGCTTGTAAAATCTGACGGCGCTCTAGAGTTATATGACGGTAAGCTTCGTTTTGTCGATCCTAATGGGGCTGTGATCCACGATCAGGTCCCGACAAATAAATATCTTGATTACATTGGCGAGGCAGTCGAGCCATGGTCATACATGAAGTTCCCTTTTCTCTTAGAGAAGGGCTATCCGGATGGTATGTACAGAGTGGGGCCCTTAGCCCGATTGAATTTGTGTGAAAGGGTATCTACGCCCCAAGCAAATCAGATGTTACAGCAGTGGAGAGGAGGCAAGCGCATTCAAGAAAGTTCTTTCTATTATCATTGGGCAAGACTAGTAGAGATAACTTACGCTATAGAACGTGCACAACAGCTTTTGGAGGATCCTGAAATCACAAGTACTGATATTGTAGGTTCTTATACTCCAGTGAATGAGGAGGGAATTGGTGTTATAGAAGCGCCTAGGGGAACGTTAATACACCATTATTGGGTGGATCGAAATGGAAGGGTTAAAAAGGTGAATTTGATTGTGTCCACTGGCCATAATAATCTCGCGATGAATGCAGGCGTTAAGCAGATTGCTAGAAAGTATGTCAATACGCGCGATCTTAAAGAAGGGATGCTTAATCGGTTGGAGGCTTTAATTCGGTGTTATGATCCTTGCTTGAGCTGCGCCACGCACGCAATCGGCAAAATGCCAATCGTGGTAGATGTGTATGACCGGGCAGGGAAGTTAATTAAGCGTTTAGAAAGGTCATCCGGATAACACAAATGCGGTGTTTAGTAATCGGATATGGTAATCCCAGCCGGCGTGATGATGGGGTGGGGTGGTTTGTAATTGAGCGATTAAGGGATCTACGCGTGTGGGGAATAGAGTGTGTAACGGCACATCAGCTTGAAATTGAGTTTGCAGATGCGGTCCAGGGATATGACTGGGTAATATTCGTAGATGCTGCGGTTGACACACAGCCAGGCCAGGTAACAGTGCGGGAACTTGCTCCTAATGTTGGTTTACATGCTGTAAGTCATTTTCTGACGCCGGAAGATGTTTTGGGGATGTGTTTGGCAATGCATGGCAAGGCGCCCAAGGGTATATTGATTTCAATTGGAGGGGCTGATTTTGATTTTGGCGAGGGCCTTACGGAGGTTACCCAACAAGCGGGTGAGAAAGTTGCGCTCGCCTTAAGGAACTGGCTTCAACACGGCAAGGGGCGAAAATCTCTTATTGGCTAAATAGAGGAAGGGTCCGGTTGGTCATTAGCTAGTACTTCGTGATTGTAGTACCCCTACTGAGTCTACGAATAGTATCTAGTTTGAGCAAACTGGGTGATTTTACGCGCTTAAGATGGCATTCTTGTGGTAAAAAGCCATTTTGTTTTTATTCAAACAGGTGCTTACATTGCTTGATTCTGTGTTTTATGGTTGAGGATTGGGAGAGTGTAAGGAGGGGGCATATATTATTTGATTGGGGATGTAGCCCATGAATTTGCTAATGAAGTTCGAGTGTTGAGGCGGAGTGCTAAACTAAAATATTACGTTGTGGTTCTTTGCTTGATGGTTTTGAGCAACCAACCACCTTTTTGGCGGTTTGTAAGGGCTTGGAGTTCTGCAACGGCCCTGTCACGGTTGATGCGCTGAGCAATGAGATCTTCGTAAACCATATCAGCATGCTTACGCCGGCGTACAGCGTCGTCGGCATCAAGGAGCTCTTCGACATACCTCCATATCCATTGGAAAGGAGTGGGTTTTTTCTTATTAGTTGTACTAATCTTGCGGCGGATATCAGACATTGTAGCCTCAAGTTTTTCCAGGATTCTGTCGAGTTCCGCATTAATTTGCGGTGAGAGTGATGGGTTGGAATTTTTGAGGATTAGGACAGTTTCTCTGACGTATTCTTCACAAAGCACACCGAATTCATTGAATGATGCCAGAGGCGCTAAGGTCTGGTAAGTTATGCGTGTTGCATTCTCCCTAAGTAGTTTTGCGGCTTTATAGCATTTTTCCCAGGCAAGCCAACGGTAAACGAAGTCCAACCCAGTCCCTTTTATGTTTTGAATTCCCATGATGCGATTATAAAACCCTGGGGGTGTATGCCGTGCTATAGTTTCCACTATTTCGTCGCCACTAGCGTGATAGTCCCAAATGACAACGAGCTTTGAATTGAACCATTTTTGTAAAAGGCTTCTGAACTGGTTGTTAAGTTGGGCAGCATTATGAGAAGAGGATTTGCTTATTTCTGACCTGAATTGGTGGTATTCATGGAAGATAGAAAGCTCGTATTTTAGGGTGTTAATGATGGCAGATTCGATTTCTCCCAAGTTATAAGGTTGAAGGTGTTTTTGAAGTTCGTCGGGGTTATTCCAAAGTGGAATAAATGAGTCGGGGTTGTTGATGCAGGATTGTGCCGACAGCATTATTTTCAAGTGAGTTTTGATTAGCGATTCAAAGACTGGAAGCCTCATACGGATAGCGTGACGTTCAAGGTTGAACAATGCTTCTTCTGGATTGGGTTGTGTCACGTCTTTCCAAAGACTGATTCGTGGGAAAGCTTCTTTCCATGCGTCATCAATGTATCCTAGGAGACCCGAAAGGTTACCACCGATTAGGAAGTGTCGGTCAGCAGAGATGTCATTGACTAATATTCGGGCGAAGACTTGTGATCGTGCTACGCGATCGGCTCGGTTATTGACGACGGTCGATATCCAAACTCCTGGGTCATTTATGTAATCTTGTTTATCGAATCCAATGCGGGACCAGTTATTTAATGTACCGAACCGCTCGTTAGCAGACATACCGTTGGTAAATTCTAGCTTACGGGTGCGGATAGGAGCGGCCGGGAAGGTTTTGAGAACACCAAGATCAGGTACCACTCTGTCGGCCATTTCCTTGAGTGCAAAATCGCGGTCGATCCCCAGTTCTTCTGCAAGTCCAAGTACGAGTGCTATGTTGTAAGGATGTTCTTCATACGGAAACCGTTGCAAAACATCCGGTGTTAAAAGTCCTGCTTCTAACCATCCGACTGTTCGGATCTTTGTTTTGCATCGCCGGGCTTCATCTTTTAGGATGGGGATCATTTGTTCTTCGGTGGTTACTAGAGTGGATTTTTCTGGGATGAAGCCGGCTATAACTTCCGCTACGTTAAATCCTGCGGGTCCTTGTATATCTTCGTGATCAGGGTAAGTGTTAGTGATCGTGGCGAAATCGTCCTTCATCCAATGGCGTTGAAGCACACGCACATAGGAGGGATTTAACCCCATGCATTCCCATAACAAAACTTGGGCATGTAATCTACCTGCTAAGCGGACCACGAATGTTTGTTCCCATATAGTGGCTTTGTCGTAAGGCCGGAAAAGGAACATTTCCTTTAACTCCCCGAAAGGCCAAGAATGCAAAAGCATTGCTTCGCAGCCTGTTGTTTTGGAAACCGTTGCATAACCCAATGAGTTGAACAAGGCGGCTTTAAGCCGTTCTGTTCCGGACTTACCTCGTGTGCCCCAGCCGCCGATTACTAAAGGAATGCGCGACCGCCAGTATCTTAACCTGAGGTTTGCGAATAGATGGATACCAAAAAACAACAGGCAAAATGCTATGATGAATATGGTTAGTTCGAAAACTGAGTTTTGATAAAGCGAGACGAAGTATTCGTATAGTTTGTCGAAACTTTTGAACAGGAGCGTAAAGTAATCTGCGATAGGTTGCCAAAGTTGGTCTAGCCAAGGAACTGCAAAAAATACGGGGAAGAAGCGCAGAACCATTAGATCTGGCTGTAATGGAACACCTGATAAATCTGGATAGGTATGAAATCTTATCTTGAACCCGAGTTGGAGCAATGTAGATAGGTAGGATTTGGGGTCTTCTGTAAAGTGCTCACGCCAATTACGTTTTTGCGCAATTTTTTCGAATTTAAAAGTGAGTTTTAGCAAAGCCCTAATCCGTTGCCATCCTCGGGGCGATTCCACTTCTGTGATTCCTTCAGGGGTGAATACATAAAATTTGTGTTGTCTGAATCCGAGTTCTATTGCTGATACAAATTCATCCAGGAGTGGCAAATAGGGACGCCACCCACCTTCTTCGGGGATATATAGGGGTTCACCCGGTACTTTAGTCTGGGCCATTTCGGCCATGATTGTGGTGTGGATATGTATTTCACTGTGAAAGATCCGGCCTATTGTGTGGGGAAATGCTTGGCGTTTATCTGGAGATGGGTGCTTGAGTTCGTGCCACCAACGCCACCATCTAAAGCCGAAAATGTACCCACGAGTTATTACAAAGCCTTTGGAGGTAAGCTTTAGTTGTACTGGGTGATCATAACGGCAAACGGTAGCTAAAACCCGGCCTACGAATGATGGATCCAGATCGGCAGTCCAGTGCTTGGGGATGCGCTTGCTTTTCCCTGGAGGAATGGACTCGATTAGCTGTTGGAGATTTTGGCGGAGCTCTTTTGCGCGCGGGTTGAGCTCGGTCCAGATAAATTCCAAGGTTTGGCTAGCCCATCTGCGGACGCGTAAGCTTTTGGCTGAGCACCTAAGATTGACCATGTTTTGCCATGCCATTTGGCTCCATTGGGTGAGGAATGGATCATTGGTGGAAGATAATAAATTAGTGCATCGTTCTGTTACGTGGCACATTACGCGAAGGACAAAATCGTCAGTTTCATTTTGCAGACCGGCTTGGAAAGTTCGAAGAAGAAATGGTTGAAGTGTTTTTTTGGTAATCAGATTTGGCCATTGAAGCCACATTGCGGCCCGCACTTGAGGCGACTCGTCTATCAATGCCAATTGTTCTATCCAAGGCATTGCTATGTCTGGTGCTGCTTTTGCTACGATCTCGGTTAGGGCCTGCCGTACGAATGGGCTTGGGTCAGAAAGAGCTTTCTGGATAATTTCGGATGGAGCTTGTAGTACCTGAAGGTATTTCCCGAGAAGTTTAACGATTTTGCGCCGAACAAATATGTCGTCTCCTGGTTTAGGGTTGAAGATTCGTTGGCGCACAGTTTGTTCGAACGACGAAATTGATAGTAACGCAAGTAATTCTATGGCGGCTGTTTGGATCCAGACGTTTTGTCGGACTTGCAATGCCACTCTGTAGATATGTTGTAGAACTGCGTCGTCGACACCGGTTTCTCGGAGTGAGGGCTGAAGAGCTTGTAAGGCCCTAACTAGGCAGACCAAAGCGGCATGGTTTACTCTGGGATCGCCCTCATACAATAGCAAAGGCTTTAGCACCGGTTCCAGTTGTAGTTTGCTCCACCAAGATAATTGCTCCGTTGGAAGATTCCAACGATTGAGGAAATTGTTACAAAGCGTGCCTAGTCGGCCAAGAATGAAAGTTAACATTTGCTCTTGCTCGCCGATTCTGCTGCTAAATCGGTCTAGCATTGCATCGATGTCGAACCACCGTGAGAATGCTTGACGGTCCTTTTCAATTTCTACGGGTGGTATTCCGAGGAGGTGGGCGAACTCCAAAATAACTTGTTGTTTATCTTGTTTTGTGACAGCGGCATTGATTGCTCGCTGGAAACGGATAAGCAATTGCTTAAGGTTTTCAAGGTATTGATAGGTTTGGTGGGCGCGAGTTTTTAGAAACAGTATCCAATCGTATTCATTGGGCCCGGTGGTCTCAGTGGGGACTTCCCTTCGCCAAAGTTGGAATTCTTTTTCGCATAATGCTAGGAATGCAATGGAGAGTTGTAGCTCCACGGGATTCATCCCCTGGGCTAGAATGTGATTTGCATACCTAGCTATTTGATTTTTTGCCATTTGAGGCTTTATTCGAATCGGTTGTTGAAATCGTGAGGGAATAAAGCTGTTCTAAGTGAACGGAATACTGTAGTGGTTGGTAATAAGTCGCGGTAGACCCGTCCTTGGCTAAAATCCCATCTTAGGTATACAGACCCACTAATGTCGCTGTGTGGCCATTCAATTTGGATTCTAGTGCCAAATTCTAACCTGGATTGTCCGTTCACCCATTTTTCGATAGCCACACCTACGTACACATCATGTTCTATGTAATTGTTTTTTCTGTCTGAATCGGCGAAGAAATATTTTGCGGCATATCCAATTTCGGTTCGGGCAGGGTAGATTAACTGTTGCCAAGTTGTTCTGAAACCAATGTTATCTGGGCTAAGGTCCTCGTTACTGGTTAATCTGAATCCTGTTTTGAGGAAGGTGTCGATCCATGGTCGGTAGGAGTAATCCATATTTATTGCATAACCCCATTTGTGATCCGCCCGGTAGCGGGTAAACAAGTCATGATCTATGTAAGTGAATGGCTCTGCCTTAGAGGTATCCAAAGTTAACCAGCGACCAAAGACCGTTACATATGGATGGAGCACGCTTTTTCTAGTGAGGTTGTAAAGGGGACCGATTTGGAATGTCGAGTGGATGCTACCTTCCCAGCGGCTTTCATGGTTTTCAATATGGCCGGTGTAACCAGCAAGGGTTAACCGCCAAGGCAAGTTTATGGTGTTTGGTCTTTGCTCAATATCTTCGCGCAATCCAAAGGTTGTATGCCCGTTATAATGGAATCGGGCGATGCCTTCTGTGGCAAACCAGGTAGTTTGTGAGAAAGCCTGTTTGTTATAGGCAACCCTAAATTCCCCAAACTTGTTAGGAATCGATTCTTTCCCAGGTTCGAGTTCATATGGTTTGGTGCGTGCCAAAGACATTAGCACACTCCAAGTACCGTCTTCTTGTCCACCAAGGGGGTAGTAATCGTAGATGTTTGTTATAGCCCTGCTCTGCAGGACTGGAGTTGTAATAAGGGGTTCGGGTTTTGGTTCAGGGGTACGCATGTTGATCCCTCGTGTGGGGGGGAATGGTTCTGGAGCAATGTTTAGTACAGAAATACGGCACCAATCTTCCGTATATCCCTGGCGGGGATAAACTGATATGGATTGTATGTTTTCCGCCTTGAGGACATATTCGTGCACGATCCCATTTGTATCCAATCTATCGATCCGGATCAGACACGGTGATTGGCATGCAAAAGTAATTGGGTTTTCTAGCGTGGTGCGATAGAAAAACCATGTTTCAGCAAGGGAATCGAATGGGATTGAGGCAGGGGAATTGATTCTGTCCTTTTGCAAAGTGCTAGGTTTGATCCGTACCACTTGGTTGGCAATGGGATTTGTTATCCACACAGACACAACATGAAGGCCTGCTGGTAGTGTGGTGGACCATTCAAGGGGAGCAGTAGAATTGGTTATAGTGACATAATTGGTGGTATTGTTTAGCTTTATTGCGATGCTTGTAGGATGAAAAGGCAGAAATCCCACAGAGAGTGGTTGGGCCTCGATCTTTAGCTCAGTTTCGTTTGTGATTGTTAGTGTGAGCGTGAAGATCCGGTTAGCTGTCAAATCGATCCACCCAGGTTGTTTCGGGGGTAAAAGGGCCATTCGCACACGCATACTTGGCTCAAGTGTGGCGTCCAACGGAAACGGGATGGGTTTGATTGCTGAAGAATTGGGTTGGTCTGGTGGAATGGTCCAACGGCAGTTTTTTGTTAGCCTGCGGGAATCTGGGTATGCGCTGGCGTCAAAATTGGTCTGTAGGTAGAAAAGACCATAGGTTCGAGCAATAGGTTCTAAGTCGGGGTAAAACTCTGCTAATTCAAGCCAGAACCATAACTGTTTTGGAGATTCAACCTGTGGGAGTAGTTTTACCGCTTCCTGTAGACGGTGTTGATTAATTAGCATGCAGACTTTTTCACTAATGGGCACATTTTGGGGTGGTAAATGATCTGCCATGTCCCAAAGTCGCCACTTTTTTATGGCAAACCACTGTTCCTTGTGAGGGAGTTGTTTTAAGTCGTCTATCGTTAATGAGAATGGAGGATTGTTATTTGGCAATCGCAGTGCTAACCTTAATTGTACGGAAGATGGTAGTGAGTGCATTTTATCATTTAGCCATGTTTCGGGGGGCTTAAATGAAAAACTTTTGTGGGGAGAAGTGATAATCTCCCGGCAAGATTCTGTGGGAACCAACCAAACCTGATTATCTGTTTTAATTTTTCTGGGTGGTTTTGAGTTGAGACTCAAGGGATTCTCAAGCAAACGGAAAAATTTTTCAGGATCTGGTGCTGGTAATATGCCTGTTTGTAGGGCTGGTTCAAATCGATAAACGCGAATAAGCATTGGCAAGGAATGAGGACGGATAATGATTTCGTGTAATCCAGGACCTGTCTCGAAGAACCGAACAGCTTTCTGCCCGACTAGTTCGTTAGTTTTTGATGTAAGTTGGAGGGTAGGTGTAGGTATACACGAGCTTATAGGGATCTTATTTGTGAGATCATATTCTGTAAGCTCAATCCAAGTATCGATGGGATCGGAAAGGGTGGGTGATAAAAGCGGTCTGATTTCCAGTTTTAATCGGGTGGGGCCAAGGCATTGAATAGTAATAGGAGCGTTTGATTCCGCGCGGAAAAAAGTGGTGTAAATGTTGCGTTCAGGATTATAGACGAGTTCACCTGCTGCAAAGGATTTGATTAGTTCTGGGGCATCGTACCACAACCATGGGCCAGGAGTATTCGCATACCAATCTTCCCAAGCTAATAGACCCTCAATTCGTTCGGCTAGGTTTGAGGAGCCGAGTGATTTGCGGATATTGAGGCCTTTTCTGAGGTGGTCTAGCAATTTTCTGCCGCTTTCACCTGATACTGATAGGTGTTGTTCAGCAGCGGCGAAGTCGTAAAATGTTAAGCTTTTGATCCCAAGCCAATAACTCTTTTCACTAGAGTTTTGAAGTTGGTGTACAAGAGAATCAAACAAAGACCACCAATTAAGCCGGGTTGCGGAAACTAACATTTCTGGGAGCGGTTGGCTTTCCGGTGGTAAAAGGAGTCCTACGGAAAGGAAGTATTCTTCCCGACCGTTTATATAAAACGCTTTTGCCAAGTCGCTCAATGTTTCGGTACTTGGGTTTTTCAAAAATAGTACACATTGAAGTTGTTCTAGTTCATCGTAATCTTGAGTCGCAAGCGCGTTTGATTTAAGGATTTGAATTGCTATAGTTGGGACAGAATTCGAAGGTGTTATGAAAATTGCGCTACGCGCGTATCGCATAGCTAAGTAATGTTCTTTAAGCTGGTTTAATAACTGCGTAATGCGTTCCATTGCCTCAACTTGGGATTGGCCAACCAATAGGAGTGCATTCCACAATTTGAGTGCTTCAATTTGGTATCCGGTTTCCTCTAGGTATTGGGCTTTATGAATTAACTCGGACGCGTTGTCTGTTTGTTGGTTGGTATGGCTAGGCAGGTTTATCTCCAGGCTGTTTGTAAAGTTGCGCCAATGCGTTTCAATAAGTTTTCGAATGGGATGGAAATGCTGGGCAAGTAAAGCATTCACTTGGTTGGCGAAGGTTTGGGAATGATTTTGAGGTGTGAGGAGTTTGAGTTTGGATAAGTGGTCTAATTGCTTTAGTGTGTGCAACAGGGTAGTTTGATTGAGCTGGAGCGGTTTATCGGCTTTGTAGGCGATCGAGACGTAAACCGGTGGACGATCGCGGTCTTGCCAAACACGGATTTTCTTAACGTCTTTTGGGAGGGGTAGTTCTGTGTATGCAGCTTGGATCCAGTTCAGTGGCAAATCGAACTCTAAGCTAAACAGCGGGATTTGAGTTGGGAACTGGGTGAATTTGTATTCGATGACTCGGCTTGTTCCAATGGGTAGTGATGGTTCGTAAAGTATACTTTTTGGGGGCGCGGGAGATACTGTGATTGGAATTGGAGGTTTATCTTCGAGCTGTACTGAAAAAGTAGTCTCATTAGTGCAGGCTATCGCAATCAGTAGCTTGGAATTGAATGCTCTGTCGGGCAATTCGTACAAGATACCATTAGTTGAATCTTGAGGCACCGGGAGAAATCGGCCGATAGTTATGTGCCCCTGGATTTGGCGGAAGGTAGGATTGACAATAGGCATGTATTCTTTGAATGGCTCCTGATGGATTATAGGGCGTACTAGATAGGCCATTTCAAGTGTTATAGCATTGGGTGAGTAGGTTGGTAGTATTTCTCTCCAGAACATGCGGAGATTTTCTGATTTACTCGCTGTAAAACTTAGCCGGTTATGATTTGGGAATAGTTCAGAAAACCGCCATAGCAAATCGGCAGCGATAGCCCCGGAATCGAGACTTGTATTGTCCAATATGAGAGAGTGTGAGATTTTTTCGATCCCATACAGCTTAGACAATGTAAGAGGAGCGTGTTTTTCAAAATAGTTTTTAAATATCAGGGTAGCGTGAGAACCGTCCACGGGATTGGTATGTGATTGGCAGTCAATGAATGGCAAATTAAGTTTAGTGACCAACGCGGGCGGTATATCCAGTGCGTATCCTGCTATTAAGATTGGCGTTGTTGTTTGAATCGCTATGGTGTGTTTGTTTGGTGGTATTTGGATGTAACCGAAGGCGGGGTAGCTCACTGGGATGTAGTTGGTTTGAGTTTTAGAGTATCTGCTTCGGTCGTAAGTAGCTATTATCGGTAGTACTTCGGATTGATTTCCGTCGAGGGAGATTCTTATAAGCTGCAATATATGTTGTTTCAGGGGTTCTGTGGTGGGCCAAATGCTATAAACTACCAATTCTACCCATGTAGGACCCTCAGTATTAAATTGTAATTCGTCCCCGGGGTTTAGGAGAACAAAAGGGTGCAGCAATGGGGCGTAATCACGCGGGAGTGTAACTTTAGTCCCGCGCAAGGGGATTGGGGTCCGATAAAACGAAGGCAAGGCGATAGTTTCTTGCATGGAGGCAAAAACACCGAGCTCGATTGAGGTAGTGAAGCGGGTGGGGCGTCTAATCCGGATGCACAATGGGGAAAGGTTAGAATTGTAAACTATTAGGTCTTTGGGGGAGGGGCGAAAGCATTGGCTTGGGACGAAAGCGCGACCATCAAAAGAAAATTCAATTTCCAGGTCTTCTACTAAGATTAAATCCGAGGCGGCCAATCTGAGGAATGAAGTAGGTGGAAGAAAAATCAAGCTGTATTCACCCGGGTGCAAAGTTATGATATGGTACCCCTTTTTAATAGAGAATGTAGGTTTTTGCCCCTCAATCCAGAGTGGTTTATCTTCGATATTGTACCAGCGGGTTTGGAGGAGGATTGTCTGGTGGCAGCCCCAAGTAATTGGATTCCAGCAAGTGACAACACCCTTGCAATAAGAGGTGAATGCAGCAAGTACAATTAATGCGACTCCGAAAATACGGATCATTGGTGAGACACAAAGGAAAACCATTCGGCCATGAGCTGGCGTATGAGAGCGTTTGTGTACAACATTTCTCTGGCAGGCCTTGCTATTTCAGTATGAATGAAGCGGGCGTTTGGAAATTGGCGTAATGCAGCAGCTTGGGCATTGCGTGTTCCTCCGAGCACTGAAGTGTCGTAAGGGTATGCCGCTACAATAAACCCGGTGATATCGGAAAGTGCGTATGCATAGTTTGTGAGCCAATTTGGTGGCTTGTTGGTAGCGGCGCTAAGCACTACGTCTGCGTTTAATTCGGGGTAGTTACTGGGTGCGAAACCATGAATTTGTATCACCCTTCCTGTGGGACAGACATATGCAAATGATGTGGTGAAGGACTGGAAATAGGTACCGTCCATGTGCGCCATATCAGCGAGGGTTCGGGTGACAGTTGCTACTGCTAGAGCATGAGCGCTGCTGTTTGTGAAAAGATGCAATGCAATATATCCAGTGTAAAGGTCGTTTTTGGGATGCGGTGCTTGGATTGCTAAAGGCCAGTTGCTTGGTGTAGTGGGGCGGAAGAGATAAAACCCGCGACCTGCTTGGTTAGTTACAGGTTCGGTAACAAGCCAGTATGATTGTCCGCCGTATTGTACGGTTTGCAATTGAAATCCTAAGGCCCCCCATGCTGATTCTAGTTCTGAGGTCAGGTTTGTTATAGATAACATTTCGCAAAATAGCGCCGAGGCGGTTTCAAGCTCAGTAGTTGTAGGTGCATAATAGTTCGTATTATTGGATATCAGCTGGCGAAGTAGTTGATGGAGATCGACTTCTTCGGCCTGGCTGATGGCTGTTATGACTACCGTCGTTGTAACTAGTAGTTTTAAGTTTAGTTTACGCATGGCTTAATAGATGGTTTCGATGTCCGCAGAAATTTTTTCTGATTGTGGAAGTGTAATTCGCGAGAGGGATAACCAACGCGGTGATTCAGACACCGTGTGGATCTCGATTTCATATTCTCCTGCGGGGACATCTTCATTTACAGGGAACACGAAGGATAAGCCTTCGTCAAGGTAGATTGATTGGCCTATTATGTAGGAAAGTCCCTGGTTTAAGGTTGAGACCACAGTTATTTCGCGCTTGGGTAGTGAGACCTCGGTGAATGGTCCATATCCTTGGTATTTAAGCCCCTTAAAGCTTAATTTAAATGCACAGGGTGAGTTACTGGCAGTCGTTGGGGAAAAGATCCTAAGTACAATTAACTCTGGCTGTGAACTGGCTTTTGAGTACTTAAATTTAAGTGTATTGGTTTGCACTTTTAAGCAGTAGCGCAGAGTGTACAGTTCCAAATTCTCGCCTGTGGAATCAGGCGAGACGTAATTAACGAAAGCACGGAGCCCGGAAGGCGTACCCATAATAGCGAGTTTGTGTATCCCTGGAGATATCCGGGGCATTCGGATGATAGCTGGCAGGTTAGGCAAAGGTTTGTTAAATATGATTTGCTCGTCTAAGATGACACTTACGGATCCCGTGTATGCACTGGTACCTAGCAGTACTAGTGTCGGTTGTATAGTTTCTTCCTGGGGCGGACTCATGAAGATTAAGAGGCTGTTGGTAATGGTAAGGATTGGAACGAAGACAAATGGGAGGCTGTGAAGTCTGTTGGTGTCTCTAAGCTTCGCAGGGCAGAAAACTAGGTTCCCAGGCATGGTGGACTCCCTTAGAGTCAGGGATTCCCAGTCATACAATCCGCTTGCAATCAACTGATTAAGCACGGGGGGCCTAGGTTGAATAGCGACGATCTGGGAGAGTCTTTGAAGGCGTCGTTCCAAGGAATCTATTGGTCTAATAGTGAACCAGGTGGGGTGTTCCGGTGAAAGGAGCCCCGGCAAGAATTCAGCGGGGAATAGTGACTTTTTGGGTAGTTCTCTAGGTCTCGAGTATGCGTTAACCAGCACGTTTGATGTGTTAGCTTTGATGCGTACCCCTGTGACGTTGGTGGGCAGAACAAAACATAGGGATTGGGGGTCTGTTACTTTTAAGATAGCAGCTTTTGTTGCAATGAAATCGTATTGTGACACAGGGTTGGTGATTGTGACAGTCCCTGTATTTATGACGTATCCGGTAGAGTCAAGAAGTTGATAGATAACCGAAGGGGTTGGGTGTGGTTTTTCATTAGTTTTTGGGGGTACCAAGGCGCGAAGGTCCGCTCTAAATAGGGTGGGGTTAAACCCATCGTGATGTATGGAGAACTCGATAGGTTTTTGCTCGGGGCAAGCGAAAGTTAGAATTCTAGGCTGAGTGGGTGCAATCATATTAGTTTCGTGATCCACACATTCAATTAGCTGCCAGTATGTTGGTGTTGAGGAACGGATTTCGATGAGTCCTAATTCCGTTGGGGCGGGTAATGTGAAGGTTTTGCCCGAGGATACATATTGGTTAGTTTGCGGGTCCCCTATCGGCCAAGGATACCACGTAACTGTATTTGTGACCAAGATCGAGGAGGGTACAGAAGCGTCTTTGATACCATATAGGAATCGGACTCGTACGTGATTTGTGACTGGTAGCACAGCGACTGTGTTTGCGTCAGATAATACACCTGGGGGCAACCACTCCTCAAATGATTCCAACCCGGAAAGATCGTCGCGTATGTAGATAGTTACGCTTTTATAGTCTTTTTTTGGTATGCCTTTAGGGGCTACTCCGGCCCAGTGGAACCGCAGCAAGTTAGCTTTTTCGGTGGGTGAGATAAGTTCAATTGGGTGTACATTTCCACGGGCGAGCAATTGTTTTTGAGAGTAACTGAGCCTATTCCACAGATATGCAGCTTTACGTTCGGGGATTGGTTTACGGCCGTAAAGCCTTACTAAGACTTGTTTTACATCTGGATCAGCTTTAGAAAGCCGTATTCTAAGCAGTCTTGTATTCTTAAACTTTGGACTATCGAGATTGACAATCCACAGGGTACTGCTCAAAGGTATCAAATCTGGTGCGAGGAGATAGTTGGCCGGAACGAAGATTCCGGAAGATCCTTCGATGAACCCGCGTGGTTCGGATTGGAAGTAATAAATCCCTTGTGCATTGGTATGGTTTTGGCTTGCCAACATTTGGTATTCAATGGAAAAAATCACCTGGATTGCTTTGTTGGAAAGCAGATCTGCGGTGACGATTGGATTGCAAATCAGCTTTAGTTGGTTTGCCTCTTTTGGGAGGTCGAATTCAAGCCAACGATTTGTTTGAAGGAAATACGCGGTGCTTGCGAGGGCTGGTTCAGTTCTAGGGATAGTAAATCGGTGGGCAACAATCCAGACACGGATTTGGGGAATAATTTTGAGTACGATCCAAATTACTGCAATGATTGCCAAGATTAGGAACCATTTGTTACGACGGATACGCATTTTACCAGTCCAGTACCGGGGTTCGCAGTTTAAGAAAATTTTTTATTTTTTCTGCTTCTGTGGTTCCGAGGGTTGTTTCTTGGATATCGATGTATCTTGGGCGGAGGTTAATAACAGCTGGCAGAGCGTGATGGTTGTGGCTAATTAGTAGGTAAAGTTGTCTGGTTTGCGTGTCTAGGGCTGGAGTGAACGAGTAGGAGGGCCAGTTGGACACTATTTGCGTTAAGAGGGTTATATCCATCGTAGCCACGTACTGTAGGAGCTTTTCGCGGAGTTCCCGTGGCAATTTTGTCTTTAGCCCTTGTGTTAATCGGTCAAGCAAAAGACGTTCAACGTCGCATTCTATTGGGTTCAGGTCTATGTTTCTAAATTGGACTAGTATTGGATAGTTTTCTTGGGGTCGGAAAGCCTCCCGGAAAAATGGTGAGAGCCAAAGGGTAAGAAGGTCTTTGTTTATGGTTTGATTTAGGTAAAGTGCTTGAGGGGTACCGTATGCTTCGTAACCAGCCGATATTAATGATCCGTCGACGAATTTGTAGTCAAACTTAAGTAAGTTGAAATGGTGAAGGAACTTTTGGATGAGTGCTGAATCTGTTTGCTCTTCGGACGTGCCGGTAGCACTGCTAATGAGAATTTCGGGGATGTTGGTAGTAACAATTTGCGGTGAGTATCCGCGACATTGAATTACAAGCTTGGGGGTGCTTTTTGATTCCCGAAGTTGGACTTGATGGACTAAATTAAATAGGGTGCTTGGGTTCAAGGGGTTTAATACATCGGCCATCCCAGCTGGATTTGCCGGGTTGTGTATGCCTGCGATTGATAGATTCTCTGCTTCAAGTTCTTGCATTAAGAATACACCAAATTCGAGGGTATTCATTTCAAATAAGGGCCGTGGTACCTCAATAATGTATGGTTGCCGTTTGCCGGCTCTGAATACGTATGTGCCCCAGTACTTTTTTACGGGGGATTCATCCGGTTCGGTAACCACAATGTATGGGGACTGGGTTTGTAAATCCCAAATGGAAAATACCCTGTAACCTATTACGTTAGCAGACAGATTGAGCGCAACCAACATCTGGTTGTGGAGGAGTTCTGCTCCAAATTCCTTCCCGCTTACTAAGTCCATCAGAGGTGTAAGCACTTCTTTATCGATGTAGAGTAATTGTGCAGGAGTGGGAGCTTGATATAAACCGGTTCCTCGTTTGGGCAGATTACGTTTTTGCTCTAAGAGCCAAGCGGCGAGTGAATTGGTAAGCGCCATAGTTTGTTGGTACGAGGCGAGAGTCCGAGTTGCAAATTTAGCCCTTAATGTATTTGCATCCTTTTTACTGAGCCACAATTCCGCAAAGCCACCGCGTGAGATTTTTTGTTGGACGTTTGGCGGGGGGCCCGGTTGCCAGACCAATTGTATCTCTGTTTCAACAAGCTCCTGCAGTTTTTTAAGCGGGAGATCTTTAGGTAATTGCATTTTGATCCATAAAAAAGTAGTTTGCTGCTCCCCACTGCGTGAGCCAAGTTGCGAGGAATCAATGGGACAACGAATTTGGAGAGTATTACCTCGTCCGAAGTTTTGATGAAATACGTGGAAGAATGTGTACGGGTTGGCCAGAATGTCTGAGGATCGATCTTTGTTTACAAAGCGTCCTGTGCTACTAATAGCAAGGGCTCCACAATCTAACGTGGAAAATAACTCTATGCCTGCTTCCATTGTGGACCATTCATCCAATGGGGCGGGTACAGAAATTAGGAGGCCTTCTGGATTGTTGAGGTTAATGATAAAGTGGCCCCATCCTTGATTCTGGCCATCTTCGTGAATCCAAAGGAATTTGGATTCGATCGTTTCTATAGTATAGTGGACCTGCTCCAAAAGACTTTGGACTTCTTCGAGTAATTCAGGTTGGCCAGTTTGGAGGTATTTTTTGAGTTGTTCTATAGCGCTACGGAAATAGTTAAGCTGGGCAGGGGTAGGCGGTGAGTAGGTTTCAGGGATAAGCTTCTGGTACATGTCTACTTTTTCGTTGAGGAGGGTATGCTGTAAGTCTCCTTTAACGAGTTTGAGGGGGGCAGTTACACGAGGGGGGCGTGGTGTCGCTAGTGGTAATGAGCCAAAAACCATAGCGAGCCATAAGCCCAAAAAGTTTGCCCCAATAGCGGCAAGCAAGGCTGTTTGAAGCACAGACCTAGTAAGACGGATCGGGATTTGTTTGCTATGCATTTTTATGGCAATGAGGCTAGAAAGGAGGTATGCAAAACCGTAGTAATCGCTAATGGTAATTCCTGGGGCAACATGTGGGAGGATGTATCCGAGGCATAAACGGTAAAAGTAAGCAACGTTAAAGAACAAGAGGACCTTCCGTGGCCCTTCCATTGTTAAGCCACTAAAGAGTGGGGTGCGTAGAAGCCAAGAGCTGATAAATAGAGTAACAAACGCTTCAGTGACAGTACTTAATATTCTTACTGGTTCGTACCAGAGCAATCCCAAGAGAGCAGGGATTAAAATCCCGCTATAATCAAGACCGTACCTGAGGTTCATTCGGGATGCAATAAAGCCTGCGATAAGGAGGATAATGTAGGACTTAGGACTGGCGGCAAGTGAAGCTGCCACGTCCGAATACATGTAGGCTATGTGGCCTATCGTAAAGTTAGTCAAGGTCATTAACCCATATCGAACGATAAGGTAGGTGATCCCAGTTGTGATAATGAAAGGTGGTAAGCCTCGCCATAAACCGCTTTTCCAAAATTGATTTGCAATCAACGCTGAAACGACTAACCCAAAGCTCCTAAACCATTCCTTATAATCAAGGGTAAGTCCTAGCTGGCTTTGCATCCATTGTGCTAGGTGTGGTAATGCATATCCGTCCACAGTAACCCTGACAAATACAGCGCTGAGCAAAAGTGCGAAAAATCTGTCTCGCCCGAAAAAGCTGCACCAGGGTGCAAAGCGGGGCAAGCATTCTGACACAAGCCAAACTAAGCTATAAGCAATGATACCTTCTACCACCGTTATTATCGCGCAGATTGGGTTCAAGTATATAAGTGGCACGAGATAGCCTGGGACAACCAACCCAGAATATGTCCATCCGAAACGCAGGTTTAAAAGGGAAATTACGATAACCCCTATCCAAACTGTAGTGACGACAGATTCACGTAAGCTTCCTTCAGGGAATATTGGGATAGGGAAAAGGTCCATATAGAGGTGAGCCAATTTAAGTAACAGTTACCAGTAAGCGGAGCTTCTGGGTAGGTGTCAAACCAGTTTGTGAGTCATTACTTCTTAGTAAAAGCTCACCGCGAATGCCTTCTACTATGTGGATGGGTACGGTTTTTTTATTAGTTCGTAAATTTTTTCGGCTAATTGTTTTGGATGGACTGGTTTGTTCAAAAAAAGCTCTACTCCCAAAGCTGCTGCTTTTTGTTTTATCTTTGGGTCCTCCACGGTTGTAAAAACCAGAATGGGGCTTGAGTTTTGATATTCTTGCCTTAGCCATTGGATGAATCGTAGACCGTCCATTACCGGCATTAGTAAGTCTACCAAAATTATGTCGGGTTGTCTCTTCTTAATTATTTCTTGGGCAGCGCGCCCGTGTTCAGCAAATATGCAATCGAACCCATTGGACCCAAGGGCTTTTTCAAGTAAACAACGCAAAACGGCGTCGTCTTCCACGATTAGCACTAGTTTCCGCTCGTTTTTTTCTGGGTTGGCGGAAATCATTCCTCCGGCATGGGTTGATTCAAAAGAACTAGCACCGAGTGGCTGAGATTTACTTTCAGGTGATTTTACATCGGTTGTGCTTTCATTAGTATTAGCTTGAGCTGGTGGGGAGGGAAGATTAATTGTGTCCAGCTTTTGGACATTCTCTGCCCTTTCTTTAGACGAGGCACTACACGGCAGACTTTCGCTTTTTGCCGCTACTCCCATGTTGTGTTTGGCTTTTTTATGTTTATCCAAAAGGGTTTGATCTTCAAACTTGTTGCTCATACGCCCAGCCTTTCCGCTACGTTTTAGTGCTGGGAATTCAAACCCACGTCCACTCTCCCACCGTTACCCACCGAGTTTCGAATTCTTTTTTACACCCAATTAAAATATGTCCTATGATCAATTCTTTGCCAAACACAAACTCAAGCAAACACAATGCCTTTTGTAGGTTTTTCTAATTTTTGGGGTTTAGTTAGGCGTACTAGGCTTGCTTTGAGATTGTTTGGAATAAACGTAGTTTTAAGGAGATCAAATAACCTTTGCCCACAGTGCTTTTTATATCAATTGCTCCGCCCCAATCGCGTACCCAAATAGTTGCATTCCGTAGGAGTCTAAACTCTTCGGAAGTGGGATCATCAGGCGATGTTAAGATATCACGCAAAAATTCCTCGGGCATCCCAGAGCCTGAGTTAGAGAAGGTGAACGTAACGGTTGTGCCTTCGTCTCGGATTTGAATACAGATCTCGGAATTTTCGGCAGCATCTGCAATGAGTAGTCGCAGTATTCCATCGAAAGTTGTTGTTAACTCTACTGGATTTGCTAGTACTTGGACCATGACTTGTGGTGAGTCGATTTTGAAGTTTATTCCTGATTCTGCTGCTTTCGGAGTAAGTTGCGTGCAGACTAATTCAAGAGTTGTTAGGGCATCAATGGGAAAAAGCTTCATTGAAGAGGTGTCGACGCGTGGGCTTAGATATTTTTGGCATTCCCGAAGGATTTGAACACAGGTATCAACTTTTTGTTGTATAGTTTCTAACAAGGCAGTCCGTTCTGATGGTTGGGTAGAATCAGATTCCAAAAGTGCGGCTGCGAGCTTAATAGCGGACAGGTGATTTCTAAGGTCCACACCGAGTCTGTCCGCTACTATACCTTTTAAGCTTGCCAATGTTGCCAGCGAGGTAGTTTCAATTAACTCGCATATAATACCCCTAATATTTGCATGTGCATACTTGAGATGGGTTTCGCGTGGATTGACCAATGGGTAAACCCGGAGGAGAAATTGTCGATCTTCTTGTGAGGGTAAAGTAAGGGATCGAGACGCGCTGGAATGTTCAATCAAGACGTTTTGCAAAACCGTCCTTGCTTCATTGGCATTTTGATCTAAAAGCCAGGTAAGAAGTTCGAATGCGGTGAATCGTTCGGTAGGGAAATTAGCTTGCATGAGAAGCTGTTTTGCGGGTGCATTGATTTTAACCAGGCGTCCCCAAAAGTCGAATACAAAGGTGGGTATGCTTATTTGTTCGTATACGATTTCAAGGATTTCGTAGTATTGAGCAAGGGACTCGGTGGCTCTTACCAACTCGCTGTAGACGGGGTTGTTGGTTTCACTTGCAAGCCAATTTGTAAGCCGAACCCCAAACTTCGGCCGCTGCTTCTCTGCTTTGTTTGTGTAGATTGTTCGTGCAATTTCGTATGAGAGGCGCAAAAGAAGTGGTTCTAGTTTTCGGGGTGGCACTAGTCGGATTTTTTCTAGTCTGACGATCCAAATACCGATGAGTTTTCCGTCGTAAATTAGAGGGCAAATAAAATCGGTCTCCATTTCTTGGGCAGGGCCAAGGATCTTGTGCGCTAATGTTGGTGATTGGTTAGCTATAGCTTGTTTATAAACTTGGGAACCGAGATCAAGATACTCAGGGGCTAAATTGTCATCTCTAAAGTTGTAGAATTTGGTGGGAATCAATTTTTGGGTTTCTCCATTTCGCTCGAGTACCACAAAACGCTTCAGGTTAAAATTTTCTTTTAAGAATGAGGCCAGGCGGTCCCACCAACCGTTGGGGGACACATTTTTTTGAACGCCAACGCGATCTTCAATTGCGCTAATGGTTCGGAGGCGAAGTTCGTTAATAGCAAGTTGGGCTAATCGGTTTTTGTGAGCCAGTTCTAACGTTGATTGGATAAGTATGGCTAAACACAGAGAACCGGAGGGTAACCAATAGTTGGCATACGCAAGAAGCGCCAAGCTTGTTAAAAGTGTAGAGACTATCAAAAGAAAGGTGGTTCTTAATATTGTCCATCCGCCCATGTGGGTAGATGTGAGTGATGTGGCAAACGTTATGCCCACTATTACAATAAAAAGTAGAATACCTTTTAGCTCACCGATTATTGAATGTGAGGCTAACGTATGGAGTGCGTATGCTTGGAATTCCACAAGACTCATTGCGTTTTTATTGCGGGCAAGTGGAGTTTCGATGCTTTTCAACGTAGGGTCCATCCCAATAAGCACAATTTTGTCTTTAACCAAGCTTGGTAGCAGATCCTTTTGTATTACGCGCGCGATGTCTAAATTAGGAATTTGTCCGTATATTTTGAAGTTGACTAGAAACGAAGGCGGGAGCGGGAAATTAGAAACATTTCGCATGGATAATAGCGCTGCTTTGGCTTCCAGAGTAAGTGCATTCGTGCCGGTGATGTTTAACCCAGTGAATTGTTTTCTATAAACGCCGGCTTCCGGAGGGGCGAGATATACGGCGCCCCAATGTAAGTTTAACCCTGTTGCTTGGGCAGGCCAGGGCGCGAGCTCGAATCGGTCAGGGTCTTCAGGAACAGCGGATGCGAGCCTGCCAAAAACCACAACTTGTAGCTGAGCAGCGTATTCAAAAAAGTCCCGGCTACATTGTGTTGGCACGAAGTTAAACGCAACAACACGGGCGTTGGCTCCCATAAGGGTTTCTAGGAGTTGGATAGCTTCCTTATCGCTGAGTTGTTGTGGATCATTCACTCGGATAAAGACTACGGTGGGGGTCTGGTCGCTAACTCGGGCAGCAAACATTAATGCGGTGTCGTAGAAAAAACCATTGAGGCTAGAGAGCCACCCTGCCTGGGTCAAAATGTAGATTAAGAGGGCTACAAAGATTGGCCCTACTAACCAAGGTCTTTTTGTTTTTCCCAAAGAAGTCATTTACGAGATAAAACCTGGGTTGCGTGTATTCATTTCGGCGTTATCCTAGAAGCTTTGCCAGGCTATTTTCCCGCCGCTCCACATATTTAACAGGGGTTTTCCGTTGTGGCAATCAACGAGAACCTACTTCTCCATACTATATCCTTGGGTTTTGTGTTGGACAAGCCAAGTAGGCGCTTGAGTTTATTATGGTTGCAAAAGTTAAAATATATATCTAGCGACTTTAACTGCGGTTTTAGTGCACAGGTATTTTATTGAATGGCATGTAAGGGTTAGTGGTACAGAAGTGGTGGAGGATCAAGGGAATCGTTCGATAACGCTTAGATTCGCAAATTCGGGCAGTGAAGTGCTAGGGTCTTCGCTAGAACCTTGGTTAGGAACCGGCATTGATAGTGGTAAGGTAGGCATGTGTTGGGTGATTCTTGGCGGACCGGTACGGTTAACGAAATTGGGGACCTGAATTGGCATAGCCGGTCCCAAGCTTCTTCCTAGCGGGATTTTCAATGTATGTGGATTGGTTGAAAATAATTAGGGTTGCAAAATAGTTGTTAAAATGGATTCAGAATAGTTTGACTGAGGGAGAGGCTTTTATTCGATTGGATTGAACCGATAACCTATACCGCGGACGGTTTCGATGTAATGGGCAGCTGCGCCGAGTTTTTCCCGTAATCGGTGCATATGGGTATCGACTGTGCGTGTGTCAGTTGTGGGGTTGTATCCCCAAACTTGCTCCAAAAGTAATTCGCGTGTTACAACCCTGCCGGGGCGCTGGGCGAGCAGACGCAAAAGTTTAAATTCAGTAGGCGTGAGTTGAACAGGAGTGTTTGCTACGGTGACGATGTAACGGCTTAAATCGATCCGGAGTTTGCCCGCAGTTATTATTTCCGGTGTTTTTTCCGGTGGTTCATTCCGCTCGAGGACCTTTTTGATTCTGAGTATAAGTTCTCTGACGCTGAATGGTTTTGTGACGTAATCATCAGCACCGAGCTCAAGTCCGAGTACGCGGTCTAGTTCGGCATTTTTTGCGGTTAGCATAATGACCGGAATGTTAGATGTGTCTGGGTTTCTTCTTAAGATTTTAAACACTTCCAGACCATTAAGTTCTGGCAGCATTAGGTCAAGTATAATCAAGTCTGGCTTGAGTTCTCTGGCTTTTTTGAGGGCTTCCAGCCCGGACTCAGCAGTAGCCACGTCGAATTCGGCCTGTCGTAAATTGAACTCTAATAGCTCCAAGGTGTCGGGTTCATCGTCAACAACTAGAATTTTGCGTCTAGCTGCCATGGGGGTTAAAATAGTTAAATAGCGTTCTCTTTAGGGGTAGTATGCGGTTTAGGTTGGTGTCGAATATCCTGTGCTTCGCACATGTATACTACGTCCTCGCATATATTGGTTGCGTGATCGGCGATGCGTTCGAGGCATTTTGCGGTTGTTAAAATGTCTAAACATTGGGGAATTTCTTCGGGGTGATTTTTCATGTGTTCGATAAGGCGATGCCGGATTGCTTTATGGATTGCGTCTACTTGTTGATCGACGGGCAGGGTAGTCCGTGCCAATTTAGGATCTCGCATTATAAACGCATTCAATGCGTTGTGCAGCATTTCTGTGGCAGGATCTACAATGTTTGAAAGGTCGATGTCGATACTCGCGGGCGGTTCCAAGCTTAGATCTCTCGCACGTTTTGCAATTTTTGCAGCTTCGTCCCCTATACGCTCGAGGTTTTGTGAAATTTTCATGGCGGCCATCACGAAACGCAGGTCACTTGCAAGGGGTGCCCGCAGTAAAATCTGGACGGCCAAGTCGTCGATTGCGATTTCGTATTCGTCGAGTAATTGATCTTGATTGCGGACTCTCATAGCCAATTCAAGGTTACGTTCTTTAAATGCTTGGATTGCTAGCCTGACCGAGGTTTCGGCGCAAGCGGCCATTTCAACGAGTTTTTCTTGAAGGTGTTTTAACTCTTTTTCGAGGTGCCCGTGCATAGGTTTTAACCGAATCTGCCCGTTATATAGTCTTCCGTTTTTTTGTTTTTTGGTTTTGTGAATATATCTTTGGTTGGGCCGAATTCTATCAATTCGCCCATGTAAAAGAACGCGGTGTAGTCAGAAGCTCGTGCTGCTTGTTGCATATTATGTGTGACGATAACGATGGTGAACTGTTGTTTGAGGTCTTGGATTAAGTCTTCGATTTTTGCCGTGGCGATAGGATCGAGGGCAGAAGCAGGTTCATCCATCAACAAGACTTCTGGCTCGACGGCGATAGCCCTCGCTATACATAAGCGTTGTTGCTGACCCCCTGATAGACTGGTAGCTGATGCATGCAATCTATCTTTTACTTCGTCCCATAAAGCTGCCATTTTCAAAGCTTGTTCCAGCCTTTCTTTGAGGAAGGCTCGGTTTTTAACGCCGGTAAGTCTTAACCCTATCAACACGTTTTCTTCAATTGACATATGGGGGAAAGGATTAGACTTTTGAAACACCATTCCAATCCTTCGCCTAAGAAGTGTAGGGTCAGCTTTTGGGGCGTAAATGTCGTCTCCAAATAAGCGTACTTGTCCTGTAACCCGGGCGTTAGGTTGTAAATCATGCAATCTGTTCAAAGCGCGCAAGAATGTGGATTTCCCGCACCCGCTAGGTCCTATGATGGCAGTAACAGCCTTTTCTGGGATGTCAATAGAAACGTTTTTAAGTACGTGATGGTTTCCGAACCACACGTTCAAGTCTCGCACCTGGATGGCAGTTCGCGGACTTTTAATTGGTGTGATTGTCGAAAGGTCTTTGTCTACAGATGTCAAGTCTTGTGGCATTTGCACAGTAATCATTTTTCCGTAAAAGCTTGTTTTGTGACAATCTTAATTGTCACGTTTACGCTTAACACAAACATAAGTAGCAACAGAGCACCTGCCCATGCTTGTCGGTGCCAATCTTCGTATGGTGATATAGCGTAGGCAAAGATTTGAAGTGGGAGTGCCGCAGTGGGTTGAGTAGGATTGAAGTTCCAAAATTGGTTGCCGAATGCTGTAAAGAGCAAGGGTGCAGTTTCACCAAACACCCGCGCCACGGCTAATAATACCCCTGTTACTATTCCATTTTTAACTAGTGGCAGTGTAATGAACAGAGTGGTTTTCCATTTTGGAATGCCTAAGGCCAGGCCAGCTTCTCTGTAAGTTGAAGGGACGGTGTTTAGCATTTCCTCTGTGGTACGCATAACTAGGGGGATCATTATGAAAGCGAGAGCAACGGCACCTGCAATGGCGGAGAATCGGCCCATTGTTACTACGATGAGAGCATATGCCAAGATGCCCCACACGATAGATGGAACCCCATTTAGAGTGTCGCTGGTGAATCGAACTATGTTCCGAAGTTTTGGAGGGGCATACTCAGATAAAAAGGCGGCGCCTAGTATGCCTACTGGTACGCCAAATAGGGAAGCCATAGCTACTATCATAAACGATCCAACGATTGCATTTGCTATGCCTCCTCCGGGTTCGCCAACTGGCTTTGGTGTCTGGGTAAAAAACGCAAGATTCAACGCCTTGGTACCAGCGTTAATTAGATGCCAAAGTACCAGTACCAAAGGAAGTATCGTGATAAATGCCGTCATCCAACACACACTACACCATACAAATGACCGGAATTTGCGGATTTGGTAATTGTTCCTAGATAATTGAGCGCTCATATAGTTTGTGGCTTATGGATTTGGAGTAGTGAATCGCCGAGTTGCTTGTACTGTGATTAATCGGGCTATAATATTTGTACTAAGCGTGACAAGTGCCAGCACAAGACCCAGTTCGAAAAGTGCGCTCAAGTAGATCTGCGTTGTTGCCTCAGCAAACTCGTTTGCTATAGCGCTGGCGAGGGTGTGGCCGGGGGCAAAAAGTGAAATCGCAATTTCAGGTCTATTACCAATTACCATGGTTACTGCCATGGTTTCACCCAAGGCGCGGCTTAGCCCTAAGATAGCTGCACCAGCTATACCGGGCTTGGCGGGACTAAGCACCGCGATTCGGATAGTTTCCCATTTTGTAGCCCCTAGGGCGTACGCAGCCTCGCGTTGGGTTTGCGGTGTAGTCATAAATATCTCAGTACAAACCGAAGTGATTATTGGGGTGATCATGATGGCGAGCATGATGCCAGCAGCAAGTATGCAGGGCCCGAAAATCGGGCCGCTAAAAAAAGGCAAACTGCCAAAAAGGTTTTTTAGGAGTGGAAAGACATGTGAGCGTAGGAATGGGATCATTATAAAAATGCCCCATAAACCAAGGATTACGCTGGGTATTGCTGCAATTAATTCTACCGTTGTTTTTACAACATTCCGCAGCCAAAGTGGTGCAAGTTCCGAAAGGAATACCGAAGTACCTATGCTGATTGGTAGGGCTATTATGAGAGCTAGTAAAGAGGAAACTAGTGTTCCATAAAGAAACGGTAGTGCTCCGAATTGATTTGCCACGGGATTCCAATCACTTGAAGTGAAGAACCGTAGTCCGAAAGTTGAAATGGCAAGCCATGCCCCCTTTGTGAGTTGATGTGCTAGTAAAATACCGATGATGATTGGGGTTATCGCAAATAAGAATGTGAGTCCCTGGAAAATGAACTCTGGAATGCGGCTATATTTTTGTTTTTTAACAGCCGTGGTCATACTGGCGATGTCTTTCTTTATACGATAGCGGAACCTGAGGCCAATTCTTGGCCCCAGGTTCCATCACACATTAGTGGTTTAATATGTGATCGTGTCGATTGATTTCAAAACTCTGGTGCGTAGGTTCTCTGGGAGGGGTGCGTAATCAAGTTCTGTGGCAAATTTTTGTCCGTCTGTAAGGCCCCATCGTAGGAATTCCACCAATTTCCGGCCTTTCCGTGGGTCAGTTTGTTTCTGGTAAACCAGGATCCATGTTGCACCTGCGATGGGATATGCATCTTCCCCGGGGGCGTTGACTACGGAGAATCTAAAGTCATCCGGCACGTTAATTGTGGCTAGAGCTGCAGTGACTGTGTCAGCAGAGGGGACCACAAACTTCCCGGCTGAGTTCTTGAGTCGAGCCACCGGGAGATTGTTTTGTTTGGCGTATGCTAGTTCAATGTATCCGATGGCACCTGGGGTGTTTTTTATTTGGCCGGTGACTCCTTCATTGCCTTTTGCCCCGAGTCCAGTTGGCCATTTCACGGAGGTACCGCGTCCGACTTTTTCTGCCCATTCTTTGTTTACCACCGATAGGTAGTCTGTAAAGATGAACGTTGTGCCGCTACCGTCAGAGCGGTGGACTACGACAAGGTCCATTGAGGGTAATGTGACGTCCGGGTTAAGTTGTTTAATACGTTGATGGTCCCATTTGGTAATCTTGCCCAAGAATATATCTGCGAGTGTTTCTGGGTCTAAGTTGAGTTGAGGTTTACCAGGAAGATTGTAAGCAATGGCTACAGCACCCCCCACGGTGGGGATGTGTAGAATTTTGTCTTTCGCCTCGGCGAGTAATTCGTCGGACATAGGTGCGTCTGATGCTCCGAAATCAACCGTTCGTGCCAGGAGTTGGCGTTGGCCTCCTCCCGATCCGATAGATTGGTAATTGAATTGTACCTCAGGATCAACTTTTCGGTATTCATGGAACCACTTTGAGTATAACGGGTATGGAAAAGTGGCCCCAGCACCTGTGATTTGTAGTTGGCCTAGGGCATGACCGGTTACAATAACCGTGATTATCCCTATTGTCGCCAATGCAATATTTTTTTGTGTATTCATAAATGGATTTTGGGGTTTTTAGAATTTCACCATTAGATCCACTTGGACGTGATAGGTTGTTGGGTTAATTGCACCTGTGGGCACGTCTATCAAGTCGTGAATATACGCCCTAGTCCCAATTGAAAGGCTTGAAGTAAAGGCGTAGCTAGCTGCGATGTAATGGCCACGTTTATTTGTGCCTGAGTATGAGCCCACACCCTTGCCACTAGAGGGTATGGGTATTGAGTAGTATGCAAGACTGTCGTCGTTGCTAAACTCTTCGTACCACGCATCCGATTCAACGTAAACGTATCTATACTCGAGCGCCCACGATCCCTTTTTGGATAGGGTGCCTATGGTGATTCCCGCGTCCCACCCGGTGTTGTTGCTTGGAGCTGCAGGATTATGAATAATTTCGCCTGATAATGATACTGGTAGTCGGCCGGGGTACAGACTTATCCCGTCTATCAGGTACGTAATTCCCGCTCCGACCACAATGGGATTGAAGTTGTAAACCAATTGCCCAGCAGCGGTTCTTGTATTGCCTACACCTACATTGGGGACCGCTCCATTGTCGAGATTTTCGCAATTTGCAAGTCCGAATACAGCGCCCTTGACTTCGGTAATCAAGTTTGTCGACCAGGTAGATGCCCATTTGAGTTGAACGCTCGCCATATATGGGTCATGTGAGCTGGTAGGTAGTTCGTCTATCATGAAGGCGCCTGGAGTGATACTAATGACGTGGTTTGTTACAGGGCGCCAAGATAGAGTCCATGCTAACCCTTCTGGTGTATAGTCTGGATCGAAAACAACCCAAGTGAAATCGTATGGATTTACCATTTTACCCACAGTTAGAGTGCCAGTTAATTCAGAGGTTTTTATTGGTGTCCATGACCAATATGCTCTATCTATCCAAACGTACTTCTTGGCTGCATTATCTTGGAAGGTTGTGTACCCACTTGCTAACGGGCTTCGATCGGACTCTCCCGAAGCGAGTCGCAACTCAGTCGACATGTTATCTAGCAAGTTCACACTAGTACCAATTCTGAATCGGTAACGGGGTCGGAACCTGTCCACGGTGTTTGGTGCATCCACGGTTATGTAATCTCCTCGTACACCGAAGTCACCACTGATGCGGAGTGATTGTACCCAGTCAGGCAATTGTAGTTTATTTTTTATTTCCATGGATTTTTTTGATTGTTCCTTTTGCAGTTGGATGGCTTCTTCGCGGGTAATTACCCCCTTTTCTACAAGTTTGTCTAGAAGCGCATCTGTAGACTGGGCTATCAAGATTCCGGTTAAACTCATTGTTTTGCCCAGAATTAAGCATTTTCGTAAGACATTCGTATTATTGTTCACTCGTAGTTTCATATTTCACAGTGTCTTCTGCACGTAAGGTTTACACGACTAATTTTTCACTGAAGTTTCAAAAATGTTACAAATTGGTTACGATCGGCTTTGGATGAGCTCTTGTGAGGTTTTGTAAAGCCCGGGGAGGTCAGTATGCATAAAAGAACCATTACGTGGAGTGGCCTAGCTCAAAACTTAACCTACCCGCAAACTTTTGGATGTGGCGGGTGGTATTGCACTGGGGTAAAAGACCAGGGAGGTAGAAATATTTTGGTGCTGGAGAAACCGCTTGCCCTATGGTTTTATTTTTAGATGTTGCACAATTGGGAGTTATTAGAGTCGAAGGAGTTGGCCAAGTATAAGGTTTTTGGGATACGTGCGGACCGAAAACGGTTTGGTCGCACGGGTACTGAACATACGTTTTATTTGATCGAATCGCCTGACTGGGTAAATGTGGTAGCAGTTACGCGTAACCACGAATTGGTGATGGTGGAACAGTATCGTCATGGTTCTGGCACGGTTGAATTGGAAATCCCAGGGGGGATTATAGATCCAGGAGATGGTTCACCGGAGGCGGCTGCTGCACGTGAACTTGCTGAGGAAACTGGTTATGTAGGAAAGGTGTACGGAGTAATTTCTTGGGTTTATGCTAATCCGGCTATTATGACGAATCGGGCGTATACGGTTCTAGTAACAGGGTGTGAAATTCAAGAAGAAACAAAATTCGATCCAACTGAAGACCTTGTAACGCGCTTAGTACCGATTGAGCAGATAAATTCTCTGGTTATATCAGGGGCTATCAGACATCCCCTTGTTTTGGTAGCCCTTTACAACTTTGATTTGCTTTTGCGAAGTGGCCGGTTAGCTATTTAACTTGGCATTGAACGGGATCCTGCAGAAGGTAGTGTATGAGACCAGAGAACGTTGAAGTCATGAGTTCGTTTTCATCTAGGGGCAATTCGCGGCCCAAAGTGATTGTGTTCGATCTTGGGAAGGTCTTTTTGGAGTTTGATTACATGAAAGGAGCGGTTGGAATAGCTAGATCTGCAAAATTACCGCCAGAGGATATAATTAGGGTGATTTCGGGACACCCCGCGTTGATAGCCTACGAGACAGGCAGGATTTCTACTGACGAGTTTTTTAGGGTGATGTGTGACGTGACAGGCTTCCAGGGTTCCCCCGAGGAATTTTTTGAGCATTTCACAAACGTATTTATTCCAGTGGAAGAAATGATCGATTTTAATGAGCAATTGCGGGCGAAGGGATACCGCACTTACATACTTTCCAATACGAACCAGGTAACAGTGGAGCATATAAGGCGTAGTTACCCATTCTTTTCGCATTTTGATGGATATGTGTTTTCGTATGAGTGTGGTGTTATGAAACCAGACCCAGCTATTTATCAGGCTATGGAACGATTAGCAGGGGTGTCTGGTGAGGAGATATTTTATGTCGACGATTTACCTTCCAATGTGGAAGGGGCACGGAAGCTGGGTTGGCAAGCGTATGTCCATGAAAGCCCTGCACGGACGATCCAAATTGCCAAGATGCTTGGTATCATTTGAAGTAACCCCTTGAGCTCGATGCATGCCCAGTCAAACGCACCCCAGGCTAGGTTCGAATTGAAGGTGTTTGCGTGTGAGGTTTTGCGTGATGAGTTAATGTTTATAGCGGCGAATGTGCCTCACCACTTAGATATTGACTTTCTGCCACAGGGGTATCACCAAGAGCCCCGCCAGGGGCGGTTAGAGTTGCAGTCAAGAATAGATTGTGTGGGCGAGGGTTACGATTATATTTTGGTAGGTTATGGATTATGCGGCTGTCTTTTGGAAGGATTAGTAGCGCGTCAAATTCCCCTGGTTATTCCCCGGGCGCATGACTGTCTAACGCTTTTTTTAGGCTCTAAGGAAAGATACTTGCGAATGTTCGAGGATAATCCCGGGACATATTATTTCACGCGAGGTTGGCTTCGAGCGATTGATCAGGGCCTAGCCGACCGAACCGGAACCGACTTGTCTATGTGTGATTTACCTCAGCAAGGAGCTCCGGTGGGTTTAGAAATAGACCGACGGCATTTAGAAGGACTTGATGAGGAACAACGACGGTATTTAGAAGAGGAGCTTAGGCGGTGGATGCAAATTTATACCCGAGGCGTTTTAATTGAGTTTGATCAGTTCGTTTGCGTTGGGCTTCGGGAAAGAGTCCGCCAGCTATGTGAAAGCAGGGGATGGAAGTTTGAGTGTGTGAAGGGAGATCTAGGGTTATTACAACGGTGGCTTTCTGGGAGTTGGACGGAGCAAGAATTTCTAATTGTCCCACCAGGGCATAAGGTGGTTGCAGATTTTGAAGGAAATGTGATTAAAGCGGTTCCGCAGTAAGCAGTAAGTTGGTAGGACCGGGTTACTGCGGCTAGAGACAATCGTAGGTTGAAAATTTTTTGTTAAGGGGGTATAAACGTAAAGAGAGGAAACCATGGTTAAGTTGATCGTACATACAGACGAGGGGCATAAATATGAGTTTAAGTTGAAAGAGGGGGTTACTCGGATCGGGCGATCTTCTGTGGCTGATATTATGATCACTGACCCCAGTGTGTCACGGTTACATTGCGAGATCGAGGTGAAAGAAGACGGTATTTACGTGCGAGATTTGGATTCTTCGAATGGGACGTTTTTAGACGGAAAGCCTATAACATATGCCCAATTTTTACCGGGCCAGGTACTGCAGGTGGGGTGTGTCCAAATAACGGTCGAACAATCCAAATCTACCCCAAGCTTTGAAAGTTTAACTTGCTATAATCATCCTCATTACCCTGCCAGTATGCGTTGTCGTGAATGTGGCAAATTGTTTTGTGGTGCGTGCGTTCATGTGATAAGGCGTGTGGGTGGAAAGTATCTTCGTTTGTGCCCGATTTGTGGGGGTCGGTGTGAACCAATTACAGCAGTTGAAGCTGGTTCAGTAAAAAATACACTAAACACGTTTTTCCGGCGTCTTTTTGGGAAAAAGACCCAAGATGTGGATTCACAGTATTACGAGTAAGTGGATCATCAGGAGCTTTTTAGAAGGGTATAACTTCTTCAAAATACGTTGGCCCCGGTTGCGTTGTTCCAGCTTTTTTGTATATTTCCAAGCTATGTTAGACGTGATCAAAAACAGGGTAATTGAGTTAAGCGACAGGTTTAATCATCTAAGGAGGTTTCTTTGACATCCCTGGGGTAGAGAAACGCCTTGCCGAGTTAGAACAGCGAATGGCGGCAGAGAATTTTTGGGAGAATCGGGAACTGGCTCAGAAAACGATGGAAGAAGCCAGTTCTCTGCGCAGTAAGCTTGAGGCTGTGACGCAGATTGATCGGGAGCTAGCGGATTTGTGGGTGTTATTGGAACTTTGTGAGATAGAGCCGGAGCATGTTCAACTTCAAAATTTGCCAGAGCTGGAACAGAGCGTAGAGAAACTTCAAAAAGATATTTCGAACTTGGAAATCCGTGCTTTTTTGAGTGGTCCCCTTGATCAGAAGAACGCGATTATTAGTATAAACGCTGGGGCAGGGGGTACTGAGTCGTGCGATTGGGCGGCAATGTTATTTCGGATGTATCAGCGGTGGATTACTTCGCGTGGGTGGGAGATAGAAATTAATGATGTATTACCGGGAGAGGTGGCGGGTATTAAGAGCGCTACTTTTACTGTCAAAGGCCCTTATGCATATGGATATTGCAAGGCCGAGCGCGGGGTTCACAGGCTTGTTAGGATTTCTCCGTTCGATGCCAACCACCGTCGTCATACAAGTTTTGCAAGTGTTGATGTGATAGCAGAAATTGACGAGCCGAAAGAGATAAGCGTTTCTCCAAACGAACTCAAGATAGAGACGTTTAGATCTAGCGGGAAGGGTGGACAAAACGTAAACAAGGTGGAAACGGCAGTTCGCATCACCCACATTCCTACGGGAATCGTTGTTACGTGTCGCAATGAACGTTCCCAGCACCAGAATCGAGCAACAGCTATGAAATTGTTGCTTTCAAAGTTATATGCGAAAAGACTGGATGAACAGAAGGCGGAGATGGAACGGTTTTACGGGGAAAAAGGTAGTATTTCTTGGGGTAACCAGATTCGCAGCTATGTTCTTCATCCGTATAAGATGGTTAAGGATCTCCGTACTGGATATACAACGAGTGACGCCGAGGGGGTGTTAGACGGAGCATTGGATCCCTTTGTTGAGGCTTGGTTTAGGGCAGGTTGTCCTTCAAAACGCATGCAAGGCATTAGAGACGAAGAAGAGGGCACAGCTTAAAGAAATTGCTTTAGGGGATCAAAATGAGCTGTAATCACAAGCAAGAGTTATTAACGAATAGGCTACCATAGCAACCCGTCTCCGCAGAATTCGAGTTTGATAGAGGTAACTTAAAGGCTGCAACGATATTGCGTGGGGTGTTGGAGAGCCTGGCATTGTCAGAAAACAGTACTAGGCCCTTGTGAAAAATTTTTATGGCTCGAATTCAGGCACTATTTTGACCTGATAGAGGACGACTGGTTTATTCTGGTGGATTGATAAGTTTACATTGCCGGAGCCCACGATGTTAGAGCCTACTTGAGAAAATCCAGAAGTAGGGTAGTTGGTATTGACAAGGATTTGATATGCGCGACGAGGTGCTGTGGGCCAAGTCAACGTAAGGTTTGTGGCCCCCTCTATCATGTAGCCAATTTGGAATCTTGAATGTTTATTTGTAGGATTGGTACCAGCAACCCATTCAGCGAGGTTAGTGGCACCGTCTTGGTCAGGATCAACCTCAGGACTAATTCCCACACACTTGAAGTAGAATTGTTCCCACCAATCAGGTAGGCCATTATAATCGGTGTCAACGATTTTTGCTAAATTGAGCCGTCCAGCAGTGGCTACTCGTTCTCGAAGCGATTCTAAGGGATCTATGGCTGAAAGGATTCTTTTAACACGTTGATCGAGGGGCTCATCCGGAAAGTTTAATGCGGCGAGACCTACAGCAGCAGCTACAAGGGGTGTGGCCATTGAGGAACCAGTTTTATAATCGTAAACACTTGTTTCATCAGGCCAAGCTACCACCACCCCTGGAATAGGGCACATGTTACTAAGTAGTAGTCCAGCTTCCATCGTGATTCCAATTACGGGAATCCAGTTGGAGTTATATTGCAGGGTGCCGCTTATGCTCCCAGAAGTGTTGTTGTAAATAATTGCTGCTTTTGCGCCTGCAGCCATTGCGTTAGCGATCTTGGTACTAAAATAGATTTCGCCACGTTGGATCAATGCGATGTTGTTGCTTACTTCCCGTGGAAAGTCTGTGGGATAACCGAGTCGGCAATGGTAGATAATTCCAGTTACTCCAGGAGTAACACCGGCATATTCAAAATGTTCTCCTTCAAAAACGTTGTTTGTGGTTACCACACGGCAATTTACGAGCCCGTATTTCAGTGGAATTGTTGACAATATACTATAACCAGGGGCGGCCAGATGGACGGAATTCGTGCCGTAGTTTGCGAACGTGGGGAACTGATCTTCTTGATCGGTTGCACTTACGGTTATGATATTTTCCAGTTTGTAGCAGGCAGGGTACACGGGAATATTATCGATATTTTCGCCTTCGTTTCCCGCGGCTGTGCAGAGGATTATACCTGCTTGCCCAGCCAACTGAATTACCACGAACTCCGCCTCGTTAGAATACGATCCGGAATAAGAGGCATTCAAGGCCACTACATTAAATCCCCGTTGGCGCAGGGAAACGGCGTATTCAATTGCTGCAATGATGGCGGCGTCTTCCAAGTAGATGCCATCTGAGGAGGCTTTAAGTGGGAGGATCTTAGTTTTGTAACATGCCCCCGAAATCCCTATGCCATTATCTGCAGTTGCAGCAATGATACCCGTTACGTGAGTACCGTGGTCTCCTGAGTCACTTGAGTCCCAGGAGCCGGTTGCAAAATCGTATCCCCATATGTCATCGACGTAACCATTTCCATCGTCATCCACACCATTGAAAGGAATTTCTAATGGGTTTTGCCATATGTTAGAAGTTAGATCAGGATGAGTTCTGTCGACTCCGGTGTCGATTACGCCTATGATTACTGTGTTGGTTGACTCGCAGGTAAGTCCCCAAGCACCAAGAAATTTTATGTCAGCCCCAGGTGTTCCTGTGACACCGTTGATAACTTGGCCTGAATTATTTAATGCCCATTGATTAGAGAAAAACGCTTCTAGCGGAGGTCGGATTTGAATTTCAGTGATTTTGCGTAAGTAGTTTGGTTCGACGGTTATTACAGCAGGATTGGTTTTAAGCAATTGAATCAACGCCTTGGTAGACAGGTTGGTGGAAGTCAACACCATCCATGGGGATTTGTATTTCTCGGTTAAAAGGGTGAACTGCCGTTTTATATGGAGATCATGAACGCTAAGAAATTTTGCAATAGTAGACTTTGAAGTATCCTCGCGCCATCGAACGATCACTTCTCCTTCTTTGTACTCTTTGGAGGGATCGAATTCAAATGTTTTTGCAGTCCAGCTGAGTGGCAAAAATAGCGCAAGTAAAAGTGGTTTGATCAGTCTTTGCACACATTGCTTAATACACACAGGTGCTAGGAGGGGCAATTTTTATTTGGCCCTAATCGGGACTGAAAACATTTTCGGTTTCGACTTTGATGTGAAAAGACATCAAGACATAGAAGATCGAATTAACAAGGTGTATCAATTATTGACTTGGCTTGGATAGTGAACTGGGCTTTTGGAGAGGCGGGACCATGGACAAAAATGCTACGGAAACCAATTGGAAGTTGGATTTCCTCAGCATTACAATCTTGCGTTTCCTGTACTTGTACCAACCTTAAGGCCTTTATTCACCTATCGGCATGCTAATAAGGTAAAATCTCTGAGGAGGATTGGTAGTAATGGGCAGGATTGTGATAGCCTTACCCTGGCTATCCAGGTAATTTGTAGCAATACGGGTCCAAGCGCTTATAGGCAGTGCTGGGTTGGTACTAGCGAGGATGTAGTATTTTGCGTTTGGTAATCCGTCATATACGTTGAGCTCTAGGTTATTCCCAGAGAGTGTAACCCAGACACGTGGGGCTTGGGTAAGTGTTCCGGTTATTCTGATGGTACCATCAACACTGAATGTACTTAGATCCCATTGTAGCCCTGGACCAGGGGTAGCTGGGATGATTTCATTTACATAAGCTGTTATCATATTTTCACCTGCTTGTATCACCTTGAATGTGTCTCCTGGGAGGAACGCGCCACCTAAGTTGCTAACGACTAAGGTAATTCCGCCGAAGGTGACCCAACCTAGGGAGGAGAGTGAGTCATATTGCCCTGTGGTTTTATCGACCTCGATCCAGAGCACACTGCCATAATCCAAAGTAAGGTTATTTAAGCATGTCATTTGCCCCAGTCCATTGCCTGGTGAGAGTATACCACCGCCCCAGACGTTTATAGGTCCTCCAAAAGTACCGTTACCTGTAAGGGTTGCTCCGCCGTAAACTGTCACCATTGTGGCACCGAGACTCCCGTTGATTTCGAGGGTGCCTTCCCGAACTTCAGTAGGTCCCGTGTATGTAGAATCCCCTGTGAGTGTGAGTTTGCCTGGACCGATTTTAACCAGTGCGGCAAGCCGCGAAGAAGTGCTGTCGGTGATTGTGCCTTCAAACACAGTGGAGGGCTCATTGGTATTAGAACCAATTACCCAGGTTAGGGTACCCGTCCCACTGCCAGGACCAGTTACACGCGTATTAGCTCCTCCTTTAAGTGCACCCACCACGATTGTATTTGGGTTTCGAGCTAAGAGTGTAGCGCTGCCTTCTCCTAGATCAATCGTGGCATTTGGACAACCTAAGCAGGTATCGCCCGCTGCACTTCCTGCACTATTAAACCTGAAAGAGCCTGTGCTTGTACCAAGGTAAAATGTGCCCGTGAAGTTAGTTAGGTCCCCATTGAACGTTAGGACTGTTCCAGATGGGATCTCAACGTTAAGTTTGCAGGAACCGCTTATAGCACCATTTATTCGGTTATTTGCGGTTCCCGACCGAATGGTGCTTTCGCGGGCTACGTGAATATTATTGGGGAAGTTGCCATCGGCCGGAAGGGTAATATACAAGACTCCACCGTCTAAAACGACAGTGTTTGTACTGGCGGAGCCAGCTTGAGTCACCTGGAGCGTACCTTTGACAGTGGTAGGTCCTGCGTAAGAGTTGCCTGCATTATTGAGTCTCAAAGTCCCTGTCCCTTCTACGACCAAACCACCTTCGCCTGTCAGAAGACCGTCTAAAGTTAACGTAGCGTTGCTGTTTACCACTTCGATTTGGCCGTTTTGCGGGCCCAATGTCATGCCGCGATCAATTGCGATAGACCCGCCAGTATATTGTAATTTACCGCCGAGTAATTGGAGGTTTTGGGGATCAGCTGTTGATTGACCAATTGGGGAAGGTTGGTTCCCGTTGGCGATCCAAGACACACTTAACACGCCTCCTGCAATTTTAGTAGCGCCACCGTAGGTGTTCGTGGTATTGATTGTTAGTTTCCCTGAATTGGTTTTAATTAGTTCGGTTGTTGTTCCACTAATCGCACCTGCCCCGGTAAACTCATAATTGTCCGCAGTATCAACAACCACTTTGGCAGGAAGCACGGGACCTGGAATCTGTACAACACTATTAGCCAGACCCAGGTCATCAAAGACTGCTGTATCGCCATTTAGGAACTTTTCCAGCTGGCCGTTTAGGAGCCAATTTGTTGATGTGTCCACATCCCATACATTATTTGCCGGGTTACCGACCCATCGGACTGTGGCCGGCTCACGGCCAGCTGCAGTTACGACCAGATACAGCGTTTTAGCACTTAGGTTGTTTGAAATATATCCGGTTACACCACTGAGGGTTAGGCTCGACAGTGCCCCTAACAATGAACCACCGTATTGGATTATGGGAATGACCGAATGAGCTGGGGCCGTACCATTGACGAGCAAGGTATTAGCACCGTCTAACACAAGATCCCCACTAAGGACTATAGCGTCATTGATTGGATTAGTTGCATTTGCAAGGTCAAATGTGAGAATTGCACCCCCAGAGATTGTCATAGTACCTTGGATGTTTAAGGTACCGTTGGTGCCATCTGTGCCGGGGTTTATACAGCTACCTGATGCAGCTTGGATGTTACCGATTATGGTACCGCGCCCCATTAACGTTCGCCCTATGCCCAACGCAAGTGTACCAATACTACTGCAATCCAGGGTAGTACCTTGTTCTACTAACACAATTCCAGCTGCACCAAGCGTGCTGGAGCCAGTGAGAGCCACTGTGCCTTCTAAAATTAAGGTATCCCCAGTGTAGTTGGCTGGACCTCCAATTATTAAAGTTCCGGTTCCCATCTTAATCAATTTTCCGCTGCCTGTAATTCCGCCATTGAGGGTGATGTTGTGTGGATTGTTTTCTAAGTCAGCTGCTTTAATGATCCCGCCATTGAGAGTGAGTGGAACTGTGCTTTCCCAATCGGCTAAGGCGCCAAGAACTCCGCCTGTGAGTACGAAAGCTAGGCCAGCTAGGGTACCACCAGTTTGGACTCCATTCGGCCCAATGTATAGGGTACCGGCGTTTGTTATGTAAGTTCGACCAGTAACATCTTCCGGCCTACCCAAATAAAACCCGGTTATTAAGTTTGTTCCCCCTAAAACTGAGTAGTAAACAATAGTATTGTTTTGGGTATGGCCGCATAAGACTGCTGGTGGCCCATTGTGTTGGAATAGGCCCCCGAGCTGTAAAAATCTTGAGGTTCGATTGGCTGTAACTTGACGGATTTGGAGGTTTCCGGTGTTGGTAACGTTACCACCTGCCACAATCATTGAGAGAAACGAGTTCCCATTGGGCCCACCAATGTCTAGGCTAGTTGTTATCACTGTCCCATTACTCACAACTAAACCTTCTGTGCCAATTGCTCCGAAACCACCACTTGGTTGGCTCCGCCGGATTTCGACGTTACCTAAGAAATTTGATCCGCCGAGAATTAGGACTCGGGCATTGTACGAGAGGTTTCTTGGATTTATGCGAGTTGCTGTTGCAATTATGTTGCCTCCGAAATTGGTGAGTGAGCCTAAAGTGTTCCCACTTTGCCCGTGACCTCCAATGTCCAAGTCCCCACCTACCGTTAGGAGTGCATCGGGCCATATAACTAGGGAAGCCACGTTGGAAATTATTAAGTTCCCGTTTGGCACGGACATTTCACCTTGGTTAGTAATGACCACTACGGTACCACTTCCTCTAAAAATAGCTGCATCGCCGGAACCAGCTACAACAAATCCTGGTGCGCCTATGAGCAGTGGACTCTGTGCGTCAATGGTTCCAATGCTGGGAGCCGGCATTGGGGATGTGTAAAGGATCTGTAGATATCCGGGGTCAATGATCACGTTTGTGCCCTCACCTGGGACTGATTGGTAAGTGCCATCAATTAACCAGTTTGCGGGGTTGCCCCACAAGTTATCGCCTCCAAGCCCAGTCCAGAGGGCTTGTTGGCCTAAGGAAATGATAGGTCCAGTTATTAGGTAGGTAGCGAAGATAACCATTCCAACGCAGTGGGCAAAACGCAGTGGTTTCATGGTAGTAAGTAGTTCATTAAATTTTGACATTGGAGGCCAGGGCCTTCCCTTACAAGTATTTGCCCAAATATTATGATATTTTACCACCTGAGTCAAGGTTGGTTCAGTGGCCGTTTCTGGTGAGCTCTTGCATATTTGGATTTAGAAAACCCTCATGGTTTCCTAGGCGCTTACTTATTGGGGTCAATCTAATACCACGGGTAATTCATTAAGCGTGCCCGGATTGTTTTAGAGAACCGCCTCACCAGCCCTCTCTCGTTTCGATGCCGAGAATCGGGCTTTGGCTTTTAAAATCGTGTTTGGGTATAAATTTTCTAATCAAGGAGCCCCAAAATTTTGTTTGCTTTTCCAAGTCAGAGCGGTTCCCTCGAACGTATTTTCTGGGATTAGTTTCGCTACATTGGAACGATTATTTAATTTTGCGAATCGCGCAAATGCAGGCAGTTTTAAAAAAGATTGTCTTAAAAGGGGGGGCTCAATAGTCTTGGTATATGCCCAAAATCTATGCGGACATTACTCGGACGATCGGCAACACTCCCCTAGTACGGTTGGAAAAGACGGCGAGGTACCATGGTGTGGTGGCTGAGATTTTGTTGAAACTGGAGTTTTTCAACCCCTTGTCGAGCGTAAAGGACCGGGTGGGTGTGGCTATGATTGAGGCTGCAATAAAGGAAGGCAAGCTAGGACCCGACACAGTAATAATTGAGCCTACGAGCGGTAACACTGGGATTGCTTTGGCGTTTGTGGCAGCTGCTCGCGGGTTACGGCTTATCCTTACTATGCCGGAAACTATGTCAGTGGAGCGTCGAAAGTTGCTTAAGGTGTTGGGAGCGAAATTGGTTTTAACTGAAGGGGCACGGGGTATGCGTGGGGCTGTTGAAAAAGCCTGGGAGCTTCAGAGAATGATCCCGAATAGCATAATCTTGGACCAATTCAGTAATCCGGCGAATCCAGAGATTCATCGTCGGACAACAGCCGAGGAAATCTGGCGCGACACTGACGGGCGTGTTGATATGTTGGTGGCGGGGGTGGGTACCGGAGGCACAATCACTGGTATAGCAGAGGTGATAAAATCGCGAAACCCGGCGTTTAGAGCAATTGCAGTAGAACCAGCTAGGTCGCCGGTTTTATCCGGTGGACAACCCGGGGCCCATAAAATACAAGGCATAGGGGCAGGTTTCATACCAGCTGTACTAAATCGAAATATAATTGATGAAGTTATTCAGGTTGAAGATGAAGATGCTGGGGAGACTGCGCGATTAGTGAATAGACTTGATGGGATCCCGGTGGGGATTTCTAGCGGTGCCGCAATTTGGGCTGCTATCCAAATTGGGAGGCGACCTGAGAATGAGGGTAAGCGTATTGTCACAATCGTTCCATCATGCTCGGAACGATACTTGAGCACATGGGTGTTTGAATCAGTAGATGTGGGTAGTGATCCTGTTCCTTAAACCAGACATTTTGGAGACATCCCGTCGAAGCGGGTTTTTATGCTTATATCAAGAGCTAGAGGGACTCACTTGTTTTTGGTTTTAGGCATGCAGATTGTCGGGTTACGTTTTTTAGTTTCGTTGCTGCAGGGGTTTTAGTAAACTTCTGATTGTGTCGGAGATAGTAAAATTCGTTCAGCATGGGGCTTCCCATATAACACCTGCGCTTGCCGAGAAGGTCTTGCGTTGTATTCCTTCTTGGAAAGTCGAGTTTGCTCGGATAAACGAGCCTCGGTTCCCTCACTTGGTAGGGCAGCTAGAGTTTTTAGCGGATGCTGTGGAGGACACACTTGAGGGGGCTTATAAAGATCTTCCTTATATTGCTTTGGCCCAGGCTGTTTTTGCCTTGATTTATGCGCACCAGCAAACTGGAATCATTCCGAATTACATCCCTGAGCTAGGTCGGGCGGACGATTCAAGTATTGTCCGGGCCGTGTTAATTTTAAACGAAACGGCTTTTGCGCGGTACGCAGCTTGGCGCGGGCTTAATTGGAAGAAGATTTCGACTGCTCCTTAAAGAGAAAGAGGAGTAAAATTCGTAACTGGGAGAGGGAGACGGGAGGCTTTGTTATGTTTTGGGTTTACGGGCGATTATCATTCCTTGCATTATTTTCCCTGAAGCAGCCAATTCAGCTGTAAACCGTAAGTCGTTTATTAATGCGTCGTAAAATTTTTCGTTGAAGTTCAGCAGTCTTAAGATGTCGTACTTGAACTGTTTTGATGCGAGCTCCAGGTAGATTGAGGCGAAGTTAGCGAATCGACCGGTATTCTCCGCAAATTCCACTTTAGCACCAGTGGTTTTCAACAAAACCCGGTACTCTTCCAGTGTAAGGATGCTTGGAAACTTCATAAAAGCAAGAAACCTACTTGCTTCCTCATTAGTCATTTCGTTGGGCCCTTCCATCCAGTCAGTGAAAGCGATAATGCCACCCGGTTTGAGAAGTCTGAGTGCTTCCGAGATTAGTTTAGGTTTGTCCTCTACGTAACACCAGGCATCTTCGCCCCATACGAAATCGAAACTATTTGCTGGAAGGCCTGTTTGTGTTGCTTCACCGAGGATTAGGGTCAGTTTTTCTAAGAGATTTTCCTCCCTTGCCCGGGTCCGTGCTACTTCAAGCATGTTAGGGGTAGCATCAACCCCTGTCATATGTGCTACTTCGTAAAATCGGATTAGGGCTCGCATACCAGCCCCATTCCCGCAACACAAATCGACACCTTTCTGGCCCGGTTTTATATTTGCTCGAGTAGCCAGTTCTATAGTTGATTGCAGTCCACCGATATGGATTTGATCCCCCATTAAAAGCTCCCAGATTCGACCTTCTGGCCCCGCGTACACTTGTTGGACTGTCCAAAGCCGGATTTGGGGTGCGCTTTTCATATCAATTAGCTCGCAACCTTCCAAAAGTTAAGTATTTAAAAACTTAGCTGGTATTTACAAGCTTTGATTTTTTGGGTTTCCGCTTGCTACTGTTTCGACCAGCGCTTCCACCCGCATTCCAATCCGTTCAGCGTCAGCGAGGTAGTAATCCGTATCGATTTGCAAATATGGTATGCCTAGTTCTTGCTCGGCAAGTTTTTTGATCCAGAACGACTCCACGCTATACGTTAAGCAAGCGTGCCAAACCAAATCAATTACCGCCTGCGCTCGAAATTCTTTTACCAGGTGTCGTATGAGATCCAAGCGTTTGGAATTAGGAGTCTTAATAGAACACGGGATGACCGAATATTTCTTTGCAAGGGCATGGATAGGATCGGGGTGATCCTCTTCCACGTCTTCCATTATAGGTTTTAATCCTGTGCAGTTTTCTTGGGCCACTATTACCACCCTATGGGCCTCGATTATGTCAACTATTCTTTCCATACCATGCACTATAGGCACACCGGTCAAAAGCACACGTACCCTCCCATTAGTTCCGTCACTTTCGGTCTGACCAGTGTTAATAAAACGGTCCATAATCGCTTGGTATTGTTTAAGGTCCTCGGGAATACAGGAGATGATACTTTTACATTCTAGGACCTGGCGCCCAGTGATGGGGGGCGGATTGGCTTTCATCAAATAAGCTATAGATCGTCTGAGCCTCCGCTCGCTGTTCATCAATTGTATGGCTTGGCGTAGTTTTGCGTCTGTTATTTTTACTTTGAATTGGTCCTCCAGATAGGTTTTAAGGTTTCTAAATTCTTTCGCCAAGAACAGAATTGCTTGGTCTGAATCTTCGCGCTGGGGTATTTCTATCAGGTAAGTTGGCAAGTCCAGGCCCATCAATTCGAACATCTTCTTTTTTCCATCACAGGTGGCCTCTGCGATTACTAAGTCTGCCATTTCCAAGAATGGATTGGCGTGTTGGACCAGGAACCCGTAGGTAGATTTTACAAGTGGGCACAGGTTTGCTGGCAGCCTAGTTTCCGCTTTCGGTATAGTGTCTGGGTCTCCCCCGCAAAGGCATACAGGAACGGCGCCTGCTGCTATGATTAATTCTCGTGGAGCATATTCGCACATTATTCCTACTATTGGCCTGCCTTCTGCAACAGCGCGCTTGGCATATTCCAGGCACCTTGGGATCATTTGCCCGAACCATTCAAAGCCGGTTAGTTCGGCCTGATTTGTGCAACATTTGCTCATAAAATGCTTTTTTCTTTACCTGCCCCTCTATACAAGTTGAGTTTAACCCTGACGTAATTATAGCTTCAAGTAATTTTGGGTTACTTGCTTTTTGTTGATTATCCATCGTGTGGCTTCTCCCCCTACAATCAAACCCCAGTTAGGCAAGGTTGATGTTGAAATTGTATGCAAAATGGAAGGTTCCGGCTCCGAATCGTTTGAATGACAACCCAAGGAACTGCGGTTAAAATGAGGCATTCACTATTCCTGGTGATCTCCCCAATGTTGAGTGGATGCACCCTAAAAATGAATTCATCAAGGGTTTATATGGGACTACGTGAGTGTATTTCCGTTGAATTAGGCTGGAAGGTATCTCGAATTTTGGTAGGGTGAAAGCCCAGCTCGGTCAAAAATCGGAGTTGTGTGATGAAATACCGCGATTTTTTCCGGGAAAGTGCATGGATGATGGCCTCCACTGTCATTGGTGGTTCGATGATGTGGGGTGTGCATTTTTTATCCAAGAAGATTCCGGAAGCAGATTATGCAGGATTTGTGACGCTGAACGCAGTATTGACCCTTGTACCCGCGATACCGTTGCAAATGGTGTTTGCGCGATGGACGGCTAAAGCGCTTGCTTTAAATAGGCCGGGGCAAGTTGCTTCGTTGTTGCGGATTGGATTGATTGGATTGTTTCTTGCGTGGTTACCAATTGGAGTATCCAGTGTCGTTTTCGGGTCGCATATTAAGTGGATTTTGAGGCTCGATGACTGGGTATCCGTTGTTTTAACTGCGATCTCTGTACTCACTGCTTTATTTTATCCTTTGGTTTTGGGGGTTTTGCAAGGAAGCCAGCGGTTTTTGTGGTTCGGATTAGGGCAAATAGTTGCGGGAGCTGGCCGGTTTTCAATCGCACTTTTATTGGTGTTGACTGTTTTCTCTTCCTTGCGCGGGATTATGATTGGGGTTTTAGTAGGATACCTATTAGCGTTGATCGTAACTGGTTGGGGAGCCAAAGACTACTTTTGTATGCGAGGGCAGCATGTAAATTGGAGAAAGTTTGCAAGTGAAACCTTGCCTATTGTTTTTGCGTTCGCTGGGTTTCAGTTTTTATTTTCGGCCGATGTGATTTTTTTGAAGGCAAAGGCAGACCCTACGGAAATGGCTTATTATAGTGCGGCGGGTGTATTGGCGCGTGGATTGGTATGGTTTGTTGGGCCCATGGCAGCCGTAATGTTTCCTAAAGTTGTGCACTTTACCGTTAAATCGGAGAAAACACGATTGTTGGAGGTCACCCTGGCACTGACTTTTTCACTTGCAGCTGTTGGCGCAGTAGTATTGTACACGGTAGGTCAGTTTGTCGTGGCCTTAGTGTACAAGAGCAGTTATTGTGAGAGGACTTTAGCGCTGTTGCCAATGTATCTGATTGGTATGACGATTTTGTCTCTTGTGAATGTACTTGTTAACAATCTAGTAGCTTCCGGTAGATACGCATTTGTAGTGCCGTTATTGGGTTTGTGTGGGGTGTACGCCTATTTGTTGGATATAGTAGGCAATAGAATGGAACAGGTCCTGAAAATCCTAATCGGCGTCGGCTTGGTTGCGTTGTTGATTTGTGGGTCGTTTACATGGTTAGACAAAGGCCGGAGGAGAACCAATGTTAATCCTGCCTTGGCTTAAAACGCGGCTGTCAAAAGAGTGGCTTTCTTGTAAGGATGAGGCTTTAAGTTTTGTCCGCCGACCTGTCTTCAGGGTTACTAGGCAGAGGTTGGGGAGAGCGGAGCTTTTTATACAACCACTTTTCGATTGGTCTAAGTGGCCTTAAGTACTTGTAAAACGGTGAGTAGACTAGGCGAAGCCTTATGACAGACAACAACATGCTGAGTGCTGTTCGAAGCAGCACAACTTTTGATCCAGCAATATCGGTCCACTCAGTGGGAACCTCTGCAATTTTGTAACCAGCCCTTTTTAATGAATAGAGTAAGTTGATATCAAAAGCCATGTCTGCGATGCACAAGAAAGGCAAGATTTTCTTGACTGCCTCGTACTTGATAACCTTCGCCCCGCATTGTGTGTCTTTGATCCCGAGTCGGAATAGGAGTTCGACTATAATGTGGAATACACGACTAGCAATTCTGCGTTTTATGCTTTGCTGTTGATGCAAGATTGCGCCCTTAATCCAACGCGATGCTACGACACAGTCATGGGTTGGTAAATGTTTAACTAAATCGTGGAATGCGTGAGGTGGGGTTGCGCCGTCTGCGTCTACGAACCCTATCACACTACATTTGGGGGCTTGTTTGAGCCCTTCGATGATAGCCCCGCCTTTTCCAATGGGATCGGGAATATCTATGTAGCTTATTTCAGGGTACTGCTGTGCAATGTCCCGAACCACGCCAAGCGTGTTGTCTCTACAGCCATTTAAAACAACGAGTATTTGAAACTTGCCGGAATAGTTTTCGCGGAAATACGTAGCGTACTGCCGTAGGACTGGGCCGATGCGCTTTTCTTCATTGTAAGCAGGTATCAGCAATGTGAGATCGGGCTCAGTCACGCTTTTACCAACTATCTTAGAATTTATTTTGATGCAATTTTATTCGGTCAGGTGCTGTTCTGAGAACAGTAACGTAGCTGCCGCGTTCATGAGAGGGCGGATAACTAAATTCAGAGGTAAAGGTTGGGTTTATGATTAATCTCTGATGAGAGAGGGGTGCTGGTTGTGGTTGAAGGGCATTGGGGTGGTGGGATAGAGAGAATATATCTAACGCTGAGCCTTGAGCTAGTTATCTGGTTGATTTCAGCTGCTTTGAGTGGGAGGACGAGGGTCTGTCCTGAACTCTAGGGCCCGCTGCATTACTGGGATGGCAAAAATAGAAATTTGGTTTTTGGGGTCTGCGCCCCTACGGGGGCGGTTACCCCTGACGCACAAACTCAGCTCTTAGCAAGTGCTCATGCCATTGTCGTATCCGATACGATTTGGGTGGGGGATAAGTTAGGTCAATGGCCTATTTGGAGGGGTTTATGGGGTGTGAGTGGAAGAGGTGGGAGGTGGTTGAATGTCTCGGATGCGTGCCATGGCCCATTGTAAAGCTTCCTCACGGGTTTTGAGTTCGTCTTGAAGTTGTTTTTCACGGATTTCCGAAAGCAATTGCCCTAATTTAGGGCCGGGTTGCATACCTAGCTTAATGAGGTCATCGCCCGTAAGTAGTGGGGGTATGATTTCCGGCCGATGAAGTAGCTCGCTCAGCTCGCGTTTTAAGAATTCATAGATAGACAAATCTCGGTGTGATCCTAGGCAATCGAGTCGATGTAATTCCAGCTCTAAGGGGAATGTTTCACGCATAATCATCCGTCTGAGGGTGGACTTACGCATGTTCGGGACGTCTTTGAATTGCATGTGATACCGGACCACATGTACGACGGTTTTGATTTGCTTATTTGGGAAGCGCAGTCGGGTAAGTATTTGGTGAGCGAGGGCAGCTCCTACTTTGTCGTGCTCATAGAAAGTAGTTTCCCCTGAGACAGGGTTGACTCGGCGGGTGATGGGTTTGCCGACGTCGTGCAATAGGACGCACCAAGGTAGCAATGGGTCAGCGTCGGGAGGAACTTCTTGGAGCATAAGCAGGATGTGTTTATAAACAGTGTCTTCGGGGTGAAATCTTGAGTTTTGGCTACAATCAATGGTAGCAGCTACCTCGGGCAGGATCTCTTTGAGCAATGTGGATGCACGTAGCAATTCCAAGGCGCGGTACAAGGCTTTTGGGCGGGATTGAAGGGCGTCGACATTATCTGTTAACCACTCTTCTGGATATGGTTGTTCCACAGTTTGGAAGGCAGGGTTAAACATCCGCTCTAGTTCGTCTCGAATGCGTTCAATGCTGATGGAATGTATAGTGTGGGCATTTTTTATGATCGCGTTGAAGGTAGCTGCATCGATCCGGAAGCCCAGTTGGATGGCGAATCGCACTGCACGTAGCATACGGAGGTGGTCTTCGGCAAACCTTTCATTTGGGTCCCCAATGGTCCGAAGGATTTTCTGCTTAATATCTTCCAGTCCACCCACCCAATCTAGGAATTTTTGTTCGATGGGATCAAAAAATAGACCGTTGCAAGTGAAATCGCGGCGTTTTGCATCGTCTTCGGGAGTGCTGTATGTGACAGCCGATGGATGTCGTCCGTCTTCGTAACCGGTCTCACTACGGAAGGTTGCGACTTGGAATTGATATCCATTTTCAATGACTATCATGACGCCGAATTTGCGTCCGACTTCCAGGGTGTTAGGAAACAATTGGGCGATGGTTTCGGGGACGGCTGAGGTGGCAATGTCGTAATCATGAGGTTCACGTCCCATGAGCAGGTCTCGAACACAGCCACCAACAAGGTATGCAGTGTACCCGTTATTTCTGAGCTTTTGGACTATACCGAGCGCAGTATTGAACAGGGTCTTGTTTTTGATAAAGGGGAAATCCATAGGTGGCTTGTTATTCGGGGCCCCATATCTTTTTGAGCAAATTGTATGCGGCGGTGATTTGTTCGGCTGGGACGTTCGGTGCTAGTTCAAGCACTTTGATATGTTGAGGTTTTACAAATTCCGCAATCATTTCAAAATCAACCTCTCCTGTGCCAGGAGCCTGGTGATCACTTAGCTGATTAATTACATCGTGCACATGTAACCCGCCCATGTAAACGCTCATTTGCTGGAGCCAAGTGCGGTGATTAATAAATCCAAGATTGTGCTTTATTTGGGCGTGGCCGACATCGTGCCAGTAACAAACAACGTCAAGCCCAAGTTTTTCCAAAAGTTGTTTGAAGTCCAATTCTATTGGAAGTTCTTCGAGTTTGTCCCGGATTTCGATACCAAGCTTAATGTCGAATTCGCGGGCTTTTTCCAGGATGGGTTTTAGACTTTCCAACACTAATTCCATGTACAGTGGTGCTTTGGCGCGGCGGACGCGCCATGCCCGAAGGGCTAGGCTGGCAAAGGCGGTAATTCTACTAGACCTGCGAGGCAATAGACGGCGTAACTTAGAAGTGAAATCGCAGATTGGGAGCGATCCCAAGTGCAGAACCACAAATTTTGCCCCGACTTTTGCGGCAAATTCTATCGTGGAAATGGTGTTTTTTATAGCAGCCCGGCGTTTGTATGCGCGGACATCGGAGAACTCGAACACATTAGGGGAAGGGGCTTCGATGCCTAGGGGCAACGGACAAAAATTATGGACAGACGAAATTTTTATTTCTCTGGCATTGACGGCTTCGTAAATACCGGGCAGCTGACTTATTCGGGTCCCGTGGCTAAGTTCTGCGTATTCAAATCCCAGCTGGCGCACCTCCAATAACATTGTGCGCCCGTCCTGGTGCCGTTCTGTATTCCAACAGGTTGAAAAGGAATACATTTATTAATGTGGAACTGGATGGACCATTATTCCGTCCCATCCAGTCGGAAGGCCATTCTTACATTTCTTCCGCGTATTTGGTTTGTAGCTCGGCCAGGTAACGGGCAAGTTTTTCTTTCCTGCGACGCTTTTCGCTAGGTTTTTCGTAGTACATCCTCTCTTTCACAGCGCGCAATATCCCTTCCCGGTCAAGCTTCTTTTTGAAGCGCCGCAGCGCACGATCTAATGGTTCACCTTTTTTGAGTCTTACTTCTGTCACGCTTGTTTTCACCCCTTTCTGGTTTAAAAGCGCCGTTGAAGATACACAACCCAATTAGATTGTCAACATCGCTTCTTTAAGAAAGTGGAGAGTTCTAGCTCGAGATTATGGAGTCCCGTGATAGGATATTGCTTGTATGGATATATCTGGACTTCGACGAGAATACACCCTAGGGGCATTGGACCGTGAGAGCTTGGCTCCCGATCCAATCGCTCAGTTCGAACAGTGGTTTAAAGAAGCTTCGTGCCAACGCCCAGGGGCTCGGCTCCGGCGGATTGGTGTCGCTCTTTACAAACTTTGGGATGCTATTTTAGGGAAGCCTCCAATTGACGTAAACGCAATGGTTCTCGCTACTTGTGATGCACAAGGTAATCCATCTGCGCGCACGGTACTTCTAAAAGAGGTTAGTGCCCGCGGATTTGTGTTTTACACTAATTACGAAAGTAGAAAAGGCCAAGACATAGAACAAAATCCGAAGGGGTGCCTAGTTTTTTATTGGCCCGAGCTTGAGCGGCAGGTATGCGTGACCGGAACAATTTTCAAGTTACCGGTGGAAGAATCGGCCGCATATTTTGCTACTCGACCTCGTGGTAGCCAGATTGCAGCTTGGGCGTCTCCGCAAAGCAGGCCGATCTCTTCACGTAAGGAACTTGAGTGCAGGTGGTCCCGGTTCGAGGAACAATTCAGAGGCAAACAAGTGCCGTTACCACCTCACTGGGGTGGGTATGTGTTAGTACCTGAAATGATTGAGTTTTGGCAGGGGCGGCCAAACCGCCTGCACGATAGGTTCAGATATGTTAAACGCCCAGATGGGGCTTGGAAAATTTTACAAATAGCCCCGTAGCACAGGTTGGCCATTAAATTTGCACGTACTATGGGTCTATGGGGTCTATTGGCTTTGGTGCAATTTGCTATCAGGACACAATAGTGTGTAAAGATTGGGGTGCAAAAGCGGTGGAGTTTGGGCTTTGAAGTTTTTGCAGTCAGAATTATAAAAAAAGTATGTTACCAACGTTATTGCAACATGGCGGTGCGCCGATGTGGGTGCTGCTTATCCTTTCGGCGGTGGCGTTCGGGATCTTTGTAGAGCGACTCCTTTATTACCACCGTATTCAGATCAACATAAACGAGTTTCTCAATGGGATTAGAACAGTGCTGAAACGTGAGAATGTGGTTGAGGCTATTTCCATCTGTGATGCTACACCCGGACCAGTACCAAGAATAGTTAAGACGGCAATTTTAATGAAGGATCAACCACGTGAACGGATCCGAGAAGCAATTCAGGCCGCCACTCTAACTGAACTTCCGAGGCTTCACCGGCGAATTCCAGGATTAGCCACAATTGCGCAGATAGGCCCGCTAATGGGGTTGCTCGGGACCATACTGGGATTTATGGAAGTGTTTGCTCGACTCGAACAAGCGGGGCTGTACGCAAGCATAAATCAATTGTCAGGTGGGGTTTGGCAGGCTCTGACATGCATGGCGTTTGGATTAGGTTTAGGCATTATTGCATATGCAGCTTATAACCACCTGGTTGCGCGAATAAACATAATAATGTTGGATATGGAACGCGCAGGGATCGAAATTTTGAACATAATGACCGAAACCATATCTTCGCGACAATGACTCGTGTGCCACGACAATTGACACTGTTTGCGGGACAGTTTGATGCCATCCCTTATATGGGTGTTTTGTTCCTTTTGCTCATGTTTTTACTTTTGGCGGGGCTTGTTTACACCCCTGGTGTATTAATTCAGTTGCCGCAGGCTGAAGGGTTACCTGGAGTATCTGATCCAGTAGTTGCTGTAGCTATTGACCACACGGGCAAGCTTTTTTATGAAAATCAGATCGTTTCACCAAGTGCTTTGAAGTCTGAATTGCACCAGCAGGTTTTAAGGCACCAAGGCAAACTGGTCCTCGTCATACGCGCAGATAAGGATGTGCCCTATGAAAAGCTCGTTTCGCTTGCCTTGTTGGCACGGGAGACTGGGATAAAAGAAGTGTTATTGGCTACCATACCCGTTGCAGTGAGGGTTAGGGAAAAATGAGGTTTAGACGCTATACGTCAATACTTTCTACAGCGGAAGTTAACTCTGGTACGTCGGATGATCTGAGAATTTGTTTGCCTCTAGCTATCGCAGTAATTTTTGTACTCCAATTGGGTCTGTTATTCCTTGTGAACCGAGGGTCGCCAGTTAAAACGGTCGCGGCAAATAGCCAGACAGCGCTGGAGACCCGCTTTGTCATTTTGGCTCCGACACAAGAACCACTTCTTCTGGAGCTATTGGATCCAACCCTATTTTTGTTGCCGAACCCCCGAGCTTTTTCAGGCAGGGTTTGGGAATTAGACCCGCCCGTGACCGAGGAACCACAAATTATGAAACCTGAGCCGATGTTTTTATCCATGTACCCAATCGATTTGCTCAAAATAGCACACAGAATTGCCAGTATTAAGGTCACTCCAAATTTTGAATTCGCTCGAAAGCACGAGGTTGAAGAAGTGATTGACTTGCAAAGCATTTCAACTCCGGTGGTGTCAGGGACGCGGGTTGAAGTCCGAGGAGAGTTACAGGGGCGCAAGATAATTACTATGCCAAAAGAAGGAAATCTTGAAGACCGAGCCCCCCTGCCTGCACCACCTACTGTGGTTACCGTTGGGGTAGACAACGATGGGCTCCCAATTAGCGTTATTATCGAAACTTCAAGTGGGCTACCACCATTGGATGGACTTGCCCTTAAAATTGTGTCTGCAATGAGATGGGAACCTCTATTGGGTTCGGGAAACGGTATTCGGTATACTGGAGTTCAATGGGGTAAGGTTGCGTTCTACTGGGGCACGCGATTACAGTTGGTGTTGGCCGGTAATACAGGAAACTATGAATGACGCCGCTGTCATACTTGGTTACACAGTTTTGGGTTTATTACTTGTAGCACTTGCCGCTTGGCAAAACGATCGTGTGACCACTAGGTTCCATGAACAAACCAGCCGAGACAAGGTATTTAGGTGTTCTCGATGTGGGTTTGTTTATACAGACGATGAAGACGTAAGTCGAGCGGCTTGCCCACAGTGCCGGCAATTCAATAGTCCGATCGAGTTTTGATTTGTATGACCATTGTTACCCTTGGACATTCGCCAGACGCTGACGATGCATTTATGTTTTATGGCTTGACCTCTGGGAAAATCGCAAATCCCGAGATCACTTTTCGTCACGTCATCCAAGATATCCAATCGCTGAACCAACGTGCATTAGAGGGTGAGTTCGATGTAACGGCGGTAAGTTTTCATGCGTATCCATACTTGGTAGACAATTACGTGTTATTGCCCTGTGGGGCTAGCATGGGGGACAATTATGGGCCTGTTCTAATTGCAAGGGAACAGCTAGCACGTGAAGATATTGTACATGCCCGGATTGCTATACCAGGTACATTGACAAGTGCTTTTCTAGCATTAATGCTTTGGCTAGAACGCCCTGCATGTGAACTCAATTATATTGTCGTTCCATTTGATCAAATTGTTGGAAAAGTTATACGAGGTGAGTCAGAGGCAGGCTTGCTAATTCACGAAGCCCAGTTGACTTATCAGGATTGTGGGTTGAAATGCATAGTCGACCTAGGCACGTGGTGGAAGCAGGAGACTGGTTTGCCTTTGCCTTTAGGCGGAAATGTAATACATCGGCGGATACCAAAAAATAAGAGAACGATTATAGCTGGACTTATTCGCGAAAGTATTCAATATGCAATGCGGAACCGCACCGAAGCTATAGCGTATGCCATGAACTTTGCCCGCGGAACACCGCTAGAGCTTGCTATAAAGTTCATTGGAATGTATGTGAACAACTTTACAGTTGACTTGGGGAATATCGGCCGCCAGGCTTTGGAGGTGTTTTTTGACCGTGCATATTATGCGGGATTGATCCCTTTACTTCCTTCCATTGAGTTTGATTAATTACCCGCCGGTGATAAAGTTTTACCTTCTAATTTTGAGAAAGCAAAAGCTACCCGTCACGCGTTGAAGGTCAAATACCGTAAAAGCTTTGAACGTCTGAGAATCGTGAACTCGGGACTTTTAAATATACATTTTCCACGCACACCCTGTCTAAGAAAACAAAGAATGAGATTCCTGCTAGTGGATTAGCGTGTTAGAGGTAGGGGGGCGCGACGGCCTTGTAATTCTGGTGTTATGTAAGTCACGGATTAATTGATGAATTAACGTCGTGCGGACGTGTGCAGGGTTAGAAATAAAATGGGATCTCCAGAATGCCGATTAGGGCGCTTGCCTTAGGAAGAAACAGGAATAGAATGACGTCAAACATGCAGCCGATCGTATTTGACACACAGGTACGTAGACGAATTCGCGATTTAGTATTGCGGGTCATTGACGGAGAGGCGATTGACCGTGCTAGCTTGCTTTGGTTGTTTTCTTTGCGGGAGCCACGCGATATTTACGAGCTTTTAATCGGGGCTTATCAGATTCGGGAGGCATTTCATGGCAGACGGACATTTCTGTGTTCGATCTACAATGTGAAATCGGGTGGATGTCCAGAGAACTGTAAATTTTGTGCACAGTCAGCATGGTATTCAACACATGCTCCTCGATACAATCTGGTCGATGGTGAGGAAGTGCTACGTGTGGCAAAGGAGGTTAGTGCATGTTCAGTAGGAGCTTTAGCTTTGGTAGCGGCGTGGCCAACGCTCACACCTGAACTGTTGGCAAGGCTTGAACCAGTGATCCAACGCGTGAAGAGTGAGATGCGCTTAGAATTACATGCTTCCTTAGGTATGATAAATGATTTTCATGTGGCAGCCAGACTAAGTGAATTAGGTTTGGCGTGCTATCACCATAATCTAGAAACTTCCCCCCGCTATTTCTCTCAAATATGCACCACACACACTTTTCAGCAACGGGTTACCACTGTGCGATTAGCCAAGGACGTAGGTCTCCGAGTCTGTTCAGGTGGCATTATCGGATTAGGGGAAAGTATCGAAGATCGTGTGGAACTGGCGTTAATGCTGCGTGAGCTAGACGTAGATGCTGTGCCCATAAACATTTTAACTCCGATTCCAGGGACGCCGATGGAGTCAGTTCCGCCATTACCTCCGCTGGAAATTCTAAAGACCGTAGCGTGTTTCCGGTTCGCTTTGCCACACCAACATATAACTATTGCGGGAGGGCGTCCCCAAAATTTGCGAGATCTTCAACCAATGGCACTGATTGCAGGTGCAACTGGATTGATGGTAGGGAACTATTTGACCACTTTGAACCGGCCTATTGGTGATGATCTGCGATTGATACGGGATCTTGAATTAGAATTAGTGGATTCGCTGGGTCGGGTGTAGAAGAAACACACTAGAAAAGCAGGATGGGGTTGGTGGCCAATACTTTGGGCTTGCAGATTTGTATTGGGTCCGGTTAACGTTTCGGTTGCTATGACCCTCATCGGCCGCTTTCAAAAAGGGAAGGAAGTATTCTATGCAAAGGTGGGGGATGGAAAGCTTTACCGCGCCAAAGGTGATATTTTTTCATGCGCGTCATTCGAGAGAAAAGGGATCCCAATGCGAGGGATTCGAGTATTACCGCCAGTAGTACCCTCTAAAATTATAGCTGTGGGATTGAATTATGTGGATCATGCCCGGGAGCTGGGTATGGAAATCCCCAAAGAACCCATATTCTGGTTCAAGGCACCTAGTTCCCTCTTGCCCGATGGGGGTAAGATCGAATTGCCCTTTAACGATCATCGGATCGATTATGAGGCAGAACTTGCTATTGTGATTGGGAGGCGGGGGAGGAATATCCCACCAGAGGCTGCGCCAAGATACATTTTTGGTTACACGGCCGCTCAGGACATCACAGATCGTACGCTCCAACAGCGAGAGACGCAGTGGTGCAGATGTAAGTCTTTTGATACCTTTACACCGCTAGGACCATTTATTGAAACGCGACTTGATCCTAGCAAGTTATCTATTCAGTTATTTCAGAACGGCCACCTTAGGCAAAACTCCAATACCGCCAACATGATTTTCAATTGTTTCGAATTAGTGGGTTTTGTTTCGCAGTACATGACGCTCATGCCTGGGGACGTGATTTTGACTGGGACACCTGCGGGTGTTGGCCCCATCGCCTCAGGGGATCGGCTCGAGGTGCGAATCGAAGGGTTGCCCCCTTTAATAAACACCGTCCGCTGAACGTTTCACGGTTTTATTAGTAAGTTTGCTTGCGGATTTCGGTAATCTGAGTTTAATCAGGGGTCACTTATTATGCGCTGGACACAAACCCTTATACCAACATTAAAAGAATCACCGGCTGAGGCTGAAATAGTCTCGCATAAGCTATTGTTGCGGGCTGGTCTTGTGCGGAAACTGGCTGCAGGTCTATACACCTTCTTACCTCTTGGATTACGCGCACTAAAAAAGATTGAAAATATTGTGCGTGAGGAAATGGATCGTGCTGGTGCACTTGAGGTGGCCATGCCGTGTCTTCAACCCCCAGAGATTTGGCACCAAAGCGGCCGATACATCACAATGGCAGATGTAATTTTTCATGTGACTGACCGTGCAAGACGAGAATGGCTTCTAGGCCCTACGCATGAAGAAAATATTACTGCCCTGGTGGCTAGCGAAATAAGTTCGTACCGCCAGCTACCTAAAAACTTTTACCAGATTACTACTAAATTCCGCGACGAAATCCGGCCTAGATTTGGATTAATGCGGGCTCGAGAATTTATTATGAAGGACGCTTATAGCTTTGACGTGGATGAGGAGTCCGCAAACATTAGCTATAAAAAAATGTACGAGGCCTATGACCGGATTTTCCGGCGGTGTGGTCTGAAAACGGTCGCTGTGGAGGCTCACACAGGGGCAATTGGTGGATCGTTTTCCCACGAGTTTATGGTGCCTGCAGAAGCAGGGGAAAACGAAATAGCGTTTTGTGATAAGTGTAGGTACGCAGCCAACATTGAAAAAGCTCAGAGCAGTATCCTATCCACGGGTGAAGAACAAAAAAATGAACCTTCTGCCGGATTACCAGAAGAATTTCCAACGCCTGGGGTAAACACAATTGATGATCTAGCTCGGCCGCCTTTCAATGTGCCTGCAAGCAGACAAATAAAGACGCTAGTGTACATAGTTGAGAGTAAACCAGTAATTTTGTTGATCCGGGGCGACGATCAGTTGAACGAAGCGAAATTAGCGGCATTAGTGGGCACGACGGTATTTAGGCCTGCTACGCCTGAAGAAATCTATGATGTGATGGGAGCGCATCCTGGTAGTCTGGGTGCTGTGACGACAAGGATGAAGAACAAGGGTCTGCCGGTATACGCAGACTTGCGATTGCAGGGGGCTAAAAGTATGACCACCGGGGCCAATCGGGATGGGTTCCATATTAAAAACGTTGACATCGATCGCGATATCCGTGTGGATAAATGGTTTGATTTGCGAACGGTTAAGAGTGGTGAACCGTGTCCTCGGTGCAGTGCACTATTAAAATTACAGCGGGCAATTGAGGTTGGACACATCTTCAAACTCGGTACCAAATACAGTGAGAAATTAGGGGCACGATTTTTGGATCAAAACGGGCAGGAACGATATGCGATAATGGGATGTTACGGTATAGGTGTCACTAGGACATTACAAGCCATCATTGAACAGTGCAACGATGCTGATGGCATTATCTGGCCAGTTACAGTGGCACCTTACACAATCTGTATTACCCCTCTCGATGTAGGGCCTGGTAGTCAGCCAATGAAAGTTGCGGAGGAATTATATCGCGAATTTTGGAATGTTGGAGTCGATGCGATTTTGGATGATCGCGATGAAAGGCCGGGAGTTAAGTTTAAGGACGCTGACTTAGTTGGATTTCCTATTCGTATCAATATTGGTGCTAAGTCATTAGCACAAAACCGGGTCGAGATTCGCGTACGTGCAACTGGTGAGATCCACCATGTCGAGCCAAACGAGGCAGTAAGAAAAACCCTAGAGTTAATCGGTCAGTTACGGGCTAAATTGGAGTGATTCAGGTCAGTGGTATATAAGCATGTAATTCACGCAAGCTAATGGGATGGGGCTCTAGTATCTAAACACATATACTGTCCAAATGTTGGTTAGTGCTGTCTGGTATTGAGACAATATATAGTGGGTAAGCACAAAATTTTTAAAATGGTTTACTTGATACGCAGAAAGTGTCGGTATTAAACTAGTAGTAGAAGCGTTACAACCATCGGTAAAAAGCAACCGGTCATGTTACTTCGTAGTCAAAAAGCATGTAGGACAAATCACAAGTGGGTAAGTTCATTCACCTTAGTTGAAATAGCGATTGCAAGTGCGCTCGTATTAATCTTGTTTGTGGGTATTTACCTTACTATAACGCAAGCGTTTGCGATTACCCGGGCTTCCAGGGAAGACCTGCGAGCTACTCAAATACTGTTGGAGCGAATGGAGGGCATAAGACTTTACAATTGGTACCAGTTGACAGATAGTAATTGGATTCCGAGGCAATTTCAGGAATATTACTATCCAGTAACCAATCTTGGGCCTCCTCCAGGGATCGTTTATTACGGGGAGTTCATTGTGACGAATGCACCATTTGTAACAAGTTATGCAGATGAGGTAAGGTTGGTGATTGTACGCCTTTGGTGGACTAATTGGGTTGGAGGAGCACCAGTGGTAAAGATGAGGGAAATGCGGACGTTAGTAGCTAAGAAAGGACTCCAAAATTACATTTACTATAACTAACGAACTGGTTGCGTTCGCGACCGATGGTTAGAATGCGCGTAAAAAGTAAGATAAGAATTGGTGGGTTTACATTGTCGGAGGTGTTGATTGCTGCTGCGACGGCTACCATTATTTTGGGTGCGGTAGTGGCTTTTACTCTCTTTAGTGGGAAAAGCTTTGTTGGCCTGTCCAACTATATGAGTTTACAGACCCGGAATCGTCAGGCTTTGGATATTTTAACGCGAGATATTCGAAACTCAGTGGCGCTGCTAGAGTATGCGACGAATCGGATTGTATTACAGCGTTTTGATGGGCAGCGGATTACGATATACTGGAATCCACAAACAGGGGTAGTTACGCGGTCGGTAAGTGGTCAAGAACAGGTTCTATTGACGGACTGTGATTACCTTTTGTTTAGGATTTACCAGCGGAATCCACTACCTGGGAAATACGATTTTTACCCGGCAACGAATCTTAATGGGGCTTATGATCCATTGCTTTGCAAATTAATTGATATTACTTGGCGTTGTTCAAAGCCGGTTTTGGGGCAAAAACTGCAAAGCGAAAGTATTCTGACGGCAAAGATCGTGCTAAGAAATTGAAGTGGGAGGGATGCATATGAAGTTAGTGCATCGGGACCGAAAACAAGGAAGTGCCCTTATAGTGGCGCTTTTAACTGCCATTATTTTGGCAATGGCGTTGGGTTCTTATTTGTTGTATACGAACACACAAACCTTGCTTGTCCGACGAGCTCAGCAGTGGAATGCTGCTTTGACGCTCTCAGAGGCAGGCATTGAGGAGGCTTTGGCCCATGTCAATAATCGGGCCCCGTTCTTAGATTATGCGGATGCTACTAACAGGCTTGCTACGGATGGTTGGGCGCAAATCACACCCAATCAATTTAGAGGCCCTACGAGGTATTTAGGAGATGGATTTTATGTGGCTACAATTACGCTTACCTGGCCTACGATACAGATTGATTCAATTGGCTACGCTAGAGCCATCGGTGGTTCAAAGGGTATCCAGGGAATTTTGCTAGGTATATTGGGGCAACAATCCCATGACAGCGGTTATATAAAACGACAAGTTCGTGTAATGGCAAGGGTTGATCCTTTATTTGCAACGGCTTTGGCAGGCCGTCAGAAGGTCGATCTAAATGGTAACAATGTATTTACTGACGCGTTCGATTCGTCGGACCCTCGTTACAGCGAAAACGGCAGGTACCCCGGGAGGAATTCAAATAAAATTTTACCCAGGGGGACGGTGGCCACTTCTGGCGAATTCACTAATTCGATAGTTAACGTTGGAAATGCCGAGGTTATGGGGCGGGTACTTACCGGTCCATTAGGGGTAATAATGATAGGTCCTCAGGGCTCAGTAGGTGATGTGGATTGGGTCCGCAGCGGTAAAAAAGGAATTCAGCCTGGCTGGGCAGCTAATGATATGAATGTGATTTTTCCTGAGGTCACCAACCCTCCTGCAATTTGGATTCCAAAGGCTAAGGACAATCAAAGGGTGGACGGCGTTTTGTATGATTATGTGTTTAACACGAGCGGGGATTACATTATCCCAGGCGGTGGCAATATATACGTTGGTACAAATGCACACGTGAGATTACGTGTTGTGGGCGATTTTAAGATGAGTGGTAATGACGACCGGATTACAATTGCTCCCTCTAATGCATCATTAAAACTATTCATGGAGGGGAGCGTATTTAAACTGTCGGGGCTAGGGGTAGTTAATCAGTCGGGTTTTGCCACAAACTTCATGTATTTTGGTTTACCAAGCAATAAGAGTGTAGAAATTTCCGGAAATGCGGAACTGGTTGGATTAATTTATGCACCTAACGCGGATATCTTTCTAAGAGGGGGTGGAAATAACGTGATCGACGTAATCGGATCCATTGTTGGTAATAGTGTGACGATGAATGGGCACTTTGCATTCCATTACGATGTAACATTGCAAAACGTGGCGGGTGCACGAGGATTTATACCTTTCAGCTGGCAAGAGGTTCAGTAAAGGCTTCAAAAACAAATCGGTAGAATTGCCTTTACGGGGGGCAAAAAGTTTAGGGGTTGCTTCCGGCTGGGAGTAAGGCGTGTATATGTACTTGGGAGGTAGGCGAGGAGGGGGGGTGAGGAGTTAAGTAATCAACTCGCCAGCGCGGAGGAGCTATTTTTGCTCGTTAAACTTAAGTGGTGCAGACATAGGTTCCACTAGAGCTATCCCAAGAGCCTCTGGGGGAGGGGTGCCGTGTGATTATGCAAGAACGGGGTTTTCCCGAAGAGACCCCGTTATCCTGTCGATTTTAGGCACGTTAGGGGCTGTAGTCGCAAAACGTGTCAGACTGCCCATGCCAAGTTTTGAGTGGTTGAGGCCCGTATTGCCAAGGGTGGTCCCGATTTCATAATTGTTGAATCGCGCTATGAGTATTTGAGACTCGAGGGTTGAGATTTTTGAGATGCCCTTTATGCCTCTAAAAAGTGGCTGTTGGTAGATTCCTAGACAAGTATTTAAGGCGATTTTTGAGTTGATGATGCTAGGTAAGGCAGTTGTTGGGGTTTTTAAAGTCGAGGTGTAAGCCGTTTTTGCGAAGCCTTTGGAAGTCTTATTTCCGTTCTTCTATTCCGAAGCAAATGGAGAATCATTAGGCAAGCCTCGGTATCGAGTGCTTTTTGATCCGGCGTGTAAATTCATACTTAAGGTATATCTCAAGGTAAGGAGTGTTGAAGAGGATGCGTTCCTCCGGGGCGACTTCGCGGTTCAAGGTATTGTTTGTATGTGGGATACAAATACTAAAGGACGTATTTTATTGCGTGCGAACTCTGTGGATAAAACCTGGTTTTGGAATGTGGGGTTTTGGGTTTTTATTCTGAAAATTATTGGTGATTACTTATGGTTTTGCGAACAAACTGGGCGGCGGCTTCGATTGCAGTTTCATACACTTTTTTAATTGGGATGTTTAACGCTTTAGCAATTTTAGCACAGCTTTCGAACTCTGGGGTGGCGTGAAGTATTTCGTTTCCCCACAAACCGAGTTTGATTTTTATCTCACCTAAATATGTTTGAACGGTGATAATTTCACGTTTTAGTTTCCATCTTTGGGTTGAGTATTTTCTGAGGCCGAAGGTGCCAGTCTCGCGAAGGATGAGCAGAGCTAAATTGTGGGCGAGTTCTTCAGGGCAGAGCGCGGTTAGTTTTATTCCTGGCCTGTTTTTCTTCATAATCACAGGCGTGTAGAATATGTCGATGGCTCCAGCATCAAGAGCTTTTTGGACAAGGTATCCTAAAATTTCTGGGTTTACGTCATCGAGGTTGGTTTCTAGGATTGCAATGGTATCAAACTCACAAGAATTATCGATAAGTGTTTGAACTGGGGTACCTAGAATCATGCGAAGGTAATTAGGACGCAACCGTGTTTGTCTAGATCCAGCCCCGTAACCAGTTGCCTCGATTTGTAGTAGGGGCATGGTACCAAACTCGGAACAAAGACCAGCTAGCAAAGCTGCGCCAGTGGGAGTGATCAATTCTGTGGATTCGGAAGATTGCTGGATTGGGATGTTATGTCGTTTGCAAATTTCTAGGACTGCAGGGACGGGTACCGGCAAAGTTCCATGGGCAGTGTTAACTGTTCCAGATCCGTCAATGGGTTTAGAGGCTAATACCCGTGGCCAATTGAGTAAGTGTAATCCTATGCACGCGCCTATAATGTCTATGATTGAGTCTACGGCCCCGATTTCGTGAAAGTGCACGTCCTCCTTTGGTATTGAGTGCACAGCGGCCTCGGCTTCGGCCAGGATCATGAATACGCGAAGTGCATGTTCTTTGATCTTTGGGTCTAGTTGGCTTGCCTCAATGATTTTCTGGATATCGGCAATGCGGCGTTCTTGCGTGTGATTATTGTGTTGTGTATGTACTGTTACTCTGGTGCAGGTAATTCCATGAACGGGGACCTTTTCGGTTTGGATTTTCCATTTATCAACCGGGAGTTTTTCTAGTTCCGATTTAAGCGTGTCAAGTGGTACGCCAAGGTCAATTAGGGCACCCAAGAACATGTCACCACTTATACCACCGACTAAGTCTAGGTAGAGTATTTTCATTTTCAGTTCCTAACTGTAATTGGTATTTATTTTTGTGCCAGGGTAGAGAGGATTCTATGGGCAGCCATAGCTGCACCATACCCATTGTCGATGTTAACTACGGTAATTCCATTGGCGCAGCTGTTAAGCATAGCGAGTAATGGGGTTACCCCGCCAAAGCTAGTGCCATAGCCTATGCTAGTGGGTATGGCAATTATAGGCTTGGTAACAAGCCCACCTATCACGCTTGGCAGTGCGCCTTCCATGCCAGCGGCCACGATTAACACATCCGCAGCCGTAAGGAGATCAAGCTTCATTAAGAGCCGGTGCAATCCAGCTACGCCAACATCAGTTATTCGCGCTACTTGGTATCCCATGAATTCAGCTGTGACTGCGGCCTCTTCGCTTGCGGGAAGGTCGCTTGTTCCGGCTGTAACAACGGCAATTAACCCTGGCCTTTTTGCAGGGGCTTTTTTGTAGATGGTAATGCACCGAGCTAACTCGTGGTAGACAGCGCGAGGGAATCGCTTTTTAAGTTTTCTTGCTGCTTGGGGATCAACCCTAGTTATCAATACTCGGCCTTCGTGAGCTAGCAGATGTTTTGCAATTTTAAAAATTTGGTCCGGGGTTTTGCCCTGACCAAAAATCACTTCGGGCATGTTACACCGAATACGGCGTTGCAAATCCAAGGTGGCGAACCCGAGTTCTTTTACGGTGGTGTATTTAAGCGCTGCCAATATTTTTTCAATGCTAAGTTTACCTGCTTTAAATTGTTGAAGCAGTGTTACTAGGTCTTTGGTACTCACAAGACTAAAAATTGCCAGAAGATTATTTGCTGGTCACGTTGAAACGACCGCACTGTTTTTTCCGGCAATGTCAAACAATTCGATGGCTGCCATTGCCACAACTTCAGGTGTAATCGAATGCATGCATTTGAAAGTGGGGGTGACGCGGCACTTGTTCCGGTCACACGGCACACATGGCAGGTTGGCTTGAAATATGCGGGAAGGTATTTTGTAAGGCCCCGTACGCTTAGGGTCGGTAGGCCCGAATACCGCCACTACAGGTGTACCCACAGCAGCAGATATATGCATAGGGCCACTGTCATTTGAAATAGTCACTCGGCATATGCGTATTATTTCGATTAACTGCGGCAAGCTCGTCCGGCCTGTTAGATCAACGCAGCGATCGCGCACTTGGGATTTGATCACATCCGCAGCTGCGGTATCTGCCTGGGTGCCCAGGATGATTAATCGCGCATTTGGAATAGTTTCAACAATCAACCGAGCTGCTTGGGCAAAATAAGTTGCGGGCCATTTTTTGGTTATCCAACGTGCTCCAGGACAGATTGCTATCCAAGTTGTAATGGATGTGTCGATCAACGATTGAATTTTAGTAATGGCGTGTTCTTTTTTTGGTAGCCATACAAAGTCCCAAGTTCTGGGTATGCCCAGATAGTCTATTATGGCCAGATTTTGTTCTACTGCATGCTGTAATGATGCGTAGGGCGGATTCACGGCGTGGTCATAGAATAGGTGGGCGAGTTCGCGGCGTTGATCGAGGCCAATGTAGGTGGTACCATTTGCTAGCCAACCAACGATGGCACTCCGAAGCAGGTTTTGCAGGTCGATTACAAGGTCGAACTGTAATTTCCGCATGTCTATGACAGAACGTATTACACTGAGAGCCCCCTCGACTGTGTGCCATCGCTGTCTTTCAAACAGAAACAGGCCGGTCAAGTCTGGATCATCGGTAAGGAGGTCTTTAATTGTGGAGTCTACCCACCAGAAAACCTGTGCTGTGGGAAAATGCTTTTTAAGCATTCTTAGCACAGGCAAGGCGTGAATCACATCCCCAAGAGAACTTGGTTTGAGGATTAAGACTTTCAAGGTTTGGGTTAGTTCACCTAGTTTATTTCTGGGCGGACGATTCTATTTTCCATACGCTAGGCGTTCAGCTAAACGTTCTGGGAGGCCAGCTTCGATTATCTTGCGTTGTGCGGTGGCTATGTCGTACTCGACACGTCGGAGCTCGATTGTACCTTCTGAAACATCGTAGATCACATACCCTGCTTTGGGGTTATTATCACGCGGCTGTCCCACGGCGGACACATTGACAAAGTATTTTTTGGTTGGGTCCACTTTGAATTTTGAGTAAGTACCACCACGGACAGAGGTGTCGCGGATGAACGCCAGGGGAACGTGTGTGTGACCGAAGAAACATACATTTGTAGTCTGATAGGGGAAGCTTGATGCAGCTGCGAATTTATCAAATACATAACCCCAGCGTTCGGGTGCATCTAATGTGGCATGCACGATGGTAAAGTTGTGCACTAGGCGGACGTATCGGAGCTCCCGTAGCCATTTTTTTTCTTCTTCAGTTAACTGGTTCCGTGTCCAAATTACTGCTTGGGCTGCGTACGGGTTTACATCGTCTAACGGGGCATCAGTGGAACAATACTCATCGTGGTTACCTTTTACGCAGGGGATATTCATTTCCCGGATGATCTTGAGGCATTCCCGTGGGTTTGCATTATAACCCACTACGTCGCCCAGGCACACGATCTGATCGCATTTTTGGATTTTGATATCCTCTAATACTGCCTGGAGGGCTTCGAGGTTACCGTGTATGTCGGCTATGATGGCAAATTTCATTTTGGACTACTAGAAGGCAATGCGGAAATCCTTGAATTCCCCAGTAGGTTCCTCCCAATAAACTTCTTCGTCACGGATGAAATGGGCTAATCCAGCCTCGCGAATCGCTCTTCTAAATGAGTCCAGCTCGGCTTCTTCACCTTCGGCAACTAGTTCAACCCGGCCGTCAGGTAGGTTCTTTACGAATCCAGTCACTTCAAAGCCTTCGGCTACTGACCTGGTGGTATAGCGAAATCCCACACCCTGGACATGACCCGAATAAAATATGTGCATTCTTCTCTTTGCCATGGTACTCCGTGTCTACCTTATGTTGCGAGTCACTCGCGCAATCCCGTTTAGAGTATGGCAAACAAGCTACAAGAGCTTTGGCTTTTTCTCAAGGTAAAACCCAATCGCGAGTACGCACTGGGTATAACCCACGCTAGCAGGTTGGCACAATTAGGGAGCACGACTACCTTCGCTTAATAATGGAAGTTTTAGAAATGTTAATGGTTATTGCTGATTTCTGGGGGATCAGGCTTTAAATCCGGTTAGCAAATTGTGTGGGGGTCCCGCCAGTGAGTTGTCCGAGAATCCCCAAATACTATGCTTGCATTGAAGCATCTGAAAATTCCTTGTGCTTTTCTCTATGATGGGTTCCCGTGTGGATGAAGCTGTACTTAATTGTAACCAATCTTACACTGCATTAGCCACCATGTCGCCGACTTCACTTGTTGAATAGCCCATTTTACCCGCAGCTAGGCTCTTAAGTTTATTCCGCACTACGTAAATTACGGCGTTTTCGATTGCATTAGCGGCTGCGGTTTCGCCAAGATGATCCAACATCATTGCGCCTGCACAAATAGCTGCTAAGGGGTTAATGACATTTAACCCTGTGTATTTAGGGGCGCTGCCACCGATTGGCTCGAACATACTCACACCATTTGGATTAATATTCCCCCCGGCGGCAATCCCCATTCCGCCTTGGATCATTGCCCCTAGGTCAGTGATGATATCCCCAAACATGTTATCGGTGACGATTACATCAAACCACTCAGGATTTTTAACGAACCACATGGTAGTAGCATCTACATGAGCGTAGTTGCGTTTGATATCGGGGTATTCCCGCTCGCCCACTTCGTGGAATGTGCGTTCCCATAGGTCGAATGCATAGGTTAACACGTTGGTTTTCCCGCACAGTGTTACCTGGGCGCGCCTACCGGCAGCGATATCTTCTTGGGTTAGGCCTCGCCAGGGTGTAGAGGCATGACGTTTTCGAGCGTACTCGAACGCGAACCTGATACATCGTTCTACCCCGCGGCGTGTGTTAATGCTTTCTTGGATTGCTACTTCGTGTGGGGTACCTTTGAAGAGCACGCCTCCTGCGCCTGCGTACAATCCCTCGTTATTTTCCCGAACTACTACGAAGTCGATGTCCTCGGGTTTCTTATCTTTGATAGGGCAGAACCGTTCATCATATAACCGCACAGGCCGTAAGTTGATGTATTGTTCGAGTTCGAACCGCAACCTAAGCAAAATTCCTTTTTCCAAGATACCGGGTTTAACTGCGGGGTGACCAATAGCCCCCAAAAGGATGGCATGTGCCTTCCGGAGCTCTTCTAGGGCACTATCTGGGAGGGTTTCGCCTGTGCGTAGGTAGCGTTCCCCTCCAAAGTCATACTCGATGTAATTAAGGTTAAATCCGAACTTAGATGCAGTTGCAGTAAGGACCTTTTTGGCTTCGCGGATTACTTCGGGGCCGGTCCCGTCACCTGGGATAACTGCGATGTTGTACGTTTTTTTCATTGGCTGCTGCATTTTGTTAAAGTTGTCTGCCAATTTGAGCTTCATAGGATACCATGGGACAAGAGTGGAGCAACTTATTTTGGTTAGGGGGTTCCTTGGGGCTTCGATGTACTGTTGAAAGGTCGGCTTGGACCGAGACAATTTTGAATTTTGCTATTTTGGTTTTTCTGATGCATGTTTTTCGAGGATTGTATGGGGTTACGTAGAAAAGCTAGAATTTATGCTTTGCAGTTTTTGTTCCAGTGCGATTTAAATCCGTCGGAGAACCTGGATGTAGCACTGGAGCAGTTCTGGGTTTCTCGTAAGATTGCAGAACTAGGATTAGACAAGAAAGCCACTTGGGGGCAAGAACCTGAATTACCCCCACCCACAGACGAGGAACTTCAGATCCGGTCGTTTGCCGAGAAAATAATAAGGGGCGTCCTTGAGAATAAGCAGGTCATCGATGAGTTGATATCACGTCACTTAATTAATTGGCCGTTTTACCGGGTGGCACTGGTCGACCGTAATATCATGCGCATTGCAGTCTACGAGATGCTGTTTTGCAAGGATATCCCGCCGGCTGTCAGTATCGATGAGGCAATTGAAATAGCCAAAGAATATTCTACGGAAGCTAGTGGTAAATTTGTTAATGGCGTGTTAGATAAGATCCGGTTGGAGATCATGCGACCTGCTAAATCAGTTGAATAAGACAGAATGGTTTTCCTGCCATGCTGGTTGGACTCGAACAACTCCGTGAAGATTTGCATGACTTGTCTCCGGCGGCTGATTTGCATTTGCATTCGGTGTATTCGGATGGGACCTTCACCCCGGATCAGTTGGCTGCGATTGGTCGTGAGCTTGGTTTTGTAGCCTTGGCACTCACTGACCATGATACAGTTGAGGGTTGTAGTGAAATGGCTCAAGCCTGCAACGCGCTAGGCTTACAATTTATTCCCGGGGTCGAACTAACCACCGAATTTAACAACAGAGAAATACATGTGCTGGGATATTTTATCGATCCCACTCACACTGATTTAAACGACTTACTTTTGACTTGCCAGTTGGCACGACGAGAACGCGTTAAACGCATCGTCCACAAGTTGCATCAGATTAACGTGCCCTTAAAAGGGGAATTGGTATTTGAAATTGCGCAGTGCAATTCACCGGGCCGACCTCATATTGCCCGAGCTTTGGTAAGGAGCGGGTTTGCGTCCAATTATGAGGAAGCGTTTGAAAAGTACCTGAAGAAAGGTCGACCTGCGTGGGTGCCCAAATTGAAGGTCGGTACTGCCGAAGCCATTGAACTGGTCCACGCGGCAGGTGGGTTGGCGTTCCTTGCGCATCCAGGTATATCGAACGTGGAAGATTGTTTAGACACTTTAATTAGAATGGGCTTCGACGGGATCGAATGCTTTCACTCAAAGCATTCTCCTGAACAATCGGAGCGATATACCCAAGTTGCTATTTCACGGGGATTATTAATTTCAGGTGGGTCTGATTGCCACGGATATAACAAGGATAAACCTTTAATTGGTGGGGTACGGCTTCCAATGCGATATGTGAATGCTATAGTTCACAGGCATGCAGGGAAACCAAGATAAAATTCTAAACCCTTGACCCCGTTGTTTCTGGAATTTATCTAAACCGCACAAATGGGACTGCTAGAAAAACTCAAATCGGGTTTACGTAAGACCCAGGAGAAATTGCTACATGAGCTTAAACGAATTGTAGCGGGGGTACCCAAGGCCGATCCCGCTACTTTGGAAGAACTTGAGACAATCTTGCTGGGGGCGGATTTCGGTGTTCACGTGACTAACCAGATTGTCCAAGCAGTAAAAAGCGAATTTGAAGAAGGTGAAGGCCGCCACGCATCAATTATTGAGATTGCAAAACGGGAGATTGAAAAAATTTTACTTTCAAACGAGAAGAACTGGGGAAGAAACGGACAATTATTCGGGCCTGGACTTTATCGGGCAGTTAATGGGCCAACTATTGTCCTTCTTGTGGGTGTTAATGGCACAGGGAAAACGACCACGGCTGCTAAGCTCGCGTGGATGATCAAGCAAAGTGGCGAGACAGCAATTCTTGCTGCGTGTGACACGTTTCGCGCTGCAGCAATTGAGCAGCTAAAAACTTGGGCCCAACGGGTGGGTGTGGACATTGTGTCTGCTTCATACGGGACAGATCCCGCCGCCGTCGCCCATGATGCAGTCATGGCGGCTAAGAAGCGTAACATAAGTTACGTGATCATTGACACTGCAGGCCGGTTGCACACCAAGCATAATCTAATGCAGGAACTACAGAAAATCCGGCGTGTCGTCTCTAGGCAGATCCCAGATGCTCCTCATGAAACGTTGCTTGTGTTAGATGCTACCACAGGCACCAATGCTTTGAACCAAGCTCGAGAGTTCAATAAAGCGGTCCCGTTAACGGGTTTGGTAATTACAAAACTTGATGGCACTAGCAAAGGTGGCATTGTGGTGGCCATTAAAAAAGAACTCGGGATACCAATTCGTTTCGTAGGCGTAGGTGAACAGATGGACGATTTACAGCCGTTCGACGCGAAGCAGTTTGTGACGGCATTGTTTAATGAATAGAAAAGGCAGAGTCTGAATTAAAAAAATGCCCCACCTAGATGAAAAGTATATGCGTTTGGCCATACGGTTGGCACAGCGCGGAATTGGGTTGACCTCGCCTAATCCTACTGTGGGGGCTGTAATAGTGAAGAGGGGAAATGTGATTGGCCGAGGATGGCACAAAGCCGCAGGTCTGCCTCACGCTGAGATAGAAGCTATAAATGACGCAATCCAACGTGGGTATAAGACCACGGGGGCGACACTTTATGTCACATTGGAACCTTGTTCTACTTATGGACGGACGCCTCCTTGCACTGAGGCAATTATTAAAGCGGGGATAAAGCGAGTAGTAGTAGGTGCTACTGATCCAAACCCACGTCATAGAGGGCGCGGTTTCGAGATCCTTCGACAGGCAGGGATCGAGGTGGTGAAGGGAATTTTAGAAAAGGAATGCACGGAATTAAATCCTGGGTTTAATCACTGGATTGTCCATGGAACGCCGTTCATCACGGTGAAGGCGGCAATGTCACTAGATGGTAAAATAGCTACTCCTTCTGGTGAGTCGAAATGGATCACATCTGAAGTGTCTCGGGAATTTGCGGTGAAGATGCGGGCCACCCATGACGCTGTTCTTGTCGGCATAAACACCGTTTTGGCAGATGATCCCTCGTTGACTGTACGTGTCGGAGGTCGGCCACGAAATCATCAGCCCTGGCGAATCGTGCTTGATTCGCTTGCCCGCATCCCGCTCACGGCCAAACTGGTTTCAGATGAATTTGTCCACAGGACCTTAGTTATAGTTTCTCCACGTGCACCGAAGGAACGAGTAGCGCAACTGGCTAACCGAGTTACAGTGCTGACTATACCGGAGCGAGTTTTGGATAAGATGGGAGAAGGTGAATCGCCTCGGCTTGATCTACATGAGTTGGTTAGAGAATTAGGGAAGCGTCAGATCACCAGTGTGTTGGTAGAAGGTGGTGGTGAAGTGAATTCGTCGTTTATATTCCAAGGATTAGCGCACAGGGTGGCATTCTTTTACGCTCCGATCATCATTGGAGGTCGAGATGCAATTCCTGGAGTTGGTGGTATTGGAGCGGTGCGCATAGGTGAAAGTATTAAGTTAACCGATGTGAAGTGGAGGCGTCTTGGCCCCGATTTGCTTTTCACGGCTCGTATAATGCGCTAATAAAGGGCAAGATATGTTTACAGGCATTGTAGAAGAATCTGGAAGGATTGAATCAATCACGCCACAACTGCGTTCAATTAGGTTGACAGTGGCGAGCAAGTTATGTGGACGCACTGTGAAGAAAGGCGGAAGCTTGGCAGTTAATGGCTGTTGTCTTACGGTTATTGGGATAAAGCGGAGGCGAGACAGATTCTTCTTAGAGTTTGATTTACTGGAGGAAACCTGGCGTAAGACAAATTTTCAGTATTTGGTGGTGGGACGGCTGGTTAACCTTGAACGCCCTTTGCGGGCAGGGGGTGAGTTCGGCGGACATTTCGTTACGGGTCACATCGACGGTTTGGGTAAGATTGTTCGGTGGGAACAAATCGGACGCGACTGGGTATTAGACGTGAGCATTCCAAAAGAGTTGGCCAAGTACGTTGTTTACAAGGGTTCTGTTGCTGTGGACGGGATTAGCTTAACAGTGGCTGAGGTTTTGCAGGACGGTTTTCGCATATGGATTATTCCACATACTTACGAAATCACCGCGTTGAAAGACCGTGCTGTCGGCGAATTCGTCAATGTTGAATGTGACATTATCGGCAAATATGTAGAAAAGTTTGTAGTGACATACACAAATCGGGTTTGATTAGCTAATCCTGAGTTGGAAAGACTAAAGCATTGGAGTGGCGGGCCCCAAAGGCGCATTAAGAGGCGGGGAAAACAATAAGTTTCTACCGCGGCCAACGCGTCTTCGGCCGCAGAACCTGGAAAACCACACGTTTATTTGGACTGGTTCTCGTGTAGATTTGGTATTCAAATGGTTGTTGGAAATAGATCCCATGCACAAGTTTCCTGATTCTGTGATGCAAAGTTATCAGTGGCCGACATACTTGTGCCCAGAGAGGTGCCGTTTTCCGTAGTTGGTCAGCTTCCTGCTTGGCAAGGTTACTTTTGCTGAGGTTTTCTCCCGTCCAAGTGAAGACCGATGTGAATTGGCGAAGCACGGCCATCTTGAACCTGCGTTTAAGGAGGTCTACCATCCAAAACCCATCTGCGCCTGCTTTGTACCTGATGTCGAAATACATACCGTGATCTTGAATCACATGGCGCCGTACAAAAGTGGCGCATGTTAACGTTGCCAAGTGGCATACCCAAGTATGATAAAGGAGAGGGACGAGCATCTTTCTATGACACAAGTATTCCCCGGTTTGGCTCACGACGATTACGTCTCCGAACACGATGTCGACCTCTGGGTGTTCCAAGAAAAACTTCTCTACAGTGGCTAGGGCTCCGGGAAGGTATTGCTCATCACAATTTAAGTAAGCCAGTATGTCACCACTTGCGCGCCGAAACCCTCTATTGATGGCGTCATACATCCCTTGGTCTTTTTCCACGTACACCTTTACCCGCTTGTCCTGCAACAGCCAATCCAGTGTGCCATCATCCGAACCGGCATCCTGCACTATATGTTCAAGGTGCACGTTTTGGTCCGCAACTGAAGCAATGCAGAGTTTCAGCCATTCAGACTGCCGGTAACTGGGGGTGATAATTGAGAATTTCAATCTACCCATAACCCAAAGTGAGCTGCCACTGCACTGTTTTTAATGCACACATCGTACTTTATACCAATAGTGAGCAACTTATAAAAGCCTGTTCGGGCACGTCGATGTGAGATATATGGCCAAAAACAAGCCCAAGATGTATGGACTGCTTGCTAAAGCAAAGAGTTCATTTACTTTGCTGTTCCCATAAACTGGGGGTCCGAAGCGCTCCCTAGAGTGTCATTGAGGTAATAAGCGAAAAACGTACAAAACAAGTGAGTAGGTTTATGCAAGTATGTCAACGAATTTTCTCGGGATAAGTGGGGACGTTCACAAGGGGCTAACAGCAGGAGCAATTTTTCATAAGCTGGTTTTTAGGGGGTGTTCTTCAAGGCTCATTGGTCAGGTTATCCTCATCCGACAAGCGCAATTTTTGAAGAACCTGCCTTGAGAATGAAAATTAGTCTAACCCATCTGAAAAATTTGCATTTAGACACTAATACAGTAGATTTACGCAAAGTTTAGTTATGGCGCTAATCGTACAAAAGTATGGTGGTACCTCGGTAGCTAACGTAGACCGGATTAAATCGGTAGCCAGCCGAGTGGCGGAATATTATCGTCAGGGGCACAAGCTTGTGGTGGTGGTTTCGGCGATGAGCGGTGTGACGGATGGGTTGATTAATTTGGCTAAACAAATCAACCCCATGCCGGATGAGCGGGAGTTGGACATGTTACTTGCCACTGGGGAACAAACCACGATTGCGTTGACGGCGATGGCTTTGCATGCGATAGGAGTGCCGGCGATCTCTTTGACGGGTGCTCAAGCGGGAATTGTCACAGATGGTGTTCACACTAAAGCTAGGATAATCAATATCACCCCAAAAAAGGTGCGGGAGCTACTGGATGGAGGTAACGTTGTAATAGTGGCTGGGTTCCAAGGGCAAACCCCAGAAGGTCAAATTACTACACTGGGGCGTGGCGGGTCGGATTTAACTGCGATTGCATTAGCAGCTGCTTTGAAGGCAGATTTATGCCAGATTTACACTGACGTAGATGGCGTTTATACTGCGGACCCGCGAATAGTACCAGATGCACGGAAGCTTGAAGAAATTTCATATGATGAGATGTTGGAATTGGCTGGGCTTGGGGCGAAGGTTATGCAGGCCCGCTCAGTCGAGTTCGCCAAAAAATTCGGTGTTGTGTTCGAAGTAAGGTCGAGTTTTAACAATAACCCGGGAACGATCGTGAAAGAGGAAACCAAAAGCATGGAATCGGTGGTTGTCCGCGGTGTAGCGCTGGACAAGAATCAAGCGAAGGTCACCATTGTAGGTGTACCTGACAGGCCGGGCGTTGCCGCCCAAATATTCAAAGCATTAGCCGATAAGGCCATTAATGTGGACATGATCGTCCAGAATGTCAGCCACGGGGCTGCATCGCCCACCACAGACATATCGTTTACTGTTGAGCGGGCAGATTTGCCAAAAGCAAGACGTGTGATCGAGGGTTTGAAAGACCAAGTCGGATTCATCGACATCCAAACAAACGAAAATATAGCCAAGCTCTCGATTGTGGGTGTGGGAATGCGGTCGCATTCCGGTGTGGCTGCAAAGATGTTTGAAACCCTTGCTAAAGAGGGTATCAACATCCAAATGATCTCTACAAGCGAGATCAAGATTTCTGTTGTGATTGATTTGGCAGATGGTGAGCGTGCGGCCCGTGGCGTTCACGCAGCGTTTTTTGGGAAGTAGTAACTGGTTGTAAAAATGTTAGGGTGATTCCGCTGCAGGGGTCCCTATTCTCATTTGGAGATGGGGAGACAAATTACTTCTCAAGTGCATTGAACTGAGCCAAGGAGCGGTGTATCTGAAATGAACGTGAGAAGCTGAACCTTTAAGCGTGAGCATCAGGGAAAGGATTTAAAGGCTTGTCTGGTATTCGAGCGAAAATCCACTCAGTGTTAAAAAGGCAAGGATTTATGGGGATGGGGCGAAGTATCCTTCTATGCTTCGTAAGATGCCAATTTTCAGCAGGATAACTATTAACACCGTGTAGCCAAGGCCCAGGGCCAGATCTTTTGTCAATTCCCGATGCCATGAGGAATTTTGTTCCTTAGAGACAAATTTAGAAACGCCGCGCCGAATCATTATCAAACCTATTACGTTTGTGAGCCAGTAGCCTACGATTATAGCTGTCTGGAATACGGCTTCCTGCCAAGGTTTAGGTACTAAAGACGAAATCCCCCACGCAAATGCCAGGGCAAGAGGTAGATTAACAATTGCGTCGTTCCACCACGACAGCGGTGAAAGCATAAACCCTAGCACAGCTAAGAAACCACCAAAGATTTTCCTTCTCTGTCCCATCGACTTTACCTCCAGATTGTTATTCAAATTACTCAGGCTTCACGAAATTTTGAAGTTTGGCGTTAAAAGACTTAACACTTAGTTAACCACACCCGAGAGTCAAAGTCCTTCTTAGCAAACATTACCCGTATCGTACTACAAATGCGGTTTTCCCCGCCTGATTATTCCGCAGAATCTGGCGACGCAATGGAAGTGCGGATTTCGGTTTAAATTTAAGTTCATACGGTTGGGGTGCGGATGTAGTTCTCCAGTAGGGTTGCGTATCAACGCGTTAGAATTAGTTAGGAGTATGCGGTAATCAGCAGAATGGAACTTGGCAGTGAGTGTTACGGGGACTGAAAAGGTGTTAGTGAGGAATAGCCAAAAGCAATTTGAATAAGTGGCGTTTATTCAATTAGAACTCCTTTAGGACTCCCCCGTAGTATTCGACCCAAAAACGCACAATGTGGTATGCTACCCAAATGACCACCAGGATATAAATAATCCGGGGGGCAAGTTTGGCGAATGTACGAAGGGCCCGTGAACCTTCTTCTTGATAGATTTCAGAGAGCTTTTGTAAAGCTTCGTCGAGTTTACCGGACATTTCCCCAGTGGCATATAAGTTCGCAAACAACTCTGGGAATTCCGGTGACTGTTGTACCAAAGCAGCGGGTGTTTCACCCGATTCAAGTTTGTGTTGCCAGCTACTGACAGTTCGTTTGATAGAAAAGGACCCGCTTGCCTCTGCTGCTATAGTCCAAGCGCGCAAGATAGGGTAGCCACCTGCTACGAGAGCTTCTAATGCCAACGCAAGCCTGGCCAGTGCGAGGTGCTGCTGAACGGGACCCAAACCTGGGATAACTTTACAGAACCTTTCTACCAAGGCGCGCCATTTGTCCCCGAATTTCCCTTGAACCACTAGCACGGTGAAGAAGGTAAGCAGGTACAATGGTATAAGTATGGTAAGCATCCATGCAAAATACGCAGCAGTATTCCAGCTTTTCATAAATTGTACAAACCCAAGCAACAATACAGCCACGTGCAGGAGCAAAGCAGGGTAGATCATTTCGGCGATTACTGTTCGCGACAACATGGCGCGTTCCTGGTAATACCGTGCAAGAACCTGAAAGATCAGATCAAGTTTCCCGGTTTCTTCGCCCACACGTAAAAGTGCCAGGTCCAATTGCGGAATCCATCCCCCTGTGTTCTGGGCTGCTTCCGCAAATGTCATCCCATTTTCCAGGGCTAGTCTGATCCGGTTGAGTGGTTCGCGGAATGATCTGAGTGGGGGGGTCCGTACAAGCTCGTGTGTAGCCCTGATGATTGTGAACCCTGCGGAAAGTAGTTGGGCAAGTCGATGGTACATTTCAGCTCGGCCGGCGTATTCGCGTGGTGTTGTTATTAGGCCCATACAAGTAGCTCGGTTGAAACTAGGCTACTATACCAGCACTCAGAAATCCAGAACCGTTAAGCCGGGATGTATACACGCCATCCATGCGGAAGGCTCCCTATTCTAGGGAACGCGAAGTTCGACCTTTTTATCGCCGTGGCTTGATTTAGTTGATTAAAAAATGCAGATGGACTGACGGTTTACTATAGATTGTAGACTTTTAGAGGGCTCAACTTAAGCGTGGGAGCGTTACTGGATACAGACAGGTTAGTTTTTGAGAAACGGTGGGTGGACCTCTAATTCGGTCTGAGTGCTGACTTTCTGAAACATTTCGGTTTAAACTCAGTCAACCCTTCCAACGGGGGGATTTTTCAAAAGTCTTGTTGCCAAAATACCTTGGAGGGTCGGGTTCCACCCCGACCCGTGAACGATGATTGATTGGAGGGTCGGGTTCCACCCCGACCCGCGAGCGACGATTGGTTGGAGGGTCGGGTTTCACCCCGACTCGATCGGGACGCATCGGGACCGCGTGGAAGCGGTCCCTCCATTGCGGGAACGAGCCGCGTGGAGGGCCCGGGTCCACGCGGGCCACAATGGGACGCCGTGGAACGCGTCCCTCCAGTGAACGATGATTGATTGGAGGGTCGGGTTCCACCCCGACCGGATTGGGGCGCGGATCGGGACGCGGTGGAACGCGTCCCTCCAGTTGGTGTTGATTCCTGGTCCATCCTCTTCACACGCTCCTTGCTTTCTCGAGACGGGCGCGGACGAGCTCGACCACTGCTTCATAGACCGCCTCGCGCTCGCCCGGCGTCAACCCCAAAACGTCAAACACCACCTCGTCCAACGCCCGACGGTCAGGTTACGAAAAACCTGTTTTGTTCGATTCATGATTTGCGCTGATAGTATTTATCGAATTCTTGAAGAATGTTTGGGTTGAAGAACGCTTTTTTGGCGCTTTTGGGGTTACCAGGATCGAGTTCTCGCACATGACAAAAGCGGTTGTCATCTAGAAGCGCTTTGCGACGAGTGTGGTATTCGCGGTTCACTTTGAAATCGGTATACCGCCTCCTGCATTCTTCCGTCAGTCGTGCGTAATCCCAAGGATACCGTTCTCGAATCTGCTCCTCAGTGAGACGAACAGCAGGTGCGTTCGGATCATCGGTAACCTGCACCGCCAATGCATCTTTGGCTTTTGACTTAGTAAACCGGATTTCTACGTTGACAGTTACAGAGTACCGGGAGGATGGATCGCTTGTCTTAGGCTCAAGGGCATCAATAAACGCGAGGAAGTTCTTTTCATGTGTATTGAGCACTATAGCTTCCGTGCTGTCTGGCAACTCCACGAATGACAGAGGCATTAGGAAGAACTTGAACTCGGCCAAATCTCGATTAAACCAGTCTTTAATTGCAGCCGCGAAATTCTTGACGCACGCCGCTCCAAGTTCGTGCAAGCGTTGTACAAACTGTGGGGACCGATTATAAAAGTGAATGACGGAGTGTCGCAGTTCGATCATACCCTCAAGGTTCTTACGGGCTGCCTCATCTAACATGCCTTTCTCAGAGAGTTTCTTCGCCAAGTAATCAGCACTATGCGTTATCGGATTGCCCGAGCGTGATTTCTTAATCCGAGGTCTCCTTGCCGGCTTATCAGACTGCGGTGAACCCTCCTGAATGTAAAGGCATGAAAGTTTGTTGTTGTGCTCAACAAGCCACTTGGCTTTTAGCAGTAATTCCCAAGCGTTCACTGCAAGCGCAGCAAATGACTCCGCCCGGTACGGAAAATTGGGCTTGTTGTAAACTTCGATCGCGGCAAGCATCGCGGCAATGGCTCGGTCGGTAAGTTCTTGAAAACGGGCCTTCATGGTTCACACGCTTTTTGCTTTTTCGAGGCGGGCGTGGACCAGCTCGACTACTGCTTCATATACCGCCTCGCGCTCGCCCGGCGTCAACCCCAATACGTCAAACACCACATCGTCCAACGCCCGACGGTCAGGCTGACGGATTTCGTCGAAGATATTTCTAATCTCCCTATCGCAGATCTCTGAAAACCTGCGTGTAAGCTCATGTTTTTCTGCTGAACTAAGAAAGGCGATATGCAAAACATAAACATTCTCAATCTCGTAAACAGTCGCATCAATAGGTCCTCCACCTCCACCATAGCTGCGAGTTTGCATCTCAACAAAAAGTGGAAAGGTAGATGCATTTAGACATGCCAAAGTAACATCAGCATTATCTGTAATCAAGTCGTACAGTCTCTTGTCAGCAAAAACCCCAATATTTTGGTAAACAACAAAAGTTTCCCTGAAACTACAAGGAATGATTCCATTAGGTATTTCTCTCACCCCCACATCCCACCACCTCTCCCTCCCGCGGCAGCTTGGTCGTTCGTGGAAGCCTTGCTCTTCGCCCCAGCGGATGTAGTCCAGCGCGGCGGTGCCTTTGAGGTCGCGTTTATCCTTGTGGCACATGAAGATTTTATAGCGCAGGTCTTCGGGCTTGATGATGATGGAGCGGCATTCGCGCGGGCTTTTGATGACGGGCTTCAAAAACTCCTCTTCGATTTCGCCTTCCCAGCCGGCGGCGTTGCGGACATGCAGGTAGCCTTTGGGCGCGGGTTTGCCCGTCGGCTCCAAGTCACAGAACTCGTTGGCGCCAGT
>Ga0071330_1063359_pt1 | contig 204165 bp, 145 predicted proteins | sample GBScel77sediment_FD_63802 | JGI IMG/M metagenome (GOLD analysis project Ga0071330, IMG submission 63802) | Hot spring sediment microbial communities from Great Boiling Spring, Nevada - Cellulolytic enrichment Sediment 77C v2 (version 2) | ecosystem: Environmental > Aquatic > Thermal springs >... | reverse complement strand
TGGTTGTAGTAGGAGGGGTACAGCGTGGTTGGATGCATAAGGATAGACCTAACTCTAGGTTTGAGTTAGTAATCTGGGTTATTTCAAGTGATTTGGGGGTCCAAAGATCTGTCCCAAACTCCAAGAACCGCCGTGTTACCGCGGCGGCTACGTCGGGGGTATGATTCGGTCTTTGAGAGTCAGCACCGTTTATGAGTGGGGCTAAGTTCGGATTTGGGTTGATTTTTGAGGTCCGGCTACGGAATGACTGCGATGTCCATGCTTGGGCTTGGCGGCAGCTGCCTCTACGCGCTCAAGGCGTAACTGGGTGGGCCGTGGAGTTGCCAGTTCTGGCAGAGGGCTTGAGACCTATACGCAAATTCGATCTACTCTAGAGTAACCACCTTTCTGAGATTATGTTGGTTTAGGTTCTGAGCACGTAGTTTCCCTCCGTCCTAGGCAATGTGAAATAAAGTCTCCCCATAATTTCACCTTTGGGCAGGTGCTCATCCCATTGTCATACCCGGTATGAGATCATTGAGGCTAAGTTGCAACATTCCGGGATTTATCGTTGGGGTGCGGGTAAATGAAGATACGGGGGAAATCTAATTTCGCAAGTCGCTGGCAAAAGCAGGGTGGATGTTTAGTTTGCATGTAGGTTCCACCTCTATAAGCAGTTGGAATAATCATACGCACGGTTTGTGGAGGTATTATTGGGAATTAAGGCTCAAACCTTATACTCGTTGAATTAGTTTAAATGGATTAAATAGATGCGTTTCTTTTGTTTGCGCACCTTTTACCGAGGGTTGAAAGCAGTTGGCATATGGGCGAAGGAGCCTTTTTTAGGAAATGATACGAGTACATCCCTGTGCAAGAGATAGAAAAAACCCCATTGTGAGGTTTTAAAAGTAATGACTAAGAACAACCCTTTTGGTAGGTAGTAAGCTTGAGGTTAAAGCAGGGAAAGGCTGTGTATATAAAATCCCGACTGAGAGTTTGAAAATTGGTTTCAAGTTCCGGTTTTACAGGGGGAGGTTTGGGTGCGGTTTTGTTGGGGGGTTGCTGATTAGACAATTAAGGTGAATTTAATTTGTAGCCCAAAATCTCTTATAGTGGGGAGGTTAACCCGGTGGCAAGGCAACTTGACACAATGCATGTGCTATGATATTGGTTTTTGAACAAACGTTTGATAATGACGACCCGTGGGAATAATGAAACCCGTACCAGGATTTTGGACGCCGCTGAGGCAGTCTTCAGCGAATGCGGATTTGATGGAGCGTCCATAAGGGCAATTGTCCAACTTGCAGGAGTTAACCTTGCAACTATTTACTATTATTTCCGGTCGAAAGAAGAATTACTCGAGGCTGTTTTCCATAGACGCCTTGCCCCAATTAAAGAAGCACAACTGGGGTTACTTCAACAAGCAAAAGAACAATACGTTAACAAGGCGATTCCGGTAGAAGTGATTCTCCAAGCGTTACTTAAACCACCATTGCAAGTTGTCATGGCCAAAAATGAGGATGAACAATTGAAAGTCAGGAAATTGCTAGGGCGTGTGATTTCTGAACCGAGTGAGTGGCTACAACAAATGCTCATTTTGCAATATAAGGAGGTTCGTGAGAATTTTGTGAAGGCGTTCCAATCGAGTTTGTCCCATTTACCACTGACTGATTTGATGTGGAGGCTCGAGTTTGTTTGGGGTGGTCTGGCAATGATACTTTGTAACCCGACTAGGATTCTTCGTGTGACCAACGGGTTATGTGATCCGCGGGATACCAAAGCGGTTTTAGATCAAATGACAGCTTTTTTTGCAGCTGGGTTGAAAGCCCCAGCTGCAAGTGCAAGCACTCAAATCCATGAGTAATTAACCAGATTAGGAATTGCTATGCAAAAGCAGTTAAGAAAAAGGATGCGGAAGACAGTAAAGGCTATGATATTACCGGTCTTTACTTGCCTGACATTAGGTGTATTTACGGGATGTGGTCGTAGGCCTTCAGGGCCGGCGTCCATGCCTATATTGGTGAGCGTCGAGAAACCTCGTGTGATGGCGGTCACTAACTGGGATGAATACCCTGGGCGACTGGACGCGGTTGAATATGTCGAGGTAAGGCCCCGGGTATCGGGTTATGTGCAGTCAATACATTTCCAAGACGGTGCCTATGTTAGGGAGGGTGATCTGTTGTTTGTAATAGATCCGCGACCGTATGAGGCTGAGTTACAGCGCGTGGATGCGGAGTGCCGTCGACTTGAGACCGCACTGGAACTGGCCCGTAATGATTATGCTCGGGCAGAAAAGATGCGAGCAGCCAATGCGATATCTGAGGAGGAATTTGACACTAGGGCGAAGGCCGTGAAACAGACGGAAAGCGCTCTCGATGCAGCGCGGGCTGCAAGGAAGGCAGCGGAGTTAAATTTGGAGTATACACACATTAAGGCACCTATTAGTGGTAAGATAAGCCGTAGGCTAGTTACAGTAGGGAACTTGGTCCAGGGTGGAGGGATGGTGCCAGGGACCTTATTGACCACGATTGTAAGCACAGATCCTATCTATTGTTACTTTGAAATACCTGAGGAAGCGTTTGCCCGGTATCGGCGTTTATTAAGTGAGCATGGTAGTGCAGGTTGCAACGAATGTTTCATTGGAGTGGAAGGGGAGGAGGGATATCCATATAAAGGGATAATTGATTTCTACGATAATCGTGTGAACTTGACCACTGGTACTGTTACAGTTCGTGCAACGGTTCCCAACCCTGACGGAAGGCTTGTTCCAGGGGCTTATGCGCGTGTGCGTATCCCGGCCGAGTGTATTGAGGGTGCGGTGTTGGTCCCAGAACTGGCTGTATTGTCGGAGTTGACGAGGAAATTTGTTTATGTGCTAGGGCCCGACCAGATTGCTCAGCCAAGAGTAATAAAGGTGGGTCGGCAGGTAGGAATGTACAGAATTGTGCTAGAGGGTTTAAGCCCAGACGATGATGTGATTGTGAGCGGTTTGATGCTAGTTCGGCCTGGGGTTAAAGTCCAAGTCGTGCCACCTGGCATGGGTGGAGGCGCGATGGGTGTGGCACTGCCTCAAGGACACGGAGAACAAAAGCGCGATGGGACTTTGCAAAGACAGGGGATGGTTACAAACCAAATAAGCAAATAATGTACAAGTATACCCGACTCATTGCACGTAAACCTTTAACTTTGCAGTTATGAAGTTCTCACGTTTTTTCATACGCAGACCAATATTCGCATCGGTAATCTCGATCTTCATTGTCCTGGTAGGATTGCTTTCGGTGATCCGCTTGCCGATTGCTTCTTTTCCTGAGGTAGCACCGCCTACGGTGATAGTGCGTGCTCGGTATCCAGGTGCAAATCCAGAAGTTGTGGCAGCCACAGTGGCGACTCCGCTAGAACAGGAAATAAACGGAGTCGAAAACATGTTGTACATGTCTTCTACAGCAAGTGCCGATGGCTCTGTGATGATTTCGGTGACCTTTAAAGTAGGGACGGATTTGGACATAGCCCAAGTGCAAGTGCAGAACAGGGTGGCGCTTGCATTGCCAAGATTACCTGAGGAAGTCCGGCGCTTGGGCGTGGAGGTGAGGAAACGGTCGCCCAACATGACAATGGTAATTGCGTTACAAAGTGAGGATGCAAGCTTGGACGAGGTGTTCCTAAGCAATTATGCCTATTTATATGTGAAAGATGTACTGGCTCGCCTACCGGGGGTTGGGGACGTGTTTGTGTTTGGGGCGCGTGACTACAGCATGCGCATCTGGTTGGATCCGACTAAACTGGCTTCCTTAGGCATGACAGTTGAGGAAGTGGTAGCTGCGGTTCGTGAGCAAAACATTGAAGTTGCAGGCGGTGCATTTGGACAACCACCTGCGCCTCCAGACACCCCAAAACAATACGTGGCTTTAGTTAAGGGTAGGTTGGTTACCCCAGAGGAATTCGGTAACATTGTTTTGCGGACCGACGGTGCAGGGCGATTTATCAGGTTAAAAGACGTAGCAAGGGTTGAGCTTGGTGGAAGGGACTATAGCATGGAGGCGTACCTGGATGGCAAACCGGTAGTGGCAATTGCAGTGTTCCAGTTGCCAGGATCAAATGTGATCGAAACTGCTGCTGCAGTTCGAGCTACAATGGAACAACTAGCCAAATCGTTCCCTAAGGGCATGACATATTTTATACCCCGAGATGACTCAGAGTACATAAAAGCTTCAATCCAGGAAGTGATTAAGACGTTGGTGGAAGCGATCATCTTGGTGAGTTTGGTAGTGGTCATCTTTTTGCAGACCTGGCGTGCATCCATTATTCCAATTGTAGCAGTCCCTGTGTCGATTATTGGGACTTTTGCCGCCATGTCAGTGTTTGGCTTTTCCATAAACAACCTCACGCTTTTTGGATTGGTCCTTGCAATCGGAATTGTTGTGGATGACGCTATCGTAGTTGTTGAGAACGTCGAAAGACATATTGCGGAGGGTAAGTCGCCTCGCGAGGCCGCTGAAGTGGCAATGGATGAAATTGGTGGAGCCGTAATTGCTATCGCTCTTGTCTTAAGCGCTGTTTTCATACCTACAGCGTTTTTGCCTGGGATTCAAGGCAGGTTTTACCAGCAGTTCGCACTTACCATTGCGGTATCGACATTAATTTCCGCATTGGTTGCACTCACGTTAAGTCCGGCAATGTGCGCCCTGCTCTTGAAACCTCATTTTGAAAAGAATGACCTGATTACCCGAACCATCCATGGTACGGTTGGTAAGTTTTTTGTTTGGTTTAATAAGATATTTGAACGTACTCGAAATACATATGTGGCTGTTTTGGCAAGATTGGTCCGTCGAGGAACCATTATGGTGATGTTGTATGTGGGTTTGATGATCATCGCTGGGGTTGGATTCAAAGTTGTGCCCTCCGGCTTTATCCCGCAACAAGATCAAAGGGTATTGGTAGGATACTTGCAATTACCTGATGGTGCGTCTTTGGAGCAGACGAAAAAAGTTAGTACAAAAATCTGGCATCTTGTGAGGGACGTCCCCGGGGTGGAGCAAGTTTTGAAGCTTGATGGATTTTCCATGCTTGGATTTGGAATGCAGCCGAATGTGTCCACAATCATGATGCGGCTTAAGCCTTATGAAGAGAGGAAAAAGCAGGGCTTAACGGCTAACCGCATTTTAGCCGAAGTCCAAAAGCGTTTGGCATTCGTAAATGAAGGGGTAGCACTCGCATTTAATCTGCCACCAGTGCAAGGTTTGGGGTCAGTTGGGGGATTTAGGATGCAAATCCAAGATAGGGCTAATTTAGGATGGCAAGCTTTACAGAATGCTGCTTACCAGTTAATGGCGGCTGCTAATCAGGATCCGCGGTTAGCAGGTGTCATTACGACTTTCCGTGCTAACGTGCCCCAAGTGTACCTAGACGTTGACAGAGAAAAAGCAAAAAGTTTGCAAGTGCCACTTTCTTCGATTTGGAATGCATTAGCAGTATATTTGGGCGGGTTGTATGTGAACGATTTCAATATCTTTGGCAGGCCATATCAGGTTGTTGCTCAGGCAGACGCCCAGTTCAGGGATAAACCGCACGATCTTATGCAGCTGTGGACGCGTAATGTTCGAGGCGAACTTGTCCCGTTAGGCGCCCTCGTTAAAGTAGTTGAAACCACGGGACCAACAGTTATTTCCCATTATAACCTGTTCCCATCAGCTGACTTAACTGGGAATACGCGACCAGGTGTAAGCTCTGGTACAGCAATAAAAATTATGGAGGAACTTGCTAAAAAACTTTTGCCGCCGGGCATTGGCTATGAATGGACGGAAATAACATTGCTTGAAATCATGGAGGGTAAAATGGGCGCATTTATATTCCCGCTTTGTGTTTTAATGGTCTTCTTTGTTTTGGCTGCACAATATGAGAGTTGGGCTTTGCCTTTTGCAATCATATTGATAGCGCCAATGAGTCTATTGTTTGCCATCTTAGCACTCTGGGTTACGAGTATAGAAAACAACCTATTTGCGCAGATAGGAATGGTAGCGTTAATAGGATTGGCGTGCAAAAACGCCATTCTGATCGTTGAGTTTGCACGCCAATTGCAAGCCAAGGGCATGAATAGATTGGATGCTGCTGTCGAAGCTGCCAGGATTAGGCTGCGTCCGATCTTGATGACATCGCTGGCATTTGCAGCTGGTGTTTTCCCATTAATGCTTGCTTCAGGAGCAGGGGCAGAACTTAGACGTGCAATAGGTACCACGGCTTTCTGGGGAATGCTTGGGGTTACTTTCTTCGGCATTTTCTTCACCCCTACTTTTTACGTGGTGATAAGAAGTTGGTTGGAAGGGCGAGCTCCTACGCAGATGGGGGGTATTAAGAACCTTGCATTGACGGCTTTCCTTCTTAGCTTATTGGGCATTTCAGCTAGTGGTTGTGCTGTTGGTCCTAATTATACTCGACCCAAAGTAACTGTCCCTGAAACCTATGCTAATGCAGTTAAAGAGAACTTCACGATAGGAGAAGTTGATGTACGGTGGTGGCGACAGTTTAACGACCCCACCTTGGATGGGCTTGTTAGCAAGGCCCTAGAGTCGAACTTGGATTTGAAAGTGGCTCAGGCTCGCGTACAACACGCTAGAGCGTTGCGAACAATCTCTACCTTGGATTTGCTCCCTATAATCCATGCCGGGGGTGGTTATACAAAAAGCCTGGGTAGTCAAGATGCCTACCCTAACATACCACGGTCCCAACGCGAACGAGAGCTATATGAGGTAGGATTCGATGCTATGTGGGAGTTGGATATTTTTGGCCGAGTCCGGAGAAGCCGCGAGGCCGCAACCGCAGAGATTGAAAGCGCAGAAGCGGCTCGTCGTTTCACGCTCGTGAGCCTAATAGGTGAGTTGGCACGAAATTATTTTGAGTTACGTGGATTGCAGCAACAGTTAGTGGTGGCTCGGAGCAATGTGTACCTAGCGAAGACCACTTATAATCTCGTTTATGCCAAGTATAAAGCGGGGAGAGGTACCGAGTTGGATCTTTCTCGGGCACGGGTACAATTAGAAACCGCAGAGTCTGTGGTACCCCAACTAGAGGCAGCTGTGAAACATACAATACACCGGATAGAGGTACTTTGTGGGCAAACACCTACGTCGCTGGAGGTATTGCTAACAAACTTAGATCACCGTCCAAATATCCCGACTAACATCACAATAAGTACCCCCGAAGAATTGCTTCGGAGGCGACCAGATATACAGATGGCGGAGCGCGCACTTGCTGCAGCAACGGCTCGGATTGGAATTGCAGTAGCTGATTTGTTCCCTCGAGTAACCTTTAATGGCCAGGTGGGATTCCAAGCAAAGGAGATTTCGGGTCTAGGTGAGGCTGGGTCAGACACTTACGGTTTTGGCCCTCGCATTAGCTGGGCTGCATTAGATTTAGGGCGGGTAATGGCTCGAATGAAGGCAGCCCGAGCCCAGGCAGATGAACAATTGGCACAATATGAGAAGACTGTGTTACAAGCGCTTGAGGAGACCGAGAACGCGCTAGTAAGTTACGGACGGGCTCTTGTGCAATATTACCATGTAAAGCGGGCTACTGAGTCGGCACGGTTGGCATTTGAATTAGCCTCCAAGCAATACGAAGCAGGTCGGTTGGAGTTGCTAAACGTTTTAGACGCTCAGCGAAATCTGCTATCTCTAGAACAACAACTAGTCCAAAGTGAAACTCGAGTCGCCACTTCATTAGTAGCCGTCTACAAGGCATTTGGAGGCGGTTGGGAAGTCGCAGAACCAGGTGTATATCAATAGTATAGTCAATAATTTCTGCCAACCGTGGTATAAAAACTTCTGGTGAGTATGGCAATGACGGGTATTATGTGATTTTAAACGTTTCACATATGTATGGTCCGGCGGAACAAGTTGACATCGTGCCGCGAGTCGAAATAGGAAGTGTGTCGATCGAGGAATTGACGAGGGTCATTAGCTCTGGAATACGTTGGCTAGGTGAAAAGCAGAGTGCTGAAGGATTTTGGGTTGGATTCCTCCAGTCTAATTCATGCATGGAGGCTGAATGGATTTTAGCGATGCATTTTTTGGGTGTGCGGGGTGATCCTAAGCTTCCAGGGGTCGTGAAGGCAATACTCAACGAACAAAGAGCTGATGGTTCATGGGAGGTGTATTACGATGCCCCGGAGGGTGACATAAACGCCACGGTTGAATGTTATGCAGCGTTAAGGTGTGCTGGATTTAAGCCAGATGACGAACCTTTGCGGCGAGCCCGGACATGGATACTCGAGCATGGGGGATTATCACGAGTTCGCAATTTCACGAAGTATTGGCTAGCGTTAATTGGTGAATGGCCTTGGGATTCAACCCCAGCTGTACCTCCGGAGTTGATATTTTTACCCCGATGGTTTCCGTTGAATATTTATTGGTTTGCTAGTTGGGCGAGGGCTACCATTATCCCAATTTCGATTTTATCTGCGCTGAGGCCTGTTCGCCCCTTACCACCTGAATCCAGACTTGATGAACTGTTCCCACAAGGACGACAGAATTTTACGCATAAAATAGCCAAACGAGGGCGAGGTTTAGGGCCGACATTTTTTGTACTAGGCGAGAGATTATGCACATACTATACAAAATTGCCTTTCCATCCTCTGCGGGAAACAGCAATCCGTCTGTGTGTGGAATGGATTATAAGGCATCAAGACTGGGATGGTGCTTGGGGTGGTATTCAGCCCCCTTGGATTTATAGTCTAATGGCGCTTAACGCAGCAGGCTATCCTATTACTCACCCGGTATTACAAAAGGGGTTGGACGCATGGAACCATCATTGGAGTTTTAAGCGAGGGGAAGCTATATATCTTCAGGCGAGCGAATCGCCTGTATGGGATACATTACTAACATTACAAGCGTTGTTGGATTGTGGAGAAACATTTGAGACGTTTTCAGGCATGAGGAAAGCCGTCGAATGGGTTTTATCCAAGCAGATTTTTACCCCAGGAGATTGGAGTTATACGGTAAAAGGTGTAGAGTGCGGAGGGTGGGCCTTTGAACGCGCCAACATCTATTATCCAGACATAGACGATACGGCAGTAGCCGTTCAAGTGCTGTCCCGCATAAGACAAATTGCCCCCTCGGATCTCCGAAAGAGAATAGAATTTGCTGTAGACCGAGCAGTAAAATGGTTGTTCGCGATGCAATCATCAAATGGGGGATGGGCAGCGTTTGACCGTGACAATAATCATTGGATAATGGCAGAAATACCGTTTTGTGACTTCGGAGAGGTGCTGGATCCCCCCAGCGTGGATGTTACAGCCCACGTGCTAGAAGCGCTTGGATCGGTTGGATATAAGTTGAATCACCCTGCAGTTCAGAAAGCAGTGGAATTTATATTTAGGGAGCAGGAAAGAGATGGGAGTTGGTTTGGACGGTGGGGGGTAAACTACATTTACGGGACTTCAGCTGTATTATCAGGATTACAAGCTGTGGGATTCCCAATGAATGATCCGCGGGTGATAAAAGCAGCCGATTGGCTTGCTAGCAAACAAAACCCAGATGGCAGTTGGGGTGAGTCATGCGCTTCATATATGGATGATACCATGCGCGGGTGTGGACCTTCAACACCGAGCCAGACAGCATGGGCTATATTAGGGCTAATTAACGTTAGATCGCCGAAATACACGCGAAATATCTTACAGGGTGTACAATGGCTGATCCAGAATCATACAGGCGGGACTTGGTCGGAGAAACATTATACGGGGTGCGGTTTCCCTGGGTATGGGATTGGTGAAAGAATCCGGTATAAGCGTAACACGTTTTTACTTGCTCAGGGGCGTGAATTATCCCGTGGGTTCATGATTAACTACAATATGTACCGCCATTATTTTCCGCTGCAGGCGCTTGGACGCGTAAGACTTTGGCTGCAACGGAGCCAAGGTTCCTGATGTCAAAGAGGTAAACTGGCGAAGGATTATGTTTTTGCAAGCATGAAAGAACGTGTAATTGTGAGAAAACTTTACTTGCGCATCGGGAATTGCAGGTTATAGATATTTATCGCACAGGCGCCCCCATAGCTCAACTGGATAGAGCGTCTGACTACGGATCAGAAGGTTTCAGGTTCGACTCCTGATGGGGGCGCCACTAAGAATTAAAAGTGAGCTAGGTGGGGGCAAAGAGTTAAACTTGCCCTCGCGTGAGGTTGTTGACACGAACAACCTTACCAATTAGGTTTGAATGGCAATCAAGTAAAAGGAGAGACGCCACGTGGCCACGAGAGATGATTATGTGGTAGACATGTTGGTAGACCTCGGCTTTGTGAGTGCTGAAGATGTTGAAAGGTTTAGATCCGAAGCAGAATCAGCCGGGGTAGGTGTGGTAGATTTACTTTTAGCGAATCGAGTTGTCCAACCCTACCAAGTTGCCCAAGCAAAAGCAGCTTATTTTGGGGTAGAAGCAGTTAGCCTGCGAGATATACAAATTCCAGATGATGTTATAGCAACTATCCCCCGTCACATAGCGAGGAAGTATCGGGTCGTGCCTATTAGTAAGGTCGGGAATACCTTGACCGTAGCAGTGGCGGATCCCTCAGATCTAGCTACTCTAGATACTTTGACCCATATGTTAGGGGGCGATGTGGTGTTCAAAGTGGCGCCGGAGGAAGATATCGAGTATGCGCTAAATCGTTATTATGGTGGGAGCCGCAATACCGAGCTAGACCAAATGATTCAAGAAATTACGAAGGGGGAGGTAGAACTGGGGCTTCCAAAGGCGGTCACTGTAATGGACGATGGATCCACCGTCGATGCAGATGCTCCCATCATTAAACTTGTAAACCAAATTATTGTGGATGCATATCGAATGCGAGCCTCGGATATCCATTTGGAGCCACTCCCTAACAGGTTCAGGATTAGGTATCGTATTGATGGTGTCTTGCACGAGGTTAAGAATCCCCCGAGGCGGTTGCAACCCGCAATAATCACAAGGCTAAAAATAATGTCAAATATGTCGATTGCGGAACATCGGGTTCCGCAAGATGGTAGGATTCAGATCCAAGTCGATGGAAAGATGCTCGATTTGCGAGTGTCATGCTTGCCTACCTCCCATGGCGAAAGCATTGTGATGCGTATTTTGGACAAGGAAAGCTTGCGTTTGGGGTTGAGCGAGCTTGGATTTTTTGCGGATGATCAACAAACATTTGAGAGACTCATTACCGTACCGGATGGAATGTTGTTAATTACAGGGCCTACTGGATCAGGTAAAACCACCACTTTGTACGCGGTTCTGAACTTCATAAACAAGCCAGATAGAAAGATTATTACGGTAGAAGACCCAGTTGAATACGTACTTGAAGGTATTAACCAAGTGCAGGTGAACGAAGCGATAGGCCTGACTTTTGCAACCGCTTTAAGGTCTATTTTACGCCAAGCGCCTAATATAATAATGGTGGGCGAGATTCGCGACGCTGAAACTGCAACAATCGCGATCAACGCTGCTTTAACTGGACACTTAGTATTTTCGACGTTGCACACCAATGACGCGCCCAGTGCAGTTACTCGTTTGATTGACATAGGGATAAAACCGTTTTTGGTGGCTTCAGCAATTCGGGCAATTATGGCCCAACGGCTAGTTCGTCGAATTTGCAAGAAATGTGGGCAACCGGCGACTTTGACTGATGCGGAGATGCGTGCCCTAGGGTTGGAACCCTCGGATTTAGTAGGGGCAAAGATTATGAAAGGTAAAGGTTGCCCCGAATGCAACAACACTGGGTACAGAGGACGAATGGGAATATTCGAGATTTTCGTGCTCGATGACGAAGTCCGACGCCTGGTATATGAAAAGGTTTCATCGACGGTTATAAAACGTCGAGCGCGAGAAATGGGTATGCGCACCTTGCGAGAGGATGGTGTGCGTAAAATCCTGGCTGGAATGACTACGGCCGAGGAGGTTATTTCAGTAACTGTGGGGGATGAAGAATGAAGTTAAAAACAGTAATTTGCCACTTCGTACAAATATCTAGTCAGCGCTATGTCGTACGCAATGTCTGATTTACTTGAGTTGGTGGTTGCCGAAGGTGCGTCTGACTTACACATACGAGTTAATACACCTCCGGTAATCCGGTTGCATGGTATTTTGCACCGGGTGGAAGGCCCACCTATAACTCCCGAGGACGCAGAAGAGTTGGTTCGTAGCATCACTTCGGAAGAACATCTCCAACAGGTAAGAGAGCGGGGAACAGTTGACTTCGGTTTTGCGTTTGGGGACAAAGCGCGTTTCCGTGTAAGCGTTTTCAAGGAAAGGGGGAATTATGCGGCAGTTCTTCGTCAAATTCCTAACAAGCTGATGACATTGGAAGAAATTGGACTGCCTCCATCTGTGCGAGAATTACTCTATAAACCTAGAGGATTGATACTGGTGACAGGGCCCACGGGCAGTGGTAAATCTACAACGCTAGCCTCGATGGTTAATGTAATAAACGAAGAGCGTGATGAAGTCCATATCGTGACTATCGAAGACCCAATTGAGTTCTATCACCCTCATAAAAAGGCGATTGTAACACAACGAGAAATTGGTGTGGACGTACCTACTTTTGCTGAGGCATTGCGGCGTGTATTGAGGCAAGACCCAGATGTGATTTTGGTGGGTGAGATGCGAGATCTGGAGACTATTGAGGCGGCAATTACCGCGGCTGAGACGGGGCACTTGGTTTTTGCAACATTGCACACAACAGGTGCTGCCAAGACGATAGACCGAATTGTAAATGCCTTTCCAGTAAACCAACAGGAACAAATCAGGATCCAGCTTTCAACAGTGCTTCAAGCGGTAATTTCTCAGTTGCTGATTCCAAGAATAGATAAGCCAGGTCGCGTGGCGGTGTTTGAGATTATGATCAATACTCCTTCTATCGCTGCATTGATCCGGGATAATAAGACCTTCAGGATCCAATCCGATATTCAAACGGGGGCCAAATACGGGATGATGACACTCGATGCATGCTTATTGGAGAAATATATGCAGGGGATCATTGCGAGAGAAGAAGTTATTACTAAGGCTATGGACCCGGTTTCAATCCAGGCCAAATTGCAAGAGCTAGAATTGGCGCAGGCTGTAGGTGTACCTTCAGAGTTTGCTAGAAAAACATCTTAAAAAATATGGCTGAAACAGTTCGCGATCCATTTCTTAACTTGATTAAGGAACGGGGTTTAATCGATGATCTCCAGTACGAGGAGGTAGTGTCTGAATTTACCAGGACAGGGAGACCCGTCCGAGAAATTCTTGCTGACTTCGGGATAATGGATGTTGAAACGCAGCTGGAGGTGATTGCAAGCGAGCTTGGCACACGAGTGGTCTCTCTCCAAGGTCATACCCCACCGAAGGCTGCGCTAGAGGCGTTAACAGGGGCGACCGCTCGGCTTTATCAGTGTGTCCCTTATGATCTGGATGGGGAAACCTTGATAGTGGCTATGGCTGACCCTTTAGATCCAGCCCGTGTTGACCAGCTTGGATACGTCCTAAAACGAGATTTTCAAATTGTAGTGGCCGATCCTAAGGAGATAGAAGAAGCGATCGAGCGTTTTTACCCTGGTGGTTCAGATAGTTTCGCAGAGATTTTAAAAGAGTTAGGGGCTGATAAAGAGATTGAACGTGAAGTGGCCGTTGCTGCCGAAGACGAGGCAGCTATGCGAGATCTTGCGAATGAGGCTCCCATTGTGAGGTTTGTTAAATTGGTGCTTGATCAGGCTATTCAGGATCGGGCAAGCGATATCCATTTTGAGCCGTTTGAGAATAGCTTTAGAATACGCTACCGAGTGGATGGGGCATTATACGAAATGGCCCCTCCACCTAAACACCTTGCTTTGCCCGTGATTTCACGCTTGAAAGTAATGGCAAACCTAAACATAGCAGAACGACGCTTGCCGCAGGATGGTCGGATCACATACCAAATTGGGGGACGGACGGTTGACTTGCGTATCTCAACGCTCCCAACACAATTTGGAGAATCGGTAGTGCTTAGGGTACTTGACCGAAGCGCAGTCAATCTTGAGTTAGAAGCCCTTGGTTTCCCGCCCCATGTCTACGAGTTCATGTCACAAGCTATTCAACGACCTCACGGGATCATAATTGTAACTGGACCAACCGGTTGTGGCAAAACTACTACCTTATATGCTTGCTTAAAACGACTAAATACAGTGCAAGTAAAAATTCTCACTGCAGAGGACCCTGTCGAGTACGATCTAGAGGGTGTAATGCAAGTCGCAGTAAATGAAGCTGTAGGATTGACATTTGGTAAATTGTTGCGGTGCTTCCTCCGGCAAGACCCAGATATTATTATGGTGGGTGAAATCCGGGATCTCGATACGGTACAAATCTCGATTCAGGCGTCTCTTACAGGGCACTTAGTATTGACTACCTTGCACACCAATGATGCACCCGGCGCAGTGACGCGATTAATTGATATGGGAACAGAACCCTTCCTAATCTCTTCAACATTAGTCGCTGTTTTAGCACAACGGTTGGTTCGAAAGATATGCAGGAATTGTAGGACACCGATGGAACCCACCGAACAACAACTGGCTTTGTTGTCTCTCAACCCAGAAGATATTGTAGACAAGGTGTTCTATTATGGTCGTGGTTGCCCTGAATGTAACCATACGGGCTATAAGGGTCGGAAAGGAATTTTCGAACTAATGGTCGTTACCGAACCGCTTAGGGAACTAATCAATCAACGTGCTCCTACAGTTGTTTTACGCCAAAAGGCAGTCGAACAAGGCATGATCACCTTGCGTGAAGACGGTATTAGGAACATATTTGAAGGAGAGACAACGATTGAAGAAGTGCTGAAGTACACTTAAAATTAGGAAAGGAGGCGCTTATGCCGAAGTTCAGCTACGTGGCAATGGATAGTAAGGGTAAGGAAACTCGGGGGACTATTGAAGTTGCCAGCCAGAGTGAGGCCCTCGCGCGGATTCGAGAGATGGGACTGTTTCCAACAAAGGTAGTACAGCTTGATAAGGAAAAACCCACCCCTAAAACCAAAACTACGGTACGATCAGCCACGGCGGCAGGCAAGAAGAAAAGCCTGCTGCAAATGGAGCTTAATTTAAACATAAAAATCCCAGGGTTAGGTGGCAAAGTAAAGACAAAGACGTTAACGACATTTACACGACAATTGGCCACGCTGGTGGACGCTGGTTTGCCATTGTTACGGGGACTCCGTGTGCTAGAAAAGCAGGAGAAAAATCGTACTCTCAAAGAGATAATAGGCCAGCTAGCTGCAGCAATTGAAAGTGGGAGTACTTTTTCGGAAGCACTAGCCCAGCACCCGAAAGTATTCAACAAGCTATATGTTAATATGGTCAGAGCAGGAGAGATCGGTGGTGTGTTAGAGGTGGTCTTACGCCGACTAGCTGAATTTATGGAGAAGGCCGAGAAAATCAAAGGCAAGGTTAAATCAGCGATGTTTTATCCTGCAGCGGTTATGACGGTGGCTGTAGGAATTTTGGCAATTCTCCTTACGTTTGTTATACCTAAGTTCGAAGAGGTATTTAAAGGGTTGTTGGAAGGCAAGCCATTGCCAACATTCACTCAGTTTGTCCTTGATACAAGCCGATTTGTGAAAGATCACGTTCTGATGACATTGGCTGGGATTTTAGCATTTATTGTGCTCATCTCATTACTGAAGAGGACAAAGACAGGTCGATATGTAATTGATTACCTAAAATTGAAGATGCCGATTTTGGGTCCGGTGTTTAGTAAAGTGGCGATAGCGAGATTTACAAGGACGTTAGGAACTCTTGTAAGCAGTGGTGTACCAATTCTCCAGGCGTTGACCATCGTGCGTGAAACTGCGGGTAATATGGTATTGGCCAAAGCTATCAATAAAGTTCATGAAGCTGTAAAGGAAGGTGAAACTATTACTGCCCCACTCGAAGCATCAAGGATTTTCCCGCCTATGGTTATTAGTATGGTAGATGTTGGAGAACAAACAGGTGCGCTACCGGAAATGCTTTTAAGGGTAGCTGACAATTACGATGAAGAGGTTGATAATGCAGTTTCAGCAATGACTTCGTTGCTTGAACCTATTATGATCGTGTTTTTGGCTGTAATCGTAGGTAGTATTGTAATCGCAATGTTCCTGCCATTAATCACTATCATTAGTGAGCTTGGTTCAGGTGCTGGCGAAAGGGGTGGTGGAGAGTTTTAAGGGTTTCGCCTTAAGTCAATTAAAGTATTGCAGTCTGAATTAAGGAGCCCCAAACAAAAAAGACTATCGTATCTGTGAGAGAAGAAGCCGGACCATTAGGTAGAGAATCGACGTTGGAAATTAGCGGTTTTTTGAGGGTTCGGGTAGGTTTTTACAGCGAAAACACCTGGTTTTGCCTTCCAGGATTCAATGCGGTAGAGCATTGTAGTAAGGACGGGTAGAAGTTATCACAGACGTGAGGCTTGCATCGCTATAATGCGTTTGTAAAACTGACTAATTAAAAACTGACTAATTAACGTTGGAGTATAAAAGGTCCAATGGCTATTCTACTAGTCGTTAGCGGTTTGCAACCTAAAAATTTGTCGGCTGTATAGGTTCTACTGAATAAGCATAGTTAAACGTAAGGCTGTCAGTTTGGGGGTGCATAATTGGTTGAGGGAATCCAACTGCAGTTTACAAGGCTTGCGGTGAGGGGGTGATTCCAACGCCGTTTAAAGGCCCCCAACAAGTTTGGTTTGATGTGTGTTTTATTCTGAGATAACCACTGGTTTAGCAAGTCGACCTAAGGCTTGGACTACGGGTAATACATTGCCATTTATGTGCCAGAATGATTTGTATTGAAATCCGGCTAAGGCGTATCCTGGTAAGTGTTGGTATTCAGCACCCCACCAAATAATACCAATCACGGGTTTGCGTGGAATGGAATGCACAGTTGTGGCTAATTTCACTACATATTCGAGTTGCCCATTCGTAGTGGCTGGAATCCCGTAAATATTAGTAGAATGAGTCCAAGGAAAAGCTGTTTCGACAATCATTATCGGTTTTTTGTAGGCGTTTGCTGAGTTACTTATGCACACGGTTAAGTTACTGAAGGACCCATGCCACCATGGATAATAGCTGTAACCAATAATGTCAAATTGTACTTGATAGCGTGTTAGGTTATCGAAAAACCATTTGGCACCCGCCCAATCACCTCCCCGATCAATATGGATAATGATTTTAGGAGGATTGGCGAGCGGTACGTCTCTGACTCCTTGGATGCCGTTTGTGATTAACTTGATTAGTTTTTGCCATTGGATGAGTGTGTCGTTTGTACCTCCCACATTCCCCTCAGGCCACAACATTCCAGCCGTTATTTCGTTGCCAATTTGTACATAATCGGGGGTTGCCTCAGCTATATGCAAGGTATAGATCACGTTGCTTGTGTAGGATCGGACCATCTGACACAGTTGCTGGAATGATAGGTTTGCCCAGGCAGTCGGTATTGCCTGGCGTTGCGGATCCGCCCATGTATCAGAATAGTGGAAGTCTAGTATTAGTTTAAGCTCGGCACTTTTAACACGTTTTGCTAACGGTAGCGTGTACTCAAGATTGTTGATGTAGTTGTAAGGATCAGCCGCAGCTTGTTCAGGTGAACTAGTGAAGATCCTTAATCGTACACAATTTATTCCTCGACGTTTAATAATAAGTAACGCGTCATCGGGTTGCCCATTATCTTTGTAAACAACCCCTTTACTCTCGAAAAAGGCTAGGTGGGACATGTCTGCGCCTGCAATAAATTCTTGGCACAAGGTAGCAATCGACGGCATCGGAAGGGCAATGGTCACCCATATCAACAACTTTGCTATAGAGGGGTCACTCATGAATATTACTTTATTTAAGTTTGGCAATTGACGCCACTCCCTGGTACAAAAAGTGCGTTTTTAGCTTCGTTGATTGTAACGTAAATTCGGTACGGCGAATTGTTACGCGGTTATTTCCAAGGATTTCTAGGGGAGGAATGCTACTAGGGAATCATCAACCTAGTTTTTAAAGCTTTCAATTTAAGCTCGGGTGGATGCTTTATATGTTACACTCCGCCTAACCCTAAAAAGTGCATGTTAGTGTTAGTAAGAAAACTCGGCAATGTAATTGAGGCATGGTGAGCCTATCGGAGAGTGTCTTGCCACGGGCCGAGTATATTTGTAGCAGCTTGGGCTTTGATCCTTGGGCCTGGTTTCTAAGTGTTGATGGGGAGGGTTCCCTACTGGGCTGAGAGGGCTAGATGCAAAAAGAAGGTCGTCTGAATTAACATAAAAACACTAAGTTCTGTGCTGAAAGGGGCCATTCAAGGTTTAGCTAACACACAAGTGTAAAATAGGTCCGAAGGGGATAAATATACGATCCTTACTAGAATAGATGTCGCTGCAAAGTGGGGTTGAATGCCTTTCCCTAGTGAAAACTTGGGTTATGTGCTAGTCTGTTTTCCCCCTGCGTAAAAGTAAACGTGCGATATCTGGGGTTGTGTGTTCTAAAAATTCAATCAATCGTTTTTTCTGTTCGGCTAATTGTAAGTCGTCCACTATTTTGATGGCGCGGACCGCAGCCTCTTTAATCCAGAAGCTATCGGCTGTTTCTCCTGGTCGGAGGTTCTCCCCGTAGATCACGCGCAAATAGTGAAAAAGTGCATTGGTCAACAGGTTGGTAGAGTGTGGTGGAGATTTTTTCGTGGCCATTTTTTCCAGTACAATTCCAAGACCGATCTCTGCTTGGCTTCGCAGAGGGGCGGGGGCAACTGGGTTAGTGATAAGATTTGAATATGATGTTAATGCGTTTTCGTAGAAAGCGGGGTTGTAGCTTCCCAAAATCAGATAACAGTCGCCAATGCGTCCTGTTGCGTGAATGGCGAGTTCGTTTGTTGGGAAAAGCTGGATGATTTTGGAGAAAACTCTTATAGCTTCTTCTACATTGGCGCCAGGGGCGGTTGAATCTGAGGAGGGCATTTTGGTGAGTATGTCACCGTAAAGGAATAGGCTTTCTGCCACAAGTTCGGCTGGAGTACTTGGATCATTTGCTAATTCAAAGCAGTATTTTACTGCGTCGTTAAAGCCCGCTCGCGCAGCTGCTACGCGGGCGGCGTTTAGTTTTGCTCGCTTGGCTATTTCTGTTGAAGGCCACCGATGAAAAACCAGCTGGTAGTATTCTTCGGCTTTTGCAAGGTTCCCCAACCGAAAGTATCGATCTGCGATCCAAAACTGGGCGGTAGCAGCTAATGAGTTTGTTTGGGCACCAAGTTGTTGCATTATACTGATAGCTTCTTCCACGCGACCACATTGCGCATAAGTGATGGCGCGTTTGTACTGGGCGTAGTCCCATAACTGATGGGATGTATTCTCCAAAGACCAATTATCGTAAATCTCGAGTGCCTTCTGATAGTTACCTGAGAGTTGGTATAGGTGGCCTAGCATTAATTGTGCTTCGGGGAGCAATGGCGAGCTTGGGAATTTTTGGCAGAATTCTGTGAGGATGCGAATTGCGTCCGTATAGTTGTGTTGTTTTGTTGCATAGAGCCCCCAGAATAGGAATGCGCGTTGTTGTATGTCTGGCACGGGGGATTCCGTAATGATCCTTTCCAAAAGTCGGTTTGCTTGCTCAGGGAGATCCGCATATATCGCTGATGCCAAAGCTTGGTAAAGTGCTTGCGGCAAAATTAGTGCTTTCAAGCTGGGCCATTGGTTAAGGGCATCTAGTGCATTTATGTAGTTTGTAAGTGCTGATTCGTAGAACCCTTGGCAAAACTGGGCATCTGCAAGTTTGAAAAATGCCAAGGGTAGCTCACTTGTGTTTTTAAATTTTTCCAGGTTGAGTTGCAGTGTAGTGGTGCAATTTGAAAGATCCCCAAGATGCCAATAAGCCCAAGCTTTTACTAGTGCGGCTTGTGGTACCAGCAAAGTTGATCCTGGCGGAACCTGAATTTTTGAGGCCTGTTGTATTGCCTCCACTAACAAAGAATATGCGTTAGTAGGAAGAAGTTGACCTGTGGGACAATTTGTAGAGGGCGGGATAAGTTTTTCAGCTTGGAAGAGCGCAAGTTCTGCTGATATCAATGGAAAGACGCCAGAGAATGCTTCGTCGTCTTTATATTCATTTAAGATGATAGTGGCTTTTGTGTCGTCGCCAGATTTTAACGCAAATTCTACCAAAGTAGCCAATGCCCATTGCCTATATTGAGTTGGCATGTTCGAGCTTAATAAGTTTTCTATAAGTGTCGAAGCAGTATTGGTATCGCCAATTGCTAAATAGCACTTTGTTTGTAGGAGCAGAGTTTCCGCTAGGAACGGTTTTTGGTTACATTGTGTTGCCGCAGTCAAGAGGTTAGAGGTTAGGTTAATGGCAGTGGTAAGATCCCCGCAATTAAATGTTAACACGGCGAGCTGGTAATCCCGCCGCCAGCGGGTGCATTCATCTCCAGGTGGAATCGGTACAGTTGTTAGAATTTTTTTAGCTTCGTCGAAGCGCTTTGTTGCTATAAGGGCTTCTGCGTACAAAAGCTTTGTGTCGATTGCCAACTGGTTTGTAATTCCCAATGTAAAAAAACTATACAGTGGGCATGCTGGGTTGGTCATCAACGATACAATATCGTCCCAAAGGGACAATTTCGTTAGCGCGAGAGCTTGGTTATAGGCTGCTAGTGGAGCGTTAACAGAACCAGGAAAAAGTTCCCAGACTTCTCTAAATGCTTTGGAAGCGGTGATAAAATCTCCCTTAGCCCAAGCTGCTTCTCCCAGTGTTAGGAAAAATTGCTCTTGGACGGGGGTGAGCGCATTTGCGTTTGTTATTAGCAAATTACAGGCACCCTCAAAATCTCCTTTTTTTAGTTTTGCTTGTGCTCGTCTTATAATGGCTTCAGGAACCAGATCCGAGTTGGGGTACCTATTGATAAAGTTGCCTAAAGCCTCATCTGCTTTTTCCCACCATCCTCCTTGGTACCACCTCATTGCGGTGGAGAAATCGCGCTTTTCGGCGGTGGTTGCAGTACCTGCTGTGGTAACGGAGTTTGCTAGAACGTACAAGACAAGGGAAAACCGTAGCAATTTGTCCTTAAAAAATCCCATGTATTTTACTTGTGTTGCAACAACGGACGTAAGTATTGCCCAGTGTAGCTCTGTGGACAAGCCGCAATCTGTTCTGGTGTGCCTTCAGCTACTACTTGGCCGCCTTTATCCCCGCCGCCTGGGCCTAAATCGATGATCCAATCGGCGCATTTTATGACATGCAAGTTGTGCTCGATAATAATTATTGTATTGCCGGCTTGCCGTAGCTTAAAAAGGACTCTCAGTAAGGTAGAAACGTCGTGCATGTGAAGTCCAGTAGTGGGCTCATCCATTATATACAAGGTGCTTCCGGTGGACTTTCGTGCTAGCTCGGCTGCCAGCTTAACTCGTTGTGCTTCCCCGCCGCTGAGCGTGGTAGCTGGTTGCCCCAACTTTATGTACCCTAAACCGACCTCTACGAGAGTTTGACAAATCTCGGCAATTTGCGCTACGGGTTTGAAAAACTCGGCGGCCTCTTCAGCGGTCATGTCTAGTACATCAGCTATGTTTTTTCCGCGGTAGGTTATCTCGAGCGTTTCCCTATTGTATCTTTTGCCTCCGCATGCTTCACATGGGACGTAGGCGGGTGGGAGAAATTGCATATCGACGGTGATGACTCCATCTCCGCTACATCTTTCGCAACGGCCGCCAGGTATGTTAAAGCTAAACCGGCTAGCGTCATAACCGCGAACCTTTGCGGCGGGAAGTTTTGCAAATAGTTCCCGGATAAGATTAAACATACCTGTGTATGTTGCGGGGTTACTTCGTGGGGTGCGGCCTATAGGGGTTTGGTCAACTACAATTACTTTATCAAAGTTTTCGTAGCCACGAATTGCTTTATGTGGGCCGGGCGGCTCTTTTGCTCCGTAAAATTTCCTAAAAAGCGCTTTGCGCAAAACATCATCCACTAGCGTACTTTTCCCGGAACCGCTAACGCCGGTTACGCAGGTGATTGTCCCAATTGGGATGCGGACGTTAATGTTTTTGAGATTGTGTGCGGTAGCCCCTATCACTTCAAGCCATCCTCGAGATTCATCAGGTGGTACTCTCGAACGGGGGAGAGGTATCTCGTAATCACCGCGCAGGTACTTTGCTGTAAGCGAAGTCGGGCTTTTGAGCACTTCTTCCAGGGTACCACATGCCACCACGTATCCTCCCTCAGCCCCAGCCCCAGGTCCTAAATCAATTACGTAATCTGCTTCACGGATGACATCTGGGTCGTGTTCTACTACTATTACAGAGTTACCGATATCCCGGAGCTCTTTTAGAGCTTTTATAAGCTTTCGCATGTCAACGGGGTGAAGACCGATAGTGGGTTCATCTAAGATGTAGGCGATACCAACAAGACCGGCTCCTATTTGGGTTGCTAGACGGATTCGTTGAGCCTCCCCACCACTTAGTGTCGCACATTCTCGGTTTAACGCGAGGTACCCAAGACCAAGCTCTCGTAAACAGTTTAATCGCTTCAGGAGTGGGGTTAAGATTTCTTTTGCGATTCTGTGTTGAGTTAATGAGTGGGAGAGATAATTCAAGAAATCCCATGCTTGGTCAATAGTCATCGCGCAAATCCCCATTATTGAGACCCCAGGGAGTTTTGCCTTCAGAGGTTTATCGGTAGCACGCACTTCAGGGAAATCATCTAAATTGAAACCTTCTGCAATTAGTCTCACTGATAAAATCTCTGGTTTGAGCCGTTGCCCAAGACACTTCGGACAGGGTTTTTTGATCATGAACGCCTTCAGAATTTGCTTTGTTGTTGCGCTGGTGCTTTCTTTGTATAGTCGCTGTAGTGTGGGAATTATTCCCTCATATGGCACTTGTTGGTGATCGGTCTCCAATTCCTTGTCTAAGGGAGGGTTTTTAACATTGTTTGAACCAAAAAGTAAAATCTGTTGAACTTGTTCAGGTAGTTTTTCCCAGGGGGCCTCTATGGAGCAATTAAATTTTTCTAGGACTGTTTTTGCGGCGGCTATGTAATGGTTGACAAGGCGCTTGCCTAGTCGTCGCCAAGGCGCAATAGCACCGTTTGCAATACTGCGTGATGAGTCTGACACCACCAGCTGGGGATCAAATTCCAAACTTTGGCCTAGTCCTTGGCATTCTTCACAGGCACCATCTGGGGAATTGTAAGAGAAATGTTTTGGGGAAAGTGGCTCGTATAGTTTACCCGTACCAGGGCTGTAGAAACGCGTAGAATATACGGTTTCTTTCCATGCCGGTGTCCTATGGTTTGAGACCGCCATTAAGTCGTGAATCGAAACTTGTGGGTCGGCATGGAGCACCTTAATGATCCCACGGCCCCATTCTAGTGCCGTTTCGACCGAATCGGCGATTCTTACTCGAGCCCGACTATCAACAATTAAACGATCTACGACAGCTTCGATTACGTGTTTGCGTTTTGGATCTAGTCTTGGAAGGTTTTTGGGATCTAGTTCAATTAGTTCCCCATCTACTCGCACCCGAATAAACCCAGCGCGTGCAACTTTATCAAAGACGTCGCGAAACTCGCCTTTCTTGCCATCAACTAATGGAGCAAGAATGATAATGGGACTGCCCTGCTTTAATGAGCAGAGTGCGTCAACGATTTCCGTTGTTGTTTGGGAAGTGAGTGGAACTCCTGTGTCAGGACAAAATCTACAACCCACGTGGCAAAAGAGAAGTCGTAAGTAGTCATAAATCTCAGTGGTTGTCGCTATGATAGACCGGGGGCTAGCAGCGGCGGTGCGTTGTTCCACCGCAATTGCAGGTGGCAAACCTTCAATATAGTCTACATCGGCTCTGTGCAATTGGTCCAGAAATAGCCTGGCGTAAGAAGAAAGTGATTCGATATATCGACGTTGGCCTTCTGCATAAATTGTGTCGAAGGCAAGACTAGACTTGCCTGACCCACTAGGTCCGGTAATCACAACCAGTTTGTTCCTAGGAATCGAAACTGTAATATTTTTTAGGTTGTGTTCCCGGGCACCGCTGATCTTTATGCACTCCATGAGCTATTGCTCGACGAGTTTCCAACCATAAAACCAATACCTTCCCATTGGGTCTAGTCTAAAACTTTCTAACCGATCTAACAACGTACCATGCATGGCGGGGGAATAAAGTAGGGCTTTCCTGGTTAAAGAGTTGGTGTAACCCGGCGTGCATATAGTAAGCCTGCGGATTCACCATCATTCGTATGGTTTTTAGCGGGCTTTTAGCATCAGGGAGTTGCTTCAATATTTGAGATGCTCTCATCGAACATTGCACTAATTAGGGTTTTCCATTGGGTTAATACCTGGTATCTCGCCTCGCGATGGCTTGTATCTGTTTACATTGGAATGAAAGTGCTAAGCATTAGGCAACGGACTGTAATTGCGATCGTATCTGGTTGCGCGGGATTATTTTGTGCTTAAGTCCTTGAGTTTGGATGTTAACATGGATTGCCCTTTTGTAAAACAGGTGGGTTGTAGGCTTGGTTCAATTTTGGTGGTTCCGAGTATTTGGTCGTCTTTATAATAAGGATACGGGCTCTATCGGGAGCTTTGTATAGGTGAATTAAAGTACGCGTCTTGGGATAGTTTGCGCGTTGACAGGGGTTGAGTCATGAGAATACGGTATAACAGAAAAGCTTTATATGAATCGGTCAGCACACAAGAGTTTTGCTTACGGTTTAGTAGCGTGGTTTACCGTGGTGGTAACTGAGCTGATTGCTCAAACAAATCAGGTTGATTTCGAACGGTGGTTTTTAAAGGTGCCAGCCGTTGATTTGCCTGCATACGTGGCTAGGATTGTCGAGTTAGAACCAGCTGAGAAGAGGGTGGACATTACTGTGCGGAGTGTAAGTGCTGCCATTTCGGTCAGGCCAGGTGCGGCTCCCGCGGTTGTGGGAGCTGTAGCAGCTGTTGATCCTGAGATGGCACCCGTGGCAGCTGAGGTAGCGGCCAGGAAGCAGAAAAAGCTAGTGCCTGTGATCGCACGGGCAGCCGTGGGAGCTGCACCCGCGCAGTGTAGAAAAATTGTGGCCAGTGTGTGTAAGGTGGCCCCTGAGCAGTTTAAAGCCGTTGCATGCGCAGTCGCAGAGCTGAAACCAGAAAAGGCAATCGAGATTTTGGATGGGGTGGCCGACGCTTTCCCAGAGCTTGCTCCGTATATTCAAGAGGTTGTTGCAGAATACCGGAACGTGATCCCTTCAGTCAGGCTTGTGATTGAGAAAGTGTTGGCAAGACTTATGGAAGACAAGGAGAAACCTGCAGGAGATTCAGTTTTTTTAAAGCCGCTTGCTGAGTGGCCATTTGAACCGGCTGTACGGATTAGAGGAAGGACGCCGTATGGGGGGGTGGATTATTCTAGGCCGTGAATATTCTCCATTTCCTCAGATGAGTGAAACCTACTGGGTGGTGAAGAATGTGAGACAAATGTGGAATTATGCAGCTAAGTAGAAAAACAAGGATTTTAATTTTTGTGGTAGCCAGTCTATTTGTGTTTTTTGTTGGCGGCAGGTATGGTTTGAAAGCATTCCGGTATTTTCAAAGCCGACATTTTTTGCGACTGGCAGAGGAAAGTTTCATTAAGGAGGATTATGAGAGGGCGGTACGGTTTGTGCGAAAGGTACTTGTTCGCAATCCCAAGCACACTAGAGGCTTGTGGCTAATGGCTGAATTAGCACGCATAGGGGGGTCTCCATTAGAATTGGATTTTAGGCAGCGGTTAGCGGAAGTTACACCTGCTTTAACAAACCAGTTGGCTCTTGTAGAGTGTGCGTTGCGGTTGGAAAAACCTCCATATCCTATTGCTACTACTACACTTGATCGTTTATCGGGAATAGCTACAAACGACATTGGTTACCATTTGCTCTCGGCTCAATTTGCTTTAAAAATGGGAGATCGAGAACGAGCCGAAAAGCATTTGGCTGAGGCTTTAACTTTGGAACCTACCAACAAACTCGTCTCACTTAACCTTTCTACCCTGCGCGCAACGCATTCTGATCCGCAAGTGGCTTCAACTGCGCGCACACACCTAATCACTTTTAGTTCAGATCCAGACCTTGGAATTTATGCTTTAAGGGCATTGATAACTGTGTATACAACGGAGGGGGACTACACAAAAGCGGCGCTCTACGCGAAAATGCTTGTTACCAACCCTGCGGCAGAATTTGCTGATCATCTGCTTTATTTATCTACATTATTGAAGGCTGATAGAGAAACCGGCGAAGCCTATTTGACTACTTTGAAGAAAGCAGCTCAAACTAATTTGCTTACGATCGTGCAGCTTTCGGGGTGGCTTAATTCCAATGAGCGGGCCCATGAAGCAATCGACTGGTTGGGTAGTTTGCCCTGGTACTTGAAAGAGACGATTCCAGTCCAGATGGCCTTTGCAAACGCGTGTATGCGCGCTGGTCAATGGGCATTACTTCAATCTAGGTTAGAATCCCAACAATGGGCCGAAAATGAATATTTGAGGTTAGCATTCTTAGCACGGGCATTGAGAGAGATGCGGAGGATGGAACTTAGTACCCCGGTCTGGCAGAGAGCAATTTCTGAAGCTGCAAGACAGCCTGAAAATCTTTTTGGATTAGCTCAACTTGCAGCTGGATGGGGCTGGAAATCTGAAAGCGAATCGCTGCTTTTGAGGATTGCGCGGAATTACGGTAATTACCGTTGGGTTTTTAACGTTTTGCAACAAATGTACATGGACCAGGGTGACACTGTTTCTTTGTTGAAACTGTTCCAAGTGTGGCTAGAAACTATGCCGGGTTCCCCAGTGGTTAAAAACAATTTAGCCGCTGTTTTGTTATTGTTGGGGCGAGACGTAGGAAGGGCAGCCTTTTTAGCTGCTGAAGCGTATAGAGCGGAATCTACAAATGTAGTGTTTGCCTCGACATATGCGTTTGCGCTTTTTAAACGAGGCGATTTTCAGGCTGCCCTTCAAATAATGAATCGATTTAGCGAAGAGAGTCTGGAAAAGGATCCATCGGTTGCAGGATATTATGCATTGATTTTGTATGCTAATGGACTTGTGGAAAAGGCACGTCGCTTTGCAACACTCGCTTTGGATGGGAAAATTTTGCCAGAAGAACGGGCGTTGTTTGAGTCAGTCTTACATTCATCCGATTGAAGTAGTAACTTTTTCGATGGAAACTTTGGTTGGTGTTGCAGCTTTTACGCCTTTGCCTAAGCCACGGTAGACCAATACAAAGAAGATAAATGCTCCCGCCATGAAAGAAGCTATGCCGAGCCAAAACATATGCCATTCTAGCTCATAGTGGTACATGCAGAAGGAATACCACCAAGAAGTGAGAAAATAGCCAGTTAAATTGCCAACGCCCGAGTTCATTACTGTAAGGAGAGATTGAGCTCTAGCTCGCCAGCCAGGGTTTACCCTTTGATCAACGTATATTTGTGCTGTGATAGTGACGTATGTAAGTGAGACACCGTGCATAAATATTCCTGCAAGCACGGTGGGGATGGTGTTTCCAGAACAAAGCAAAAACCGTAAAACCCCAAAGAATAGCCCTGCCGCAATTATCCATTTTATGCGAATTTGGCTTAGGATCCAACCCAATGTAAACATTGCGAATACCTCTGAGACTTGGCCAAGAGTCATCCACCCTGAGGCGTGTTCCAGGCCCAATGATTGTAAATGCACCGGGGTGAACGGATAAAAAGCCGCCACAGGTATACAGAAAAGCGTGCCTGCCAAATAAATCATTAGGTGGTCACGGTTTTTAATAGCTTGAGAGCATCAAGTCCAAGCTGCTCATGCCATTTTAGAGGGGCGAATGTTTTCGGTGGTTCAACTAAAGGCAATTCCTTTGTAAGTAACGCAACAAATAGCCATCCAATTGCGCTTGCAAAGGTTGCAGTGTGGGAACCATCTCCACATAAAAGGCTCGCTATCCAACACCCCGCCATCCACCCAATCGTGGCCATAGCACGGATGGATCCAAATTGCTTGGGCACGTCGGTTAGCTGGGTCAATACAATGGTGGAAGCAATTCCCCAAGCAGGGGCATAAAATAAAGCATGAATAAAAATTGTTGCCAGCACCAACAGGCGTGGCATCTGGGTTTTAATACATATGCCCACTAAAAATATTGATATTGCAGCTCCTATAGCATTCCATCTCATTGCTTTTACCGGGGAAATGTTTCGATCGGATAAGGCTCCTACGAAAAGAGGCGAAATAAATGTGGCAATCGCGAAAGAACTGAATGCGAATGTACGGATGGATTCCAGGCTGTGGGCTTGGAGTATAATGCTCATGGGCACCATCCACATTGCCATGGCACCAGCCACAGAAAAAAATAGGGCCGCAAGCTCAAGCCTGTGTAATAAATCCTTTAGCATAAAAATAAAAACATTTTTAGGCGTGAAAGCCCAAAATCCGAAGACAGGAATTGTGCAAATCCCATCCAGCCAAGCAATAAATTTCTTTCACGTTCAACCTGCTGGGAAAACTTTGCCTTAGAGAAAATCCTAGAAATGGAGATGTAGGTGGGACGCAAGCATGCCCGGGAACTGTCGAATCGCACCATTAAATTGGTTTTAGCTTCATGGACAGAATCACTCTTATTATGGCCCATACCTGTGTGCAAGAGATGAATTATTGTTGTTGTGGAAATGATGAGAACATTTGGAACCTTTAAGGAGGATTGTATATGCTAGGCTTTGCTTTTTTGCCACGGGATAGTTAATGAATGATGCTAAGACAGTGATTTTTGGTAAAAAAATTATTTTAAAGCTCGTAGGTTGGGGCAATCAGTGAGAAGAAGTTTAAATCCAAATAATACGACTGGGGTTTTGACGATTTGGTTTCGTTCTCAAAGCTTGCAAAACCAACTTGCTCGAGTCAAAGTCTTACCCGTATGAATCAGTCCGTCATAAGAGGCAAGGCATATGTGGTCGGTGACAACATTGACACTGACCAGATTATACCTGCTCAGTATTTGACTTTAGTGCCCACTATACCTGCTGAATATGAAAAACTTGGGTCATACGCACTAAGTGGATTACCAGAGGATAAATACCCCGTCCGCTATGTAGAACCGGGCAAACTTGACTCAGAATATTCAATTATTGTAGCTGGACGGAATTTCGGGTGTGGTAGTTCTCGTGAGCATGCACCCATAGCCCTTGGGTCAGCAGGATGCCGAGTGGTTTTGGCAGAAAGTTTTGCCCGAATATTTTTTAGGAATTGCATTGCTACGGGAGAACTTTTCCCGTGTGAATTAATAGAACGGTTGTGTGACAAAATTGCCACCGGCGACGAACTGGAAGTCGATTTGGACAAGTGCACCGTTACTCATATTCGAACTGCTCAAATATTTAGGTTTAGACCTCTCGGGGATGCCCGCGAAGTTATCGAATGTGGAGGATTGTTTAATTACGCTCGAAAGAGGGGATTGATACGCAAAACTTAGAACCGCGTTCTTGAAGTGCCGAAGCCACATAATTTCTCTTCCTGTTAGTGCCAAATTAACCCAAAGGAGAAGTAGGAGTTTTGTTCCAAAAATGTCACTGAATTATTTATTAGGGGAAATTCACGGTTACAAATGAAACTGAATGTTGTTTAAAGGCCTGATTGGGCAGAGATGATCCAGCGCTTAAAGATGTCAGAAGGCTGTTTTACATACTATCTCGATTCACCACGGAAGGACTAGTTTTCCCCAAAATGCCTTTGCCAGGTCTCTTCCGTGAGCAAACAACCACACCAAATATGTCTATCAACGGAATCGGTAATGGTAAGATTGTAATTGCCGTTTCTGTCTTTATTGATGTTAAAGCTGTATCATTTCTTTCTACAGCAGCAAACTGGTGCTATTGTTATTTCTATAGACTCGGACAAATTACTATTGAGCGCCGTTATCAGGATGTGCATAGCCCTACACGGTAATCACATCATTAGTATCCCCCGTTATATGCTCGTGTTAGTCAGGAAACCCCACCAAAGCTCATTTCCGATTTAAATTTGGTTCACGGAAACTGTCGGCTTGATAAATAATTTTGCCAATAGCGTACTGCCTAATGGGGTACAACGCGTGCAAGAGATGGAATGAGATTTTTGATGCTCCCAACTTCCTTAAGCGATGCGTGCGTGTCTAGCCCGGGTAAGTAAGAGGGTGGAATTTCAATGTGTAATTTACCCATCCCAAATCGCAAGCTCATAACCCGTCACCTGGAGATAGAAATTCCACGTGTATTGGTCCATCCAGATGTAGTTAAATATCCCAAAGGTAACTTAGGAGGTGTGTACTCGAGTGATTGCTCCGAATAAAACTTCACACACAAGCATTCGCCCTTTTGGTGGCGCAACTGTACATACAATATTGTCGAGCGTAGTACCATCAGCAGAACTAGGGAACACACATACTACTGAATGTTTGAACAAGGGTATTTGGTCCGTGAATAAAAGCTGTGCATACCCAGCTACAAAGAAAACACAGTGTATGCCTGGTCCTTAATTCAAATCCGTGCCTCCAAATGCAAAACAAAACCCGAATAACACTGTCGTTCCTACCTTATGCGAGTTTTTAACTTAGGTAGCAAAATTAGCGCGTTTGTGATTGGAATGCATTAATCTACCGTTCTTCTGAGGACCGAGCGCGAATTTAAAATGGGAATCCTTTCACGGGCGGAGTCCTTGAGATTATATCGCGAGGAACCAACATCGGGCTGGAACCAGCTATTTTGTCTAGAACGTGGCGGCCGCCATAAGTAATTAGGTGTTAAGGGGTCTCACATCTCCTCATGCCGCGTTATGGTATAGAGGTTTATCGAAAGTTAACCACGCGTACCCCTATTTGCAGAGGCCTCTATGTGTTTTAGTGAAGGGTTTTGCCTGGGGTTTAATAGGCGCGGGTTCCGTGCTGATTTTCATAATTCGAAGCACAAATTCAAAAAGTTTGCTTTGAAATATGGAGGGGGCATTCGTGTTTTCGCAGCTTTTAGTGTAAAAATTTTAATGAAATTTGGTATGTTTGGGGATTCCCCTAGGCGGTTTCCCCTAGGTAATTTTTGTACTTTGCGTGTCTTTAACTGCGTGAATACAATGAATTTTGTTGATAGAAATTGGTAAAGAGAGGCCTACCATGAAACGTAACATGACGATCTACATAGCGAGTATCCTTCTTTGCGGAATTGTTTTGACGGCGCAAGCCCAGGAATATTATGGCCCAACTAACTTCATAGCCTGGAATTTTGACACGGTTGAACAAGTTTCGGGTTGGGGGAATTGGTTCGGTGGGGATTTCGTTTCTTGCGAATGGGATCCCAGCGATGCGAGCAATAACCCTAACTCGGGTTGTATTAAGTTAACTGTTAACTGTGGCACATCGTCCCCACAGTGGGTCCTATGGGATGGTGCCACGCCATATTACAGCCCGTTATCGCTAATTATCTTTACAAACTTGTCATTTGACATGCGGTATGACGCGAGCTCAGCTGTCCGCACTAATGCAGATGGTTCTTTAGATTTCGGTGTAATACGTGTTGGTTCGAGGAGTAGTGATTGGGGACAACGGTGGTATTATTATTGGACTATTCCCGCTACAAATGGTGCAGGTTTGCCAAACACGAATTGGATTCACATAAGCGTGGATTTGAGCCAAGTTCCTCGGCAGTTTCCCGATTTAGGTGGAAGTGGATTAATAAATACAATGTTCGCTGCAGATAACGGTAACTATAATCCAAATCTTCGGGGTACCCAGATTATCTACTTTGACAACATAAAATACAGTGGTTACATTGCGCCCGCGCCTCCTCCTACATTAACCATCACACAGGCAACCCCTTGTTTGGTGATGTTTGGTGGTAGCGGGATTTACGGACGATCTCAATTGGCACTTCAGGGTGATCAAGACTCATGGGTAGATGGCCCCTTCCCTGTGACATATTCGTTTACAATTCTTGATAACGCTACTGAGCCCGGTGGGCTCGATACACACATCCACTTCATTGGTGGTGGGGGGAATGCCTCCTATCTCGATTGGGGTGCGGATAACGTGCTCTGGCTCCAAATCATTAGTGGTACGGGGAATAATACGACTTGTATAGCAAATCTATCGTGGAAAACTAACTCGCCAAGTGTAAATCCTGTTAACCGCAATGTTGCACTAACATTAACTAATCCTGTTTTAGCGGGGACTTGGACCCTTACATTCTTGAGTAATACAAACGGGTTTGTACAGGCTCCTGGCGGGGCACCTATCCCATTTACTTTGCCTTTAACTGATGATGAAGTGCGGCTTTACTTTGGAAATCCGCTTCAAGTCCGGTTCGGACATCAAAATTGGGGTAATGCTGCCCAGGCTGGAATACCGAGGCGATGGGCAAAGATTTGCGTCACTAACTCCGTAAGGGCTATCGCAGAGGATTTCACTAAGCAAGGTGATTACAGGCTCAACACGGAAATATGGAATCTGAGCACGGGCGATGGACAAGGTTTGTATATTGTAGTTCCCACAAATGCACCATATTGGATTACATGGAATGTTCCAGACACTGGATTTTCACTTATCGCAGGTAGCTCATTGACCGACATACCCAGTTGGAGGACGATTGATGTCCCAATAACCCTACAAGCAGGGGTCAGGTGGGCATTGATTACCCAGTCAGCTTTGCCAGCGGGGCCGCAGGCATTCTTTGCGTTAGTAAAACGACCATTCACACAACTACAAGTATTGCTTCCCGGCGAAACAAACGCCCCTGGTACCCCAACTGGAAAAGTAGGGACCCCTATTCCTATAATGTTGGGTGATGTGTGCACTGTTACTGTTTATGCCGTTGATCCTAATTACAACATCCTTAATTACGTAACAGGGGATATGATTGCACTCGGATCCACCGACCCCAATGCATATTTACCCGAACCCGCTCGGTTGGTTGATGGCGCGGTCACAATGCAAGTATACTTTGGAAGCGTAGGTAGCTTCACGGTTACTGCAACTAATTTGACAAACCCGCGGATTCCACCTGCTACCAGTTCGCCCATAACTGTTGTAAGCCCATGAGGTGATAAAAATAAAGAAACCTTGTTAAGGGTTAAAAATGAGTTAAGTCTTCAAAAAGTTTTAAATCGCGTGGAAGAAACGCCAAGGCGCGGGGGTCCAAAAGGGCTGGAAGAGATTGGTCTGACTCCCAAGGCTGCAGTGTGGGAAAATAAATGGCCCCCGCGCATAATTTGTTGAAAACATGTAGAAAATGCAGCACTTGAAAAAATGCACCTGCTTCAGAAGACGTGTATCCCAACTACACTCACAAACGAAATCCCAGGAAATACACGGAATTCGTGTTATAAATAGGTAGGGGTGTTGTTTAGTTAGACACAAATGATGTAACGTTTGACACAAGTCAGGGCATTTTGGCAACGCGAATATTTACAGAGGAGATGCTTATATCGATGGCGCTCATTTGTATTTAGGTGATGGAAATATCCTGGGACTGGTCAACTGTTAAGGAGGTAATTTTCTACAACTAATTGGGTAGGCGCGTACGGGCAATGTACTAAAGGTGATCCTTAATTATCCCGAAATCTCGTTATTGAGGATAACATTGTTGCAAATTTCACAAGCTCGCAAACTCAATGTAGGTAAAATGGCAAAAAGTATGGATTTTGACAGAATGATTGGGAATCGCAAGGTGCTCGATGCAGTGACGATTAGATCGGCTGGGATTTGTGCTAACGTCTATCCACGGCTAATCTGCTCAACTAGTACAGCCAGTGGCCGGTGCCAGATTTTGTGGACATTATTGTGATTGCCTTGGCAACCAATCCGGTGCATGTGAATGCTCAGATAACCTCTTAAAAAGGGGAGTGTTTTGGTGGAAGTTGAGTATAAATAACGCGACTGCGACAGGCGAGATGCTGGTCAAAGGAGATGGATTAGACCACTGCACACCCAAGGCCTTCACCCACTTCTGGCAATGGCAAGCAGGGGGTTGGGAGAAGTCTTTATGTACAAAGGCATATGGGTTGTTGGTTTTTGTAATATAATAGTTGGTGGCGCCCACGATTATCTGAGGTTTGCTTAGAACGGATACGAATTCAGCCAGGCCCATAGCAGCCAATTGCGCGTTGTTCTGCAGGTTTGGGTGTCTGTATAGTGAAGGTAGGCCTTCGTAGTGGTTGAGCCGGGGGCAGGGGCTTTAATTTTGCCGGTACGTGCGCCATTAGGGCTGCGTAACGTAGCTGTGCTCGTGAGAGTGCGGATATAATGATAGCACGTACTTAAAACGAAACATTGGGTTTAAGGGAGGTTATCTGCTGGATCTCAGGCGGGGATGTGGCAAATAACTGGTTGCATTTTTAATCTGCCGCCTCACGGCGGTGGTTCCGAGGGTAAGACTGGTAGCCGCCGACGTGAGTCGGCGGAGGTATCCGCTGCGTTACCGCGACGGCTACAAAAAGCGCTGGAGGCGCAAAGGGATGGGCTGTGAGGTAGCCAGATACACAGCGACTCTTGGCTTATATGCGTACTCGGTCTGCTCCAAAGTGCCAATTCTCTGAAACGATGTTGGTTTAGGTTTTTTAGTTTTTGGGTTGATAGTCACCCCCGTCCCCGACTCGGTGAGACAAACTCAAACACATAAACTCAGCTCTTAGTAAGCGCTTATGCCATTGTCATACCCGATATGACGGCGGATGCGATTATTTTGAGTTGGCCGGTAAATAGCGTTGTGTGGGTGCTTCAGATATAAACTAATTTGCTTAGTGTGTCTCAGCATAAGTTGACTGGCTGTAGCCGGGTTTGGCACTCCCTATTCGTGTTATATTCTTAAAGTATCGGATTATTGTTGCAAAAGCTGGTAAATAGGCAAAAAATTAATTTAGATGGAGAGGCATCCCACTCGAAAGTGAGGAGGCCTCTATTGATTAAAGCCCAGCAACCCACTACCGATTTGGGAGAGTATGAAGAGAGAAGTATGCTCGAAGCGAAGAATGGGTTTTACCCTAATTGAGTTGTTGGTGGTTATTGCTATCATTGCGATCCTGGCTGCTCTTCTATTGCCTGTGTTAGGTAAGGCTAAGCTTAAAGCAACCCAAGCTTCCTGCTTAAGCAATTTGAAACAACTTTGCCTGGGACAAGAGGCTTACACTGGCGATAACGATGGGTGGCTTTTACCCTGGCCCAGGAATGCAAGTGGGGGCTTTCAGGCAATGGATGGATACATTTACGTACAAAACATGACATGGAATCAACCTGGCCAAAGCCCTGAGCAATCCGAACTGCGATGGTTGGAATGTGTAAGATCGCCTGCTAATAATCCATTGGCCATTTATTTGAGGAATCCAAAGGTTATTCACTGCCCAGGAGACGTCCGATACAAAAATCCGCCGGGGCGCGGGTGGGCTTTAGACAGTTATTCCAAGCCTGATGGAGTAGCAGGTGAAGGAAGTTGGGGAGCTAGGCCTTACACTAAACTTTCCCAAGTACAAAGTCCGGCCCAAACGTTTGTTTTTGTGGAGGATTGTGACTCGCGGGGTATGAACGTGGGGACCTGGGTAGTTCAATGGTCTACTGCACCACGAGGAGGCCATCAAAACTCTTTTACTTGGGTGGACCCATTGCCAATGTATCACGGCAACGTAAGTACTTTTGGTTTTCTTGATGGTCATGCAGAACACCATAGGTGGGTAAATAGTACGTTGATAAGCTATGGCAAAGCCGTTGCTCTAGGGGGAGGGGGCGTAGGTAGCCCTCCAGCTGGTATGCCGACCTCAGGGCCGGATTACGAGTACATATACAACGGCTATAGGTCTTTGAGCTGGAAACCATAGGTGGTTTCGGTCCCTCTAAGGAGTATCAGTGTGGAATATTGCACCTTCCTTGACATAAAGGACGCAAAAACAACAAGATAGAGCGTGTAGTGGAACCAGGCCTTTTGAGTTTCTATTGCGGTGTTTTGCTAAACAAGGGGACACCTGAGCTACTAAGAGCATGCCAATGTGCCTCGAAGAAAGTTTCCTGGAATTTTTTAGTCATAGGAAGGCCAACAGATCAAACCAGTTAGAATAGTGGATAAACGCATTACGTTTGCTTGGCGAAGGTTTTGTTTCAGACCTGGGGACAACGGTTCCATGATTATGTGTAAAAGGGCAGCAGGTATACAAGGGGCAATGTCAAGGCTTTTATTTTGAGCCGGTAGCATGGTTTTTAAAATGTGTTCGGCTTCGAATATTTTCAGACTGCATCGGATGTCAAATAGCAAGGACGTGAGCAATAATGGTTATATTCCGAAACGGACAGGAAGGGTTATTGGGGCCAGTGAATGGTAGTGAGGGAGATGTGCAGAGGGTGTAAAGCAAAAAGTAAATTTGGGAGGTTTTAACGGGTATGTTTTTTCCGCTTAGTCACTGGTTCGGTATTTAAATCCGTTACCCTGTAGGTAATGTGGGTGCGACGGGGGTTTAACAGAACGAGTTTGAGAGCGGCACGCAACCAATTGTGCAGGGACACTTTCAGCCTTTTTGAAACTTATGGTTCAACCAAGGAGCACGTGCGTGGTTTTTGCGAGTGGGCAGGCTAAATACGCATTGTCGGGTAGCAATTGCCTATACGTAAAGCAAACCATAAAATATTGTGAATATGGTAGATTTAGTGGTAGTTGGTGCTGGCTTGGTGGGGCTTGCTAGTGCATACAGATTATTGTGTGTACGCCCAGGCTTGAAAATTATTGTGGTGGAAAAAGAAATGCGGGTGGGTGCACACCAATCGACTCACAATAGTGGGGTATTACACGCTGGTTTGTACTACCGTCCAAATTCGTACAAGGCTAGACTTGCTGTGAGGGGGCTTCGGCTGATGGTGCAATTTTGTGCAGAATACGGTATTCGGTACGAACAATGTGGCAAAGTAGTCGTAGCGACTACACAAGGTGAATTACCCAGGTTACATGAATTGATGGAACGTGGTTATGCTAATGGGCTTCGCGGTATACGCTTGTTAAGCCGGGATGAGTTGAAGGAAATTGAACCGCATGCAGATGGAATTGCGGCAATACACGTACCTGAGGAGGGAATAGTCGATTACGGGCAGGTATGTGAGAGGCTTGCGAAGTTGTTGGTTGAGCAAGGTACGGAAATAAGGCTAGGGGCGCGAGTTTACCAAATGAAAAAAGTGTCTACAGGTTGGATAGTTTTGACTACTGCAGGGGAGTTTCATACTAGGTGTGTAATTTGTTGTGGTGGTTTGCATGCGGATCGTTTGGTTTCGGCCTCGGGAGAACACTCCCCAATTAAGATAGTCCCTTTTCGGGGAGAGTATTATAGGATACGGCGCGAGAAAGAATACCTTGTCAAAAATCTGATTTATCCGGTGCCTGATTCAAGATTCCCTTTTCTTGGAGTTCATTTTACACGTCTTATAGGTGGTGGCGTAGAAGCTGGTCCTAATGCAGTTTTAGCATTGGCTAGAGAAGGGTATACGTGGGACAACGTGAATTTTAAAGATCTTTTCGATATCGCGACGTTTGGAGGCTTTTGGAGATTCGTTTTAAGGCACCCATTTATGTGCTGTTATGAGGTGTACCGATCTTTTAGTCGTTCAGAATTTTGTCGCTCTTTGCAAAGACTTGTGCCAGAAATTCAATACGATGATCTAGAACCAGGTGGGTCGGGAGTACGGGCTCAAGCTATGTACCCAAACGGTCGGCTTGTCGAGGACTTCTATTTTTTGGAGCGTCCCGGAATTTTACACGTATTAAATGCACCCTCGCCAGCAGCTACAGCATCTCTAGCGATTGGGGAAGAGATCGCGAAGAAGATTTTGAAGCAGCTGGACTGACTTATTTTTTTGTTGCTTGGGTAGATGAATTATCTGTGGTAAGTGCAAGGAATACTTGCTCCAAGGGACCACTTTTGCCCACTTGCTGTCTAAGTTGCTCAGGAGTTCCTATGGCTATTAGTTTGCCCATGTGGATAATTCCGACTCGGTCTGCGATTTCTTCAGCAATGTCTAGTTGGTGAGTGGATACTAACACCGTCATGCCATGGATTTTGGCGCATTCTCGAAAAAGGTCTTTTGCCACTCGCATGTGGTATGGATCAAGCCCCACCATAGGTTCGTCAATTACGAAAACACGAGGCCGGTGGCTTAAAGCAGCTGTAATTGCGACGCGTTGCCGCATGCCGTGTGAAAGTGTTTCGATATAGCTGTGAAGGTGGGGTGTGAGCCGAAAACGCTCAATCAGAGGGCGAGCATTTTCCATTAACTCTTCATCTGATAGCCCATAGAGCTTTCCTGTAAAACGGATGAATTCCCAAGGTGTAAGCTTTTCATACAAGAATGGCATGTCGGGCACGTAGGCTACTTGAGCCCGTGCCTGGAGAGGCTGCTTTTGCACATCGTACCCACACAGGCGTATAATTCCCGAATTGGGCTTGAGTAGTCCAACGATTAACTTAAAAGCTGTGGTTTTGCCAGCGCCGTTTGGTCCAAGTAGGACAAATACCTCCCCAGGATTAACAACCAATGATAAATCGTCTAGTGCTGTTATTTGCCCAAATCGCTTTGTTACGTGGATAAGCTCGATCATTATTCAGTCCCAAGGGTTAATGGATTGACTAGTTGCAATTGGAACGGCAAATCGATCTTCAGGATTTCCCCGACGGTACTGACGTATGCACGTGTGAGATTTTGGCTGCCAAGGTCTATTTCTAACTTGTAAGCTTTTATAATGCTTTTCCGGACCTTGATGTTGTCTATGGTGGCGCGTATGGATACTGGAAACTCGGAAGTGTTATTATAAAGAAAGTCTGTGGATGTTGACGGCGCAACCATGCTGAAAAGCCCATCTATGTTGCCAAGGGTGTTTGGTAATAATGCCTGTACCAAGCTTTGTGGATTTTTGGCCTCTGTGAAAGTTAGAATGTTGGTCTGGCCTGTAAATCCTGGCACAAGCAAAATGGTTTTAATTATTTGGTCCGTTGCTGAGGCCTCTATGATGCATTCCCCATATTGGGATTTAAAATATAGATGAAGCAAATTCCACCGGAGGTCCGGCTTAATCTCTAGTGCAAGGTCGAAACGTAGCTTTGCCTGGAGTGGTTTAATGTCAAAACTTCCTTCCAGTGAAGCAATGTATCCAATTGGGTTCAAGACCATTCCTTCTTGAATAGCTGTAGGTGCATTGGTGGCTTGGGCTTGTTTGATTGTGGTAGACCATTTACACATGCCAATCGGTTCCCCTTTTAAACGGATTTGCAAGTGAGAGGTTTCTTGAGAGTTTAGAATTTTCCTGATAACCACTTCGGGGGGTAAGCTCGAATTCTTTCCCGCAGCAAAGAACTCAGTTTTGATGAGTAAAAAATTCATCACTACCCAGTAGGTGGTGATGATTATAGCAAGGATGTTAATAGGATTTCCCAATGAATTCATTGTGTAGGAACGTTAATTGTTTGCCCAACCTGCAATTTGCGGGGATCGATGCCGGGATTGGCTTTCAAAAGGGCGTCTACGCTAACACGGTATTTTTTGGCGATTATATATAAGGTTTCTCCCTGCCGGATTGTGTGTTTACGAAAGGACGGCGGAGAAGGTTGAGTTTGGACTGATTGTGGAGCTGTACCTTGCGCGGAGACACTGGGTGGGCTGGTGGTTTGATACTGTTGCGGTTGTGTTTGAGTAACTGAAGTCACAGTTTGAGTCATCGTGCGCAGGTAAGTAGCTAAATAAGTCCGAAGCGTTTCTATTTGACGTTTCAGTTCCATGTTTTCCGCGGTTAAGCGTTCTATTTCACGCTGCAAAGTAGGAGCGGTAGATATGGGCGTTACTGTGGAAGCAAGTAATTGTTTACACCGTTGTAATCTGGCCCGGACAGCGTCTGCATTTGGAGCATTGGGGCGCAATCGAAGGTATCTATCGTAGTGGTAAATCGCTCCCACTAAATCACGCTCGTCCTTTTCGTAAAGCCAGCCAAGCTCAAAGTGGGCGGAAGCATTACTAGGATTGGCCTGCAAAGCTTTTTCGAATTCTTGTATTGCACCTTCGTAATCCATGGCTCGGACCCGAGCCATACCCGCAATATAGTGAGCCTCACGTTTTTCATCGGTTGTGTTACTTTGTTGCGGGACACAACCTGCCAATAGGAGTACAGCACATATTAATAATGTCAAATGTTGACAGCAAACAGTTCTCACACGCAAAAACGTAACTAAAGAACCTATTTAATGCAATCTTACTAGGGCGCTTTAGGGGTTAATCAGTGAATGGAAAATGGGTTTGGTTCAGGTTTACGAGGAAGTAGCATGGTTATACTGAGTGTAAGCAGCAATGCTATGGTAGGGTGCAGGCTTGTGACTGCAATGAATTGTATCAACTCCACGCCCCATAGAATATAACTAAGTATTGCCAAAATTAGGGCTGGGGAGGTAATTGCAGTGGCGAAGTAGCCAATCAGGATAGTAGTAAGTAAGTTGGTTTTACGTCGGGTGCAAATTGCGAGTGCTAAACCCACGGGCGCGAGGATCGTTACGTTAGCCACACTCCAAAGTGCTAAAATTGTTAGTCCAATTAAGGTCCCCACAAAGAGAGGCAGTATGTCTTTCCAGGCATTCCACCATGGTTTAAAAACTTCCCGGTACAGTGGGATTGATGGGGGATATGGAAATTCGACGTATCCAGCAAGAGAGTATATGCGGAATGACCGCTGGCCTAACACAATCGCAACGTCAGAGTCCAATCCTAAGCTGGAATCGAAGTTTAAGTCGACTACGATTGAGAGATATTTATTAGCGCTTAGGAGAAGAGGGGAAGAATCAGGCCATTGCAATGTGCCACTGTTTATGGAAGAAGTTTGTGGGAGTTTTTCTGCTGCCTCAGATATCACGGGGAACCAGCAACGAACTACGCCCCAGGTAGTTACCACGGCGACTAATGTAGCTGCTATAAGCGTTAACCCAACGGCCAGGCGGTGAAGCAAGGAGTCCCATGAAGATAATCCTGCCTCGTCCCAAAGATTAAATAACCCGCGTTTTGCCGCGTCGGGAATCTTCATTCTGTAGGTTAGCTTTATACAATCGAGATTTGTGGTCCAGTCGGATTGATATGCTTCAGAGCAAAACCGGGATTTGTGTGAGTTTCTTCCTGGGAATTTGGGCTCCTTCAAGGAGCTCCTAGATTAACTGTAGGATAAAGTGAATTAGCTTAACCTCTGGGTAAAAGGTTTGTTTTCCCCAGTCTTCGTGCAAGGCATGAGAGTGAGCAGATTTTGGGTAGGTAGTGTGAAAAACTCTCCGTTTTGGTAGGATTAAAGGTCAATGCGAATTGGAAGGTTGACAGCCTTCTGCTCACGGGCGAAAGTTTAAATGGTTTCACTTGGTTGGGAATGGGAGAGTGCAAAGACATACGAATACTTCATGTGGATGGTGACAGCTTCTTTGCCAGTTGCGAGATAGCCCTAAATCCGGCGTTAGAGGGTCGTCCTGTCTGGGTAGGGGGAGGAAGACACGGGGATGGGATTGTTATTGCCGCAAACCGGGAAGCTAAAAAGTACGGTGTTCAGACGGGCATGCCTTGCTATGAGGCGAAGCGGTTGTGCCCGCATGGGGTCCTTTGCAAGCCGCATTACGAAGAATACCGCCAGATTTCAGAGCGAATTTTCCGGATTTTAGAGGAGTACTCTCCTGTACTGGTTCCGCTTTCAATTGACGAGGGATTTCTAGATTTGACGGGGATGGACGCCTACGTATGGAAGGGGAGCGGTCCTTTGCCATATGTTCGTCAGATAGTTGAGCGGATCTGGGTGGAGGTAAAAATCCCAGTTTCAGCCGGTATAGGTAGCTCGCCTTTACTAGCTAAATTAGCCACCGATGTTGCTAAACCTGGTATCTTGGAAGTTCCGCCGGGACAGGAGAAGGAGTTTCTTGAGGATAAACCGGTTGAAGAGCTTTGCGGGATTGGTGAACAGCGCAAAAAAGCACTTAATGCACTTGGCGTTCGCACATTCGGTGACGTGGCAAAGCTACCTTCAGTTGTGTTACGCCAGCGGTTTGGGATTTGGGGTCAACAGTTGTGGTTGTTTGCAAATGGGTTTTGGAAGGAACCGCTCCAATTAGAAGTTTCCGACAGAACTGTGATTTCTAGTAATACGACCTTGCCTTATGATGAGCCTGATTATGAAGCTGCCTTAATGTTTACCTTGGCTGAGACAGTCCGTCTAGTTGGGCAACTTCGACGAGAGGGACTCCAAGCACGGGAAGTAGGTCTCGCTATTAGGTTTAACGATTTTACTGAAGTAGCTGGGAAATTCAGATTTAAACATCCTCAATTTCGAAACTCGGTGATCAACGCTGTTGTGGAGGGAATTTTTAGGGATTTGGTTGGTAAACAAGTAAAACCCATCCGTCAGATAAGATTGGCTTTGTGGAATCTTTCGCGGTTGGACACACAACCTACTTTGTGGGGAGGTACATACGAAGAGCGATGGGGGGCGCTCGACCAGGCTATCGAGAAATTGGCGCAACAGTTGGGCAAGCAAGTGGTTACTACGGGTACACAACTTGCCTGGGAACAGCGAAGCTTGGGGATGAAAAACCCAAAACCAAAGTGCCCATTTGTTCCCACCCGGGAACTGGTCGTTAAGTTGTGGGGTACATCCGATTCAACTGAGGTGGAAGCGCCATGGATCTCGGTTCTCCAAAAAGTCTCCAAACATCATAAAGCAAAAACGCTCTGACTCAGGTACTCAGGCTCGGATAGAGTTAGGAAAGGTGGATAGGGAGAACAAAAGTTGCCTTGTTTTCGTTGTCTGGGAAGTTGGATTCAGTAGAACTTTTCGTAGTTGGGGTTGCCATATGTGAACCCTGTTTATTCTTGCGGGCGCGGTATCGGCTGAACAACTTATATAGTTATGGCAATAAAAGAGCTTACCCCTGAGCAGATTCAGTCTTGGTCGCTAGCAGAGAAAGATAGATGGTGGCTCGAAAATGTGTGGAGGGGGGAAATGCCACAACTGACATGGCGTTCAGCTATAACTGGCATGGCTTTGGGAGGACTCTTGTCGTTGACTAATCTTTACATTGGGGCGCAAACAGGATGGACTTTAGGCGTGGGGATTACATCCGTGATATTGGCTTTTGCAATTTTCAAAATGCTTAGTTGTCTAGGAAATTCCACAGAGTTCACCATTCTTGAGAATAACTGCGTACAATCTATTGCTACAGCAGCTGGATACATGACAGCGCCTCTAATCTCTAGCTTGGCAGCATATATGTTAGTGACGGGCACGGTTATCCCCATGTATCAGACTATAATTTGGATGATCTCAATTGCACTTCTGGGGGTGTTGTATGCGTTTCCACTTAAACGGCGCTATATTAATGACGAACAACATCCTTTTCCCGAAGGAAGGGCATGCGGGATTGTGCTGGATGCCTTACATGATGGGGGTGAACGTGAGGGATTGGTAAAAGCTAAAGTTCTAGTGGTTGCAGGTTTATTCTCTGCAATGGTTAAACTTATGCAGTCGCATGCCATTTTAAAAAAATTGGGGTTAACCTTTTTAGCGATACCGGAGTTTTTAGATGAGTGGATTTACAGACTATGGAGGCTCCGGATTAATGGGGTTGAACTAAGGGAACTTACGGTAAGAGTCGATACTGACCTTGTTATGTTTGCCGCAGGAGGGCTGATGGGAATTAAAACGGGAATCTCAATTTTGGTGGGGGCGGTGGTGAACTACCTAGTAATTGTGCCTCTTATTATCAAGCGAGGTGATATCCAGCCGGTTATTGGTCCCGATGGCGTTACTCATTATGGATTTCGCACAATTAGTCAGTGGTCTTTGTGGGGGGGAATAGCAATAATGACAGCAGCGTCACTGGTAGCCTTTTTTGGAAGGTCCAGTTTGATCTTTTCAGCGTTCACTGGTTTATTCCGAAAGCGTCAGCGGGGTTATGACCCAATGCGCCAAATAGAATTGCCAATGTGGGTTTTTGTTTTGGGGATTCCAATCGTAGGTGGTGCCGTGGTCACGTTTGGTCATCATTTTTTTGGCATTAAGTGGTGGCTAGGGGTTATTGCCTTGCCACTCGTGTTTATATTTACATTAATTGGTGTAAACTCTACTGCACTAACCTCGATTACACCAACCGGAGCGATGGGGAAACTAACTCAACTTGCATTTGGAGTTTTAGACCCGGGTAATATAAAAACGAACCTAATGACCGCTGGGATAACAGCAGAAGTGGCAGGGAACGCCTCTAATCTTCTTATGGATCTGAAGCCGGGATACATGTTGGGAGCTAAACCACGCCAACAGGCTTGGGGGCATGTGCTAGGAATAATTGCAGGTGCGTTGGTCTCCGTGCCTGTGTTTTATACGGTGTTTCTACGGTCAGGTGTGGAAGGAATGTTTGAAAGGTATGCGATGCCAGCTGCTACAGTTTGGAAGGCAGTTGCTGAGTTGTTAACGCAGGGATTACATAGTCTTCCAAGTTCCGCTCGGTGTGCTGCTTTAATCGGAACCATTTTAGGAATTGTTTTAGAGATTGCTAGAATAAGGAGCAAGGGGCGGTTTTGGATATCAGGTATAGGAGTAGGATTAGGCATGATTATCCCATTTTACACATGTTTCACCTTGTTTCTGGGGTCGGCATTCTTCTACTGGTTAGCCAAAAAAGGCCCTGTGCAACTCGGATCTAGGCTACGTGTCTTATTTGAGAATGTGGAACCGATTTGTGGGGGAGTAATAGCAGGTGGGGCACTTATGGGTATACTGGTTGCCATAGTAGAGCGAATTCTGGAATAGAGCATAGTACTCCGAAAGTGGATCGTACCAATAAGTATGATAATGCCTATGGTATTTTCGCCTGCAAAGGAGGGTAAAATTGCTTGCAATTTTTAGGGGCCAGCTCACACTATAGTAAGGGGATGCCGATTAGAAGTAGGGGAAATGGTAGTCTGAAGTGAGGGAAGCTATATGAAGAAAAGCAGCACGACCAAACAGCGGAAAGGCATCTTAGTTGGAGGCTCCTGGACGATTACGAGACTGAGGACAATTGAGTCAAGTCCGGCGGTTGGGGTGCGCTCTATTGTTGTTGAGTCCACAGAAAACATCCCTGGCCCGCCTGTCCAGATTTTGATAGGGCTTGCAAGGTGTGGTTTAGGAGTGCCGATAGGTGGTGTGGGAGTGGTTGGCGCCGATGCCGAAGGTAAGAATTTAATACACGCATGTAAGCGCGAGAAGATAGAAGCAAAATTTGTTAAGCAGGTAAAAAACGTACCTACCGGATGGGTGGATGTAGTGAAAATTTCACAAACGGGGGATAACTTAATTTTTTGGCACCCTGGGGCAGGTGCTCTTTGGGGTGGCGATGGCATTGATTGGAAAAAGGTGCCAGCTGGGATTTTCCACCTGGCGAACATCGGACTACTTTGTAAATTACATAAGTCTGACAAAAAATATGGATTGGCGGTAATCCGACTACTTGCTTCGGCTCAGCAGAACGGTTTGAAGACTTCAATTGGTCTAATGGGAGAAAGCACGCCGCAACTTATTCCTATAATCCAATCCGCTTTGAAAGCTATTGACTATTGTATTATATCTGAGTGGGATGCCGCGGTGCTGACAGGGTTTAAACTCCGAGATCAAGAAGGGAAAGTAGATCCTGTGGCTATTAGGCATGCGGCTGGCGCAGTTTTGCAACAGGGGCCCAGAGAGTTAGTCGTAATTTACTTTGGTGAGGGCGCCTTTGCCCGAACACGGAAGGGTGACGACTTTTGGAAGATGGCCGTAAAAGTTCCTGGAAAGACCCCTGTAAACCAGATCGCAGTACACGATGGGTTTTGTGCTGGTGTGTTAGCAGGATTGCACGAAGGTTGGGCAATTGATCAGATCCTGGAAGCAGGGTTATGTATGGCTGCTGCAGCTTCAATGAAACCACAGGGCATAATGGAAGTAAAATCCCTAGCTTCAGCTTATGCACTTGGCAAAAAATACGGTTACCTACCTATGATCGATACAGGTGATTAAAAGTGGGAGTTAATTTGTACAATTTCCTTCGGACTCAAAACCCGCTGGAGGAATAAATGGAAGGATTAATTCGCTCTTTTACTTACGGAGTAAAACTTGGCTACCCGGTCGAGTGGGTGTGAATCGTGCGTATGCTTAAACCTAGACACACGTTTGAATTTCGAAAGCATTGTAAAAAGGGGTAAGAGTTTATTTTTTACGATTACATTTTTTACGTTCCAAGTTGTTTCTTAATTGAATTGGAAGTTTGTAAAGGCGAGTCTGCCAAGCATCAAATAATTGGGACACATTACCGCTTTTGGGATGAGTAAAATGCTTTTCGCTGACGAGAGCGCGGCAGTTACGTCCTTGGATGGTGGCGGAAGTAATAATTGGTCTTGGGGTTTAGCCGATGCAACCGAGAAACTTGTGAAATAAGCAGTACAGGGTTAGGACTCGCCGGGGGAACTGGTCAAGTGTTAATCTTTTATACGGTTGATGAGCTTGCCCATGTGAAAACTACCAGGGCTGGAATCGGTAACGGTAATTAATGTGGAGTAACATCGATTTTTTACTTTCCAGTGGGTGGTAAGAAATAGGTTTTCATTAATTCGAAGCAGACTATGCTTTAGCCGGAACAACCGTATTCACATTTTAAGCGAAAAAAGCTCGTCATTCGTCAGTATCCTGCGTGTCAATATCATCAATCCCGTGCAATTTATTTGTCGGAGGTTTATAAGCTAGCACTCTGAACATACACCATAAAAATAGTCCTGTGACAAAACCGACGGAAATGATCATGATTATCCAACCATATAGTGTCATAGTGTTGACTCCTTATCTCGTGATTTTATTCCATCTACGCCCTGCGGAAGCTACTAATATAGTGAGGAATAACGCCACTACAATTATAAGTGTTACACTTAACCGTGCGACTGGGCTACCGTTGCTTGAAATGAGGTCTTGGACGTAGGGGGTAGGAGCAATCTGCCCAGTCTGTGGGTTCCACCCGACTACTTTACATACGACAAATAATGCGAAAATGGTAATAAGGTAGGCAGGGGTTACATATTTGATGATTAGTTTAAAGAATGCTGGGATTCGCATTTCGGCTCCACGGTGTGTTTCATGCCAAGCTTTGTCGATGCCAAGGATCCAACCGTAAGTAATTGCCAGGATGGAAGCCATAATGTAGATGCAGACGGTACCTACCCAGAAGTCGAGCGTATCCAAAGCTTTTAGATCTTTGCTAAAATAGACAACAAACAAAGTTCCCAAACCAGTTGTTAATCCGAGTAAAGCAGTGGATTGCCGCCTGTTTAACCCTAGACCTTCTTCAAGAAATGCTATGCCTGGTTGGAGCATAGATAAGGAGCTTGTTATGGCAGCGAGGAATAGGAGTAAAAAGAATAAGCCACCAAAAAACCAACCGGCTGGCATTTTAGAAAATACCATAGGCAGTACGTTGAAGCCTAAGGAGAATGTGCCTTGACCTACTATACCAGCGGCACCGAAGAAAAGGTAGGCAGCAGGTACAGTGATCATACCTCCAAGAGCCACTTCACAGAATTCATTGGCACTGCTTGCACTCAACCCACTTAGTACAATATCGTCGTCTTGGCGGAGGTAACTAGCATAGGTGATTACTACCCCAAAGCCGACCGAAAGTGAAAAGAATATTTGTCCGGCCGCGGCGAGCCAAAGCTGGGGATTTCTAAGTTGGGCCCAGACGTTACCAGGATTCCACATAAAACCAAGGGCATTGTTTACGTTGAGTTCGGGACGGTTTGGATCAGGCGTACCTAATGTGAGCACGCGAATTAGCACTAAAATCCCGAGTAACATTAGTATGGGCACTGCATACTTGCAAAAGGCCTCTATGCCTCGCACAAGGCCTTTGTAAATGAAGTAGAAATTTAGGGCAAATACCAAACCTAGGAACAGTACTGCTTGGTTGTGTGTTTTTGAAAACGCTAACCCGTCAGAATCTGCACCAACAAATGAACTCCAGAACTTCACATATTCTTTAATGTCGTTTCCCAGCTCGAGTTTCCGTGTAAACATAAAGGTGGCGTATCCTAAACACCAAGCCTCGATATAGACATAGTACATGAAGATTACAAGTGGTATGAGGATTCCAAGCACTCCAAGGTATTTACCAAAGGGATGTCGAACCAATACGCAGAAAATCCCTGGGCTCGAGTGATAGCCGAAACGACCAGCGTATCTCCCCAATGTCCATTCGATCCAGCAGATGGGAATCCCCAGCAAGATAAGTGAAATGAAATAGGCAATCATGAATGCCCCGCTGCCGTATTGGGCTGCTAAACCCGGGAAACGCAAAAAGTTCCCTAGCCCCACAGCGCTCCCAGCCACGGCCAGGATGACCCCTATACGAGACGACCAGTATTCGTTCTGCCTATTATAAGCCATGTGTTTTACTTATTGTGGCCATAATAAAAAAATTGCTGGTATGAAGCAAAGCAAACTGCCGTTCGTGACCCTGGTTTCTGGAGAATCAAGCTATACGGTTAGCCGAGACACTTTACTATGGGTAGGGGTTGCTTACCTGGCGAGCCAACCACCATCCACATTCCATACAGCCCCGTTTACATAATCGGCTTCGGGGGAAGCAAGGAATAGGTAGGCCCCAACAACGTCTTCAGGGTTTCCCCAACGGCCTTCTGGTATTCGGGCAAGGATAGCCTGGTTGCGTTGGGGATCTTCCCGAAGAGGCCGAGTGTTTTCAGTAGAGATGTATCCAGGAGCGACGGCATTTACATTTATTCGTTCCTTAGCCCATTCATTAGCTAAGGCACGGGTTATTCCCGCCAGGCCGCTTTTGCTTGCTGTATACGCTACTATCAATATGCCACCTTGGAAGGAGAGCATGGAGGCTGTATTTACGATCTTTAGCCGTTCTTCTAGTTTGGCTTTTGCACGGCCCTCGAGAATCCACCATTTGGCAGCCGCCTGTGATAATAGAAAAGGTACGGTGAGATTAATGTGAAGTACCCGTTCCCATTCGTCCTCGGGGTAATCCACAGCAGGATATCGGCGGATTATCCCAGCGTTATTTATAAGCACATCAAGTCGGCCCGTCCGTCTTACTATCTCGCTTATTAGAGCTTCCGCATCCTGTCGTTTAAATGTTTCCAAGTCCGCTGGCAAAGATATGAATTTAAGATTTTCGCGATTAAAAATATTTGCTGTTTCTTCTAAATTGCGACTCACCCCAACAACGGTTGCGCCTTCCCGTCCAAACCCAAGGGCTACAGCTTGGCCTATCCCCCGGCTAGCACCGGTTACAACTACAACTTTTCCTTCAAACCTTTTCATAGTCAGAACATAGCCAAGGCTAATCGTGCTAGTTTAAATATACTACTTCATCTAAGATCGTGGGGGTTAATACTATCCATGTCATCAAACCGTTGATTTTCGCCTGCCATACCCCAGATAAACTTGTAAGCAGCTGTACCTACTCCAGCATGGATTGACCATTCAGGGGCTAGTACCGCTTGCTCGTTATGAATCCAAATATGACGTGTTTGTGTGGGCAGGCCCATTAAATGTAAGACTACATTTTGACCCAGGTCGAAGTAAAAGTATACCTCCGAACGCCGGTTATGCGTGTGTGGCGGAAATGAATTCCAGACGCTCCCGTCCTCTAGTTCTGTATAGCCCATTACGAGTTGGCAACTGTGTATTCCGTTCGGGTAAATGTACTTGTAAATTGTGCGCTTATTGGCTGCGGATTGGGTGCCAAGCGGGGTAGCCGTAGCTTCGCTTTTTTTCATTAGAGCCGGGGACAATGATTTATGAGCAGGAGTACTAAGGAAATAGAAGCGCGCAGGGTTTGATTCGGTCTCGGATTCGAATGTTACCTCGTTTGTCCCTGCTGGTAAATAAAGACAGTCCAATCTTTCTAAGCGGTAAGTTTTGTTATCTGCATGGACAATCCCAGAACCGCCTATGTTGAAAATGCCTATTTCACGCTGTTCTAAAAAGTAATTACGGCCTGTATTTTTATGGTTTGGCAGTGAGATCGGGATACCAACGTGGGGAATCACACCACCAACTACGAATCGATCCATGTCGGTAAAAATCCCGCGTATTTCCCCAGGCGCAAATAAGTCTGTAACTAAGAAAGCCTCTCGAATCTCTTCTGTGGTCATCCTTGCCACTTCCTGAGGTCGTGGCACACGTCTGATGGAATCTTGGAACATAGCTTAAAAAGCTAGGTTGTAAGACCGCCCTAGTCAATAAATTACTGCATGCTTCACTTTTCAAATTTATCAGCGCAGGTGCTTTCGAAGAAGCTACAGGATCACGTAATTACAGCGACTATTCAGCTTGGGGATGTGAAGGTCAAAGTCTTTGACCAGAGTTAATTAATTGAAAGTGGGAGGTCAGACTCGTTATCGTTTCCCTATGCGTGTAGGCATTCTTCAGACAAATCCAATTATTGGGGATTTCGATTATAATTTACGTTCAATACTGACGGGCTACGAGCAAGCTAGTAAAGAGGGAGCAGTTTTTGTGGTAGCGGCACCAAGTAGTCTCATGGGGGTACCTATTAAGAACTTAGGTAAGAATCGTGATTTCCTACAGTTGGCAGAAGTGGCTTTGAAACACCTTGCCTCAAGGGTGGGGAGCATTCCACTTTTGGTCGACACCTTTTGTTTGAAGGAAAATGGGGAGGTTGCGCGGCAGTTAGTTGTTTTAAGAAACGGCCAAATTCAACAATCGTACTTTGCATTGCAGAAAGGTATAGGTGGCTTATTGCCTGATTTTCGGTTAATTGATCCTGGTTCTACTTTTCTATTAAAGGAGGGAGACATAACCCCAATTGACTTAATTTTGGAGATGAGCCCTACGCCGTGGTTTAAAGGGGTAGAAAAAGAACGGCTAAATAGTCTTCGAAAGCTTGCAGGTGAGAAAGCATGTTGTCCCGTAATAGCTCCAAATGTTGTAGGGGGCGCGGATGGGTACGTATTCTTTGGTGAGAGCGTTGTGATAACTGCTGAAGGCAAAATAAAAGCAATCGGCAAAGCATTTGAGGAACAGATAATTATGTTTGATTTTGCTGCCGTTCCGAGCGTGCCGGAAAACTTGGAAGGAGGTGTATGTGAGAGCGAAAGACTCTATCGTGCACTTACGATGGGCATTCGTGATTTTGTACATAAAACTGGGTTTAAAAAAGTTGTGTTAGGACTGTCAGGAGGAATTGACTCGGCAGTGGTAGCAGTTTTGGCAGCAGATGCATTGGGTCCGGAGAACGTTTTATGTGTTTCTATACCGAGTCGATATACAACCAGGGCAAGCGTGGAGGACGCGAAAACCTTAGCTTCCAACTTAGGGGTTAGATTGGAAATTATACCACTTGAACCGCTTTATTCGGCTTGGGAACAAACACTAGGCCCTTTGTTTGTCAATTGTAAGCCCGATATTACAGAAGAGAATGTGCAAGCACGCTTGCGGGCGGTTATCTTAATGTCGCTTTCAAATAAATTTGGGTATTTGCTTTTGAACACCGGAAATAAGTCGGAAATCGCCACGGGATATTGTACTTTATATGGTGATTCTTGTGGAGCATTGAGCGTTATTGGGGATCTTTACAAGACCGAAGTATACACTTTTGCCCAATGGATTAATTCGCAAAGATTGGTAATTCCAGAGTCAATTTTGACAAAAGCTCCTTCTGCGGAATTGAGACCTGGTCAAACTGATCAAGAAACACTACCGCCATATGAGAGTCTGGATTCGATCCTCCGGTTATGGCTTGAAGAGGGCTTTACAATAGATGAGATTGTCCAGCTAGGTTATCAACGTGAGATGGTACTAGATGTGACAAATCGTGTAATAAGGGCGGCATTTAAACGGAAGCAAGGACCGCCTGTGATTCGGGTTTCCTGGCATGGGTTGGGTTTCGCCTCAGATCTCCCAGTCTCCCAAAAATTAAATATATGATCAGGGAGTGGACTAGTTCCGATTAACCACTTTTGGTGTGCCCTTTAAACCTTATTAATTTGGTGGGGTTTAATCATAACAAGGTACGAGACAACGGCCGTATACCGGCTCGTTGTCTCGCAAAAGAGCTTTTATAGAAGGTTACCTTTGGATTCTGGCAGATCGGCCTTTTGCAAAGGCGCGCACTTCTTCTAGGGTAGCCATGGTTGTATCACCCGGGTACGTGGTTAGGAGTGCGCCGTGTGCCCATCCGAGATTGAGTGCTTCCTGGGGCGGCTCTCCAGTCATTAACCCATAGAAAAAGCCGGCAGCAAATCCATCTCCCCCACCGACTCTATCATAAACATCTAATTCACATGTTGGGGCTAAATAAGTTTGACCTTCAATCCATGCAACCGCACTCCAACGATGCCTATTAGCAGAAAGGACTTCACGCAAGGTTGTTGCAACTACTTTTAGATTGGGGAATCGCTTTGTAACATCAGCCATCATTGCAATAAATCTTGCTGGGTCTAAGCTTGAGCTGCCTTCAACAGAAGGCCCTGGGATACCCAGTCCCAATTGTAGATCCTCTTCGTTTCCAACTAACACGTCCACATATTGTACTATGCGGGTTAGCACCTGTTGAGCCCGCTCTTGCCCCCCGTTTGCAGCCCATAGTTTGGCTCGATAGTTTAGGTCGAAGGAAACAATCGCCCCATGTTCTTTTGCTGCTTGCATAGCTTCTATGATTACCTCGGAAGTGGTTGGGGACAGGGAAGCAAATATTCCACCGCTGTGAAACCACCGGACCCCGAGCCCAAAAATTTCTTTCCAATTAAAGTCCCCAGGTTTAAGCAAGGCCGCGGCTTCGTTACTGCGGTTGTAAAATACAACCGGTGGGCGTACACCAAAACCACGATCGCTGTAAACGGTGGCCATGTTGGGTCCCCGGACACCATCATGCTTAAAATACTTATAAAACGCTTGGACACCCATAGCCCTTACACGTTCGGCTATTAAGTGACCTATAGGATAATCCACCATTGCCGTAGCAATTGCGGTACGCATGCGGAAGCAATCAGCTAAGTTTGCGGCGACATTGTACTCGCCTCCGCTAACGTGAATTTTGCACTCAGTTGCTTTCCTAAATGGGACAACGCCTGGGTCCAAGCGATGGACCAATGCACCTAGTGCCAATAAATCAATTGAACCTTCTTTTCGAATATTCAAACTCATAGTTCGTGTCGTAAGTTTTGTGATAACTTTCAAGTCATTGTGTGGTGTTGCACATCGCCTCTGCCGGCGCTACACCACACGGCGTATGTTTTTATCACTTTTTTTAGTTCGTGTCTCGAAAAAAATTTTTGCAAATTAGTGGTTATTACGGTACCAAAACAGGTGAACCGTATGATGTATTTCGAACAAGGTTCGCCTGAAACGGCAATGACAGTCGACCAGATCCGGGCAGCGGTAGTTTCTGCCTTGGACAAATTAGGACCACGGCGACGTGTCATTGTTGTCCCACCAGATTTCACTAGGTTTCACTCGCAAGCCGGTTTAATAACAAAAATCATTTACGAGTATTATAGGGACCGGTTGGTTGAGATTTTGCCCGCTGTGGGAACCCATACACCGATGACAGAGGAACAAATAAATGAAATGTTTCCTGGGGTACCTCGATCGCTGTTTAGAGTGCATGATTGGCGTCGTGGGATTACCACAATTGGAGAAGTGCCAGCCGATTATGTAAAGCAAATATCAGAGGGGGTGGTGGATTTCAGTTGGCCTGCACAGATTTCCACGCTGATTTGGAATGGGAGGCATGATTTAATCATATCGGTAGGGCAGGTAGTTCCTCATGAAGTTATAGGGATGGCCAATTACAACAAGAATTTCTTTGTAGGCACTGGTGGTGCAGAGGGTATCAATAAAAGTCATTTTCTAGGTGCTGCTTATGGGATGGAGCGTATCATGGGACGAGCAATTAATCCTGTGCGACAAGTAATGAATTATGCTGCTGACGCGTTTCTCCGGCACTTGCCTATTGTATACATTCATACTGTAGTTGCGCGTGACAAAGAGGGTAAACTGCAAGTCCGGGGCTTATACATTGGCGATGACATTCAAGTGTTTACTAAGGCTGCGGATTTGTCGTTGAAGGTTAATTTTGAGCTTTTGGACCGTCCGCTGGAAAAAGTAATTGTTTACCTTGATCCTGCGGAGTTCAAGAGTACTTGGCTGGGAAATAAGGCAATCTACCGTACCCGTATGGCTATTGCCGATGGTGGTGAGCTTATAATCCTTGGCCCAGGCATCAAAGAGTTTGGTGAAGATAAAGAAATCGACATGCTAATTCGGAAGTATGGTTACCGTGGGACGCCTGCTATCTTAAAAGCCGTGAGGGAAAATGCTGATTTACGGGCAAATCTTAGCGCAGCTGCGCACCTTATTCACGGATCTTCGGAAGGTAGGTTTAAGATTACGTATTGTCCAGGGTACCTTACGCAGGAGGAAATAGAAGGGGTTGGATTCCAATACGCAAAACTGGAAACCATGCTAAAAAGGTACAATCCAGCTAAGCTAGTAGATGGATTTAATGTTCTGCCGGATGGTGAACGGATTTATTACATTTCAAATCCGGCGCTTGGCTTATGGGCTTACCGAGGCCGGTTTGGTAACTAAACTTAAGCCCAAAAACGGAAATAATAAAAAACAAAAAGCTAAGCTTATGATAAAACTACCTTTTAAAGTAGACTTGGCAGGGAAGACAGCCTTGGTTACCGGAGGCGGAGGCGTGCTTTGTAGCACAATGTCTCTTGCACTTGCTGGATGCGGGGCAAAGGTTGCTGTGGTGGACCTTCGTAAAGAGGCAGCTGAAACTGTGGCAGAAGAGATTCGAAAGGCGGGAGGATCAGCAATCGGGATTGCCTGTGACGTTCTCAGCCTAGAGTCGCTCAAGGCAGCTAATGAAATTGTGAAAAAAGAGTTAGGCCCGGTAGATATCCTAATAAATGGCGCGGGCGGGAACCATCCGAAAGGCACTACTAGCCTTGAATATTTGCGGAAAGAGGACCTCGACCCAGCCACAAAGGCGGCGATCACATTCTATGATCTAGATTTAAAAGGGATCGAGTTTGTTTTTAGTTTAAACTTCATGGGTACTCTTTTGCCCACACAGGTGTTTACACAAGACATGGCGCGCCAGGGCAAGGGAGTAGTTATAAATATTTCTAGCATGAATGCATTCCGGCCGCTTACCAAAATTCCAGCGTATAGTGCAGCTAAGGCGGCCGTAAGTAATTTTACTCAATGGCTTGCTGTCCATTTTTCGAAGGTAGGTATCCGTGTAAATGCAATTGCACCTGGGTTTTTTATTACCGAGCAAAATAAAGCTCTTTTAACTAACCCAGATGGTTCACTCACGCCGCGTGGACAGACCATCTTAGCACATACTCCCATGGGTAGGTTTGGGAAACCTGAAGATTTGATTGGCACCCTGTTGTGGTTGGTAGACGACAATGCCTCAGGGTTTGTTACGGGTGTTGTTGTGCCAGTAGATGGTGGGTTCTCAGCTTTCAGCGGAGTGTAAGGATAAGGAAGCGGCGTTTATCCACGGGAGCTATAGAACTAAAAGCCACATGAGTATAAATGGCACTAATAGGTAGGCAGTTGTTGATATACTAGGTTGACGCATGTTTTGATCCAGAAATGCCGCCACTTGCCAGGAGCAAGTGGCGGCATTTGTATTTTAAAATTGCTTGGTTGAAAGAAGCTTTGTCTTCTAATTTGACCCTATGAATTTGAGTTGTTTACAGACAGCCGGTGGAGAAAGTCCGACCTTAGATTGGCACAAATTGATTGGTCCCAATGAGACGGAGGTTCGGGCTATGCTCGAATACTTAGGGTTTGGGTCAATCGATGATTTTGTGGGTGCTGTGGTGCCCGAGGGCATTCGTACAACACCGAGTTTGGAACTTCCTACTCCCCTGCCGGAGCATTTAACGTTGCAAGAATTAGTAAGCAAGGCCAAGCTAAACAAACCAGCGAAATCGTTAATTGGTCTGGGTGTGCATAACACTGTTACCCCCGCGGTGATCCAACGGCATATTCTGGAAAACCCAGCGTGGTATACACCTTACACGCCTTATCAGGGGGAAATAGCGCAGGGACGTTTGGAAGCGTTAATGAACTTCCAAACGATGGTTGCGGAATTAACGTGCATGGATGTGGCGAATGCATCAATGTTAGACGAAAGCACGGCGGCCGCTGAGGCCATGATGATGTGCCGTCGGATTAATACCGATCGTAATCGTTTTATTGCGTCGCCCAACTGTCACCCTCACATTTTGCAAGTACTTGCCACGCATGCGCGAGGTCTTGGAATAGAACTACAGTTTGTTGATTTGGTTCGCGATGGAAGAGTGCCGGAAGATTGCTGTGGCGTTTTAGTACAATACCCAGACACGTTTGGTGCTATATATGATTTGTCAGATTTGGTTACACGGGCTCACGAGGTGGGAGCGCTAGTGGTTGTTTTGATAGACCCTTTGGCTTTAATACTGATAACACCTCCCGGAGAATTTGGCGCGGACATTGTTGTGGGATCTGCACAGAGGTTTGGGATTCCACCAGGTTTCGGTGGACCTCAACCGGGATTTCTTGCCACCAAAAAGGAGTTTCTCCGGCAGATGCCAGGAAGAATAGTGGGTTTAAGCAAAGATAAATTTGGTAATCCTGCGTATAGGTTGGCGTTACAAACTCGGGAGCAACACATAAGACGCGAAAAAGCCACAAGTAATATATGCACTGCAGAATCTTTGGTGGCTATAGCCGCATCCATGTATGCCATATTTCATGGTCCTGATGGTTTGCGCCGGATTGCACAAAGAATTCATCAACAGGCTTTAAGACTGGCCTTGGAATTGACTAAAATGGGATTCAGAATTCACAATGCCTGGGGGGGATCGACAAAGGTGGAGTCTCCATTGCTACCATTTTTTGACACGGTCATTTGCCTTGTCCCTTCAGGATCTGCATTTAATGCACTTAAAATTGGGTGGGGCAAAGGCATAAACTTACGGTTTGTTGCCCAGGATGCAGTTGGTATCTCCTTAGATGAGACTGTAACGGAAGAAGATTTGGAAAAGGTGCTTGAGATTTTCATAACTCTTAAAAAGGTGGTAGGTGAGTGGTCAAATGGTGGACCGGTGAATTATACCCCTGCTTTTCACAATGTTGCATCTTCAGAGTCGCCGTTTCGCCGATGTACACCGCCGCTAAAACACGAGATCTTTCAGAGATACAATGGAGAAACTTTAATTGTAAGGTACATCCATTCATTGGCGTCCAAAGATATAGGGCTTCAGCATGGCATGATCCCTTTGGGGTCATGCACGATGAAATTGAATCCTACAGGGGCTGTTCTCCCATTTACCTGGCGTGAGTTTCGAGATATCCACCCGTTTGCGCCTCCTAATCAAACGGAGGGGTGGTCCGCAATTTTTAAAGATTTAGAGAAGTGGTTAGCCGAAATAACTGGCATGGACCGTGTGTGTTTTAGTCCTCTCTCGGGTGCTCATGGCGAGTATACGGGGCTAATGGTGATTAAAGCCTACCATCAAGCAAATGGTCAGGGACATAGGCGAATCTGCGTTATACCCGAATCAGCGCATGGCACCAATCCTGCCAGCGCAGCCAAAGCCGGTTTTCAAGTTGTACCAATTAAATGTGATGCATGTGGAAACATAGACCTTGATGAGCTCCGCGCTATCATTACTAGTTGTCGTGATAACCTTGCAGCCATTATGCTAACATACCCCTCAACATACGGAATTTTCGATCCTGCCATTAAGGAAATCTCGGAAATAGTGCATAGGTCAGGAGGGTTAGTGTACTTCGATGGCGCTAATTTAAATGCCTTGCTAGGAATAGCTCGCCCAGGTGATTTAGGAGCCGATGTTTGTCACATAAATGTGCATAAGACTTTTGGTACGCCCCATGGTGGGGGTGGACCAGGGGCAGGTCCAGTGTGCGTGAAAGAATTTCTCGCTAAATATCTGCCGCGCCATTTGCTGGATCCGCAAGTGAACCAGCCCATCTATCCTGATTGTACTAGGACAAATGGCTTCGAAATGACCGGCCCAGTAAGTGGATATCCCATGGGCAACGCCCTTGTGTACATAATGGTATGGGCGTATCTGCGGATCTTTGGTAATCAGATCGCACAAATTGGACCAATTGCGATACTCAACGCAAATTACTTAGCAAGAAAGCTAAGTAAATTTTTCTCGATTAGCTTCACGGGACAGAACGGTTTCGTAGCTCATGAATGTATAATCGATTTAAAGAAGAGCCCAGTAACTGTTGAAGATGTTGCTAAGCGGATGATCGACTATGGATATCATGCGCCTACCATTGCATGGCCAGTGAGTGGTGGTATGATGATCGAACCCACCGAGTCAGAACCTAAATCTGAGCTGGATAGGTTTTGTGCGGTTATGGAGTCTATTTATAATGAGATCAGGAAAATCCAGCTGGGTGAATTTCATAATACTGATAATCCGCTCAAAAATGCGCCACATGCATGGTTTGAACTGATCTCGGACGAATGGTTCCACTCATATTCCAGGCGTGTTGCTGCGTGTTTGGGCTTCTTTAAAGATCGTCCTAAATATTTCGCACCCGTTGCAAGAATTGACAATGTTTGGGGAGACCGAAATCCCATTCTAAGCCGGGCCAGTGGGCTATAGCTGAATTTTGAACGTGCAACGCATACTCTTAAAAGTGATTTTACTTTGAGATAGTCGCACCATGTTGAGTATTGACCAAAGAGGAGGGTGGTGGAAATTGCGGTTCCCACTGGCCTTGCAGGGGAGAAATTGCACGCATCATGGTGAAAGATCTTTAACATTCTATCATCTTTCTACACGAAATCATTATGAAGAATTTGGTCTGGTTGAGCAGTCCATTGGTCCTAAGGTGTAATAAAAGCGGAGAAGGGAGTAGCGGTATCTTTAATTCAGGCTGGTAATGGAGACCGCGTTTGGCTTTTAAATTGGTTCTGGAAAGAACCCGATATGCGTTTCTTCACTTCTGGGGGGGCGTAGGTTAATTAGGCCCCGGTATATTCCGCTTTGATGTCTGACGCGTGACCTTGTTGAAGTATCCTTTTGGCAACTCACGTGATTGTGGTATCTAACCCGTTTGCATTGACAGTAGAAATAATTTATCGCCTGCGTTATCTCGTGGGACAAAAAACTATTGTGGTGTTATGGTGGTTAATGATCGGATTTCGTTTAAAGGCAGTGTTCTCTATTAAAGCTGAGCAAAATGGTACATAAACAAGTTGGTTGATTGCTAGAGAGCCGTGCTCAAATCTGTTAGGTATTGAAGAGGTTTTGTGCCAGAACCAGTGATTCCATTGGGGCTCCCGTTAAAATTTTTCCTATGCCAACTATGGGGTAGTTGTTTGGTACCATGGTGCTTCGGGTGACGGGAAGGTTATTCATGTAAGCGCTTGTTATTAAATGGACACCTGCTTTGCTAGATAGTGCTTTTAACTCGTACTTATAAGTGTGCTAATTATTGGTTTGTGGTAGCTTTGACAAAGGAGCTGCCTGTTTGGCATATTGGTATGCTAGTATTATTTACATGAACCGGATTAGGGTAAGGCAATTGGGCGTTAGAGTTATTTGTGGTGGGATGCCGCGCCGGCCGGTTAAAGTTTAAGCTATTTCGTGTTTGCCAATTAGGGGTTTTGGACGAGTTTTTATAGTGAAATTAAGACAGTGTGTTGCTAGGTTTTCGTTGCAATATGAAGAAATTTGTGCGCAAGTCTGTTTTAGTATGGTTGGGTTTGGTAATCTTATCATGTTCAGGGTTGGGTGTTATCGGAGGGAGCCAAACTGAGACTGTTTTTCCCGTAGGAAAGGTAACAACTAATTATCTTTTAAACCCGCCGCCTGGGGCTTCAGCAATCGCATATTGGGTAGCTCGACTGTTGGAACGGCACCATTATTTACAGCGGTCTCTGGATGTCTCGGTATCTACAAATTGGTTTGATAGGTACATCACGGACCTTGATTACCAACGGATCCACTTTTTGCAATCGGATTTGGAGGCTCTATCGGGGTATAGGACGAATTTGTGTCGGCTGTTGTTGCGTAGGGGGGATACTACACCCGCATACGTTATATTTTCATTGTTTATGCGGCGTTTAGAACAGCATGTTAGTTACGTTACAAATTTGTTAGAAAGGGGGCAGTTCTTGTTTGATTCCGAAGAACGGGTGTTAATTAACCGCAAAGGCGCACCTTTTCCAAAAGATTTATCAGAGGCTCAACAGCTTTGGTGTGATCGTGTACGAGCTGAGTATTTGGAAGAAAAATTGGCGGGCAAGAAACATACTGAGATAATTGATACTTTGAAGCGGCGGTATGCACGCACGTTTAGACTTTTCCGTGAGTGGGACTCGGAGAATATATTGGAGTTCTATTTGGCATCTTTAGCCCGGGTCTACGATCCACATTCCACATACATGGGTAAATCCGCCGCGGAAAATTTCGCCATAAGCATGAATTTGTCATTGTCTGGAATAGGGGCCACCTTAATGTCGGAAGACGGCTACTGTAAGATAACGGAACTTATTCCCGGCGGGCCGGCACATCGAAGTCGGAAATTAAAGGTGGGGGATAGGATAGTGGCAGTGGCCCAGAGTAATCAGCCCCCAGTGGATATCGTAGATATGCCTTTATCGAAGGCAGTTCAATTGATTCGAGGACCGAAGGGTACGGAAGTTCGGTTGATAATTATTCCTGTGGATGCCCCAGACATGTCAGTTAGGCGGGAGGTAAATCTGATCAGAGACGAGGTAAGTTTGAAAGATCGGGCTGCGAAAGGCAAAGTGCTGGAAGTGTTGGTTGAAGGGAGTACCAACATTTTTAAAGTTGGGCTGATCGAAGTGCCTTCGTTTTACGGTAAGGTGGAACTTGGAAGCGGCGTTAATGGAGGACATGGGCGTAGTTGTTCTGCAGATGTGGCAGTTTTGATTGATAAGTTAACTAAACAAGGGGTAAGTGGGTTAATCCTGGATTTACGACACAATGGAGGGGGATCGCTTGACGAAGCTATTAAGGTGACAGGTTTGTTTATCAAAGGTGGGCCAATAGTAGCGGCGAGGGATTCTGACGGGACTCTGATTGTGTATCAGGACCGGGACCTGACAGTTGCGTACGCTGGCCCATTGGTTGTCTTGGTTGATAAGTTTAGCGCTTCTGGGTCGGAAATAGTTGCTGGTGCCCTGCAGGATTACGAACGGGCGGTGTTGGTGGGCGATGCCAGCACGCATGGTAAAGGTACAGTACAGTCACTGATCCCACTTAAACCGTTCTTAGAAAGTGTTTCGAAAGACGTCACAAATGATCCTGGTGCATTGAAATTAACCATCAGAAAATTTTATCGCCCAAGTGGATTTTCTACCCAACTGAAGGGTGTAGTGCCTGACATTGTATTACCCTCGGTTAACGATGTAGCTGAGATCGGGGAACGATATCTAGATGGAGCTTTGGCTTGGGATATGATAAGGCCCCTTGATTTTCAAAAGTTAAACCTGGTGTCGCCATATTTGGAAGAGCTGCGTCAACGAAGTGCAGCACGTGTCGCTAATGATATTGAATTTAAATTTGTCCAAGAAGAGATGGAGCTTTTGCGCAAACGTCTTGCAGATCGGACGGTATTATTGAATGAAGCACAACGATTGAAAGAGAAGGAGGAAATGGAACACCGCAACAAACTACGAGAAGAGATGCGCAAGCAACAGAAGTCCATTATACTTACCAATTGGGTGGTGTCAGTGGAAGAGGAGTCGGAATTAACCTTGGATACTGATGAACCTTCGCCAAGCGTTGGAGGGGAAACAAATTCGGTTAGCCGATTATCGGCGGAGTTAGAAATGAACCAAGAGGAAGCTGAATCGGAAAAACCATCAGGGCGAGATATCGTTCTTGAGGAAGCAATACGAGTAATGCGGGATTGGTTTGAACTCTTAGGTCCATCTCCGGTAGTTTATGTGAGTAACATAGTGGTAGGCGTGGCTTCGGATACAGTCCCGCAGAAGTGATACGATTAAAACTAAGCGTTTCTTATCGTCTCGATACGAAACATTACTGGTTTTGCTTTTACCACGGGTAATTTTGCAATTTTTGTCAATGCGGTTACCATGGCTTGATAAGGGGCGTCGTGCGTTGTCAGTATCACCGGTACAATGCCTTTCGGAGGTTGGTCGGGATCTTGAATAACGGCAGAAATACTAATCCCAGCGTTCCCTAGTATATTGGCTATTTTAGCGAGCACGCCGGGTTTGTCTTCGACGGTAAACCGCACATAAAACTTTGAGCAGGTTTTACCGATGGGGATTACTCGTGCGTTTTGGTGAATGCCAAACGGGTTTTGATAAGGTAAGCCTGGTGTGAGAACGTATTTAGCGGCGTCTGCAATGTCGCTTATCACCGCGCTGGCAGTGGCGTCTTTTCCTGCTCCTCGTCCATAAAATAGGGTACTTCCTACGATGTCCCCGTTTACACACACTGCGTTGTAAACATCGTTTACGTGGGCCAATAAATGGTTTTGTGGAATAAGGGCTGGGTATACTGCGACCTGGTATGCAGGTTGTCCATTTTCATCCCCAGCCTTTGCAACGGCAAGCAGTTTAATTGTGTAGCCGAGTCGCTTTGCGTATTGGATGTCTTTATGTGTGACGGTCTGGATGCCTTCTACGTGTATTTGGTTGGGGTTGACCCAAGCACCTGCCGCTAACGAAGCCAAGATGCAAATTTTATGCATTGCATCTATTCCGTTTATGTCTAGACCAGGATCCGCCTCTGCATAGCCTAATTTTTGGGCTATTTTTAACGCGTTTTCTAGTTCGAGTCCGTCTTGGGACATTCGCGTGAGTATGTAATTGCATGTACCATTGACGATGCCATAAATCTCATTGAACCGATTAATTACGAAGCCTTCCCTGATTGCCTTTATAATTGGAATTCCACCGGCTACGCTTGCCTCGAAAAAAATCGGTGTATTATACTCTTCAGCAGCTTCAAACAATTCAGCTCCGTAAGTAGCTAGAAGTGCTTTGTTGGCTGTGACGACGGGCTTCCTTAGTTCAAGTGCAGTTAAGACCATTTCCCTTGCCACAGTTGTGCCCCCTACCAATTCGGTAACAATTTGCACCTCTGGGTTATGAACGACTTCTTTCCAATCTGTAGTGAGAAGGTTTTCGGGTATGTGGTATGGTCGAGGTTCCCGAATTTGCTTAACTGCAATTTTAGCTATCTGTAGAGTGCATCCAGTCCGTTTTTGAAAAATTGCACTGTTTTTGGTCAGGGCATGATAGACACCGCTACCCACCGTCCCGCCGCCAAGCAAGCCTAGTTTTATTTTGCGCATTGTCCCCTAGAATTTTTCACATTTTTTACCAGCTAAGAACGCGCCTTTCAAGTACTTCTGCGAGGATGCAAATGAACCCACAGGGCAAAGGACTCGCCCTGCGGGTTCTAATCCTAAAGGGTGTCAGTTATTGTTGCTGAGTTGGAGTCTGAGCGTTTTCCTCTGGGCTCGCTTCCTGCTGCTGAGATTTTTCAGCAGGTTTTTCTGTGGATGCAGTTTTGGTTTGTTGGGTTGATGTAGCCTGCTCAAAAATTTGTTGCAAAGCCAATAAGTCTTCGCCCGGCTTGAGCGAATCGAGATATTTTTGTTCTGCTAACAGACGCTCGGGCGTGTATTGGGCCGCCTTGATTGAAAGGCCTATTCGCCTTTCGGCCTTATCAATCTTGATCACACGGGCGGTAACCTCCTGTCCCACCTTGAGTACGTTTTTAACTTTGTCTACACGTTCTTCGCTAATTTGGGAGATGTGGACCAACCCGTCGATACCATGAGCGAGTGACACAAAAGCACCGAAGCTAGCCAGCTTGGTAACTTTACCAGTCACCAAGTCACCAACTTTGTAAAGTTGATCGATGTTCTCCCATGGGTCTGGTGTGAGTTGTTTAAGCCCTAATGCAATACGTTGGTTGGCCTTGTCTACTTCTAATACAACAGCTTCTACCTCTTGGCCTTTCTTTAGGACTTCTGATGGGTGATTTATCTTGCGGGTCCAAGACATGTCTGACACATGAATGAGTCCGTCGAGGCCATCTTCTAATTCAACAAACGCGCCGTAGCTCGTGAGATTACGTACTTTGCCTTTAACCCTTGTACCAGGTTTGTATTTCTTATCGGCTTCATCCCACGGATTGGGTTGCAATTGACGCACTCCAAGTGCAATTTTTTGCTCGTCTTTGTTTACTTCTAATACAATTGCTTCAATTTCTTGGCCTACTTTTAGAACGTCGGATGCCTTGGTGATCCGTTTCGTCCAAGAAAGCTCAGTTACATGTACCAGTCCTTCGACGCCTGGTTCAAGTTCTACAAAGGCTCCATAAGGTACCACGCTTACCACTTTGCCTCGTACACGAGAGCCCACTGGGTATCTTTGTTCAATATTATCCCATGGATTAGGCATCTTTTGTTTAAGTCCTAAGCTTACGCGCTCTTTCTCACGGTTCACATCCAACACGACCACTTCAATTTCCTGGCCAATTTTAAGCATTTCCGATGGATGCCTAATCCTACCCCAGCTCATGTCGGTAATGTGCAATAGCCCGTCGACGCCATTCAGGTCAATAAATGCACCAAACTCAGTGATGTTTTTTACGATGCCTTTTCTAATGTCCCCCGGCATCATTTCTGCCAAAAGCTTTGCTTTGCGTTCCGCGCGTTCTTGTTCAAGTAACTCTCGCCGAGACAAAACAACGTTTTGGCGTTCTTGGTTGACTTTAACGACCTTAAATTCGTATGTGTTGCCAACGTATTGTTGAAGGTCTTTTGGTGGGGTTAGGTCGATATGGGAAGCAGGGACAAATGCTTCAACGCCTATGTTAACTATCAATCCTCCTTTAACTACGCTTTTGACTTTGCCAGTGATTTTACCGCCTTCATTACAAATTGCGATAATACGTTCCCAATTTTTTCTAAACGCGGCCTTTTCATGCGAAAGGACCACCATCCCGTCCTTATTCTCCAGCTGTTCGATTATGACGTCTATTTCGTCCCCGGGTTTGAGTGAGGAAGGATCTTCAAACTCTGTGATGGGGATGACACCTTCGCTTTTATAACCTATATCGACAAGGACTTCTTTTGGTCTTACTTCGATAATTTTGCCCTTTACAATTTCACCTGGTGCAAAGCGTTTATCGCTTTGCTTTAGGGCTTCTTCCATCGTTAACATATTTACAGATCGGCTTTTAGGTTTATTCTGTTATCCACCAGGGTTGGTCAGCCTAACCATCCCAGTGGTTTATCAAAACGAGACAAAGCTAATCCCGTTTAATTCTGCTTATGTTGTTTACTTTTGACTGGCTGGAACATCCGCACCCGCGGCGTCCAAGCATGCGAAAAAATAATTTGATACTCTTTAATTGCAAGCTTTTTTAAAGTTTTTGGGCATGTATTGTAGGCTTGAGACTATTTATTTTCCCTTAGGAGATTCTTTACCGAGGTATTTCTTGGTTTCCGTATCGACCCGTACCTTTTCGCCCTTTTCGATAAACAGGGGAACCATGATTTCTAACCCGGTTTCAAGTTTCGCGGGTTTCCATGTGGAATCAGACCCACCTTTGATTGCCGGAGCGGTATCAACCACTTCTAACACCATTGAAGGGGGCAACACGATATCCAATAATTTGCCTTCTAGAAAGATCGCTCGATACTCTTGGTTCTCTATTAGAAAAAATCGTCTCTCCCCAATCTGATCTGCTGTTAGGGTCACTTCGTCGTACGTTTCAGTGTCGAGAAACACATAGTTATCGCCTTGTTTATAAGAGTACTGAACCATGCGATAATCTACCTCTACAGTCTGGACTCGGTCGTTGTCGGTAAATACACGTTCTACAAATCGCCCAGTCTTCAAATTTCGCAGTTTTGTATGCAGCTTGTGTCGGGTTTGAGCAGTCCCCGTCACATACATTTCTTCCACTACATGCGGGGTGTTCTCTAGTAAAATTACAGTGCCTCTTTTAAGTTCTGATGGTAATACTTGCATAGCTTGTTAATTACAATTTTTTACGCAATTTAGTGGAGACGTCAACTTAAGTGCGTATCAAAATTCTCAGTGTGGCTCGACTTTTTTAGCCGGTTTCCTATTGTGTTGTAAGCAGGTGCAATTTGGAATACATTGGCTTTGGTCGTCCTAGATGCAGTATCTTAGTGAATATAGGGATGTAGACTTAGTAAGACGACTTGCGCACCGGCTGCAAGAGATTACAAGGGCCGGATGGCGAGTTATGGAAGTTTGCGGGGGGCAAACACATAGCATTTTGCGGAATGGACTAGATCAATTGTTGCCCACGAACATAGAGTTGTTGCACGGCCCTGGTTGCCCAGTATGTGTGACTGCTGCTTCAGAGATTGATAAGGCTATTGAGCTTGCAATTAAGCATAAAACAATTCTTTGTACTTTTGGTGATATGATGCGTGTCCCAGGTACGACCGGCGATTTGTTTACAGCGCGTGCGCAGGGGGGAGACGTACGAGTTGTGTATTCGCCTTTGGATGCGCTTGATATTGCTAGACACAATCCAGATCGTGAGGTGGTATTTTTTGCAATTGGGTTTGAAACTACCGCCCCTGCGACGGCTGCAGTGATTTTAAAGGCGTCTCAAGAAAGGCTAGTGAATTTTTCCGTATTAGTGGCACACCTACGCGTACCACCTGTTCTATGCTTATTACTAAGTTCCCCGGATTGCAAAATAGATGGATTTTTAGCCCCCGGTCACGTCTGTACTGTGATGGGTTACGCGGAATATGAAAAGATCAGTCAAGAATACAAGGTGCCAATTGTAGTTACAGGGTTTGAACAGGTTGATATTTTACAAGGGTTAGTAATGTTAATAGAGTTGTTAGAATCGGGTAAAGTTGCAATTCTGAACCAGTACCGTAGGAGTGTTAGACGGGAGGGCAACAAACTCGCCCAGGAGTTGATAAATAAGGTCTTTTTCCCTATGGACCGGGAATGGCGCGGTGTTGGAGTAGTGAAGCAAGGTGGATTGGCAATGCGGGAGGAATTTGTGCAGTTCGATGCCGTTCGCCGATTTAGTTTGGGCGGAGGCATATATGCCGAAAAAAATCCACGATGTCGAGCTGGAGAGGTGCTAATGGGTCGCATAAAACCGACGGAGTGCCCCTTTTTCGCTACGGAATGTACACCGCAGCATCCTTTAGGTGCACCAATGGTTTCCAGCGAGGGGGCTTGTGCGGCTTATTATCTTTACGTGCGCACGCGAGGCCAGGGCTAGGACTTTACGGTAATCACCTTGCATGGGTACCTCTTAAAGGTATGAACAGTTTTGCATGTCCATTGCCAAATTCGATGTATGATACGATAGTGTTGGGACATGGAGGTGGAGGACGTTTGACCCAAAATCTAATCGAGGAATTGTTTAAACCAGCCTTAAATAATCCCGTTTTAAGCCAGGGGCATGACGCGGCAATCATAAGTGTTAGTAATTGCCAAATGGCTATTACGATAGATGCTCATGTGGTGCGCCCAATTTTCTTTCCCGGAGGTGACATAGGTAAACTTGCGGTGTGCGGTACTGTGAATGATCTCGCGATGTGTGGGGCGAAACCTCTATACCTGAGTGCAGCATTTATTTTAGAGGAAGGTTTTAAAATGGCGGATTTATGCCGGGTGGTGGAGTCCGTGCGGATAACTGCCAAACAAATTGGTGTGGTGGTAGTTGCCGGGGACACAAAGGTAGTGGAGCGGGGGAAAGGAGACGGACTTTATTTGGTTACTGCGGGACTTGGTGTAATAGAGCATGGAGTAGAGCCACTGCCCAAGAATATCCAAGTGGGAGATGCAATTGTGGTAAGTGGGGACATTGGGCGTCATGGGATTGCTGTATTGAGTGGACGAGAGGGTTTGAATTTTGAGACAGCCGTTGAGAGCGATGTTGATGCGGTGTGGCCTCAGGTGGAGCGGCTTTTAAATTTAGGGATTCCTTTGCATTGTATGAGGGATTTAACGCGTGGGGGATTGGCATCGACTCTCAATGAACTTGCACTGGCAAGCGGAAAAAAGTTTGAGATACAGGAGGACTTGGTCCCAATAATCGAGCCTGTAAAAGCTGCTTGCGAGATACTAGGATTGGACCCCCTTAGTATTGCGTGCGAAGGTAGGTTTGTGGCTTTTATGCCAAAGGAATTTACCGAGATGGCAATAACCGCACTAAAAGAATTTGGTTTGAATGCTTCAGTGATTGGATTTGTAGAAGAGGGTTCTGGCGGTGTAATATTGCGAACCTCCAGTGGAACGCGTCGGATTTTAGAAATGCCTCTCGGCGTTGAACTCCCAAGGATTTGCTAGTAAATAAATGTATGATTAGTCTGATTGTGTATTTCTGGCTATTTCAAGAATTTGTTTCGTCAGTTCAGTAATCTTGCTCCATTCCCCAGCTTTTATTAGTTTTTTATCGGCTAACCAAGTTCCCCCGATTGCAGCCACTATTGGTAATTTGAGATATTCTGCAGCGTTTGAAGCGTTAATACCTCCCAATGGAATGAATTTTACACCTGTGTGGCTGTAGGGACCCATGAGCGCTTTTAACATGGCAATCCCCCCGGCGGCTTCTGCTGGGAAAAATTTCAAAATCGTGCATTCTAACATCAGCGCCGCTTCTATTTCGGTTGGGGTCATGACTCCTGGAATAAAGTCCCAATTGAGGTGATTCGCGAATTGCACAACTGTTTCGCTTAGTCCTGGGCTAACTCCAAAATGAGCACCAGCATCATAAGCCCGTCGGACCTGATCCACCGTTAAAATAGTTCCTGCCCCCACAAGCATTTCAGGGAATTTTTCACGTACTTTTGTAATTGCATCTTCAGCTGCCGAAGTGCGGAATGTTATCTCAATTACGTTCAACCCACCTGCTAGTAGAGCCTCTGCCAAGCGGAGAGCTTCATCTGTTGAATTAATTGCTGCAACTGCACAAACACGTTTCTCAAACAGTCTATGCATGTTTGTTCTTTAAGGAATTTAGGTGATAAAAGTCAACTTTTTACTGTTGGACTTGTAAGGTTAGACACACTAGGTGTGGATGAGAAGTGAGCAATCACATCAATTTCAATTTTGGCTCCTCTTGGCAAGTCGTCAACCTGGACGGTAGTCCTGGCTGGGTACACAGGGCCAAAATATTTGGCATAAACTTCATTCATTGCGGGAAATTCTGTGAGGTCAGTCATGTAAACCGTGGTTTTAACCACGTTTTCAAGGTTTAATCCGGCGCTTTGTAGTATTGATTTTATGTTTTCGATTACTTGAGTGGTTTGCACCTGGATGTCTCCTTCAACTAGTTGACCTGTGTTTGGGTTGATAGGTATTTGCCCTGAACAAAAGAGGAAATCCCCAACTTTGATAGCTTGATTGTAGGGTCCTATTGGTTTGGGACCGCTCTTGGGATTTAAAGCCTGCTTCATGTTAAGTTTATATCTTGCTTCGGAAGTACATGGCAATTTAAATGTACGTGCCACTATATACCAGAAATGCCGACCTCAAAGAGAAAGCTTCCCATATGTCCTTGCTACACTTTGAGAATATGAGGGTGGTTGCATAGAAATGCTTCAACTTTTTACCGACTTGGGGGTGTCAAGGTTGTTCCGTGGGAATAAATGATGGTATGGGGAGAATAAATTGGTTTGTTACCGGTGAATGCCTTTAATGCGTATCCCTTTTTGGGCGCGTTCTTATTTTAACGGTACTACTAAGAACTTCGCAGCTCCTTTTGACCACACCCGGATGAGAAGCTTGGATTCACTCTGTTTTATCGCCTCTTCGAGATCTTGAGGGGTTTTCATAGGTTTTTTATTCGCTTCCAGGATTACATCTCCTGGTTTAAGGCCAGCTTGCCAACCAATTGATCGTGGGTTGACTTCGGTAATTATGAGTCCTTTGACGCTTGTTGGGATTCCGTATTTATGTCGGAGAACGTCATTTAATTCTTCCACGATGATGCCGAGGTCTTCTGGAGTTTGGGTTATAGAGGACTTATCTGGGGGGATGCGAGAGCTAGCCGTCCTGGGGAGTGGCTCGATGATAATTTTGATGGTCAACCTCCGTCCTTCGCGATCGATTTGCATTGTGACACTGGAACCGGGTGGAGTAGATCTCACCGCCCGCTTAAATTGTTCGGGTGAAACCACTGGTTGTTCTTTAAAATGGGTAATTACATCGCCGGGTTTCAAACCAGCTTTTTCTGCGGGTGACCCTGGTAAGACTTCTGCTACAACCACACCGGTACCGCGGATTTTAAGGAACTCTTTTAAATCGGGGGACAATTCCTGAATTATAACCCCCAGATACCCTATCTTTTCTTTTACTCTTGTTTCGGGTTCCAGAAATTGAGCGATAGTTTTAGGTGGGATGAGTTTGTAGGTCCGCCCTTGCTCAGTTTTGCTCAAAATCCCCAAAAATTGGCCTTCGCCTGTTATTACGAGGTCTCCAGAAACGCTCTGGGGAGCTGTAATAATTACTTCGTCATGGTCAACACTTGCAACTAAACCAATTTGTGGAACGATTGTCTCATTTTCAGTTCCAATGATTAGTACTAAATCACCTGCTCTAACATCTTCCAAAGTTCCTAATGGTACGGTTTTGCTCCCACACTCGTCCCTGCAATCCAATAATGCGATCCCACTGTCTCTATCGACTGTGATAACTTTAGCAGTTCTGGATTGTTTTGAATTTGGGAGTAGGATTTGGAGTGAGTCACCTTCCTTAGCTCTAGGCATGTAGGTAATGCAGTGGCGTTCCTCTGTAACACATATGGCAAGTGTGTCTTTGTTTTGGCCTGGCTCCAAGGGTTCTTCTGGGAAAAAGCTTCGAAAGCGTTCTCGAAAGGGAATTCCAAACTGTCGATTGAACGGTTGAGGGGATATATCGCGCGTTTGGGAGGATGATTTTACTATGAGAAGGGCACCGTTTACCTTCTCAAGGGTTGGAGCAAAGCTGATTGTGGCGTTGGCTGTGCCCAGGAAAATGCCAGCTGTTAAGATAATTAGCGCTATTAGCTGAGAACAAAGCCGTTTCATATTTGGAAAGCCTCTTATTTCTAGGTTAACCAAAATTTAAGACATGGAGGCTTGGGGTTGGGTTCAAAAATTTGGTGCCCCGGCCAGGACTCGAACCTGGAGCCAACGGATTAAGAGTCCGCTGCTCTACCAATTGAGCTACCGAGGCACTAACCAGGCAAAAAATGCAATTTTTGTGCGGCGTTGTCAATGCTTTGATAGTTAGCGCTTTTTGTGTGCTATTAAACAGTACGCTATTACCAGTTGGAGTTACTTCTTATTGGGTTTGTAAATATATAAGATTTGTCTTAGACTTCGGGATAAGTTTATAATGGCAAAATGTTTTAGTGCGGAACATGCAATTTGATAGTTTAAAAGAGGGAAGTGGAATAGGCACTTCACGCAAAATTGTCTCTCCGGTTTGTGCCTCTCTGCAGGAATTTTATCTGAGCATATCAAAATGCCGTCAAAAACGCGTGCGTACCGGTGCACCAGAAGGTAGATTCATTTAGACAGCAACGAGCATTTTTATGTTTCCTTTACGTGACAATATTCCCTCTTCGCGTTATCCGATTGTGACCACCGTATTGATAGGAGCCAATTTAATCGTTTTTGTTTGGGAGTTGATGCTGGGCTGGAATTTGGATGAAGTCTTGGCTCGGTATTCGATTATCCCGTTACGGTATACATGTCTTGAAGTTGCGCAGTTGCATACTCCTGGTCAGCTTCTGGTGCCATTTTTTTCGGCAATGTTTCTTCATGGAGACTGGTTGCATCTTATTGGAAATATGTGGATCCTGTGGATATTCGGGGATAACGTAGAGGATCGTTTAGGATATTTTCGTTATCTACTTTTGTATTTACTGGGCGGAGTTTTTGCGAGCCTAATTCACATAGTTACAAATCCTAACCTTGGAGTTCCTACGATAGGAGCTAGTGGCGCTGTTTCGGCGGTCATGGGTGCGTATTTTAGGTTTTACCCGCTAGCGATGGTAGAAACGATTATTCCCCCATTTTTCTTGGGTCCTACGATAATGATACCAGCCGTTGTGTATTTAGGGGTGTGGTTTATCATCCAGTTTTTTAATGGGGTGCTGAGTTTGACCGGGGCAGGTAATTTTGGAGGGGTAGCATGGTGGGCACATATTGGGGGATTTATCTTTGGATTATTTATGGGGAAAAAGCTTTGCCATCGGCGGAAAAAAGTTGTATACGTATAAGTGATTCCCGTTGCGCCTCGCTGTTCGGGCAAAGACCCAAACTTGTTGTGGGAAAAGGGGAAGGGTAAACGACAGCCACCGCCAAATAGGAGTAAAAACCTGAAGGGTGGTGGGCGTGTGGCCGTCTAAATACATTTGAAATGAAAATGCAGATGGCCCGAACGGCAGTGGTGTGTGTGTTGCTGAGCCTGTGCATATGGGCGTCGGAGGGTAGTCCTGTAAGGCTGCTTGTATACGCGGATAAAGATGGGTCGATAGGGACTGGGAGCAAGGGGAAAGTATTGGTGGAGTACGGGTCTTTTAAGCTTATCGAAGCCTTTCAAGAGGAGGTTCAATTAAGAGGGCCAAAGATAGAGTTACAATCGCCAAAGTTACTTCTACCTGCGGGTGCTATTGAAACAGGGACGACACAATGGAAAGCAAAAAGGGGTAAAATTTCAGCGTTTCCCAAGCCTGGGGGTAATGGTTTGTATTTAGTGCAATTTATTGGGCCGATAAAACCCGATTGGGTCCGAGGACTTGAAGCTACTGGAGTGAGAGTGGTGGGATACGTACCTCAAAATGCTTACCTTGTGGCAGGTGGAGCAGCCCAGTTAGTCCGTTGCCAAGAATGGGCTAGAACAAATGAATTTGTCGAATGGGATGGGGAATTAAGCGCGGAGTTGAAGATACATCCCAGCTTAACCTCCCGGGCAGTTTCCGCTTTTCAAAAACGGAAAAACACGCTTTATATAGGCGTTCAGTTATTGCAAGAAGCTGGGCTTGAAATGAGGGACTTCGAATCTGTGATCTCCAGGAGAGGCGGGCGGATAATCAATTCATTCAATTACAACCAATTTACCTATGCAATTTGTGAAGGGGAAAGTGGAATAGCCTTTGATTTAGCCCGGCTGACCTCAGTGTTATCAGTAATTCCTGTTGATCCCCCACGAAAGCTTGACGAACGCCAAGCGATAATTGTGGCAGGAATGGTGACAAACGGAAGCTTATGTGGACCTGGGTATTTAGATTGGTTGCACGAATTAGGATTTACTCAAGAGCAGTTCGACACTTCGGACTTTATAGTTGATATAACAGACAGCGGGATTGATAATGGTACAGTAGAACCCAATCACTTTGCACTATATAGGTTTGGTGATTTTACCCAAGGGAGTCGGGTGGCATATAGCTGGCTCGCGGGTTTCCCTAATGGGGGGGGAAGTACATTGGCAGGATGTGACGGGCATGGGACATTAAACGCTCATATTATTGCAGGTTATGTAGGTGAAAATGTTATGGGGTATCCGCATGTTGATCCTGAAGGTTACAAGTATGGCTTAGGAATTTGCCCATTTGTTAAAGTAGGTGCCTCTGTAGTTTTTGATCCAGATGCTTGGACTAACCCGGATCCAGTGGATCTGGTTTCAACTGCCTATTTACTGGGTGCCCGTATAAGCAATAACAGTTGGGGTAGCAGACAGAATTCTTACGTACTATTTTCGCAGGTTTATGATGGATTAGTGCGAGATGCGGTACCTCTAACTGCTGTGAACCCACTGCCTGGAAACCAAGAGATGGTTGTGGTGTTCGCGGCGGGGAATGGGGGGCCTAGTGAGGGGTCAGTGTGTGCCCCTGGCAATGCGAAAAATGTTATTACAGTTGGTGCTTCTGAAAACCTGCGTTTAATTGCTTACGAGGGAAATCCGCAAGGCTGTGAGCGTGGGGGTGAAAATGCCACGTGTGATCAGGATGCCGATAACACTGATGAAGTTGCTAGTTTCTCTAGCCGAGGTCCGTGTCCAGATGGGAGGATGAAACCCGATTTAGTTGCTCCTGGTACCCACATTACTGGAGGGGTTATTCAGGCTGGAAAGATTGGCCCGAATGGGGGGCTTGGCGCAGCTGACCCGTGCTTTAGTGGCAGCGCGGTTTCGGCTTTGCCAGGGGCCGAGACAAATTGGTCAGCTAGATTTTATCCTTCGGGCCAGGAGTTTTATACAATATCGTCTGGTACAAGTCATTCAGCACCAGCGGTGGCTGGAGCTTGCGCATTGTTGCGACAGTATTTTTTGAACCTCGGTTTACCGCCTCCTAGCGCAGCTATGACGAAGGCATATTTGATTAACTCGGCACGATATTTGTCCGGGGCGGGCGATAATCTGTGGTCTCCAGCTCAAGGTATGGGGGCGTTGGATCTTCGAAGGATGTTCGATGGAGTCCCAAGGTTTTTACGTGATCAGCATGCGGCAGATGTATTTACAGCTACCGGTCAACGCCGTGTCTTTATTGGCCAAGTAGGAGATACCAATAAACCGTATAGGGTGACCATAGCTTGGACTGATGCCCCGGGTACTTTAAATGGTGGAGCAGCATACGTTAATGACTTGGATCTAACGCTGGAGCTAGAAGGGGAAGTTTATATAGGGAATGTATTTAGTAACGCGTTTTCCATTCCTGGAGGCGCGTATGACAGGTGCAACAATGTTGAAAGTGTTTTCCTGCCGCCCGGTGTAGGAAAGGATTTTGTGCTTACGGTCACGGCAGCTAATATCGCGGGTGATGGGGTGCCAGCATTTGGAGATGGGTTGGATCAAGATTTTGCTCTGGTTGTTTATAACGTAGGTTACGTTTTAGCATTAGAGCGAGTGGACTTTGAAGAATGCGACCAGGGAAGACAAAATGGGGCAATAGATTGCGGTGAAGTAGTTGTCCTGAAATGCCAGGTTAAAAACTGTGGCCCCGCATCAGTAAGCAATGTAGTCTTTCAGCTTATGCCAACGCTGGGTATTTGGGTTTTCGATGGGCCCTCCGAACTTGTGAATCTGCAGAGCGGGGAGGCGTATGAATATAAATGCCGAGTTTTGGTCGCTGGGGAATTTGGGGAAAAACGTGCAGGAACGTTAAAAGTGGCTATTCCAGGAAGACGCGAAGAATTGTTGACTTTTGAAATACCACTTGGAAAGACAATTACTAACATCTACCGATTTGGAAACACAAATGTTATTGGTGGGGTTGATGGTTGGGATCTCAATGGTTGCAAGCCAAATCTATACCCATCCACGATAGCGGTGCCATTGCTGACAGGCAATTTGAGTAGGTTCGCTGTGACGCTTCATGAAATCACGTCCGCCAACCCCCTGAAATTGAAAGCAATGTTATTAACGCCCGATGGTAATGCTATTGGGTTAATGTCGGGTGCTGGTAGCGAGAATTCCATCACAAATGTTACAATTACTTTAACCTCTGGTGCACGAAGTTTGCCAAGGCTGAAAGACCTTTTGCCTGGGGTTTATGCTCCAACATTATGGGATGAGTTAACAAATGGGGTATTTCCATCCCCGGCCCCTCAAGACCCAGTTTGGTGTGCAGTGGATACCCTCGGAGGGATTAATCCGAGTGGGGAGTGGCAACTATTTGTAGTTAGTGACCCCTCGCAAACAAACGATGGAATATTAGGCGGTTGGACGTTGGAGTTGGAAGTAACCAATCGGGTGTTTGATCCTGTTTTGTTGGGTTGGTGTGATCTATCAATCCACGGCATGGTATCGACCAACGTGGTAAATCTCGAAAGTTGTTTTGAGTATATGGTAACTTTGACAAATCGTGGGCCTGTGACTGCTACAAATTTAGCAGTTGAATTTGATTTTCCGGATGGTGTTTTCGTAATTGATGCATGGTTGGAAAGTGGCGAGTTGAATGTAGGTTCTAACGTGCTGACATGGGTTGTGCCTCACCTAAATCCAGGGGAAGCATTTAGTTGTGTTCTGACCAATCTAGCCTTACACCCGGGTAATAAAATCATTTCGGCTGCCATAAGGACTCACATAATCGACCCATTTTGGCTAGATAACGAAACGAAGTGCGAATTTCGGATAAACTCTCCGCCTGAGCTGTCTGGATTGCCATCAGAAGTTAAAAGCGAAGTATGGGAATATATTATTTTGAAATGCCGCATAGAAGATATAGACGACCCCGTAACAAATATCTCAATTAGATGTTTCTCCACTGTACCAGAGGTAATACCCGAGGATTCAATTAGTATTGTGTGGGAAGGAAAGGAGGATGAGCTGTGGTTTTCTTTTGGGCCTACTAATGTGGGATCGGGCGAAATTGAAGTTGTAGTTAGTGACGGTTGGATTCAGAAAACAAATTCGGTAACGATTCGAGTGTACCCCAGGAATGAAAGGCCGTGGTTTTATTTGGAAAATCCCAATCTAATCGTCCATGTCGGAATGCCGGTTGAAGTTCATATCCACGCGGAGGATCAGAACATAAAGAATAGTGACTTGCCTGCTCAAACGCTTAGATTTTGGCTTGGTGGTGCTCCACCAGGAGCAACTATTAGTCCTACTGAGGGGACTGTCTTTTGGCTACCTACTCATGAGGATGTGGGCACTCATGAGTTCACGGTATGTGTTGGGGATGGGGGATGGGAAGGATGGAACGAACTAACTAATTCTGTTTCATTTAACGTGGAAGTACGTCCACCTCCCCAGGTAAAGGTCACTTTAATTCCAGAAGCTAGGAGTTTTTACCTGGTATGGGATGCAATCCCGGAACTCAACTACTGCGTAGAGTGGGCTCCGCATCCAAGTGGACCGTGGCAAATATTAACCGATTCAGATGGACAACCATACTATATTAAAGCCACGGGAGATGAAGTATGGGTTTGGGTACATATGTTGGACCATGTGTCGACAGCCTTTTTCCGCATAAGAACTGGGAATGGGAATTGAGTTCATCTTTCGGGCTGCTTCAGATTTAGAAAGCACTTATCATACATCAGGGGTCAAGGTAACCAAACCGTTATCAAGTTATTCGTATTAAGAGTGCCTAGCTGAAGCAAGGAGGCGTTTTCCCAAAGCTGAAGACTCCGTTTGATCAGAGGTAACCCCATTTTTTGCCTAACTTTTTGTATTTGCTGCAGCCCCAGCAGGTCCGTCGCTATTGGATCAGTTCCTATCCATATTTGATTTAATGGGACAACATAGTGGGGCTGGCCTGTGGGGCCACCTTCATATTGGCACAGTAGCGCATCTGTTATGCAAAGAGCTAATTTGTCACCAATTTGCTCAATTGCACATATTTCCGGGATTGCTATTGCAAAGGTATCCTGATCTCTAATAAAACGTTGTGTATTGTCAACGCTTTGGAGTCCGAGGTGGTAAAGGTGCCCACAAATGCCGAAGCGTGGATGGTAGACTAACGGAGTGATTAAGAACAGGCGTGTTACTTTTTGGGATAATATTCGAGTTACGCGGGATTTTCGGCTCGTATTCTCAGGAGAAAGACCAAATTCCACATCACCCCAATTCAGATTTCCTACAATTGGGTTTTCGTAGAAGACATTTGTATCGTACCCAGTTTGAAGCACGTCCAGCACCTGAATGCCCCATTTTTTCTCAAGGTTAAGGAACCCTGCATTTGTTAGATCGACCTTGTTATGGTCCCAGATTATGATGTTAGTATTAGGCAGAATGCCAGAGGCAATAATTGAGGACACTAAGGCACCTACCAAACCCACTCGGGTGCCACAAACGGGGCCCGGTTTTGTAAATACCTTTATTCCAAGAACGTCATTGGTGTTTAAAAAATGTTTCCACGCATTTGTTATGTCAGATGCACCTGTAAGTTTGCATATGCCGGTGTCAATCGCAACCCGCACTGCGGTGTCGTTTACTATAAAATCTACCGTTGCTGTAGGACAGTTGATGATGAGAATTGGTAGGTTGGTACTGTGGACCAATGATTTAGGAAAATTAAGCGTATCCTGTTCAGGTTGTGATGCTGAGGCTACGAGAATACAGTAAAAAAACAGCAAATTGGAATAATGAATTTTTCTTTTTTCGCAGAACATCAGGTTTAAAAGAATGAAGCGCAAATTGTTAATGTCTATTAAAAACTTGTGGGAGATCGGATTGGAACACCCTATTTTTGGTGAAGGACTGGACTAACGCCGTGCCTCCCATTATTGTGGTAAACAATGAAGGGTGGTTTACCAACAGTTATTTGTTCGTGCCTATTATTCGTCTGCTTAGGTTGTCATAGCTCGGTTGAATCGTATTTGCGGACCTCGCAAGTGCGGATTCGAACGGGGGATTACTCAGGAGCTATAAGGACACTATTAAAAGCAAGATCTTTTATGGAAACCAACCAACTTGTTTGGCATGAACTCGGGGTCGCTTACCATCTTGCCGGGGATGTCTCCAACGCCGTTTATGCATACAGAAAAGCAATCTCGCTGAATCCGGAGGTGGTAGAAACTAGATTAAACCTCGGATTTTTATATCTAACTCTACGGCAAGCAGATCTAGCAAAACGTGAATTTACAAGTTGTGTGCATTTGCGAGATTCGGAGGCCAGGGCGTGGTTGGGTTTAGGATATGCTTCCTTACTCCTAAGGGAAACTTCAAACGCGGAACGCGCGTTTGTGGAGGCAATCAGGCTAAGAACGAACTACGCTCGGGCATGGAACGGATGGGCCATAGTCCAAATTCAACGAGGAAAATATGCAGAGGCGGCTCGCGGATTTGAAAGAGCTTACGAGAGCGATCCTAAATATGCACCCGCTCTCTTAAACTATGGCATTTTGGCACTTTATCACCTTGAAAATTATCCCTTGGCTTTAGAAAAATTTAATTCGTATTTACAGTTAAACCCCAACCGCCCGGATACTGATCACGTTCGTTTAATTGTTCAAGACCTAGAAAACCGGCTTAAAACGGTTGGAAAACCCTAGTCCAATCCAGCGTAGAGGGGTAAATTCACTTCTTAAACGTTAGAGGGCTATATCCTTTAGCAGCAGGGAGATTATTTAACTTCTGATGACTGCTTTCCTCATTTCCTCCTTATTAAGGATTGGGAAGTAGGAGATTAGGCACGGCACTCACTGAAAGTGGAAAAGGCTTCAGTGCCAATCCTTATAGCATGGCGGAAATTTTCACAGGGGGATAAATATCGGGGTTATACTGAGCTTGGGTTGGTTTGACCACGAGGTCTTGTGATTCACTCAATGTTGGACGTCTAGGTAGGTTTATCTTAAAATGTGAAATATGAAAAATTTGCCATGGGGCTGGTTTGATTTGATTGTTGTCGCGGTGTTGATATTTGGAATTGTACGTGGTCGCATAAATGGTATATCCAAAGAATTTGTACCGTTAGTTCAGTGGCTTGGGATAGCAATAGGTGGGGCATTAGGGTACAAACCGCTGGCCCAGTATATTAGGCGGGTTGCAATGCTGGAACCGTTTTATTCTAATTTGCTTGCTTACTTGTCGATTGCTTTTGCGGTTTTTTTTCTTGTAATAACCGTAAAGAACACTGTTGAGCGGTGGCTGCAAAATAAGGATATCTTTGGACGGCTTGAATATTTTTTAGGTATGATTGCTGGAGTAATTCGATACGCGTGCATTGTAATTTTCCTGGTAGCGCTGATAAACGCTCGTGAGTATACCAGCGCTGAGATTGAGCGCGATCGCGCAACAATGAAAGAGATATATGGGAGCGAATTTTTCCCGAAGCTTTATACGATCCAAGAAATGGTATTTGTGAACTCGGTTTCTGGAAAAACATTAAAAAAATGGTGTCCATGGTTGTTAATCGAACCTCAGCGTCTTGGCGCTGAACCGACTAGGCTACGCGAATGGCAACCCTATTAAACCCGCTAGGAAGCTTTGTAGGATAAGTTTGGTGGAGTCGTTTAGCTGTGGCTGCATATATTTCGCCAGAATTACGTGAAAAGATAAAGTCCGCGAACGATATTGTGGACGTAATAGGGGAATATTTGCGGCTAAAGAAGGTTGGGAGTAACTACGCTGCGTTATGCCCGTTTCACAGGGAAAAAACCCCGAGTTTCATGGTGAACCCAAGATTGCAGATTTTTCATTGCTTCGGCTGTCACAAAGGTGGAGATGTGGTAACCTTCATAATGGAATATGAAAATATTAGCTTTTTTGAGGCTATAAAGCGTTTGGCTGCAAGGGCTGGTATACCCCTCGAGCTAAACACTTCACCAGAGAGCAATCGCTTGCGGGAAAAGCGGGAGCAGCTTTTGGATGTGCATCAAAAGCTGACCGAATATTGGCATAACATTCTTCTTAAAGCATCTGAGGCTGAACCGGCTCGAGAATACCTCCGCAAGCGTGGTATCGATTCGCAAGTAATAAGAATATTTAAACTTGGGTATGCTCCGGACAGACCAGACGATACAGTTCGGTGGGGCAGGGCAAATTCAATACCATTGCAACTTTTGGAGGAAGCAGGAGTAATAATAAGGCGTGAAAATACCCAAGAATGGTATGACAGATTCAGAGGACGTGTAATATTTCCTATTTGCAACGAGCAAGGTTGGGTGATTGCCTTTAGCGGGCGAGTTCTTACCACCGATAACGCTGTGGCAAAATATTTGAATTCCCCTGAAACCCTAATCTTTCGAAAAGGCCGTGTGTTTTATGGATTAGACAAGGCGCGTAGAGCTATCATGGATGCTGGGTTCGCAATTGTGTGCGAAGGTCAAATAGACCTAATTCGAATTCACTTGGCTGGCTTCCCAAACGTAGTAGCACCACAGGGAACGGCGTTTACCTCGGAGCACGCCCAAATTTTAAAAAGATATACAGACACTGTTGTATTATGTTTTGATTCTGATGAGGCTGGACAACGGGCGATGGTCAGGGCACTTGATGCACTATTAGCGGCGGAGCTAAATGTGAAAGTAGCGGTTATTCCTCCGCCTGACGATCCGGATAGCTTTATTTTGGCTTATGGAGCAGCTGCGTTTCAAAAAATAGTTAATAATGCAATGGAGTTTTTTGATTACTACTTGAACCGGCTTTGTTCTACCAATGACATAGCTTCTGACCGGGGAAAACGATCTGTCATTCAGCAAATGGCGGAGGCGGTATCCAAAGCACGCAGTGTGACGTTAGTAGAATCTATAGCCACAAAAACAGCAGCTCGTTTAGGTCTGACTCCTCTCTCTGTATACACGGATTTTATGAAAATTTACAAAACCATGTTTACCGATAAACCAAGTTTGGATGCAGAAGAACCTGGTCAAGAAGCAAAAACGTTTAACATGCCGCCAAGGGAAGAGATGTGGTTGCTTCAATTGTTATTGCATCGTCCTGAGGTTACCAACACAGTGCTCAGTTACTTGGACATATCTTGGATAAACAGCGTTGAAGCACGGGCGATAATCGAGGAAATTCAGCGAAGAATCCAATTAGGAGTGGTAATAGATGCTGGGTCGCTACTCGATTGCTTTGAGGATGAAAGCATCCGATCGGTAATAACCGCAGCGGGGACCGAACAACCTATTTTTTCAGATCTTAAGGCGTTTACAAAGGATCTGCTTCGCAGGTTGCGGGTAAGGCACATAGAAAAACAGTTGGTGGAATTGCGCCGGATCATTGTTTCTGATGCAGTAGGTGAAGAGGAACGGCATAATGCATTTAAACGATTTCAAGAACTGCAAATCGAAAAGCGAGAACCGTTCCCGCCGGCCACATTTGAAATAAAGTGACAGTTCGCTGCGATTATGGAAAATCAGCACGAAGGAAAAGCAATTGTGGTTGCTACAGCAAACTCACACAAGGGAATAGAAATCTCTCAGTTGTTGGGTTGTCAAAAAAGGATTCTTACCTTGAAAGATCTTGGTTTGTCTATCTGCTGGACGGAAGACGGTCTTACGTTCCAGGAAAATGCCATAAAAAAGGTTTTGTGCGTTGCAGATGCTTTGGCGAAAAAACAACCCCCGTGGCGACAAATTTTAGTTCTAGGTGATGACTCTGGGTTAGAGGTGGACGCCTTGGGAGGAGAGCCAGGAGTTTACTCAGCCAGGTTTGCTGAGATTAAGGGCGTATGTAAAGGACGGCCCACGGATGCAGACAACAATGCGTTATTACTTAAATTATTGAATGGGGTTCCATGGGAAAAGCGTACCGCTAGATTCGTATGCGTTATTGCCCTGCTCGCTTTGGAGTTCAATGACACTCAAGGTGCAAGACAAGCACTAAAGCTGTTCACTGGTACTTGCCATGGGAAAATTTGTTTCGAGCCACGCGGGGTAAATGGGTTCGGATATGATCCATTATTTCAACCTGAAGGATATGAATTAACCTTTGGTGAAATGCCAGCCGAGGAGAAAAATCGAATTAGCCATAGAGCACGTGCGATTGAACAAGTTAAGCAGTACTTACACTCTAATCCAGAGTTCCACCAATTTATGTATTGATGTTTTCTTACCATTGAAGGAAGTTGGAATGTATTTCCTGCGTGACAGTTTGGCAGTGAGTAGGTAAAAAAGAACTGGGGAATTAGGTGTGTAGGGCCTGAAAATGCTTCTCTCATACTTACGCAAGGGAACGGTGTTATAAAAAACGTATTATAGGTAATCGCGTACAGAAGCGGTTTTTAAGTGGCGTATAGGAGATTAAGTGCCTTGTATCTGATTTGAGGTAAGGTTGAAATTGACCTCGAATAGAGTTTTAACGTAAAAAAAGTATGCCTTCAACAGACATTAGACGTTTTATTCGAACGGCGGAAGTTGTTTAAGCAGTGCCTGGTTGGTTGCAATCATCCGAAAAAAGTTTGATTTCGGTGTCGTTTCGGTCCAAAACACGCCCCCGGCGCATTCGAGTATGAGCCCACCAGCCGCTATGTCCCAGATGTTGATTCCGCGTTCAACATAAACATCGAACCGGCCACAGGCTACGTATGCGAGACCGAGGCCGGCTGAGCCCATTATTCTAGTTTTAAGTGCGAGTTGCGATACTTTGCAAAAATATGGTAAGTTGGCAGAGACCTCTTCGGACGTTTTGCCGAGGCCTATGGCTACCAATGCATGTTTGAGTTCAGTGTGTTTACCTACGGCAATGGTCTTGCCATTCAACTTAGATTTTTTGCCTTTAATTGCAGTCCAAAGCTCGTCCATGAAAGGGTCGTATATAACACCTATTTGGGTGATGTAAGGGTACATTGAATTATCTTTTTTTGTCTCGTCTTTTATTTGAAGGGCGATACAGGTGCACGCGTGGGGTATACCGAACGAATAATTAACTGTGCCATCTATTGGGTCAACCACCCACCGCATTTCGCTTGATGTGTTTCCTAAAGTCCCTTCTTCACCAAGGATAGGGATGTATGGAAAGGAGTCAGTCAAAATCTTTTGGATTGTTTTTTGACATTGTACGTCAAGTGCAAGCTTGACGTCATGGGAGGTCACCGCAGTAATACGTTTTCGCTTATTTATGTTTTCCTTCATAATCTGGCCGGCAGCGCGTGCAGCTGCAACGGCTACCTCCAATGCACTATTTAATGTAAATCTCTTACAAGCGCTCATATTAATAGGGTGGCATCTATTCAGTTTGCACTTTGTAGCATGCCAATGGTTTGTTCAATGCGTTCAATTGTGGTTTGCAGTTCGGCTAAGCGTTCCTGATGCTGCAAGATAACTTCGTTGGGTGCTTTCTCGAGAAAAATTGGGTTATTAAGTTTGCTTGAAACTTTTTCCATCTCACTCTTTAGTTTTGAGAGTTCCTTTTGCAACCTTGCAATTTCGCTGGGGATATCAACTACGCCTGCGAGCGGTAAATAAAGTGAACCAAGTACAGAATGTATCACAGGTGTGCCTCGCAGCACTTGATATACTTTCACTACTTCCAAGGTTTCGGCCCCGAGTAATATACGAAGCACCTCTAGATCGTCTTCAGATAGGTCAACTTCAGGAACTAAAACAAAGTTCACTTTTTTAGAGGCTGGTATGTTTAGTTCACGTTTAAGATTCCTTCCCTTTGTAACAAGCTCATTCCGATGTTGGATAAAATCAATGACTTGGCTTGTGATTCCGTAAAACTGAATTTGTTGTTCAGAAAGTGGTTTTGGCCAGGGTGCAAACATAATTGTTTTACCACCCGTATCGGGATCATGGTGTGCAGCAAATCCCATGGAGTGCCACAACTCTTCGGTGATGTGTGGCATGAACGGATGAAACATTCGTAGAGAGGCATGCAGTACGAAATCGATTACAGCTAATGTGTTTAACCTTTTGTCCTGGTGTTTCCCACGTGTTACAATAGCTTTTGTGGTTTCTAGGTACCAATCGCAAAATTCTGCCCAGAAAAAGCGATAGAGGATGTGGGTTGCCTCATTGAATCTGTATCCTTCTAGTGCTGAGGTGAGATTTACTATTGCATTGTTAAGGCAGTGTAAAATCCAACGATCATCTGTTGTGAGAAGGTTTGGGTTTATAGGTTGAAGTACGGGACCGCCTTGCAGTTGCCTGTACCTGCATGCGTTCCAAATTTTGTTACAAAAGTTGCGTCCTAGTTCGACATCCTTTTCGTCAAATAAAACGTCTTGACCCAATGGTGCAGCGCGAATTGTACCATATCGGAGTGCATCGGCTCCATATTTGTCGATAAGCTCGAGTGGGTCAGGTGAGTTACCAAGGCTTTTGCTCATTTTCCGCCCAAGTTTATCGCGAATAATTCCTGTAAAGTACACGTTATAGAAAGGCGGTTTTCCTGTGAACTCGTAACCAGCCATTATCATTCGTGCTACCCAAAAGAATATAATATCAGGTCCTGTTACAAGGTCGGTGGTTGGGTAAAACCTGTTAAGCGTTGGGTTTTTGGCGTCTGCCTCAGGATTGCCTGTCCAACCCATCGTCGCGAATGGCCATAGCCATGAGCTAAACCACGTATCTAACACGTCTGGATCCTGCTCCCATCCGTCGGCAGGGCTTTCCATTCGTGCTAGTGTAAAGGCCGGGTCACGATATGGATCGGGGATTAATTCCCGAACAGTTACGCTATTTTTAGGTGCATTATCTTGAGTAAGATTTTGGATTTGAACTCTTGGCAATACGGGGTTTGTTTCGCTACGTTGCAGCAAAAGTTTTCGGACGTAAAGCATACCATTTTCTTCGACACAAGCAATACGAAGGGCGTATAGCTGGCCTTCGTAAACGAGTGCGTGTAAAAAGTTGTGAATTGGCACTGGCCCCACATCTTCACCTGGCGGTGTTAGTCCGAGGTATAAGGCTGATTCAAAGATTTGTTTAATTTGATCTTGGGTGGCTTGGGTTAGGAGCTCGCAATTTGTAATTGTGATTTCTGAGGGGTCTTTCACATAAAGCATTTTGGAGGCGTTTGGGTTGTAAATAGGCTTCGCTGGCAAACGGATGTGGTTAGTAATGGCGGGCTCGATACCGGTAATTGTTATGGGGATTAACCTTTTCTCCAAAAGCTGGAAAGCTGTTCTATTATACCATACTGGTATTCTATGACCCCACCATAACTGCCTGCTAATGCACCAGTCTTTGATGTTAGCCATCCAATGGTCGTATACTTTAGCCCAACGATCGGGATGAAACTTGATGATACCTTTTGCAACGGCTTCTCGTGAAATTTCAACTGCCGGGTACCGTAGAAACCATTGCTCGCTTAGGTACGGTTCAATAGGCACATGGCTACGTTGGCTATACCCAACGTTGTGAGTATAGTTCTCGGTTTTAACGAGATAACCTAGTTTTTCGAGTTCTTCGACTACGGCTTTTCGAGCTTCCATTCGATCGAGCCCAGCGAATTTCTGTCCAGCATTTGCAGTCATCCGACCGTCTTGCCCGATAACAATGGTGAATGGTAGATTGTGCCGAAGTGCGATTTGATAGTCTGCGGGATCATGGGCGGGAGTAACTTTTACACAACCTGTGCCGAATTCAGGGTCCACTAATTCATCTGCAATTACAGGGATGGGTTTGTTTTTTATGGGGAGGAGGACTTTTAGACCCACGTAGGATTTATACCGTTCATCGGCTGGATTTACCGCCACTGCCTCGTCGCCCAACATAGTTTCCGGGCGGGTAGTAGCTACCACAAGATATGCTGACTCCGAAGGTTCCCCTGTATTTGGATCAATAATTGGGTACTTTATGTACCAAAGGTGACCTTTTACCTCGATCATTTCAACTTCCTCGTCTGAAATGGCGGTTCGCGAAGCCGGATCCCAATTAACCATTCGCATACCACGGTAGATAAGGCCTTTGCGGTAGAGATAAATGAAAACTTTCTGGACGCACGCAGAATATTCAGGGTCAAGCGTAAATCGGAGACGACTCCAATCACACGAACAACCGAGGCGTTTTAGCTGCTGAATTATGATGTTCCCATGTTTATCTTTCCATTCCCATACATAGTGAAGAAACTTTTCGCGCCCCAGCTCTTCGCGGTGCTTCATGATACCTTGCTTTTGTAAATGCTTTTCTACAACCGCTTGAGTGGCAATGCCCGCGTGGTCTGTACCTGGTAACCACAGCACTTCCTTCCCGTCCATGCGGGCTTTGCGGGCAAGAATGTCTTGGATTGTGTTGTTCAATACATGGCCCATGTGAAGGACGCCAGTCACATTTGGGGGAGGAATAACTATGGAATACGCTGGTTTGCTTGAAGCCGGATTTGCATAAAAGAATCCCGAACTCTCCCAATAAAAATACCAGCGGTTTTCAACAGACCGCGGATCGTAGGCTTTTGGAATTTCACTCATAGACGTCAATGAGCTGGTTTAGAAGCTCTTTTTTTGCGGATGAACTTAAGTAGGGCGTACTCGTAGCTATCGACGAGAGCTTGAAGACTGGCTTCAACGATGTTTTCACTTACGCCAACGGTTCCCCATTGGTGTTGACCGTCACTGGATTCAATTAAAACCCTGGTAGTTGCGCCTGTTCCACGCGTACTTTCGAGGATTCTTACTTTGTAATCCACTAGCTCCACCTTTTCTAGCTGTGGATAGAATGAAACCAAGGCGCTTCTTAGTGCTTTGTCCAATGCGTTTACAGGGCCATCACCCTCAGCAACAGTGTGTGCGGTTTTGCTATCGACTCTTACCTTAATTGTTGCTTCACAGATCGTATTTACACCGTCGCGCCGCAAGGAAACATGAAAACCTAGTACTTCAAAGGGGGATGAAACCTTATTTAGTGTTTTAAGTAGCAATAAATAAAGTGACCCTTCAGCGGCTTCAAACTCGTACCCTTGATGTTCGAGTTTCTTGATTTTACTTAGTAACTCACGGATTAAAGGTGAATCCTCAGACAACTTGAATCCTAGTTCTTTGGCTTTGGCTATGAGGTTGCTGCGCCCTGACTGGTCACTTATGAGAATTTTACGGGTGTTTCCCACTAAAGCTGGGTCTACATGTTCGTAGCTATTAATAACTTTCATTATTGCGTTCACGTGCGTTCCCCCTTTATGGGCAAAAGCTGCGTCACCTACCCATGGCTGTCTGGGGTTGTGGCGCACGTTAGCCACCTCGTCCACAAAATGCGATAGCTCTTTTAATTTTCTTAGCGACTCTTCAGGTATACATCGCTTGCGCATCTTAAGAACTAGTATTGGAATGGTGGTAGTGAGATTGCAATTCCCTGTACGTTCGCCGTAGCCGTTGATTGTACCTTGGATTTGGATTGCTCCTGCCTCAACTGCAGCTATTGCATTAGCAACCCCAAGGCCAGCATCATTGTGTGTATGGATCCCCAAGGGGGCCCTCAAATGACGTTTGATTTCGCTAGTTATATCATAAATTTCTCGGGGGAGGGAACCGCCATTGGTGTCGCAAAGAACGACCATATCGGCCCCCGCTTCTTCCGCGGCTTTTACAGTTTTGATTGCGTACTCAGGGTTGGCTTTGTAGCCGTCGAAGGCGTGTTCTGCGTCGTAAAATACAATTTTCCCATGGTTTTTAAGGTAACGGATGGTGTCTATTATCATGTTTAAATTTTCCTCAGGCGTAACGCGTAGGACGTGGTGTACGTGAAGTAACCATGTTTTTCCGAAAACGGTAACCACAGGAGTACCTGCTTCCACGAGCATTTTTACTTGTGGATCAGCAGCCGCTTTTAATCCTTTCCGCCTTGTAGCCCCAAAAGCTGCGAGCTTTGCGTTTTTAAATTTGATGTTTCTTGCTAATGCAAAAAACTCGGCGTCTTTGGGATTTGAGGCTGGCCAACCACCCTCAATGAAGTGAATCCCAAATTCGTCGAGCTTCTTAGCAATGCGAAGCTTGTCGGACACGGAAAAATTAATTCCCTCGGCCTGTGCGCCGTCGCGCAAGGTCGTATCGTAAATTTGTACTTCTGGTTCAAAATGTTTTGGCATTTTCAACTGCAGATTTTTAAGGCATTAACTTCTGTTTGCAAAGTGGAAATCTGTATTACGACAAAGCAAATATAAGTCGCCAGATTATGTTCCCACCAGTCTAGAAGCTATTGCTATAATAGCTTTTTGACTGATGCTTTTGCTGCATTGTGTGGTTTAAATGTAGCAACTCTAAGGAATTTCAAGAGTTAAATTTATAACTTTTCGCGGAAAATTGTAAGTACTGGAAACCACGCACTGTAGTGCCCCTGGCGTCAAAGTGCTCGGATTTTGATGTTCTGTACAGTGTTTTTGACTACTATGCAGGTTACTTTTTGGCGGGGTTTAATCGCGACATCGGACTAGAGGTTTTTGCTAGGTAGACGTTGTAAGTTTAAGCTAAGTTTCTGAATTGCTTGACGTTAAATAAATCTTCCACTATGGCGTGGGCGAGGATTTTTAAGGCCCATGAGCATTTTGCCCACGGGCTTTTAATGCATTAACTGTTTGACAGTTAAAATTTAAGTGTTTAAAGTGCATCTTGTAGTTGTTGTGAACTGCGGAGCGCAACCGTAAACTAGGCAACTTATAGACTTCCTACCATTGGTATGAATGCGCAAAAAGTTGAGCTTTGGTCAGTAACAGTAGAGGACAAACCCGGTGCACTGGCTAAAATCCTTAAGGGTTTTGCGGATACTAAGATAAACTTGGAAGTTATTTTAGCGCGCCGTGAGCCCGACAAACCAGGTCAGGGGATGGTACTAATCGGCCCGATAAGAGGTAAGAAAGCGGCGGCGACTGCTGAAGCGGCAGGGTTCAAGAAGGTTGAAGGGATGTACGTGGTACGAGTGGAGGGCGTTGATAAGCCCGGTTTGGGATCTGTAATTGCGGATAAATTAGGCAGCCAAGGAATAAACATGCGAGAACTAGACGCAATGGTAATCGGCCGGCGATTTGCATGTTATATAGTTTTTGATTCTGAAAGGGATGTAGCAAAAGCGTTAAGGGTATTAAGAAAGTTAGGCTAAGGTAGGCTGAAATTGACATTGTTGGAGCAGAGGAAAGGCGACGAGGAGTATTAATTCCATTTGGATTACAACTAAAGAGGAATTTTTGAGCTGCAATGTTAAACTACCTTAATTTCATGATCGTGCAAAGATGGAGCGTGTTATCTTTATTTAATCCGGTGGCATAAAAAGTTTTTTGGATCCTGCATTTTAACCTAGCAAATCTGTTTTACCAGCTACCACGTGTTAGTTGTATAGAAGGAGGTGGGGAAGTGCAGCGTTATATCTCGAAAGGGTGCTAGCTGTAATCACCATAATTCGGGCACTCTTGCAACACTTCAGTACTTAAAATTAAAGAGCTCCGCCTGAGTGTGTCATGAGTTTGAAGGGCGGGCATAATTATATCTAACATATCTCAGAGTTTTTGAAATGTGGATGGTAGGGTGGTATTAGCAGGAGGCCCTAAGCATAATCGCTAGCTTAAATACAGCCGGTTGGTTTTAAACAAGTTTTATGTATGAGATGTTAGAGGGTTGCCGAGTAAGTTTTGTTTGATTTATGTCTCAGCATTGCAGCGCCACCTTCTTAATTTCTGTGAGTATCGATTGAGTGACGGTCTAGCCAGCATTAGCGAAATTGAGTCGACAACCCCATTTAAATATTTAAAATTGTAGACAACACAAAAATGAAGGTATTGGTTCTTAATGGGCCTAATTTGAATCTGCTTGGGCAGCGTCAACCAGAGATTTATGGAAGCGTGACGTTGGCCCAGATTGAAACCATGCTTAAAGAGAAGGCGGTTCATTTGGGAGTGGAAATTGACTTTCGCCAATCTAACAACGAAGGGGAGTTAGTTAGTTGGATTCAAGAGGCCCGCGGAAAATTTGATGGGTTAATCCTAAATGCGGCTGCTTATACGCATACGAGTATTGCAATCCGAGACGCAATTAGCGCTGTGAACATACCCACGGTTGAAGTTCACCTGAGTAACGTATACGCGCGTGAGGAATTTAGGCACAGATCTATGATATCGGATGTGTGTGTAGGCCAAATTTCGGGATTTGGACACTTTTCCTACCTACTTGCTCTCGATGCGTTGGTATATTTTTTGAAAAAGTGAAGTCCCAATTTGCGTGGCCATAAATAAGCGTTTTTGGCCAATAAATTTAGCGTAAAAACAACAACAAAGTGTATGGATCTTAAGGACATCAAAGCAATAATAGAATTGATGAAGAAGAACTCCTTATCGGAGTTCGAGATGGAAAAAGATGGTTTCCGAATTTACATTAAGCGAAACGCTGCTGGTGCGGAAGAAATGCAAGAGGAAGGTAAGCAAGTCTCGGCAAATATTGAGGCTGGGGCTGCGCCAGCTTTGCAAACTAAAGTTTCGGCTCCAAAAACGCAAATTTCAACTGACACCCTGCGAGTGGGAACAGCTGAAGTAGAAATCAAATCTCCCATGGTTGGGACATTCTATCGTGCACCGGCGCCTGATGCACCGCCCTATGTAGATATTGGCTCGGAAGTAAATCCTGAGACTGTAGTTTGCATTATTGAAGCTATGAAGGTGATGAATGAGATCAAAGCAGAAGTTACTGGGGTAATCACGGAAGTATTAGTGGAGAACGGTGTGCCAGTCGAATTCGGTCAGCCACTTTTCAAAGTACGGCTTAAAGATTAGGTGATTTGTTCTTTCCAAACCTTAACGTTTGAATAAATTCCCATGTTTGAGAAAATTTTGATCGCAAACAGGGGGGAGATAGCTGTCCGCATAATTAGAGCGTGTAGGGATCTTAACATCCGGACAGTTGCTGTTTATTCGGAGGCGGATGTTAATTCGATGCATGTGCAGTTAGCAGATGAGGCTATTTGTATTGGAAGTGGGCCTGCAACTGATAGTTATTTGCGGATTGATAGGATAATTAGTGCGGCGGAAATTGCCGATGTTGATGCAATTCATCCAGGGTATGGTTTTTTGGCAGAGAACCCGCATTTTGCCGAGGTTTGCGAAAGTTGTAACATAAAATTTATCGGGCCAAGTTCCAGGGCAATGATGGTGCTGGCTGATAAAGCTGTGAGCCGTGCCCTTGCGATCAAAGTTGGTGTACCCGTACCTCCAGGATCTGATGGCCCTGTAAAGAATGAGCAAGATGCGTTAAGCATTGCAAAAAAAATCGGGTATCCCGTAATGATAAAAGCGGTTGCTGGTGGGGGAGGCAGAGGGATGCGTATTGCTCACAATGACATATCCTTAGTGAAAGGGTTACGCATGGCAATGGCAGAAGCTGAAAAGTCCTTCGGTAATCCCGGAGTATATGTTGAAAAATACATCGAAGGAGCTCACCATATAGAAGTTCAAATCCTTGCAGATCAAAAGGGGCATATAATCCATTTGGGTGAGCGAGATTGTTCTATCCAGCGTAGACACCAAAAAATAATTGAAGAAACCCCTTCCCCGCTAATTGAAAATAAGCACCGCAAGCTCCGTGAGCGTCTTGGACGCGCAGCTATTAGAATTGCAGAGGCTGCCAAGTATACAGGTGCGGGAACTGTTGAATTCCTGGTAGATGAGCATGGGAACTACTATTTTTTGGAGGTGAATAAACGCATTCAGGTTGAACATCCCATTACCGAAGAAGTCACTGGTATAGACCTTGTGAAGTGGCAGATACTCATTGCAATGGGTGAACCCCTAAAAATTTCACAGGGCGATGTAAAATTCATGGGACACGCCATTGAATGTAGGGTTAATGCTGAGGATCCATTGGATGGCTTTCGCCCTAGTCCTGGATTGATTGATATGTGTTATATACCAGGCGGATTAGGCGTGCGGGTTGACACGCATATTTATGGTGGCTATGTCGTCCCTCCTTATTATGATTCATTGCTAGCTAAGTTAATTACAAAAGGACGTGACCGAAACGAAGCTTTGGTTAGGATGAACCGGGCATTGGCAGAATTTACGGTTACAGGTATTAAAACTAACACAGCCTTTTTACAGGCGGTTTTACAAGACCCGAACTTTAGACGCGGAAGTTATACCACAAGCTTTGTAGAGCAGTTCTTATCGGGAGCGCGCAAGGATTTAATGGAAGGGTAACGCAGTCTTGGTCGCGTTACGAACGAGTGAATTTTACCTTCAACTATTCTTACAAGTGTAAAAGTGACCGTCCTTGAAGCTATCAGAAAAGGCACTGAGTTTCTTGAGCGGAAAGGGATTGATTCACCACGTTTGCAAGTAGAGCTTCTTTTAGCCCATCTACTTGGGATAAAGCGCATGGATCTCTATTTGAATTTCGAACGGCAGCTTCAACCTCAACAGATTGATGCGCTACGAGATATGATTTTGAGGCGAGCCAAACATGAACCTCTACAATACATTTTAGGAAGCGTGAATTTTTGTGGACTCGAGATTAAGGTAACGCCAGCAGTTTTAATCCCGCGGCCTGAAACAGAAATTCTGGCTGAATTGTGCGTAAAATATTTGAAAGAAATCAGTAAAAAGACTTTAGATTTGACCGAAGCAGCCTCAAAAGTAAAAAGCAGTGACAGGAGTTCCTATTTAAAGGTGATTGATTATGGAACGGGTAGTGGCTGCATTGCAGTATATCTGGCTGTGAATTGTCACAAGGCGCAAATATTAGCTGTTGATGCATCAGAGAGGGCGTTAGAGGTGGCGCGCGAAAATGCAGCTCGTCATGGCGTGCAGGATAGAATTGAATTCATTAAGGCAGATTCCATTTTAACGCTGTGTGAAGGTCCAAAAGTGGACCTTTTAGTTTCTAACCCACCTTACATACCCACTGAACAAATTCCTAAGTTACAGCCAGAAATTCGTGACTACGAACCGCGAATAGCGATAGATGGGGGTGCTGATGGGTTGCAAGTGTTGAAGCATCTAGCCGAGCATGGTGGTAGAGTTCTAAAGGATCATGGAGTAATAATGGTAGAGTTTGGAGATGGCCAAGAACAAAAGTTAATGGAGTTATTTAGCGCATGTGGTTGGTCTGATATTCAAATAGTAAACGATGACGGAGGACAGCCACGGTTCTTGACGGCGGTATGGTCTAGATTGCAATAATTTGCCATGGTATTTGAGCAAATATGGAAAGCCTTTTAATTCACGGAAGTGTGCCTTTACAAGGGGAGGTTCAGATAAGCGGAGCTAAGAATGCAGCATTGCCAATAATGGCTGCTGCACTTTTGACCAGCGAACCCTGCGTAATCCGCCGGGTCCCAGATTTGAGTGATGTCCGTTTCATGTGCCGATTGCTTCAATCCCTGGGGGCGGAGGTGGAGTTTAACAACGGCATGGTGAAGATTTGTGCACGGGAACTTAAACCTTTTGCTGATTATGAGTTAGTGAGGCAGATGCGAGCTTCCGTGTGTGTGATGGGTCCGCTTTTGGGTAGGTTGAGAGAATGTGTAGTCTCATTGCCCGGAGGATGTGTAATCGGACCTAGACCAATAGACTTACATTTGAAGGGCTTTACAGCTTTGTCTGCTCAAGTAAAAATTGAAAGGGGGTATGTTCATGCCAAGGCGGATCGACTCCGGGGTGCTGAGATTTTTTTGGGTGGTAGAAACGGCTCCACCGTTTTAGGCACGGCTAATGTGATGATGGCAGCTGTATTAGCTGAGGGTGAAACGGTGATTGAAAGTGCAGCATGTGAACCAGAAATCGTAGATTTAGCAAACTTTTTAAAGGCAATGGGGGCTAAAATTGAGGGTGCCGGCTCTCCTACAATTAAGATTCAAGGGGTAGAAAAGCTTCATGGGGCTGAGTACGAAATAATCCCCGATAGAATAGAGGCGGCAACTTATATAATCGCGGTAGCGGCTACCAAAGGGGAAGCAATTATAAAAGGGGCACGGCCAGATCATATGCACGCCGTATTAGATAAATTACAAGAAGCAGGGGTGCTTATAGATTGGAATAACAAAAATGGAACTATTTACGTCCAAGGCACAGAAAACCTTAAGCCTATTGAGGTGACGACTTTACCGTACCCTGGATTTCCCACCGATGTCCAAGCACAGTTAATGGCTTTAATGACACTCGCCCCTGGAATAAGCGTCATAACTGAGCGTGTGTTTGAGTCGAGGTTCATGCACATCAGTGAATTAACAAGACTGGGTGCAGAGATTCAGCTGGAGGGACCTACAGCTATTGTTAAAGGTGGAAGACCGTTGAGTGGAGCTCCCGTAATGGCTAGCGATCTAAGAGCTTCCGCTGCACTTGTGATAGCTGGATTAGCGGCTTCAGGCACGACCATTGTCCACCGTATTTACCATATTGACAGGGGTTATGAAAAAATAGATTCCAAACTAGCCCAACTGGGGGCTCGAATTCAACGGATCAAAGGGGAATAGGAGTCAACAGCGGTAGACATGCGATATTTTGCGGAATGTCTTGGGGTAGATAGTCATTTGACATAGACTCAAGAATATTTGGGGTTTTGTATCCTGTTGTTTTCCCTCGCCGGGTCAGTGTACAGAATCCAGGGATTTGAGTTTTTAACACCTAAAACCACTACGTGCAATAACTTTAGAAATCAAGGCCTTCCGTTCGATTGGAAAGAAGTAGGAAGTGGGGTAATTTATGGTTTTTGGGGGTACCAAAATAGGCAACCACAGCTACGGCTACCTGGGCAGAATCGAGCCGCGCTTAAGTTTTAAAATTCTCTCCTACGCACGTTTTTAGCTAAGTAGATAAAAGTTTGTTTGTTCGGATTCTTAGATTGCGAAATCAGCCCTTGCCAAAACTAGGAAAGTAGTATATAAGAAATTAAGGGGTTTGGAGGGGAAAATTTCGTCTTTTTAAAAAACAGTTTTATGGTTTCAAGATTGGTAAATCCTTCAAAAACAGGAAGGCTCCACGAAGGGTTTACGTTGGTGGAAATTATCATTGTTGTGGCAATTTTGGGGATGCTAGCGACGATATGTATCCCAGGCATAATTCATGCCCGTCTGGAAACACAACGGCGTTTGTGTATTGACAACTTGCGCATAATAGATCAGAGCATTCAGTTGTGGGCTCTAGAAACGAACAAAGGTACGGGTGAGCGTGTGGATTGGCCGGACTTGATGCCATATATTAGATTTGACCGCAAACCCATTTGCCCTGGAGGTGGGGAGTACAATATTACAATCGTGGGCGAACGGCCCACCTGTTCATTATCGAATTTAGGGCATAAATTGGAATAGTTGTTACAAAGCCATTTCAGTAGTCGGGACTGTCTGTAAAGACCAGTGCTCTTCGCGGACCAATTTGAATGACAATAGCTAAAGGTGCGGACTGATCCGTATTCCTCTTAAATTTTTCCCTGTTATTCGGTTAATAAGAACAACTTAGCTTAGGTCAAGGGGCGCAGTAATTAACCGTTTAAATACATTTATCCCAGCGGCAGGCAAAGCGGGCTTACAGGTTTCAACCTTTTGAGCGCAGGCAAAAACGTAACACCCAGTTGCTCGAATAACGTAATGAGTGTAAGACCTTCCTTATAAAAACACATATTTGAAGAATTAACAGCACGCACTTGGAGCGTTCGTTAATTCTCCATTTTCAAGCTTCTTTTTAAATTCATTGTAAAACATCATGACGGGAGCTCCACCCATTGCAATTGCGCACCAAGCAACCTCGTCAATTTCAGCCTGTGATATACCCATTTGAGTAGCCTTCTTATAGTGTGCTTGGATGCAAGGCTCACACCTAGCCATTATAACTAGAGCAAGGAGAATCAGTTCCTTGGTTTTTGGGTCCAAGACACCAGCACTTGCAACGCTTTTGAGGAAGTCGACGTATATTTTTTGCGAGGTTAAGGCTTGGGACCCGGTTGTTGATGAGGTCCCATTCCCACAACAGCATTTTTGATCAGAGACATTCGGATTCGTATTCATGTCTGTATCATAATATCCCAACGTGGAATAAGTTCGAAACTTTTTTGCTTGAGTGGTTAAAATGATTTTTGCTGGTGGTTCTTCTGTAAGTTCACCGATGACGAACCCTTGATCCCCTCGGCTTACAAGCTCGTGCAATAACTTATCCAACTTGTTTGGTGATATGGTGATTAGAAGACCACCTGACGTTTGCGGATCGTACCCCAACCAGATCCATTCTTCGTCCACACCATTGTCAACTATAAGATCCTCGCCCACAAACTCGCGGTTCCGTTCCGTTGCGCCGGGCACGACACCAGCCCGAATAGCCTCAAGAACCTGGTCAAAAGCAGGTATTTGATTAGCGAAAAGCCTTGCACCTAATTGCTTTTGGCGTAGTAGCCGGATTAGATGTCCAAATAAACCGAAACCGGTTATATCAACAGCCCCTGAAGCACCTGCTGCAATCATTGCCTCAGCCGCTGAGTTGTTTAAGCGACACATGGCTTCAATTGCTTGGTTGAGTCCGACCTCATATGTCCTTCCAATTTGTCTGGCAAATGTAAGGATTCCTGTGCCAAGGGGTTTTGTAAGTACTAGAATGTCTCCGGGTTGTGGTTTGTCCAACTCCTGGGCAAGAATTGGGTCAATAACCCCGACTATAGCGAACCCAAGCTTAATTTCGTTGTCTTTAAAGCTATGACCACCAATCAGCGCTACACTCGTTTCTTCGAATGTTTCCATTGCTCCATCAAGCATATGGTAAAGCACATTTGGGTGGATCGTGTCGATTGGAAATCCCACGATGCTTAAAGCTGTAAGAGGTTTGCCACCCATTGCGTAGATGTCAGAGAGGCAGTTAGCTGCACAAATGCGGCCAAATGTACGGGCATCGTCTACACACGGCGTAAACACGTCTACTGTTTCCACTAGGTGGACAGTTTCTGAAACCCGATATATTGCTGCATCGTCGCCGGCTGCTAGGCCTGAAATTACGTTAGGGTCTTTAACAGGGCGAAGTCGCATTAGTATTGATTCGAGTTCCCCGGGGGGGATTTTAGATGCACATCCTGGGTTGTGGACGAGTTGGGTGAGCTTTACCTCTTCTTTTAAGGCCGACTCAATTTTCTCTCCTGCACACGTGCAAACACCAAAATTTTTAAATGTCTCGCATGGACATGGCTGGCGAGGATTACATATACAGTGTCCCAACGCCCGGGAGCGGGTCATTACTCGGCGCCTCTTTTCATTGTCAACCTTTCCCATGACTACGAAGAAATACTAAGTCTGAACCGCTTTCTACAAGAAATTTGTAGTTGTTGGGTTGGCTGGAACAAACATTAGCAGTTTAAGTTCTGGTTCTTCCCCACAATTTGTGGTTCATGGTTATGTGTTAGTAAATCGATGGTTTGCAAAAAAAGAGCCAGGGAACTGTAGTGCCCCAATTACGTACCTTTGCTTTACATGGTTTAATGGAAACGTGTAGAAAAGCTCGATTTATAAGTTTTAAGGGGGTAGATTCTGCAAAAATTAAGCTCACACCAATGATGGCTTATGAATGTCTAGCGGACGGTCCGAACAGGTTAAGTTGTACCTGGCCATGTAAAGGGCGCTACCACTACAAATATATGCGCCATGAGTTCTATAAAAAGTTTATTGCTCAAAAACATGCATTATTTAGTTTATACACAGCTATGAATTCAAAGCCACGTGATAAGAAGGATGTGCTTGAGCTGGTGAATGAGCACAAAGTAAGGTTTGTGCAGCTTTGGTTTGCGGATATACACGGGCAGCTCAAGAGTATGACAATCCATGTGGATGAGTTGGCGCATGCTCTTGATGAGGGAATGGGGTTTGATGGGTCGTCAATAAAGGGGTTTGCGAGGATTGATGAAAGTGATATGGTGGCGCGCCCAGACCCGAGTACATTTGCTTTGTTGCCTTGGAGCCAAGGCGAAAATGTAATGGCGCGGCTTTTTTGTGATATTTTGAATCCGGACGGCTCACCTTACAAAGGAGACCCCAGGTATGTGCTGAAACGTGGACTAGAGCGGATGAAACGGATGGGATTCACAAATTTTTATCTGGGGCCAGAGCTGGAGTATTTTTATTTTAAATCGAATCAAGGGACCGAGATTTTGGACGAAGCGGGTTACTTTGATTACCCATTAGACGCCGCTGAGAATTTGCGGTTAGAAACGATCCAAGCGCTTGAGACAATGGGCATCCGTGTAGAGTATTCTCATCATGAAGTCTCACCATCGCAGCACGAGATAGATCTTCGATATGCAGATGCATTAGAGATGGCAGACATGGTCATGACCTATAGAGTTGTAGTGAAGGAGGTGGCGAAAAAGTATGGTTTATTTGCTTCATTTATGCCAAAGCCGATTTACGGGGTAAATGGTAGTGGGATGCATACTCATCAGTCGCTATTTAAGGGGGATCGAAACGCCTTTTTTGATCCGAATGATAAATATCATTTGTCGGACGTGGCCAAAGCATACACAGCTGGTTTACTTAGGCACATAAAAGAGATTACACTAGTGTTGAACCAGTGGGTGAATTCGTACAAGCGTTTGGTACCAGGGTTTGAAGCGCCCGTTTACATATGTTGGGCTCGGCGAAACCGGTCTGCGTTAATCAGGATACCGATGTACAAGCCCGGAAAGGAAAAAGCAACTAGGATAGAGTTACGTTCGCCTGATCCTGCATGCAATCCTTATTTGGCGTTCACGTGTATGTTGTACGCGGGGCTGAGGGGTATTGAAAAGAAATACAAATTGTGTGACCCGACAGAGTTAGATGTTTACCATTTAACACCTGAAGAGAGAGCCAAGCTTGGGATAGAAGAGTTGCCTGGAAGTTTGATAGAGGCAATTGAAATAGCTGAGAAAAGTGAGCTTTTAAGGGAGGCTTTAGGTGATCACATATTTGAACAGCTAATACAAAGTAAACGGAAGGAGTGGGATGAGTATCGTGTGTTGGTACATCCTTATGAACTACAGAAGTACTTGCCGATCTTATAGAGTTGAATGAGTCGTGCGGCAAAATGAGAACAATGGTTTAGTGTCTCGGCGAGTTATTACTGCCTTGTGGCAATGGTTGGTAATGATATTTGTGATGGGAGGATTATTGGGGTGTAGGGCAGAGCGGCACCACCAAGCCCACGAGACTGAAGCAATCGATCCGGTTTACGGCCATTTACTTAGGCCGTTAACGAATCTTCCAACGGTTACGTTGAGGGTTAATGGAGTAGAGTTAGTAGCGGAAATTGCTGCGAAGTCGCATGAGATTGCAACAGGAATGATGTACAGAACTAATGTGCCTGAAGGTACAGGCATGCTTTTTGTTTTTAAAGAACCCGCCAGGCGTAATTTTTATGCCCGGAATTGTTACGTGCCGTTGTCGATCGCTTTCATTGACCCTAACGGGCGGATTTTAGAAGTGGCTGAGTTAGAGCCAGGCGACATGCGTGGAGTAGAATCGTATTCATCAGATGTCCAATTTTGCCTTGAGGTGCCTAAAGGATGGTTCCGAAAAAATGGTATTGGTCCCGGGGCCGTGATCACAGTATCAAATATGTCACTGAATAAAATTTTTCAGTGGTTACAGTGACTGTTGGTTTGATCACGGATAGTTCGATTCTTAGTCTGTTGAACAACAATTCAAGCAACGGTATTTTTTACAGCGTCCAAAAAGCTTGTAAAAACAAATGAAAACCCCCACCCAAAATACTGCATGTATGAAAAGGTTAACGAGTACAATCCACGTGTTAGCAAATTGTCTTGGCCTTTCCCTATTTTTCGTGGGGCGCTCAACCGTGATGTCGCAGACACATCAATTCATGAAGGAAAATAGTTACGTGGATCGCTGGGCTCGTGAGTTTGTAGCAAAGATGACTTTGGAAGAAAAAATAGGACAGATGGTCCAGGTTGATCTTCTTGCAATTAAAGATAAGACCGACATCACACGTTATGGCATTGGATCTGTGTTAAGCGGGGGTGATTCAGATCCTAGCGATATCTCGCCCAAAGGATGGGCGGAGACTGTTGACGAGTTGCAATCCTACGCGCTGAAGACTCGGTTAGGAATACCTTTATTATACGGGATAGATGCAGTCCATGGTCACAACAATGTCGATGGAGCTGTAATATTTCCGCACAACATTGGATTAGGTGCAACCCGCAATTCTAAACTTGTTGAAAAAGCGGCTCGGGTTACTGCAATTGAAATGAGTGCGACTGGAATTAGGTGGACTTTTGCTCCTGCAGTAATTGTGGCTCGAGATGAGCGCTGGGGCCGGACCTACGAAAGTTATTCTGAAGATCCAGAAGTGGTTGGTAAGTTAGGTGAGGCTGCGATTCGAGGGTTTCAAACTAAGAATTTGAAAAATAGGACAGCTGTTCTGGCGTGTGCAAAGCATTATCTTGGGGACGGGGGGACGTTAGATGGGGTGGACCAAGGGGATACTGTATGTGACGAGGCAACATTACGCAGGTTATTTCTTTTGCCATATGTGCACGCAGTTCAAGCAGGAGTAGGTTCGATTATGGTCTCTTATAGCAGTTGGAATGGGGTTAAAATGCACATGAATAAGTACCTGTTGACCGATGTTTTGAAAGGGGAAATAGGATTTAAAGGATTTTTGATTACAGATTGGGCAGCTATTGAGCAGCTACCTGGAGATTTCAAGCAGCAGATTGAAACTTCGGTTAATGCGGGATTGGATATGTTTATGATCCCACATGGCGCTGGCCATCCCACTGGGTATGTACGGTTCATCCAGCTGCTGAAAGAATTAGTGGCAGAAGGTCGAGTACCCATGGCACGAATTGACGATGCCGTGATCCGGATTTTGCGGGTCAAGAAGGAGTTGGGATTATGGGAGAGACCTTTTGCAGATCGGGCACTTTTACCCAAGGTCGGATGCGCAGCCCATAGAGATGTAGCACGCCAGTGCGTTAGGGAGTCGCTTGTCTTGTTAAAAAATGATGGTGAGGTTCTACCCCTTAAAAGAAAAGGAATGCGCATTTGCGTAGTTGGGCAAGCGGCTGATGACCTAGGAGTGCAATGCGGGGGCTGGACTATTGCGTGGCAAGGAAAACCAGGAAAAGTGATAAACGGGGGAACAACGATACTCGAAGGAATGCGCCAAGTAGGTGGTAAAGATTACCAAATAGTCTACGATCCTGTGGGAACAAACTTGCCCCCTTCAGATGTAATTGTGGTTGTATTAGGGGAATTGCCCTATGCCGAAGGTAAAGGAGATAGAAAGGATCTGCGATTGTCTAAGAGAGAGGTCCAGTTAGTACGGGAAGCTAAGAAAACTGGTGCCAGCGTAGTGTTAATTTTAATATGTGGCAGGCCATTAATTTTGGGAGAAGTGAATGATTTGTGTGATGCTATTTTAGTGGCATGGCTCCCTGGTACTGAAGGAGCGGGGGTTGCCGACGTGTTATTTGGTAAATTTGCGCCTCGTGGTAGGCTTCCATTTAGTTGGCCCCGAGATATGAACCAAATTCCTATCAATGTAGGGGATGAGAAATATGAACCACTTTATTCCTACGGTTATGGCTTAACATACACACGCAAATGAGCCTGCTATATCTCATTGGTTTCTAACTGCCCAAGGTAGGACAAGGTGCCAGAGAATAGGAATGGATTAAGTTCTAGAATTTCGGAAAATTTCCACATCAGTTTATCCTTTGTTAGGGTTGTGACAGGTTTGATTTAACTGAGTGTTGATTTATAAGGTGAATTTAGCCTTACTTACGACAGAACGCTAACGAAACAGATGTCTTGCAATAACATTTGGGAACCATTGCTATTTCACTTGATATCGCGCGTGGTAGGTTATCGGTCTTTAGGGTCGTTATATCTGACTGTGTAGGAAATTGTCGTTTTGCTGGCTACCGGTATTGTAGGTTCAAACAGAACAGTTTTCGCATCTACGCGAGTAAATGGGTGGGAAGAGTTAACGATACGCCACCGGGGATATTCCAGAGGCTCGAATACTTTTACCTGGACAGCATTAGTCTTTGCATTATTTATCACGAGTTCAACTAGCTTTTCAACTCTAGGGCCTATACTTGAAGGTTCTGTGCCCACAATGCTAGTCTCACTAAGTATTTTGCGTTCCATTGTCAAATCAAATGCCAGCCCCAGAGTCAGTTTCATTTGTTCATTCTCAGGTGTATCAGGCATCATACATTCGCCAATTAGCGTGGTAGTGCCATCAGCTGATTTCGAGTATGCTTTAACAAGTCCACTTGGGAGTGGTTGGCCCAACCCGAATTCTACCTTGTTTGTGGTTTCTAGTGAGATCGTGGCAAAAATTCTTTTTGACGCCATTTGTTCAAAATACCTTTGGGGTTGAAAAATATAGATAATACGGCCTTTCATATTGGGAAACCTAAAGAGTTCGTATAACTTCGTTTGGCCCGCACAAATTGAAACGAGGTACGGGAATTGAAATTTGTAGTATTCGAACTCGGGTGTTGGATATGTTTCATCCACGGTTTCTCCAGCGGCTGTTGCCATGGGCATAATTGCGCGTCTGGCTGGATAGGTTGGAGGTCTGGGCCTGTGTATTTCGCCTGCAAGGAGTGTTACCTGGCTTTGATAGAAATCTTTGGTAGTATCGTTTTTGATCATTGCCTGAGCTATTAGGGAAGCAGACGTTTCACTTTCTAAATTTATCACGTAAATGGATTCCCACCCAAACCCTGTTGCTTCGTAACATAACTCGCATTGGTACCGGCCTGGCTGCGGCACCTTGATTTTTAGCATTGTAATTGGCTTTACGGAGGTTGATAAAATTGTAGGGTCGAATAGCGGTTTACCCGGAAGACCAAATCTTATTTTGCCTTCCAATTCAACGATGGCGTCCCACAAGGGGTGTCCTTCTACTGGGGTGTACGGGGCCCGGATTAAACGTCCGCGGATGATGCGTCGTTCGCCTGTAGTCGGGTTTATAGTTTCAAAATCCAGTACCTTGCCCTCATACAATTGCAGTAGGGATGTTTCATCCACAGGTCTTGTTAAGGATTCACATTCAAGTATTTTTATCGTATCGGGCTTAGACGGATGAGTAAGGATGAGGGTCCGCGGATCCACAGTTGCCGGTAAATTCGTAAGAACTAGGTAGGTCTCCGCCCGAGATGTGGTAAGTGTTATTGGTTCTGTAACGATGGCAAAATTTTGTTTGTAAATGACGATCTTAGGTTGGGCTAGGGTCAGAGATGGAAATAGCAACGCGACTAGCAAGATAATTCTCTTCATGGTGTGGCAATGGGTTTTCATGGTAAGTTTGGAGTTGTTATTTACCGATGTCAATAGGCGTCTTGGCCTACAAAAGTATGAAGTTTATGCTTAGAAAACTCGTTTTTAGCTCTCGCCGTAAACTTTTTGCGGGCTCTTGTGATATTTGGCTTCAGTAATTCGCTGCAAATTTGTGGTAAACTTATTGGTTGGAACGCAAAGAGTTCGCGTTTCGTGTTATGAGCTTTATTATGCGCGCAAACTATTTCCTGGTGCAGCTTTAATTATGCTTGGGTGTGGATCGGTAGTTGGTTGTTCCGGTTCTTTACAGTGCTGAAATTTTATAAACATAGAAAGAAAATGTTTTTAGTTTAATACATTGGCGAGCGAAAGAGGACTTTAGAATACCCTTGGGTTGCTTTTAAAGAAAAGCAAAGCTTAAAGCCACACATATGATTAAGGCGATGTGTGGTTGTGACTGAAGATTTTGCAGACCAAACGCTTAACGCGCTATTTATTTGTAGGGTGGTTCGTAAGTTTTTCTAGTTCTTCGGCCTTAATGATTTCGATTTTGGCTCCCTTTTTCATCTCTTCCATAGAGGGGACCTTAATTATGTCGCTTGTGAGTTGTTTCCGCTCAGGCAAAGCGGGTGATGATTCAGCCTTTACAGGAGGGGTGTTTGAGATTAGTTCGACCTCGAAGATTAAGAGAGAATTGGGTGGGATATTGGGGCGACCGCGCTCACCATAAGCCAATTCGGGTGGTATAAATAGTTCCCATTTTGATCCAGGCTTCATTAATTGAAGTGCCTCACGCCATCCAGAGATTACGCCTGCGAGTGGGAAGGTCGCAGGTTGACCCCTTTTGAAGCTGCTATCAAATTCAGTACCGTCCAATAAACGTCCCACATAGTTTACGGTCACTAGGTCTTCTGGTCCGGGCGGAGTTCCTTGGCCTTCATTTATGATCCTGTATTGCAATCCACTAGGTAGGGTTACGATGCCGGGCTTCTGTTTGTTTTCGGCAAGAAAACGCTCTGCTTTTTCCTTATTTTCTTTGGCAATAGCCTTAAGCTTGAATTCTTTGTTTGACACAACCATTTGCTGGGCTTGCATGAGGGTTTCACGCATTTCTTGCTCTGTTAGCCGGGTTTCGTTGCTATGTAGGGCATCTTTGAGGCCTTGCATTAAAGCATCGAGGTCAACTTGGAATTCTAAGCTTTTGTATGTTTGCCCTAATTGCATTCCAATTGCGTAGCTGTATTTCTCCATTTCGGAGGCGAACCCAGGGGAATTGGTAGACGCACAGACACACGAGGTAACTGCACTCAGCAGAAACGCAAAGTATACTTTGATTGGCCCTTTCATTATTGCTTAATTGCCAAATTTTATGGTGCCTGACAACAAATTTTCCAGGCGAATTTGTTTGTGGGCTTAGCGGGTCAAAAACTTCCTACTATATTGCTTTTTTGCTTGGAGGTTAGTGCGAGGAAGACTGTTAAATTGCATCCAGGGTACGCCTAACCACCTCAGCGAGTTTTGAAGGTGGGAAAGGTTTAATCAAAAGGTTTTCTCCTGGTATAAACTCGAAATATCTAGCTATAACTTCATCACTATATCCGGTCATGTAGATCACTTTTAAATGTGGATTTTGGAGTCTAAGTTGGTCAGCCAATTCCCGGCCACTCATACCACCTGGTAGCACCAGATCGCTGATTAGCATGTCAAATTTACCGTTGTGGGCGTTCCATGCTTTAATTGCTTCTTGTCCACTTGCTGCTTCATATACAGAGTAACCGAGTCGGCGCAACACCATAGCTGCCACGTTTCTAACTGAAGTGTCGTCTTCCACAAGTAGAACAGTTTCGCTACCTATGTACGAGTTCCAGTCAAACTCTAGAGTTTGTAATTGTCGCGTTTCTTTCTCCTGTATCGAAGCGGGCAAAAATATATGGAAAGTAGTACCTTTACCAACCTCGGTGTCAAATGTGATAAACCCACCGTGCTGTTGGACAATACTTAGAACCACGGCCAAACCTAGCCCGCTTCCTTTTCCTGGTTCCTTGGTTGTAAAGAATGGATCGAAAATACGAGTGTGGATTTCTGGTGGTATGCCAATGCCAGTATCAGCCACAGAAAGTTTTACATATCTCCCAGGTTCGACACCAAAGGCTTTTGCTCTATCTGGTTCAACGTTCTCTGCGTTTAAGCTGATTGTGATGGTCCCACCCGAAGGCATAGCATCACGGGCGTTGGTAACTAGGTTTGTAATAACTTGCTCGATCATCCCCAAATCTGCGTGAATCGAAGGTATGTTAGGAGTGGTTTGCAGGTTGATGCTAATGTTTTCTGGTATCACCCGCTGGAGCATCTTAAGCAGATTTGCGACGACATCGTTAAGGTCCAAATACCGAGGTTGCTTATGCGTACGTCTGGCAAAGGTTAAAAGCTGGTGGGTTAGGTTGGCCCCGCGTTCGGTTGCTTCGATTACCTGGTGGAGCATTTGTTGCGAGTCGGGTGAAAGATTTTCTCCAGTTAAAATTGCGGTTGTGCCCATCTGAATCACGGTAAGCAGATTGTTAAAGTCATGAGCAACACCTGCGGCGAGTTGACCCACGGCTTCCAAACGTTGTGCGATTTCGAGGGCTTTCCGCAAGCGCACATCTTCTGTAATATCCAAACCATAACAATGCGTGGTTCCAAGTTTCGGAATAGGATAGAATCCCCATGCTATGATGCGCCCTGCACGCTCGCTCCTATGATTTATTGATGGTGTATTGGTTTGCAAACATTTCTTGACTATTAATTCATAATCGTTTGGCAAAAGTTCCTTTGGATCATGCATTCCTAATTGGAATGCTAATTCCTTTGCCTTGGGATTTGCGTATATGATAGTCCCGCTCTCCTCTATCTCAAAGACAGGCAGTGGTAGTAATTCTGGGAAACTTGCCAGCCTAGCAATTTCAACCTGCGCTTTCTTAAGAGGGGTGATGTCGATGGCTACACCTTCATAATAAACTGTCTTCCCAGTTTCATCGCGGACTGCAATTGCGCTTTCAATTACGTTGATCGCCTTCCCATCCTTTCTCCCGCAAATGTTCTCATATGCTTTAAGTACACCAGTTCGCTCCACTTCTTGTAGAAATTTTTCCCTTAGCTTTGGAGTGGGGTATAGTTCCCAAACGTTTCGACCCATAAGTTCCTCTGGCGAAGCAAAACCCAGCATGCTTGCTAAGGTGGGATTCACCATCAATATTTGGCCGCTAGGAGTGGTTCTGTAAAAACCAACTGCTGCATTATTAAAGAATTCCCTTAATTGCTTCTCTCGGGCCTGTAATGCCTCAACTGCTTTTTTCTCACGTTCTTGCAACTCGATATTATGCAAAGCCAAGGCGATATCATTAGCTAATTCGCTAACAAGGTTGTGTTCTTCAGGGTTGACCGCGTACTCATCTAATAGGGATACAACCAATGCCCCGAAGCGTTGACCCTTATATTGCAAAGGTGCGATAATAACAGTTCCTTCTAAATTTGCCGTGACTGGGCAATTAGCACGAGCTTGGCGAGGACTAATAAACAGTTCACCAGAATTAATCACTTTTAAAAGTAATTCGGGCACCTTTTGGCCTATATAGTTTTCGAGGGGAAATTGGCATTTTTTTTGTAAACCCCACTCAAATACACCGGTAATCCACCCTTCGGCGTCAGTAAGAATAATAATGGAAGCAATATAACCTTTCGTTTCTACCAGTGTTCGGCAAACAGATTTAAGGAGTTCTTTTTTATCAGATACTTGGGTGATTGTTTGGTTTACGTTCCGAATTGCTTTGAGTGTGATGATCAAGTGTTTCAAATGTAATTCTGAGTTTTTCTGCTCGGTTATATCCTGGGCCGCCCCAAGAAGGGTTGTTACTTGTGCTGTATTGGGATCCTTTACCGGCGCGATAACACTACGTATGTATTGGACCTGGCTGGATTTCGTCATCACTCTAAATTCGGAGGTACTTTCATTGCCATTGAAGCATTGACTAAGGTGGCTGGTAAAAATCTCGACGTCCTCAGGGTGTACCGGATACAACTGTTCTGGTTTAAAGCCTTGTGGATTTAAGGCGCCGAATGCATCAGTGTAGCGTTTGCTAAACCAAATTGGTTTAAGCCGTCCATCGGGAGTTAGTTCAACTTCAAATGTGTAATCGCTTATTATATTTGCTATTTTTTCGTACCGCGATTTAGTTTTATACAATTCGGTTATGGCTTGTTTGATTTGTGTTATGTCTTCGATTGCTACCATTATGTAAGGTTTGTCAGATTCTATGGGGGTAATGGGGGTTATGTTTACCTTCAATATTTTGGTGCCGATTGGATTAGGAAAATCCCACTTTAACTCGTATTCTTGAATTCTTACCCCCTTGGAAAGGGCAAGGTGGATAAGGCTTTGTAAATCAGGTATTCGCCATGCCCCATGGTGAATTTCAGAAAGTTCATGTCCCAATACCAAGTCCGGTTTCGTTTTAAAGGTATTGTAAAAGGCTTGATTAGCGATGACCACATGCCCATGGCTATCAAGCACTAATATAGCTTCGTGAAGATGGGTAACGATGTTTTGAAACAAATTCTGGGCCCTTGAGATTTGTTGCAGAGCTATTTCTTCTACTGTTCGATCACGTAGGATAAAGATGTGGCTTACCCCCTTAATTCCTTCGATTATTCCCAAGGCATGAGTTAGGCCTACAGGGATCTTCTCGCCTGTTCGGCGTTTTAGGGTAAATATAGCTTCACTCTGTGTATTGGCCCCTTTTAAAAAAGTTTCCTCAACATTCACTTCGCAATTAGTTATAGGGTCTGACAGACTGAAAAGCTTATGTACAAATTGACCCGTAGTCTGTTTTTCGTTGATATCCAAGAGTTGACACGCAGCACGGTTAATACATCTGACTTGGCCCTTGTCATCTGTGATAATTATAGGGAAAAGAATTGTTTCAATTACAGATTTTAAAAAGCGCAAGCGGCTTTGTTCCAAGGTTGTTTCAGTACTACGTTCGACCGCATAAATCAGGTAACACGGTTTACCGTTAAATTCGATGGGTAATACAGAGAGTCGGACTGGGACCTTGACATTTGGTTTTTTAAGATGATGCCATGGTTGTCGGACAAAACCCCCGGTTTCCTTGATTAATGTGAGCTCGTTAACGATTTTGTGCCGCTCGGATTCGATATGAAGCTCCGGATAGTAACGGTCTTTAAACTCTTCTGGTGTTGTGTTGTACGTTTTACATGCTAACTCGTTTGCCTGGATAATCTTTAAGGTGACGGGGTCAACAATCCAACATGGGGCAAACGTCTGGTTGAAAAAAAATTGATACAAGAGTGAGCCGCCTTCACTTGTTGAACTAAAAGTCAAATAATGTGATTTATGTTTCGAGGCCATTAGGGAAATAATTGAAAATCTGGGAACTAATAACCATCTCTTTTTTAAAGCGTACTTTTTTTATAGTCAAGGCGGCCTGGCATCCCGTGTAGTAGTAACGTAAATTGGGGCGGTTATATGGTTTTTACATAATTGATAGTTTATGCTTAACCTGAGCTATCACTTCGGGTTGATATAAATGGGCGCTGTTTATAAACAGTTTTTGCGTATATATCTGTGAGAAATTGTCTTGGGTTTTGAAGTTAGTTAGCCTCATTGCACATTGTAATACTCTTACGACGCTGGGAGTAAGGGAATTTGTCATTGGTTAATTTTTAATTGAGGAGTTCTCAGAAACAATGCAACCGGTTCCCATTCCGAGAACAATTTTTGGAAACCTTAGCTGCATCAGTTTATATGAGCAATCGGTTACTACGCAAAGGGGAAACAGAGGAACGTGTGCCTTGCCAAGGTATTAGGGAGTACATATGTTTAGCGTATGAAACTAATTTGTGGTGTTGCTTTGTTTATATTTGTTATTTCAGCCATTCTAGGAGCAAGAGGCGAAACCGTTCGGTTGAGGGGAGGGGGTGTTATAAGGGCGCCGATTTTAGCACAAAAGCCTAATTTGATAGTTATTGACTTAGGATTTACCGTTGTACTTATTCCCCGGAGTGAAGTGATTTCTATTCTATCGGACGAGTCGAATTTAGGGACTGATGTCCAGTTAGAAAGAAACGATCAAAATCTGCATGGAAAGGCTGCAATTAATGTTGTTCGAGAGTTTACGAACAGTGCCCCGAAAGAAATACCTAGAGAGGTCGAGAAATTTTATAGATTAAGCGACTCGGGTGGCCGGGCGGCTTCAGTTAAGGAACTAGTACATAAGCTGGGAGAAGCGGTTGTACAAGTCCGGACTCCGCGAGGTTTGGGCAGCGGGTTTATAATTAACGAAGAAGGCTACTTGGTTACAAACTTCCACGTTGTCGAAGGAGAAACGGAAATAGAGGTTGAAGTATATCATCAACGCAGTGGTCAGCTCGAACGTAAAACGTATAAGCAAGTTAAGATTATAGCGTTGAACAAGTTTGATGATTTGGCTTTGCTAAAAATAGAAGACAAGGATGCCTCGAAATTTGTGTCGGTGCCAATAGGATCAACTGAAACCCTGGTGGTAGGCGAAAGAGTATTTGCGATTGGTAGTCCTTTGGGGCTGGAAAGGACTGTGACAGAGGGGATTATTAGTACTAAGACGCGGTTAATTCAGGGCAAATTATATTTGCAAACGACAGCGCAAATTAATCCCGGCAACAGTGGTGGACCGTTATTCAACCTTGCTGGTGAAGTTGTTGGAGTAACTAACATGAAGGTTATGTACGGTGAAGGTTTAGGTTTTGCAATACCGGCAGAGGTTGTAAAATATTTCCTGGACCATCGGGATGCCTTTGCGTACTCTGTAGATAACCCTAGTGCGCCGTATAGGTATTTGGATCCTCCTATGAGGACCGGCCCTAACAGCGGCGGGGGGGCAAAAAATTAGGATAGCGAGGTTCCATGAACACGCAAATTATACTAAATCGTTATCTCTCCATAGTAGCGACCGGGTGTTTAATGCTATCAACTACCCAGGCAGCCACGGTACCACCCGCAGAACGGCTGTTACCTCATGACACATTAGCAGTATTTTCTATACCTAGTGTAAAGTCGTTAAACGAAGCTTCAGAGCGTTCGCCAATGATGCAACTATGGCGGGACCCGGCTATGCGTCCATTCCGCGAAAATTTTACCAAGAAGTTTGAGTCAACAGTTGTCAAACCAATCGAAGACGTCCTCCAGATTAAGTTGGCTGACTATACGAATCTCATCACGGGTCAGTTTACCATTGGTTTTTTAAATACGGAAAATGTGGTAGAAAAAGGGCCTGCTACTATATTAATTGCAGATGCGGGCGACAGGGCATCACAGCTGCAATCGAATCTTATTGCAATCCGGAAAAAATGGGTTGATGGCGGAAATAAACTTCGCACGGAGAAGATTAGGGACGTGGAATTTACGGTTTATATAATCGGCCAAAAGAAATTGACTGAGACTTTCCAAAAAATTGCAGAAAAATTTGGGATTACTGAACTTCAGGAAGATTTGGACGAAACGAATACTGTAAACGAAAGCGAATTGTATGTTGGCCAAAAGGGCTCTTTGCTTTTAGTAGGTGGGGATCCTAAATCATTAGAAGCCGTTTTAGCATCTCTTGATGGCAGTGGTAGGCAAACACTTTCTGATTCGCCGAGCTTTAAGTTCTGCAGTTCTTATCACTTTCGTAAATCACAATGGTATTTATGGATAAACGTTCGTGGGATTATGGACCTGATAATAAAGGCTTATGATGAAGAGCAGAAAAAGGCAAAGGATGAGGAATCAGAAGTGTCGGTTTTTGCTAAGCCACCTTCTCCAGCTCAAATCTTTGATGCGTTAGGATTGAGCGGAGTGCGTGCTGTTTCAGCAGCGTATTATGAGGATGCAGATGGTGTGTATTTTGAAGGATTGGCGTTTGTGCCAATGGGCGAGCGCAAGGGACTTCTAGATCTGCTGACGAAGGAAAAGAAGGACTTAATGCCACCGGATTTTGTCGCTGCAGAAGTGGCCACGTGGGCGCGTTGGCGGATCGACGGTGCAAAATTTTGGAACACTATGCTTAAAGTGGCAGGAGAGATATTGCCATTCCCAGTTGCTGATCAGCTAATCGCAATGATTAATAGTGCCATGAGGGAAAAGAACCCAGATTTCGATTTTGAAAAAGATTTTGTAAAAAATTTGGGGGACGATTTTATCAGTTATGAGATGCCTCCGCGAACTTCAAAGCCTGAAGATTTGGCTTCCCCGCCAAAGATATACTTAATTGGTTCAGGTGATCCGGAAAAGCTAGTGACTACTGTGTGTACAGTGATTCCAGAATTGGGGGGGGCTTTAACAGTGAAAGAACGAGAATTTGCAGGCCGGAAAATTTACTCTGTGATACCTACTGTGGTCAGGCAAAGTAAATCAGCTAAAGAACCCATAATTAGTTTCGCGGCCGTGAATAGGTATATAGCGTTTTCCTCAGACACGGCGTTGCTGGAGGAATTTGTTCGTCAAAAAGGTCCAGACGCAAAACTTAGAGAAAATGAGCAGCTGATGCGGGCTTTGCGGAAGTTGGAGTTGGATAGTGCGACGGGTGTGTCGTACTTAAACAATGCGGTATCTATGAAGGCTTTTTTAGGTTCGCTAAAGCAGAACGGTGGTACAGTCACAAATATCGCAGATTTATTTGGAATACCGCTTGAAGCTCAACAAAAAGAGAAACTTGCTAATTGGATCGATGTAACGCTGCTTCCATCCTATGATGCCATCTCTAAGTATTTTCATTTCCAGGTGACTTCGCTGTTTACCACGCCTGAGGCAGTTATATTGCGATCGTTTGCTCCAACCCCACCAATGCTTAAAAAATAGATTGTGCGTGTACTGATTACAAAAAACACGAATTCCAATAGGTGCCTTGATGGTAAGGCTTTAGGTCCCAGCCTATTGACGTGTCTCGTAAAAAATGGCGTCAAAAGGTCATTTGTGAAATTACCTGTTTAAGGAGGTTAGCAGATTTTTTAAGTAGGGTTAGTTCGTTTTCTGGGAGAGGACATTCTACTATTTTTGAAATGCCATTTTGATCCAAGACACACGGGACGCTTAGGCAGACATCATGTAAACCAAACTCGCCATCCAGGTATACTGAGACTGTTAGAATACTTCGCTCACCGCGAAGAATGGCTGCTGTGATTCGCACCAGGGCTACACCAATTGCAAACCAGGTAGCTCCTTTATAGTTTATAATCTTGTATGCTGAGTTTCGTACTTCCTCTTCTATGAGCTTACGTTCGTATTGCCAATTGGGGCAGTTATGGCATTTTGGGCAGTAGTTGTCCATTTGTATACCGCCGATGTGAACCATTGACCAAGCGGCGAGTTGACTATCTCCATGTTCACCCAGAATATATGCATGTACGTTCCGAGGATCTATTCCACAATGCCGACTTAGTAGATGTCTGAACCGCGCGCTGTCTAACACTGTTCCTGAACCGATTACCCTTTTCCGGTCAAAACCCGATCGCTTTAAAGCAACGTAGGTCATTATATCCACCGGGTTCGTAACCATTAAAATTACAGCTTTTGAATTTTGCCTTTTTATATCGTCAATGATTTCCTGGACAATAGCGGCATTCCGATTAAGTAAGTCTAATCTGGACTCCCCAGGTTTTTGTGCAACCCCGGCTGTTATGACGATTAACTGAGCATCTGAATAATCCTCCGGAGTCCCAAATTTTATTTCTGCCGGTGGGAAGAAAAATTGCCCATGTACTAGGTCCAAAACCTGACCTTTTGCAAGAGATTCGTTTTTGTCAATTAACACGATTTCTTCGGCCAAGCCTGAGTGGGCTAAAGAATAAGCATAAGTCGAGCCTACAGCTCCAGCTCCAACGATCACTACCTTCCGTTTCAGACGGTTATCGATCCTGGTTTGTATGAATGTGATGTTTTGTCCGTGTAACACGCACATAAGGTGACATAGACGCACGGGTTTTGCAACATCAACAAGTATAGGTGATAAGCAGCTCAATTTACAGGAACAAACCGGTCTTGCACATGTTGGGTTTTAGGCTTTAAAACGTAGTTTTATTGCATAGAATCCGAATACATGAAGCCTAGGGTTGTAAGGTTAAAACGTGTCACTCGGGAGACTAACATTGTTATTCGCCTTAATCTGGATGGGCGAGGCAGAGCTAAAGTGGATACTGGCATACCGTTTTTCAATCATATGTTGGAGCTGTTTGCACGCCATGGCATGGTGGATTTAACCCTTAAGGCGAAGGGGGACTTAGAAGTAGATCTCCATCACACTGTTGAAGATTGTGGAATTGTGTTGGGGGAAGCTTTCAATAAAGCTTTGGGTGACAGAAAGGGCATTCGCAGATATGGAACGGGATTTGATCCTCGCAATCCAATGTGTGGTGAGTCATACGTGCCTATGGACGAGACACTGGTTAGATGCGTAATTGACTTTGGAGGGCGCCCGTACCTTGTTTGGAAGGGATTTGATTCGCTTGCTTACAAAAGGTTAACAATGGAAGAAAAGACTCAGGATCCGGCTTGTGCATTTAGGTTCGGATTGGCTAGGGAGTTTTTTCAAGGGTTTGTCAATCACAGCCGATGTAATTTACACATTGAGCTATTGTATGGGCAGGAGCCTCACCATATTGTTGAGGCTGTTTTTAAAGCTTTTGGGCGCGCGGTGGATGAAGCCTGTCAGCGTGACCCTCGGATTTCTGACCAAATCCCAAGCACAAAAGGTCGGCTGATTTAACCAACGGATTACGTTTGAATGACAAGCGCTAAAGCTTCGTCAAATTATATGGGTCCAAAGATAAATTATGAAGCCTTGGATGATGAAGCGCTTGTCAAGGCGGCCAAAGACGGGGACATGGAGGCGTTTGAAGAGTTGGTCCGCCGTTACTCTAACTTACTGTACAACCGTGCAATGGCGTTTGTAAGGGAACAAGATACAGCTTTGGACATTTCTCAAGAAGCGTGGGTGCGAGTATGGCGTGGCTTGCGTAAGTTTAAAGGCGATTGTGCCTTTGCTACGTGGGTCACACGTATAGTGACGAATTTATGTATTGATTATGTACGTCGTCTCCAGCGAAACCGAAATTTATCAATTGAAGCATTGGAGGAGGAGATCGGAGGGGTAGAAAGGCTGGTGGATCCTATTGAGGTAGATCCTTTAGAAGGATTGACTGTCGAGGAACAAAGATTGGTACTCAGAGAGGCACTAGGTCAGCTGACTGAGGTGCATCGTGCGGTTATTATACTTCACGAATTTGAAAACCTAAGCTATAAGGAAATCGCAAAGATAATGGGGTGTTCGCTTGGGACTGTAATGTCTCGTTTATTTTACGCAAGGCGAAGTCTAGCCGCTGCAGTGCGTGAAATCTTGCGCAAGCGAAATGAAAAATAAAATGGACAAATTACTTAAAATACAAGCCTATTTCGATAACGAGCTTGGTCCTGGGGAAGCGCGTGAAATAGAACAACTATTAGTTTCTGAGACAGAGGCTCAGACGATTGGAGACTTCATCCGTAAGCACCGTGAAACATTAAGGAAACTCGATCTTGAACACGGTTATTCACTGCCTATTCCATTTGAAGTTTATTGGGCAAGTATTAGATCCCGGATAACTCAGCCGAGCATGATAGACGTTATTTCAGGAGCCATATTGGATTTTGTGGAGAGGGTACGCTCGATCCGCCGCACGGTTGCGCCAGTAACAGTTATCGCAGTTTGCCTGATTTTATGCATTTTGGCAGGTAATGCCTTGACACGGTATAGGAGCCAGGTTTCAAATACCAAATTTGAAATTGTGGCGTTGGTAAAAGATCCTGGCGTAGTCACGTATCGCGATTGGGCTCAAGGGGTGACACTCGTGTGGTTCCCTTACCCAGCTAATGGGGAGTAGTTGATATGTTTTATGTAAATGTATAGTTTTACCCAAGTTCTATGCGTAAGAGCGTGAGTATATTTGCAATTGTCGTGTGTGCGTTGTTGTTTCGATGTGTGATTTATGCGGAAGACAGGGGCCCTTCGATGCAATTGGAAGCGATATTGGTTTGGGGTACCAATGATGAGCAGTCTCCGGATCCTAACCATAAACCGTTGGAACCAGGCATAGAAGCAAAACTTAGGAATCAGCCATTTAAGTGGAAAAAGTATTTTGAGGTTAATCGCCAGAGTACAAATCTCGTAGCAAAGGCCGCCGCCAAACTTAAAATGAGCCAGGAATGTGAGATTGAGGTTTTAAGTCGTGGCGACTCTACAGTGGAGGTAACGTTAATCGGCAAAGGGCAACGTGTAGGTACTGTAGTTCAACCCTTGCCGCCTGGTGAACTGCTCGTTTTGGGTGGCAACGCTCCCAATATGACGGGTTGGTTTGTGGTGATCCGCCAACGTGGGAAGGGCTCGCAATGATTTTTTTCTTCCTTCTATGTAAGCCGTTTGGTCTCAAGCGCGTCCCGTGATCCGTCGCCAACCAGGTTCAAAGATACAAGGAGGGCTAATAGGACCGCCCCGGGGCACACAATTAGCCACCAGTAAACTTTGACCGGATTTATTTGCTCTACACCTTCGGCGATTAACGATCCAAGGCTTGCCATAGGAGGCTGTATTCCAAGCCCTAAGTAGCTAAGGAAACTTTCGTAAAGAACAATCGAGGGCACTGTCAAGGTCCAGTACACTATCGCGATGCCAAGCACATTTGGAATAATGTGTCGGAAAATAATCCGGGAATGTGATGCGCCGAGCACTTTAGCAGCGTCAATGAACGGTAGGTTCTTAAGGGAAAGAACTTGGGCACGAATAATCCTAGCCATAGTAAGCCACGAAACCGCACCAAGGCCAATTATAAGCGTTAAAAAACGTGTCATGGTTTTGGCTGTGGGGATAATAGCTGCTAATTTATCTCCTACAAACCGTTCTGATGTGGTAACAAGCACAATGACCACTATTATTCCCGGCATCGAGTAAAGCACGTCGACTATTCGCATCATTATCGTGTCGATTCTTCCTCCGGCATATCCGGCAACTGTTCCCCAAGCTACACCGATTATGAGGCTTATTAATGCACCTGTTATACCTACCAATATCGATATGCCGGTTCCATACACCACCCGTGAGAACAAATCTCGGCCGTGTACATCTGTGCCAAACCAGTGTTTTACGGAAGGGGCCTGGAACTGATCGTCTGAGAGGGCAAGTGGATGATACGTGATAGCAAAGGCTTGCCCTTCTTGTCCAAATAAGGGAGCAATTTTTAAAGCAATCGGCCATGTGATTACGATCCCAATTAATATCGCCAACGTGATTGCCCCCAAACATGCAGGCTTATTGGCAAGGAAAAGTCCTAAGGAACTGCGTTTTTCCATTGAACCGCATTGATCTGCATTCACAAGTTTTGGGCTTCCTTTATTCATAACGAATCCGTGGGTCAATTACCGCATAACAAACATCCACAAATAGGTTAAGACTTATAAGGATAATCGCATAAAACGTCACTAAACCGACTACTAACGTGTAGTCGCTATTCAATGCGGCGTGAACGAACATCATTCCTGAGCCTGGAATTTGGAAAATGTTTTCGATAACAAACGATCCGGTTAAAAGGTCTGCTAACATAGGTCCGCAGTAAGTTACAACGGGCAGAATTGCTAGCCGGGCGACGTGCCGAAGTAACACTTTGCTTTCTGGAAGTCCTTTTGCACGCGCAAGTAGAATGAATTCATTTTGGGAAACTTCTAGAAGCGATCCTCGAAATAATCGGGCAATCCGCCCCGCATATATTAACCCTAAGGCTATTGTTGGTAGAACGACGTGTTCAATATTACCCCACAAAGCCGGTGGCAGTAGTTTTAGCTTTAACGAAAGCACTAGCACAAGAATTGGGGCAAGGATAAACCCTGGAGTACACATCATTACGATGATAATTAAGCTGCTTGTATAGTCTTGCCAACGGCCACGTCTTGCTGCGGTGTAAAAGCCGATAGGTAAACCAAGTCCAAGTGCAAAACCAAATGCTAGTAACCCAAGAATAGCTGATACAGGGGCCGATTCTCGGATAATTTCATACACCGAGTGTGACCGATATCGCAAGGAAGGCCCGAAATCAAGCTGGAGTGCTCCAAAAAGGAAACGCATATACTGCTTCAGTAAAGGTTCGTCCAAATAATATCTTGCTTTTAGTTGCCGTTCTACTTCGGGGGTTAATGGAGCCCGTTCGCTATCGAAAGGACCTCCTGGGGCGATTTTTACGAGGCAAAACGACAAAAGGGTAATCACTAGGAGTAAAGGAACAAACAAGCAAAGCCGTTTTACAAGGTAGCGGATCATGGCTGCCCAGTACGTTTATGGGTAAAAGAGGGCAAAATGTTTGTAAAAGTTACCTTTTTTATTGCGTTGAGCGGGTGTAAATCGAGCACGTTTTGGTGTATACCGGCCACTTTATTAGTGTCGAATACATTAACACCCGTAAAATAGAAAAGTGGTACAATCGGGGGGTCTTCTTTAATTAGGAGCGTTTCTGCTTGGTAGTACAGCTGAGCACGTTTTTCCATGTCTGGTTCAACTGCGGCAGCTGTAACTAGCTCATCATAGGTCGTATTTTTCCAGCCAGTCCGATTGTTACCATTGTAGCTGGTAAATAGTTCAAGAAACGTGGATGGATCATTGTAATCTGCCACCCAGCTTGATCTTGAAATATCATAGTCCAACTGGGACTGTGCACTAAAGAAAATCTTTCGTTCCAACTGGCGCAGTTCCACCCTGACTCCTAAAGTATTTTGCCACATGTTTTGCAATTCGACCGCTATTTTGCCATTCAGCTTTGCGGCTCCGCGTGCCGCTGCGTCAAAACTATACTGAACCACTGGGAAACCTTTGCCTTCTGGATAACCAGCCTCGGCCAAAAGCCTACGAGCTCTGGCGGGGTCGAATGGTAATCCCTCAGCGGGGATGTAATTTGCCGTCTGTGGTGGGACAAAGCTATTGGCAATTCTTTCCCCAGCCCGCGTTATTTTTGTTACGATCCGTTCTTTATCGATTGCCATAGCAAATGCCTTTCTAACCCTAGAATCGTTAAACGGGGGTTTTGTCACATTGAACCTAATAAAGTAAGTGGCTAGGTAGTCGAACTTATGAAAGTCGGGGCGCTGAAGCAGCTCTTCTAAGAGCTCAGGGGGGATCATATCCTTGTCCCAAATAATGTCTGCGTATCCTCTAAGGTAAAGGTTTAGGGCAGTAGAAGGCGAACCGATAGGTAAGATGTCCACAATATTAAGCTGAGTGTTTTCGGCGTCCCAATAGTATGGGTTTTTAGCTAGGCGAATAGAATGATTGGCTTTCCAATGTACCAACTGAAAAGCTCCACTGGTAGGTAATGGACGTGTCTTCAGCCATCTATCGCTTTGGGCTTGAATTACTCGCCAGGGGACAACCGAGGCAACTGGCAGAGCACATATATCCAGAAAATACGGAACGGGTTTGGTTAGCTGGATGGATAGGGTGGTTGGGTTTAAAACAGTTATACCGACTGTTTCAGGGTTAGTGGTTTTCCCATAGTAAAATTCCGTGGCACCCTTTACACAGAACAAGAGCGCTGCATAATTTGCGGCAGTTTCTTGTTTTAGAACTCTAAGCCATGATTGGCGGACGTCCTCAGCCGATATTGGTTCGCCCGTGGACCAACGAGCGTTTGTCCGCAAATAGAATGTCCATACGCGGCCGTCATCTGTTGCTTCCCATCGTTCTGCAAGCCCAGGAATGGGTTTACCCGTAATCGGATCTGGCCTGGCAAGGCCTTCGAACAAAGCCATAGCTATCCGCATTTCAGCAAATCCAGTAATTATAGCTGGATCAAGGCTTTCAGGTTCAGTCCCATTTATTATAACTAGGTCCGGTCGAGAGGTTTTAAAATTACATCCTATGCACACCAATGTGCCCAACAAACAAATCGCAAAAGGTTGGGTTATTCGGGCAACCCGATCCCTAAATCTCTTTTTTGGGTTAGGCGCTGTTTTAGTTATTGCTGCCCTATGTGACCTCATCTACTAGTCAGAAAATATCCCAATTGGCCAAAAAACAAATTAAGATTATCCGAACCCAAGGCAAATTTTTAAGAACCCTAGGGCGGTTCTAGGAAACATTTGTTTTCGAAAATAAGGCGAAAACGTAAAAGTCCACGTAAAAGGCCAGACGGCTTGGCATAAAGGGTAGCTAAAAGTATCCCTTATTTGGCCCGAGCCTTAAGCGAATGGACTTTATAATATTTCTCGCATTCATGACAAGCCTTTGGTAGTCAGAAACTTTCTTGTACGAGTTTCTTAATTCCGAACTGGTGCAGAAGCGGTGATATTTCATTCCCAGTTAAGCATTGCATTGTGGTTTTCTATTTGCTGGGAATTCCCACAATTGAGCGTTTGACTAAGTTGTAAATCACAAAACCGATTGCGACGGTCCCTGTACAATCTGAAGGGCAGCGTAAAGGAAGAATTTGTAGCCAAAAGCGTCTTTTTGGTGTAAATGCTTAGGTTTTGGATAACAACGGATTTTACCGGTGGAAAATCAGATTGTTACAAACCGGTGATTAGAAACTGGTGCAGTCAATCGTATAGCGGAGAGCATTGTTTACGATTACTGGCTACGGACATTCATATGTCCAAGGTGGTTATTATTCTTGCTGGGGTGGTTGAGTGGGGGTTACCGGTTGAGGTGCCGCTGGAACTTCAGATGCTGGTTGCAGAGGTGTTCCAGAGGTTGTTTTTTCCGAACCCGTCTGCGGGGTTATGTCTTGGGAAGTGGTTGCCTTCAAAAGCTCCAATCTTTCGCGCTTAGCTGCTTTCATATGTAATCCTGTGAGTGATAGGCACAGGGCAAAGAAGAGGATAGCCAGGTATTTGGTTGCTTTGGTTAAAATTGTACCTGTGCCTGGACCGAAAAGTGCATCTGCTGCTGCTCCTCCAAACGCAACTCCTAACCCAGCTTCCTTTTTTGGCAGTTGTATAATCACTAATAGGACGAGGATGACGCAAACTAACACTAAAATTATGGTAAGTAATCCGATTAGCAGGCTCATAGACCTTTCTTTGTTAAATTGAATTTAGCACGATTTCCGCAAAGCTACGCGCCTCTAGTGAAGCGCCCCCCACGAGTGCTCCATCTACGTCTGGCTGACTCATAAGCTCTCGTGCATTTGATGGTTTGACGCTTCCGCCGTATTGAATTCTTACCCGGCGTGCAACTGAGGCACCGTACATGGATGCTATTAAACTCCGGATGAAAGCATGGGCCTGTTGTGCTTGTTCGGGGGTAGCGTTTCGTCCAGTGCCAATGGCCCAAACGGGCTCGTAAGCTATAATGGTATCTTCCATTTGCGCGGGGGTTAACATCGAGAGACACCCGCGTACCTGTCGTTCTAACACTGCCTCAGTAAGATTTCTTTCGCGTTCTTCTAGAGTTTCACCTACACACACGATTGGAACTATCGATGCTGCGTGAGCAGCTTTTACTTTTTTAGCAATTAACTCATCGGTTTCTTTTTGGTATTGCCGGCGTTCGGAATGGCCTAGGATTACGTACCGCACAGAGAACTCTTTTAGCATCGCAGCGCAGATTTCGCCGGTGTAAGGGCCAAAGCTGTTCTCATTCATATTCTGCGCTCCCAAACGAATATTGGAATCTAGAATTGCTTTGGAGACTGCATCCAAAGCGGTGAAAGGAGGGCATACCACGATGTCGACCTCCTTCACGTGGCCCAATAACCGTTTTAATTCTGTGACCAAGGGGATTGCCTCGGCCACCGTTTTGTTCATTTTCCAATTGCCTGCGATAATTAAACGCCGTTCTTTTTCCATTTTTAATGTATGGTTAAAAATTCTCTTTCATGTGCTGTCCAAATTCCAGGGACAAGGCTATTTTATCACCTAACCAATCGAGGAACGGACCTTGCTTTTTTACTATTGTACTATTTATCCATCAATACCACTACTCCGGGTAATTCACGACCCTCTAAGAATTCTAGGCTGGCACCACCACCGGTGCTGATAAAGGTAATTTTTGAGGTCAAGCCGGCTTTGTTTATGGCTTTCACGCTGTCTCCACCACCGACTATGCTCGTAGCTCCGGCACTGGTGGCGTCTGCCACCGCCTGTGCAATTTCGAAAGTACCCTTTGCAAATTCGGGTTTCTCAAACATACCCATTGGACCATTCCAGAGGATGGTTTTTGCTTTTGCAATTTCCTGGGAGAAGAATTTTACGGTATCTGGCCCTATATCCAATCCAGCGTACTCATCTGGACAATTTAAGTCTTTGTTAATGCGGATGTCCTTGTATTCTACAACGGGCTTACCTTTCTTATCGACCTTATCAGTCTGTACGGGTACGGCGATAACGTCATCAATTGGTAAGAGGAATTTCACTTTCCGTTCTTCCGCTTTTTGGAGCGCAGCTTTAGCTACATCTATTTTGTCTGGCTCCACCAGTGATTTGCCGGTTTTGTAGCCCTGTGCCAGCCGGAATGTATACACCATAGCACCGCCTACAAGTATCGTATCGGCTTTCTCAAGAAGCCTATTGATGACACCAATTTTATCTGAAACCTTTGCGCCTCCTAAGATAACTACAAATGGTCGTGCCGGGTTTTCCAATTCTTCGCCCAAGAATTTGAGTTCTTTTTCCATTAACAGCCCAGCTACGCATTTACCACCACGTTTTGCGATAACGCGAGCGACACCCTCTGTGGATGCGTGTGCGCGGTGTGCTGATCCAAAAGCGTCATTTACATATACATCTGCAAAGGCGGCTAATTTTTCAGCGAAAGAGGGGTCATTAGCTTCTTCTGCCGGGTAAAACCGTACGTTTTCCAATAAGAGGATATCACCATCTTGAAGTTTTGCTACGGTTTCTTCTACTTTGGGTCCAATGCAATCGTCCACAAACTGAACTGGCCGCCCTATCATTTCTGAGAGTTTCTCAGCCACTGGCTGAAGCGACATAGAAGGTTCACGTTTACCTTTAGGACGTCCTAGATGCGAAGCCAAAATGATCTTGGCACCTTTTTCAATTAAAAGCCTAATAGTGGGTAAGGTCTCCTTTATGCGTGTTAGGTCGGTTATAACCATCTTCCCATCTTTTTCTTCCATGGGTACGTTGAAATCAACACGCACAAATACACGCTTACTGCGGACGTCAATGTCTTTGACTGTAAGTTTTGCCATAGTAACGCAAAGAATATCTGACCCGCTTGAATAGTCAAAGCTGAATTAAAGGTATACTTACTGTGCTGGTTGGTTGACGTTTGCGTAAAATGTTATGTGGTTCGGCCAAGTTGCCGTAAATTAGGTGTGTTTACAAAAAATCACCTGCGACACCTTTAGCATTCGGGAGTGGGGGGTTAGATCTAGACCCCCTATTCTTGTGTAGCAAAAAGGTTAATCATTCGCCAATGATTGTAACCACCACAGTCCGGTTACGAGGGCGGATATCACATTCTAAATGGAAGACTTGCTGCCAAGTACCTAACACTAGGCATCCATCTTTAATTGGGATTGACAGTGAGCACCCAAGCATAGTGGCTTGGAGGTGTGAATGACCGTTGCCATCATGCCAGGTGTCTTCATGTGCATAAGATTTGTCAGGTGGGATGAGCTTATCTAAAAGTTCTGGTAGGTCCTTCTGGAGGCCCGGCTCAAATTCAATTGTGCCAATAGCACTAGTGCTGCCGACTGCAAACACATGGGCAACACCGGTTTTTACACCAGATTCCTTTACGATTTTAAACAGTTCTGGTGTAAGATCACGCATCTCCCGGTGTCCACGTGTGCTGAAAGTAATACTTCGCTGATATATCATGCCAGGAAGTTTGTCATACGCAGATTTAATTGCAAGTTAGTTTTGGTTGGAGGCGCATTCAGTTAATGCGTATTTTAGCTTAGATGAAATGTGACGATTTGTTACATCGGTGGGATCTCACAGTCTCAGAAGCAATCGCTCTTCAGCGCGAATTGGCAACCAAGGTAATATCAAAGCCCCTATGTCGAAGTGTGAAGAAGATTGTGGGCTTGGATGCTGCATTTGATGAGCATGTAGGGCAGTGTTATGGGGTTGCCGTGCTCTGGGACGTTAAGTGTGGTGAAGTATTGGAGGTTGCGTATGCGGTAGCGCCAATCAATTTTCCCTACGTTCCCGGATTGCTATCGTTTAGAGAGGTACCTGTCCTTTTAAAGGCGTTGTATCGGTTGCGCGGGCAACCCGATTTGTTATTATGCGATGGCCAGGGCATTGCACACCCACGCCGGTTCGGACTCGCAAGTCACCTCGGAGTAATCGTCGGCATGCCTTCCATTGGCTGTGCTAAGAGCCGGCTTATTGGCACTTACGAAGAACCTGAACAGCGCAGAGGCGCAACCTCAATTTTGGTGTATAAGGGAGAGCCGATTGGGGCAGTGGTGCGGACGCGTGACAAAGTTCGGCCTGTTTATGTAAGCATAGGCCATTTGATAACCCTACCTGAAGCTATCCAGATCGTTTTGTCCTGTGCGCGTGGATACCGCGTTCCTGAACCAACGCGAATCGCGGATCATTTAGTACGGCAATTGAAGGCTAAGGGGAGGTTATAAAATTTCGGATATGGCAACAGCCTAGAGTTCGATGGGAGTGGGATTATGGCTTGTTTTTTTTCCTCTTCTATCTCTTCACCCATTTCATTAACTGGCCATATATAAAATCCACCTCGTGCTACGGGTGGGATTTCCCATACACCCCAAATACCGCGTCCTTCACGAAACCCGCGATATCTTACTTCGTGTGAACCAGGATAAGTTTTGATAAAGTTGCATTCCAATTCTTGGATGTCGTAAGTTCCGACAATTGTAAAAAAACCTATGTCGTCGTTTCCGGATCCGGTGACTATACCACCGGCGAATTCCAGGGTAAGGCTCATGTAATGTCTTTCGCCACCGGGCCGGTAGTTATAAAAGCCTATCCACGGTCCTGAGGGAAACAATTCCCCAGTCATCCGTATCAAATATAAACTTACTATTTTCAGCCTCGACGTCAAAGTCCAGTTGGGATTTCTAAAATGCTTTAATCGTTAAAATGGTTATGATTCTAATTGGGGGATAAATTTGGGAGTTCGCGAGGGAGAAGGACTCAGAAGAAGGGTGCGAAGCAAAATAACCTTAGTCATACGTGGGGTGTGTAAGGTCATTTTTGGGCAGGGTGTACTATGGATCTAGGTTTCCAGAAAACAACCGGTTTGTATCATTTATTTGTGCCTGTCCTTTAGTTCTTGGGCGTGTTAATTTCATTAATGTATGGAGGTCCGTTTCTTCTGTTTATGGTTTGGGAGCTGGTCTAAAATCCATTTAAATGGGCGGAGCGGGTAGGTAAGCTCTTTGGGGAGGTAAAGAGGCTTGATAGAGGGTGAGCTAATAGGACCAGTAATATGGAATTCGAATGCCTTTATAAAAGGTGACATGATGTCACTAATGACCGGGCCAACGACCCAGAGCTCCTTGAATATATTGGCGATCAAACGCATATTCAGATGACCGTGGTAGTCAATCGTGCCCTCCAAAATCATTTCCATAAGTGGGGAGCGCATGCTCAAAGGTGAAAAATTGACTACGCCGTTAGTGATAATGAACGAAGCGGTGCCTTCTGAGAATCGGGTTGAACCAAGACCTGGGAAAGCAGAGTCTATTACCGGCGACAGGATACTGAACATTGGCAGTTCCCAGAGATAACCATCCTTGAGGAGGGCAGAGCCATATCCGTTCCAGGTGGGGTAATCCGCGGTGTTAGCAGACGTTATTATTAATTGGCCTGTGAGCGACCCTGCCGTTTTGTTGGAGGTTGTCAAAATATCTGTAAGCAGGTAATTCAAGTCTACATTTGTAAATGTGGATGAGAACCGAAAATCGGTGCCGATGGTAGGGCTCCAATCGAAATGCCCCTGAAGCTGTAAATTCCCTCTGTAAAACTTACATTTTTGAACATTTAAATCCAATTGGTTGTCAACTAGCCGTATAGCGGCTTCGTAGTCTTGGAATTTTAATCGCCACCATTGCAACTGGTTGCCTCTAAACTCGAGTTTAAGATTGATTTCTTTGCTACCCCTAAGTGGAATTTTACCTGAGATTGAACCAGTGGGTGCGCTTAAGAAGTTGAATGGCTTTAGTGCGGTGGCCGTTTTTGGGCTAACCAACTCAACAACGGTATGTGGATAAATGACACCATAAGCGTTTTGGATTAGTAACATCGAATTACTGAGGTCGACTGTAATGCTGTCAGCGCAAGCAGTTTGGTTTGAAATTGAAACAACTGGATTTGAGATCAATAGCATAGCATTTGAATATGTGACTGAAGTATTTAGGAATTCGATTAGGTGGCCTAAATATGAAAAGTTAGTAGCGGTGATTGATCCCTCAGCTACTTCTGGAAGGTTTTGCCGTGCGCGAAGTATTGCCTTTCCCATGGTACTTATCGGTTGTGAGAAAGCAAACCGATCTAGTATTTGTTTTGTAGGGGTGGGGAGCATAGGTGTTAGCAAAGTTGGGTTGATAGCACCTGCAATTGATATGATAGTTAGGCCATCTTGGGTTAATGCTCGGGTAAGTTGAAAAGTTACTTGGGAATCTGCAAAGTTAAGAACCCCTTTCGGAACACAAACAACGCTGTTGGTTAACAGGAATTCTACGTCAGCTTTGTCAATCTTAAGTGCTTTATACGCAAATTGTGTAGCGTGGATCTTCCCGGTCAAGTTTATGCTGTCGGTAGATATCTTTGGAGAGAAATCCCCATGCTCGATGTTATATTTTGGGAGCGGCAAGGATCCGAAGAGCATGATATTCGGTGGCAAAAACCAGTCGAATTGAGCCACGATACGCCTACCGTTGTCGCTTAAAAATGGCCAGAGATATCTGGGATTGCACTGGCTGTGGAGGTTGAATTGGATCGCAGACGATGAGAGATCCGCGATTGCTGTGGCACGAACTTCGCCATCTTTAACGCCTAACACAAGATTGGTAAACAATAACTGTGGATGAGACCACTTTACTGTGGCAATAAATCTGTCTACTGGGCCACCCCAAAGGCTGAAATTCGTGATTCCAATAGTGGCCGTGAGATTTACACTTGCAAACAGTTCGACCAAAGGAAATGTTTTGTAAGGCACTGCTACTCCAGTATGATTTTTATTGGGTTGAATCGATGCGCTTATGGTTAAATTTTTAAATGTACCTAGGTCCCATACACCTTCGCGTAATTCACCGCACAATTCTACCATAAGAAAACGGTCGCACTGAAAGCCCAGAACAAGTGTACCGCCTAGCCTACTGTTTTTCACGCTACGCACCGGATGATAAACCTTGTCGGATCGGATGTCGAAATAGACCGTAGTGTTTGAAGCATTGATAGACGGTTGAAACAAAATATCGGCTACTAGATTTTCGATGACTGTATTCCCAGTTGCCACTTGTGGCAGAAGAATTTTCAAATCCCCCGTAGATTGCACAAAACTTGAACAGTTAAGTGTAGCTACGAAGGCGATTGTCCCTTTACTCTTAGTGGCAACTTGGTAGATGTTAGTAATGAAACTCAAATATTGTGAAGGCAGAGTCCGTACTTTTGTTTCTGGGTGTGGTTGTGTGCGCTTGGGACTGAACTTTAGAAAATTCTTAGGTAAGTTGGAAACCGTGCATTTAGCGTGAATGTTTACTCCGCCCATTGTGAAATCGCAGGTTTGGAGCCACAGATTTGAGTAATCTCCCGAAGCTATTAGGTTTAGGTTTGTCAATTGAAAAAGAACCGTTCCGTTTGGGCTTACAATCGTAACTGTGCCGTTGGAAATATTAATAATTTCGGGGCGTATTGATGGTAAACTCAAAGAAGGTGTCCAGAACCGTGCTCTTAGGGATTTTGATTCAAAAGTAAAGATTGCTGAGCCCAAATGAGTGCGTATTTTGGGGTTTTCCAAAGCGAGTGTCAGGGGATAGATGACCCTGACTTTTTCGGGTTGTACTTCGACGCCAGTTTTATTTATGTGAGTGGTAATGGCTTTTAGTACGGGCTTGGGTAGTCCGAAGATGTATAGGAAAATAGGAATCGCTACGCATATCACTGCTGGTACCAGAACGCAGAGCAGCAGCGCCTTACGCCAAAATCTAAAAGCTAAAGTAGCGTTGTCTGATTGCGGTTTGTTGTTATGGTCGTGACAAGTCACTTTCGGAAGCCGTCAGGTAGGTTTTAACAAACTCGCAGATTGCCCGTGGAAGTTCTCCAATCCAGATGGTTCCTTCAATTTCCACCGCACCGTAGAGCGATCCGTAGGGGGTGGGCCCACCAAAAGCAAGCCGGTACGTTTTCCCGTCTTTGGTTTCCACGGTTACTGCGTCGGGATCGTCTGAGATGCCAAACTGTGGCAACGATTCCTTGCCGATGGCAACCCAGGCAACCATTGTGAGTTCACCAAGTCGATAAATGGTTTCTTCGATGGCAAACGGGTTAATTTGGATGCGAGGACCGCTATTCTGGACCCAGTTGTTAGTTCCCAGGCGCAGAAATTCGTAATTTCTTGGGCCTTCTTTTACAGTTACGCGGGACACCTGATCGACATTAAAGCTCCAGGCGCGACGGTCCCGCAATTGAAAAGGCGCCCAAGCCAAACGGTTATAATCAGCAAGGCGGATTGCATAGATTGAGGTCTCATCGGTCCTTCGCACAAAGACTCTGTTTCCTTCGATTTTACCAAACTGAAGTTCTATGGATGTAGGGTTGGGCTGGCCTGTTTTCGCTGGGTCCAGGTGTATAATGTAACGAGGCGAATCCGCAGTGATTCCATAAGCAGGCAAATCATATTCAGTGGCGATCTGTTTAACAAACTGGAAGACCTCCATGTTGCAAAGGACTTGTTGCAGCAGTGCGACGAGTTGGGTGTCAGCGTTCCAAACCTGGTTTGCGTTGACTTGCCATTCGCCATTGCTTCCACGTTCCACCCTAAATCGTGAAGTTGCGACAATTTGCAAAGCCTGAATTTGATCCGGGCTAAACTCGATAAGCCGCGGGTCTCTGAGCGCATCCATTTTAGTGAGGCAATCTTGAACATCATAAGTAGCCACGGTAAAAAACAAAGGAGGTGACTCCCTCAGCGCATAGATTTCATCGCCGGTCTCATTCGCAGGGCCGCCTAACCGGATTTTATTGATGACGTTGCTGTCAATCGCGGGAGCAATCTCAATTTTTGGCGGTAGCAGTCCATAGTCTTCCAAGTTATTTGGAATGGAATCTGCGATAAATTTTTTTACCCTGGCTGAAGCGATCTGCTCCAGCATGCGGTTAACCTTGGATGTGTTCGCACGGGCGTTTATCGGTTTTACAATACGCCATCGTGGCAGGGGGGGATGGAGTTCTAATTCAACAGGAGTGTTATCAACCAATAACAATAGCCGGTTACATTGAATTTCACGCGCGAGGAATATTGATCTGTCGCGCCAATCATCGATTGTTGTGGGAAGACATTTACTCAAGATCTGGCTTGCAAGGATAACAATGTTTTTGTCTGAAGGCTGGATGTAGACTTTGTCTTGAAAAGGAGTTTGGTTACCTACGTAGATTGTTTTCCCGAGGCTTCCCACATTAATCGTGAGAGTGTATTTAGGTGGCTGCAATCCAAATTCAGGCAACTGCTCGGATTTAATCTCTCCGATAGACGCAGTGAAATCTAGCTCAGCTAAGACTCGCAAAAGTGTTTCTATCGTTTCCGCGGCAGCAGGATAAGAAATCGGCTCCGTTATGTACCATGACCCATTTGAACGAATTACATTAAGTTCATTGGTTAAATTAAATATGACCCGAACACTTGAAACGATCTCTGGCGTAATTTCTGGGAATACCCTTTGAGGGGTCCGGACCCTGTATTTTGCGGCCAACCGAGGTTCAATTTGAAACACGAACCCTGCCATCAATATAGCAGAAGCTAGAAGTATTAATGCGGTTTTTGGGCGCATAGATCTAGAATGAGTTTAACGGCGCCACCAACTGATTATACTTCCCATGACAACGAAAACACCCGGCACTATTACAAGGAACAACCATTTCAAAGTGTTTTGCTGTGCTGGTGTGAGCAATAGGGTGTATTCCTTCACGGGCATGGCCCAGGTGCCCTGAAAAATTGTGCTAGGTCGAATCAACAACCAGTTTATAGCCAACCATGCAAATTGTCTGTTAGCAGGCGGCGAATCTATCAACTCATTGTCCACAAAGAGCGAATCCCCCACAACTACTATTCGGGTAACGCCGCGTTCTGCGGTGATTCCCTTTACGGCGCCGTATTCAACTGCTACTGCAAGGGAAAACCGCCCTTGACGGTCCTGAAGAGGATTCCGTTCTGGTACGCCGGCTCGCAATGTGGATGCCTCATATGCTTGTTCACTGGTAAACAGTAGGGGGACTACCTGGGGTTTGTCTGGGGTTGAGGTACCGGTTCTAAAGAGAGGTTGAACGGGCCGCGGCAACACAAGCCGCAACTTTATATCCGGTGTGTCTGCCAGTAGCGCGCGTGTAATTTGATGTTCACCATTTAACCCTGCAGTTAGGACATCGCTCCCAGTAGGGGAAAACTGCGGGTCAAATACGATTTTTTTAGGTGCATTTATTCCCCATCTAATAAGAAGGGAATCTATTCTTGAATCGTCTCCGATCGCAATTGGAGGAAGGAAAATCAATGCGCGACCGCCATTTTTTAAGTAAGTATCCAACTGCTCAATTTCAGTTGAGCTGAGTGGAAGCCGTGCGCCAGCAATAATTAGCAACGAGCAATCTGAAGGAATTCCACTGGTTAGCCAGAGTTTTTGCCAAGCGATGTTCAGCGCTTGGGATAGCATCTCAGCTAGTTTTGAGTAACCGTGGGGGTGTTCAATTAATTCAGGGTCGTGTTCACCATGACCCTGCAAAAAGTACACTTTGCCACTGATTGGATGTGTTAGACTAAAAATGGCCTCTGCAATCAATTGTTCGCCTCGGAATGTTAATAGCTTTCGGCGATATTGAGCAGCTGCATTTCCAGTTTGCGGGAGGATGTCAATCTTGTACTCGCCCAACTCGTTCGCAAACAAGAGTTTTGTACGCCCATTGGCTTCTACAACCACGAAGTTACGATGTTTAAGAGAGGACAATTTGTAGTTAGCAAGAATGCGTTCTGCTTCGGCAGGTTGTCTTGCTGGATTAACAAATCGGTAGGTGATGTATGGGGTAGCGTGCGCAAGTTCACGCACCAGACTTGTCACAAGATGGTAGAGCGTTTCATCCTCTTCGGGATCGAAAAAGACCATAATGCTAACTTGATTAGTGAGTGTTTCTAGGATACGGACTGTTTGTGCAAAGAGTTTTTCAGATCGGCTTTGCTCGAGGAAAAAGCGGGTATAATACTGGCTGCTCAGGTAGTTAATCATTAACACCAATGCAAGCAACGAAGATATGCCGATGATCAGGTAAGTTCCCGCTTTTAGGCGGGGCCTTTTCCCAAAAGTTGGAGTAGCGACCTCAGTTTTGGCTTCAGACTTCATTTCCATTTTCTACTTCCCACCACAACAACTGTCAGAGTCAAAAACAAAGTCGTCAAAGTACTGCAATAGACAATCAAGCGTGTGTCAACTATTCCCTTTGCGTAATCTTGCAACAGGCTTACGATGTTGATGTAATCAACGATCTGCGTTGCCAGCTTAGATGACACCATAAATTTACCGCCAATAAAACTAGCAAGAAATAACGTCATATTCCCTGCAAGTGCAATTACGGCGGCCAGTATCTGGCTCCTAGTTAAAGCGGAAGCCCAACACCCAATACTAACAAATGCAGCACCAAGCAATCCAGTCCCGACAAACATTCCCACCGCACTTGGGAGTTTAAAAAGTTCAGGCATACCACTAACTTTTGCCAATGCGTACATGTAGACGGGCACGGGTACCCAAATTAGCATAAAGAACAACCAGGCCGCTACAAACTTACCAATGACTACTGAAGTGTCCGTGACTGGAGCCGTCATAAGCGTCTCAAAAGTGCCAGAGAATTTCTCTTGAGCAAACATGCGCATAGTAATAAGTGGAGCTGCAAGTAAAGCGACTAACCAGTAGAATGGAGTCGCAAAGTACAGCTCAGACGCTGGTACTACAGTCGGTTCATCTATTAAACGAAGTAGGAGGATTACAAAACTTAATCCGTTCAAAAAAGCGGATCCGGTAAGCAACCCGTACCCAGTCCACGAGGTAAAAAAATTGAGCAACTCACGTCGTAATATAATAAAACATGTGCGTATGGGATGAAGTCTAGGATTCATCTTCAGATTCTTCGCCGGATGGTTTGGGTTTTGTGGCTTGGACGTAAATATCCTCCAAAGAGAGCTTAACTGAACTGAGCGCGCGAATTTTGCAAGATGTTTCCACTACAATGTCAAAAACTGCCACGCGAATATCAGTGTCGCCTTTTACGGCGATTGTGAATTTTGTAAAGCCGTCTTCCATATTTTGGGTTTCGATCTTTTCCACGTTAGGTAGGGTGCTGAGCTTTTTAGCAAATCCGTCTATATTTCCAGTGACCTCGACGACTATGTGTGTCCCTGCACCCAAGTTTGCGGCGAGTTTTGAGGGGGTACCTTCAGCGATTAGAGTGCCTCCATTAATGATCAACACCCTGTCACAGATCATCTCGGCTTCGGACAAGATATGCGTGGAAATTAAAACCGTGTGTTGTTTTGAAAGTTCCCGGATCAGTTCCCGTACCGAGCGGACTTGTTGGGGATCCAGGCCGATAGTTGGCTCGTCGAGTATAAGTAAGTCTGGATTAGTCAATAACGCATCTGCTAAACCCACACGTTGGCGATAACCTTTTGAAAGCTGTCCAATGAGTTTGCGAGAGACGTTTGTAATTTCCAATCGCTGCATAACCGCATCAATCCGCTCACGTAACTGATGTTTTCTTAAACCTTTTAGTTGGCCCCGGAACCGTAGGTATTCGATCACGCGCAAATCGCCATACAATGGGTTGTTTTCGGGCATATAACCAATACGGCGGCGGACTTCTAAGCTGTGTTGGACAACATCTAAACCTGCGACTTTCACAGTGCCGCTCGAAGCCGGGATAAACCCTGCAATGATTCGCATCGTTGTTGTTTTGCCAGCCCCGTTTGGACCAAGCAGGCCCACCACCTCGGCGCGCCGCACAGTGAATGAAATGTTGTCCACTGCTACGCGCCCGGCGTATTTTTTGGTCAAATTCTTAACTTCGATCATTACATCTTCATGCATTTGACCCTCAAGCTACGCATACAAAAGCATATATTATTTGACTGGCAGTTCAACTATCCAACGGCGGAGGAAATGGAATTGGCCTTGCCTGGTTTGCGAGACAACCTCTAGTTGCACACGGTCACCACGTCTTTTTTTATTGAGAATACGGCCTACTGTGACAAGGTCTGTAGCTGGTACACCGTCGATCGATACAATTATCATCCCGGGGCGCAACACGCCTTCGGCTTTAGATCCACTTTCGACCTCAGTGACGACTAGTCCCGCAATATCCATTTGAGACGCAGTGGAAGTGCTGGTGTCCATCGGCTGTACGTCAATCCCAAGTTTTTCGGTAATGAGTTTGGTATTAAACACCCGTTCTAGCTGAACCAGCTGCACAACAGCATCGTTAATTGTGTTCGACCTGATAAGAGTAATTGTGATCGGCCCCGGTTTCCGCTCGCCGATCAGTGAAATCAAATGGATGTAATTACGCGGTATAACGCCATCAATTTTAAAAATTCTGTCTTGCGGACGCAGTCGGGCTTTGGCTGCTGGGCTGTTAGGCTCCACTTCTAAAACGGTAAAGGGTGATTGCCATCCACGGAGCCGTGCACCAAACCAAAGTCGGGAAGGTAACACCTCTGGCTGAAACATCTCACTTAAAGCATTTAGGATTCGGCGTACAGGAATTGCGAACCCAATTCCTTGAGCATCCCTTAGGATTGCGGTGTTTAGGCCTATCAGTTCGCCTCGGAGGTTCACGAGCGGCCCGCCGCTGTTACCGGGGTTGATGGGTGCATCAGTCTGGATCCAATCATAATCAGATTGTCCATCTTCGGCTGGTACATAGCGACTCTTGGAGCTTAGGATTCCGCGTACTACTGAACCACCTAATCCAAACGGGTTGCCAACTGCAATTACAGTTTCCCCTAGGAGAAGATCATCTTCTTGGGCAAAGGTAATTGGTGTAAATTCTTCGCCAGAAACGTTAAGCTTTAGTAACGCGATATCGGACTTTTCATGAATGGATATGACGAATGCTTCGTAGACCTTTTCTCCGGTAGACAACGTAACCCAAATCTTGCTTGCCCGTCTGACGACGTGGGCGTTACTTAAAAGATATCCTTTTTTATCAATGATTACTCCTGATCCAATGCTGTAGCGGGTTGTTTTTGGCCGCCTTTTATGATATGGATCCCAAAATTGCCGAAAAATCTCCTCAAAAGGGTCTACTACGGAAACAAGCTCTTCGGTCGCAATGTTAACAACCGAGGGTAGCACTCGTTCAACAGCTATGACCACGGCATCCCGGCGAATATCATTTGTTTGATTATTTGCGAGCGTTACAGCGGTCCCCACTACTGTACATGAGACGCAACATGTTAGGATCAACCAATTTGTTGTTAGCGCAGTTGTTTTCACAGTCTGCTTTGGTTATATATACTTCAAAGGTTGTACTGAAATGAACTCTGCGTGCCAGTCTGAAATTTATTTTGCAGTCTGGATTAAAATAAGGCAGCTCGCTACCGGGTGCATGTTAAAAACTTGGCTAATTTTTGCAAAATAAACGTCAAACGTGCGGGTTTGGTTTGTATCTAGCCTTTTTATGTTATGGTTTTGTGGCGAATTTTTGTCTTGGACAAAGTTGGGATGCAAAACGGATTACATTGGTGCGGTTCGAGTAAATTTGCTAATTGCGTGTTAGTAAGCTATTTAGGGTTAACCCATTAGAAATGAAGGTTTTTCCATGAAGCCTGCTCTTGCTGTTATTGGCTTCCATAAGAATATGCACAAGCCGCAAAAGCTGAATTGGGATAGCAACAGACCAAATTTAATTCAATATACTTTGCGGAGGTGGGACGGCAGGATGTTTAATTCGGCCCTATATTTTGCCACAGTGCGACGGGCGATTTTGATCCCGCGACTCCTGAGTATTTCTACAATCTGCTGGTCTGATAATGGGTTACGCGGGTCTTCGTTTTTAAACAATTCAGCGATCATGTTTTTAACAGTAGTATTTGAGAGGGCATTGCCTTCCTCTGTGGGAATGCCGGTGGTGAAGAAAAATTTCATTTCAAACAGGCCTTGGGGTGTCTGCATGTATTTGCCTGACACAGCGCGGCTGACAGTGGTTTCATGAACCCCCACAGCTTGCGCTATCTGTGCCATGGTCATGGGCTTCAAATGAGCTATGCCTTTTTCGAAAAACTCTTTTTGTCGATTAACAATCTCTTTGGCGATATTAAGGATGGTCTCTTGCCGCTGTTGAATGCTTTTGATTAGGAATTTGCCTGCGCGGATCTTGTCCCGTATATATTTTTTTGCTTCTTCTAATGATTGGCGTTCCCGAACTTTTGCTATTAGCTCTCGGACCTGCCTTTGCTGATCAATTGTGAGTTCAGGGTCATTGCCAAGAGTTTGAAGTAATTCCAAGGCTTTGGAATCATTACCCGCCTTGATGGCCTCTTGAATCATTTGTACTTTTGTCTGGATTTGTAACGAAGCATGCTGAAATGCAAGAGAGAAAGGTTGCAGGTCTATTCGTGTCCGTGTCATCACATCTTTGTAAACATTACTGATGCGCAACCGTGGTACAAAGTCTTCATTCAAAGTGACGATATATTCCTCCCCAACTTTTGTAACGTACACATCTGGTACGACGTAAGCTTCATTATCTGGGGCGAATTGACGGCCAGGTTTTGGATCAAGCTGTGCAATAGCTTGAACCGCCTTTTGCACTTCCTCCACTGGCACATTTAAGAATTTGGCGATTTGGGGGTAGCGGTGTTTTACCAGGTCATTGAAATAATCCTGGATGATTTTGTACTCGAGGGTGTTTTGGCGGCCAGCGCGTTCCAGTTGAAGTAGCAAGCATTCACGGATGTCTCTTGCTCCGACCCCAGGCGGATCAAAACTTTGCACCGTCTTTAATACTTCTAAGACCTTTTCGGGCGTTGTCCTTGCCTCTGTGGCAATCTCTTCTACGGTGGTCTTCAAATAACCGTTGTCGTCGATGTTCCCTATAATAAGTTCCGCCAAGGAAGCATCTTCTTTTGAAAGGTCAGACAATGCGACTTGCTCGAGTAAAAATTGGTGAAGTGTTGGACCCGCAGTAAGCGAATCAAACAAAAACCGCCTTTTCTCCTCCTCTTCTGGGGCAGGAGACTTAATCCCTTCCGCTTCAGCCAATTGGGACCGCCATTCTTCGTCAATTTGAGCGAGGCGCTCAAATTCCGCATCGAAGTCATCCACTGGTCCTGATGCAGGTTTGGCAAGAGCGGGATCATAAGTTAAGTCTGGGGGAGGCTCCGCTGGGTCGGCTAATGCCTTTGTTTCATTTGACAATTCCTCAGGTTCACCTTCGCCTTCAGATGCAGCAGTGTTAGGTACTTCTTCCAAAACAGGGTTTTGTTCGAGTTCCTTTTCTATTATCGCCTTAAGCTCCATTATTGGTGCTTGCAGCAAAATTAAGGATTGTTGCAGCTGCGGTGCAAGCACCAGCGACTGCGTTAAGCGTTGCGAAAGGTTTAATCCCTGCTGTTGGTTCACCAAAAAAAGTTTATGTTAGTTTAAAACCTCTCTCAAGTTTAATCCCAAGATTTTGTACTGGCTTGCTGGCGGTTGGTCTTGCCCCAGCAATTTTCCTCACATTGGCATGGGCGCCACTGGCTTTAGCAGTTTGTTAGGTGGTTTTGGTTATACCTCGTAGCCAATAGAAGTTTGTACCCCAGGTTGAAATCCAGGAAGTTTAATTGCGAGTGACCTTAATGGGAAGATGGCATGAACCTTGACTGAATCTGTGGTGAGGCAAATCTTCGGGATTTCCTACAGCTGGAGGTGCCATTCACGAGGTTTTCAAGGTAATGGAAGTTTATTTGTACATAGTGGTCGATTTCGGCGGGGCTTTTAGCCTTGCAAATGGTTAGAGTTACAACTAGCAGAGTGCGGCCCGAAGAATTTAGAAATTTATGAAGGATGAGGGTCACGCTTAGACGGAAAAAGCGGCTTAACATAACCATGAGTGTTTATTTCGTAATTTTGGCAATTCGCGAAAGTGCAAGATAAAAAGATTTCCTGGGTTTTTAATCCAGGTAGGGCTTAACGCATTATGCAATTGTAAGAGGGAAATTAGTTGAATGTGACGTTTTTAAGGTTTGGTTTTAATCTCGATCACGTCGTGGGGTCCGGCTTCACGCATTCCTGCTGGTGTTACCCTGATATATCTAGCCTTTTGCTTCAATTCATCCAAGTTAGCCGCCCCTAGGTAGCCCATGCCCGATTGTAATCCCCCGATTAGCTGTGCCATTACACGGTCAACCGAACCAGTAACCTCTTTTAACGCTTCGATACCTTCGGGTGCGATCTTCTGTAGACGGTTGCCAATGTGTCCGTAGCGGATTGCTGACCCTAATTTCATAGCGGCTAAGCTACCCATCCCTCTATATTGTTTGTAGAGTTTCCCATCAATTTCAACCACTTCGCCTGGTGCTTCATCGCATCCAGCAAATAAAGCGCCGCACATTACGGCGTCGGCCAAAGTCAATGCCTTTACGATTTCACCGCTTTTGGTAATGCCGCCATCGGCTACAATCTTAACTTTTGCTTTTTTTGCCGCACGTGAACAAACATACAAGGCAGTCATTTGAGGAATCCCGACGCCAGCCACTAGTCGGGTAGTACAAATTGAGCCAGGTCCTTGTCCGACCTTAATGATATTAGCGCCCGCTTGTGCCAGGAAGTCCACCCCTGCTGCTGAAGTGACGTTACCTGCCATGATGGGCAAACTTGGGAAAGCGTCCCTTAGCATTTTTACTAGCTCGCCTACGGTTTTGCTGAAACCGTGCGCGGTAGATATGGTTATTAGGTCAACGCCTCGCTCGACCAAAGCTTCCACATGGTTAAGGATGCGTTGTCGATCTAACTCTCCTGTGGGTGTACGAACTGGGCTAATGGAAGCCCCGCACACGAGTCTGTATTTAGAGTCACGAGCCGGTTTTATTTGAGCCTTGCGTTCCTGAGTAATACGTTCCACGTCGTTCATAGTAAACATTCCACTAAGTCTATCTTCGTCATCTACCACAATGAGCTTGTGAATACCTGGGTGCTCTGTGAAGAATTTATCAGCTGTGGCAATTGGATCGCGTCCTAGATCCTTCTTATTAATTGTGTGTACTCGGTCGCGAGGCGTCATAAGCTCACTGACCTTCTTTTGGCCATATCTGGGTTTTACTGCGTGCCCGAAAAGCAACCCTACCAATTTGCCAGATTGTTCCACTACTGGGAATGTACTAAACGTGTAGCGTTTCTCTTCGATCATCTTAAGCACGTCGCAAATGTGTTGATCTGGGAAGACTTTTATTGGGTCCTGAATCATGCCAGGCACATAGTGTTTAACGCGGCTGACTTCCGAGAGCTGTTGACGCTCTTGCATGTTGCAATGGATGATTCCCATACCACCATTCAATGCCATGGCGATTGCCATCCGGGACTCTGTGACGGTATCCATATCGGCTGAAAAAATTGGCACGTTCAAAACGAGCCCCGGTGCCAGTTCCACACTTAAATTGGTTTCGCTAGGTAAGATCTCCGAATATTGGGTCGCTAATGTTAGGTCGTCAAAAGTAAGGGCTTCGTTTGCGAATTTTTTAAAGAACTTGTCCGCTGGCAAATAGAATTGGTCGTCTATTGGGTTTGGTTTTTTGTGCGTAATCATACCCAAAAATGCAGTTTAGAAGGTGCACTACGCAAGCCGTTTTTCCAAGCGGTTGTACTATGGTATAAATCTCCCTGAAATTAAAAGGGCTGAATACCCAACTATCCAACACCCCCCAATATTGATTATGCGTGGGTTAAAATGCTTGGTTCAACTGAAAGAATTGTGAGATTGGGGTTAGACTCATATTTGAAATTTCTTTAAAAATATCGACAAACCATTGCGAAAACCATGTATTTGCAATTTTCCCTCCCAATGACTCACACCGATGAGGGGTTACGCCATTGTCTTTGCTGTACTACTCACACTTGCCATTTCAACCCTGAATGTGAGTGTGGGGCAATCAATCAAGCAAGGCTCCTGCATAACTGTATTGGAATTTCAAGGATTATTAAACACTCATTTGTTTGGTAGATGATTGCATGAAAAGCTGTATTTTATCCCGTGCAGGAAGTGGACAAGCGTTGTGTGTGGATCCTGCAATTGAACAAAAGAAATTTGTATACGCACGCTGGGGGTTGGCTTGCGGATCGGTGAGCTAAGAGACGTAGAGTATCGGTCTTTAGGAAGTAGGGGGAGTTGGATTCCCTTGGTTGGCCGTAGTTGTCTGAAGTAACTTTCGTCAGCATTCGGTCAAAGCTTAATGCAAGATTTAACCTTGGAAAATCTGCCATATACGCGCATGAATGTAGTTAAACGTTCGGCCGGAGGGCTCAAAATTAATTGTATCCGCATATATCGTTTAGGCACTCAATATACTTTATTTTTTGTGTGAGAAAGAGCATTTTGAATAGGGACATGGAAGCATACTTAAATTTGTTACAGCAAGTGTTGGAATTCGGCAAACCGAGACCTGACCGGACTGGAACCGGGACAATCTCGGTTTTTGGGTTACAATTTAGACATAACCTGAGAGACGGTTTCCCATTGCTTACCACGAAAAAAATTCACTTTAAGTCCGTTGTGTACGAACTTTTGTGGTTTTTGCGGGGCGATACGAATATTAAGTACCTGCATGAGCATGGGGTTACAATTTGGGATGAGTGGGCTGACCAAGACGGTAATTTAGGGAGGATTTATGGGGCACAGTGGTGTGATTGGCGGACACCCGATGGGCGATCAATCAACCAAATCCAAAAAGTGATTGATGAAATCAAAACTAACCCATACAGCAGAAGGCTGGTCGTAAGTGCGTGGAATCCAGGTGAACTGGAGCAAATGGCTCTTCCACCATGTCACACTCTGTTCCAGTTTTATGTTCAAGATCACCAACTGAGTTGTCACATGTATCAGCGCAGCGGCGATATATTCTTAGGGGTTCCGTTTAATATTGCGAGTTACGCATTGCTAACTCACATGGTAGCTCATGTGTGTGAGCTTGAACCCGGGGAACTGGTAATTTCTTATGGCGATCTTCACCTGTATATCAATCACATAGAACAGGCTAAAACCCAACTTCAGCGTAAACCCAAACCGTTGCCAAGGATAGTGCTGAATCCGGCAATCAAGGATATTTTCAGTTTCCGATACGAGGACATTGAACTAATCGGCTACGACCCATGGCCTGCAATTAAAGCACCAGTAGCTGTTTAACCCGAACACCCACTTAAAACCAACAGCTTTTGGCAATGCAAAATTCCGGCGAAGGAAACAAACAGCCGCAGAATCGAGCAACGAGTAAGATCTCGTTCCTAGGCGCAGCCCAAGAAGTCACGGGAACGTGTTATTTAGTCAAAGGCAACAATGCACATTTACTTGTAGATTGTGGTATGTTCCAAGGGCATGCGCACGCAATCCAGGAGAATGTCTTACCAAAGGAAATAGACCCGAATGCGATCTGTTGTGTTCTTCTCACCCATGCCCACTTGGATCATAGTGGCCGATTACCATTGCTGGTGAAGGCGGGGTATAAAGGTCCTATTTATTGCACATCGGCGACAGCTGAGCTTACTGACCTAATACTTCGGGATGCAGCAAAAGTCCAATTACAAGACATTCAGCGGATAAACCGGAAACGGATGCGTGCGAATGAACCGCCAATTGAACCTTTGTTTTTGGCGGAGGACGTCGCCCAAGTCAGGGCACTATTTAAGGAATTACCGTATGATACCCCAGTGAAGATCGCTGATAATATCACAGCTACTTTTGTAGAAGCGGGACACCTACTTGGTTCAGCCAGTGTTATACTCCAAATAACTAATAACTATGCAACTCACACTTTTGTGTTCTCGGGTGACTTAGGCCAAAAAGGCGCGCCGTTGCTGCGAGATCCCGCTAGCATTCCTGCAGCTGACACAGTAATTCTTGAATCTACGTACGGTAACCGGGACCATAAATCACTCCAAGAAACAGTTGATGAATTTGAAAGCATAGTCGTTGAGGCAGTGAAACGGAAAGGTAAGATCCTGGTTCCGACGTTTGCAGTAGGTAGGGCTCAGGTGTTGCTTTACGTGCTAGCTATTCTATTTCGCGAAAAGAAGATTCCGAAATTCCCAGTTTATTTGGACAGTCCAATGGCAATTGAGGCGACGCGGATTTATATGCGCCATCTGGAGTTGCTGGATGAAGAATTCCAAACGTTAAACAGGGACCGTCCCATTAACGAAGACCTCAGCACAGTCACGCCAGTAGTAACTGCACAGGAATCGATGGCGTTAAATGAGGTAGAAGGCCCATGCATGATTTTGGCTGGGGCAGGAATGTGTAATGCGGGTCGAATCTTACACCACCTTAAACACAACCTCTGGAAGCCTGAAACCTCCGTCATAATCGTCGGCTATCAAGCACGAGGAACACTAGGTCGTAGTCTCGTGGAGGGTGCCGAATACGTCCACATCTTCGGCGAAAAGATAGCGGTTAAAGCGAAGATACACACACTTGGTGGATTTAGCGCACATGCAGGACAACGAGACCTACTAAACTGGGTTAGGTCATTTGCTCACTGTAAACCTAGGATCTTTCTGACACATGGCGAACCGGATGCAATGGATGCTTTAGCTCAGAAAATCCAAGAACAGTTCGGGCTTCCAACTGAAAAACCTGGTCCAGGAACAACCGTCGAGCTACACTTTTCGGCAGGTTGTAACTCTGCCTAGAAGTAAGTGCATTGTTGAATACACCCCCATCGCAACTCACTCTAAAGTGAAAGCATGAATTCAGGTGGTTTTTCCTGCAAACTCTGCAAAACGCCCGGGTCTCGCACGTCGTACCACGGCCCAATTATTGGAACACCTAAGACTTGATATCCAGAGGCAACCATATTTTTTATTGCATCTGTCAGTTCATACTCTCCACGCCGCGATTTTTGAAGCTTGGCTGTGAACGTGAATAAAATTGGCGTGAATACGTAAATTCCCGCGTTATACCAAAGTGGACCACCAGGCTGGATTACCCCAGCGTTTTTTAGTTCCTCCATCTCACTTTCAGAGGGCTTTTCTACAATCGTAGTTAACTGGAACCCCTCTGAGAAAATACACAGCCCGCCTTTTTGGACATCTTCACCCGAGGTCACAGCTATTACGGCATGTGGGCCTCGCGTATGAAATAGCCGAATTAATTCCCCATATACGGTTGGAGGAACAATTATATCGCCGTACATGAGCAAAAACGGGGAATCACCAATAAAATCAATTGCGAGCTCAGGAGCCTTACCAGTGCCATCCTGCACAATCTGACGGCCGTACTGAATTCGTACCCCAAACGCTTCGCCGGTTTTAAAGTATTGTTCGACTACTTCCGCTCTGTAGCCAGTAATGATGAAAATTTCGCGAACATTGTTTTTTACTAGTGCCTGCACAATGTACTCCAGAATTGGCTTCCCAGCGATCTGCAGCATCGGTTTTGGCACTGCCGTGGTTAAATGCTGCATCCTGGTCCCCTTGCCAGCAGCAAGAATCACAGCTTTCATCTTCATGGAAGTTAACAGTCGTAGGCTGATTGCAAAACAAAATTTATCACACGCTGAAATAAGCAAACGGGTGTTAATCCAACCAATGCATACTGAATTAAGGCCTCTGCAGCGTCTGATATGAAAATGCATATGAGAAAATCCACCCGCGTGGTTTGATGTGTACCTTTGACGATGAATTTCAGCGATGAGGGGTGGGGAAGATAACATTCACCAAGCACAACTAAACACAAATTGTGATGAATTAATTTAGGCGTGGTATCATTGACAATGTCGCACGTTTTTCATAGAACGCCAATCTACAAATTTTCGGCATGAACCCCAAAATTATGCCAGACTGAATTGAGCTAGATTTTTCACATCGTGCTCAAACGTAATAATTCACCGTCACTGCCCCAGGAAAGAGAGAATTCAAACACTATAGAATGTGAAAAAACACTTTGGTTGGGCAGGTAATAACCTGCATTTTTTATGAGCGCAACCCACCCGGTTAACAACACACTAAACTATTACCAGTTACATAAGGGCGTGTGATTCACTAAAGCCAATACCAAAATAATTAATACCAGGTAAGCGCTTAGGTCGCTTGGGTTCGCAAGGCCTATTTCAGGCTTGCGATGGCAAATTCCAACCCCGACTGCGCCCTGTCAAGGCAAGGACTATGGAAGCTGGTTTTTAGCTACTGGCATTTTTACACCTTTATGGCCGATCGGAAATCCACTTGATTTGAAAGGATCGACTATCATGTTGAAGTAACCAATTTATAGCTGGAGAAGGTTTGGACGGAGGGTTGAACGATTAACCTTATTTACCGCGAGCAGAAATGCGCAACTTCAAGCCATTCATTTGGCATCGTTAGCTAACTATTTAATTGCTGTACATAACAAGAAAATAGACACAAAGGTAACACAGCGTTTTGAGCAAGAAGCATTAGTCGCGGCTTTGTTTTGTCATTTAAGCGTTAGCCTTTTTCTTGCTTGGCGTAATTCTATCCGGATTCTCCAATCTAACCGGGCACTCTTCTAGACAAATCCCATGTTGAATACGTGTTTATTGCGGAAAGTGCTCCAATTCAAAGATTAAGGTCGAAAGCAGAGGAACCTCGCAAAATTGCACCTTTTCGTAATGTGGACCGTTTATTCAAAACTCACCTCGCTTCCAAATCCTTAGATGACATTGCAAACATAAAGATGTGATGGTGGTGATGCACGTTGTCTACGGCCTAAATTTTGCACAGCTTTGTCCCAGGGGTTTCGTAGATTGTCACAGGTGGTGTTTAACTTCGCTTCACAAGGGGGTATAGTAAACAAATGTCAGTGACAAAAATTCAACCCTGTTATCACGTCGTGCGAGAATTGGAGTTATTAAAGACTTTCGCGCAATGGTGCGAATCGCAAGCATTCTAGTCATGTGCAAGGTGGATGCGAAACTGTGAGACGAAGTTAAGTTAACAAGGCGCATGCTCCTGGGCAGTACAGTTTTTTGAAAGAAGTTTGCATTTTTTCTGAATTCGTTTCCTTTGACAATGATTTGGGAGTGCCAAAGAATTTAAATAGCTATGATAAGGCCACCGGCACTCCGATTGAAGGCAACGCTAGTTTTCCTTTCGGTTTTTGGGATAAGTGTAATTGGGTTGAGTCAACTGTTGGTTGAACATTTTGATTACCCTAATGGCCGTTTAGGGGATGCAGGAGTGGGATCGGCATTGTGGACTGGGGGCGATAGTCCAAGTACTGCGGTAATGGTTACGAACGTTGCGGCACTTGTTTACCCAGGATTGACAGATTGTTGCGGAGCCGGCGTTCTGATGTCGGGAGGAACATTTAAAAAGAAAGCTGCACCATTTGGCCCCGTGTCTAGCGGGGAGGTATATGTATCATTTTTACTAAGCATCGGTGAACCCGGCAATGCAAGTAAACTGATCTTGTATTTACAGAATGGCAATTCTGCATCCAGCTCACCTCCCTTGGGTGTATTCCTAAATGGCACCACTATAGGAATTGCGAAATATTCAAGTTCACCGCAGGCCACTATATCGGGCCTGGGTGTAGGACCTCATTTAATCGTAGTACGATACCGTTTTCTGTCAGGAAACGATGAAGTGGCATTGTGGCTAGACCCGCCAACGGGTCTGAGTAATCCACCAACACCAACATTAATAGCTGGAGGGAATAGCTCCTCAGATGCCCCATCTTTGTCATACATATTTTTGAATCACGGGGTCAACCAGAGCATTTATGTGGACGAGATTCGCGTGGGGACCAATTGGAGTGAGGTATTCCCTCTAGCAGAACAGGTCCCGAGTGTAAAGATTGAGGGGGGGCTACTTCCTGCAGAAAATCGATTTTATATCCATGCCACTGGTTCCGTGCCTGGAAGAGACTTTGAGCTATTGTCGTCTCGAGATTTAACGCTGCCAATTAATAATTGGGAAATTGTTGGATGGGGCACAACCGCCGACAACGGAACATGTGAAATCTCCGTGCCTATGGACACTAACACGGCTAGGTTCTATGCCATTAGGGTTTTAGCGACACCACGTCCCCGGCCGCCCATTATTATACAGCAACCAGTAAGCCTAGTGGTCACGTCTAGCCAGACGGCTGTCTTCTGTGTGGTTGCAAGTGGTACACAACCATTATGGTACCAATGGTATTTTAATGGCGGAGAAGTTTTAAATGCCACAAATCCAACTTATGTGATTGAAAATGTCCAAGAATCACATGGAGGACAGTACTTCGTAGTGGTTAGCAACAGTGTGGGTACGGTGACTAGTAGTGTTGTTACATTAACGGTCTCCAATGTTCTTGTTGCGCCTTTTATAATTCGGCAACCGGAGAGTAAGATCGTTGGTGAAGGGGAGATTGTGACACTGAGTGTATCAGCAGGTGGGACCATGCCCCTGTGGTACATGTGGTATAAGGATCCGAACCTGCTTTTGTCTGTGAGTACGAATGCCTTTTTAGTTTTAGGTCCTGTTACAACGAATGACAGCGGAAATTATTATGTGATCGTAACTAACTCCCTCGGATTAGTAACAAGCTCGAAAGCGACAATTATGGTGCAGCCGTCGGAGTTACTTAATGTTGACTTTAATCATATTGGTTATGCCAGTGAGGGAATAAATCTCACGGGAGGGGCTGGGGGACCAGTTGTGACGGTGAGCAATGCGACGCAGCTCCGGCAATATACTGACGCAAATGGTCCATATGTAATCTACGTGGTTGGCACAATTCCAATATCAGGCATGGATACACATATTCGACCTAATAAAACGGTAATTGGGTATGGGACAAATGCGACCTTGGTGGGCGGTGGATTATACCTGTACCGCTCCACAAATGTAATAATCCGCAATCTGACAATTATTGGATCAACGGAGGATGGCATTGGGATTCATTACTCCACCAACGTTTGGATTGATCACTGTACAATTGCAGACGCCCGGGACGGTCTCATTGACATAACGCAGCAATCAGATCTAATCACTGTTTCCTGGTGTCGGTTTTACTATACAATCAACAGCGGACACAACTTTTGCAACTTAATAGCGTCCTCAGACAGTGACACGGGGAATTACCGGGTTACGTTCCACCACAACTGGTGGGGAGAGTTGTGTGTAGAACGAATGCCATCAGTCCGATTTGGCCGAGCTCACATTTTCAACAATTACTACAACGCTCCCGGGAACAACTATTGCATAAGGTCTAGACTTTATGCGGAATGCCGAATAGAAAATAACTGGTTCGAAAATGTCCAGAACCCGTGGGAAGTCTATATCACCAGCGGCCAGCCCGGTAAAGTTTACGCTACAGGTAACAAGTTTGTTAACGTCAAGTGGTACGAAAGCCCTTCAGACGGTAGGTATACACCTCCCGGGAACGATACAGTTTTTGCCCCTCCATACACCTACAGTTTGCATCCGGTCGACCTTGTGCCAACAATTGTTACCCGCTATGCGGGGGCAGGGCGAGGTCCGTTTGCCTCAAAATAAACTCAACATAATTTTAAAGGGCATCAATATGAAAACGATCCGACTCGCTAAGTACAATGTTGCAACCATCCGCTATACCGCAGGGCTGATAACAGGAACCGCACTTATAACGTGCGTCCTTTGTAGTTGGGCAGTACCCCTACCTTACTACGATGGTTTCGAGTATGCAGAAGGGCGTCTTAATGACGTGGGAGCTCCAAATTGGCAAGCTGGAAGTACAGGTTGGGAACTCATGGTAACTAACGTCGCGGCGCTCGAAGCGCCTGAGGGATTCCCCCAAGCCGTTGGGAAAGGAGTTCGTCGTGCTCCAAGTGGTACTGCGAGACGATCCGTTTTAGCATTTGACCCAATTCAAGCGGCAGACGGCAATGAGGTTTATGCGTCATTTTTAATAAAAATCCTTGTGCCACCCCCGTCAACTCAGGTGATTGGATATTTGACCAGCACGTCCAGTAGCGAGTCTTCGCCACAAGCAGGGGTTTTTTTAACGCCGGATAATCGAATTGGTATTGGCAAGAGGGCAAGCTCACCGGGGTATACCTTGGGTACAAACCTTGATAGCGGTGTGCACCTGGTTGTGTTCCGGTACAGATTTCAACCCGGTAACGACGAAGTAAGTTTATGGGTGGATCCTCCTGTTTCCACTTTTGGAGCTTCCGTACCACCTGAACCGCTGGGCACTACGACCGGCGGTAGTGACCCATCCTCTATTGGATATTTCCAACTTTATTCAAGTCCAAGTTCAGGAGGCATGCAGTATATCGACGAGCTTCGTGTAGGCACTTCGTGGAGAGATGTGGTTCCATCGGGGGCTCCCCCAATGGGATCGAAACTGATATTTAGTTCATGTCCAACGTGGGCCAAGCCTGGTCAGATATTGGACCCCGTAACTGTTCAAATTGCTAGTTCAAGCGGTACCCCAGTTTCATCTAACGGAGTACCTATAACAATAGATGTCGAGGAAGGTCCAGGCCCGATAAGTGGCACCACAACACGTTTGACCGATGAAAGCGGAAAGGCTGTTTTCACGGATTTGATGTTAACCGTGGAAGGTATTTACAGGTTACGGGCGGAAGCATCAGGCATAGGTCTGGGGTTAGGTGCAGCAACTAGTCCTGTTATTCAGGTATCTTTTCTTGAACCACCTACTACTTTAACGATCACCGGTTGGGTCTATGATAAGAAAGGTTATGTGTTGGCTGGAGTGAAAGGAACTCCTCAGGCGAGATATAACATCCTTGCCTCTCCAGACCCAGCTATCCCCTTGAGCAACTGGATGGTAGCTACTGTAGGCGATTTCGACAGTCTTGGGAATTTTAGAATTACAAATCCTGTGTCTCCTGCAATCCCGCGTATGTTCTATGCGATAATCGGTCCTACCTCAAATACAAAGACAATCCCGCCTTCGATTGTCGCATCACCTAGCCACATAACTATTGCTCCTGGCCAGCCGTTCTCTTTGCATGTGGAAGCTACAGGACCTTATCTACATTACCTTTGGCTAAAAGACGGACAAATTTTGTCGGATAAAACTGAGCCCACGTTAGCAATCGGGGCCGCGAAGTCCACAGACGCCGGAAATTATGCGGTAATTGTGGCTAATGCAGCCGGCGCTACTACATCCACTTGGGCTAGGGTTAGGGTGGGGTTATTTGCCCCGGAGATAATCGTCCAACCTCAAGATCAGCAAATCGTCCAAGGCGGGACCGCGGTTTTCAAAGTTGTTGCGGATGGGACAAGTCCATTGTGGTTCCAGTGGTATTTTAACGGAGTTGCCATTGTCGGAGCAACGAATGACGTGTTAACGCTGACAAACGTTTTACCGGAGCGTTCCGGGGAGTATTGGGTTGTAGTCTCCAACTCATTGGGTTCGATCGTGTCTCGTTCAGCACTTTTAACAGTGACCGAAACACCAACTGCCTCGCCACCCACAAACATGGTTGGCTTTGCTGCGATTGCTGGAGTTACGGGCGGGGCGGGAGGCTTTGAAGTTATTGCAACCAATTACACCCAGCTCAGAACCTATTGTAGAAGCAATGCACCCCTAATCATAAAGGTAGTTGGCAGGATAGAGGCCAACGAAGATTATTGTTACATAAGAGCCCCAAACAAAACAATCATCGGCGTAGGCACGAACGCAGAGTTTGTAGGTGATCTGCGAATCAACACAACAAATATAATTGTAGCAAACATCACATTTTACAACCCCGACAATGATGGAATCACAATAGATACTGGTAGCAGTGGCACAGGGGCGTACGTTTGGGTGGATCACTGCACATTTATAGACTGTGGCGATGGCTCAATTGACATAACGAAAGGTGCGGATTACGTCACCGTTTCTTGGTGTAAATTCTTATACCCAACCAGACGAACACATGCATATGTCAACCTTCTTGGAAGTAGCGATAGTGAAACAGAATCGATAGGCAAGCTTCACGTCACATTCTGTTATAATTGGTATGGCCCGGGTTGCATAGAACGAATGCCATCCGTTAGATTTGGAAAAGTCCACGTCTTTAATAATTACTACGACTGCCCGGGAAACAATTACTGCGTTCGAACCCGACTATATGCTGAAGTGTTGGTCGAAAACAACTACTTCCAGAGCGTTCAGAACCCATGGGAACGTTATGTAACCCGTGGCCCAAGCGGGCTGCTCCGAGCCATTGGCAACATTACAAATAACTGCGTCTGGAACCCCAGTTGGACCTCAGGCGTAGAACTTATTCCCGGTACCGATTATCTACCATCATTCGATCCTATGCCGTACACATATACTCTATTGCCGGCTGAATGGGTACCGTATTACGTGACAAGATATGCTGGGGCAGGTAAGCCACCTTACGTGGAGGAGTAAAATAACCCCCAACGTGGGCAAAGAAGCATAGGCTGCAGGAAACATCTTTTGTGATTACTGCAATCCAGGTGCGAGCATTTTGAGGAGGGGATTTTATGAAAGTAAAAATAGGTTTGCCAGGTTCTCAAATACTGTTCATCACGCTAATCATTTCAGCCGAAGAGCAGAAGCTGCCTTTTTATTGTCCATTTGATTATGCCACAGGCCAGTTATATCAGGTGGGGATTAAAGTGTGGGATGCGGGTGGAAGCGCGGGACAAGAGCTACAAGTAACAGAACTTGCAGCGCTTCAGTCACCACCTGGGTTGGCTCAAGCTACAGGGCGTGGGGTACGCTGGTTACCTTCTGGGACGGCTCGCCGTAACGCAATGCAATTCACACCCGTTAACACCGGGAATATTTACGTGTCATTTTTAATCAAAATTGTTTGTACTCCATCATCTGGATCCAAACTCTTCGCATATCTCGAAAACACCACAAGCAGCACTACATCTCCCCAGTTGGGTCTATTCATTGATAACTTAGGGAGAATAGGAGTGGCTAAAAAGAGCACTGCCCCCGGGGTGTGGTCTCAACCGTTATCTGCCGGGGTGCACTTTGTAGTGGTACGTTACACGTTTGTTCCCGAGGGAAACGACGAGGTCTCACTCTGGGTAGATCCACCAGCAGATAGTATTAGGAGTGGAACTCCTCCAATTCCAATCGGCACAATCTCAGGAGGTAGTGACCCCAATGCAATTTCTTACTTTGTACTCAATTGTCCTAGTGGTGCAGGCCCAGAATTGCATATTGACGAACTCAGAATCGGGCTAAGCTGGGGAGACGTTGCACCTCCTGCACAATCCAACCTAGCAAGTACGAAAGCCTATCTTCAACTGAGCCAATTTAATCAGCGGCAAGGCTGCTTGTTAATAAAAAATTTACAGCCTGGATCTGTGTTTAGGGTAAGATCGAGTCAGTGCTTAAATGTACCGTTAGAATTCTGGGAAGCTGGAACCTGGCAAACTGCAATGCAATCCGAATTGCCGCTGGAGATTGAGCTGAACCCCACCAAACCAGTACGGTTCTTTGTGATAGAGTTTGGCTTGCCTTCTCCTCAGGGTGACGCTCCCGTTATAATCACACATCCCCAATCCATCGTTGTTTTACCTGGTCAGGAGGCTCATTTCTTCGTCCGTGCGATTGGAGATCAACTTTTCTATCAATGGTATTATAACGGGGAGTATTTGCCTGGGGCGACTAACCCTTCTTTAACAATTAGTCCCGTGCAACAAGACAATACAGGAATGTACTGGGTAGTAGTTTGGAATGCATATGGTTCTGTAACAAGCAAAGTGGCAACATTGGAATTGGGACAACCTCCCACTGATGGTCGGTATTTTGTTTCGCCTACTGGAAATGACTCCAACGATGGGACTGTAGAGGCGCCGTTTTACTCTTTGGCTAAAGCAATCTCCCTAGCTCAACCTGGTGACACTATCTATGTTCGGGGTGGAACTTATACATACACCCAAACGATTGTAATCGATCACGCAGGTGAATCGAACAACTGGATTAGAATTTTTGCGTATCCAGGAGAAAAACCAGTCCTAAACTTTTCAAATCAACCCTACGGCCCTACGCATCGGGGTATTTTAATCACAACAAATGCTCGCTACTGGCACATAAAAGGGTTAGAGATCTGTTATGCGGGTGATAATGGAATGAAAGTCGAAGGTAGCTACTTGCGAATTGAACGATGTGTTTTTCATCACAACCGCGATACGGGACTGCAAATTGGATTTTCCCACGACTTTGTAAATCCCAACGGGGAACTTGCCGCATTTATCGAAGTGATCAATTGTGATTCCTACATGAACTATGATCCAGATAACCGCGGGAGTGATGCAGACGGTTTTGCGGCAAAAATGCATTGCGGAAAAGGCATTGTGTTTGTGGGTTGCCGTTCTTGGAAAAATTCCGATGACGGTTGGGACCTTTTCGAAACGGATGCGTCAGTGATCATAAGTAACTGTTGGACTTGGCACAATGGCGACCCCTCGCTTTACAACGTCACAGGGGGTTCTTTTCAGGGCAACGGTAATGGCTTTAAACTCGGAGGGAACGGAACAGGTGGTAATTCCAAAGGAACACACTACGTGTATAATTGCATTGCCTTCAATAACAATTTTCCGGGCCGAACACGACATGGATTTGATCAAAATAGCCATAAAGACGGAATCGTGATGTATAACTGCCTGGCATGGAATAACCATTACAACTATTTCTTCGAAGACTCCCCCAACGCTGGAAAGCCAATGATTTTCAAAAACAATGTCAGCTTTGGCGCTACCGCAAATGCCACAGGCGTTACAACTTTCCCAAGCGGCACCATCCAAGAAAACAATAGTTGGAATCTAAACGTGCTAGCGAATGCTAGTGATTACGTAACTCTAACCGAAGAAGCAGCTGAGGCCCCACGCGGACCAGACGGCAGCTTACCTTCAGATTTCGCACGGCTAGTATGGGGGAGTGATTTGATTGATAAAGGCGTCAATGTTGGTTTACCTTGGTGCGGATCTGCCCCAGACCTAGGCCCCTACGAGTATTGTCAGTAAAAGCACCCTAACATCAGCAAGAAGTGCCTTAAAAATTACCGGCCTGGGAGTGGCTTATCTTGCTTCTGTGGAGTGATTATTCTGCATCGCCATGGACAAACACCATTTTGAATAATTTTGAATAAATTCAATTTGCCTGAGTGCTATGCAAAACTAGATTTAAGATACGAACACTGCTTAAGCTTTTCCTAATCAACTAAAAGCTCTCCTAGCTGCTAGGGCAGCATTGCTGTGCATTAGGCCAGGCGTTTGGAAATGCCCATGCAAAACTTATTAGCCTTATTTCCGATAGGAACCGCTCTCAATTACGAACCCAGCGTGGCACATGAAAACTAATACGGAGTGATAAAGTTGCGTGGGTAGCATTTAACAAGTTCACGATTTTGAAAAATCACATTGAATTTTGTAAAAACGCTTCTAAGACGGCCTTTTTCTATGGAAATCAGACTGCGTACAAATTAATGTGGGCATCACTATGTAAGAGTGAACATCCTGCTTTGGTGAATTATTCCAGGCTATTAGCCTTGCTATAAGGCCTAGTTTCCCCGCCCTAAATCGATCAATAGACGGAGCAAAAATGGTTGCGACACACGTGTGAATATCCTGCGTTACAGTTGATTCTCCAGGCATTTAAGGACTGCGCCTTGGCTTGCATTAGTGACCATGACCCTATACCTGGCAAGCCAGCCGGTTGCTGGTTTGACTATGGGTTTCCATTCGGCACGCCGCTGTTGTAATTCTTCTTCTGGCACAAGGATATCGATGCGGCGATTCTTGAAGTCTATGCGGATTCTATCGCCTTCTTTAAGTAAGGCAATGGGGCCACCCTCAGCTGCTTCAGGTGAAACGTGCCCAATACATGCTCCTGCCGTACCTCCACTAAACCGACCATCAGTAATCAAAGCCACTTTGTCCCCGAGCCCCATCCCAATTATGTAGCTGGTGGGTGAGAGCATTTCCTGCATGCCTGGTCCTCCTTTAGGACCTTCATATCTGATTATCACCACATTACCAGGTTTGACTTTGCCTCCTAAAATTCCCGCGCACGCATCTTCTTGGCTCTCAAAAATTACACATGGTCCCTCAAAAACGTAATCCGGACCGCACATTGCCTTAAAGTTGTCGCTTATCCCAGCCGTCTTAACAATTGATCCCTGGGGTGCAAGTTGGCCATAAAGCACAGCCAACCCGCCATCTTGAGAGTACGCAGTGTCCTTGGTGCGAATGCAATCATATGGATCAAAACTGGTGGCAGCATCGAACGGTATAGCTCCCTCTATTTCTTGGGATGGGGTTGGAATACCTACTTTAAAGGTAGCTGATCGTAGCCGCCAGTTTCGTGTTTTAACACCTACAATGGCTCCTATGGATCCTACAACTTGGCCTTCTTTGAATTGAATCAAAGCCACCGCAAACTTACTGCGGAGTTTTATTAACATCGCGCGTACTGGCAACTCACTTTGTTGAATCCTATCCTGGAGGAAGGCCTTTATTCGCTCGTGTCCTTTAAGATTGTTTTCTTGTAAGCCTTTAAGCTGGGTTTTGTCATCGACCAGTGTCTTAAGCAAATCCCAGTGCCCACCATTAATTATCGCAGCTAACCGCCACAGAGTTACCGCAGTTTCATCAGCAGATTTTAGGAACATGGACTTTCTCGAAGTCTCGAATTTGCCATTAGCGTATCTTACTTCGGAGCACGAACCAGAAATCCGCATAATTTTCGCCCAGTCACACGATGTTTCACACCGTAGGTCCCATTCATCGATGTTTTCCCCGAGCGTTTTACCAGTCACGGTAAGGCAATCCGTATGCAAAGCGCCCATGCGTTTTAGTTCGCCTAAAATTGTATAAATGCCACCCGCACGGTTGACATCCTCAATGTGATACTTTGAAGAGGGTGATACCTTGCAAAGGCAGGGAACCCTTTGGGAAATCTGGTCAATACGACCAATGTCGTAATTGATGCCTGCCTCTCGTGCCACAGCAAGGCCATGCAAAACCGTATTCGTCGATCCACCCATGGCCATGTCTAATGCAAATGCATTATCAAAGGCTTCTAATGTGGCTATGTCTCGGGGCTTAATGTCTTTTCGTACAAGCTGTATTATTTGGTATGCAGCTCGCTTGTAAAGTCCTACGCGTTCAGTTGATGTGGCTAACACGGTACCATTGCCTGGCAGTGCTAACCCCAGCGCCTCGCAAAGGCAATTCATAGAGTTAGCTGTAAACATTCCTGAACACGAGCCACATCCTGGACAAGACACGTTTTCGAGTCGGTTTAGATCCTCTAATGTAATTTTGCCGCTTTGGAATTGGCCAATACCTTGAAATACGGAAATTAAATCACATTGTTCAGCTGCAAACTGGAGCGGTTCTGGCAAGTGAGGATGGGGTATTCGCGTACGCACCCCCGCTGCCATGGGCCCACCACTTACGAATATGGTGGGAATGTTCACGCGCATGGCAGCCATTAACATCCCTGGGATTATTTTATCGCAATTAGGTACGCAGATCATCCCATCGAAACAATGGGCTCTCACCATGCTCTCTACGGAATCAGCAATAAGTTCACGGGATGGGAGAGAATATTTCATCCCCGTGTGTCCCATAGCGATTCCATCGCAAATTCCAATTGTATGGAACACCAAAGGTACACCCCCAGCCTCTCGAACAAATTGTTTTAACAATTCCGCCACTTCATTCAAATGTGTATGTCCAGGAATGCAGTCAGTATGGGAACAGCATATGGCTATAAATGGTTTGTCAAAATCGCTCTCGGTAACAATTGCGCCAGTAGCACGAAGAAGCGCGCGGTGAGGAGCACGTTCAATCCCTTTCTTTACAATATCCGATACCATAGTAATTGTGATATTATTTCCCACTGCTTCCCAAGTCACGCAGGTTTTTAAAGGCTAATGGGTGGTGAATACCCACTCGTAGTTCCTCAAAACATTTGGGTTGTGCTAATGCGTTTACACCTCAAGGACTTATGGCATTTTGCACATTATTTCCGAAAAACTTCGGTAAGAGCTACATAACTTTTGTGGTTGGTTAGACGACCACACATCGAGTAAAGAGGAACTCGTAACAAAAGGGTGCCTTATGAAAAACAAAATCGCTTACGTTATAATGCGATTATCGCTGGTATTTGGAATGTTGCTATGTGGCCGCGCCGGGATTGCAAATGTAATTTGGTCACAACCAATCACTACTAATGCCATAGGGATTATTTTAGGTGCAACTCGTGTCTCGAGCACTCCGAGTGGATGGTGCATGGCAGAGGATTTTGAGCTGCCATGCGCTGCCACCATCCATGCAGTAAAGTGGTGGGGAGGGAGTGCTAACCGAATAATTACTGTGGGCGATGAGTACTCCATTTTAACCAATTTATTTCACTTAACCTTTTGCACAGCCAGGTATGATGGCCACCGATATTTGCCCGGTAACCCGCTTTTTGAAAAGCAGGGGGAAGTTATTGGCCGATTAGTTGGAACAAATCAACTTGGGGAATTAGTTTATTGCTACGAACTTGATGTGGGAAGTGAGCTTTTGCTAGCCCCTGGGGCGAGATACTTCTTATCAATCCAGCATATGACAGAAGAACAATGGGGCTGGCAAGATACGCAATCCCAGGGGAGCTTTCTTGAAAACGCCGTTTTGTCTATATCCGGACTAGGATTCACATGGATTGACTTTTTTCCAAAAACAGATCTAGCTTTCGAGCTCATTGTTCCTGAGCCCAAACCGGAGATGTTGGTGTTATTTGCCGTCGCAATGGTAGCGATTTGGGTTTTGCGCCCATTTCATTTTAGGTGAGATCCTAGGAGGCGTTGACGATTGGGGAGGTGGCATATAGTTTGTGCGGGGAATGATGGTAATTTGTCCGTCATTACTCGCAGCAAACTATGCGCATTTTCGGCGGGAAGTGGAACGCGTCTCCCGGTCCGGAGCGGAGTGGTTACATCTCGATGTAATGGACGGTCACTTCGTCCCGAATATTTCGTTTGGACCGGATCTAGTAAAAACATTGCGTCCATATACACGACTTTTTTTCGATGTCCATCTAATGTGTACCAACCCAGGTCCATTGATAGAAAGATTCGTCCAAGCTGGAGCCGATCAGCTAACTGTTCCAGTCGAGCTCGGGCATGAAAAAGTACTACAATTGATATGGCAAATTCGGACTTCAAATATAAAGGTGGGAATTTCTGTAAACCCACCAACTCCCGTTACGCTTGTGGAACCTTACCTAGAACAGGTAGACAATGTCCTTGTGATGACTGTTAATCCCGGTTTTGGAGGGCAGGAGTTCATTCGAGAAACCCTCCCCAAAATTCAAAAAGTCCGATTGTGGCGAGACCAACGAAACCTAAAGTTCCGAATACAGGTCGACGGCGGCATAAATTTTGAGACGGTCAAAGAATGTGCTCAAGCTGGCGCGGACACCTTTGTAAGTGGAACCACGCTATTCAAGACTCGCAATATGCGAGCTGGTGTTCGTAAAATGCGGGAAGCAGCACTAGCCGCTGTCGCAGCAAATAAACCATAGCACAAGTATGAAGCCGATAAAATTTGGAACCGATGGTTGGCGCGGTGTAATAGCGGAGGACTTTACGTTTGAAAATGTTTCTCGCGCAGCACAAGCCGCCGCAAAGTTTTGGAGGGAAAATCCAGTCCCCGGCACTGCTCCGGTTGTAGTAATAGGGTATGACCGAAGATTCATGTCAGAGGACTTTGCACGGCTTTCTGCAGAAATCATAGCAGCTAACGGATTGCAAGTTTACATATGTGATGAGGCACAACCAACCCCGGTTATATCCTTTGCGGTGAAGAATTTGAATGCAATTGGTGGGGTTATGATTACCGCTAGTCATAATCCGCCCCGGTTTAATGGGTTTAAATTAAAAGCTTATTTTGGCGGTTCCGCACCGCCCGAAATCTGTCGGCAGGTTGAAGAATTGCTTGATAAGGAACATGTGCAAAAAACCGATTTGGACTCAGGTATTAGGGAGGGGAAAATCAGAATATTTAGGCCTGAGCGAACATATATAAAAGCTGTTAAAAAGTTGGTGGATTTTAACACGATAGCTAGAGCGCGGCTGAAGGTTGCCCACGATGCTATGTTTGGTTCGGCAGCCGGTTGGTTCGAAAAAATTCTAAAGGATACCACTTGCGAAGTTATCACTATAAATGGGACTCGGGATCCATTATTTGGGGGAATAAACCCCGAACCAATCGAAAAGAACTACGTGTACAGCAAACAATTTCTACGAAAATTTCCACAGGATATTTGCATTGCAACCGATGGTGATGGGGACCGAATTGGAGCACTTGATGGACACGGCCGTGCTTTCACCACTCACCAAGTTATTTGTTTAGTCCTTTACCATTTGCTCAAAAATCGCAAATCAAAGGGGCGCGTTGTAAAAGCTCTGACAACCACCTCTATGGTCGATAAAATTTGCGAAGAGTATGGATTGCAGCTAACTGAAACTGGAGTAGGCTTCAAATACATTTGCGCGGAGATGCTAAAAGGCGATGTCCTATTGGGAGCCGAGGAAAGCGGGGGAATTGGTGTGGCGGGGCATATTCCAGAGCGAGACGGAATCGTAGCTGGATTAATGTTACTCGAACTTTTGGCAGTGGAACGGAAATCTCCGCGTGCGATATTAGCACAACTCCATAGAAAGTACGGACTTCACGTTTACGATAGGATCGACATCAACTACCCACTAGAAAAACGACATCAGTTGATTGACACGTTGAAACAAAATCCCCCGGAAAAGCTCTTGAGTAAGCCCGTGGTAAAGCTAACAACTTTCGACGGTGTAAAAATGTATACTAGTGATGGTTCGTGGTTGATGTTTCGGCCTTCCGGTACCGAACCAATCCTTAGAATCTACGCCGAGTCAAACTCCACAAAAAACGTAAACGGCCTGCTCTCCATTGGGCTAAAAATAGCCAAACGAGTGGCCGGGCAAAAGTAGGGCAGGGGATAGAGCTTAGTTAGACTGTGAGAATCTTCCAAAGCTTCAACGGTAGTATTAGCGGTGCGTGTTTGATTATCCGCCGGCGGGTCAATATACTGATCTAATAAGGCAATGGACATTTCGCGGATTAGAAATTTTTGCATAATTGCTCACATTGATCATGGCAAAACCACGCTCTCGGATCAGCTGCTGATCCGAACGGGGACAATTAGTACCCGTGAAATGCAAGAGCAGCTTTTGGACTCTATGGAGCTGGAGCGAGAGCGTGGTATCACAATTAAAGCTCACCCGGTAACTATGCATTACACAGCGAAGGATGGGCAGTTATATGAATTGAATTTGATTGATACCCCTGGACACGTTGACTTTTCATACGAGGTTGCGCGAAGCTTAAGTGCATGTGAAGGCGCGTTACTAGTGGTAGATGCGTCCCAAGGTGTTGAAGCACAGACCGTGGCAAATGCACAATTGGCTATCAAGCATAACTTAACAATCATCCCTGTAATTAATAAAATTGACTTACCACATGCGGATGTCGCTGCAACCAAGGCTCAGTTGGAAGAAATATTGGCCATCCCAGCTGAGGAAGCCATCCTTGCGAGTGCTAAACAGGGGATTGGAATCGATGAAATCCTAGAAGCCATCATTCATAGAATACCCCCTCCAAAACCAACTTTGGACGACGATAGATTGCAGGCATTAATTTTCGATTCCTATTTCGATAATTTTAAAGGAGTAGTGCCGTATGTACGGGTGTTTAATGGCGTCCTAAAACCAGGAATGCACATTAAACTCATCCACTCGGATAAGGTGTACGAAGTCAAAGAGGTAGGAAGCTTTAATCCAAAACCGTATGTGCGCGACCAACTCTCAGCTGGGGAGACAGGGTATTTCGTGGCAAATATCAAGAGTCCCACGGAACTTGTAATGGGGGATACAGTCACTACGGCTGCAAATCCTGCTCCGTCCCTGCCTGGTTTCCAAAGACTCAGGTCCATGGTATTTAGCGGGATCTATCCGATAAACACTGCTGATTATGAAAAACTCAAAAATGCTATGGCGAAATTACAACTCAACGATCCTGCGTTTGTCTACCAACCCGAAACCTCTGTAGCACTTGGGTTTGGTTTCAGATGTGGTTTCTTAGGGCTACTTCACATGGAAATCGTTCAAGAAAGACTAAGCCGGGAATACGACATGGACATTATTGCCACTTATCCAAGCGTGGTTTATCGAGTCACACTCCGAGACGGTACAGTAAAAGAAGTGGATAATCCTGCACATATGCCTGATCCAACATTAATTGAAAAAATTGAAGAACCCATCGTAAAAGGCTTCATCATTTGCCCCAACTTGTACATCGGTGACGTATTGAACCTCATCACCGAGAAAAGAGGACAGGTGGACAAAACGGAAACACTCGATGCTAACCGCGTGATGCTTAGTTGTACCCTGCCACTAAATGAGATTTTGGTGGATTTTCATGACCGACTTAAGACAATCACGCGAGGCTACGGGTCAATGGATTATGAACACGCGGGTTACGTAGAATCTGACATGGTTAAACTGGAAATGCTTGTGAATGGCCAACCGGTTGACGCATTTTCATGCATTGTTCACCGATCTAAGGCCGAAGCACGAGGCCGTGCCCTAGCCCAGAAATTGAAGGAAGTAATACCCAGACAGCTATTCCAAGTGGTAATTCAGGCCGCAATTGGAAGCAAAATAATTGCCCGAGAAACCATTAGCGCATTGCGGAAAGATGTTACAGCTAAGTGTTACGGCGGTGATGTAACCCGCAAACGGAAACTTCTCGAGCGACAAAAAGAAGGCAAGAAACGTATGAAGGCTATTGGAAAAGTGAGTATACCTCAGGAAGCATTTATCAAGGTCCTTAAAACTGCATGAGTCCCAGATTGGAAAAGGAGCGTACATGAAATGTGTGATACGTTGGCTCTTTTCTCTAAAAGTTCGCAGAGCACTTGCTTACCACAATCACGTAAAACGGTTACTGGCAGCACAAAGGGATATTCTGCCTGAACCATCTGTTACGCAACTTAAGGATGCTTTGCAAAAACTACTGACGGCGATTAAACGTGGCGATCCACCAGCCACAGTAGAGGGTCTTAAGCAGGAGCTCGAAGTCGTTGCTGGGACGCACCTAAAGCCATACCCAAACCCGCGCATACGGGAAAATATTGAGGTTATTTTGGTCGCAATAACATTGGCCCTTGGTATCCGCACATTTTTTATCCAACCTTTCAAGATACCTACCGGTTCAATGCAACCAACCCTATGGGGTATCACATCGTGGAATGTAATTAATGACCCTACCTTCAAAATTCCAACGGGGTTGCAACGGCTTGTTCATTGGCTACACGGCACCAATTACGTCCATTTAGTCTCAAAGACAGATGGTTATCTTGAGGAAATAACCCCTCCTTGGCCACCAGTAATTTTTAGCGTTTTTCAGCGGATAAAAATCGGTGGGCAATGGCATTACATCTGGTTTCCACCAGATTACGGGGCTCCACCATTCGGCACATTGGAAGCACGCGCTGGACTCAAAATCGGCCAATACTTTAGAAAAGGCCAGGACGTGGTAAAACTTGTGATCAAAAAAGGCGATCACCTTTTCGTAGATCGGTTTACGTATAATTTTCGTAGGCCTAAACGTGGTGAGATAATAGTATTCGAAACATGGGGTTTTGACCCAAACCTCCGTTATGCATACCGCGTACCCCCTGATCAGTTCTACATAAAACGTCTTGTCGGCTTAGGAAGTGAAACAATCTCAATAGGGAATGATCATCACGTGCGCATCAACGGCAGACGATTAGACGCGTCTACACCGCACTTCGAATTTTTATACACATTTTCTGCTGATGCTCCACCAGATCAATATTTTGGACACATTCCAATGGGGCTGCTCAGTGCAGGTGTTGAATTCAAAATACCCCCAAACCATTACTATGTCCTCGGGGATAACACCAGAAACAGTCTTGATAGCCGCTTCTTAGGGCCAATACCGCAAGAATGCGTTATAGGGAAAGCCTGGTTTATATACTGGCCACTTTCCGAGCGATTTGGCCTCGGATACCGGTAATATTCCAAAAGCATGTAAAAAAGCCAATTTTACCCGCTTAGAATCAAAGCCACCAAATCACATGAAGGGGGTACCGCAGTTGAGGACATGACTTGCAATTGAGCCAAATGTCGCACAATGTATGTTATATTTACTCGCGACTGTTTGGTTTGTCCCCCTATAACCCCCCCTACGCAGTGTCACGGATTCAAACCGACTTCCTAGTTTGCCCAATTACTACGCCGGAATAAAATCCGAGCTTGGTCTAAATGGCGTGACAACACAATTTTGGTTAATTTATTAAACTGAAAACAGGCGTTTTTGGATCCGAAATGCGAAAAGTTAAATAGTATTGGTTAGCCGCAGCTAGGGCATGCCACTATCGACTACACAAGCCTCGTTAGTTTTGATGATTGTAGTGGATAATGACGGCATATTCTGGTCTCGGTGATTTATGAGGGTCGGCTTCAAACCTCTGATAAGCCTGGGTTGCAAAAGGAAATTATTGGGGATTTAACCAGTGGCAAGCCTGAGGGCGTTTAAAAAACGTTCCGTGGTTCGGGATTGCCAGGGAATTTTAAAATAAACTCACCGAAAGTGCTCTTAGTTAAGCAATCTTAACTTGAAATGAAACAGTTGGGGCCAAACTTTTTGGAGATAGCTTGGAATTCGGTAGTTAATGAATTGGCAGATTGGCTAAATCGTACTGGATGAGCACACAGTAGGAAGCTAATTTAGTTTATTGTCGTACTTGCTTTTTGCAGGTGTTTATACCATTTTAGTTGCGCATTTTAGCAGCCGGCCATTCGTATGCATTATTAAGCCGGCCAAGGATAAAGGACAGTAAATTGACGGTATTTTTACGGCATATGAACAATTCACCAGAGACAGAGCTGGATCTGAGTAAACTTTTCTTGCCCGACTGGGTTAAGCAACCACCAACAACCGGGCAGATTAAAGAAGAAGATGAAGTTACAGAAGAAGTGAAAGAAACTCAGCCCGCTCATCGGGCGGGTCGCCGGGACCGCGTACGTGAACGGGGCGGCAAGTACATAAGGCCCAGCAGAGCTGAAAGGTTCAAAGAAAAGTTGCCCAACCTCGATGTTAGTTTTGTCCTTGATCCAAACGATGTTGAAATAATTGCTCGTCAAATCCGATCTACTGCGCGGGCGTACCCGATTTTTGATATAGCGCGCTTGATACTGCGGTATCCTGATAGATTTTCACTGAAATTCACTTCACGCCGAAGTCCTGAGGGGGAATTATTGCAACCACTATTTATATGTAAGCTGGACGATTCGGTGTGGCTAAGTGAGGATGAAGTAGCTGCCTATATTTTGGAAACCCACTTTGATGACTTTTATCAGACAGAACGTATACCTACGGATCCTCCGAAGGGTAAGTACACGTTTGTGGCCCAATGTGGTCTGAGCGGGATTATCCTTGGACCGCCTAACCATCACGAGTACCAGTCCAAACTCGTCAAGTTACATGCTGAGCGATTTTCCTACATGCCGTTTGAGGAGTACAAATCATATATTCGGATTGTTCGGGACGAGGAAGCTGTGAAGAAATGGATCGAAGAGCAAAGTTGGAAGACGCAGTACATTTGTCTAAACGTGCCTGAACCAATTAGATTGGAATCACGGGAAGCGGTAGACTTGCATTTCAAGCAAGTCCACCTGCCTAATTTGGTCCATAAGGAAGGATCGATTACGTTGGTAGCTAGCAAAGCATTAAATCTTAAATGTCGGCGCTTACGGCGATTGACCCGAATAAACATAATTAGGGAAAAGGAATTCCCCATTCGCCTGGTACGAGTTTTAAGCGATCAGCTTACTCAGATGGGGTTGCAGTTCTTTAAGGTCAAAAAGATTACGCATGTGGCAGTTTCGAGGCCGAGATATTTAGACTTCGAGACCACTCCAGTATCAGAAAACGTAAAGCGCATTGTCAAATATGTGAGGGAACACCCCGGATGTACCAGGAAGGAGTTAATAGAAGCATTGGCTCCGACACCGCCCATGGAAATCCCCATTACCCCTGGGGAAGGACAAATACAGAGTATCGAGCCCCAACCAACCCCTGAACAGCTTGCAATCATAGCTGATTTACATTGGCTGATTTTGCAGGGACACGTAGTGGAGTTTTATAACGGTAAGCTTGATACTGCAAAGAAACCATCGCGGGCGAACCAGAAGAAATCGACATTCCAACACCCATCAACCCCTGCAACGGGAACCACGCAACAAGTGACTGAAAGCGCCTCCTCTCCGGAGCCTCAAGCAGTGTCTGAAGCAGCGGGTGAAGCTGCCCAAAGCGAAGAAATCCCGGAAATCGAAATGCAAGGCGCTACAGAAGCTAGTACTGAAACTACAGCACTGGAAACTAGAACTTCTAAAGACTCATTTGCTGCTAATCCGCCAGGGGTATCAGAGATCGCCGAGCCCCCTCAACCACAATCATAAATCAGCATGTCTCGGATTGGTATCAGGATCAATGCCCCCTAGCTTAAGTAGCAAAATAAGCGGTGCAGGTAGGATGTTCGTTTTCATTGATGACTCGGGTCGCAAACCATCGAACTCATCAGTTCGCAACAATACTGCCTATGTTATAAGAATTTACCCGGAGATAAATCCAACCTTTCAACCTTTTAATGCTTACCATTACGCACCTTACACCAATTAAACTTCGTAGGCATAAAGACCAACGCTCGTCCGATAATTTAATTCGGGCCTATTCCCCTACTTTCCTTTTTGTCATTATGGCCAATTTGTTGGGACCGTGATTGGCCAGTTTGAAGATCCTTACGTGCTTTATCGACCCTGTGGGAAGAAAAAGTACTAGTTAGTGTACTCACCTGATTCTGCAAAATTTGCAATTACCCATTATCTTTAAAAAAACTTGTCCATGGTCCAAACGGTGGAGCCGTGACGGTAGAGTCACCAAGTAAAAAATGTCAAAGGAGAAAAAATGGGAAAAGACTTCAACGGCAGCGATGCAAGAGCATAAACCGTTAAATTCCAAAGTGAGTTTATCATCCCAATTCAGTACAGGCCTTCCCCTTTATCCCAGGCGGGCAGCTTCGCCATTGGGCAATGCTGGGATTCGGATATTGTCGAAAAAATTAACGGAAAGAGACAAATCTGGCGTGGTAATTAACGCAGGTGTCATTAGTCAACGAATTTGTAGTCCAATCTTCGACGGTGTCTGAAGTGACAGCAATGGGTAAAATATTTTCGGGCAACTTAACAAAAAATAAAGAGCGCCGTGGAGGCTAAACCATCACGCAATAGCGGTGTTACCCCTTACCCACGATGTCAAAAGGTATGAAGTAAGGTCAATCCCCTCCCCTTCCCTAGCGTATATTTTTCCGTAAGATCTCACTTGGATACAGCCTGGTGTTCACCCCTTGCTTAAAAATTAAATAAGTATAGGTGCTACTCAAAAACCAGCATTTGGGAAACTCCTGCCGTCATAAGGAATGCAGAGGTAAGCGATCGCTGCTTAAAGTCGATATTTTAATAAACCCCTGCTTATGATTTTGCTTTTTTGGCGGTTGAATGACAAGTGGTTGACCACTTATCTGTGGTGGGAAAAGGTAGCCCATTGCAGCATTAGCAACGTCAATCCGGTAAGCGCGATCATGCCAAAGCGTTACACGTCTGGTATTAGCTGGTATGGTCGTAACATAAATCCTGAGTTCGCCTGGCACCGTAGTAATTAGTTCTTCTCGCCAATCCCCTATGCAATCAGCGACAGCTATCACACGTCCTTGGTAAAAGAAACGGGGTTCTTCTCGAAGTCGTTTGATGGCGCCCAACATTGCCACCCATTTAATGTCAGTCTCATCCCAATAAACAGGATATCCTGACAATGCGCCCCAATCTGACGTATCAAGCAATTGTCCATCATTAAGCCGGTAGTACCATCTATTGGGTAGAAATTTTTCCCCGCAATAAAGCACGTACCCTGGGTTTTGGGGATCAAACTTACCGAAAATGCCTTGACTGTGAACGTGTGAGGTAGGGTGTTTACAACCCCACAAAATTTTTCCTGTGGCGGCGTCCACAATGCAGATCCCGTTTGACTGTTGCCGGGTTTCAAAACCATAAACAATTTCCAACCCCGGGCTTGTAGCCAACACGTCAGTCACATAAACGATGTCCGGGTGTCCCATTCCCAAGTTCCAAAGCAGTTTACCATTGTCATCCAAGGCAGCTGCACCCAAAACGATTTCGTCCCGTCCGTCTCCGTCCACATCCACACAATGCATTCCATGCATACCCTGACCCCTGACTGGCGGGTTTTCATTATCACCGTCCCATTCCCACTGAAGGGTTAATTGTCGGTCCTTGAACCTATATGCGCGCACTATCATCTTGGTGTAAGTCCCACGGGCTACAATGAGGCTAGGTGTCTTGCCGTCCAAATACGCTATGCTCATAGTGTTTCGGGAAGCACGATTGCCGGTGGAATCACCCCAATCTTGAATGTTGCCTCGCGGTGGCCAATCCACCCGTGCAAGCTCAGCTCCAGTTAATCCATCGAGAACCGAGAGCCATTCGGGTCCACGCAAAACGTGTCCAAGACTATCCCTATAATCCACATCCACGGGCGCAGTCTTTAATGCGACTTCTGCCCGGCCGTCCCCATCTAGGTCATAGACAATCATGGGTGAATACCAGACTCCTTGTTCAATATTCCAGCCCAGATCACGTCGCCATAAAATTTTGCCACCATGCGAATATGCTTCCACCTTAAACGTGGTTATGCTTGGCCGCCAAACACCCGGATCGGTTATTGATGCCGGCTGCTTAATAACAAAGTCTAGTTTGCCGTCTCCATCTATGTCGGCTATTCCAACTTTGTCGCACACATATCCTCCCGCTAGTGGGATCCGGATAAACGCGTTAGTTGGTGTTGCTTTGACTGTATAGGTTGGCTTGGATCGCTCGACTACCTTTCCTTTGGCAATTGTCCATATCTCGTAATCAACATTCGTTCCTCCGGTTGTGTAATCTATGAAGGTACAAGATTTAGATAGCGGTTGGCCGGTCAATTTGGTTTTCTTCCCGTCTTGGACCTTGTACACCGCAAAGGAGGTCTCCGGTAGGTCTGTAGATAAAAACCGCCAACTTAGTATTGTTGAACCGTTAGGGCAATTTATTGCGATCACACCTCGGTCTAAGTTCTCATATGCCAATGAGCTGGTAGTAGTAACCACTGCGGCAACCAGGCTTAACAAGGAAATTGTGATACAGCCTAACCTGGCGAGGGCCGCAAACAGATGTGTACTATCCTCAGTTGATTTACTTCGTAAATAAATCATGGTCGTTTATACTTTGCCAAGTTGGTTCGTTTTCTGCTTACAGTAGCACAAAGCAAAAAATTCGTTCACCCACCTTTAAATTACTGAGTTATCCAAATTGCAAAAAATCTGGTAAGATCGTTTTGGATCGAGTTTGTGAAAGCGATGGACCCTGAGCTTCCGACATAGTTAGTCGCGAGGCGTTGCCACGAGCTCAATGGCATATACAAATTCGTCGTAGACAGTAGGACACACTGTAACCCGGCTGGTAATTCCTCTCCGGCAATTATAATGGATTTGCCTAAGACATACGTTTTAAGCTTGGGACGCGCGTAGACAACCAACGTGCCGGTTGTGTAAAGTGACCTAACATCCCACTCAAGTCCAGCTGGTAACTGAGGCAATAATACAGTGGTAAACTGACCTTGGATTTGAGCCGCATCTAAAATCTTATATGAACCTGCCACTAAACTAGGTCCAAGGTTTGTCACAAACAGTGTGCCTCCACATCTCAGAGTCCCTTTTGTTGTTAACACATCGCATTGGTTTGGCGAAACAAGTTCAAAGATTGCAACTGCGGTGTTGGACAAAATTATATCCGACAGGCATGTGAGTGTTCCTACTCCCTGGTCGCCTGGGGACAATTTACCTCCTATGAGCAAAGGTCCTCCAATAATCCCCCTTCCACCTATGGTAGCTCCCGAGAGCACTGTCACAATATTGGTAGCTTCGGCATTGGAACCGTTGATAACAAGACTTCCGCCTTGCACAAGCGTGGTGCCAGTGTATGAATTAGTGCCAGACAACCTCCAAATCCCGGTCCCCACCTTGATCAAGGAAGTAATACCAGCATCTTTGATTGATCCCTTAAACTCAGCGTTATCGTTGCGCCATCCTACTCGCCAAGTCGGATTACTGGAACTGCCATTACCAGGGCCGAGCACGGCTCGTGCCTCACCCTCAAGCGCACCAATTTCGATCACGGCGTTGTCACCCCATATATTGTACGCAGTAATGCCATTGCTCAGATACAAGCGTGCATTTGGTAAGCCTTGCGCATTATTTAATCTGAACTCAGCACTACCCGATCGTGGGCCAACCTTTATTACTCCATTGAACTGACTCCAATCACCTGCAAATGAACAACGGACATAGTCGGTGACTATACGAAGTTCTCCGCTTCCCACCAGGGTGCTTTTGAAAGGACTGCCGTAACCAAATCTTGGTGGCATTAAAACAGTTCCCGTAGATCCGGCGGGGACAATCCATGTATTAGTATGACCGCCCCAATCGGTTCCTGTACTTCCCCCGAATCCATGAAACCGCAGCGTACCCCCTGCAAAAGTTATAGGGCCAGTTCCAAACGCACCCATATTCGCTGCAATTGTACCCGGTTGGAATGTTCCACTTAAAAGGATTGTACCACCACCGTAGCTATTGCAATTACTAACAATTACACTTCCCGAGCCACTTTTTTCCAATACGCATGTACTTCCGGCAATCGCTCCCGGTCCAGTAAATTGGTACGTCTTTGTAGAGTTAATTTTAACACGGGTTGGACTGACGTAGTGAATTATATTGACTGGGACGTTATTGGAACCGGAATCATTGAATTCTACGGTGTTTCCGGTAATAAAGCACGTGAATTGCGAGGTTGAGTCCACCCAATTTGTGGAAATCCCTACGTCCCAAAAGTTCGATTTTCCGTCTCCTCGCCACACAATGGATCGGTTTGTGTATGTGAAGTCAAACACCTTCAAATAAAGGCCGGTATTCTGGATTATAAGCTGGTATGGCACGTTTTCTAATCCCAACAAGTTCCACGTCATCGCATTTCCTAATATTCCTGTGTTGCAGCGTAGAAGTGTGTATTGACCAATTCCTAAACTGCCATTGAGTTTGCGAACTGAAATCGTATTGGAGCCCCCGGCGTACACACTCCCATTTACGAACAACAAATCATTTGAGAGGATAGTCCCGGAAGGATCACTACTAAGGTCTATGAGCAAGGTTCCGTTTGTAATGAAAAAGCCATTATAAATCGTAAGAGTCCCAGCCAGACCATTCCTGCCTGGTGCGATGGCAGCGCTGTTTAGTACCGTTGCTCCATTACCAAGGGTACCAAACCCTGCAACCGTCGCTGGACCCCATACACCTCTACCCCGCGCTATTAGACGGCTCGAGGATAACAAACCGTCAACAGCAAGTGTACCATCTCGCACATGAGTTATGCCTGTGTAATAATTCGTGTTGTTTAACGCTAGAGATCCCTGCCCTGCTTTCCACAACGACATTGGGCCGATAAGACTGCCACTCCCTACAAAGGTATAGTTACCTGGGCTATGGACTACGACATTTGAGGGTTGTAACAATCCAGAAATAACTACGGGCAGGGTATTTGTGCCTGTCATGTCAAACAATACCGTTGCCCCATTAAAAAACACGGTGGCTGGTGGGTCAGCTCCGAACCAGTAGTTGGACAGCCAGTAGAAATTAGTCCGCCAATTAGGTGTACTCTCTAGATCCCACACATTGTTTGTGTTATTGCCTCGCCATACAAGAGTGGCCGTGGAAATCTGTGGTATTGGGGGCAAGTCCATGCCTGGTCCCAAATAAAAACCGGGGTGAGGAGGCTGATTGTAAGCCACATTCTGCCATGCGATTGACAATCTATATTGTGGATCGTGCATGAGCGTGTAGATACGATTCGTCGCCATGTTTGTTGAAACATAAATCCGAAGTTCCGAACTATCGGTAGTCCGCCAGATTACCTCCTCTCGCCAATCGCCTAGGATATCACCACTTAAACATGGGGTTGACTTTGTACCGTTGTTTGCCGAACAACCCGTGGCGGTAAACAAATTGCCTACGTTGTATTTGCTTATGGTAATCCCATCCAATAACTCCCTAGCAAGATCACCGTCCCAGTAAACCAGAAAGTTACATGAGCTGGGTTTACTGCCAACATAATTCCCTCTGGTATCGAAGAGCCCTCCCGAAGCGCTACTCCAGCATAAATATCCGATGTATGAATTCAACAATGGCGCTGCGCAACCCCGGCCGGTATCTCCACTGCTTGGAATACCCCAGTAAATGTAGCCCGTACCAGCGTGCCGAAATTCACCTGCCCCATATTGTGAAGGAGTTTCGTGAACATCCCAAACCTCTAATCCGCGTAATGAGGGGTCCATATCCGAAAGGTGCATTGCATCTCCGTGACCCAGCCCTGTGGAATACAGACCTCGTCCATCATGATCTATAGCGCATGCGCCATATACAATTTCATCCATTCCATCGCCATCCACATCCGCAACGCTGAGATTGTGGTTACCTTGCCCCTCGTAATTTTTGTATCCGTTTAACGTATCGAAGACCCATCGCAGTTGAAGTCTTCCATTACGCCAGTCCCATGCTGCGAGTACAGTTCGGGTGTAGTATCCTCTGCACATTACTACGCTAGGTCGAACCCCATCCAGATATGCCACGCAGGCTAAAAATCTATCTACGCGATTCCCATAGGAATCACCCCAAGAAGAAACATTACCACGCGGTGGAATGTAATTGGTGGTCCACAGGGCTGCTCCAGTACGCCCATCAAACACTGTGAGGTACTCCGGTCCAGAGAGAATATACCCACTGCTGTTTCTGTAATCTGCGTATGGGTTATCACCAGGCATGAGTACAAAATTGCCCATACCGTCCACTGTGCCCGGTGCAGTTTTACAAACCATTTCAGCACAGCCATCACCGTCCAAGTCATAAACCATAAACTGCGTATAGTGAGCTCCTGCGCGGATATTTATCCCCAAATTTATTCTCCACAACCGTTGGCCATTTAGCTTGTATGCGTCTATTATGACCGGTCCCGTATATCCGCTTTGGGAATTATCCTTTGAGTTGCTGGGATCCCATTTTAAAACGATCTCATATTCGCCGTCACCGTCGAGATCACCAACACTTGCGTCATTGGCGCTGTATGTGTAGGCGACACCATCTGGTGTAACGCCGCCTGGAGGGATATCTAAAGGCACCGGGATATAATTACGAATTGGGGTATTCGGAAGCAGGGTTACTAGACCCACGGGCTCCACTTCGGCACCATCCACTACCGGCTTGATAATGTATCTGTTTGTGAGGGAGGGATTAACGCTGGTATCAATCAAGCACGTAACGTTTGTAATCAGAGATGAGTTAAGTTGATTAGTGATCGTGCCTGTTACACGATACACGTTAAACCCTGTAGATTCAGGATCGGTCCCTAAAAGTCTCCAACTGAGAAACACAGAATTGGTCCCCGTGCGTAATGCGACTAGCCCCCGTCCCAATCGTTCTAGTTGTCGTTGGGCAAATAACATCGTATGGCTGTATCCACACATCACAGCCACAACCAGAAGTAATGCCTTAAGCCTTGGCCTTCGTAACATACTGCCACTATTCAATCTTTATCTGGTAAAAGAAGGCATTATTGTCCCTGTTTACTGGAATAGACGTCTCGAATTCGCCTGATTCATCAAATGTGTTTGTCTGCAATCGCCACCAGTTGGCAACTGGCTCGAAAAGGTTTGTGTGGCCGAGTAGAATAAATCGTGCTAAAGGTTGGCTAGCAACTACCCGCACACTAATTTGCCCATCCTCTTTTAAAAGCACGTCCTTAAACTGCAGAGTTTGAACCAACTTAATGGTTATCACACCATCGGTAGGTAAACGAGAAGTATCCCATTCCATTCCCGCGCACAAACTGGGGAGGTACACAGCCTCAAAGTCGCCTGTATAAACCCTCGCGTTTATGAGCTTAAATTGCGAACCTGGGCGAAATTCTGCGGTTAAATTTGTCACCACAAGAATCCCTCCTAGTTTAATGGTATCAGCACTTATGCAGTCATTTGTGTAGGAAGAGGGGTCTAGCTTAAACAGGTTAGTTGCCCCTGCCCGCAATTCCAGATTACCTGTAATTGTCAATTTGCCGACCAAAATCCCACCAGGATTTAATATTGCCCCACTATCAACAGTTACATGCCCAATTATGGTTCCGTTGCCATAGATTCGCTTACCTCTTCCAACAACCAGCGGCGTATTGCCAAAAGCACCTATATCCAATACAGCATTCGATTCGAGTACTATCTCGCTTGAGTTTGTAATGCACGCAGCGGAGTTAATCTTCAGCGTGCCTTCTGAAACGATCGTCGGACCATTATAGGAATTAGGACCTGTCAGGATTAAAGTTCCTTTACCTTTTTTGGTGATTCCCCCATCCAAAGCCGAGCCTAAAGTTGCGCTGTGCACCAGTGGCGCACTAATCGTCACGTTAAATTCGCTGGTGTCAAATATCGCACCTCCTTCACGCACCTCAGCACTAAGATACGTTAGGGCAGGCAAAAAACTTGAGTTGTTTGATGCTGCCACAACATGCCCGCCGTTAAAAATTATGGTGGCTAAATTCGTTTTCGATTTAACAAATCCACCCACCTCCAATGTTCCACCGTTTAAGCGCAGAGTGTTTGTAGCTGTTGCGCGGTTTACGTAGTTCAAATCGAGCGGATTGGCCCCAGTCGAAAGTACGGCATTGTCCCTTATTGTTACTGTAACGGAGCCACCAGCCTTGTTCCCTCCTAGGGAACAAGGGCCCAATAAAAGTTTGGCGTTGTCCCTTATTGTAATGTTTGCGCTTCGATTATTGTCCCCGCTATCACGCCCCAATGCAGTCGCAGTGCCATAAGCCGTCACCAAAGCATTGGAAGCGAAATGCACTGTTCCTCTGGGGACAATGAAATTCCGACTCCCTAAATGCGCTGTCCCTGTGAAAACTAGCGTTCCACCTGTATCAGCTCCAGGCCGCCATGAAGCACCACTGCCAAGGACGACCACGTTGCCCGCCCATACACCGGTACCATTGGTTGCGCACATACAGAGATCTGTAGTTGCGTTCCCGGGTATAACGAAGTCGTTGGTTATGACCCGATTACCTTCCAAAGCCACAAATCCCCCTACGTAATAGATTGGGCCAGTACCAATGGCATTGTTATTTGCGAGGACCAAGGTCCCATTCAGGTTCGTGGTTGGACCCGCATAAGTGTTCGAACCGGAAAGTTTAACCAACCCTGAACCAGCTAGCGTTAGGAACCCGGAACCCCCAATAAGCGCAGTGCAATCTACCGCCCCGCCGGTTTTAATGATTAATCCGCCATTGTTTGTAATATTCCCACGGGGCAATGCAGTGCTGTTAATCTCAATCATTCCTGACTCAATCAGTGTAGGGCCGGACCAAGCTGTAACCCCAGTCAAAACAAGATAACCTGGTCCCTTTTTACTCACCATACCGTCGCCATAAATAGAGGCTGGATTTGTAATACTGCCGACAACCGAATACACCAATTGGGCTCGGTTGGTGATAGTACCTCCCAATACGCCATTCTTCTGCATGCCATCACCAAGTTGCAACGTTCCGCCTTCGATCATTACCACTCCTGTGGTGCTGTTTGTTGTGGTGATTACTAGCTTCCCGGGACCCGTCTTGACGATTCGTACACCACCCACTAGACAGCCTGATCCAGTAAATTCGTAATCTTTAGAGGAACTTACAATTACTTCATTTGGGGGTATGTTCCCGACCAACCATACCGGAGGCGTGTTTGACCCTGTGTCATCAAACAACGCATTGTCGCCTATCCTAAAAACAGCAGGTTGACCGTTGTTAATCCAACTAGTATCCAATTCAACCGCCCATAAATTTGAAACGCCGTCCCCTCGCCATACCAAATTTGCTGGTGTGCTGAGGGGTACGACCAAAATGTTAATTGAATTGGTAAGGATAAAACCTTCCAAGGAAGTTACCGAAAATTTGAGCGAGGCTATTCCGTAAAAACCAGGACTGGGAGTGAAACGCACTCGATCCGGGCTGACCAATGACGCTGTGCCATAGGAAGTTTCTAGGATTCTATAGACTGGCGATGCGTTCGTAAATCCCCAGCTATAATACGACAACGATATTTCCACGGGTGTATTAGTCTTTGTAACGGCGTGTGGTTCAGCAAGCCAGTTAAGATAATATTCAATCTTTGCATATCCTTCGGTTGTGATCTCCATTGCGTCATTTTTGAGTGGGTTTGTCCCCATTGCTAATTCCCAGTAATCCGGCATGCCATCTAAGTCCGAGTCCGAAGGTGCCGCGCCAGCCTCAACTACTCCAAATCCATTGTCGGGCAGGCCGGTGCGAGACTGAGAACTTGGTAATGGATTAGGGCCACGAACTCCTAATGAGAGTACCTCGCCCAAGATCAATTCATCGATTTTATCCCGCGGGAACGCCCCTACCACAGACACAACATGTCGGAACGCCCACGCGGAAGGTAAGGTCAACACCATAGTGCTCCACTCCGACCATGGAGAGGTTAAAGCAGTCCCCTCCCCCACGTACGTGGGTAAACCATCTAAAAGGCCATTCCTATTGCTGTCCCTAATATTGTCTTGCTCATAAATGCTTTGATTGGAGCCAATCTGGTAAAAGTCGTTCCCAGGTGTGTCTGTAGCCGGACCCGTTATAAAATAATTGCCAATTATGTCTTGACGGAACTTCCCACTGGTATTTCCGCAAGTGTAGGCGGCCTCGTAATTGTACACCACATTGTTGATGAAAACGGTGTTAATTTTTGATAGTGGTTGCCGGTTATGACCATTAGCAAATAAACACCGGTACCACATAACTCGACCACCAATTTGTTCCATGTGCGCACCAAATTGCTGATAAATTGGGTCGGCAATGAGACACCTCTGAAATGTCACCTCAGAACAATTGACTCCGCCTATGTTATTCCATGGCCCATATTCGAAGGTGCAATGGTCGAATATCATGTTTGTGCCCTTGTACAAGTTGACACAATGCGCACCCTCGGGAGCCAAACTGCCCGGCCTGAAACGAACATGCCGAACGATGATGTTAGATGATAAACCAAACGATACTTCAGCGCCACGGATTGCAATACCCCCACCGGGTGCCGTTTGCCCAGCAATGGTGATATTCGGCTTAACGCTTACTTCCGAGGAAAGTGTTATGTACCCCCCCACGTCAAATATGATTATCCGATTAGGCTGGCTTACTGCATCGCGAAATGAACCTGGTCCACTATCTGCGAGAGTAGTTACGCGGTACACAGTACCTGTGCGTCCGCCTGTGGCATAAGCTCCAAAACCCACTGCGCCAGGAAAAGCCAGTGGGCTAGAATACCCCACAGCAATGGACATCAAAATGCAGATACTCGCACAAGGCCACAGGACAACTTTATTCTGTTTAGCCTGGTTCACCTTAGGAATCTAACACAACGCAGAGTGGTTTCGATATCACCAGAATTGGCGATGTTCCTACAACTGTCCCATTTAGGGATCGCCCTAGCGGATTTCCAGTCTTACCAGATTTCCATTTTCAAACCATCCTTCCCGTAAGAGTTTGCCATCCGGCGCAAATTGCATCGCTGGTCCATCACAGAAAAACCCATTCCAGTGCGAAATCGACTTAATACGTCCATTTGGCCAGTACTGGATCCATTTCCATCTTTCTTTAGTGAGGTAGATTTTTTCCCACACTTTACCGCCACCAGGTGCATAAAATCGCTCCACTCCCACCCTCTTGCCCAAATCAAATTCAGCCTCCCACTGTTTTCGCCCATCCCCGTAATACCAAACAACCTTGCCATGGTACAGCCACCGACCGTCATTTGCAATTCCACCTTCAAACTCGCTGATTACCCGCCCTAAGCCATCGCGCTCAGCGTATTTAGTAGAACGAATAATGTTCGTGGCCCCTGACTTTAACAGCACTTCATCAGTGGGAGGACTTGGTTCATCCGAGAGTATCCATGCTTCATTAAACTCAAAGTGTAAGCATGGGTGGTTCATTGAGGTGATCAAATGGATCATCCCGTTGGGTGCTTGTCTCACCACACAATACCCTAAAGTGGGCGCACCAGCTAATCGCCCCGGGCGTTCATGTGGCTGGGCGCCAGGGATTGGCTTGATCCGCCAAGTTTCGCCCTCATCTGCCGATATCGCCACGAAACAACCTACATTAGTTATGCCTGGGGGACGATTCCCACGAATATCTTGGAAATCCCCTGCGTACAGTATCTTCCCGCTCTGCAGCCTAATCACACAAGGTCGTTGGTTATTACCCAGGGCGGGAAAGCTAGATTTTTCCACTTTCCAGGTTTTACCGCCGTCCTTGGAAATTGCCAAGGGCATGTATCCATCGATATGAGTGTTTTTACCGCCGAACCCAAGCAAGGTCCCGTCATTGCACTGGACATATGCGGTGTGACGGCCTGCAGATCGTCCACCCGTATCAAACCAAGTCACACCATCGTTTGTAGTAGCCCAAAGTACCGAGGTGCGCCCTTGGCCGTCGCTGGCCAAATAAATTGTCCCGTCGATGCCCCTGAACGCGGTATTAATTGGCTGTCTATCATGCGGCCCTACCTCCCCGATAAATTTGGGGAATCGCACCGGACTCCACGTCACTCCGTTGTCCGACGATTCAATCCATTGGAATGGGTATGCAGATGTCAGTTCAGGAGATCCCCAGAAAAACCAGATTTTCGGCCCGTCCGTAAACAACAAAGGCGCGTGATCATTTGCACCTGCGAAATCAATGAAAGGTTCTGGGAAATCCCACTCATCGGCTCCGAACCGCAGTCTGCTAATTATCATCGACACTTCTGATTCATATTCCGTGTAGGAGGTGTAAAACACGGCTAATACATCGCCGTTTGGGCACACCGTTAGCGCGGGACTATGGTTATGACCGCGATAAAAAGGCGGGAACCCACTTGTGATTATGGCTTGCCGCTCGGAGTTATCCAATGGTACAGGCAGTAAATAACGTTTTCTGAAATAGGGCTTTTGGGGTCCAATCATAGCCAAGTTTGTGTTTTGTTTAATCCCTGCAAAGGCAAAATTAGCAGGTGGCGGGGTTGGCCTGCCACGCGGCAAATCCCCAAGAACAACCCGAAAGCCGATCCTGTGCTTTCCAAACCGGCCAGCCTGGTCCACACCAAACGATGGGGCTATGCTAGACCGGTGCGTGATATGCGCATATAATGCCGCTGAATCCCTTTTCGTTGTATCGTCAAGGCGCCCACCACGAACAACTTTTGTCAGACCGGAAATCCTCCCCACAGGGTCTACCGCATGCCCACCCTCATACAAATCATACCAATCCAAGCACCATTCCAACGGGTCAGTCGTAACATTACTAATCCCCAGTTCAATAGCCTTCGCGGCAGCGTACTCCCATTCAGCTTCTGTTGGCAATCTATAACTCCGCCCTTCCAATTGGCTTAACCATTCGCAAAACTCCACCGCGTCATGCCAACTAATCCCCGCCACATATGGTAGCAAATTCGTATTCCCTTCAAACCGTGGTTTAAACCGTCGGAATTGTTCTAAGGTGACTTCGGTTATCCCAATGTAAAAATCCTTAGTGATAGTGACTGGATGGGCGGGTAATTCTCCAAAACACCTGTCTGGGTCGACCTCAATGTTTGTGTTACCCATGGTAAAACGACCCGCGGGGACTTTCACCAAAACCATTCCCAGTGAATTAGTGAAAAATTCGGCCGCGCTCACCCAACCGCAAATCGCTAACAACGCAACCCAGACAAAGAACTTAGTTGAAATTCCACTCATCTTCCCAAATAAAAAAGTAGGCGGTGATGCCTTAATGCACCACCGCCCCTCGATTTTAAAGATGGTCGGGGCGGCGAGATTTGAACTCGCGACCTCTTGCACCCCAAGCAAGCGCGCATACCAGGCTACGCTACGCCCCGATTTACCTAAATTGTAGAGGCAAACCGCAAGCATGCAACTTGTTTGTTAAAATTTTTCCAAAGAGGTGGAAACCCGAAACACACACAAGCGTGCCTCGCAAATAAACCCTTGCTGTGGTAGATTCACATATTCCCAAAAGGGTTTTGAAGTTGCCACCAAAACCCAAAATTGACGCCTATCTATGATCAAAAAGTCACCGAGGGGATTTACTTGCTTGCTCGACCACGGTGATTGTTTGTGGTGTCGCCTTTAGCATATTCATGAATTGCATCACTGATAGCCTTTATCAAGCGAACCTGGTACCTGGGATCCAGGAGTCTTTCGCGTTCACTTGGGTTACTTAAAAACCCAGCTTCAATTAAAATCCCTGGCATCTTTACTGAACGCAAAACCTCAAAGTTACCGAAACGTACGCCACGGTCCTGCATGCCAACTTGCTTTACAACGTTACTCTGGACAAGAAAGGCTAAACGCACACTTTCTTTTATTTGCTGCGAATCCATTACTGCAGATGAAGATCCCGGACGTCTGGTGTTTGTTGAACGTCCATTAACCGGTGTCAGACAATACACCTCAATCCCTTTCGCACTACCAGGGCTAACTTCAGTCGCATTACAATGCAAACTCACAAACACATCGCCCTTTACTGCATTGGCTTTAGCTGCCCGGTCTGATAAGGAAACCACGGTGTCCGAGTTCCGTGTCAGCACCACAGTATAACCCTTAGATTCAAGCTGACTCCGGAGTTGTTTAGCTAGCGTAAGCGTGACTGACTTTTCAGTTATATTCCGATAACTGTATCCCCGATCACGCCCACCATGACCAGGATCAATCACCACAACCCGAACTCGCCTGGGTGCCCCTGCTTGGAAAAGCGGTTTTATCACGTGTTCCAAGTCCGCCTCGGAAACCTTTAAGGAAGTCGGGCTTGCCTGAACAAGGTAGAATAACCATACACGCACACCATTGAATAAGGCACAGGCAGAGTTATTTTTCAAAACCATGGTTCCCCTGTTGCCAGTTATGCGCCAAACCTTACTCTCCTTCTCCCAAGTAACATTTAGCCCTTCAGACCGCGCCCATTTTCTTAATTCCAAGTAAGGAATCCCAGCACTACCGTACCCTAAAACAACAGTTAACATTACAGCCAGCACCGTGGCCGCAAGCATGCTTGCCCTTCCCTGCACGCCCAAACTCATAAAGTAGCTAAAATGCGTCTAAAATTTACACCCCTGCCTAAAGATTCCCAAGCCGAAACCATCTGTTTGCAAGAATACTGCCCAAAACTACAATCCAAAGTCGCGCGCCAAGAAAACCCTTTCTTGGGACGGTCGGCTTAGAATACAAAGTATGAGATTACAAACTGCCAATAGATGCGGTTCAGGTCGGTTTACCCCCCTAGACCTGCCGACATTCCTGGATAAGCCTGTTTGCCCCGCATATTGCTAAGGCTCCAATCAATTACCGAAATTGAGCCTTCACCTCAGGTTGTAGTAGCACGCTCAAAGCCCAAATCCCGATGGGCAACCCAATCACGCAGCAAGGAGATATGCACGGAATCATGGCTAAAATCGCCGCTGTGATCGCCCAATTGTAGCCCTCCAGTTTTCTCATCTTCAGTCCGCCATAAAGGATCAGCGCCGCAACGGCAATTCCCAACACCGTAAGCACGAGGTGGTAGAAACTGTTCCTTATCTCATCAATTTGTCGGATTTCTTTGGGCAAGTTCTGCATCAACTCCAACTTCCACCCAATAACATTCACCGCTAATGCAAATAACCCCAAAAACAGTCCAAAAGCCGCCATTAAGATTAACCCAATCGCAGGCCCATGGACCTTTCGAAGCACTGTTGTGGCAGAAACAACCGCAGGCACACCAAACTCGCCAGCGAATTCAGGAAATTCACATAACGGCTTCCACTCCGTACTACCTAGAACCTGAGCTTTAGTATCTGCAACTAAGCGACCTTCGGCAATCCATTGTCTGATTCGGTCCGCACTAACAGGACCATACTCTTTGCCATCTGCACCAATTACCTTGTACATAAGCTTTTAGTTTCACGTCAGTTGATTTTACCGTCAGACTATCACACGTATCAATTCAACTCTCGGCCTACTGTTTTCAAAGGCCCGTCGGTTTGAAATGTTTCAGAGGCAGGTTACGTAGTACAACGAACACAATCATTACGCCAAAAAGCATCCAAAGTAACGCTACCGAAACAGGCGAACAAGTACTTGGCGCCCCACCTTTGGCATGCAACACAACGCGTACCCCTATCCAAAGCCCAAATGGGATCAGCAACAACACCAGCGGATTCATTCGTAACGCACCAGTTAGATCCCCGTGCAGTAACAGGTGTATAGCTCGTAACCCACCACAACCCGGGCACTCCAATCCGGTTAAAACATGGAACAAACAAACAGGATAAAAATGGTTTTCTGCCGGATTATAACGATAGAGCACAAATACCCCAATGATTACCCCCAACGCTGCACCCCACAACAGCCATGAGCGGCTTTGCCTTCTTGTATCAATTATTGGCGGTTTTTTTCTAGCCCACCTCATTATCGGCACCATTGAGTTAAAACGAGACATCCGAAAAACTAGTGGCCCTGCTAAAAATCCGTCACGGCTGAAGTGTTTACCCTCTCAACCTTCTCATCCCGAAGCATAATCCTAATTGGTCCGAACTTTTCCTCTATGACCCATTTCAAACCGCAAATGCTAAACCAAAAAATTTGGCTTGGCGCGTTCTGGAGCAAAGGAGTCCAAACGCACCAATACTCATTATACCTCCTCCGTACAGCTTTTGAGCACATCTCTGAACCATCCAATCCTGTCTTGGCTGGGATTAAACGCGCGTTCACACGACTACATTCCTTTGTACCTAAAGGTGTAAGCAGCCAAACTGAATCGTACGACCCCGAATTCGCTTGTGTCAAACCAATTTCTTTGTGCCCTTCAGAAACGTCTCGGGTACAACAATGGCAAGGGCGCTTGCCCTGAACTAAGGTTATGGGTTGCCATTGTCTCAACGTGTCTGGGCCAGATGGCAACTATCAAAACAAAACATTAACCAACGTGCTGACAAAAGCCCCGCTACACGAAGGCAGGCTAAGTATGAGCTTCGAGCTCGCCGTCATATCTGGCCACCGCACAGCCTACACGGTTACTCCTAAAGTCTGCAGAGGTAATTGCGGCTCAGGCTCCCCTGAGCAGCACCATCCTCCCATATCCGCATCGCCAAATAAAAAGGTTATCAGTTTCCCGTAGCCACCGTCGTAAGACGGTGGATTAAAAGGGCGGTCAGTCACTTGGCGTCCTACCTCCCAGAGAACCTTCAGCTAACCACAATTAAACCCAGCGTTCCCTTCCAATTATGCTATTATCACTCGTGTGCCAATAGAGGAATTTCTCCGCCGACAACCTCCAGGGCCGAATTCAGCTACCCGTACCGCCACGAACGTGATCAGCAGGACCAGTGCAATCTCAATCGCCATGCAACGAATGTTACCGGTGTACACGCGCACGAGCCAGCGCAAACCGTTTGTAGTCCGGCCCATACACCTGCGGAGCTGGACAGGAGATACAGCTCCGGTTTATGTGCAAGCGATTCATTGTGTCCACACGCTGCCCTGCCAACGTGCATCCCACATATCACAACCCAAAACCGGACCACAAACCGTGTTTATAGTTCCCGCCTCAGCCTGCTCAAAGTTGTTGGGTTAAGCTCAAGCCTGCCACAACCACACTCATGCGTCCTGACTGGCCAAACTACAACCACGCAGCCACAAAACCTGCACTGTAACAAAACTTGGCGCGCGTGACAGTACAGCATAATTCTGCTATACTGTTGTGCGCTTAGAAACCGGTTGGAAAACCAAAAATGCTATGCCGAAAAATCGAGTTATATACTGGGGCATCGTGATCCTGGTGGCCACGGTGCTGTTGTGGCTCGGCGCGCAACTCGCAAAACGGATCGAATGGATTTTGCCGTACACTGGAGGGCTAGCCCTGGCAATGATAGTGGGCGGGTTCGTCTACGAGCTGTGGAAAAGCCGCGCACGCAAACACACCAATCCGCCTCCGAACAAATAGTGCTTTCTCAACCTCGCCCGGCTTGCGCATAAGCGCAACACAAACGGCGCGCCAATTTCTAATCGGCTTTTGATCTCACGCATGCGCGGACCCGGCTGCAAACCAACCCTACGGTTTGTCCAACAAAACTTCCACGACCAGCGAGGACTTCACCAGATGGTACTACGATGACCGCCCCTTACGCCCAGCATTGAAAACCTGGTATATTCACGCTTGCAAGTGACACTGCCCATGTACAAACTTGCACCCGATGCTGGGCGCGTCGTACCAGCAAATTGAGCAATCATTGCGACGCTTCCACCCTGAAGCCAGCTGGCTGCGGCCTGTGGTCGACAGCGTTGGCAAGGGTTTAACAACGGTCGCATCGTCAGCCGCGTACGTCGTACAGGCGCAGTCACGCGAATCCCGCAACAGGCCGGTCGCAATTCGTTTGCACCGGTGCCGCCCTCTACAAGCACGTCGTGCTGGGATTGATTTTCCCGAGATACATCACTGGTGCCTTCGAGGTGCACTGTGTCTATTGTCTGGATAATTACCAAAAGCTCGTAACCATGGAGGAATGAAGTATGCCCATTCCTGACTTCGAGTCGCTCATGTTACCTTTGCTTGAACTGCTTGGAGATGGTAAAGAGCACAGCTTACGCGAGCTGATTCCCATTCTTGAGGACAAATTCAAATTGACCGAAGACGAGCGCAAAACACTACTTCCCAGTGGGCAGCAACCCATCTTCCACAACCGTGTTGGTTGGGCAAGGACATATATGAAGAAAGCGGGGCTATTGGAAGCTTCACGCCGAGGTCTGATACGAATCACCGAACGCGGTAAAGAGGTGCTCAACCAAAAACCGCAACGCATTGACGTAACCTTCTTGAAGCAGTTTGAGGAATTCCAGGACTTTTTGCACGCAAAGCATCGTGCGGAATCCGATGACAAGACGCCTACCGAAGCAGAGGAAAAAACGCCGGAAGAGCTCTTGGCGAATGCGTATGAAAATCTAAAAAGAAGCGTACTGGCTGAGTTGCTCGATAATGTCAAAACGCCTCGCCCGAGTTCTTCGAACAACTGGTCGTGAAACTGCTTGTCAAAATGGGCTATGGCGGTTCGTTCCAAGAAGCCGCACAGGCAATAGGTCGGAGCGGTGATGGGGGCATTGACGGCATCATCAAAGAAGACCGGCTTGGGCTGGATGTTATCTATGTCCAGGCTAAACGGTGGGATGGGCCTGTTGGCAGACCCGAGGTACAAAAATTCGCCGGAGCACTCCAAGGTCAACGCGCTCGAAAGGGCGTGTTCATCACCACTTCCACCTTCACAAAAGACGCGATCGAGTACGCCGAGCGACTCGATAGCAAGATCATACTCATTGATGGCCAGCGGCTTGCAGAGTTGATGTTCGAGTACGGGGTGGGTGTCTCCACCGTCACAAGGTACGAAGTCAAGAAGGTTGACCATGTCTTCTTTGAAGAGAACTAAGCGGGTCCAGCGAGCATCTCATATCCTGCCAGATTCATATCCCTACGACAAATAACTGCCGTCGCGAATTCACAATGGGCGCTGCCCTCCAAAGACCAAATCAACCACCCAGCCCCTGCGGCAACGCAGCGGACCCTGGAGTTTGAGGCGGATTATTCCTGCACTTCCACTCAAAGCACCTGAAATAACCCAGATAACCAGCTCAAGCTTCAGCGTTAGATCTACCCTCGCCATCCCACCACGCCGATGCCTTCCTACCACAACCAACACCACACTCCCACCAGAGATTAATCATGCCAACCCAACTTCCAGGTCCGAATTCAGCTATCCGCGCTCTCACGAGCGTGGCTACGAAACTATTGGTATAGTAGCCACCGCCGTGAGGCGGTGGAATAATTCTACGGTGACACGTGGACCCATAGGTGGGATTTATCCGCCGACTCACGTCGGCGGCTACGAGTTTTTTCCGGTAGCCACCGTCGTAAGACAGTGGATTAAATCTAAGATGACTCGTGAGCACATACGGGATTTATCCGTTGGCTTACATACGACTGAAATCTGACTATCTTTGTTCCGGGCAGCAACATGTATGGGCGCGCGGCCCGTACGTTTAACAGCCGACTGGCAGAGCGCCATTGACTTGATTGTTGAGTTTGAGCCCGAGCACCGCCTCCTCCGCCACGCGCACCTATGGCTTGAACTCAAGGAGGTTGCTGGGGGTCAAAGTGGACGTTGTGAGCAAACTGGAGCTTTACGGCCCGCACAAGAAGGCGCATAATCTGCCTGCAGGTTCTCGTTGGGACCCATACCATATTTGTAGTTTTTAACATGCAGGCGTGGAATTCGCGTAAAAGAAACGAAGCTGACACCCGAGCAACCCTCGTTGATCCGAAACTGAGGGCTGCCGGTTGGGACGATCGACAAATAGTACGCGAGCATTATTACCAACGAGACGTTCAGTACACTCAGGGCCGCATCATTCTTACAGGTAACGATGTGCGCAGGGGCGAAACACGCAAGGTAGACTATCTGCTCCGACTAACAGAGGCTTTCCCAATTGCAGTCGTGGAAGCGAAAGCTGAATCTGAGCCCGCCGAGTCAGGCCTAGAACAGGCCAAGCGGTATGCACGTGACCTGGGAGTCGCATTTGCCTACGCCACAAACGGGCATGAGATCATCGAATACGATTTTTTCACATGCAGCAGCCGTAAGGTGGATCGTTTCCCTTCCCCGGACGAATTGCGCGATCGGTGGTGGCGAAACGCCGGGGCGCCACCCCAGTCAGGAAGAGTTGCGGAACAGGGGCCAACCTACTTTGCCGGCAAAGATGCCAACCCGTTGCTTTATCCACACTGTCCGGAGACCCTGTGCGGCAAGCGCCCCTTCTACTTCCAGGAAGTGGCGATCCGGGAGGTCATCAAGCGGATCGTCTGGGGCCGCAAACGGGTGCTCCTCACCATGGCCACCGGAACAGGTAAGACCTTTGTCGCCTTCCAGGTCGTTTGGAAACTCATCAAGTCCGGATGGCTCCAGCGCCGGCATCCCGATCGACCCGCCCGGGTTCTCTTCCTTGCCGACCGCCTGGTCCTCCGCGATCAGGCCTATAATACCTTTGCTCCATTTGCCGACGGCACGAATGAACCGCGCTTCAAGATCGAGGGTCATCCCCCGAACCTTACCCGTGACTTCTACTTTGGGATCTACCAAACACTTTGGAGTCCCGACGAAACGGGTCAACGGCTCTTCCAGAAATTCCCCCAAGACTTCTTCGACTTGGTCATTATTGACGAGTGCCATCGGTCAGGTTTCGGCACGTGGCGGGAGATCCTGGACCATTTCGCTTCAGCCATTCACCTAGGCATGACTGCCACACCTAGACAGGATGAAAACGTGGATACTTATGCCTACTTCTGCGCTGAAGAACCCGAAGTTGCCATTGACCCCGATAACCCACCCCGGGGCACGTGGCGACCGCCTGCTTACCAGTACAGCCTGGGCCAGGGCATCGAGGATGGCTTCCTGGCCACCTACAAGGTGCACCAGGTGCGTACCACAGTGGATGCGACAGGACTGCGCCTGGAGGACGCGGTCGAGCAAGGCGCGGAGGTGTTCATCCCCGAAGACGTGGAGCCGCGCGAGATCTACACCACCCCACAGTTCGAGCGGGAGATCACGCTTCCCGACCGCACCCGCGCCATGGTCCAGCATCTGGCCGGGCTCCTGCGGCGGTTCGGGAAGATGGAAAAGACCATGATCTTCTGCGTGGACATGGAACATGCACGGCTCGTGGCTCGCCTTCTCCAGGACGAGTTCGGCCCCGAGACGGGGCTTCCCAACTATGCCGTGCCCATTATCTCAGAAGAAGGTGAGGAGGGCCGGCGAGCGCTGGAAGCTTTTGCCGATTCGGACAAGACCGCCCCTGTTGTTGCCACAACAGCCGAACTACTTTCAACAGGCGTGGACGTCCCGTCGTGCCGAAACATTGTCTTTATGAAGACCATTTCCTCGCCCATCCTCTTCAAGCAGATCGTAGGCCGGGGTAGCCGCCTCGACCCCGCAACCGGTAAATACTGGTTCCGCATCATTGATTACACCGGGGCTACACGCCTGTTTGACGAATGGGACCGGCCGCCCGTGCCCCCACCTGAGTCCCCGGCCGGACCCCAGACCGCAGCCCTGGAGGGGACGGTCTTTCATGCCGAAACAGGACAGCCTATCGTCGGCGCGCGGGTGAGCGTGCGAACGGGGCCAAACAGGCAGCAGGGCCCCATCCTGACCGACGGCAACGGCGGATTCCGCTTTGAGCGGCTTCCTTGCGGTCGGTTGCAGCTCATCGTGAACGCAAGTGGGTTCGTGGGCCGCACCCTGGGCGTCGAGACGGTGGCGGAGGAGGCGGTCCGGATAGATGTCGGTCTGAAACCCGAGAAACGCAAAGGCAGCAAGATCCGCGTGGAAGGCCTCGAGGTGGACATAGCCGACGAGGCAATCTTCCTGATCGAGGCAACAGGTGAACAACTCACCCTGGAGCAATACCGGGACTACACGCGGCGTCACGTGCTCCAGGCTGCCTCCACCAGGAGGACGTTGCGGGAAATTTGGGTGAACAGCGACCGCCGCCGGGATTTCGTGGACGGACTCCGGCGGTCCAGTATCCATCCCGAGGTGCTGGCCGAGGTGCTTGGTCAGCCGGAGGCAGACGCCTTCGACCTCCTGTGCCACATCGCCTTCGGCGACCCCATCCGCACCCGGAGCGAGCGTGCCGAAGCATTCCGCAACCGCGAGCAGGCTTTCCTCAACGCTCATAAAGAAGACGCCCGAAAGGTGCTCCTTGAACTTCTTGACAAGTACCGCGTTGGCGGGATTGAACAACTGGAGCCAAAAATCTTTGGCGTCTCGCCATTCCGCGAATGGGGTGGTGCTGTCAAGATTAGCCGATGGTTCGGCGATGCCAACTGCTTAGCTTATTCCCTTAGTGAACTGCGAAAACGGATCTATGCTGAGGAGGCGGCCTTATGATGAACGGACCTCAAACAAGGGAAACCCTTGCTAATGAAATCTGGCGAGCCTGCGACATCCTACGTCGGGACAACAACTGTGGCGGCGTCATGGAATACGTCGAGCACATCTCCTGGCTTCTCTTCTTGCGATTTCTTGATGCACAGGAAGAGGAATGGGAAACCCAGGCAAAGCTCGCTGGCCGCACTTATACGCGCATCTTGGAAGGCGACTTGCGCTGGAGCGAGTGGGCTACAAAAGACTGGCCTGCCGACCGCCTTTTAGAGTTTGTCCATGGACGGTTGATACCTTACCTGCAGACCTTGGGCGGAGACCCTCTGCGCGAGACAATCCGTAGCGTTTTTGCCGAACGCAACGTGATCGTCTGCGCTTCGGGATACAACCTCAAGGAAGTCCTCCAGATCATCAATCGAATAGATTTCCACAGCCAAGACGACATCTTTACCGTATCCCAGGTCTATGAAGAACTACTCCGCCGCCTTGGCAGCGAAAACCGCCTGGCTGGCGAGTTCTACACGCCGCGTCCTGTCGTGCGCTTCATGGTTGAGGTTGTGAACCCCAAGATTGGCGAGACTGTTTACGACCCGGCCTGCGGGACTTGCGGCTTTTTGGCCCAGGCCTACCTGTGGATGAAACAGCATGAGCGCACCTTGGAGGATCATAAGATGCTCCAGGAGCGTACCTTCTTTGGCCAGGAGAAGAAACCCATCCCCGCACTGCTTGGCCTGATGAACATGGTCCTCCACGGGGTGACTGCACCCCGAATTGTCCGACGAAACACCCTGGAAGAAAACATCCGTAGTGTCACGGAACGCTACGACGTAGTGCTCACGAATCCGCCCTTTGGTGGAACTGAAGGGCGGCATATACAAGCCAACTTTCCCGTCCAAGCCACAGCAACAGAGCTGCTCTTCCTCCAGCACATCATGAAGAAACTCAAACCCCGGAACGGCGCCCGCTGCGGCATGGTCGTGCCCGAAGGCACGCTGTTCCGAAGCGGGGCCTTTGCCGAGGTCAAGCGAGACCTGCTTGACCAGTTCAACCTTCACACGGTGGTGAGCCTGCCTCCAGGCACCTTCGCGCCCTACTCTGATGTGAAGACCGCTCTCCTCTTCTTCGCGCGGCCGGGACCAACACGGGAAATCTGGTACTACGAGCTGCCCCTCCCGGAAGGACTCAAAAAGTTCAGCAAGGGTAACCCAATCCAAGACGAGCACTTCAACGAGGCCCGAGAGCTCTACAAGGCTTGGGATGCTTACCGCAAGGGCCAGGGTCCACGGGAGGCTTGCCTGTCCGACCGTTCCTGGATAGTGCCCGTGGAGGAGATCAAAGCCAAGGGTTACGACCTTACCGCCCGCAACCCGAACCGGAGGGAAACCGAAACCCTTCCTCCGCCCATGGAGATCGTGGCAAGTCTCCTTGAGCGAGAGCGAGAGATTTTAAGCATCGTGGAGGAACTGGACGAGCTATTGAGCGGAAATAGCAAAAGTGAAACCAATGGATGAGATCCGGATAATAGCCGAGCGACTGCGGGCACACCTCAAAGGGCGTTACGGCTCTAAAGTTTTGCATCTGATTCTCTACGGCTCCTACGCCCGAAACATGGCTAGCTCCGATTCTGATGTGGATATTCTGGTGGTAGTGGACGACACGCTAGATGCGTGGGAGGTCCGCCGCAGCCTGGACGGCTTGCTTTTGGATATCCTCCTGGAAAAAGGTCGTCTGGTCTCAGTTCTTGTGGTACCCAAGAGCTTTTACGAAGGCTACAACTCACCGTTCATGATGCAGGTAAGACGTGAGGGAGTCCTTCTATGAACGAGATACAGGACTTCATCGCAAAAGCCGAGCGTTTCCTAAACAGCGCAGAACATCTCCTGGCGCTTGGTGATTATGATTCCTGCGCTTCACGCTGCTATTACGCCGCCTTCTTTATGGCCGAGGCAGCCTTGATGCGGAAGGGGCTTGAGCCTTCGTCCCATCGGGGCGTCATCCGCCTCTTTGGGCAGCACTTAATCCAGACAGGCGTTTTCCCGCCGGAGTTAGGTCGCATCCTGAGCCGGGCCTACGACGTGCGCCTCACGGGCGACTATGCTGTAGGTCTCGGCGTAAGCCGGGAGGAAGCGGAAAACCTCCTGGATGCCACCCGGCGGTTTGTGGCCGAAGTACGGGCTTACCTGGAAGGTGAGAACCGATGACCGGAGGGCCCTACAAACTCCCCGAAGGCTGGCGATGGGTAAGGTTGGGAGAGGTGGCCTGGCGTGAGTCGGTGACTCTGAAGCCGAGCGATCAGCCTAATGCCGTGTTCCGGTATCTCGGTATGGAACATGTCGTGCCCGGCCAGTGGGAAGAACCAGACCCCGTTGAGGTACGGGGCTGTGAGATCAAAAGCCAAGTTGCCGTTTTCCGCCCCGGGCTCGTCCTTTATGGAAAGTTACGGCCGTACCTGAATAAGGTAGTGGTCCCTTCCTTCGAAGGTGTTGCGTCAACCGAATTCGTCCCCATCGCCACGAGAGAGGACATGCTTAGCCCGCAGTATCTAGGCGCGTTCTTGCGATCTCCAGACTTTGTAGCATACGCAACCCGAAACACTACAGGAAGCCGTCAACCACGCATCCGCTTTGAAGCTTTGTGGAATGCTCTCATCCCCCTCCCACCCCTTTCCGAGCAACGCCGCATTGTGGCGCGGATTGAGGAACTGATGGGGCGTGTGCGGGAGGCGCGGCGTTTGCGGCAGGAGGCCCAAAAGGACGCCGAGCGCCTCTGGCAGTCCGTCCTCGCCGAGACCTTCCCCCACCCTGGTTCAGAACTCCCCAAAGGCTGGCGATGGGTGCGCCTGGGGGAGGTAGCGCGGCGTGAGGCTACGTTGTTGAAGCCGAGCGACTATCCATCGAGGCCATTTCGCTATCTCGGAATGGAACACGTTGCACCTGGGCAATGGGAAGAACCGGAAGGGCTGGAGATAGACGGTAGTGAGATCAAAAGCCAAGTTGTCGTTTTTCATCCAGGTCTTGTGCTCTACGGGAAGCTCCGGCCATATCTGAACAAGGTTGTAGTCCCGCATACCGAAGGAGTCGCTTCCACAGAGTTCGTCCCCATCGCTCCACTCCTGGAAGTGCTTGATCCTGAGTACCTTGGTGCGTTTCTTCGCACCCCGTTTTTTGTTGAGTACGCCTCTGCAAATACCACAGGCAGCCGCCAGCCGAGAACTCGTTTAGATGTCCTATGGAATACCCCTATCCCCCTCCCACCCCTCGAGGAGCAGCGCCGGATCGTGGCCGAGCTTCAAGCAGTGCAGGAAAAGATCAAGGCGCTCAAGGAAGCGCAGGCGGCAACGGAGGCGGAACTCAAGCGGTTGGAACAGGCCATCTTAGACAAAGCGTTCCGCGGTGAATTGTGAAAAAATGGAAAGTGACCTCTGGGGCAATACCATTGAGCGAAAACCTTCGTATTGGGTCTTCCACGATGAAAGCATCCCCAGAAAACGCTGGCTCCTCATCGGCTTGCTTTTCGTTCATGCAAATCACTTGGACCAAGTTAGTAAGGTGCTGAAGCGTTGTCGCATTGAGGAAAACTATTACGGGGAGATCCACTTCTCTGCTTTGCCGAAAAGCTTCGCAGGAAAGGGCAGCGCAAAAGCACGTGTCGCTCGGCGCTGGCTTCAGGCGTATGAGCAGGGGCTTTCGGACTTGCCCGATTCACTGCATTAGCCGTTGACCGCCATAGCCCCGCGTATAACCGCAAGGGCTTTCCTCGGGAATACTACGCTTACAACCGCTTTACGGCTATGGCATTGAAAGCGGGGATCAGTTGGTTCCTTAGACCGGAGAGCTGGGACAGTGTCACCATTACCTTCGTGTCAGATGCAAAGGATCGGATGAGCCGCCCGAAGGAAGGATGGATAGATAACTTCGAAAACTACTTACCTTATCGCGCAGAGCTGGACGCGTTTTTGAGTCGAGAAGAAGGGAAGCCGTATCCCAGCGTGTCGCTGCAACTGCAGCTCCAGGATTCCGCAGCCTGTGACCTCCTTCAGCTCTGCGATGTGTTGCTGGGCGCCACCCAAATGGCACTTGTGGCAGGCTCAACACGGCCTACAAAGCAGGGGCTGGGGCAGATGGTTGTCCGATGGTGCCGGGACCTGGCTCAACCAACTTGGAAGCAAAAGTTGAGCCTCATTAGGAAATTCAATCTTTGGGCATTTCCCGATAAAGAGGGTAAGCCGTACAATTCTGTCCCTCTCCAGCTAGAACCAAACGATAACCAGCTCACACTGTTGTAAGAGATTGCTGCTTTATTCACGCCAACGCCAAAACTTTGCCCGCGCTAGACCGCTAGGTTGGGTTGGCACCTGTTTTTGATAGAAACGAAAACTACAAGGCACATCCCTGAGTCACAGTCAGTATCGCTCTATTGGAATTTGCCCCACCCACTTTGGAGATGCGCTAGCCATTTTTAATCCTGCACCTGCAATGAGGCGCATAACTTCGCATCATGAGATATCGGCCACACATTGAGTAAACTTACTCTTGCCCACTTCCGTACAAATCTCTTGGGTGTATGGTTGTAGCCACAGGTGGTACACGCCAAGTTGTTACTGGAGGATTTTTGAGTGAATGATGCGTGCCCAGGGTTCAGGGCCGGCGGCAGATTTGATTGACGCCGGCACAGTGGGGCCATTTCGTTCCCATACGTTGCCCGGGCCAACCGCATTGCTAAAGAATTTTTCTTCGGGACACCAGTTGTCGCGGATCGTGATGTACGATGAACCTTCGTCCAGATAAATGTAAAACCAGTGGTTTGGATCGTGCACGTACGGACTCATGTGAATGTCGTGAATTGCGTTTTCGCTGATGACCGTCCCCGGCTGACACGATAGCGTGTAAATGCCAGCCGTGTCACACATCCGCGTGGCAACGTGATGGATGTGATTGGCATGGATCACGTTGTCGCGCATGCAGTTGGTTGCGCGTGTCCAGCCCCACCCCACACTTATGCCGGTGTACGATGTGTTGCTGACCTCGTTGTGCGCGATTGTGATTTCGCGCGCGAATCCGACGCAGATGCCTACGCAACCCCAGTCTTCGTTGGCGGTGTTGGTGACAAGGTTGTTGGCTATCCGGATTCGCGCGCAAACCTCGCGCTCGTCTGCCGGACTGTACGGTAAATGCGTCTCTATGCCCGGGTCAGAAAACTTGCCCAATTGAATCCCATTACCTCCAATGTCGCGGAACACACACGCCTCGATCACACTGTCACGCACGCCGTGGACTATATCGAGCCCCGCAGACGCTAGATGCTCAAATGCGCATTTTTCGAATCGGATATTGTGTGCGGCGCGGACGGTGACCGCCCCCGGCGGTCGACCTATCCAGGCCTGATTGTCCAGGCTGCGCCATTCGGGCGTGCCTTTGGGAACGAGCTTATAAGCATCGAGCATGTACATGCCAGCCTGCAACGGCACATGCCCAGCATAAGATGGCCGTAGCCAGGTCGTGTGCGCAAAGGCAATGCCTTTGAAATGCACGTGCGACACGGGGCGGTCGAGGCTGCCTAGTATTTGAACAAGTGTCTCCAGTGCTGGTACAACTATATGTGCCTGTCGCATGTCTTCGCCCGGGCGCGGCCAGTAATAAATCCGGCCGCTGGGCAGTTCCTGAAACCATTCACCGGGTTGATCCAGGAACTCGATTGCATTTGCTAGATAAAACGGCGACGAGTAATTGGTTGTCATGACCGGCTGTGGCCACGGATGCTCGAATTGGATCCGGCTTTCGGGGTCTTGGAATCGGACGCATGCCCTGTCGGCTTCGATCCGGAGTGATTTTACACGGCAAATCGCAATCTCCCATTGTTGGTGAATGATCATTTCCAGTTGCGGGGTTAAACGCAGCGACCGGACCAGGGCGGCAGGTATCCAAGCTTCCTCCCGTGACCGATCCCAAGCTAAGAGTCGTTCCATGGTTTCGCCGTCGGGTTCGCGGGCGCGGACCGCTTTGCGACCGTTCACCCAAAGCTGTCGGAACTCAACCATCCGCCCGCAGAACCATGGTGCATCGGCAACCCAGACATTCCCTTGCGCCGCTTTCGGGAGGCCTGGAACTTTACCCTTCGCCTTTCTCCAGCCCCTCACTTGTATGCCTCCGCTGAGCACGGGCCGTTCGCATGGTGCAGCTTCAATCACGGTCGGGCCAGATTCAGTGCCTGAGTCCTCCGGTCTAATTAAGATCGGTTGTTTGAGCCAGTAAACTCCCCCGCGGAGAATGATGCGTACGCCATTTGCCACGGCCGCATTGGTTAGTCGCCGCAATTCGCGTGCCTTGCGCAGGGCTATGTCAATCGAGGCCAGGGGTTGTTCGCGCGTGCCAGGGTTGGCATCGTTGCCGTCCGGTGCAACCCAAAACTCGACCCCTTTGGGTTCACCAGAAATGCCTAGGTGCACAAATGTAAGCAAAGCGGCCGCTGTAGCGAGACCGACTCGGCGCAATTTCGCAATTCGGTTCGATCGGACTCGGGTTTGTCGAACCTCGTTCATGTTTATGATTCCGCGCTCGGGAAATTTGTATAACGCCGTGCGGTGTGAGCCAAGGCGAAATGAACTCCGGCAATGGTTTCGGGGGTAGCCAAAAAAACATTACAGGTCGTACATTATCAGGTACGCACTCTTGTTGTTATGGTAGCCGCCGCCGTAAGGCAGCGGATAATTGATTCGGTCCGCCGGCCTATGCGGCGGCTACCAGTTTTTTCCAACCAACATCACATTCCCACCGGAGATTAATCACACCAACCCAACCTCCAGCTCCGAATTCAGCTATCCACACTCCCACGAGCGCGGCTACCGGACTATCGGATAGTAGTTACCGCGGTGGAATAATTCTACGGTGACTCGTGGACCCATAGGGAAGATTTATCCGCCGACTCACGCCGGCGGCTACCAGATGATTAATCTAGTTTTTTCCGTAGCCACCGTCGTAAGGCGGTGGATTAAAATAGCAGCTGGTTACTTCCCACCCCACCCGCAGAAAACCTCCAGCGAACCACAATTAAACCTAATGTTCCCTTCCAATTATGCTACTATTACTCGTGAGCCATTAGGGGAGTTTATCTGCCGACTCACGCCAGCGGCCACCAGATGATTAATCTAGTTTTTTCCCGTTACCACCGTTGTAAGGCGGTGGATTGATTGGTTCACATTTGCATCTACTGGCTCGTGTAGTTGTGGGGGCTTTATGGAAGTTTTCGTGGTGACTTATGGGCGATTGTACTGCGGGGACTAATCGTACTGGATCATTCTTGCCCATATTCAAATATATACCTTTTGCTTTATCATTTGCCTATCAGCTGATAAGGTTTGGGGCAACAAGCTATATGTGGAAAGCTAATTGGGACCAGACACGCGATCGGTTTGTCCAATGGTGGAACCGTAAAGGTCTGTTAATCGGGATGTGGGGTGCGATACAAGTCGACCGACCAATCCATGAAGTGGTCTCTCAACCTCTGGAGCCTGAGACCCTGGAAAAACGTTATTGTGACCCAGAGTTTCGCGCGGCCGAAAACCATTATCGGCTTTCACGCTCCTTATTCCCTCTGGATATCCTTCCCATTGCAACCACCGATCTTGGCCCAGGTTCGCTTGCCCTGTTTTTGGGTGCGCGCCCTGAATTTACCGAGGATACCGTGTGGTTTCACCCGTGCTTCGATAAGGAACCTGAACCAGAAAAATTATCACCGTTACAGTTTGATGAAGAAAACTACTGGTGGCGAGTAACCGAGCGGATCTTGCGCAGCTGCGTTGAGTTATCTCGGGGCAAATACATTGTCGGTTGCCCAGACCTTGTTGAGAACCTGGATGTGTTGTGTTCGTTACGTGGTACTCAACAAGTATTGATGGACATGATTGAAAGACCGTCATGGGTTGAGCAGAAAATATGGGAGATCAATCAAGTGTGGTTTGATGCCTACGAACGAATTTACAACATAATAAAGCTGGAAGATGGTAGTTCAGCATTTGGAGCGTTCTATCTTTGGGGACCGGGCAAAGTTGCTAAATTGCAATGCGACGCTTCAGCAATGTTCTCTCCAAAGATGTTCAAACAATTTGTTGTACCGGCCTTAACTGCCCAATGTGAATGGCTTGATTATTCGCTCTATCACCTTGATGGAACCGAAGCGTTAATACATCTCGACGCGTTGCTTGAGATTGAGGCATTAGACGCCATAGAATGGACGCCGCAAGCCGGGATTGAAACTGGTGGAAACAAACGATGGTACGACTTGTACCGCCGCATTCTATCAGCCGGCAAGTCTGTGCAAGTCGTGAATGTGGAGTTGCATGAGGTAGTACCACTCTTAGACGCGATAGGTCCTCACGGGGTTTACATGCTTATCCAATTCAAGGACGAACGGGAAGCGGAACAAGTAGCTCGAATGATTGAACCCTACTATTGAGTTGTTTGCGATGAAAACTTCGTATGTTACACGATTTAGTTATGCGGCGACGGATGTAGCCGGGCAGCTAGTATTCTGTTGGGTAACTTGGTATGCGGCATATTTTTATAGCGACGTGTGTAAAATCCCCGCCGCAACAGTTGGTACCATTCTACTACTTGCACGGTGGCTTGACGCGTTGGACGCACCTATTTGGGGGCTTATTTTCGATAAAACGCGCAGCCGGTTGGGCAAATACCGTCCTTGGTTTCTGTGGCTTTCCGTACCATTTGCCACATTCGGGGCGTTAACGTTTTTAATGCCCGAGCTTAGTTTACCTGCCAAAATAGCCTACGCAGCAGTTACGTACATCGGTTGCAATGTACTGTATACGGGGATCAATACACCAGTGACGTCGATCCTCTCTACACTGACGGCCGATCCCCATGAACGTGTCACGTTGACCACGTTTCGGATGTTCGGGTCGAAGCTTGGGGTTTTGATTGTAAATCTTACCGGGCTCGAATTAGTGCGGTTGCTCGGTCAGGGCAATGAGCGACGCGGGTTTATGCTAGCAGTGCCAATTTATGCGCTTGTCTCGGTGGCACTTTTCCTAATTGCATTTCGGAACCTGAAGGAGGTGGTGCCTGTTGAAACAAAACCTCAACCATTTTTTACTGCATTTAAAGCATTGAAAGGGAACTGGCCATGGCTAATTATTTTTTCCAGCAGTCTGATGTTCTGGATTGGCTTCATTGCGCGAATCACCGTCGTCCCCCACTACTTCAAATATTCCGCCCAAAGACCAGAATTAACCAGCGTCGCTAATGCACTGGATTTTGCTTCGCTAGGAGTGGCGGCGCTTTTGCCCTGGTTATGCACTTTGACATCTAAACGCAACGTTTGGGCCTTGGGGCTAATTGGGATGATTATAGGGCAAACCATTCTTTGGGTAGCAGTGATAAATGACCATTCGGTGAGTTTGTTCATGGTAGGATGGTTAATTGGGTTTCTGGCCAGTGGCGCGGCGATGGCCATACCGTTCTCGTTGCTACCTAATGCAGTGGACTATGGCGAATGGAAAACTGGCGTCCGAGCCGCCGGGTTATTAGCGGCTATTGGAGCAGCCTTTTGTCTAAAGGCCGGCGCGGGTATTGGCGGTGCACTACCAATGTGGATCCTGGGGGCGGCCGGGTTTACACCCAACGCAGAACAATCACCTACTGCGCGTTGGGCAATCGATTTCAGCGTGGTATGGCTGCCCACTATCTTTTTTGCCTTAAGTACAATCCCTGTGTTGTTTTACAAAAAATTTGAGCAACTCGAGCTAAAAATCCGCGCAGAGCTAGAACAGCGCCGTGCACAACCAACCAATCCGCAAAATGTTTAACATTGGCTTTTACCTATGGTTTCCCAACATAAATCGTCAACTTCCGACCCCATGTTTGCGATTGTGGTAAATAACGGCGAGGTGGTACTTGCAAAGGCCGAGAAAAAACTGCGTATCAAGTTTATTACAGAAAAAATTGCGCGGATCACCTTTACGGAGGACCAGTCCTTCAAAGATTCTCCGAGCGCTATCGTTATCACAAATTCGGTGTTCACTGGATACCGGTTTCACGAAAGCGAGACTGAGTTTGTTATTTGTACCGATGCTCTCAAACTCATGGTTAACAAAGACACTGGGGCGATCAGCTATTATGATGCAAACGAAAATCTACTGGTGAGGGAGCCTGAGCGAGGTGGCAAGTGGCTCACCCGGAAAGAGGTTTACAAATACGTTTATCCTACTCAAACCGAAGTATCAGTGAATCAGGGTATAGACGGCGTGCGTGTTCCAAGTGCAAAAGGTCAACGGGTGTTAGACCGTATCGCCTTTGAAGCTAAGTTAGAGTTTGTATTCAGTGCCGATGAAGCGTTGTTCGGTTTTGGCTCACATGAAGAAGGGTTTGGAAACCTGCGCGGCAAATCGCGCGAGTTGTACCAGCACAATCTAAAAGCTGTTGTGCCATATTTTGTTTCTACCAAGGGGTATGGCGTATTAATTGACTGTGGGGCGCTTATGACTTTTCACGATGACGCGCATGGGTCGTACATTTGGGCTGACGTAGTTGATGAACTAGACTACTATTTCATCTGGGGGGAAAGCTTCGATGAGGTAACTAGGCAATACCACTTGCTCACGGGTAAACCTCCTATGCTACCCAAATGGGCTTTCGGGTACATCCAATCCAAAGAACGTTATGTGAACGCCCAGGAAATGATTCAGGTTGTCAGCGAGTATCGACGCCGGCAAGTACCCCTGGATGTGATTGTACTGGACTGGAAATACTGGCCAGCAGAAGGCGGTTGGGGCCAGAAATCCTTCGACCCCGTTCGCTTTCCCAATCCCAAAGCTTTTATCGACGAGCTGCACAAGCTAGGCGCAAAGCTAATGGTTTCGATTTGGCCTAAAATGACAGGGGATTGTCCTGACCGGCGTGAATTGCTCGAACGTGGCTTAATGCTAGGCGATCAATCGACTTACAACGCCTTTAATCCAGAAGCCCGGCAATGTTACTGGGAACAAGCTAAACGGGGTTTGTTTGTGCATGGGATAGACGCTTGGTGGTGTGATTGCACCGAGCCTTTCGAGGCTGACTGGTCCGGCGCAGTCAAACCAGAAGTCCATGTTCGCCTCCTAATAAATACGGAATACGCAAAACAGTACATCGACCCCGCTATGATTAATCTGTACTCACTTTTTCATTCCCGGGGCATTTACGAAGGGCAACGCAGCACCACAGACCGAAAACGTGTCGTCAATCTTACACGCTCCTCATACGCAGGACAACATCGGTACGCCACCATTACATGGTCGGGCGACATCTGCGCAACTTGGGAAACTTTGCGCCGGTCAATTCCTGAGGGTCTCAACTTCTGCGTAACAGGGGAACCCTACTGGACACTCGACATTGGCGGGTTTTTTATCCGGCACGACCCCACACTATGGTTCTGGCGCGGTGATTACGATGCGGGTTGCCGGGGGTTGACCGCACCCGATCTAACCGAACCTGACCTTAAAGACACCGGTTGCACAGATCTGGGCTATCACGAACTTTACACACGCTGGTTACAATACGCCACGTTCCTACCAATTTTCAGGAGTCATGGCACTGACGCGCCCCGAGAAATATGGCGATTTGGCGAACCAGGCACACCTTTCTATGACACAATCGCCCACTTCATCCGTCTTAGATACCAGCTCATCCCATACATTTACTCCGTAGCTGCACAAGTGACCTTGAACAGTTACACCATTATGCGCCCCGTAGCATTGGACTTCCCAAACGACATAACAACTTACAATCTCACTGACCAATATATGTTTGGCCCGGCATTTATGGTCTGCCCCGTTACCCATCCAATGTATTTCCAGCGGAATTCCAAACCACTCCAAAACGCCCCAAAGACACGCGATGTCTACCTTCCAAAAGGCAATCTGTGGTACGATTTTTGGACAGAAAAACCATTCCATGGCGGGCAAACCATAAAAGCCGATGCACCACTGGAAATAATCCCGGTGTTTGTTAAAGCAGGTTCAATTATCCCAATGTGGCCAGTAATGCAATACGTAGACGAAATCCCTGATGCCCCATACGAAATCCGAATTTATCAGGGTGCAGATGGAGAATTCACCATATATGAAGACGCAGGCGACGGCTATGAGTACGAACATGGCGCTTTTGCACTCATTCACTTAATTTGGGACGACAAAAAAGGCGAATTGGTAGTGGAGAAGCGGCAAGGCAGTTTCAAGGGCATGGTGGAAGCACGCGAGTATAATTTCGTGTTCATCTCCAACACCAATCGCATCACAAAAAAAGCAATATACACAGGAAACTTACTGAGGGTTTCCCCCAAAGAATAAATAGGCCGCAATAAAAACAATTCAACTCCGAAGCGGAACCATCTGGAGATTCTGACTTTACCAGGCCAAACGCAAATTTAACGATCCGGCCTTAATCACTTCGAATGCCGAAGTTTGATTGATATCTCTGGCATTCACCACCAAACGCTGTTTCTAAAGCACACCATTCGAAGCCAAAATGCATATGATTGTTGCTTTGCATTACCGGAATTCCTGAGGCAATTCATGCAACATGCCGTGCAAAACCCGTAACATCCAATTCCTCCAATGAATTCCGAGCACCAATGCTTGTTACTGAACACATCGCATTCCAGCAACTTATTCCGCAATTGCTTCGAATGCGTGCAATCCGGGGGGGTATCGCCTAGCTCTTAAACAAAAATCTCTGCGGGTTTTCCAAATAACGGTAAGCGTTTAGCAAGCGCGTATCGTAGCTTGTGCTGTGGAAATCGCCTGCGTGTTTAGCGAAAAACCAGATATCACGCACCAGAGAATTCCAGGCTTGCTGCTTGGGATCCTCCCAGTTAGGACATAACCTCGAAAATCCCGGTCTAAGTTCTTGAAAACCTTCGACGATACTCGCTGGGGGTAAGACCGGTTTCATGTTTGAACGCGACGCAAAAACTATTCAAGTGTGGGTATCCGCACAATGAAGCAATCTCCTCAACTTTCTTATCCGAGTCAACTAAGAGCATACGAGCTCGCAGGATTCTGATCCGGCGGAGTTCCCGCCCCGGTGTCCGTCCCAGGCACTGAAGAAAGGCTTTATGCAAACCGCGCCTAGACAGGCCAGCTATAGCAGCCAATTCCTTAATCCTTACAGGTTCGTCTATGTGTTGGTAGAGATATTTTAGGGCTGCTGCTACTCCCCGGTGATTAACAGCCAACAGATCGCTACTTTTACGGACGATCAATTTTGATGGAGGAATTCGGATTGGTTCTGGGGGTGGTTTTTCCCCATTCATTAATCTGTCAAGTAACTCTGCGCCTTTGTATCCCATCAGTTCGAGGTTGGTATCCACGCTGGAAATTGGGGTTTCCATCGCCTCAGGCGCGAGTAGGTAATTCTCGGCTCCCACAACAGCGACGTCTTCCGGTACCGAAAGGCCAGCTAATTTACACGCATCTAAAACGTCTAAAGCGTGGTCATCATTTGCAGCAAACACTCCCAAAGGTTTCGGCATCTGTTTTAGTTCTCTTGCCAACCACATGCATTTTCGCGGCCATTGGTCTCGACTCATAGTATATTCCGGGGCACGATGCCACCGGAGCCATTTGCAGGTGTAACCGTACTTTGCCAGGGCTGAGATGAAACCTTCCCCTCGCTCTTCATATGACCAGTTATCGATCTCAGAATAAAACGCAAAGTTACGTAGGCCACGCTCAATAAAGTGTTCTGCAACTAATCGTGCTGCTGCTGCATGATCTTCCAAAACCCGCGCAAATTTCAAATAAGGTCGGCGATAGCTAAAATCCACGGTTGGTTTATTGGTCAAACGTACGAACTCAGCCAAATCGTCCCCGGCCCCCAACCAGGCCAAAATTCCATCGCCTTGCCATCCCCAAGGTATGACCCGCTCCCTAGCCAAATTAGCATACAAAACCCACCCATGTTCGCAGGCGTATCTTTCAATACCACGATGCAATCGGTAATCGTACCAACCGAAAGCTAAAAGCACACGCCGTGGCCACTTCTTACGCACATAAATAAAATGCCGATCGCTATCTTATTTTTCAATACGTATCGAAAGGCCAGGCCAGACGCAGGGATTTCTAGGGTTTCAGTTGGCAGTCGTTATCTAGCAATACAGCTTAGGAAAGGTCAGCAAAAGCTCCGCAGGATGTTGTGCATGGATATGCACCCGTGACACCTTAGTAGGAAGCATGACAAATTCGCCGGCTGACCTTACCACAGTCATATCATTGCCCGTTACATCAATCCTGCCCGATACCACTCCAACTATTAAGCATTGATCAATGGAAAACGACCATTCATCTTTACCCCCCAATCGGACGGTAAACACACTGAAATAAGGGGTGTCAACGACTAATGCGGCTGGCCACCCTAACAGCTGTGTAGGCTGAGGTTGAACTAAGCCCGGCTCTACATCATCGAAATTTATACTGGCAAGGGATTCTCGCAAATGCAATTCCCTCGGTTTACCATCCAAACCTACTCTACCCCAGTCGTAAACCCGGTAGGTGGTATCCGAGTTCTGCTGGATTTCAAAAACTACCACACCTCTACCCAGCGCATGAATGCGGCCTGCAGGGATAAAGATTATGTCTCCCGGTTTAACGGTTACTTTATAAAGTGCCTCGGCCGCCTTTCCCGCAGCTAAGAGTTGTTCAAACTGATCCCGGGTAATCCCTGCCCGCAATCCCAAATACACCACCGATTCTGGCAAGGCATCTACTACATACCACATCTCGGTCTTGGGCTCACCACCAAACAGTGCGGCAGCTTGCTCGTGTGGATGTACTTGGACGGATAACACATCCTGTGCATCAATTATCTTAACCAGGATCGGGAACCGTTGTGGGTATTGTATGGCATGACCAAAAATGGCCTGTGGATAACGTTCCACCAATGTGTGTAGGGAGGTTCCTGCTAAAGGGCCGTTGATCAAGCGCGAGTTATCCCCAGGCCGATCACTTATCTCCCAGGACTCACCGATTGGATTTCCAGAAGGGAGATGTCTACCAAACAAGGTCGATATTCGGGATCCTCCCCAAACACGCTCTTTGTATATCGGCTCAAATATTAGCGGGTAATTGGGTTCCCCCATTGCGTACTCCTAAACCCTAGGCGTTGTGCTCGTTTTTAATTGTACCGAGGTTATCGGGAAGTGGTCCGGATTGTTGTAACTCAGAGGGAGAGTTCTTTTCCAAAAACTGCCCTATCCGACGATACTTGTTGTAGCGTTGCTTTAATCGCTCTTCCATCGGTATCTGAAGTAACTCCTCAAGATTCCGTAAGAGTGCCTGCTTTAAAAGTTCTGCAGCAGCAGGCGGATCCACATGCGCTCCTCCCAGTGGCTCGGGAATTACCTCATCTACTATCCCGAATCGCAAAAGATCTTGGGGTGTTAATTTAAGTACCTCAGCCGCAAGAGGTGCTGCCGCACGGTCTTCCCATAAGATTGCTGCACATCCCTCAGGGCTTATGACAGAATAATACGCGTTTTCCATTATTAGGATTTTATCAGTTACTCCTAGGCCGAGGGCTCCCCCAGACCCCCCCTCCCCTATAATTACTGCTATTGTGGGAACCCTTAAGGTTACCATTTCACGCAAATTCACTGCTATAGCCTCAGCTATATGGCGTTCTTCGGCACCCACGCCAGGATATGCACCCGCCGTATCGATCAAAGTAATTATCGGCAAGGAAAATTTATCTGCCAAACGCATAAGGCGCAGGGCCTTTCTATATCCTTCAGGGTGTGCACAACCAAAATTCCGAGCCACATTTTCCTTTGCGTCGCGCCCTTTCTGCGTGCCAATAACCATTACCTTATATTCACCCAGCACCGCGAAACCACCAATCACTGCCTTGTCATCCCCATACAACCTATCTCCATGTAACTCCGAAAAGCTTGAGAAACCCATCCGCAAGTAATCCAAGGCATATGGCCGCAATGGGTGTCGCGCAAGCAACACCCTTTGCCATGGAGTCAAACGTGAAAAGATTGCGCGCCGCATCTCAAAAAGTTGCTGTTCCACAGCTTTGATTTCATCTTCTGGCGCACCATTCTCCTTCAGCGAAGCCAGTTTGGATTCGAGTTCGACCAATGGCTTCTCAAAATCTAGAGCCTGCCGCATAATCAAATTAAGCATAACATGACGCCGGACTTCGGCAATTATATAAATGCCAGCAGTTGAATGTGTGAAAAAAGGCAGGTTACCACAAATTAGTCCAAAATGTATCCTATGGTGCTTTTTTGTCCTTAGGGTTGCGACTCAAACTCCCAGAAATCTTTAAAAGTAACTGGGAGAGTTCCTGGGGTTTGCTCCGCTGGGGGTTATGATCTGCCTCCATTATGTACAGAAGCCAACCTCGCTGTTTCGCACGCTCATAAAACCTGTAGAAAAAGTCCGTGCTCGGTTCCTTGCCGGGATCAACGGTAAGCAGGTAGGCCGAGGGAATATTACTCCACGAACCATTAGTGCACCGCACTGGCTCTGTAAATGTCTTGATGGGCTGCGGTACATCACGCGGAATTGCATTAGGATCTTTTACCCAGACTGGCAGAATGAATCCATTGGACACCACCAACGGGAAACTCACCTCTGTCACCAGCTTTTCCACACTCTCTCCATTCTCGGGCAACAACGCATCCAAATAGATTAACGCTCTAATCCTGTTAGGCGCCTGATCCGCAACCCCTGTTATAACCATCCCCCCGTAGCTATGACCAACCAAAATCACGTCGTGCAAATCTTCCCAGAGTATTGTGTTTACCACATCCGTAATGTGGACACTCAAGTCAATATTTGAATTCGCCAAATGGTTACATTCTCCCAACCCTGTCAGTGCGGGTCTTACGACTTTATGCCCTTCCTTTTCCAAGTATTCCGCAACCTCTTTAAATGCCCAACTGCCACCCCAGGCTCCATGAACTATCACAAATGTTTGGCGTTCAGCCCCGTTCCCAAAGTTTAGTAGCTGCAAGCCAATCAAAAGTAAAGCAAACCGCAATATCACAGGCATAAAAAGTCTCCGTCCATCAACAATAACCACCCCCGCCAAGACTGTAAATTAATTTCCGTGGATATGCTCGTAAAAAGTTTGTTTGTGCAAAGTACCCCTATCAAAATTGCAATTGGCTAAGCATGTTTTAAGGTTAACCCCGCCGGTCGTTGACAAAATTTAGTTTAACTCCACATTGAAAAACCAACAACCCGAAGAATGAATTCTGCATTTGACACCGCTAATGAAAAACAGCTCAATTCAGCCTGTTACTTCCCATAGCAACTGTGGGCATATTGCTTGGATGCATCTGTGCAAATGCCCCTTTGGTTCAGCCCAAAAACAACCCCCTCCTGTACTTAACAATGGAAAACGAAATCCGACTTTCAAATAAATACATTACCTCTGACAATGGCAAGCTGGGGGACTGGGAAAGGTATTCATGGTTAAAGGCATATGGGTTATTGGTTTTGATGGGAGTTGGCAGCACGTTTGCTTGTCTGCTGTTTCACTGGAACGGATGCGGATTCAGCTAGGCCCATAGTAACAATTGGGCGTTGTGCAGGTTTTGGTGTTTGGATATTTAGTAGGGCTTGGCACCAGTAAGCCATGTAATGTAGCCCCCGGCGTAAGTCGGCGGATAAATCCACCGCGTTGGATAAATCCTCTCTTTATGGGTTCACGAACCGGCGCAGAATTAATCCACCGTCTTACGACGGTGGCTACGGAGAAAGCTACAATCCAGATTAAGGTCCACCGCCTCACGGCGGTGGCTACGGGAAAAAACTGGATTAATCATTTGATAGCCGCCGACGTGAGTCGGCGGATAAATCCGCCGCGCGTTACCGCGGCAGCTCCGCAAAAGGATGATTTGCAATCTAGCCGTCCGCATTCTTACGGGCGCGGCTACGTTGGAAAGGGTGGGTTGGAACT